>Ga0256410_1000015_pt1 | contig 409994 bp, 345 predicted proteins | sample PhyWR1_FD_185983 | JGI IMG/M metagenome (GOLD analysis project Ga0256410, IMG submission 185983) | Leaf surface microbial communities from wheat plants in UC Gill Tract Community Farm, Albany, California, United States - DLSL W.R1 | ecosystem: Host-associated > Plants > Phyllosphere >...
TTTTCCTGCTGTTTCCGCGTTTAAACTAAATTAAACCCTTCTTTTTTCAGTGCTTCCCCTTTCGGATCAGCCGTTCCTCCCTTGCGGAGTGGTGCAAAGATAGGAACTTTTATCCTTCACTTCCTAATGTTTTCTGTCTTATTTGTTCATATTAACCTTAACTTGCTGTAACATTGAACGATTAATTTATCCAGATGCCACCTGATGATCATGCAGGGTCGGATATGGATTACCTTTTGGTATGGATCACATGTTAATTTGTCTGGGATCATCTTTGTGCGGACACGCCCGTCACCTTGTCCAGATATTAGATTATCACACGAATACTGCGTTACTCGGTTACTTCGTCACTCCGTTACTATGTTACCTGGCTACTTCTTTAATCATTTATTCCGTAACTGCGTTATTCCGTCACTTGGTTACTCGATCACTGCGTTACCCTTTTATTATGTTACTGCTTTACTCCGTCTCTACATCACTGCGTCACTCGGTCACTGCGTTACTTTATTAATATATACCAGATCCTAGAGACAAATTCTGACCAACTACATACTAACTTAACTATTAAAAGGGGAATATGCCAGCTATTACTTAGGGTTTATAGGGAGTTAATAGGGGTATATCCCTACTAACCCCCTACTAACCCCCTATTATCCCCCTACTATACCAGTATTAAATACGAAGTTGGTCAGGATTTGGTATTCTTTTATAGTGGAACACTATACAGGTACATTGACTCTTATATAGCGTATCAAATTTTCATTGAAATATGATCGATATAAAAAACATACTATTAAACAACTCACACCTTGTTCTACAGGAATGAGGCCAGGGTGAATACAGCAAGATGCATCATCATATTGCTATTAAATGAAAAATAAGGATGGACAAAAATGAAATCGGTATGTAAATCAACATTCAACTGATCTTGTGATAATATCGGGATAATATAAAAACCATCATTTGTTCATCTAGGCTTATTCATAAGGAAACATAGAGCTCTTTACTTTGAATAAATAATTCACCATGATAAGAGTTGCTTTTTTTGCCGAAATCATGATTCCAGATTTTGATGGAGCTGCACGTACAATTTTTCAGCTTGTCGACCGCATCGATAAAAATAGATTTGAGTTTTTGTTTATTTATGGCACAGGACCAGATCAAATACAAGATTTTGAATGTATGAAAATACCGTCTTTAAGTATTCCCATACAGCAAAACTATACTATGGCTATTCCAGCTTTGGTAGACCAGCGTATTCGGAAAAGACTACAAGATTTCAATCCTGACATTATTCATATCGCCACACCTTCACTTTTAGGATTTTATGCACAGCGCTATGCTCTAAAAAACCAAAAACCGGTGATCAGTATTTACCACACACACTTCGTAAGCTATATTGATTATTATCTTAAACATTTTTCTTTCTTAGTCGGACCAACAAAGAAAAAGATTATTCAAACACAGAATAAATTCTATAATAACTGTGACAAGGTATATGTACCTACAACTAGTATTGTATCTGAACTCACAAAAATGGGTATCAACCCGACCTTAATGCAGATCTGGAAACGAGGAATTGACAACACCTTGTTTTCACCGAACAAAAAAGATGAAAATTGGATGGCAGAAATAACGGGAAACAATTATCCAACAATACTATTTGCCAGTCGTCTTGTATGGGAAAAGAACTTAAAAACACTGATCGACATCTACAGCTTATTAAAGCAACAATCTATTCCCTTAAATTTTATTGTTGCGGGTGATGGTTCGGCGATGGATGCATGTCGTCAAAGTATGCCCGATGCACTTTTTTTAGGTAAACTAAATCATGATGATCTCGCGAAGTTATATGCTTCCTCAACTTTATTTGTTTTTCCTTCTCATTCGGAAACTTACGGCAATGTTGTGATTGAGGCTATGGCATCGGCTCTTCCTTGTGTTATTGCAGATGGCGGTGGTTCTGCAGACCTCGTAACAGAAGGTGTTAACGGTTTTAAGTGTAAACCTAAAGATGCCGCGGCGTTTGTCAAACGCATTATAGAATTATTAAGAGATAAACAACTTAGAAATGACATTGGAAATGCTGGATTGCAATTTAGTAAATCAATGGATTGGAATTCATTAGCAGCTGTATATTTTGAGGAACTCGAACAAATGAGTATGAATGCGGCAGATTCCATGATTAAATTTCAGGCAGGTTGATACGGATAAAAATTTTAAAATCAATACTTGTTCTGCTCCTTATTATTTCTTTATCTGTTTTCATTAGCCATATCGATCTGGGAGCAGTATTAAAGGAAGTTGCTCATATGGGTTGGAACCTGGTTTGGATTATCGTTATTACTGGTCTGGCTTATCTTTTTGGAACTGCTGGATGGCAAAACTGCTTTATTGAAAAACCAAAAAGATTATCTTTATGGCAGCTATTTTGTATTCGGCACATTGGTGAAACGATAGGCTTATTCAACCCAACCAGTATAATAGGTGGTGATTATATTAAAACCGTTCTCCTAAAACCTACGGGTACCTCTCCACAAGAGATTGTCAATTCTGTGTTCATATCCCGCTTTTTAGCCATTATAACACAATTTTCATTATTTGGTATTACCGGTTTTTGGTTCTTAACCAGCTCTTTTAATAAAAATATACCTGACCAAACGCTTGTGATCTTATGGATATTGGTCATCGCACTCTTTTCAATTCCTCTGATTATCTTTTTTCTACTCAAAAGGTCTAAAAAACTACAGGTTGCATCGGCATTATCATGGAAATTTTTTAGAAGGCTCAGTATACGCCTTCAGCTCGTGCTCAATGCGGTTTTGGTATTTCATCAAAGTCAACCGTATAAATGTTATCGGGCTTATCTTTATTTTTTTCTGCACTGGGTTGTTGGAGCTTTTGAGCTTTTCCTTATTCTATATTTTTCTGGCATTACGATTCCGATTGTACTGAGTCAATTTATGGACATGGGTATTGTGATTATCAAAAGTTTTGGTGCTTTTATTCCAGCTCAGATCGGTATTGAGGAATTTGGCAATAGGTTACTATTGACTAGTGCCGGTATTTATACGATTCAAGTATGGTTGATCATCGCTTTAATCAGGCGTTCACGACAAGTTTTTTGGATCATTTTTGGTTTTTTTGCTTATCTCGGACTTAAAAAAAGGTTGTCGACATCCTAATATGGAAATTCTCTTCATCAGTCACAAGTTTCCACCAGCTATCGGAGGTATGGAAAAACAGAGCTTTGAGCTCATTAATGGGATGAGCTCTCTCACTCAAGTTCATCAAATCGTTTATCAAGGGAATGAATCTATTCTGCGATTCTTTTTTCTACTGAATAAACGAATTTTAGCAGTCTTGGATAGACATCCGAACGTCCGACTTATACACTTTAATGATGGCTTAGTTGCGAGCTTGTCTTTACGGCACCGAGGGTATGATCACTTAAAAAAAGTTGTGACGATTCATGGCCTTGATGTAGTATTTCCTTTGAGGCATTTCCAGAAGAAAATTATTCCTGAGTTCAATCGTTTTGATAAAATTATTGCTGTCAGTCAAGCGACAAAACAAGCTGCTATTGATCGGGGAATTGACCCAAACAAAATTGATGTTATTGCAAATGGTGTGGACCATCATCTCGTTATGGATCCTCATGTTGCGATTGATGTTATTTTAAAGAAATATAAGATTGACAAGGATGGGAATAAATTGATCATTGCACTTGGAAGACCTGTAAAACGGAAAGGCATTTCTTGGTTTATAAAACATGTTCTTCCACAATTACCTGCAGACTATAAACTTATTTTAATCGGTCCTTTTACTATGACCGAAACATGGAAAGAGAAATTACTCTATGCCTTACCACAGCCTGTGCGCCATCTTGTATTTTTATTTCTGGGATTTCCATCAGACCAGAAGGTCATACGTCAATATTTAAGAAATCCTGATTATGAAGATCGATTACAGCACATCGGAAAAATTCCCCTTGTAGATGTACAGTCTTTGCTTTGTCATTCTGGACTTTTTATCATGCCTAATATCAAAGTTGATGGCGATATGGAAGGTTTTGGTTTAGTATGTCTGGAGGCAAGTATCTGCGGGGCGACCGTATTTGCTTCGGATCTTGAAGGTATCTCTGATGCTATTGTTCATCAGAAAAATGGATTTCTAATTCCTACAGAGAAGGCTGACCGCTGGATTTCGGAAATCAAAGATGCCCTTGATGATCCTTTGCTTCTACAGAATAGAAGCAAAGAATTTCAAGCGTATTCATTACAGCATTATAGCTGGGAGAAAATGTCTAAAGCTTATTTCTCTTTGTTTCAAGATATCATTCAATGTGGATAGATCATCTATTATGAGGTGACATCTTATCATCGCTCATTAGGCGTGGTATTACAATCTTAATCCTATTATTAAATCCAACTTAAAAAGCACTTAATCCCGTGATATCATTGCCTGTGATCAATAGGTGGATATCGTGTGTTCCTTCATAAGTAATGACAGATTCTAAATTCATCATGTGCCGCATCATCGGAAAATCACCGACAATCCCCATCGCTCCTAGTATCTGTCTTGATTCTCTAGCGATTTCTAATGCCATATGTACATTATTCCGTTTTGCCATCGAGATCTGTGCCGGCGTAGCTTTTCCTTCATTTTTCAGTACGCCCAAGCGCCATGCTAATAATTGGGCTTTTGTTATTTCTGTCAGAAATTCTGCCAGTTTTTTTTGTTGCAATTGATAAGAGGCTATTGGCTTGCCAAACTGTTCTCTTTCCAAAGCATATTTTACTGCTGTTTGATAACAATCAATTGCCGCTCCAATGACTCCCCATGAAATGCCGTACCGTGCCGAGTTTAAACAAGAAAATGGACCACGGAGTGAATTTACTTCAGGTAAAATATTTTCTGAAGGTATTTCTACGTTTTGAAAAATCAACTCGCCTGTCTTCGATGCACGTAGCGACCATTTATTAGCTGTTTCAGGAGTCGTGAATCCTTCCATATTGCGCTCGACGATACATCCTCTTATTTTATCCTGTTCGTCTCTTGCCCATACGATCGCGATATCACATATTGGGGCATTTGTAATCCACATCTTGGCGCCATTGAGGATATATTTTCCATCCTTTTTGAGCAATCGCGTTTCCATCGCTGCAGGGTCTGATCCGTGATTGGGCTCAGTCAAGCCGAAGCTACCAATGTATGTTCCGCTGGCTAGTTTTGGGAGATACTTTTGCTTTTGTGCTTCACTTCCAAATGTAAAGATGGGATACATGACTAAGGATGATTGTACAGATGCTGCCGATCGGATGGCTGAATCTCCTGCCTCCAATTCCTGCATGATGATTCCATAAGCTATCTGATCTAAACCTGCTCCACCGTATTGTTCTGGAATATATGGTCCTAATGCTCCAATGGCGCCAAGTTTCAACATCAAATTGGGAATATCATGATGATGTTGAGCCGCATCGTTTATGACTGGTTTTATTTCCGTGCTGACAAAATCGCGAATGGATTGGCGAATGAGCTTATTCTCTTCTGATAAGAGCTCATCTATATTGAAATAATCGCATGTTAAGTTCATACTAATCATAATTTAATATCTAAATATAGCTAATATTTCGAATATAATTCACTATATTTAAAATATTAACGAACAATATAAGCCAATATGATGATACAAGAATTAAAAGAATTGGGCATTCTTCCGACCAATTTGGGTTCGTCTACAGGACAAAATTGGTTTGCAACTGGAGAAGATATCACTTCCAACTCGCCTGTCGATGCGCAAGCAATTGCTACAGTGACTTGTTCTTCCCATGATGATTACAATCAAATATGTGCACAAGCACAGCAAGCATATGCAACTTGGCGATTAGTACCTGCTCCACAAAGAGGGGAAGTGATCCGGTTATTTGGCGAGAAATTGAGAGCGCTAAAGCCTGCTCTTGGTAAACTTGTTTCTTATGAAATGGGTAAATCCCTGCAAGAAGGTATGGGTGAGGTACAGGAAATGATTGACATCTGTGATTTTGCTGTTGGTTTATCGCGTCAGCTCTACGGTTCAACGATTCATTCGGAGCGCCCCTCTCATCGGATGTATGATCAATACCATCCTTTAGGGATTGTGGGTATAATTTCTGCTTTCAACTTCCCTGTGGCTGTTTGGGCATGGAATACGGCTCTAGCCTTAATTTGTGGAGATGTCGTGATTTGGAAACCCAGTGAAAAAACACCTTTATGTGCAATCGCGTGCCAACGGATTCTAGCGGATGTGCTCAAACATAAAAATTTACCAGAAGGTATTTCGAATTTAGTAATTGGTGATAAGGTCGTCGGAGAATGGATGGTCAATGATCGCCATATCCCCTTAATATCGGCTACTGGCTCTACGCGAATGGGTAAAATAGTTGCTCAACAGGTTGCTGGAAGGTTAGGAAAAACTATTTTAGAACTGGGCGGCAACAATGCCATTATCATTACGCCTGATGCGGATCTGAATATGACCACTATTGGAGCTGTGTTTGGTGCTGTTGGTACAGCAGGCCAGCGTTGTACTTCTACCCGTAGACTCATTATTCATGAACATGTCTATGAACAGGTGAAAGCTTCATTGGTAAAGGCCTACGCTCAACTTAAGATTGGGGATCCACTACTTCCCGAAAATCATGTCGGTCCACTGATTGATAAGATGGCGGTTGAACATTATTTAGATGCACTTTCGGAAATCGAGAAACAGGGCGGTAAACTTATTGTTGCAGGCGGAGTGTTAACAGGTAAAGGTTTTGAAAGTGGCTGTTATGTTAAACCTGCTATTGCAGAGGTCGAAAATCATTATGAAATCGTCCAAAAAGAAACTTTTGCTCCTATTCTTTATTTAATCAAATATAAAGGGGATGTTTTGGATGCTATCGCCATTCAAAATGATGTCAAACAAGGGCTATCCTCAGCCATTATGACCAACAATCTGCGAGAAGCTGAGCTGTTTTTAAGTGCGCAGGGTTCGGATTGCGGTATTGCGAATGTCAATATCGGAACTTCTGGAGCTGAGATTGGTGGTGCTTTTGGTGGTGAAAAAGACACTGGAGGTGGACGGGAGTCGGGTTCAGATGCTTGGAAAGCATATATGCGCAGACAGACCAACACCATTAATTATAGCACGGAGCTCCCCTTAGCACAAGGGATTACATTTAATCTTTAATATTGACTTTTTAATTGATAACAGTATGAGTACAGTTCACGAAATATTATCCAAACATTTACTAGCCGATGGCTTTCCAATTGTCATGGATATGGAAAAATCACACGGCTCTTATTTAGTTGATCAAAATGGAGATGAATATCTCGACTTATTTAGCATGTTTGCTTCAGTCGCCATTGGTTATAACCATCCTCATCTCTTAGCACAAAAGGAATTTTTAGGTAAAATGGCGATTAATAAACCTGCATTATCCGATATCTATCCTAAAGAGTTCGCTGATTTTATGGAAGTCTTCGAACGTGTGGCTATGCCCAAAGAATTACAGTATTGCTTTTTTATTGCTGGAGGAACTTTGGCTGTAGAAAACACGTTAAAAGCTGCATTTGATTGGAAAACAAGATTAAATTTGGCACAAGGTATCGAAAAGGAGGCTTCTCAGGTTATTCACTTTAAAGAAGCATTTCATGGCAGATCGGGTTATACCCTTTCGCTGACCAATACGAAAGACCCAAGAAAATACATGTATTTTCCAAAATTTAACTGGCCAAGAATTACCAATCCAAAATTGACATTTCCGGTTACGGAAACAGTATTACAAGGAGTCATTGAAAAAGAAAAAATGGCCATTCGAGAAATCAGAAATGCACTTGCTCAACATCCGAATGATATCGCCTGTATCATTATCGAACCAATTCAAGCGGAAGGTGGTGATAACCATTTTAGAAAAGAATTTTTTCAGTCCTTACGCGATATTTGTGATGAGCATGATATTCTATTGATTTTTGATGAAGTCCAAACAGGGATTGGTTTGACCGGTTCGATGTGGGCTTATCAGCATATTGGAGTTGTTCCCGATTTAGTTGCATTTGGCAAGAAAACTCAGGTCTGTGGATTACTTGCTAACAAGGACAAGTTTGATCGAGTAGAAAAACATGTTTTTCAAGAATCTTCGCGCATCAATTCAACATTTGGAGGGGACTTTACGGATATGATGCGTTTTAAACTGATATTAGAAGTCATAGAGCAGGAAAACTTAATTGAACTTATCACGCAGAAGGGAGCCTATTTTATGCAACAGCTCGAAACGTTAGCGATTCATCATCCGCAGATCAGTAATATTAGGGGACAAGGTTTATTTATTGCTTTCGATCTTGAAAATGAACAGGTAAGAGATCAATTTATTAAAGATGCATTTGCAGAAAAACTGATCTTATTGGGGTGTGGAAGGCTTTCTATTCGTTTTAGACCGCATCTCAATATCCTTATGGAGGAAATTGATGCAGCCATTGCGATTATGAATCGCATCTTATAACAGGTTCTTCTGTATAAAGCTTCGCCATATTCAATGAATCTCTTTACATTTGCGTTTCTTATCAATATAACATATGGATGCAGGTAGATTAGCTTTGGTTCAATTGGTGACTATTATTCATTTTGCTTTAATGGCCATTGCGTTATTCCGATTATTTAGACTCAAGGATGTAACTGGAGGATTTGTTATCTTATCCATATTGGGATTATGTGTTCCCATACTTGGCCCTTTTGGCCTGATCTTAATGGTCAATAAGAAGAAAAAAGAAGCAGATCTGGAAGAAGCTAAAAAAAGAAGCTTTCCAGTACAAAAAAAGAAAAAAGCCCGTAAATAATCTTTAAGGGCTTTTTCTTTTTATCCTAATGGGAGTTCAATTGCTTCACGTGGAACGAAATTTCCATTTTCATCCGTAATAAAGCTCATGGGTTCATCTGGGTTCTTAATGATTTCAAATAAAAGAAATCCCCAAGGTTTCCAAAAATTCTCTAATACTTGTCCATAAACCTTTACCTGCCAATGATCGAAGATTGGTTTCATCGACATATCGGCCAAGGGCATCGGTTCGACATAAATCATCTTTGGTGTATTCAAATAGGTATATTCGGGAAGGCGATTAAATAAATAAACAGAATAAAAATAGCGCGCTGCCAGTTCTTCAAATTGAATGGGATGCAATGTTTGATTATCGACCAATCTTAATACATCTTCGTGATAGATATTATTGGTCGCATTGTCTTGCAAACATGCCACGATTCCAAAATCCTTCATTCTCAACGAGAATATCAAGGTGTTGATTTCATCGCGATAATTGAAGGTCTCTGGCGGATTGTCGACTTTGCTGATGAAGATCGAAAATGGATATGTTCCTTCAAATTCCATGGGTTGCAATAGCGATTGCAACATGGCATGTAGGTTTTTGAATTTTTGAGCTAGAACTTGTGAAAAATTCATTTCCTCTCCCGTCAAGGTTTGTTGACGAATACCGGTTTGAATTTCATTGAAAACTACGCCGTACAATATTTTAGACATCCACTGAAATAAGGTGATTTGAGGTAATGCACGCACGGCATCGTAGCCTGCTGCAAAAGCACGCTCTACTTCAGATTCCATTTTTTCAATAGCTAATGCGGCATCTACTGAACAAGGAAGCTTTAAACTTTTATAAGTAACGATGGATTCGTCCAACATCTTAAAAGGTTTTTCCTCGAGATCAAAAGCACGCATCATCCATACGGGGAAAACCTGAATTTGTTCGTCTAAAGAGGAAAGCTCCTGCCCTGTCAAAAAACAGGTTTTATTATCAAACTTAAATGTTTTAAATGGATTGTATAGTGATGTTGACATATAGTGGACAAAGGTACAGGTTTTATAAAAAGTTAAGTCATCACAAAATAAAAATTCAAATTCTGAGAAAATGATTTGATATAAATTGACCTACTGTATTCCTACTTTGAAATTTTCAAAGATTAAGGTTCCTTCAACAGTATTTCCTTCTTTGGTCTTAATGCCTTTTAATGTTGATGTTTTACCTTTTTCAAGTAGATTTTTCATCTCCTTTTCTTCCAATAAAACACCATTTAACGTACGCCATATTTTAAAATCACAGCCTCTAGCATAATGGTCACATTGCGCGACTTTGTCAAATAATTGAATTTGTCCTGATGCACATTTTGGACATTTTATCTTTCCTTTTTGCAGGGGCTTGATCTCTTCATGTGCGATAGAGATGCGCAGTTGGAGTAATTCTTTTGTGATGCGTTCGGTATAGTCTTTTATATGCTTCATAAAGACTTCGTATGAAACCTTATTAGCACGCATTTCTTCTAATTTCTGTTCCCATTTACCTGTTAAGGTTACTTTGGCAATGGAACGATCTTTGACCAAATTGTAGACGGTCAATCCCTTATCTGTGGGGATGAGTTTCTTTTTATCGCGTTTAATGTAGTCTCTTTGAAATAAGGTTTCGATTGTTGCTGCACGTGTAGCTGGTGTACCCAATCCACAATCTTTCATGGCTTGACGCATCTCATCGTCATCAATTTCTTTACCTGAAGTTTCCATTGCTTTTAGCAACGATGCTTCCGTATGTATGGGTTTTGCTTTGGTAAATCTTTCGGATAATTCCAGCGATAAGATTTCCAATAGCTCATTGGCTATCAATTTGGGCAATTGCGCGTTTTCATTATCTTGATCTTCGGTATTTTTATCTTCGTCCGGCAATTCAACCTGATCTGCGGAGAGTCTCCATCCGTACTGCTTGATTACGGTTCCTTTTGCAATCAATTCGACCCCTGCTGCGTTGATCACAACTGTGGTAATATCTTTTAAGCATACATCAGAAAAACTTTCAACCATACGCTTAGCGATCATATTGTAGATATTCCGCTGTTCTTGTAATAAAGCTCCTGGTTTTTCATCTGTTACCAAAAGGGCATGGTGATCGGTTACTTTCTTTTCATCTACGGATCTTTTATTCAACTTTGCTCCAATAAGATTTCGAGAAATGGTTGCTATACCTTCTTCTGCTGTATCGGCTAAATGCTGGAATAATTCTTCAATCTGTTCGAACACATCTTCTCCTATATAACGTGATCCAGTACGTGGATAAGTAATTACTTTTTTCTCATAAAGTGCCTGTGCTATATTCAAAGTTTGATCTGCAGAATATCCATACTTTTTATTGGCGTCCTGCTGTAAGGATGTTAAATCAAATAGTAACGGTGGTTGTTCTTTGGTTTCTTTTGCTTCAACTTTAGTTACTAAGGCTTCTGAGCCAACTGTAATTTTAGCAATCGCTTCTTCTGCTAGCTCTTTTTTATCTATTTTTTCGGAAGTGGCTTTGAACTTGATATTCTCTTTTTCAAAGCCAGCTTGAATTTTATAAAATGTTTGAGGTTTAAAATCTTTATTTTCTAGATAGCGGGAACAGATCATGGCCAATGTCGGCGTCTGAACTCGACCTAGAGAAAGTAAGCCGCGATTTCCGGCAGCAAGCGTGATAGCCTGAGTGGCATTGATACCAATAAGCCAATCTGATTCTGAACGGGAACGCGCCGACATATACAAACTATCATATTCTGTTCCTTCCTTCAGATTTGCGAACCCTTCTTTAATTGCTTTATCCGTCTGCGAGGAAATCCATAAGCGCTTAAAGGGAACTGTTGCTCCGAGGTAATAGTAAATATTCCGGAAAATCAATTCTCCTTCTCGTCCAGCATCGGTTGCTACGATCACTTCTTCTGCTTTATCTAACAAATATTTAATGATATTCAGCTGTTTTAATGCACCGGCATCATCGATTTGCTTACCATCGCGTTTTAGCTTTTTAGATTCCAATTTAAATTCTGTTGGAATAATAGGTAGGTTAGCGATTGACCAATTATGAAATCCATAGGCTTGTGGTGTGCATAATTGCACCAGATGTCCAAAAGCATAGGTGAAAGCATAACCATTTCCTGAAATATAACCATCATTGGTTTCTTTTGCTCCCATAACTCGGGCCAAATCTCGTGCAACGGATGGTTTTTCGGCAATAACGACTTTCATATTTTATGTTTAGATAAAAAACAAGATTGCAAAAACAGATGTTTTTACAATCCTGCTATTTTTAATATTGTATTGTATTAAGCTTAGTCTATGGAAGGAATAATGATTCCTGTTATCTTACGATATAAATCTATCGCATAGACATCCGTCATTCCTGACACAAAATCCAAAACGGATCTAATTTTAGAATAAGAATCCTCTTGGTCTGTATAAAATTGATGAGGGATTAGTGCGACTAATTTTTCATCATAACTGTTTTTATTTTTTTTGAGATAAGCTGGAACAAATTCAGACAACAAAGCATTCATGACTTTATAACCTGCGACCTCAATCTGTACCACTGTAGGCGCATTGTAAATCTTCGCTACTGATATTTTATTAATCTTTTTAAGATGTGCTACAACTTCTGCATCTAACGCATCCATCAAGGCACTAGGAAAAGTTCCTTTTAATAATTGATCTTGCTCATTATAAAATACTTCAACACATGCTCTGGTTAAAGTATTGATTGCTTTTGCTCTCAAAAGCGCTACTCGGCTAGCGGTGTCGTAAAGCGAATCCAAACGAGCTCTTAGATCTTCTCCTCCACAAAGGGGGAGTAATAAATCTTCGACCTCGGGATATGATAATATTTTCAAATGATGTGCATCTTCCAGATCAATGATATTATAACAAATATCATCTGCAGCCTCTACCAAATAGACTAAAGGATGGCGTAAGTAGCCTTTGGTATTGGTAGGATCTTCCAATAATCCTAACTCTGCTGCTATCGTTTCAAATGTTTCCCGTTCGGATGCAAAGTAGCCATATTTTTTACGATGATGATTTTTTTTAATGTGTCCATCAATCGCAGCGCATGGATATTTCACAATAGATGCTAATGAGGTATATGTTAAAGCGAATCCTTTATCATCTTTGCCATTAAAAGGATGGGTCAATATCCGCAATGCATTGGCATTACCTTCGAAGTGTGTCAAATCTGCCCACTCTTCTTTGGTTACTTGCTCTTGGTACTTACGACCGTCCCCCTCTGTAAAATAAGTTGAAATAGCCGCTTCTCCCGAGTGTCCAAATGCGGGGTTGCCCAAATCATGTGAGAGACATGCTGCAGAGACCATATTTCCGACTTCTTGAAGGTAGGGATAGTGTTCATCGATTTCAGGATTTGCATCTTTCATCTTGGTATAGAACAGACGCCCCAGAGATCGACCGACACTGGCTACTTCTAAACTATGGGTCAATCTATTGTGTACAAATACAGCACCTGGCAATGGAAACACTTGTGTTTTATTCTGCAATCTTCTAAAGGGGGAAGAAAAAATCAATCTATCGTAATCACGTTGAAATTCTGACCGTGCTATTAAATGACTATCGCTAACACGATGCTCATAACCCCAACGTTTTGCGGATAGTAATTGTTTCCAATTCATACTTGTATTTACAGACATATTGCAAATATACATTTTTTGATTTTCTAAGTGCTGCGGGTTTTTGCAAATTGATTTTTTATAAATAACAAGAATCGTTTTTTAAAAAGTTAATAATCTTTATCTTTAACAAGGAATCTAAAAAAAATCACCATCATGAGTCATTATCATTTGCCTTCAATCCATAATTTCACCAGTACTTTAGACGAAAAACACACACACCTTATTGTTTTGAAAAATACAAGGGGCATGCAGGTTGCTTTGAGCGATTATGGTGCTCGAATTGTCAGTATTCTTGTTCCTGACAACACAGGAAAACTCAGGGATGTTGCTTTGGGATTTAGCAATATAGGACTTTACTATCGAGCAGACGAACAGTTTCACGGCGTGACAGCTGGTCGATTTGCAAATCGGATCGCTCATGGAAAGTTTGAGTTAAATGGACACGTATATAACCTTCCTATTAATAATGGGATCAATTGCTTACATGGTGGCCCTAATGGATTTCACACCAAAATATGGGATCGTCGTGTGAGTTATGAAGCTCAGGCTGAATTTTACTTAGTTTCAAAAGACGGAGAAGAGGGCTTTCCTGGCAACCTGAACGTATCTGTGACGTATACCTTAACAAATGATAATGAAATCATCATAAAATATCGAGCAGACAGTGATCAGGATACGGTGATCAATCTCACGAATCATACTTATTTTAATTTAAATGGTGAAGGTTCGGGTGATATATTAAGCCATCAGTTAAAAATAAACGCTGATGCTTACCTTGCTGTAGATGAAAATCAAATTCCGATTGCGACTATTCCTGTTGAAGGAACACCATTCGATTTTAAAGAATTTAAATCAATTGCTCAGGATATCATCGCCGATGATGAACAACTGATTGGAGCGAAGGGTTATGATCATTGTTTTATCAACAATAACCCCATCTCTAGGGCTTGTGCAACTGCTTATTCACCGAAATCGGGTATCCGCTTAGATGTTTATACGACAGAACCGGGTGTACAATTGTATACCGGTAATTGGATGACTGGCAATGATATTGGAAAATCGGGAACAGCTTATCTTCCTTATGCCGGTTTTTGTTTGGAAACACAGCATTTTCCGGATAGTCCAAATCAACCTGAGTTCCCATCCACATTACTAAAAGCGGGATCAGAATTTACATCCGAGACACGTTTCAAATTTTCTATTGAAAAATAACATTAATTGGTTAGAAAGTTAAATGGATAGAAAGTTAGATCACTTTTTAGCTTACTAACTTTCTAACCGACTAACTGTTTACGACTTCACCAACTGGCTTAGAGCATTTTCCACTTTTTCAAATCCAAATGCAGATTTTACTTCATCAAACATCCGCTGGATCTGGTCATTACCCAAGTTGCCGATACTTCCTTCGTGGGTATGGTTAACTTCTTTAGATGGTTGAAACTCGCCAGCATCAATAGCAATTCCAATATTTTTATAGGCTTCACGGAAAGGAACACCTTTGAGCACTTCATTATTGACAACTTCTACAGAGAATAAATAATCGTATTTAGGATCATCTAACACATCTTTTTTTACTGATATATGCTCAAGCATAAAAGTTGCTATTTCTAAGCAGTCGTTCAATGACTTGAATGCTGGAAAAAGATTCTCTTTGAGCAGTTGCAAATCACGATGATACCCTGATGGAAGATTTGTTGTCATCAATGCAATTTCATTGGGCAATGCCTGAATTTTATTACAACGAGAACGTATCAATTCGAAAACATCAGGATTCTTTTTATGAGGCATAATACTTGATCCTGTTGTCAAATGTGCAGGAAATGAGATAAAACCAAAATTTTGATTGATATATAGCGTTACATCCATCGCAAACTTTGCCAATGTTGCCGCGATAGAACTCATCGCTTGTGCTAAAATACGTTCGGTCTTCCCTCTCCCCATTTGTGCATAAACGACATTGTAATTTAAGTCATCGAATCCTAAAAGGTTGGTAGTCATGGTCCGATTTAGTGGAAAAGAAGAACCATAGCCTGCTGCTGAACCTAATGGATTTTTATTGCACACCTTCCATGCTGCCTTCATCAATTCTAAATCATCTACTAAGCTTTCGGCATATGCTCCAAACCATAATCCAAATGAGGAAGGCATCGCAATCTGCAAATGGGTATATCCGGGAATAAGAACATCTTTATATTGCTCGCTTAGGGAGATCAATTGTTGAAAAAACACCTCTGTGTTGCCAACCATATTTTGAATTTCGGTTCTGAAATACAATTTTAAATCGACCAGTACTTGATCATTTCTAGAACGTCCTGAATGAATTTTCTTTCCTGCTTCTCCAATGCGTTGGGTCAACAGCATTTCTACTTGAGAATGGACATCTTCTACAGAATCTTCGATCTCAAATTTTCCAGCACTTATTTCTTGATAGATGTTTTTCAATTCTTTTTGTACAACAGCAAGATCTTCATCGGTCATCAGTGCGATACTATTTAACATACGAGTATGGGCCAAAGAACCTAAAACGTCTGCTGCTGCTAATTGTAAATCCATCACGCGATCATTACCTACAGTAAAAGATTCGACAAATGAATCAACATCTATATTTTTTTGCCAGATTTTCATTTTTTCAATACGCTATTTATGTGCATGACAAAAATACCATTTGAAAACAAATAAAACAATTGATCTTCAGATCATCGTATAGATGGCAATACTTGACGTCTATATTTGTGCATTCGATTTTCAGGATCAGTATATCAAAACGTGTAAATAAAAAATAATTTTATGTTAAATGTTTGTTAAAACTCAGCAAACAGCGATAGTGAGTAAGTAATTACTTTGTTTTTTGTTTATCCATTGTAGCAACAATTTAATTTTTATATGTTTGTATCATAAGGGAGAGTGAAAGATAAAAATATACGTTTTAAAGTTAGCAAACACTTACTTTTAAAACCGCACAAAAACCAAACTATGATAGACCATAAAAGTCTTTAAACTTTAAGAAATTTAACCTTAACTAATTATAAACCAAAATTATATAGGCATATCCATCCAAGGTATGCCTTTATTCTTTTTTATATTTATCTTTGTACCATAATAGTGTGAATTTTCACTAAACAAAAAACTAATACGATGGGAACAGAAAGTAAAAGACAACAACGTTTTGCTGGAGTATTGCAACAGGACTTGGCCGAATTACTCCAACGTGAAGGCAACAGTTGGGCTCCTGGTGCATTTATTACGGTAACACGTGTGCGCGTAACACCAGACTTAGCTATAGCGCGAGTATATTTAAGTTTTTTCAATACCAAAACGGCTCCTGAAGATTTAAAAGCCATTCGCACTAAAACAACAGAGATTCGATACAAATTGGGTTCTAAAATTAAAAATCAGGTTCGTATCGTACCACAATTAGATTTCTTCTTGGATGACACCAATGAGTATGTAGAGCATATGGACAAAATATTTGATGAAATCAGCAAAGAAACAAGACAACCAGATTAAACAATCTGGTTTTTTTGTCTATTTTTAAAAATGGTTTTCAATTTAGATTTTGACAGTAGCCGTGTTAGCTTTCCTCATCCAGAACTAGCTGATGATGATGGATTGCTTGCGATTGGGGGAGACTTAAGTGTGGATCGCTTAATCTTGGCTTATGAAAATGGCATATTCCCTTGGTTTAGTGATGATAGCCCAATTATGTGGTATGCGCCACATGAACGATTTGTCATCTTCCCTGAAAACCTAAAGATAAGTAAGAGTATGCGTCAAACCTTGAGAAGTAATAAATTTAAGATTACTGTTGACCAAGCTTTTATAGAGGTCATCGAGAATTGCGCTAAAATAAACCGCAAAGATCAAGATGGAACCTGGATCACAGCAGATATGATTCATGCCTATAGTGAACTGAATAAAGTCAATTATGCCCACTCTATAGAAGTCTGGTACAACAATGAATTAGTAGGTGGACTTTATGGCATCTATATCAATCAAGTTTTCTGTGGCGAAAGTATGTTTTCGACGGTATCTGATGCTTCAAAAGCAGCTCTTATTTATTTAATCACTCATTTTAAATTGAAATTTGTAGATTGTCAATTCCATACGCCGCATTTAGCTTCTATGGGAGGGACAAGCATTTCTCAACACGAATATTTGTCTATTTTAACCGAACAGCATGCAAGTAAATTATAAATCTTATTTTGATATTCCTGATGATGTGTGCTATTTAACAACACCAGGATCAGGTCTATTACCTACGGCATCCAAAAATTGGCGGAAAGAGCGAGATGCTGACTTTTTCGATACAACGACCGATTTACGTGAAAAACAGGGTGAATTTAATCAAGCTGTAAAAAAGAGCATTGGCGAGTTTTTTAACATTGCTCCTGATCATATTTATAACACATCAAACTTTTCCACAGGTTTTAATGCTTTACTGGGACGACTTCCTCAACAGGCAAAAGTGTTGTTGCTGGAAGGTGATTATCCTTCTGTCAACTTCTCTGTCATTTTGAGAGGCTTTCAATATGTTACTGCTCCAATTGACGAACAATTGGAGGACAATATTATTGAAGCGATAAAAAAGCATCAACCGACTGTATTTATCTTCAGTATCGTGCAATATATTTCAGGTATTAAGATCAACATTGAATTTATTAAACAGTTGAAAACTCAATTTCCTGAATTGCTTATTATTGGTGATGGCACGCAGTATTTCGGCACTGAAGTGTTTGACTTTTCTCAATCTGGATTTGATGTAGTGGGTGCTAGTGGTTATAAATGGCTACTAGGTGGATATGGTAATGGTTTTATTCTTGCTAATGACTACGCAAAACACATGCTTTTTCCGGAGCTATCAAGAGAGAACATTGAAATCGACAGTATGTGGGTGGGTAAAAATATCGATCAGCTATATTTTGAGCCTGGACATATCGATACACTTGCCCAGGGAACCTTACAAAAGGGATTGCAATTTCTTACTGAACTAGGCCTGGAAAATACAGCTTCTTATACGCATCGATTAGTACAGTTGGCGAAGGACGAGTTGAGCAAAAGAAGGATACTGAGCCAAACTGTTATCAACAGAGCTGAGACGAGCACCATCTTTAATTTACAGATCGATCAGGAACATTTCCATACGTTAATGGAACATAACATCAAATGTTTCCCACGCGGCAATGGCATAAGAATCGGTTTTCATCTCTACAACGATGAGTCTGATTTAGAAAAATTATTAAGAATTATTGACACTAAAATTTTAAAATAACATGGGTTTCAAAATAGGAGATTTAGTCCGATTTGTAGATGAACCAATTGAAGGTCATATTACATCCTTTCAGTCCAATGATCTCATAGGTGTAACAGATGATACGGGATTTGAAATACCTGTACTGGCAAGTAAATTGACATTAGTACATGGCAACATGCGTCGTGATGACGACGAGCTTGCTGAGCATGCGGAAGAAGTTCCATCAAAATTTATTGAAAAGGGAATCCTTTTGGCTATTTCTGGAGATCACAAAGATGGTTTAGCCAAATTGCACATCATTAATGAAACCTCTTACGAACTGTTGGTGAGTATTACCGATACGAATATAAATAAAGCAAAAGGGATATTTGCCGAGAAGGTTAGCAAACATGATTCTGTCCAATTTTATTCTGGAAATTTTGCTACTGTTGGCAAATGGCCTACATTTCGTTTTCAAATCATTAAGCACACCACTACGTTACAAGCGATACAGAATCCTATTGTCAAAGAACAACGGGTTCGCCCGGTTGATCTGACAAACCCCAAGGAGGTCAACAATATTCTGGGTGAAAAAGTATGGATCTACGAACTTGATAAAGAAGAGGAGGATTTAGGTCTAGATAAATTAAAATCTCATTTTATATCGCATCGTCCGAATAAAAAATAAGCTTGGAAAATTTCCAAGCTTATTTTTTATTCTTCAATTTGCTTCAGTTTCTTAACACTAAGCAATAAGAGGATGACGCCCACTAAATAAACAATCCATCCCCAACGCATATGCAAAGATTTGGAGAGTAAACGATCTGCAAATCCCCATCCAAAGTAATTATTGATTTTAAAATATACTGCAGATATACTGATCAAGTACCAAATTCCCAAGACTCGGGTCATCCACCTGTATGGTACTAACTGCCTTACAAAAAAAAGCAGACCTGTTAGTCCTATGAGCATATAGGTTATAAAAAACAAGGCGGCATCGGTCTGATAAAGATTCCAATTTCCTTTTATAGGCACTTTCAGTATAGGTAACATTCCTGCTAAAAGACACAATATCAAACCTGTTAATGCTAGGTTTTTCCTTATGATAATCATAATATACAAATTAATATGCAGCAAAAATAATCATCTACTCGTACAGTTTTAATATTTATTTGCTAAAAATTAATCCTTGATACCAATCTTGCTGTTGCCTAAACTCGACCTCATTTCATAGTTGATACAAACTTCTCACAATCTAAGTGTATTTTAGTAATAGAATTGAATATTTCAGCTGAATCACAACAAATATGGAGGTAAATACAGTTGATCAGATGTTGCTGATACCGTTTTTATTGTGTGATCTTGCGCATATATGCATATGCTAAATATGATATTCGTCACATAATTTTCAGACCACTCGGATAAGTAAATAAAAATCAATGATTTAACATTAATTTAACGTTATTTGTAATCGTTCTAAATTCAGCTGTTTGACAGATTTTTGACATATGGCAAAAGCTTTTAAACTACATTTGCAGAGTTAAAATTAATCGAGGGTATTGCTTTGAAGAATCTTAAGGTATTAGCATTCACACATAAACACGTAGAACTTAAAGACTTAGGTAATCTTGTTATTTGTAATGAGGAATTAGAGAGTAGACTAATGAATCTAAAACATAACTTAGATATTCCTGAGGTTTTTTACATTGGTACTTGTAATCGTGTTGAATTTGTGTTCTATGGTGCTCATGACCTGACCAATGAATTCATTGCACAGTTTATGGAAAAACTCAATTTCTGTGTCCCTCAAGAAAGATTACAATGCTACTTAGGTCAAGTCAACAAATATGAAGGCATGGATGCTTTAAACCATCTTCTTCGTATGTCTTGTTCACTAGAAAGTTTGGTCGTTGGTGAAAAGGAAATTCTAGCTCAAGTACGTCGTGCTTATGAGCGCTGTAAAGAAGCAGGTTTTACAGGTGATTTTCTTCGTTTGCTGATGGATCGTCTTGTGAAAACAGCAAAAGAAGTTTACACATTTACAAAAATTTCTAGAAACCCTATTTCTGTTGTTTCTTTAGCTTACCGCAAATTAAAGGAGATTAAGTCTGTTGAAAATCCAAGGATCTTGATCATTGGTTCTGGAGAAACGAATCAAAATTTAGCCAAGTATTTTCAAAAGAAACAATCAAGCAATTTTGTAATTTTCAACCGCACAGTTGAAAATGCGGAGAAATTAGCTACTGAATTAAATGCGCAAGCCTATCCGTTGTCGGAATTGATCAACTATAAAGGTGGATTTGACATCTTGATTACTTGTACTGGCGCTACAACAGCGATTATTGACAATACCTTGTACCAATCCTTATTAAATGGAGAAGTCGATAAGAAGATCATTATAGATCTTGCTATTCCAAACGATATCGATGCTGAAGTTTTGGCTAAAAATGCGGTTCATTATATTGAAGTAAGTTCACTGCAAGCTATTGCAAATAAAAATATTGAGGATCGTTATAGTGAATTGTCCAATGCTGAAAAAATCATAGCGGATAATATTCAAGAATTTTTACCGATCATCAAACAAAGACGTGTTGAAGTCGCCATGCGTCAGGTTCCACAAAAAATTAAAGAAATCAAATCTGTTGCATTAAATGAAGTTTTTGCATCTGAAGTTCAGGCTTTAGATCCAGAGGCACGTGATGTACTTGAAAAGATTATTAATTACATGGAAAAAAAATACATCAAAGTTCCCATGGTCATGGCTAAAGAGATATTAGTCAAGGTGAACGAAAATGGTGTAAATTAACTTCTCTTTGCTCTTAAGGCTCTTTTTTTCATTACATCCGGATTTATTCTGACAGTTACGTGTCATCAAATCAATACTATTTATTTATTTTTGCTTATCTTAATTATTAAAATAAGGTAAAGTATATAGATTGTGAATAGAAAACTTATCATTGGTACTCGTGGAAGCGCACTTGCGTTATGGCAAGCGAACTTCATCAAAGATCGTCTCGCTGAAATTGGCATAGAATCTGAATTAAAAATCATCAAAACTCAAGGTGATATCATTCAACATCTTCGTTTAGATAAACTGGAAGGTAAAGGTTTTTTTACCAAAGAATTAGAAGAGGAATTACTTCAGGGAACTATTGATTTAGCTGTTCACTCTCATAAAGATTTACCAACCGTCAATCCTCCAGGATTGATTATTGCAGCCGTTTCTGACCGCGAAAATCCAGCTGAATTACTAATCATTCATAAAGATTGTGTTGATATTAAGAAACGTCTTTCATTAAAGCATAATGCTACTGTTGGTACTTCTTCCAATAGACGTAAGGCACAACTTTCTGCTATAAGACCTGACCTTGAATTTGCTGATTTACGTGGAAATTTACAGACACGTATGCAAAAATTAAGGGACGAGCAATATGATGCTATCATGCTAGCAAAAGCTGGTATTTCACGTATTGATATGGATATTTCAGATTTTCATATTGAAGAGATACCTCCTGTTGAATTGGTCCCTGCTCCTGCTCAAGGTGTATTGGCCGTTCAAATTCGTGAACTAGACGAGGAATTATTTCAAGCACTGCAACCCATCAACAATGAAGAGGTACAAAGAACAATTGCAGTTGAACGCAAGGTTTTAAATCTCTTTGATGCAGGCTGTCACGCTCCATTAGGAGCTTATTGTCGTAAGGTTGGTGATACATACGAAGCTTGGACTTCGATTGCTGATACGAGTGATGAATTTCCTGACCGTTTTTATGTGAAAGGAAATGACCCTTTACTATTACCAGAAATTATATTTTCTAAGTTTGCGAAAGACAGAAAGCTTCCAAGTTCGGTTTTCATTAGTCGCGATTTGGATGAAAACTCTTATCTGTCTAGATTCTTTGCTAAACATAATATTCAAGCAGATGCACGCTCTTTAATTAAAATATTCCCTATTATCAATAAATTGGATCCGTTTATCTTAAAGCATGTGGATTGGATTTTCTTTGGCAGTAAAAATGGCATTGAGCATTTTTTCAGCTTGGAGCCTCGCTTAAGTAAAAAGACAAAAATTGCAGTTGTGGGCCGTGGTTCAGAAGAAACATTACGAAAATTTGATCGTGTGGCTGATTTTTCTGGTGAACAGTTCGGAATTAATATGGAGGAAATCGGTGCTCATTTTGCTGCATTGGCAAATGGTGGTACCGTTTTAATTCCTCGTGCTAAAGGATCTTTAGAAACAATTCAGAAAGCGCTTAGTCCAGAAACGAAGGTGATCAATATGCCTGTATATGAAACTGTGCTTGAGGACAATGTCAATGCTACAAGTGCTGAGGTCTTAATATTTACAAGTCCGAGCAATGCGGAGGCGTATTTTGTCAACAATTTAATTGAACCAGAACAACAAGTCATTTGTATCGGTCGCTCTACTGCTGCGATATTTAATGAAATGGGACTTTCCTATACCCTTCCTTACTCACCTGATGAGATAGGCTTGGCAGAGGCTATATTTGGATTAGATTATTCTTCATAATACGATTGGAAGAGCATGCGTTCTTCCAATCTTCTTTAAATACATATATCATGTTACAACGTCCGAGAAGAAATCGTAAATCTGCTGTGATTCGCGATATGATTCAAGAAAACCGTTTAAGTACGGGTAATTTAATCTTTCCACTCTTTATTGTAGAAGGGCAAAATCAAAAAACAGCAATTTCATCCATGCCTGGTATCTATCGTTATTCGATTGATAACTTATTGCGTGAGATCGAGAGCTGCATGAAACTGGGATTAAATTCATTTGATTTGTTTCCTGCTGTTGAAGAGTCTTTGAAAGACAAATTCGCAACTGAAAGTTATAGAAAGGGCACTTTATATCTTCGAGCCATTGAAGAGGTTAAAAAAAGCTTTCCTGAAGCTTGTGTGATTACTGATGTTGCCATGGATCCATATAGTTCAGACGGTCACGATGGTATCGTCGAGAATGACGAAATCTTGAATGACGAAACATTAGTTGTTTTAGGGAAAATGGCATTAGCACATGCGCAAGCTGGTGCAGATATTATTGCTCCCTCGGACATGATGGATGGCCGTATTGGCTTTATCCGTAATATTTTGGATGAAAATGGATTTACAAATGTATCCTTGATGTCTTATACCGCAAAATATGCTTCATCATTTTATGGTCCATTTCGTGATGCCTTAGGTTCTGCTCCTAAAAAAGGCGACAAAAAGAGCTATCAAATGAGTTACGCTAACAGTAGAGAAGCATTGATCGAAGCTCAACTTGATCTGGAGGAAGGTGCGGACTTTTTAATGGTAAAACCTGGTTTGCCTTATCTGGATATCATTAAATCATTGCATGATAACTTTGATCTACCCATTGCTGCATATAATGTTTCTGGCGAATATGCGATGATCAAAGCCGCTATCGGTAATGGCTGGCTGCAAGAGACGGCTATACTGGAAACGTTAATGAGTTTCCGCCGTGCTGGTGCTACAGCAATTTTAACGTACCATGCCAAAGAAGCAATAGAAAAAGGTTGGATTAAATAAGCAACTTTAGATATCACAAATAAAGCCCAAGTGCAATGCTCTTGGGCTTTATTTGTGATATCTGCATGGTTGATTATAATGACCTATATCGTATTTATTATTATACTATTCCTTACACTGAAATGAGAGATTTTACTAAATAATTGGATACTTTTGTAGTGTAAAAATGATTCAATATGACACAACAAAATAGCGCTCACACGAAAACTGCCGATATTTCCAGAGAAAAGTCTGCTCAACTTTTTGAAAAAGCGAAACAATATTTTCCTGGTGGAGTAAATTCACCTGTCCGTGCTTTCAAATCTGTATATGGTACTCCTTTATTTATTGAAAGAGGAGATAAAGCTCATATCTGGGATGCGGATGAAAATGAGTTTATCGATTTTTGTTGTTCTTGGGGTCCTCTTATTCTAGGCCACAACAATGATCAAATTCGTGAGGCTGTAACGGCACAGTTGAGCAAAGGATTAAGTTTTGGAGCGCCTACTGCCTTAGAAAATGAATTAGCAGAATTGATTATTTCCAACAATAGATTTATCGAGAAAATTCGTTTTGTAAGTTCGGGAACAGAAGCTGTTATGTCGGCAATACGTTTGGCTAGAGGCTATACTAAACGTGATAAAATCGTAAAATTTGAAGGTTGCTATCATGGTCACTCAGATTCTCTTTTGGTAAAAGCTGGATCTGGATTGGTTACTTTTGGTGAGACTTCTTCTGCTGGTGTACCTAAAGCATTTGCCGATGAAACTATCGTGATAGCATTAAATGATCAGGAGGCGTTGGCAACTGTTTTTGAGCAATTTAAAGATCAGATTGCTGCTGTTATTATTGAGGGGGTTCCTGCCAATAATGGTCTTTTACTTCAAACAAAAGAATACATTCATTATTTAAGAGAGATCACCAAACAAAATGGGGCTTTACTCATCTTTGATGAGGTTATTACTGGTTTTCGTTTAGGTTTTGAGGGGGCTGCAGCCTATTATGAGGTACAACCTGATATCATCACTTATGGTAAGATTATTGGTGGTGGTATGCCAGTAGGTGCCTATGGTGCCTCTCAGGAGCTGATGAGTTGCATCTCTCCAGATGGTGCTGTATATCAAGCGGGTACTCTTTCTGGCAATCCTGTTGCTATGGCAGCTGGAATAGCAACATGCAAAATTTTAACACAACCTGATTTTTATAAAAACCTGAATGCAACAACTGCTTCTTTCGTTTCGGATATTCGCAACTACATCGAGGAGAAAAAATATGAAGTAAAAATCTTTACGATAGCTTCTATTTTTTGGTTTGCTTTTACGGATCAAGATGCCATCTTAAAGGCGAGTGAAATTGACCCTAATTCGATGGATTTTTACAAAAAAATGCACCGAGAATTATTAAACCGTGGTATCTATTTTGGTCCTTCAGGTTATGAAGTTGGCTTTATATCTCATGCTCATACTGATGCTGATTTAGCTACAGCTAAGGAACATATTTTTGCCGCGTTGGATTTAGTTTTTGGATAATTGTAAACTTTTTCATGATTTATCTGTTTATATTTATTGTAAGATCAATACATAATAATTATGAAAAAAAATATCTTAAAGTCTGCTGTAACTGTTTTAGCTATCACGGGAACATTAGCTTCATGTCAAAATACCGCAACTAAAACAACTACGGGACAAGATTCTATTGTATCGCATGATACTACTGCTCATACAGAAATTACAGTAACACCTGTCGCAGACTCAAAAGCATTCCCTGGTGCAGATCTAAAAGTTGCATCAATTACTTCTGAAAAGGTGGGAACAGATTCGGCAAAAGTAATGGTAAAATATACTGTTAGTAATTTTAAACTAACAGAGCAAACGGCTCACGATCATCATATGGCTAATTCACATGATGGTCAGCATATCCACTTTATTTTGGACAATAAGCCATATGCTGCTCTATATAAACCTGAACATACGGTGACCGTAGCATTGAATTCTGAGCACTATCTGATGTCATTCTTATCTCGCTCTTATCATGAGTCGATTAAGACAACTGAGGCATCTAAGTTGGTCAAATTTAAGGTTGATAAAGATGGTAAAGTGGTTCAGGATGTTGCAGTTACGGCTCCTTCGCTGTTCTATAGTCGTCCAAAAGGTGAATATAAAGGTGAAGATACAAAAGTATTATTGCTAGATTTTTTCTTAGTTAATACGACTTTAGCTGCTGATGGAAACAAGGTACTAGCGGATGTAAATGGAAAACAATTTACATTAGATAAATGGGGTCCTTACGAAATAAAAGGTTTACCTCTTGGTGATGCGAAAGTAAAATTGTCTTTAGTTGATAAAGATGGAAATGCCATCACGGGAGATAATGTTTCTGTAGAGAGAGATATTAAATTATTAGCACAATAGACTCCATCAAATAAAATTAAAAAGCTTCGAAATATTTCGAAGCTTTTTTTGTTTTTAAGCTATTTTTTGTAATCTGATTTTAAGACATTTAGTCGAAAAAAAATGAAAATATAACGGTTATTATGATTTAAAATATAAGGTTATTTTATCTTCTGTTCTCGATAAAATTGACGCTAAAATCAGTATATTTAAGAAACCTTTATTAACTTAAATATCAGCTGCAATATGCGTCGTATACTTCTATTTTTTCTATTTTTATTCCTTGTAAAAACAACTACAGCTCAACAGAATCCAGCGATCTATATACACACCGATCGAGATTTCTATTTCCCTGGTGATACCGTTTGGTTTAAGGGTTATGTCATTGACAATGGATTTCTCTCGGCAAGTACGCTCAATTTATATATTAAAATTGCCGAAGAAAATGGTCAAACCTATCAACAATCTGTTGCTTTAGTTTCCAAAGGCATTACAGCTAGTCATTTTGTCGTTCCTGCTACTTACCAAGGGCAAGAATTATTTATAAATGCTTACACGAAAATGATCGATTGCCCTATTCAAACTTGCTATTTTAAAAGGATCGGAGTTCTTCAGAGTGGCAGCAATCATGCATCTCTAACCACAACGGCCAAATCTTCTTCTGATCAAAACTACCAGATCAATATCTCGCCTGAAGGTGGTGTTCTCTTATCCGAAATGGAAAATCAACTTATTATCCAATCTCATGATGGTCGTGGTTATCCTACTGTTGCAAAAGGAAATCTGATTCAAGAAGATGGAAAGTCGCTCACGACGTTTGAAACGGATAGTGCGGGATATGCACAGATTAAATTTACTCCTCTCAGTGGAGTCAAATATATAATCACATGGATAGCTGAAGATCAGCAAGAACGCAAAAACAAAGTTCAGGAATCTCAAACGGGTGCTAAAGTGAGTATACAGTCAGCAGCAGATAAAACAACGATTCAGCTCATGGGTAATTTGCCCGATCAACAGGTGGTGCTGCATGCTAAATTAGGAAAACGAACCTTATTTCAGCAAGAATTTACATTGACAAAAGATAAAAAAATAAGTATTCCCTTAAAAAACGAAGATCTTGAATATGGTATTTTACAAGTGACTGCACAAGATCATACAGGACAGACTCTGTCTAAGCGAAATCATTTACTAGGTGAAAAAACAATGCTATTGGAGCCTGTTGTAAAATTAGAGAGAGGATCTGGTGAAAAATCTGGTAACAAATTAGCAATTACTCTTCCAGATCTTGGTGAGTCTGCCGACCTGTCCATCTCCGTGACTGCTATTGAAGTGCCCATTGATAGTTCAACCAATATTTTCACGGATCTTTACCTTCAACCGATGGCTCAAAAAAATCTGATACAACCGTTTACACTTTGGCAGCATAGCAAGGATAAAGATTTATTTATACAAATGCAGGAATGGGCAGATTTAAATTGTCCAATCGACGAGTCTATCACTAAGGATAGTTTATTGATGCTCAAAGGGCAGATTAAAATGGATAAAAATCGATGGGCAGGATTTTATAAGAATTATCAAGATATTTTAAAAAAAGAACCTAAAAAAAGAGGTGCTACTTTTGGCTATCAAGATTTTACAGCTTCTACGATGCAATATTTGGAAATAGATTTTGACGCTTTAGGTCGATTCCATATCCCAAACTTGATTGTCTTTGATTCGATGGACACCAAATTTAACCAAATTTATAGAAAGCTCCAATTTGAACCCTTCCATATTACTTATGAATTTATCGATCCAACTATTGCTCATCGTCCTTTCTTTATTCCTCCGGGTTACACACCTTCTAAACAACATGCAGCCTGGGAAAACAAGAAATGGGAGGCCAATCCTCATGTTACCATCGACGCTTCGGGTAAAAGGGTATTACAAACGGTCACTATAAATAGAGATCGTAAACAGCGAGAAATTGATCGATTAGAACGTAGGTTTTATACTGCGGGTATTCCAACGAACGTGAAGCCTGATCAGGTGCTTGTGCCCTTATTGGATAGTCTCGTTTTAAAAAGATCCCAAACCCTTGAGGATTATCTTTTTAATAATATCCGAACAAAAAGGTATGAAGTATATCTAAACGGTAGGTATATCAAAGAATTGAGTCCTGACTCGATTTCAAATATCAAAGCGGATAAGTTTTACGGTGATCATATTTCCTTCTTAAATGAGGATATTGTGAACTTTCCTTATATTAAATTTTACAGCACATTTGCATTAGCGAAAGGTAGACCTGCCGTACTTATTTATCAATCTGCTCCTCATGAAGTGAATAAAGATATTGGCAAAGCTGTGGACGAGCAAACTATAATGGGTTATCTACCTGTCAAACAATATGCTGTTACTACGTACGAGACAGTGGCTAAGAAGTTTTCATCTGGATATGACGAGCGTACTACCCTATATTGGAATCCCTTTGTTACTATTTCTGCTGGAGAAAGTACACCTGAATATACCTTTTTCAATAATAGCAAAGCAAATGGTTACTGCCTGACCATACAGGGCATCAGCAATAGTGGAAAGATTATTTACTACAGAAAGGTATTTAGGTAATCCTATTTTTGTGTTTCATTATCAACTTTAAAGAGCGATCATAGAGTGCTGTATGTACAACTCTATGATCGCTCTTTAAAGTTAAATCCGCCGGATTAGTTAGAACCTTACACCGAGCTAGAAAATCTTGTTTGATCGGTACATGAACAAATTTCCGTTATTAAATATCAATTATATAGAAAATGTTACTCAAGAATATGAGGACCAATGGAAGGCGAGTCATTGTGGCTACTCTTAAATCTTCAAAAAAAAAGAAACGACTAAGATGTTGATTTTTGTGTACAAATTGACCCTTTTCGTGATCAACTTGAATTGTTTATGTTTATTACCTAGAAAATCCGAAGGGGTTATTATTTAAATAAAGAAGGGGTAATACTTGGTAATACCCCTTCTTTATGTATAAAAGTTTGCTTATTTTCTATAAGCTCTAAATTCTGCTAAATGCGTACTTGTTGCAGTAGACGTATATGGAGCAGTCATGGTAATTCTAACATATTGTGCATTCACAGGAGTAAACGCATAATCTTGCCACGCAGCAGGACTATCTGCTGAGTTAAATGTTAAATTTTGGTTGACTGTCGTCCAATTCTGTCCATTCACTGATACTTCAATATTAAAGGTTTTAAAACCACCTGTAGCATTATTATGCCTTCTAATCATACCAATTTTTGAAAGAACTTCTACTTTGCTGAAGTTGATCGTAAACGAATGTGGATAAGGTACTGATGGGCTGTATTGAGAGTGCCAAAAAGTTTCAATATTACCATCAAATAAAGCAGGAGTTCCACCACCATCACCACTCTGTGTGCTGGATGCAGTGGCTTGCCATCCTGTTTTAGCAATTGGTGCATAAAGGTCAAATGTTTTTTCAGGAGAAATACCACCTTCACTAGCAACAGTTGCTTTCATTAATCCTCCTCGACCTGCTACATCAAGTTTCAATGAACCCGTAGCACTTGTACTGCCAACTACGCTTGCTGTCTTAGGACCACCTGCCCCCTCAAACGTATAGGTGACATCAATGGGATCGCCTGTATTATTTACCCAGTTCAATACCACATTATTTCCATCATACGAATAATTCAGGGTTGGTACAATCAACTTATAGACCAACATACCTGGTGCGATTTGATGCTGTGTTGTTAAATTTCTCCCCCAAAGCTCATCCTTTAAATTTACCGAAAAATCAATAATCTTTGTTTCATCTACCAAATTCTCAACGAGTACGGTATCCATTGTATTCGCATTGAAGACTTGTTGCACCTGCTTTCCATTGAGCATATATGAAATCGTACCCGGTATAGCTCTATCGGAAGTTTTAGGAAAAATAAACGACACACCTCCAGGAATAGGATTAATAAGAACACTATTCATCTTGTAATCGGCTTCAAAAGGTCGAGGACTCAATTCTGTCTTCGTAACTTTAGACGGTGTGCCATCAGCTGTAAAGTATTGTAAAGCGAATTCATAATTTTTGACTTCCTTCAAATTGATGATGACAGGGTCATCAAATTTTGTAATATCTAACACTTTCTCAGCTCCATCATCGGTATACTTTATCTGTGCCTTCACTACACGGTCGCTTAACTCAGGCCAATGGATTTCTATAGTCTGATTGAATGCAGATACATAGGTTAAATTTGTTGGTCTTGCTGTCGGTCTATTTTCAGATACTTCAATCTCCGTATTTGCATTTTTTGGAAAAACCAATTCCTCTTCTTTACATCCGTGTATAGCCAGCATCATTCCTCCTAGGAGTATGAAGTGACGGATTGTCAATTTACTTTTTATTTTCATCATGACGGATTAAAATTTATGGCTTTAAAAATTCGACTTCATACTTATTCAAAAATACTTGGCCTTCTAAATTCCAGTCTTTCTGTGTTTGTAATTCCATCCAATAGAATATTTGAGTATAAAAATCCGTTGACTGGACAAATACTGCATTATTTCCCAGATCACAAGGTTTTACTTCTGATACACTTCTTCCACTAAATGCTCCAGATAATTGCATGTTACTTTTGCCGGCTATTTCATTGGTAATTTCTCCAGTGGATGTCGGATTCATTTTCCAAAATCCTTTTAAATTCGCACCAAAAGATGATTCACCAACATTACCAGAATAACAAATAAAATCTCGTATTTCTTGTTGACTGTATGCTTTATTGAATATATGAACATCTGAAACATCAAAATCTACTAAATCATATGAAATCGCAGGACGATAGCCAAAAATTAAGGGATCATTTGTTCTGATATTGTTAATATTCATACCTGATGTGGTTGTTTCTTGTGCTAATGTTCCATTATTAAATATTTTAATATTTACTTTATCTGGAGCAATGGCTGTTATAACGGATGTCATGGTATACCATTCTCCATTAACTTTTGGAGCCTGACATGAAGCAATTGTGGTTCCGTCACTAATTCTTACTTGAATATCACCACCAAATGTATAATACATCCAACCAGGTGTAGCTGTGCTGGTATTGGAGTCTTTTCCAAAAATACCTGAATACCAATAATTATAAGTATTGGGCTGATAGGTAGAGGATATTATGGTATTATTCAAGTTAAATCTAAATCTTGTAGAAATAGTCAACTCTTTAGATGTGGATAGATCATAATCACTTGAATTGCCTAAGTTTTCACTTACGGCTCTTACTCCGAGCGGTTTATTATCAGTACCATCATATCCCCATAAGCGTACATAACTCATTGCTTTCCCTGTTAATTCGGCTTCTTTAAAACTTGGATTGGCAAAAATTGCAAATGTATTACGTTCGGCATCTGATTTTCCACCATAAGAATTTCCAATACCACCGTGATTGGATGTTATAATAATTAACCAATCTTCATAAGCATAATTTTTTCGTGCTTTAATCGCATCTAAAATATTACCAATATATCCATCAACTTTATTTAAAGCGTCTGTATAACTTGCATTTTCGACTGAAAATCCATTTTCTATTCCAGCATCCAACACGCTTTTAAATTGAACAATCGTGAGATCTTGATTCTTCTTTTCTAATAAGTCTATCACTTGGGTTTTCACTCCCTCGTCTGTATTGGCATCATAAGTTTCATCGGCGCTGACCAATAACTTATCATTTAAACTAGCTGTTCTCGAAACCACAGCGGTTTTGGTATTAGGTGCTATCGTTGCAATTCTGTAGAGTATAGAAGGGTATCCTACAGCATTTTCATGTGGATGATTCTCGTCAGGTTTTGGAATATAGCTATCATCGTTGATACCATGATTGGCATAAGATACACCACTCATCATGGACATCCAGGAAGAAGCATCGCCAGTATTTTCATCTGCGAAAGCATTGAATGTATATTTACTTGTTTTTAGTAAATTAGTAAGATTTGGAGGTAACTTCTTTTTAATCTCCTGCCCCACAGCTCCATCTATAGAAATAAATAGAACTTTACGTTTAACAGTTTGTTCTCCTTCTTGTTCATAATCTTCATAAATAGCAGGAGGATTTTCATATTTTGTACAACTGCTCCATAACATCAAGATTCCTAATGCACAGATAACGGTTTTTATTCGGTTAAAATTTCTTTTCATAACGATTGATTAAATATCATAAAATACTCCAAGCTCAGCTAAAGCGACATGATTCTCTCCCCCAAGATTTTTATCTGGAAATACAAATTTTACATATTGCGCTTCTACCACTTCACTAAAAGAAAATTCTCGTAAAACATTTCTTTGAGCCGTGGTTTCAGATGCCTGTGCCAAGGTGTAGGTACCCATTTCAGTCCAGTTTTTATTGTCACGGCTCACCAGTACTTTTACTTTGGGTTGATATGTATTTCCTTGTCTATTTTGAATATAAACACCCTTGAAAGCATTTGCTTCTTTCATGTTGATGACGATCTCCACAGGTAAATTTGTTGGGACACTACAACCCGAATAACAGGTATGCCAATATGTTGCAGGATTACCGTCTGTCATAGCCGTAAATTTGCCCGTACTTTCTCCTGTAGCTGTCGCGACATTAGATGTAAAGTCAAATGTGGTACCTGGTAAATAATATTTGGAAGCTAATGGCGCATTGCCTCCAGAAAATGTTAAAGGATTATATTCCCAAATGGCTGATGTCATAGGAGCATATTTGTTGCGCATTTCTCTTTTTGCAGATGCACTAACTGGAATACCCCATGAAATAAAGAAGCGAATATAATCGACTGCTGAAAATTCACATAATTGACGATAAAAATAATCTCGTTTAGCCTGATCTAATGAGGTGGTAAAGTTTTCGTTTCTCGCTTTACTGTAAATGAATGGGAAAAAATCCCATCCTGATTCTCCATTTTTACCTTTTATTTTATCAAATATTTGTAAGAAAGGTGTAATACGGGCGAAAGCAGCATTATCTTCATCGATACCAAAACCTGCAGGAAAACTAGAGAAGTTTTTTCCTCCAGTAGATTTTGCATAGGCTAGTGCATTTGGAATGGCTGTTTTCAATGCTGGATGAAAATCAATGCGGTTGGTCTCTCCACGATTGCGCGCGGCATTAAAAATAAAAATGTTATTTGTCGTTTCACCTAAATCTGACCAACTCCAAGAATTTCCAGCTTGATAATTATGGCCAACTTCATGATAGCTTCCCCAAGATGTTCCTTTTTTTATGGTCACTGGATTAGTCAATTCATCTAACCAATATTCATCTTCCTGCATAATCCATGGATTACCACTATGTGCATAACCTGCTGAGGGATGAATATCCATCACCCCGCGTTCCCATAGTGTTGGATAACGGTTTTTCTTATCACTCCCTGTGGGTGAAAGCCCCATCCAATTGTAATAATCTTGTTCATAAGATTTGTCCCATAAACGTAATGCTTCATCAATATGGTCTGCTCGACCTGATTGTATAAATTTAAGAATCAATGAACGGGGTACGGAGAAAGCTGTACGTTTACCAATTAGATCCATCCAAGGGACATCATTGGCAAGAACATCTTTTTTCCACTGATCCACATTGTCTCTATCCAACACAAAATCATTGGCTTTGACTACACCTGCAAATTTTAGATTGACGGGTGTCGAACTTGTATTTTGATTGATAATCCAGATGGTACCTCCATAAAGATTCATCACATAATTATTACCCGGAAATAGCTCTCTTCGCGTATAAATGATATTATCACGACGAGGCGCATCTTTTCCTGTAATATTGTCGGTATGAACACCTACTTGTACCGTCATCCCGATCACTCCCTGCGGAACAGTAATACGGACGACTTCCCCAGCAGGAGCATATAATCCAGTACTGTAAATGGGAGGTGGCGTATAACTTACTTTATAGTCAAATGGGCTCACATATTCGCGATCCATCAACATGGATAACGTGGTATCTTTTATTCGGTTTACATTATCTCCTACTAGTCCTGGGTAAATTCTAGCACGATGGTAAAGACTTTTATCTGCTTTTCCCATGGTTGTATCGGTCAGAAGGGGACTCTCTGTGGAGTCTCCTTGCTGATAACCATCTTCAAAATCAAAGCCGTATTTGCCACAGGAAGAAGCCAGTGCCATGATCGCACAAAAAGCTCCAAGTGTTATATATCGAATTTTCATATTGGTTTTATTCTAGGATTAGTTTCTGATTTGTGTATAGTTAGGACTCCAACTTTTTCCATCCAGTTTCCAAGAACTCTGAACGGTAACTCCTAACCATTGGTATATCATAAATGGTACATCTACTGCGTTGGGTACTTGACGGAAGAATGAATCACTAATTGGTGGTTGAAAAAATGGCACTAGCTCGTTAAAGCTTGTCCATGTAACAGGACCTTTAATTTTAAAATTTCCTGCACGACCTGTTTTCTCAGTTAATAAAGCTGTATTTACATCATCATATCCTGGCCAGTATCCTTGTAGATCATTCCAGAATGGGAATGTCTGATCGATATGTGTGACACCACCATATCTTTTAACTTCATCAAAAGTAAAAGCACGATTATAGATCTGCACATTACAGATGGATATATCAGGACTCGTATTTCCGTCATTTCCTAGATATCCTATTGTTAATGGAGCAGTATTGTCTAAATTATTGGTATTGACAGTCACCTGTGAAACTTTGCCCGATACGGCAGCATTTGTTCCGTCCGTAAAAACATATAAGGAATCCTGACTACCACTTCGCTTGATGACTGTGGTCAACGCATGCCACTCCCCATCATTAATATTAGGGCCAAATGCTTGTACGGCAATGGAACTATTAACACCCCAATATCCATATTCTAAAAACATATTCCAGCCAGCACCGCTAAAACCTACAGCTCTTTTAGAGAAGAAAGTAGGATAAATATATTCTGCACCAGAAATATTATATTTCAAAAACAAAGTGATGGTCCAATCGGATCCTGCACCCATATTAAATTTACTCAGATCATCAAGCTTACTGACAACTTGGTTATTTGAAGCATAGGTATAACGCGTTGCATTTCCTGCAAAAGGTATATCTTTAGCACTAGGCCTTGGTAAGATCTTACGAGAAAACTTAGGTGAATACATCAGGGTGTATGTCTGTCTTTTGGCATCACCAAAGGCTGTAAAATCTGTTACCGGATCTGTGGAAGTAGCGCCTTTACCAGAAGTGACCACTACTAACCAGTTTTCATGGGTATAAGATTGACGTGCTTTTAAACTTTCCACCAATTCTTTTACCTGCTTGTCCATTTGTGTTATTGCATCTACATACTGAGGAACAGTTTTCCCAAAACCATATTTACGGCCAACTTGCTCTACTTGTGCTAAATGAACAACATTAAAATCCGCAGAGTCTGTACTTAAATTTTTTACTGCACTAGCAATAACGGCTTTATCGTCTGCTCCTTTTGCAACAACTGCATCTTTACCCAAATAATTTGCATAGTTATCTGAAGATGTAAATAAGGTAGATTTTCGTCCTGTCCCTATACTTTTTAGCTGACTAAAAATAGTTGGGTATTCTGCTGTATTCAGCACAGATAGATCGTCAGCATTTACTTTATTTTTGACACTATTAACTCCTGTCAAGAGCGCTGCTGCCACTGAAGTATTGGTGACTTCAAAATCTGTTGTTGGATCTGCTAAGCTACCATAAGTCACTAGGCCATTTCTGGTAAATCCGGTTAGATTAGCAGGTTCAAGATCTTGTACTGCAGATCCCGATAGTCCATCGACGATGACCAGCAATACTTTATCTCGTGTTTCTGGACTGTCTTTGGCTTCATTGAAATTTTGCAACAAATTTGGAAAATCCTTATTGCAGGCACCAAATAGTAAGAGTGTCACTATCCCAACAGCGATTTTGTTATATACATTAAAAGACTTTTTCATATTTAGTTTCATAAAGGATTATTCTTTAATCTCCAATCGGAAAAAATTTCCGACAGTTTTCACACCATACTGAGAGATACTCCCACCAACCAATAAAGCTGGTTCACCTGTTGACGATTTGGTCTCCACAATCCTTGATATTGATCCTGAAAATGGTGCCTGTGCATTAAACTTCTGTAATAGCGATCCATCTTTTTCCAAAATCAACATATTGGTTCGGCCAATACCATTATATAGGGTAAAAGAACCATTAACGACAACACGCCCATTGTTTAAAACCTGCGCATAATTTGCATTGCCCGTTCCGACGTCTCCCAATACAAATTGCTTATCTATAGAACCATCGGTATTTAATAATGCCACCCCTTTTATATTGGCATTGCCTCCCAATCCATTAAATATTCCTGCAAGAGCAATTTTTTTCTGCGCGGCATTGTAAGTCACACTTATCAATCGTGTAATGGTTCCAGATAAATTAAAGGCAGGATCAACAGAACCATCTGCATTTAAACATACGATACCTGGAGCGGGCTTACCATTGTACGAGGTAAAAGTTCCGATGACAACAATTCTTTCGCCATCGATCATAGCCGCGTCCATAATCATCCCATTGGCACCTTCATTTTTGATCATGTACGTAGAATCTAATGATCCATCAGCACGTAAGCGAATGACATGTTTAGCATCGGTAACAATGGTACGTCTATTATCACGTGATGAATAATCATAATCGATCTTAAAATATCGATCAAAATTACCAACGACCATCACCTTATCGTCTTTTACTGAAAATACGCGCAATACAGTCCCTCCGAACAATCCGGCGTTAAAACTTGAAACGGTATCTAAGGAATTTTTGGGATTACTTGTCGTATTGATCACATCAACAATAGTGGAATCCAATTGACCATTACTATAGAGTTTTGCAATACCGTAAACTTGTTTGTTATTGAATGTTGAAAAATTACCACCAATAATAAAACTACCAGAACTCAACTTGGCAATTGAACTGATACCTCCTGAGGAACCAATTCCTCTACCAAAACTCATGGAAGTTGATGTTTTTCCGGATGCGTCGATAAAATGGATCCCTCTTCTGTAAACACGATTACTACCGGTTTCGACCGCTTGATTTTCAAAATTGTTGAAGAATCCTGTTACAATAAATCCACCTGCATTAGGTAATATATCCGAGACAGATCCTCTAAAACCATTGATCATTTCATAATTTGCATCGAGACTCGCGTTGCCATCAATCTCCAATCTAGGTCCATAAAAAACTTGTCCGTCGACTACAATTTTGGCATCTCCGGAAGATATCTCCATCGGCACTTTTATCGTGACCAATGAATCTTGTGCTGTGACAACTTCAACTTGTGTATTATTGACAAAAAAATCAATTTTACCAATAAAGGGTTTTAATCCTTTGACATAAAAATCGACTAATTCTCCAGGTTTTGCGAAACTCGGATTGGGATAATTTTTGATAAATCCGATGCCCAAAGATCCCTTACCTCCAGCATACGGATCTTCCCCTGTTACGATTTCTTTATTACATGCTGTAAAAGCAATGGAAGCCAATGCAAACAACAGATAAAAAGATTTATATAATTTAATTTTCATAATTATTCAGCTTTATGGTTGTTTTGGTAAAATGCCTAAAGTGAATGCTTCATTGGCAAAAAGATAGGTTTGAAATCCAAACGCATGCTTTGAAAACTGCAACACATGCAATACTCCATTTGTCGGTTGTATATCTGAAGTTGCTACAGGAGCCGTTAAAAATGGGATAAAATAATCCTTAATGTCTTCAGGAATGACGACCGAATAAGGATAATTTAAGTACAGTTGTCTATATCCAGCGTACTTAATAATTTGAGTTCCTGTATTAGAGGTTGTTTTAATATCATTGTATAATACGCCAATGTTCATATCGGTATTTTCAAAGTTTTTATACACGCCTCCGGGAAATGTAGCCAAATTCAACGTGTCCATTTGGTTAAAATCTTTAGCCAAATATTTTCCTTTTAAAATATACCGTGACAAAAACTTACGCCACACTTCAGGACGAACTTGATCTAAGCTCGTTATTGTATCCTGTCCCATACGAAACAAATTCTCATTGAGTGCCCATACAGATTTTAAAATAGAAACATCAGGTGGCGCAAAAAAAGTAACTTCCTCATTTTTGATTACCTCATCTAACTTCGCTATTTTAAGTGCGACTATAAGCGTGTCAAAAAGTTCTGGTCTTGATTCTAAATATTGCCAGATAGTCCCATTAAACTTAGGGTCATGTATTCCAGTATCGATATAATCCTCCTTTTTACAAGAAAACAAAACCATAGTGGTTATCAGCATCATAAAGCCGATTTTCATCAAATTCTTCATATCGCTACTTGCTTAATTCCAATAATTATTTAAACGCATATAAGGATTGTTGTTCAAAGCCGATTTATCTATTGGCCATGTCCAACCTCCCGAATTAAAGGCTCCTACAGACATCGGTGCGGATGTGTACTTTGAATTGATTACTTTCTTTGTTCTAACTAGATCATAAAAGAAATTACCTTCTCCAAATAGTTCCCGTGCTCTTTCCCACCATATCGCATCTTTCAGATCTTCTCCACTTTCTGTTATAATGGCTGCCTCTGCACGGTTACGAATAACATTGACTACATCTCTGGCTTCACCATCTCTATTTAATTCAGCTAAAGCTTCTGCACGTAGTAAGATTGGATCTGAGTAACGGAAGACCATCTGATTATCATCAGGATTGTTATCTTCTCCTTCTTCCATAAACACATTTAGAAATTTTAAACATTGAAACTTACCATCTGTCGCATAGATATGATCATCAAACCAATAAGTTTTACGTAAATCTCCTCCGATTGATGGATACAATTCTTCCATAAATTTCGGATCATAATAGATATAGGAGTTGGTCGTTACCTTATTTGGTGCGCGAAGTACATAATCGGAGAATGATGCTGCTAAAGAAAAGCTTTCACCGTAATTGAAGTTTTGTACGATCTCAAACAACCCTTCTTTGGTCCTACCTTTAAAGATTTCTTTAGTTTTTGCTAAACTGAGTAATTGATAAGCTCCATCATTTTGCTCCATCAATTCCTTACCCATCAGTTCAACTTTTTCATAATATGGGGCTTTGTCTTCATTTGCAAATCCTGCAATCCACATATTGATGTGCATATTCAGAGCCAATGCACTGCCCCGCATTGCTTTTACCGCAACCACTGAAGGATCATCATAGGTCCAGGGTAAATTTTTATAATTAGCATCTAAATCTGCAGATAGATTTTTCAATACCGTGATCATATTGGTTCTCGGTAAGGGATCTGTATTCACATCGGTATAATAAGGCACATCTCCAAAGAGGCGTACCATAAAAAAGTAGGCTAAAGAACGAAGGAAAACAGCTTCGGCTTTATAAGCTTTCTTTTTTTCTTCGGATAAAAATGGCATATCCTTGTTATCCAATTGGTAACATATGATATTGGCATTTTGAACCATCTTATAGAAATCATTCCATTTGGAGATTCTTGGAAATCCAAAGTAACTGAAGTCTCCCTCACGAGCAAAAATACTATTGAGGTTATTCTGCCTTAAATAAACCAAATAATCTCGACCTGAATTATTTGTGGCACTTGTTCTATTGATCGGTGCACAACGTAGGTCTCCACTTGCAGGGAAAAAAATATTAGACATTGTGGCTTCTCTGAATGTCGAATAGATGCCCCCCATATATTGTTCCACATCATTTTCAGAAGTCCAATAATTATTACCGGTCAACTTATCAATTTGTGTAATATTCAAAAAATCTTTACCACATGAGCCCAGTACTAAACTAGCTCCTAATAAAATTGTATAAATAAACTTTCTTTTCATGATCATTTTCATTTTAGAACTGTACGTTAATACCCAATGAATAAGTTCTTTTACTTGGATAACCGTTTGACCCATCTCGACCTACACCTGTTACAATCTCTGGATCTGGTCCTGAATAATGACTAAACGTATAGATATTATTTGCCGTAAAATTGAGACGAGCAGAACTAATTCCAAATCGTTGTATCCACTTGCGATCAAAATTGTATCCTAACGTTGCTGAGTTAAATTTAATATAAGAGCCATCCTCGAGAAACATCGTTGAATTATAACGGTATGGGTTATATAAAGATAGACGTGTAAAATCTGATACATTAGGATAATCAGCATTGTCTCCCAATTCACGCCAAACGTTATAGGCATCTAAGGGCACATAAGCTCCTGGCTGATCGTTTGGATTAGCATAGATACCTGTTGGTGTTGAATAATTACGGAATCGATCTGCTAAGGCTGTATTTAGGATATCACGATCTAAGGTATAAGAAAACTGAGTACGTAATGACCATCCTTTGTGACGCACAAATAGACTCAAACCTCCAGTCATCTTGGGCTGTGAATTACCAACATATACTAAATCGTTCTCATCTAAGATGTAATCTCCATTTAGATCCGTAAAAATTGGATCTCCTGCGCGGAAAAATTTTCCTTCAGCAGACTCTCCTCCTGCACGGTAGCGTAATCCGGTAAGCGGATTAACAGGCACCTCATCATCAGATTTGTAAACACCTTTGTAATCGTACAATACGAAAGTTTGTGAATTTCGTCCTAGTCTATAATACGTCGGAAGATTATATCCTGAATCATCTGCTTGTAACAACTGACGAGCTCCATCAGGTAACGATGCCATATAATCTTTGTTCATCGCAAAAGTAGCTGTACCGGATAATTCCCATTCTCTATTTTGCAGTCGTGGTCTGAAATTGATCGTTAACTCATGTCCCATATTGACCATTGCTGATTCATTGGTCAACACATTTCCAAAGGCATTATGATTGGCAATTGGTTTTCCACGTAAGATTTTGTCTGACTGCTTATAGTAGGTTTCATATACCACATACAACGCGCTGTTAAAAAATCCGAGCTCAGTACCGATAGACCATTGTGTCGTTGTTTGTGGAACTAATTCTGTATTTGGTGCGTTTTTAAGATCTAAGGAAGTCGTTGGTCTATTATTGTATCGACCATCATCGATTTTATACCATCCATATAGATCTGACAAAGTACCCGTTGGAGAGATTGTACGACCTACGGAACCACGGAAAAAACCAGTATCCCACCAATCAAACTTATCCATGAATTTTTCCTTTTTGAAATTCCAACGGAATCCTAAGGAAGGATTAGACGACCAAGGAGATTTACCACCTGTTACCGAAGTACCATCTAAACGATATGTTAAATCAACGATGTACTTAGAATCATAGTTATAAGATGCATTACCGGCATAAGCAACGGAACGATAGTTTGATAAATTGTTTAACAAACCTCCTAAAGTCCTGCGGGTATCATAACTAATACCTGTCTGAAATTGATCATTTGCGGTACCACGGATAATATTGAGATCAGCTGAGGATTGAGAGATCTCCATCTCCGTAAAACCATAAATATTGATCACATGTTTTTCCTTAATGGCTTTGACCCAAGAAAGCAAGTTTCGGTTATATACTTTACTTTTATTATCGTAATAACCGTACACTTCTGAACTATTGCCTAATAACAACTCTGGGGTATAACGGTCTTTGGTAGAGGTTGTATAGTTGTAATTGAATGTTGAGCTTGCTCTCAACCCCCGTATTGGTTCATATTGTAATTCAACCTGAGCAACATAATTTCCAGTTTTATTTTGATCATCAACACTCAATGCTGATAATGCTCCCATACTTCCTGAAAACAGGGATGGAGCGGGGTAAAGTGATGTTGTATTTACGGATTTACCTACTCCTGTCTGCATCATGGCATTACCACTACCCATTTGATTTTCTGCAACATTGGCATTTACATTGGCCATCATCCGGAAACGATCATTGGGCTCGTACTGCATATTGGATTGAACAGTATATCGCTTAAAACCCGTATTGGCAATAATACCATTCTCATCATAATAGTTCATATTCACTTTGTAGTTGAACACACGCTCACCTCCTGAAATATTAACATTATGGGTTTGATTGTAGGTATTTCTGTAGAAATATGATTGCCAATCCGTGGAATTGTTATAATACGGATTGAGACTATCTGCCAGCATCGGCGAATCGTTAATACGTTGAAATGCTCTGGCTAATGTGGTATCATTTCTTAAAATTTGATCGACACGTAGCATACGTTCATCACGTCCCCCGATTACTTTTCTTAATTTAGGAACTGAACTTAAAAAGAATTGACCCTGATATTGTACGATCGGAACTTTTGAATTTCCGCGCTTTGTTCTTACTAAGATAACACCATATGCTCCTCGAGAACCGTATAATGCTGTGGCTTGTGCATCTTTTAATACTGTAATATCTTCTACGTCTTCTGGTGGGATCATCGAAATTGGCGATACACCAGGACCTGCAGATTCAAATCCATACTCATAACCTGAATTGTCATCAATAGGCACGCCATCGATAACAAATAAAGGAGATGTCGGTGTTAAAAAAGCATTATCTCCACTTCCAGATACGTTGAAGTTGGAAATACCACGAACAGCTATTGTTCCGCGCATACCCGGGCTACCCGTATTATTTTGGATATTCATACCGGCTACTTTTCCTTGTAAAAGATCAACAAAGTTTCCTGCAGGTATATCTTGGATTTCTTTACCACTAATCGTCACGACCGATCCTGTTAGAGTCTCTCGCTTACGTTGTTGATAACCAACGACTACGACTTCATCAATTTCTTGATTCTTACTATCCATCTCGATGTTATACTCACTCTTTGCGGCTGTAACTTTTGTTTTAACCGTTCCATAACCTTGGTAAGTAAAAATCATTACACCATCTACCGGTACAGAGATGACAAACCGGCCATCACTTCCTGATTTTCCGAGATCTCGTTTTGGTGATTCCAATCTGATGGAAACTCCACTTATGGGTTTATTATCGGTACCCTTAACCGTTCCTTTCACCATTTTAGTCTGCGCCAGAAGCGTATTGCCCAACATGCTGGTAAAAAGAATTATCGTTATACAAAACTGTTTCATAATTGTTAGCTAAATCAATTGGTCTATTATCAATCAAACAAAGGAGATTCATTGGGGAATCGGAACTGGATTTCCCAATCTCCAGCTTCATAAATGGCAAAATAAAATCCAAAATAACAGTCTTCCAATTGACCAAAATTTCCAATTCTCCGATATTTAAATTGCATATATGCTTCTCTTCCATTTGGTGCATAGTCGGTCTCTATCGGAGCCAAAGGAATTGGATAGGCGACATCATAAACTACTTTTTTGTTTTCAAAACGATGCTTAAAGCCATGCACCAATTTTTCCCAATTGGTTGCGTTAAACTTTGCTGGATCAATAGGATTATTTAAAGAATCTAAGAAGCTAATGGTTAATGTGCTAGACCCAGCACCTTTACTTTCCAGTTTATTGAAATATACATTGACATCCGAATTGAACATGGGTTTCTTAGTACGATTTCCTAACATATTCCTCATATTCTGAGGCCAAGTGTAGGGAAGCATAGATAATCCAGTAATGGGATCTATGATACTGGGTTCATAGGGTCTCTCGCGAAAAGGTTTTAATTTGAAATTGCGGATATAACGACGTCCACCAGTATTACTTACCTCGATGTCAAAAACATATCCAGAATCTGGCTGTGCTTTTATAAAACCTGCATTTGCAGATTCTCCCCAAAAATTTATATTACCGGAATGTTCTAAGACTTCCAAAATTGGACGGTATTCGGTTTTCCTTTTAGCATTAATTTCAGCAATTGATTTTTCTAAACCATTGTAACTTTCCTTCCAGACTGTTACGGGTAATTTATCATTGAAAATCGTCGCTGGTTGACCGTCAATATCCCGAATATTGACCATTTTAAATGTTAAAGGCTGCGATGTATTCTGTCCTATACTGACCAGATTATTGTAAAATGTATTTCTCCCTAAAATGGGGGTAATCTCATTGTTACTATAGACAATATCCTGCCCTAATGAATCAATATCATCTGGAATATTATTCTTACAAGAAGCCAACACGAACAGCCCTAGACCGAACAATGCAACTTGTTTGAGTGGATTGTAAAATTTTATGTTCATGTTATTTATTTAATAATTTGGCTAGTTTACTGAACCCGAAGTTATGACTGGGACTTAAAATATGAACTGTTCCATTGGTTGTCTTCACGTTGACAACCGAAGTATTACTTTCCTGCCAGTAACGTTGAAAAATGGAATTGTTCATATCGCTCAGTTTAATCTGCTGTTGTCCCCCATTGGTGATTCCAGATGCTGATGTAACGGTATACATCATATTCATACGATAGTCATCAATACTTCTAATTTCTCTACCTTCTCTGAAATCTTTTAAATAATTGGTGTTATAAATGCCGTTAAAAGCGTAGTGATATAACAAACTATCTAGTATCAATTGAGGAATATCTTCGATATAAAGGGGATTTCTATTGGCTGCCATTCTTACGGCATTCATAGCTTCTATGGCATTAGTAAAGCTACTATTGCTCATAGCAAAGAATGTCAAGGTATCGGTTGTTGCGTTTAACTTACGTCTCAAGTCTGGAACACGTTCTAACGCGAATAATAACGAGTCATAGCTCGTGCCCTGCGTTTCTAAAAAATTTAATGTGGTTCCTTTAAACTCAGTGTCTTTTAGCTGATAATCTTCATAATAGGTGTTTCCTTTTTTACAGGAGGAAAAGCCTATTATCAGTATAAAAAAGGAAAATATGGTATATAATTGTCTTTTCATCTTGATATATTGCTAAGTTATTTCCAATAATTATTTTGTTGTAATTTTGAATTTCGGGACAATACATCTGCTGAAATAGGCCAATAAATTCCGCCATTGGTAATCAAATCATTAATGGTTTGATTATTCTTTTTGATTTTTGCTAAACGAATTTGATCGTACCATCTCCAGCCTTCTCCCATCAGTTCACGACGACGCTCTAGAAAAATCTCTTCCAATAGATCATTTGGAGAGGAGGAGATATAAGGTTTCAACCCACGTGCAGATTTGATCTGATTTAAATACTTGATTGCATCGTCACGTTGCCCTAAGACCACTTTAGCTTCTGCTTGTAATAGAATCATTTCTTCCAGACGTGTAAACACGAGATTTGATCCAAAAATGGAGAAATCAGAATCACCACTACCATCACGAATCACCTTTATTTTAGAGAAAATAGGAATATCGCCATTGTAATTGCTAAAATAATTGGTCCGAACTAACCCAGACACTGAATCTATTCCAAATCGTGTGTCATTGACATCATCAAAGACTTGATTGATGGTATCGCGAGAGATATAGATGTCTGGCTTAGCTTTCGTAACAATTGGATAGCCTAATGTCAGGGATTCGATATGTCCTGTATTGGTGGCTTCACCTAATTCATACGATGAGCGTATGGCTAAGATCTGCGCTCGTGTACTAGGACCAAATAAGCCATTTGTAGGATTGACAATATTGGGCACAGAGAGAATCTCTAATCCTCCTCTTGTATAGTTATCGACAACAAATTTAGCATACACATCAGCATTAATATATTTACCTTGCCAAGCAGCAACATGTGCTAACAAAGAATATGCGGTCAATTTATTGACTAAAACACCTACCCATACACTGGAGTTTTCACCATAATAAGTTTGTGTTCCTGCACCATATACGTAGGGCAATTCTTCGGCTGCTTTTAAAAGCTCTTCTTCAGCAAAAGCCAGTACTGTCGCTTCTGAGGATTTACCTACTTCGGCAAAACTTCCATTATCATAAGAGTCTTTCAGCAATGGAACTTCACCCCAGATACGTACCATGTAGAAATACATGAACGCGCGAATAGTTCTAGCTTGTGCAATATCAAATTTTAAATCGCGCTCTGTATACCGCCTATCTTTTTCCATCACCTGCGGCGCTCTTTCTATAAATAATGATGCAGCATTGATAACGGCATAGAAGCGTCTCCAATCGGTTAAATCTTTGACCAAAGGATAAGCTGCTTTCAACTTATTTTCTTGAACACTCCGTAAGTCAGCTCGGGAATAGGCGGTGAAATCTCCGTATCGCATTTCTCCATAGACCCAATGTGCATAGCTATTGGATGTTGCAGCACGCATCAATCCATACATCCCCATAAGGTGCGCACGTGTGTCTGAAATGGAAGCCCATTCTTTGCTTTCGGAACCTAAACTGGATGATACAATATCCAATTTTTTATTACAGGAAGTTGCTGAAATTAGAACACTTAGTCCCATTAACATGACAACTCCCAATTGATTAAATCTTTTCATTTTTAACATCTTTTACAGCATAATGATATTATAGTTCCAATTTGATTCCCATAGAAATCATGGGAGACAATGGCAGACCATATCCTGTGTAGTAGCCATTGAAGTCCACCAATTCAGGATCTTTTCCAGAAAATTTGGAAATAGTCAATAGGTTGGTTCCGGATACATAAACATAGGCTCTGCGTATCGTCTTGACCTTATCTTTAATGGAGTTAAGGTGTGCAAGATCATACCCCACACTGAGTGCTCTCAGCTTTAAGAAGGATGCGTTTTCTAAAAATAGATCTTGATCAACACGGTAGGCTACAATCGAACTCCATGGATTATAAATAGGATACTTACTGATATCAACATCTTGTTGCCAATGGAATACTTCACGGATACCTTCTAACGAATTGGTATTTTCTGTATTGATGAAATCGTATTTATTGGAGGCACGTTGATTCATTGCTTTATGCCCTAAAGCGAAATACCATTGAAAATTAAGGTCAAATCCTTTATAATTAAATTTATTTTGGAATGCTCCAACAATTTTAGGCATCGCATTACCTTTCATGACACGATCTTCATCATTCACTTGGAAATCACCATTTTGATCTTTCCAACGTGGATCGCCAACAGCGAAATTTACACCATCAAATTGTAGCTTTTGACCATTCTGTACTGGAATTTCTGATTCTTCATTATAAATACCTTCATTTTCATACAACCAAAATTGATCAATCGCGTGACCAACTTTCAATAAGCGATCGCCTACCACCAGTTCACTACGACCTTCAGGTAATGCTGTCAGTTTATTTTGATTATAGCTTAATGTTAATGAAGTTTTCCATTGAAGTGCAGCTGGATTATGGAGTATTTGTGCGCCTAGATTTAAATCCACTCCTCTATTTTGAACAGTCATACCATTAATAATCTGACCACTATATCCGTACTCTGCTGGTATTGGTGTATTGATCAATTGATTGACATCCTTCTTTTGATAAAGCGATAATGCAAAATCGAAGCGTTTATCAAGCAATGATCCGTCAAAAGTCAACTCTGCATGATCTGTGTAAGGCCACTTAATATCATATCCTACCCATCCTTCGGAATAAGGGCGTGAGGCTACTGCAAAACCATTGTAGGAAACGAGTGATTTTTCAGAGCCCCAATTTAGATCTGCAGTATAATTTGGACCAATGGCATATTTACTTGTAAAAATGGGCTTTCCTATTCTTGCCCACGATGCTTTTACATCAAAATGATTCCATAATCCGTCATTGGCTTCTGGAATAAAGTGATATTTTGCCGCAAACGCGGGAGTGGTGATCCACCTAGAATCGGGCTGCATGGTGGAAGATCCATCGTAACGTAAAACAGCATTTACATCTAACTTATTATTCCAGCTGTATTCTCCTGAAAGATACAAGGAATGTAGTCTAAAGTCTTCGCGATTCGACCAGCGGTTGACGTATAAACCTCCAACTGGTGTTAGATAACCTGCATTGTTAGAATTTCCATCAACAACATTGACTTTGATAAAATCATTGGGTCCATCGTATGCGCGTGAATAATTGTAGCGGTATAAATCTTGTGTATAAGTTGATCCTAAGGTGAAATTGAATTTGTGTTTATCTTGTACGGCAATATTATAATTCAAAGAATTATTAAAAACCAAACGTTGATTAAATCCAAAATAACTTGACATATAATTGTTGGTTTCCATCAAAGAACTAGGAAAGAAGGCTTGTCTAGCACCCTCTGAATAATCAATACCTAGGCTGGAATTAAATTTCAAATTAGGAAGTAGATATAAATCTAAATTCACTAATACGTTAAGCATATTGACAGAATTATTATCCAGTGCTTTATCATACATGGATAAATATTCTCCGTACATCTCTTTATTAGGAGAAATCGGCACAGATAAATCTGGAACGTATGAGGCTTCTCCAAAACGGTCTCTTAAGCTTTTATTACGGTCTCTTAGACTACGGCTTGCATTGATTGTTGTTCCAAAATTAAACCATTTGAATGGCGCCATATTGACGTTGAATAACGCATTGTAACGTTCAAAATTTGTTTTATCTGCTGAACTGGCATTTTTAACGTACCCGCCCATAAAAGCAAAATTGGCACGATCTCCACCACCACGGATTCCCAAGTTTCCGCCATAAATGGGGGTTGTCTTATAATATTCTTCATTCCAATTTGCTGGACCGTAATAGTTAACATTGGTCGAGTCACTCAAATAACCTGGATAAGCTAATCGATCAGATGTAGAGGCGTATTTACTGTAGAATGAAGACCTAAATAGATTTTCATATTGTGCATTTACAGGTGTTACAGTGGGTTTTGTTGCCAAACCTACATAAGCATCAAAATTAATTTCACGCTTCCCTTCTTTTCCCGGCTTAGTTAAAATCCAAATGGCACCATTAGCAGCAAGAGGCCCTAGTTTTGCTAATTCAATTGGATCTTTAATCACTTGAATCGATTCAATAGCAGATAAATCAATGCCTGCGAAATTATCTGTTGCTGGACCTATCCGATTGAATTGATATTGTTGAATAGAATACGTAAAGTTGTTCTCTCGAGCGATAGGAACACCATTGATGTAAACTGCAGGTTGCACATTGATGGCGTCTTTAGTTTCAAAGAGCGGGCTCCCTAGTCCTCGTATAACCATGTTCTTGATAGAACCCGGTTCTCCACTGGACTCTTGGACATACAGTCCAGAAACTTGACCTTTCAATACTTCGGAAATACTTACCAAAGGTAAGGTCTCCACCTGCTTGAAATTGAGGCTATCCTTGACCGATTTCTTTTGCAACAAGGATTTTAACCTCCCTCGCAAAAGCTGTTGATCCACTTCGCTTATTTCAGAAGTGTCTTGCTGCATCCGCCACATATCCCAAGAACGGGCATGCGTTTTTTGCAACATCGGGACAAGAAATAAAAAACAAAAAAGTCTTTTCATCCGATTTTAATTTAGGCTTAAAAATTAAAAATGCAACTCTTATGGTTAGTATAATAAGCTGCGGCTATTCGCTATTTAAAAGCGTTAATAATTGATAGTTAGTAACAATTATATAACATTAATTTAAATACAAAAGCATCGTAAGCACACGAAATCGTTTGCGCAAACTACACAATCGATTGCAAAAGTTTATGTATAACATAAGTTGATTTATTATCAGGATAAATGAGTTATAGCCCATGAACATATCTTAAAGGCTACTTATAGCACATTTTTTACATCATTTGGAAGATTTTTGATCTTGACCGTGAGGGAAGAGCCTAACAATCAAAAGACTATCAAAAGTGATGTCAAAGAAGAGATAATATATTTATTAGGACGATAATACTGGAAATGCGACTATCAGCATTAAAAAATCGCTATCGATTTGCACCTGAAAGTAATTGCTGAACAAAACGTAATGTTGGATACAATAAGTAAAGGTTTTGGTCAGCATTAGTGATCGTAATTAAATGAATAAGACTATTATTTAATTGCTTATACAATAAAAAAAAGCGAAGCCTATAATGGTCTTCGCTTTTCAATTATATATTATTTTGGAATAGATTTAGAATCCTACACTTTTTAAATTTAAGCCTATTCTTTCGTCTAAACCAAACATTAAATTCATATTTTGTACTGCTTGTCCTGATGCACCTTTTAACAAATTATCAGTTACATTTAAGATTAACAATTTGTTACCGTGTTTTTCTAAATGAATGATACTTTTATTTGTATTGACAACTTGTTTCAGATCAATATTTTTACGACTAACATGTGTAAATGGATGCCCTTCATAATAATCTTCATACAACTCATAAGCCTGCTCTTCCGATAAATCTGAATCAATATATATCACAGAAAATATTCCTCTGGTGAAATCACCACGTTGTGGAACAAAATTGATTTTCTCTGCTGCACGTTCTAACAATGATTGATCGGACTGGGGAAGGAATCCATCTTGCAACTGTGCTAAAGATTCTGATATTTCCTGTAAATGTTGGTGTTCAAATGATTTATAGGCTGATAGATTATTATTTCGCCATGAGAAGTGCGTAGTTGCTCCAGGCTTCTGTCCTGCCCCTGTAGAACCTGTTGTAGCATTGATATGGATCTGGTCTGGTAATATTCCCTTATATGCCAATGGTAATAGTGCTAATTGAATATTCGTTGCAAAGCAACCTGGATTGGCAATATATTGTGCTGATTTGATAAGTTCTCTATTCAATTCTGGTAGACCATAAACAAATTGCAGACCTTGATAGGAAGTATTTGATTTTAGGCGGAAATCTTGAGATAAATCAATAATTTTTACTGATGCATCTACTGGATTTGCATCTAAGAATTTCTGTGCATCTCCGTGACCTACACACAAAAATAACACGTCAATATTGGAATGAAAATCTGAAGAAAAAGTTAATTCGGTATCGCCAAATAAGTCATGGTGTACTTCATAGATTTTATTTCCAGCATTGGAAGCACTGTTGGCAAATACAATGTCAACTTCTGGATGGTATATCAATATACGTAATAATTCACCTCCTGTATATCCTGCTGATCCTACTATTCCTACTTTTATCATTTTTTAGTATTTAGATTATTAATTGGACTAGGCCATGCATGTACCTAATATCTGCTTTCATTCCATGATCTATCAGTGAAACCAATGGAACTTAAAAATGGATCCCTATCTCAAATGATGAGTTTGGGATCCATTACTTTTTTTTAAGAAAAAATTAATGAATTCGAATAATCGAATTTATATATCTTTATTTTCCGTTGACTTTATGCCAAATAATGGTTTGATTACCAAATATTTTAGAGAATCCTTTTACGTCATCTCCAGTATATCCAGCATTCATCTCGCCATATGTTCCAAACTTATTAGACATCAAATCATGTTCCGATTCAATACCGATCACAATAAAACGATATGGATGCAACTCGACAATTACTTTTCCTGTTACAGCTTCTTGTGTTGATGTTAGGAATGCTTCGATATCACGCATAACGGGATCATGCATCTGTCCTTCATGCATGTAATTGCCATAAAATCCTGCAATCTGATCCTTCCAAGATAATTGCCATTTGGTCAGGGTATGTTTTTCTAAAGCATGGTGTGCTTTGATCAATACTACTGATGCAGCAGCCTCAAATCCAACACGGCCTTTGATACCAATAATGGTATCTCCGACATGGATATCACGACCGATACCATAAGGTTGAGCCAATGCTTGCAATTCTTGAATAACACGTACGGCATCTAATGTTTTTCCATTCAACGCTGTTGGTTGACCCTTTACAAAATCAATCGTGATTTGTTGAGGTTCTGTAGAAGTAACGGGCGTTGGCCAAGCAGATTCTGGTAAATATTGATTAGAAGTCAATGTTTCAGCTCCTCCTACTGAAGTTCCCCAAAGACCTTTATTAATGGAGTATTTTGCTTTTTCTGCTGAATACTCAACACCATGTTTATTCAAATATTCGATTTCATCTTCACGTGATAATTGTAAATCACGGATTGGTGTTATGATCTCAACTCCTGGAATCAAGGTGTGGAAGATCATATCAAAACGTACTTGATCGTTACCTGCACCTGTCGAACCATGTGCTACGCATTCGGCTCCAATTTTCTTCGCATAATTGGCAATAGCTGTGGCTTGACAAACACGTTCTGCTGAAACGGATAATGGATAAGTTGCATTTTTCAATACATTACCAAAGATTAAATATTTGATAGTTTCGCGGTAATAGTCTTGCGTTTCATCAATAGCTGTGTGCGATTTTACACCTAAAGCATAAGCACGCGCTTCAATTTGTTTTAATTCCTCATCTGAGAAACCACCTGTGTTAACTACTACTGAGTGAACTTCTAAACCTAAATCTTGTGTCAAATAAATACAACAAAATGATGTATCTAACCCGCCACTAAATGCTAAAACTACTTTTTTCATCTTTTTGGATTAATTCGTTGATCAACCTCTCCTAGAGGTTTGATCAAAAATATAAAAAACTTAAAACTCCTTAACTACTTTTTTACTCTTATGGAAATTGACCGCAACGAACTTTTTTGCTGATTTCCATAATTTTGCTTCTATCCGCTTCAATAGAGATTGTTTTTGCGTAATACGCTCTAATCTTTCTTTTGCTTCTGCTTTTCGCTGAATTTTTTCTTTCAATTCACGTTCCTTATCTACAGGATCCCAAAGCATCGCTGTACACATACAGTTTTTACGGTCTTTACTCAATAAAATATCGTAATTCACGCAACTTTGACAACCTTTCCAAAACTCTTCATCCTGTGTCAATTCGGAATACGTTACAGGTTCATATCCCAATTCGGAATTAATTTTCATAACCGCTAAACCGGTTGTTAGACCGAATATCTTAGCATGAGGATATTTTTCTCGGGATAATTCGAAAACTCTTTTTTTAATTGCTTTGGCCAAACCTACTTTTCGAAATTCGGGGTTGACAATTAATCCGGAATTGGCAACATAATCACCGTGTCCCCAAGTTTCTATATAGACAAAGCCCGCCCATCGACCATCTTTATGTAAAGCAATTACTGCTTTACCTTCGATCATTTTATTGGCAACATACTCTGGCTTGCGACGAGCAATACCAGTACCCCGAGCTTTTGCAGACTCGAACATTTCATTGCAAATCTGCTCAGCATATGTTACATGCTCAGGTTTTGCGGGAATAATTAAAAATTCTGAAATAGTCATTGACTTACGACCCAAATAATAAAACGAACAATCGAAATTGCGTTTTGTTATGAAAAAACAATTAATAAAATCGTGGAGCGCCATCATCGGACCTGATGATATTACTAAAAAGAAAGATTACTACCTCATATCAAGCCCGAGGTAGTATGGGTCGTCGAAAGCGAAGAACCGGAATCTCCATAAACATAAAACAACAATATCCCCTTAATGCAAACTTTTCAAAAGCATGCAGCTGAGAGAACTTATATATATTGTTATTCTTCATTTTCCAGTTATCGTCTTCTAATGTGACGGTGCAAATGTATAAAATAATTTTTTTCTTTTCGGCAATAATACTGCTCATTTTTTATAAAATGACAAAAAACAATAAAAAGAGCAAAATATGGAATATAAAACCTCTAAATCAACTACTTAAATCAATTTACTGCAATGAATAAATGATAAATAAAAAAACCAATATCCTAATAAAAATCAATATTCTTTAATAACTTCCCATCAATGTTTAAAAAAAATAAAGAAATAGAAACTTTTAGTATTGTCATTAAAATTAGATAATTTTGTACTTCATCGGTGAATATATAAAGTTTACCATTATTACACAACGTCATATGGACACACCTAGTATCATTTTCTATTGCATTTTTGGTATCCCATACTTTATTTTTATGTATTGGTTAGTTAGACAAGATAAACAAAAGTATGCTTGGGGAATAGCGCTTATTACTGTAATTGCTATACTTGCTATATATGTTTCCCAAAAAGCGAGTAAAGTTGCGATCGACAATTATCAACAACATCAAATTGATTCTAGACAAATAGAACATGATGAGAAGATGGATAGTTTGAATCATAAATAAAATAAAGAGCCAGGGGCGCTTTATTTTATTTATGATCTATTTTTCAATATGCTCCAAGGCAAACAAAAAGGCATAGTTAAGCGCAATATCTTTAAGATAATCAAATCTTCCTGAAGCTCCTCCGTGTCCGTATTCCATATCGGTCTTCAACAATAATATATGATTATCCGTTTTCATCTTTCGTAACTTTGCGACCCATTTTGCTGGTTCAAAGTATTGCACTTGACTATCGTGTAGCCCAGTCGTGACTAATAGGTTTGGATATTCTTTTTCTTCTATATTTTCATATGGTGAATAACTCTTCATATATTGATAAGCTTCTTTATCATTTGGATTTCCCCATTCATCGTATTCATTAGTCGTCAGGGGGATGCCTTCATCTAACATCGTATTGACTACATCGACAAACGGGACCTGTGCAATGATGCCATTCCATAGCTTTGGTTCCATATTGGCTACTGCTCCCATCAAAAGTCCTCCCGCACTTCCTCCTTGAGCATAAAGGTGTCCTATGCTGGTCAATTTTTGATCAATTAAATAATGACCACAGGCAATAAAATCGGTAAATGTATTGATCTTATTCATCATTTTTCCTTCCTCATACCACTTTCTTCCCATTTCCTCTCCGCCGCGGATATGAGCAATTGCATAGACAAAACCACGATCTAATAAGCTTAATCTAGCGCTGTTAAATGTCGGGTCCATCGCATAACCATAAGAACCATACGCATATAATAGTAATGGTGCTGAGCCATCTTTCTTAGTACTATTTTTATAGACAAGGGAAATGGGAATGCGAATACCCTCTTTTGATGTTGCAAAGATCCGCTCTGTTGTATACGCACTTGCATCATAACCTCCAGCAACTTCTTGTTGCTTCAATAAAGATTTTTCTCTAGTGGCTAGATGATACTCATAGGTAGAAGGAGGTGTGACTAACGAGGTATAACCGTAACGCAATTTATCGGTATGATATTCCACATTAGTACTGGGATAAACCGTATATGCAACTTCTCCAAAATCAAGATAATACTGCTCCTTAGTAGTCAAGTTATGTATAGCGATATGAGACAATCCATCTTTACGTTCGGAAATGACCAAATAGTTTTTAAATTCATCGATATCACTTACTAATACGTCTTCGCGGTGAGGAATAAATGTTGTCCAATGCGCTTTATTCGTATTTTCAAGAGGGCACTGCATGACTTTAAAATTTATAGCATCATCATTTGTGACAATCAGAAAGCGGTCTTCTAAAGCTGTAACCTGATAGAGCACATCTTTTATTCTCGGTTGAAATACTTGAAAATCTCCATTGGGGTGATCAGACTTGAGGTATAAAACCTCTGATGAAAGTGTTCCTTCCGATTGAATAAATATATATTCACCATTCTTGGATTTGCTGACACCAATGTAATTGGTATTATCAATTTCGTGATATACGGTCACGTCATCCTCCGAATTGGTTCCCAATGTATGTCTATTAATTTTTTCACTCAATAGTGTAATTGGATTTTTTGCTGTATAAAATAGCGTTCTATTATCCTTAGCCCAGATGGAACTCCCAGATGTTCTATGCAGTTCATCTTTATAGATCTCCCCTGTAAGTAAATTTTTAATGTATATGGTATACTCTCTTCGTGATACGGTATCGACACCAAAAGACATCAGACTGTTATCAGGGCTTATCGAGAAGCCAGTAGCAGAATAATAGGCATAACCCACTGCCATAGCATCAATATCGAGCAGAATTTCTTCTTTAGCATCAGGCTGATCTTTCTTCCTGCAAAACTTAAAATATTGCCTTCCTTCTTCTGTACGGGTATAATAATAATATCCATTTTTTAGATAAGGAACGGACTCATCTTTTTCCTTAATACGCGCTTTCATCTCCTGAAACAGTTGCTCTTGCAATACCGCAGTAGGTTTTAGCACGGTATCGGTATAATCATTCTCTTTTTTTAAATAGTCAATGACCAAATCTGCATCTGGTCCTTTCTTAAAAAAATCATTCATCCAATAATAATCATCTACTGTCTGATCATGATGAATATTTCTCAGGTGCGGTTTGACTTGAGCTATAGGAGGTAATATGGCCTCTTTTTTTAACCCTTTGATGTCAGACTGTTGTGCTGAAACGGCTCCTACTATACTATTTAAAATAATCATACTTATTATGCTTTTACTGATGAGATAATGCTGAATAAACAAATAAAATTCGGAATTATACAAAAAGTAAAAATAAGGATGTATTCGCATTATTTAATAAAAATTAACATTTTAAGCCCCTTCCTAGCATTATATTTGCAGATCGTAACAAGATCAAAATATCAACAGATGAATTTAAGAAGATTACTTTATGTATTTGCTATAGGACTGACCCCAGTTTTGGGAAATGCTCAAGATCATAAAAGCGTACCTGAAAATTGGTTTAATTTAGATTATGAGAAAGATGGTGTTTTAGGTATAAGTACAGAAAAAACTTATGAAAGTCTATTAAAAGGTAAAAAATCAATTCCTGTTATTGTTGCCGTGCTGGATGGTGGGGTTGATGTCAATCATGAAGATCTGAAAAATGTCGTCTGGATTAATGTTAAGGATAGTTTATCTAATGGTATTGATAATGACAAAAATGGATTTATCAATGATCGATATGGATGGAATTTTATCGGTAATGCCAAGGGAGAAAATGTACAGTTTGATAATTTAGAGCTGACCAGACTGCTCCGTAAAGATGCACCAAAATACAGTGGAGTAACTGCTGCGACAGTATTAACTGATCAAGAGAAAAGAGCTTACAATGCGTATTTAAAAATGGTAGCAACCTATAATGAAAAATTAGATGATGCTAAATATGGTGCCATGAATTATGTTGCCCTCAAAGAGAATATTGATAATCTAGTAAAAGGCATCAATAAAGATAAATCACAAATCACCATAGCAGACCTGGACAGTCTTAACCCTGCTGGCAATCGTCAAAAAATAGCCATCAGAATCGCTAAAGAAGAGATCGAAAAAGCCGGTGGATTTGCTAAATTTTATCAGGACTTAAAAGAAGGAGCTGATTATTTTGGAAATCAAATTGCTTATCATTTAAATAAAGATTATGATCCGCGTTCCATTGTTGGGGATAACTATGAGGACGCCACTGAATATCATTATGGTAATCCGGATGTAACCGGACCTGATGCGCTACACGGTACGCATGTTGCTGGTATCATTGCTGCTGATCGGACAAATACAATCGGTATTAAAGGCGTGGCCGATAATGTCAAGATTTTATCTGTCCGCCTAGTGCCAGATGGTGATGAGCGGGATAAAGATGTCGCTAATGGTATTCGTTATGCAGTGGATAACGGTGCAAAAGTAATTAATATGAGTTTTGGCAAGAGCTATACTTATAATAAACAAACAGTAGATCAGGCGGTAAAATATGCGATGTCAAAAGATGTATTACTCGTGCATGCGGCAGGTAATGATAGTGAGAATAATGATCGATCACCTAACTACCCCAATAAATTTTTTACTGATAGTGTAGGTGCAATAAGTGGAGTTGCTGATGCATGGATTACTGTTGGTGCAACTGGCCCGCGTAAAGATGAGGAACTTCTTGCCAGTTTTTCTAATTACGGCAAGACTTCAGTCGATGTGTTTGCGCCCGGATTATACATCAATTCAACAACGCCTCATTCGGAGTATAAAGAAGAACAAGGCACCAGTATGGCCGCTCCTGTTGTAGCTGGGCTTGCTGCCATGTTGCGATCTTACTATCCAGCACTAACGGCTTTGGAAACAAAGGAAATTATCATGAATTCTGTTACAAAACTAGAAGACACGGTGCGAATTAAATTAGAAGATGGATCTTTTAAAACGGTTAAATTATCTGATATATCCCTTTCTGGTGGTATCGTAAATGCATATTCGGCAGTGGAAAAAGCAAATGAATATATCACAAAAAAGAAAAAATAAAATATTGACATAATATTTGCATCTTGTTTTACGTTTTACTAATAAATTTAACGATAACAACAACGATTGCGTATGGTCGAAAACTTTACAACTGAACATGAAGTTAAAAACATCGAAACAGAAACAAAATTTTCTGATGATGATGTAGAGCAACAATTAAAACTTCAGCTACCCCATATCATGATGAATCCAAGTGATTCTTGCATTGAAAATATTTTGAATTATTCAAAATCGGTAGTTACTAAAAAGGCTTAGTCGGGAGATTAAGCCTTTTTTATTTTTTAAAAACTTAACTATCTTTGGTAGATATGTTGAAAAAAGATAGATATAAAGCTTTTGTAGAATATTTTTCTAAGAATAGCCCAGATGCGCAAACGGAATTAAACTATAGCAATCCGTATGAATTATTAGTAGCTGTTATCTTATCTGCTCAATGCACCGATAAACGAATCAATCTGGTAACTCCTAAACTTTTTCAACAGTTTCCTAATGCTGAAGCTTTGGCCAATAGCAGTGTGGATGAAGTATTTACTTATATCCGTTCGGTCAGTTACCCTAATAATAAAGCGAAACATTTAGTTGGTATGGCTAAAATGCTGGTCGATGTATTTGACTCAGTAGTTCCAGAAAAAATTGAGGACCTGATCAAACTGCCTGGTGTAGGTAGGAAAACAGCAAACGTAATCTCTTCAGTGGTGTATAACAAGCCTGCTATGGCTGTCGACACACACGTGTTTCGTGTGAGTAATAGACTTGGATTAACGAGCCGTGCCACCACACCTCTTGCAGTAGAAAAGCAATTAGTCAAATATTTACCCGAACATACTATTGCAATCGCGCACCATTGGTTAATATTACATGGTCGATACATTTGCTTGGCTCGAAAACCACAATGTGATAAATGTGCCATTACTTATATGTGTAAATACTTTGAAAAGACGCATCAAGTAAAAGAAATCAAGGAAAGCGTCAATTAAAAAATATAGACTAATTTTTTTAGTAAAAATATTTTGTGAATTAAAAACTATTGTGTACTTTTGAATCAACAATACTAAAAATATGAGCAACCCAGATAAATTAAAAGCGTTACAGCTTACATTAGATAAATTAGAAAAATCATATGGCAAAGGTGCCATTATGAAATTAGGAGATACAACTGTTGAGGCTATCGAATCTATCTCTACAGGTTCTTTAGGTCTAGATATCGCATTAGGCATCGGTGGTGTACCTAAAGGACGTATCATTGAAATATATGGTCCTGAATCTTCTGGTAAAACAACCCTAGCGACCCATATCATTGCTGAAGCTCAAAAGACAGGCGGGATTGCAGCGTTCATCGATGCGGAACATGCTTTTGACAAATATTACGCTCAGAAATTAGGGGTTGATGTAGAAAATTTATTAATTGCACAACCTGATAATGGGGAGCAGGCTTTAGAAATTGCAGATAACTTAATTCGTTCTGGAGCTATTGACATTATCGTTATTGACTCGGTAGCTGCTTTAGTACCAAAAGCGGAGATTGAAGGTGAAATGGGTGATTCAAAAATGGGTCTTCAAGCACGTTTAATGTCTCAAGCTTTACGTAAGTTAACGGGTACCATTTCAAAAACAAACTGCTGTTGTATTTTTATCAATCAACTTCGTGAAAAAATTGGAGTTATGTTTGGTAATCCTGAAACGACTACTGGTGGTAACGCATTGAAATTTTATGCATCTGTCCGTTTAGACATTCGCCGTACTTCTCAAATCAAAGATTCTGATGAAGTATCGGGTAATCGTATAAAAGTAAAAATTGTTAAGAACAAAGTAGCTCCTCCATTCCGTATAGCAGAATTTGATATCATGTTTGGAGAAGGTATTTCTAAAGTTGGTGAAATCATCGATTTAGGTGTTGAATATAATATCATCAAAAAAGCGGGTTCATGGTTTAGCTATGGCGAAACGAAATTAGGTCAAGGTCGCGATGCTGTAAAAAACCTATTGCATGATAATCCAGATTTAGCAGATGAGTTAGAAGCTAAGATCAGAGCTGAAGTTTCGGGTGTAGATCCTAACCTCGTTTTAGAAGAAGGTTAATTTTATATAATATAAATAATTTAGGTATAGCCATTCCCAAAAGAATGGCTATATTTATTTTTAAAACCTTTGCCAATGAAAAATCATATTTTTCCTTATTTCATTCTTTCCATTTTATGTTGTAGTTCGTTCGGACTTGCAGCACAGCAATTAAAGATATTGACTTATAATATCCATCACGCGAATCCTCCTAGTGAAAATGAAACTGTGATCAATTTAGATACTATTGCTGCTATTATCAAAAGAACACATGCTGACCTAGTGGGCTTACAAGAAATTGATGTTAACTTAGATCGTTCTCAAAATATCGATCAAGCGAAAAAATTAGCTGAACTTACGGGTATGCATTACTTTTTCTCTAAAGGAATTAACCTTGATGCAGGTGAATATGGCACTGTCATCCTTTCGAAATATCCTATTGTAAAAACCGAACGCTTGGAGCTTCCCTCTCCTATTGCGAGTGAAAAAAGAAGTTTAGGCATCATCCATATTAAATTAAATGGAAGGACAATCAAATTTGCGAATACACATCTTGATCTCAAAAACGAAAATAGACTGGCACAAACAGCTTTTATCATAGATAAGTTTAAAAATGATCAGGAACTTGTTATTTTAGTTGGAGATCTAAACGCAGAGCCAGAAGAGGAACCTATCCGCAATTTAGAACAAATATTTACACGAAGTCAAATCAAAAATGGATTTACAATACCTGAAGTAGATCCTGATCGTGAAATTGATTATATCATGGTAAATAAAGGAAATCAATTTAAATTTAAAAATCATCATGTTTTATCTGAAACATACGCCAGTGATCACAGACCTGTATATGTTGAAATTAATGCCCAATAATATCTCATGAGTATCAACCGAAGAAAATTTCTCGAAACCTTAACTATTGCAGGCATCACACTACCAAACATAAGTCTTGCCGATGAAAAAAATAACGGAGTCGATAGCGTAAAATTTGATTTTATCGTTCCCGCATATCTACAAAATCAAATCAATAGTAACATAAGCATCTTTTCAATTGTTAGTAAACCAGCATTTGCTTGGCTAGAAATCTTAGATGACAACAATCAGATCAAGAGCAAAATATATCAAAGTGAAGATGGTATGTTAGAAGCAAATACTGATTTATTTAAATTCACCATAATTGATGCTCCAAGGATATTTAAATATAGAATTGTAGCTAAGGAAGTTCTAAAATTTGAGGCTTATAAAATTGTTTATGGCGAGGAAATTAAATCGGATATTTTTTCTGCGAAATTAGCGGAAAAAGACCAAGATCAGATCAGCTGCCTGATATACAACGATGTGCATGAAGTAAAGAATACATACAAAGACCTAGTATCTCATCAAGATACAGATAGATATGATTTTGCAATTCTAAATGGAGATTCATTTCATTATGTAAGCAACCAGAATGACATCACCGAAAAACTGCTACAACCCTTTTCATTTTTTGAAACGAGTAAACCTTTTATCATGAATCGAGGAAATCATGAAACTAGGGGCTCATTTTCGCGTATTTTCAAGAAGTATTTTGGTTATCCAGAAAATAAATTTTATCAATCTTTCAAATTGGGACCTATTTATTGGATTCTATTAGACAGTGGAGAGGATAAGCCCGATACTCATCAAGTATATGGTGGGACTGTAGATTATGATAACTATCGCAAAGAACAGGCGGTTTGGTTAGAACAAGTATTGCAATCAAAAGAAAGAAAATCAGCTCAACATACGGTAGTGGTCAGCCACATTCCTATTTTCCACGCTGATGATTGGCACGGCACATTACATAACCGATCAACCTTTCATCCATTGTTTCAAAAATATAAAATTGATGCGATGATTACAGGTCATACACACCAATATGGTTATCACCCCCCTGACCAAGACCATAACTATACATTATTTATTGGAGGGGGCCCTAAGGCTGGTGAAAGAACGGTGATCGATGTACATGGTGATAAAAAATCCTTGGATATAAAAATGATTAAGGATAACGGCGATATTGTGGGGCAGCTCCAAAAATAAAACTACTATCGTGTAATAACAGAAGAGGCGTTTACTTAAGTAAACGCCTCTTCTGTTATTATAAATACAATTTGATTATTCGCCCTCTTCTAAGAACGGATATTTGTAATTGGTATCTGGATTAAAAGTTTCTTTGATCGTACGTGGGGATACCCAACGTAGTAAGTTGATCATAGAACCTGCTTTATCATTAGTACCTGAACCACGAGCTCCACCGAATGGCTGTTGACCTACTACAGCTCCTGTACATTTGTCATTGACATAGAAGTTACCCGCAGCATTGCGTAATGCATGTGTTGCTTGTGCTATAGCATAACGATCTTTAGCGATAACTGAACCTGTTAATGCATAGATAGATGTTTTGTCAACAATCTCCAATGTATCTTCCCACTTCTCGTCTTCATAAACAAAAATTGTTAAAACAGGACCGAATAATTCCTCTGATAGGGTTTCGTAATCTGATTTTTTAGCTACAATAACAGTTGGAGAAATAAAATAACCTTTAGATTTATCATATGTTCCACCGATCACAACTTCAGCATCAGCAGATTCTTTTGCACGGTCAATATATTTTGAAATCTTATCAAATGATTTCTCATCAATAACTGCATTGATGAAGTTTGTAAAATCTTCTGTTCCACCCATTTTGAATGAATTCACATCTGCAGTCATTGCATCTTTCAATGCTGGCCACATGGATGCAGGAACATAAGCACGTGACGCTGCTGAACATTTTTGTCCTTGGTATTCAAATGCACCGCGAACTAATGCCGTGTTAGTTACCTGTAAATCAGCTGTTGGGTGAACTAAAATAAAATCTTTACCACCAGTTTCTCCAACAATTCTTGGGTACGTTTTATAAAGGTGAATATTCTCTCCAATTGTTTTCCATATATCTTGGAAAACTCCTGTAGAACCTGTGAAGTGGATACCAGCAAAATCTGGGTGTTTGAAGATTACCTCTCCGGCATCAGGTCCTGACACATATACAAGATTGATCACACCTGCTGGCAAACCTGCTTCAATAAAAATTTCCATCAATACTTGTGCAGAATAAATCTGTGCATTAGATGGTTTCCATACGACGACATTACCCATCATAGCAACGCATGACGGTAAGTTTCCTGCAATGGCTGTAAAATTGAAAGGTGTCAAAGCAAAAACAAAACCTTCTAACGGACGTTGCTCAAGACGATTCCATACTCCTTTACCTGATACAGGAGGTTGTTGTGCATAGATTTCAGTCATGTACTGTACGTTGAAACGTAAAAAGTCGGTGAACTCACATGCTGCATCAATTTCTGCCTGATAAGGATTTTTTGATTGCGCCAACATCGTTGCTGCATTCAATTTGTAACGGTATTTTGTAGATGCTAGTTCTGCTGCTTTCAAAAAGATAGCTGCACGATCTTCCCATGGTAAGTTTTCCCAATCGCTTTTAGCTGCTAAAGCTGCATTGATAGCGTCTGTTACATGATTTTTTGTACCTTGGTTATAGTGTCCTAAAAGGTGTTGGTGATCATGCGGTGGATTGATCGATACTTTATTTTCTGTACGTACTTCTTCTCCGCCAATATACATCGGAACGTCAACTTGCTTGGCACGTGCCTCATCGATAGCTGCTTTTAATAATTTACGTTCCTTAGTACCAACAGCATATGAGTAAACTGGCTCATTTGTGGGTGTAGGTACATTAAAAAATCCTTTTATCATAGTAATAATTTTATGTTTTCAAAAACCTGAATTTCAATGAGTTTATTAAAATTCAGAATAAATTTACAAGATTTTAATCCGAGTTCCAATTATTCAATTAGTCTTTGGCCGTACTGGTAAAAATATGTTTAAACTTTTCCAATTTTGGTTTAATCACATATTGACAATAACGGTCATCTTGGTTATTGGCATAATAATCCTGATGATAATCTTCTGCTTCATAAAAAATAGTGTAAGGCACAATTTCGGTTACAATAGGACTTTCATAAAGATGTTCTTCTTTCAACTTTTGCAAATAATAATTGACTTTTGATAATTGTTGTTTATCATGAACAAATATGGCTGAACGATATTGAGTCCCTACATCATTTCCTTGTCTATTTAGCTGTGTTGGATCATGCGCTATAAAAAATGCTTCCAATAAGGTGTCAAACTTAATTTTTTTAGGATCATATATCACATTGATAGCTTCTGCATATCCCGTTGCTCCTGTACTTACCTGGGCATAAGTCGGATTATTTGTTTTTCCTCCAGTATATCCCGAAATCACTTGTTGTACTCCTTCCAGTGTTTTGAATTGTGCCTCTACACACCAAAAACAACCTGCTGCAAAAGTAGCGGTATCCAGTTTTCCGGACTGCATATCGGGTAAGTGGTCAAAAGATGCTGTTTGATTTTTTGTAGCGGAGGGCTGGCATGATAACCATAAGCTGCAAATCGCAAATAATGCAAAAAGATGGATGTAACGATTAATGATATTCATACGATTACAAATTAAAAAAGCGGTAAAATGTGATCATTTTACCGCTTCATATGAGTTAGACAAAAGCTAAAAATTATTTAGCTGCTGCATAATTTTCGGATACTGCATCCCAGTTGATCACATTGAAAATTTCTTCTAAGTAAGCTGGGCGTTTATTTTGGAATTTTAAGTAATATGCATGTTCCCAAACATCAATTCCTAAAATAGGTGTACCTTTTACCTCAGCAACATCCATCAATGGATTATCTTGATTTGGAGTAGAAGTAACTTGTAATTTACCTTCAGCATTGACAATTAACCAAGACCAGCCAGATCCAAAACGAGTAGCACCAGCATTTTGCAATTGTGTTTTCAATTCTGAAAAAGAACCGAAAGTTTCATTGATAGCTGTTGCTAATTCACCTGTAGGTTCACCGCCAGCATTTGGACCTAATACTGTCCAGAATAATTTGTGGTTATAATGACCACCACCGTTATTGCGAACTGCAGCAGGGTATTTACTGATATTTTTAACGATATCTTCTAAAGACAAGTTTTCTGCTTCTGTGCCAGCAATTGCTTTATTTAAGTTATCTACATATGCTTGATGATGTCTATCATGGTGGATTTCCATAGTAGCTTGATCAACATGTGGTTCTAATGCGTCTGACGCGTATGGTAACGCTTCTAATACAAATGCCATAATTATTTATTTTTGTGATTATTTAAAAGATTATTATATGCAAATATAACGTTTAATATAGTCTTATGTTTCGTTTCAGTATGAAATAATCTCATACTTAATACCGTTTTTGACGAAAAAATGATTTAACGAGCTCAGCACATTCTTCACCGAGCTTTCCAGATTCTACAATAGTTTTGGGATGTAAAATTTTATCATGGAACTGCGAATAACCTCTTTTCTCGTCCTTGGCTCCAAAGACAATTCTTGTTATATGCGTCCAATAGGCTGCACCAGCACACATTACACAGGGCTCTACAGTAACATAAAGTGTACAATCAACCAAATATTTACCTCCTAAGTGGTTTGCTGCTGCAGTAAATGCCTGCATTTCGGCATGAGCAGTTACATCGTTAAGGCGTTGTGTCAAATTGTGTCCTCTTCCTATTATGTTGCCTTTATGAACAATAACTGCACCAATTGGGACCTCTCCCGCAGCTAATGCTATCTGAGCCTCTTTGAGGGCTTGTTGCATAAAAAAATCATCCGCATTGTCTACAGATGTTCCTTCGAAATCAATATATCGCATATTACATTAATCTAGCACCATTTGGTACTTTCTTTTCTACAGTTGTTAAAATAATATCTCCCTGCTCATCTGCAAATCCAGTTACTAAGCATTCGGAAAAGAAATTGGCAATTTGTTTCCTTGGAAAATTAACAACTGCCACCACTTGTCTGCCCACTAACTCTTCTTTGCTATAGTGCACCGTAATTTGTGCACTACTTTGCTTGATACCTAAGATAGAACCAAAATCAATTGTTAGTTGGTAGGCTGGTTTTCGTGCTTTTGGAAAATCTTCTACCGCCAGGATAGTACCAACACGTAAATCAATTTTTTCAAAATCACTCCAAGATATTTCTTCCATTATAAACGATTACTTTCTATATTACTTAATGACTTGGATAGCGTAAATAAGACATATTCTCGATCTCTATTGAGACGAATCATCAAATGCTTGATCAGTTTTTCTTCTTGCCCCTCTTCAAACAATAAATCTGCATCATTCAGATGATTATATTTTCTTTTTATTTTTTCTTTCGCGATATTCCAATCAGATGTTGTTATTTTGAGCCTTATCATTTTTTAGGTATAAAATTTGCTTATATTTTTTAAACTTGATGATAGTTTAGTTAAAGATACAATTTATATAGAAAATAACAGTTATGAAGAAAATTTTACCTGCATTACTATTAATTTGCGGAAGTGTTGCTACTGCTAATGCGCAATTGTTACCTGGAGTCGAAATCGGTTTAAAAGGTGCCTTAAACTTTTCTAAATTTAAAAGTGATGGTAAGTATTTCAATTCAGACAACAAAGCCGGATATCAGGCGGGTCTTTATGGACGTGTTGGTGTATTAGGTTTCCATGTTCAACCTGAGATTTACATTACTGGCAAAAACACCACTGTGAAAACAGATGGTGGAGAAACAACAGATGTGAAATTTACTTCTGTTGATATCCCTGTACTTTTGGGAAAACGCTTTGGTTTGGGACCGATTGGTGCACGAATCCAAACTGGGCCCATATTTTCTTTTAAAGTAGACGATAAACAAGATAAAGCAATTGCTAATCTAGACCCAAATAGCTATAAAAAAACAAATACTGCGTGGGCATTTGGTGTAGGTGCTGATGTTTCGAGTTTGCGTGTGGATCTACGTTACGAAATGGGATTGAACAAAGTCAACGATAGTCAAGCAAATCCAAAAATCAACATGTGGAGTATTGGTCTAGGCTACCGTTTATTTAGTTTATAGACTTATAAAACAATCGACAAGGGGCTTGCTATCAAAATTAGCGAGCCTTTTTTATGAAAGATTTAGAATAGTTCTAAATTACTTCTTTTTCTTGTCAAAATTGTATCATATTTAATATCAAATAGTAGATTTGCCTAATTAAATTAAATTACAAAGGATAATGAGTAAATCAAAGCCAGTTTTAAGTTCTTCAATCGGGAAGAAGCTAATCATGAGCTTAACGGGACTTTTTTTATGTATGTTCCTAATCGTTCACTTGATTGGAAACTTGCAGTTATTTAAAGATGACGCGGGTTTAGCGTTCAACAAGTACGCTTATTTCATGACGCATTTTACCCCTATTAAGGTTGTGTCTTATTTATTGTATGCATCAGTAATCATTCACGTGATCTATGCCATCGTGATTTCATTAAAAAACAAGGCTGCACGTCCTATTGGATACGCATCTTATGATGGAAGCGCAAACAGCAAGTGGAATTCACGTAACATGGGGATTTTAGGTACTGTTATTTTGGTATTCTTGGCGACGCACATGTCAAATTTTTGGTGGAAATACCATAATGACCAAACACCTTACATCGAGTATCGTACAGATCTATCGACAGGTGTTACCACACATCAAGAAATCCAAGCTGCAGATTTTCATGATTATTCTATCGTTTCTGAAAATGGTGTTGAAATTGTGAAAGCACGTGACTTGTATAAACAAGTAGATTATGCATTCAAGAATGTTGGTTTGGTAGCTTTGTATGTTATTGCGATGGCTGCTTTAGCATTCCACTTAATCCACGGTTTTCAATCTGCTTTCCAAACAGTTGGATTCAATCACAAAAGATACATTGGATTGGTTCAATTTATTGGTGTATGGGTATTTGGTGTAATTATTCCAATCCTATTTGCAGCGATGCCATTATATTTCTATTTCCGTTAACAATATTTTAGGATGGTGCTATAAGGCACGATCTAATAAATAAAATATAAGATATGTTAGATTCAAAAGTACCTGCGGGGCCATTGGCTCAAAAATGGTCAAAACATAAATTTGAAATGAAGCTGGTTAACCCTGCTAACAAACGTAAATTTACAATTATCGTTGTTGGTACAGGATTGGCAGGAGCTTCTGCAGCTGCCTCTTTAGCAGAATTAGGTTACAATGTAAAAACTTTCTGTTATCAAGATTCACCTCGTCGCGCACACTCAATCGCGGCTCAAGGTGGTATCAATGCGGCAAAAGATTATCAGAATGACGGTGACTCTGTTTTCCGTTTATTCTATGATACAATCAAAGGTGGTGATTACCGTGCTCGCGAAGCAAACGTATACCGTTTAGCTGAAGTGTCTACAAATATCATCGATCAATGTGTTGCTCAAGGTGTTCCTTTCGCTCGCGAATATGGTGGTTTATTAGATAACCGTTCATTTGGTGGTGCGCAAGTATCACGTACTTTCTACGCGCGTGGTCAAACTGGACAACAATTATTATTAGGTGCATATTCGGCTTTAAACCGTCAGATACATAAAGGTAAAGTGAAATCATACACTCGTCATGAGATGCTTGACCTTGTTAAAATTGATGGACAGGCGCGTGGTATCGTAACTCGTGACTTAGTTACTGGTAAAATCGAATCACATGAAGGTCATGCTGTATTATTATGTACTGGTGGATACGGTAACGTTTTCTTCCTTTCTACTAATGCTATGGGATGTAATGTAACGGCTGCTTGGAGAGCGCACAAACGTGGTGCTTTATTTGCAAATCCTTGTTATACACAAATTCACCCAACATGTATTCCTGTTACTGGTGATCATCAATCAAAATTAACGTTGATGTCAGAGTCATTGCGTAATGATGGTCGTGTATGGGTTCCTAGAACAGTTGAATTGGCACAAAAACTTCAAAAAGGAGAATTAAAAGCTGTTGATATCAAAGAGGAAGATAGGGATTACTTCTTAGAACGTAAGTACCCATCATTTGGTAACTTAGTACCTCGTGACGTTGCTTCCCGTAATGCTAAAGAAGCAGTTGATGAAGGACGTGGTGTTGGTAAAACCGGAGTTGCTGTATTCTTAGACTTTGCTGAAGCAATTGGTCGTTTAGGAGAAGATACTGTCCGTGAAAAATATGGTAACTTATTTGATATGTATTACCAAATTACAGACGAGAATCCATACAAACAACCTATGCGTATCTACCCTGCTGTTCACTATACTATGGGTGGTGTTTGGGTTGATTACAACTTAATGACAACAGTTCCTGGATTATATGCATTAGGAGAATGTAATTTCTCTGATCACGGAGCTAACCGCTTAGGTGCTTCTGCTTTAATGCAAGGACTATCAGATGGCTACTTTGTGATTCCTTATACTGTTGGAGATTATCTAGCAAACTTAGGTTCTTTTGCTCCTGTTGATAAAAATCATCCAGCATTTGAAGAAACTCGCAAAGAGGTTGAAACTAGAATCAATGCATTATTAGCCTTAAATGGTACTAAAACTGTAGATGATCTTCATAAAGAATTAGGTTTGATCATGTGGGAATACTGTGGTATGGCCCGTACTGCTGAAGGATTAACTAAAGCTAAAGGATTGATCCAAAACTTGAAAAAAGAATTCTGGTCAAATGCGAAGGTATTAGGTGAAAATGAAGAGTTAAACATGTCGCTTGAAAAAGCTGGCCGTGTCGCTGATTTCATAGAATTAGGTGAATTAATGGTTGATGATGCATTAAACCGCAGAGAATCTTGTGGTGGTCACTTCCGCTTAGAATCGCAAACTGAAGAAGGTGAGGCTCTACGTATTGACGAAGAGTTTACTTATGTATCTGCTTGGGAATTTAAAGGTGAAAATCAACCAGAGGTTCTTCATAAAGAAGAGTTAGTTTTCGAAAACGTTAAATTAACACAAAGAAGTTATAAATAATATCATTGACTACTTTTATAGTAGTCAATTGATAGACTCAATATTATTATTATGAGTGCACATATGAATTTAACGCTAAAAGTTTGGCGTCAAAAAAACGATAAATCAAAAGGTCAATTCGTAACTGTACAAGCAAATGATATCGCCGATGATATGTCATTCTTAGAAATGCTTGATATTGTAAATGATGAATTGACTCGTAAAGGCGAAGATCCTATTTACTTTGATCATGACTGTCGTGAAGGTATTTGCGGAATGTGTTCATTAGTGATCAATGGACGTCCACACGGACCTAAATATGGTATCACGACTTGTCAATTGCACATGCGTTCATTCCATGACGGGCAAACAATTGTTATCGAACCTTGGAGAGCTGCTGCCTTCCCTGTATTGAAAGATTTAGCGGTAGATCGTACATCTTTTGACCGTATCCAACAAGCTGGTGGTTACACCAATGTAAATACTGGTGGTGCGCAGGATGCTAATAACATTTTGATTCCAAAACGCATTGCAGATGAGGCTTTCGAATCAGCTACTTGTATCGGTTGTGGTGCTTGTGTTGCTGCTTGTAAGAATGCATCGGCCATGTTATTCGTTTCAGCTAAAATCTCTCAATTTGCTTTATTACCTCAGGGTCAAACGGAACGTTATGAGCGTGCTCAGGCGATGGTTGATCAGATGGATGCAGAAGGTTTTGGTAACTGTACGAATACTGGTGCTTGTGAGGCAGAATGCCCTAAAGGTATCAAATTAACAAATATTGCTCGAATGAATCGTGAATATTTAGGTGCAAAACTTTTCAGAGAGGAAGATATCCACGGATAATAAAATATCCATTCATAGATAAGTCCTTACAAATCTTTTTGTAAGGACTTTTTTTATATATTTATATATTCATTCATCCTCAATAGACAGATTATATAGTGCCGATATCCTCAAAAATAAGACTTTTACTTATACTGCTGACGTTAAGCTTTATCGTTACTGCTATTACTTTACAACAATCGATCTCGAGTAAAGATATTTTAAACTTTGAAACCGCAAATCTTGAATCAAAAATTCATGAAAAGGAAGACTTAATTGAACATTTATTTGCTGATCCAATTGTTTTAAAAACGTTTAAAAATGCGGAAAAATATCCAGAGCAATCTTATGATATCCTTCAGAAATATGATACAGAGGAAGGGATAGCACTTTTTATATTTAAAAACCATGAATTATTATTGTGGAGTTCCAACCTATTCGTGCCACTAACAGATGGTGGATTGAAGAATACCATAAATTATATTACAACTAACGATCGTACATTCATTGTTAAAAAAAAGGAAATTGGTAATACAACGATTTTAGCATATGTGACTATCAAGAAGTATTTTAATATCAATAATGAATATTTCACAAAAGCATTTTCATCATTTATTTCTAAAAGTAATAATATTGAAATTGCAGATTACAACGATAGTGGAAATATTAAAAATATCTATAGTAAGGACAAAACTTATCTATTTTCGATCAAATTAAAATCTGGACAGGTTCAGAATACATTTAGTGTATTAAAAACATTATCATGGATTCTCGCAGCTATCTGCTTTATAACCCTCATCCATAATATCGCCAATCTCTTGGTTAATAGTGGTCGAGTCATACTTGGAGTACTTTTATACTTTACAGCGCTTGTCACATTGCGCTATATTGATCTTAACTCTGATTGGCTCAGTATTCACGCTAATTTGGGTATTTTTAATCCCAAAAATTATGCTTATAACTATTTGTTTCCCAATATCTGGAGTTTACTGGTTACCGCATTTTTCATTTTTCTATTCACATTATTTTTATACAATATAAAAAGCAAATTTTTATTTGCTGAACATATCAAAACTAAATTTTCAAAGATAGGCTTTACAGTATTGTCCATACTGAGTATATATTTCTTTTTTACCCTGCTCTATAAGACTTTAGGCACCCTAATTACACATTCTACAACGACAGCTGTTGATTTTACTAAACTGGTTGAATTGAATACATTCACTTGGATTGATCTTTTTATCATGTGCCTCAGTTTAATGACACTAACGCTGTATATAGACATTGTTATTGCTACGATCAGAAAGCTAAAAATATCAGATACCGTACTCATTAATATCCACCTGATTTGCCTTATCATATTTATCTTAGTGGGGACTGTCTCAAAAGAAAATAATGGCTTGGTCAATATTTTACTTGCTGTTATTATACTGATAAGATCTTTCAATTCCTTACTAAAATCAAAATTTAGATTAGCAACTCATATCATCGTTATCATTCTTTTATCTATCATTTGCTCCGTTTATCATGGGCATTTTTTCAAAATGAAAAAAGTGGAGAATATGAAGCTTTTTATTAGTAATCTAGAAGCGGAAGATGATATTAACGCAATTTCACTGTATACTGAGATTGAAAAAGATATCTTGAATGATGAACAATTAAAACATTTATTTAAAATCAGTTTACCCAATACCAATACACAAACCATAAATGAATATATCGAACAAAAATACCTGGGGGGATACCTTTCAAGATATGAATTTATGGGATTCTACTATAACAATAATAAAGAGCTTGCGCGTTATAAAAACAATAAAATAGATGAGTACAGGGAAAAGGTTATTAAAAATTCATTAAAAATAAGTAATAACTTCTATCGATTGAACAGCGAGTTGGGAACACATGAGTATTTTTCCATTATTAATCTGCCTATTGATGCTCAAAATACAGTCTCCCTTTATCTCAATCTAAAAAATAGATCGTTCAACTATGCTTTGCCGTATCCAGAGATACTCGTTGATTCTAGATTAAATAATATCGAAGTCGAATCATTTAGTAATAGCTCTATAGCTCTCTATAAAGATGGAAATCTAGTCACGCAATACGGGAAATTCAATTATCCAAGCCATGATAATAGTTATCCTAAAAAAGTTGGTGAATATATTAACTTAGATAGTAAGGATAACTATTTTCATGTGATGTATAGACCTAATAGTCATACCACATTTTTAGTTAGTAATCCAAAAGAAACGACTTGGGAATATTTGGCGACAGCTTCATTTTTATTTTTAGTCATATTCATCTTCTTTTCATTCTACAGCGCCATCACTTATGGCTCAAATATTTTGAAAAACAAATCTTTTAAAATCCGAAGTATTAAATACCATTATTTATTTTTAGTCAATAGTATACAATATAGTTCTAGAATTCAAACCCTATTTATTTCTTCCATTATATTGGCGATCCTGATATCTGGTATTATATCCTTTGTCAGCATCAATATGCAGTTGTCATATAACAATACTTTGGAAAGAGAAAAGACTGTAGCGGATATTAGTAAAAGGCTAGAGAGTATCATTAGCACCACTAATTCTGCTGAAGAAAGAGAGAATCGATTAATTTATTATTTGAAGTTATTATCGGAATCGCTATCAAAAGACTTTTCGCTTTACTCTAAATCGGGTCGTTTACTGTACAGTTCGCAACCTAAGATTTATGATTTAAATATCTTATCAACATTTATGAATCCAAGTGCGTTTCGAAAGCTATCGCTTTTAAAAAAATCGGAGACGATAGAAAAGGAAGGTGTGGGTGACTTTAGATATGAATCAAGCTATGCAACGATTAGAGATGAGAATTATGCTACTATTGCTTACCTCGGTATTCCAAATTTTAATGCTCAAAAGGATGATAATTTAAATAAAAATCTTCTTTTAAATACGCTGATCAATATCTATTCATTGATTATTATTGGTTTTGGTTTTTATGCCGCATTTGTTGCTAATAAAATTACTGAACCATTGAGCTTAATTAGTAAAAAATTGGCGCAAACAAACTTAGGACAACAGAATGAACCCTTATTTTGGCAACGAAATGATGAGATTGGTGGTCTTATAAAAGAGTATAATCTCATGATATTAAAACTGGAGGATTATGCTAATAAAATCAAAGATAATGAAAGGGAATCTACTTGGAGAGAAATGGCACAGCAGGTGGCTCATGAAATCAAAAATCCGCTAACTCCAATGAAACTCGGTATTCAACAACTGACCAAATCATACTATGACAATGATCCAAAGTTTGAAGAACGGTTTAAACGGATTTCAGCTTCATTTATAGAGCAAATCAATAGTTTGACACATATAGCTAAAGAATTTTCTGCTTTTGCGAAACTGCCAGATACTAAATATGAGAAGATCAATTTATTGGAAAAAATAAATAAATCAATCGGTGTTTATATACAGAATCCACAAGCTCAAATTAGATTAATGAACCAAACAAATGATGCCTATCTCTTTGTAGAAGGAGATCGAGATCAAATGATGAGAACTTTTAATAATCTTCTAAAAAATGCTATTGAAGCAGGTTTTGGCAAGAGGAAAATAAAAATTGATATTAGTATTACTGATGGGGATCGGGATGATTATATCATTAAAATAAAAGATAATGGATCAGGAATTCCTCAAGAGATGCGTTCTAAAATATTTGAGATTAATTTCACGACTAAGAGTTCTGGTACTGGGTTAGGATTGGTATTTGTTAAAAAAACAATTGAGGCAATGGGTGGAACAGTTCAATTTGAATCTATTGAGGATCATGGAACAACATTTCAAATTGCAATACCTAAATATAAGCATACCTAAGAAAAGAATTAAATGGATGAAGTAGCTATTGTCATATCACATAAGCCCATTCTTAAGAAACAAAAGAGGAGCTCAAATACATGAGCTCCTCTTTTGTTTCTTAAGATACCATCAAGGTAAATACTTGGATGGTATCTTTATTTTTGACCTATTTTAATACCACTGTAGACCTTCCCATGATAGCATTGTCTGAATATAGTAGAACCGTATAAGCTCCCTTTACAAACTTCTTATCATCGTTCCAATACAAAGAATATTCCTCTCCGTGATTAGTAAACTCTAGATTATGCTTAAAGGTATATTGAAGTTTCTCACCATGTGCATAAAAGGTGTTATCCTCATGATTAACAATTAAATTTCCTTGTGGATCTATAACACGGATAAAAACATCTTTATTTCCAACTTTTGCAAGCGTATTATCTGCAATTGTAAAATTGATGCTTAACTTATCTACTCTTTTCGCCCGTTCTTCTACTTCTACTTTATTATTTCGCTTTTCTTGAAGTCCGGATACTGCTATATTAGATACCTTTAAAGCCGCAGCTAAATTAACTTTTGAGGCCAAATTGTTATTTGAACTTTCTAGATTTGTAATTTTAGTTGAAGAGGCAGATACTTCTTTTTGTAATAAAATATTCTTTTCGGCTAAAATCTTATTTTCTTGGATCAAGCGATTAACATCTAAAGTGAAATAGGCAACATCGCTTTTGAGTGATGTAATTGTTGACTGTGCATAATCAATATCAGATTGAGACAATTCTTTTCTAGATAATTTGGCCCTTAAATCAACAATTTTATTTCTTGCATCTTGTTCTTTTGCAATTAAAGGTGGAGATAATTGAACATTTTCAATTTTCATCTTATCTAACTCTGCTTCGATACGATCAATTTCAACCTCAAGATTTTCCTTTTCAACGGTTAGTGCGTACACCTTTTCTCCTGAAGATTTAAACTTAACATAGAAATAGACGTTGGTAACAATAAGCGCAGCTATTGCTATTATAAAAAAATAAACTTTTGAGGTATTTTTCTTTATTTCTTCCTGCTTATTTCCCTTTACTAATTCAGTTTCCATTACACTTGAATTCCATTTTTTAATAGACTTATTGTATCGTCTTGTAGATACAAGTTGTACCACAAAAATTATTCCAATTTCAAATTATAAACATATTAAAAAATAATATACACTTGAACCATAATTATTGAACCCGATCATAAACATGACAGATTAAATTAGGAAATTATCTTTACTTCCTCATTATATTTAAATCTGTGATAACCAAATCTTTGATAAATGATTGCAAATCATGTATTGGCTGATCTTGAGTTGTGCGATCTTCTATTCCAAATTCCATTGTAATTAGGCTTTCAACTGTCTCAGCATTTCTGTCATTAACTTTGACAACAGTGTGTCCAAATTTAATGTTTTCTTTATTCAGGTGTAGCAGACTTAGTTGCTCTTCATCAATATCAATTATAACTCCCTTTTCTAACTGTCCCTTACCACAAAATTCGATTTCTATTCCCACTTCAGCAAAAGTAAGTCTGACAAATTCACGGATTGTCATATGAGGCTCGGTCGCAATGACATCATGTATATCACTATCCTGCTGAGAAATTGGTTTAAAATCCTCCAAACGCAGATGAAATTCTAAATCGTCTACATAAAGTCGATTTTCTAAACCTAGAGCAATTAGAATAACATCTCTTACTATGTTGTGAATAATACATATTTCAGCTGAAGGACTATTGTTATTATTAAAAAACATATTCAAATATAATATTTCAAAAAAATAAAGCTATAGTTTCCTATAGCTTTAACCGTTTATAAAGTATATATTTTAATTCACTCTAGAAAAAGTAAATACTAAGTAAGCTTCACCACTAGAAATAGTTACCGGCATACGCATCACCAATTTATTCGCATCGGAATAAGATAAATCCAAACGGTAACCTGTGATCACATTTTTAGCTTTATCTCCCGCATATATTTTTTTGAATTGGAATTGTGGTTCTCCATTATTTTTACCAGGATTGTAGATTGACCAAACAATATCTCTGGAAGCTCCTGGAGCACATAATTTACCATCTGCAGAGAAAGAAATATTTCCTTTACCATTACTTGGTAAAACCCAAGTACTACCTATAAAACACTCCGCTGGAGCCTCTTCAAACACACTTTTGATGGTATAAGAAGCAGGTAAATTTTCACGGTCAATAGTGTTTAATATCCAAGTTCCTTTGACAGCACCTTTCCAGTCTGAAGCACTAGGACCTGAAGACATTGCAGTAGATGAAGAACTAGATGTTGCTCCTTTTGGCTGCATACTACAAGCCGAAAAAACAAACAAACTCAGCATAAGAGTTGTGATAGATAAAAGAACTCGATTCATATTCATTAATTTTATAGTTACTTATTGTATTTTTGCTGTAAATATAACAACAAATCATGATGGAGACATCCAAAAATCATACCATTAGTAAGATTGTAGCAAAATCACTATTACGTATCTTCGTTTTGCTTTTAGCTCTTGCGTCTGTTCCTATCTTGTCAAATAAGGGAGCTCAATCTAGTTTAGATGCTAAACATGTTGCTTTTCCTAATGAAATGGCCATAGTCGCGCCAGCGTTACTTTTTATAATTTTTGTAGTATTACTAGTCGTGATGCTAAAAAATAAATATTTAAGAGTAGATATTAATTGGCAATTTTCTTTATGTACGATATTTCTACTTATCTACTTAATTCTTTTATACTCGCGTATATACCCATTAATAGCTTAATACAAATAAGAAGATAAGTTTAATCAAATTAATATCTTTGAAAACTAATTTAGAAAGTCATTACGTAGACTTCATATCTAATGAATAAAAAATTACTCTGGAAAATAATTAAGAATGTCCTTAAAGTCGTGGTTACTATTGCTGCACTTTATTGGGTATTTAGTAAGGTTTCTATCGATGACTTAAAAGATGCTGTAGTCAATTCTAATCCATTTTTTCTGCTCCTCGCATTCTTAGCTTACGGAACCTCAATTTTGATATCTTCTTCTCGTTTACTTAGTTTTCTTAAAGCAATCGGGCTGAATGTATCAGAAAGATATAACTTCAAACTCTATCAACTAGGATTGTTTTATAACCTGTTTTTACCTGGCGGTGTCGGAGGTGACGGATATAAAATATATTTCCTTCGCAAAAAATATAATATTAAAGGTCGAAAATTGTTAGGAGCATTATTCTTTGATCGTTTAAGCGGTCTTTGGGCTTTATGTCTTATTATTGCGGCATTGGTTATTTTTATGCCACAGTTAAAAATCCCTAACTATTTAACTATTTTAGGGTTCTGCGCAGGCACCATACTCTATTATTTTATTGTTGGCAAATTTTTTCCTGACTTTAAATCAAATTTTATTAAAACGCATTTTAAAGCTATAGGTGTCCAGTCCATGCAAGTACTTTCTGCCATCATGATTTTATATGCATTGGGATTTGAAGGTAAATTTTCACCCTATTTGTTCCTTTTTCTTGCTTCTTCTTTAGTCGCTATCATCCCATTCTCTGTTGGAGGATTAGGCATGAGGGAGTTGGTCTATATGTGGGGAGCGAATTTCTTTCATCTTGATTCACATTTAGCCGTTTTGATTAGTCTATTATTTTATATTATATCAGCAATTATGGCCTTCACAGGTTCATATTATATTTTTCATCCCTCAGCTTTAGGAACTGATAAACTACCATCTGTCAAAGAGATAGAAGAATCTCAAACTGAAGATTAAATAAAAAAATTTATGGCAAATATTGTAATAACAGGAGCAAGCAGTGGTATTGGATTTGAAGCAGTATTGGATCTTACAGCTAAAAAAGAAAACAATGTCATCGCCCTAGCTCGATCGGCAGATAAATTAAAACGGTTGCACGAGATTGCATCAGATTTAAATTTTGATGGTGGCAATTTATACCCTGCGCAATTCGATATCGTATTTGATGATTACCAAACTTTAGTACCATTTATCAAATCAAAATTTGAACATGTAGACATTCTGATAAATAACGCAGGTATATTAATCAATAAACCTTTTATGGATAGTTCATTGGAAGATATTGCATCTATGTTTCAAACAAATGTTTTAGCTCATGCTCAAATGATTCAAAACATCGTTCCTTTGATGCCTGAAGGTTCTCACATCCTTAATATTGGAAGTATGGGAGGATTTCAAGGCTCATCCAAATTCAAAGGTTTGGCAGCCTACTCTTCCAGCAAGGCTGCGTTGGCTGTATTAACAGAGTGTCTAGCTGAAGAATTTAAAACGAAGGGTATTCGAGTCAATTGTCTTGCACTGGGCTCTGCACAAACAGAGATGTTTGAAGCTGCTTTTCCTGGTGTGGAAGCTGGAAAATTGGCTTTTGAAATGGGTAGATATATTGCAGAATTTGCCCAAAATGGACACCAATACTATAATGGTAAAATTTTACCAGTGTCGTTGATGACTCCATAACGTAATAAAAGGGCTCTTGAAGCCCTTTTATTATAAACCTATATGTTCATTTTTATTATCTTTTGGACCATCTTTACTGATTGCCTTTGGATTATTCTTCAAATAATGCCAGGTAATTTTATCTTCCAATCGCGCCTCCCCTTTTGATGCCTTCACTTGAACGATATTGTCTCCCTCCCTTAATTTAATATTTTGAAAGATATAATGCACATCTGTTTCTCCCATAACATAGTTTTTGATCTCTACACCATTTACCCATAGCGTTGGTGTTCCGATATTGGAATAAACAGTTATGGGTGTAACCTCATTGGCTCTTTCCACAACACGACGTTGTGTCAGGTAAAGTACAGGTTCTTTACTCCAGTTAGCTTTATACCAATAAAACGGATCCTTCTTTAACTTTCTATCGAAAGTAACCAATCCTTTATAGTTTCTAGGTTCAACATTTAAGGCGGTTATTGGGGTCGCAAAATCAAATGTATTCCATAGATAAGATGCTAAAAATATAGGATGTCTTTTTATCGTTCCCCAATGTATTTCATGAAACTTCGTTGAAAATTCTTCTGGAAAAAATGCAGGGTTTGCCCATTGGTTACCAACATCTCCAACAACCTCTTGCTGGTGGTTGGGATTTGCTTCGGCTCCATATTCTGAAAAAATTATTTTATAATCTTTAAAATCTTTTGAAATTTGATCCGCCCAGTGATCCACATCACGAATGACACCATTGTACCATCCAAAATAATGGTTGATACCCTGTACATCTGCGTTATTGTTTACAGCATGATTAATGACATTATAACCACTCACTTGAACCGTATAGCGATATGGATCTTCTGTTTTAGCCAAGTCATTCAATTTTGTTGTTAATTCTATGGTATAAGCATTGGGTGTATAAACTTCGTTGTGTAATCCCCAGATATAAATAGAGGGATGATTATAATTTTGCCTAATAAGTTCTGTCAACTGCTGCTTAGCATTTGCTTCTTCTAATGTTGTTACACGATTGACAAATGGAATTTCTGCCCAAACAATAAAACCTATACTATCGCATTTTGCATAAAAATAATCCGATTGTTGGTAATGAGCTAATCGAATAGTGGTTGCTCCCATTTCTTTTATAATAGCCAAATCTTCATCATGATCTGCATTTGATAGAGCAGAGCCCTTTCCCCATCGATCTTGATGACGTGTCACACCATACATCGGATATTTAACACCGTTTAAAAAGAAGCCTTCTCCTGTACGCAGTTCAAATTTGCGAATTCCCAATGGCTGAACCACTTCATCAAGAATAATATTTCCATCCATAATCTGTGTGACTACCTTATACAAATAGGGATCGTCTAAGCCTTGCCATACGTGTGGATTTGTTATTCTAATATCTTGAACGACCTCTTGTCTTCCCTGCGGAAGTAAGCGATATTTTTTTACATCTTTTAATTTTACAGCTCCACTTTGCTCAAAAATCGTTGATACGATTTGCACATCTCGCATTTCTGGAGTTTTATTTTCTAATTTCGCTTTTAAGCTGATGTCAGCTTTTTTCTTATCTACTTCCTTTTGACTGATATATATTCCTGAAGAAGCATAATCGGAAACTGCAATATTAATTTTGTCCGTTACAATCAATTCAACGGGGCGATAAATACCACCATACATAGGAAATAAAGTATGATTAACAGGAATTACTTGCGGAGTGGCTTCATTATTTACTTTAACCAATATCTCATTTTCTACTCCTAATTTCAACATATTGGTAAGTTCTAATACAAAAGCAGAATAACCACCTTGATGCCGACCAACAATTTGGTAGTTACCATTCATCGTTGATCCATCATATACCAAATTGCCTTTTTGCAACTTTACAGACATAGGTGAATTATTGATATAAACTTCAGTGTTGGTATTGACTCCTTCAAATTTTATAAAAACACGTTTTCCATTCCATGAAGATTCGGGAATAAAAGTTTTCCGATAATAAGCATCTCCTACATAAAATTTTTCATTAGATGTAAATCGATCGTTGCGGACCTGCATATCTGTTGCATTCCATGTATGCGGCACAGTAACAGACTGCCAAGTACCCGAGAAAATATTTCCATATTGCAATCCATCAGTAGTAAATGGTCCTTTTTTAAAAGCCCATTCTTGATTAAAGGGTATAACTTCTCTAGCAGAAACAATAGAAGCTAAAATGGTTAAGAAAGTTAAAGTAATAACTGCCTTGAAATTCATAATATATTATTAAAGGTTTTTATTAAATAGTTCCCACCTTATCCAGGTGTAGCGTATGGACAAAGATATAAACCTAATTGAATTGCAAAGAAAAGTTAAAAGGTAAGAAATAGCCTAAAATCAATTGTAGAGACTTCATAAAGGGGTCTCTATCTTCGAAAAAAGCAATTTACAACGTTATCGTATTTTTAATAAAATAGACAAGATGTCACTCAAATAATACATATGACAGACCATTAGTTTAAAGCATGAATCCACTTTACAAGATCTAATAAAACTTCATTGTTCATCGTTTCACTAATATGTTCGTATTCGGAAACAGCTCCTGTACTTGCTTTTTGAAATAAGTGATTTAAACCCTCGTACTCTTTTAATACAGTTTTCGGATTAGTGGGTAAATTAGATTTTAAACTATTTAAATTTTGCTCTGCTGGAACTTGAACATCAAGGCTTCCAAATGCAGCATAAACCGGTATGGTAATCTTCTTAATAAAAGGGATGGGATCTATTCGCATGAAATAGCGATAAGATGGCAATAAAAGAGTCTCCAGTTCTAACTTACTAGCAGAGTTTAATTGTGCTGGATCAATTTTCATATTATCAAGAATCATAGCCATGGCTTCTTTGTGGGGTTTATTACTCTTAACAATTTCGAAATTCTTTCTATTGATTTCCTGCGCGTGAGCTAAAGCGAGATCACTCATACCTGCTACCTTACCTATGCGATATAATTGGGAGACCATCAATGAATCTATAGGTATCGCGGGTCCGGCTAAAGAAACGATAAATGAAAGAGATGGGAGTTTTTGCCCTGCTAATAACTCCGCAATCAACCCTCCTTCGCTATGTCCTATAATACCAATTTTGTTGGGGTCGACGTTAGGTCTCTTCTTTAGAAACTCTATCGCAGCCATGGCATCTTTACTGAAATTCTCAATGGTTCCATTTATAAAGCTTCCTTGCGAAAGTCCAACGCCCCGATCATCGTATCGAAGTACAACAATATTATTTTTTGTTAAAAAATCAGATAATATACGAAATGGTTCATGTCCCATTAATGTTTCATTCCGATCCTGAGGACCACTTCCTGTTACCAAAACAACTGCGGCAAACTTTCCCTTTTGCTTAGGGGATGTCAATGTGCCACTAAGAAGAACGTCATCATACTTATTTCTAAAGTTTACATCCACGGTATCGTAATTGTAAGGGGGTACTATGCGTTGTGATCTAGATATCTTTATCTTACTGGCTGTAGAAATATCTTCTGTTTTAGTAAGATCTAATCTTGATCGAAATGCTCCCTGCTGAAACTCTCCACCTATTATATTTTCTTTTTCTATTTTACCGATATACGTAATACCTCCATGAATAACCACTTCGATTCCGTTACCGTTTATATGAGCTTGTGCAGGAATTCCAAAAGCTCCCTGATCAGGACTATCTGCTGTAGCTTTCCATAAACCTGCTTCTTCAGACAAATGAATAACAAAAGTCAAATTTGAATTTCCAACTTTTAGCATTCCCTTCCAACTTCCAGCAAAATTTTGAGGAAAAACAGTTATTGTACTCAACAATAAAATAAATAAACTAATTATATTTTTAACCATTCTATCTAATAAAATATGAACAAAGCAGATGAAACTACTTTTAATATCAGAACTAATACCAAAATCAAGCCATGATAATGCTTTTTAAAAAATTCGGTAATGGGAAATTCTTAAATAAACAAACGCATGACACAACTTTAAATATAAATCCAAGAATAAGGGTGATTTGAATTGAAATAAATAGCTAAATAAAGTGCTACCTAAAAAGTAGACCAAATAATTATTGAACGAAAAAGTAAAAAAACAATTCACTTTTTTAAGAAAGATTATCTAAAGGATTCGCTATTATTTATCGTTCTCCATTTTAAGAATTTCTTGATTTACTTGGATCGCAATACGACTTAATTCATCCTTTTTTTGAGTACCAATTAAAAGCTTAGATCCATCTTTAAATATGACTTGCAAACCTACAGATCCTTTTGTATTATAAGCTTTGCCCTCATTCCCGTTGCGGTAACCCCACCCACCATAATCTGCTATAGGGTTATAGTCCTTGATATATAGATGTCCTATTTGCGACCAAAGAATGAATCTGGTTTTTAATAGAAATGGAAAAAACTGAACAGCTATTCCTTCTTCATTTATTGTAGTTTTTAGCCTTATAAAAGAAAATAGAATAATGATCCCTACTACGATCCAAAACCCTGGATTGAAATTAATTTCACTAAAATCACCTCTTAATAGATTGAATAGGTCAAAATTTACAGTGGATAATAGCAAAAAAATCATTAGAATAATCATCCACCAACTCCAAAATGTTTGTTTTTCTTGAAAATTCATATTATTTAATATCATTTGTCCTATACAATTATCTGATCCGATCATCTAGTTTATTGTGCCGGTTTGGATCAATTTTGCCCAGTTGATTTACGATCTACTTCAAAGAGCATGCGGTCAATAAAAATTGAAAGATAAACCTTGCTCACCTAAACTTAAATACGTTCAAATATGCATAGCAAATTTATATAGCAAGAAGTTCAAGTGAAGCTTACAACTTCAAGTCGAATTTAACAACTAAGGTTTTTATTAGGAATAATTCCTCCTATCTCACTAAAAATAAACATTATTAAATCAAAAGGGTATTTTATAGCCGTAAACTTGAATTATTGGGAACATCTAATCGCAATAATTATTTGTAAACTATATTAATAATTATATTTGCTGCAAATAATAATTAGATTTTAACATGAAGAAGATTATTGGATTTATTCTGACACCTATATTTTATTTCTTTTTTGGCTTATGCCTTTTAATTTTTCATCCTATTCAATGGTTGAGCCTTAAATTAGGAGGGTATAATATGCATAAGAAAAGTGTCGATATCCTCAATTTCTTCCTAACATATTGCAATTGTCTACTTTTCAATAGCGTTACATTTATTGATAATAAAAATATACCCACGGGACAGCCTATTATTTTTGTAGCCAATCATCAAAGTACATTTGATATACCGGCTATGATCTATTTTCTAAGAAGGTTTCATGGAAAATTCATCTCTAAAATAGAATTAGCAAAAGGAATACCTAGTATATCTTTCAATTTAAAACATGGTGGAGCAGCGAATATTGACCGTAAAGATTCAAAGCAATCTATTGGAGAGATTTTAAAACTTGCTAATAATATGAAAACCAAAAATTGGTCTGCTTTTATTTTTCCGGAAGGCACACGTACAAGAAATGGGAAGATGAAATCATTTCACGTTGGAGGAATCGCTACCATATTAAAGAAAAATCCTGATGCACTTATAGTTCCAATTGCCATTAATGGTTCCTATGAAATGACAAAGAGTGGTTTATTTCCGCTAACACCTTTTGTGAAAATGAGTTGGGAAGTCTTAGATCCAATTGATAAAACGGATAAAACTTTAGAAGAAATAGTTTTAGAAGCGGAACAAAAAATTCGTTTGAAAGTCAAAAATGGTTAGCTATTTAACCTGCCTACCTTTCCAATCATATTTTCCAATATTACCTAATATCCCTATATATACCAAGTAAATAATATGTAATGAGGAAAGAATAGGCAGATACCTCATTAATTCCTCTCTATTGGAGAATTGAGTCAACGGTTGTATAAATAAATATTCAACTATTATTTTGACAACGAGGACGACCAGAAAAGTAAAAAGATAGGAATAATGATAAAATAGACCTGCCAAAAGACTGGCAAGCATACAAAAATTAAACAGCCAAATCGTGATACCGAGTAATACGATTGCTTTATTTTTATATTTCGTACTTTTTGATGCCCAACGCTTGCGTTGGCTGATAAATGATCTCAATGTGGGTTTAGCATCCGTAAATACAATAGCATCAGTAGATTTACAAAAACCTATCTTATGGGGATATCTCGCTGCAACTTTATGTAAAAATAATTCATCATCACCCGACGCCAATTCGTCTATTCCTGAAAATCCCCCCAATTCGTAGAAAATATCTTTGCGATAAGCCAAATTTGCACCATTACAAGTTGTAGGATTTTTATTTCCGATACCAGCTGCTCCCAAGCCTATTAAATATAAAAACTCAAGGGTCTGAAGTCTTTCAAAAAAGGATTTTTCTTCTGAATAAATAACTGGCGAAGATAACATGTATAAATCTTGAGTTTCAAAATAACTAATTACCGTGTTCAACCAATACTCATCCATTCTACAGTCGGCATCCGTCGTAACGATAATATCTCCGCTACATAAATCAATGGCTTTTGCAATAGCTAACTTCTTATACGAATTCAATTTATTACTCTCATTGAGCTGAATCAATTGGACTCCTCTGTCCGCATAGGACAATACAACTTCACTGGTACAATCGGTAGAATGATCATCTATCACAATTAATTCCAGTAATTCCGAAGGAAATTTCTGATGTAAAATAGCTTCAATAGTTCGTGCTATACCAGCCTCTTCATTGCGAGCCGCAATGATAACTGAAACACGTCTCGTTGGTTTGTAATTCGATATGACGGTTGGTATTTCAAACCACCCCTTACGCATATACAGCACCAATGCCATATAGATCAGTGCTAATAATATTGTTAAAAAACTAAGACTTAGAATCACCAAAAAAATTTATTTTCAAGACAAAAAAAGAACCTAAGAAAGCTGGTAGTATCAAGTTCACAAACCAAATACAGGATACAATTGCCATTACAGCCAGCTCTTGGTTCGTTATATAACTATAAAGATTACCCGCAACAAAACTTCTTACACTAAAATCAAAAATATCCAATGTAGGTAATGCTGCCTGTACGAAGAACAAAATGAATATCATCAAAATCATTGCCATTACGGGCAATTCTGGTAAAATAACCAACATTAAAATAATATATTGCGAAGTAAAAATGATAAATCGAGCTAATGAGATTAAAATGACTACCAACAATTCCTTAAAAGTGTACTCTTCTAAAATGGAAAAGAATGGTTTGATACGTTTCAGAAAACCAATTTTTCCAACAATAATATCTACCCAATGCACATTAAAATAAAGGACTAAAAAACCTGTTGCATAAAGAATTGCTAATAACCAAATACCAAATCCAATTGATAAAGGGGTCTCCAGGTAAGTACACGCAAACCAAGCAATGCTTAATGCTCCAGCTATGCTTGTTAATACCAATTGTGCAAATAAACCAACACCCATCGCTACGGCGCCCTTAGCTCGATTTTCAGGTTTCAAGAACAAGACTCTTCCACCGTATTCACCAATTCTATTTGGTGTAAAGATAGCCCATGTTAATCCACTAAATACAGACTGGAAAGCTTTCCCCAAGGATATTTTTTCAATCCTAATGGCGAGATACTGCCATTTAACAACTTCAAGCATCCAATTGACAAACATTAAAAATACTATGAGGCTAAAAGTCAACCAAAAATAGTGAGGATCAATCCCATCTATTAATGTTTTAAATTTAAGCAGATTATTTGGATCTGATAATTGCTTATAGATATACCAGCCAGCAAAAGCTAAGACTGCGATTTTAATCAATACACCACTATATTTTTTTTGAGCTTTTGTCAGCATTTCTCAATTTTGGAAACAATGTTACTAAATTTTAGTCAAAGCTAAAGCTATTTTATGGCAATTATAGTATCCTTTCGATGTTGAATTTATATCCATATCGAATAAAAAATGTAATATTGCACATGCAGAAGGAGAAAGCGAAAGAAAGAATTATTTTAGGTATTGATCCTGGAACAGTTGTTTTAGGCTATGGAGTAATACGAGAACAGGGAAATAACATTAGCCTCATAACAATGGGCGTAGTTAAAATGGGGCACCTTGATGATCATGCTCTCAAGCTTCAACGCATATTTAAAAAAACTACAGCCCTAATAGAGGAATATAAACCTGACAGTGTTGCTCTAGAGGCACCATTTTATGGAAAAAACATTCAAGTAATGCTTAAGCTAGGTAGAGCACAAGGGGTTGCTATGGCAGCAGCTCTAAATTTTGATATTCCAATTTTTGAATATGCTCCTAGAAAAATAAAGCAATCAGTCACTGGTAGCGGCAATGCCACCAAAGAACAGGTAGCAGGGATGCTTAAATCCCTACTAAAATTCAATGAAACTCCAGAATTTTTAGATGCCACAGATGGATTGGCAGCTGCAGTTTGTCATTCTTTTCAAAAAAATGCAAGTACAGGTAATAGCAAAAGTTATAGTGGCTGGAGTGCTTTTGTAAAAGATAATGAGAAAAGAATCAAATAAGCTTATAGCTGCACTTGTCTAATTACATTTTTCACATTCAATTCAACAATATCCGTCATAGTTTTACATTTCAAGTACTGTTCGCTCTCATGTGAAATTGCGTATGCTTCACGTAATTGTTTAATATTCTCCTCCGTAGATAATTGCTGAGTTTTTGAAGCATCTCTCAAATCTGCAATTCGATGCCTTTCACTACGTACCCGATGGACGATCGAAGATCGTTCTTCTTGTTGATACTGTAAAACCGTTTTGTCGGTAAGATGCTCCATGGACAGTTTGACATATGGAAAATTCTCTTTAAAAAACTGGGGCATATATACTTTTGGATTACCTTCATAAAATTGTTGGTCAAAATCAATCGCACGAATCCGAAATTGGAAGTCATCAAAATCTGGTGTTATTTGTACAACGAAATTATAAGCACGCATATCTCCCAATAATGATATAATACAACGTTCGTTAAATTTGACAAACTCTTTAGATATTCGAGTGAGATTATAATCAGGTGTATACATCCTCTGTTTGGCAAAGATATCTCCAGGAATGCCCACAATATGTTCTTCCACGAGTGTCTCATGGTCTACCATATAGTTCACTTGGTTTGGAGACAATATCTCTTCCAATTCCAATCCGTAAATACGTGAAGCATCAGCTTGTTTTATATAAAAGTAATCATAAACATCATTCAATCGATTCACAATTCGAATACGAAATGGCCTGGTATTTCCAAAAGCACAATATTCGACACGATCTATATACTTGTGTTGTACTATTCGCGTATTACCAGATGCCTTTAAATTTGCGTAGATAACTTTTAAACCATCGTAAAGTTGATCGATTAGATAGGGTGGATATAAAGGGGTCTCCCAAAATGTATCATTCCCATATTTGTCCATCACAGGTATAGTCTCTGTAAACGAGAGTAAATCCTTATAAGTAATAGGTAGCTTTGCATCACGTTGGTATAAACGTAAATATTTATGCAATCCCTCCCCAACGGCATAGATGGGCTTCTTCCGTGAAATTTTAACGTCTTCTATTTCCATAAATTTCGTACTGATGACCTAAAGTCAATAAAAATCAAAATGATATATAAAATTGTTATTCAAATATCACATTAACAATATGTATATAAAATTTTTACTAAATTTACAGACATAAACCAACAAATCTTAGTATTTTTGAAAAATTTAAAATTTTAATCTGTGACGATTATAAAACAGTATGTCATCAACACTGATTAACTTAATTAATAACAGCACATTTAATGGAAAACAACTATTCTAATTACGATTTAGACAATCTTGATATTCAGATATTATCAATTTTGATGAATGATGCGTCTATTCCTTATACAGAAATAGCAAAAAAATTAATTGTATCTGGAGGTACCATCCATGTTCGTATGAAAAAAATGGAAGAATTGGGTATTATTAAAGGATCCAATCTCATTATAAACCCACAAAAAGTAGGTTTTGATATCACTGCTTTCTTAGGTATTTATCTTGAAAAAGGATCTCAATATTCAGATGCTGTTTCACAATTAAAAGAAATTAAAGAAGTTGTTGAATTACACTACTGTACAGGTCAATATAGTATCTTTGCTAAAATCATCTGTAGAGATACAGTACATCTTCGTAAAGTATTGAATGAAGATATTCAATCAGTACAAGGAATACAACGGACTGAAACCATTATATCACTTGAAGAAAGTATAAAAAGACAGATTAGTTTAGTTTAAGCCATCAAATCTTATATAAACAAAAAAGCACAAAAAATATTTTGTGCTTTTTTGTTTATACTATTTTTTCCAACATGCTTATGTAATCATCAATACCATTCCGTATTTCATCAATAAAAATAAATTCATCTGCCATATGGGAACGTCCAGAAAAACCCGGGCCCAATTTTACTGAAGGAATTCGTAATAACGCTTGGTCACTCATAGTGGGAGATCCATAAGTCTTCTTTCCAAGGCTAATTCCTGATAAAACAAAAGGATGATCTTCTGGAATTGAAGAAGAACTTAATCTTGTTGATCGCGCTGTAACATCCGATAACACCTGCTGTTTTATAATTGCTAATGTTTCTTCATTACTATAAGCATCCGTTGTCCTGACATCAACAACAAAATTGCAAGTCGCTGGTACAACATTATGTTGTTCTCCACATTGAATCATCGTAACAGACATTTTGATCGGACCCAGTTTTTTGGATTCGCGTTCAAATTGGTAAGATTTAAACCACTCAATATCTTGAATAGCTTTGTAAAGAGCATTTTCGCCTTCATCTCTTGCTGCATGCCCAGCTATACCATGGGCTGTACAGTCTAAGACCATTAAACCTTTTTCTGCAATAGCAAGATCCATTAAAGTTGGCTCCCCGACTATGGCGAAATCCAGAGTTCCTAAATCAGAAATTATGGATTCTATCCCCCCTTTTCCAGAGACTTCTTCTTCCGCCGTCGCTGCCAAACAAAAATTATACTGAAGATCAGATCGATTGTAAAAGTAAAGAAATGTAGCAATTAGCGAAACCAAACAACCTCCAGCATCATTACTCCCTAATCCAAAAAGCTTACCATCTGCTTCATCGGGTGAAAACGGATTTCTAGTGTAACCAGTATTGGGTTTTACCGTATCATGATGTGAATTTAATAAGATAGTAGGTTTAAGAGGGGAATAATTCTTATTATAAACCCAAATATTATTTCCTTTGCGATACGACTTAATTGCTTTTTTATTAAAAAATTGAGCAATTAAATCGGCTGTTTCACCCTCATCCCTACTAAAAGAAGAAATTTTAATCAGTGATTTCAGCAATGTTAAACTCTCTTCAAATAATTGAATACGACTATTCATTATATAAACCTCCAGCCTTTTGAGCAGATAATTTAATGCCTTTTATAAAGGCGGAGCTGAAACCATGATGCTCCATCTCATTCAAACCTGCAATAGTACAGCCTTTAGGGGATGTTACCTTATCAATTTCACTTTCTGGATGTGTTTGTGTTTGCAGTAACAAGTCAGCTGCACCCTTAGCTGTTTGAACCGCCATCTTTAGTGCATCATGGGCATGAAAGCCAATCTCTACACCTCCTTGTGATGCCGCTCGAATAGCTCTTAAGAAAAAAGCAATCCCACAAGCGCACAGTGCTGTCGCCGAAGTCATTAAATCTTCATTAATGACAACAACTGCTCCAACGGTCTCAAACATCACCTCTACTTCTTTAACGATATGAGGTGCTGCAGTGTCCGTAGCAATACAAGTCATTGATTGTCCAATAGCAATTGCCGTATTAGGCATTGCTCTTACAACCGATGTACCTTGTCCTAACACTTCTTTAATATCCAAACAGCTCACTCCCGAAACAACAGATACAAAAATCTGATCAGAATCCTTCACTACCGGGGCAATTTCTTCCAGAACTTTTCGTAATTGTTGCGGCAAAATTGCAAAAACAATAATATCAGCATCTTGAACGGCCTGTACGTTATTGTCTGTTACGACAAATCCTAACTGGCTTTCATGACTTAAGGCTTTAATATTACGTCTTGTTAAAGTAATTTGTTCTGCTTTGCAAAATTCACTCTTAACTAAACCTTTTGCAAGTGACAAACCAATATTTCCTGTTCCGATAATGGTGATTCTTTTCATGATTCAAAATTCTATTTTAAGGTTAAACAAGTTCCAAATTGCCCTTGTTGGAACAAGTGCAAGTTATTGGCATGACCAATATACACATTCCTAACTCCTTTTTGTATAGCATCAAAAGCATTTTGCAGTTTTGGTACCATACCATCATGGATTGTACCATCTTCCTTTAATTTTGGAAACTCATCGGCATGAATTGAATTAATAACCGACTGATCATCTGTAACATCTCTTAATACGCCATTCTTTTCAAAACAGTAAACTAAAGACGTATCATATAGAGACGATAGACCAACAGCTAAAGCAGAAGCAATTGTGTCTGCATTCGTATTCAATAACTGACCTAAACCATTATGAGTGATTGCTGAGAATACGGGAACAAATCCCGCTTCTAAGAATTTTTTAATAGAAGCTGTATTTACAGAATCATGTAAAATGTCACCAACAAAACCATAATCAATATCTCTAACAGGACGTTTTATGGCTTTAATCGTTCCGCCGTCAGCTCCACTCAGGCCTATCGCATCACATTTTAAAACTTGAAGTTTTGCAACAATATTTTTATTAGTTAAACCAGCATAAACCATGGTTACAATGCGCAACATAGCTTCATCTGTAATTCTGCGCCCCTCAACCATCTTAGCCTCAATTCCTAAATCACTGGCCATGCGCGTCGCTATTTTACCACCACCATGCACTAAAATCTTTTTACCTGGTAATGCAGCAAACTTCTCTAAAAATGAATCTAAAAGTAATTCATCATCAATGATATTGCCACCTATTTTTATAATATTCAGGCTACTATTTGACATCTTTCTCTCTAAATCTTCCAAAATAATATATTTACAAGCTTATTTTTATTTCTTTAAGCTCTCTAGCATGCGCTTTAATACTACTTGAGCAGCCCAAACACGGTTACTTGCCTCTTTAATGACTAAAGAATTTGGTCCATCCAAAACTTCGGACGACAATTCCAAATCTCTCCTAACAGGAAGACAATGCATAATTTTTGCGTCATTGGTCAGCGCTAATTTTTCGTTATCGATTAACCAATTATCCGTTACCGGATATACCTCTCCGTATTCTTCATAAGAAGACCAATTTTTCACATATACAAAATCGGCATCTTGAAGGCTATCATTCAAATTGTTTGATATCTTAGCCCCATTTGTAAATTCTTCAGATAATTGATATCCATCAGGATGTACAATTGTAAAATCAACTAAACCTTCTGATTGAGCTTGACACATCCATTCCGAAAATGAATTTGGTACTGCCTGCGGTAAAGCTTTTACATGAGGAGCCCAAGCTAAAACAACTTTAGGCTTCTCCGTTTTTTTATATTCTGTGATGGTTATAATATCAGTCAGACTTTGTAAAGGATGACGGGTTGCACTTTCTAAAGAAATAACGGGTACACCACAATATTGAATAAACTTGTTAAATAAATCTTCCGAATAATCTTCTTCTCGATCTTTTAATTTTGGAAAAGAACGTAAGCCCAAAATATCACAATACTCGCCCATTACGGCAGCTGCTTCACGAATATGTTCGACAGTTGTACCATTCATGACAACTCCATCTTGAGTTTCCAGTGCCCAACCATCTTTATCCATATTCATGACCATGACATTCATTCCTAAATTCATAGCAGCTTTTTGAGTACTTAAGCGCGTACGCAAACTCGGATTTAAGAACACTAAACCCAGCGTTTTATATTTTCCTAAAGATTCTAATTCATTGGGATTAGCTTTTAGCTCCAACGCTTCTTTTACTACGTCAGAAACATTAGCAACATCTTTAACAGAAAAAAACTTTTTCATATCTATATTTTAATCAAAATTAACCTTTCAAACTTTCAGCAAACGCTGTTAAAAATTGATCAGCCATTTCTTTTGTTGTATTTAATGCAGGTAATAAACGGATAACAGAAGGCTTAGCCTCTCCTGCGAATATTTTATACTTATCTAATAAATCTTTTCTTATATGGGCTAATTCACTAGGTAAATCAATACCTATCATCAAGCCACGTCCTCTGACCTCAATAATTTGATCAAACTTGTTCAATTCGCTTATGAGATAAGCTCCAACTTGAGCAGCATTTTGAATTAAATTGTCTTGTTTAATAACTTCTAACACAGCAACTGCAGCTGCACAAGCCAAATGATTTCCTCCAAACGTAGTTCCTAACATGCCATAAGCAGCCACAAATTTAGGAGCTATACTAATTGCTCCGATAGGAAATCCATTACCCATGCCCTTTGCCATGGAATATATATCAGCATCGACTCCTGCATAATCATGTGCATAAAACTGGCCAGAACGACCATAACCACACTGTACAGCATCAGCAATAAATACAGAACCATATTGATCACAAAGTGAACGAATTAACTTAAGAAATGCTACAGATGCTTCACGAATACCTCCCACACCTTGTATTCCTTCAATAATGACGGATGAAATTTCATCGCCATAAGATTGGAATGCCTCAACCAAAGCTTCTTCATCGTTAAAAGGTAAAAATACAACATGGTCAGTTTCATTGACCGGAGCTACAATACTTGGATTATCCGTACAAGCAACCGCCAAAGAAGTACGTCCATGAAAAGCTTTTGAAAAAGCAATAACCTTTTTTCGCTTATTATAGAAGGATGCCAATTTTAATGCATTTTCATTAGCTTCTGCACCAGAATTACATAAAAACAAATGATAATCCTCTTTCCCTGAAACCTCACCTAATAATCGAGCTAATTCACGTTGAATAGGAATCTCGACAGAATTAGAATAAAATCCAATTCGATTTAATTGTTCTGTCACACGTTGAACATAATGTGGATGCGTATGACCAATTGAAATCACAGCATGACCACCATATAAATCCAAGTAAGCATTTCCTTCGGCATCCCACACCGTCGAGCCCTGTGCTCTTACAATATTAATTGGATTAATGGGATAAACGTTAAATAAGTCCATTGATAATGAATAAATAATTAAATGAGAAACATAAGTCCGATATGCATTGCAAATATAGCTAAGTCTTCCTAAAAATCAGTTAAAAATAAAAAAGCCTATCATTTTCATGATAGGCCTTATATCTAAAAAAGTTAAAGAACTAGTCTTTGTTTTCTTCTTCTGTCGATGCAGTAGCATCAGTTTCAGTTGCAGCTGGAGTTTCTTCAGTTCCTTCAGCTTTTTTCTTAGAAGCACCACGACGACGAGTTGCTTTTTTCTCAGTAGCAGCTTTAGCACCGTAGATCTCATTATAGTCTACCAATTCGATGAATGCCATTTCAGCATTATCACCTAAACGATTTTCCATTTTGATAATACGTGTATAACCACCTGGACGATTAGCTACTTTTTCCGAAATTTCACGGAATAAGATAGTAACAGCCTCTTTATCTTTCAAGTAAGCGAAAACAGTACGACGAGAGTGAGTCGTATCGTTTTTAGATTTAGTAATCAAAGGCTCCACATATTTACGTAAAGCTTTAGCTTTTGCTAAAGTAGTTGTGATACGTTTATGTTTTACTAATGACGTTGCCATGTTAGCTAACATTGCCTTTCTATGGCTGTCAGTACGGCCTAAGTGATTTACTTTTTTTCCGTGTCTCATTTTTAATTTAATTTTAATGTATATACCGTCTCTTCACAGAGGGAATTATATACAAGCCGCTTATTAATATATTAATCTTCGTCTAATTTATATTTAGACAAGTTCATTCCGAATGATAAACCTTTCGATTTAACCAATTCTTGGATTTCGCTTAATGATTTTTTACCGAAGTTTCTGAATTTCAACATATCTGCTACGTCATAAGTAACTAGTTCAGATAATGAACGAATATCAGCAGCTTTCAAACAGTTCAATGCACGAACTGAAAGATCCAAGTCAACTAATTCCATTTTCAAAATTTTACGCATATGTAAAATTTCTTCATCAACAACTTTAGTTTCTTCTTTAGTTTGAGACTCAAGAAGCATATTCTCATCAGAGAACAAGATAAAGTGTTGAATTAAGATTTTAGCTGCTTCTTTTAAAGCCTCTTCTGGATGAATAGAACCATCAGTAGAAATATCTAACAACAATTTCTCGTAGTCAGTTTTTTGTTCTACACGGTAGTTCTCAATGGTAAATTTAACATTCTTAATCGGAGTAAAGATCGAATCAATCGCGATTAATCCTACAGGACCATCCACGACTTTATTCTCATCAGCATTTACATAACCACGACCTTTAGCTACGCTCAATTCTACTTCAATTGTAACCGAGCTATCCATGTTACAGATAACCAAATCAGGGTTTAATACTGTAAAGTTGTTTGAGAATTTTGTGATATCACCAGCTGAGAATTGCTCTTGACCATTGATTACTACAAATATCTTTTCGCTATCACCTTGATCACCTGTTTTTTGAAAACGAACTTGTTTCAAATTCAAAATAATCTCAGTAACGTCTTCAACTACACCTTTGATAGTTGAAAATTCGTGCGAAACGCCTGAAAACCTTATCGACGTAATTGCATATCCTTCTAATGAGGACAATAAAATACGGCGCAAAGCATTACCAATGGTTACACCAAAACCAGGCTCCAATGGACGAAATTCGAACGTACCATCAAAATCTGTAGATTTTTGCATGATAACTTTATCCGGTCTTTGAAATGCTAAAATTGCCATTTATTTCTTTTTAAAGTTTTTGTAATAATACTTGCAATACAATAGAATATGCATAATCCATTATGGACTATGCATATTGCTACTTTATTTATTATTTAGAGTATAACTCTACGATTAAGTTCTCTTTGATGTTCTCAGGAATGTCAGATCTCTCAGGGTAACTTAAGAAAGTACCTGTAAGTTCTTTAGCATTCCACTCCAACCATGAGTATTTGTTGATGATTCTACCAGCAACTGAATCAGTGATTGTTTCAAGCGTTTGAGAACGCTCACGAACAGCGATTACATCACCTGGACGTAAGCTATATGATGGAATGTTAACTAATTCACCGTTAACAGTAATGTGTTTGTGCGATACTAACTGACGAGCAGCAGAACGAGTAGGGGCGATACCTAAACGGTAAACCGTGTTATCTAAACGAGCTTCTAATAATTTCAAGAAGATCTCCCCTGTAATACCTTGTTTTGAGGCAGCTTTAACAAACAAATTAGCGAATTGACGCTCTAACACCCCGTAAGTGTATTTTGCTTTTTGCTTTTCTAACAACTGAATAGCGTATTCAGATTGTTTACCTCTGCGTTTAGATGCTCCATGTTGTCCAGGAGGATAATTCTTTTTTTCTAACGCTTTATCTGGGCCGAAAATCGGCTCTCTAAATTTACGGGCAATTTTGGACTTAGGTCCTGTATATCTAGCCATTTTTTTTCTCTTAAAGTATCTATTAGCCTTTAGCTAATGAATCTTATCTTTAACCTAATTAAACTCTTCTACGTTTTGGAGGACGACAACCGTTGTGAGGAAGTGGCGTAATATCTTTGATAGTAGTTACATCAATTCCAACAGTTTGCAATGTTCTGATAGCCGACTCACGTCCAGCACCAGGTCCTTTTACGAATACTTCTACTTTACGTAGACCTAAATCGTATGCAACTTTACCACAGTCATTTGCTGCTTGACCCGCTGCGTACGGTGTATTCTTTTTAGAACCTCTAAAACCCATTTTCCCAGCACTTGACCAAGAAATAGTTTGACCTTGATTATTAGTCAAAGTAACAATGATATTATTAAACGTAGCATTGATGTGTGCTTGACCAACAGGCTCAATTACAACAATACGTTTTTTTGCAGCTTTTTTACTTTTAGCCATTTCTTAATTTTTATTTAGTAGCCTTTTTCTTGTTTGCAACTGTCTTACGTTTACCCTTACGAGTACGAGAGTTGTTTTTAGTGCGTTGACCACGAACTGGTAAATGCTTACGATGACGTAATCCACGGTAACATCCAATATCCATTAAACGTTTGATGTTTAATTGAATCTCTGAACGCAATGCACCTTCAACTTTAATTTCATCAGAAATCAATGTACGAATTGCTGCCAATTGCTCATCATTCCAATCTTGAACTTTAATGTCCTGACTGATTCCCGCCTTATCTAAGATAAGCTCCGCTGTTGTACGACCGATACCAAAAATGTAGGTAAGGCCGATAACACCCCTTTTGTTTTTAGGTAAGTCAATACCTGCTATCCTTGCCATATATGTTTAGCGATTATTTTTAATTAATTAACCCTGACGTTGTTTGTACTTAGGGTTCTTTTTGTTGATTACAAAAACTTTTCCTTTGCGACGAATGATCTTACAATCAGCGCTACGTTTTTTTATTGATGCTCTTACTTTCATGATCTTAATTATTTTCAAAAGCTTGCACTATCAGACAATCAATCCGTTACTTATAACGGTATGTGATACGTCCTTTAGTCAAATCATAAGGAGACATTTCTAATTTAACTTTATCCCCAGGCAAAATTTTGATATAGTGCATACGCATTTTACCAGAAATATGAGCAATAATTTCATGCCCATTTTCCAATTCTACCCTAAACATAGCATTAGAAAGTGCCTCTCTAATTATTCCATCTTGTTCAATTGAGGCTTGTTTAGCCATATATTCTTGATTATTATTTTGTTAAATAGCCTGCAAACAGGAGTGCAAAGATATATAAAATAATTGAAAATCAACTATTTTTCACCTAAAACTTTCTCTACATGTTCAAATGTCAACAACACATCGGGCTCGCCTTTACGTATAGCGACCATTTGTTCGAAGTGCGCTGACAGTTTACCATCAACAGTACTTACTGTCCATCCATCATCCCAAAATCTCACGCCTGCTTTTCCTGCGTTGATCATTGGTTCTATACAAATAACTAAGCCCGACTCTAATTTGGCACCAGAACCACGTTTACCGTAGTTAGGTACTTCTGGTTTTTCATGTAAATGAAGACCAACACCATGTCCAACCAGTTCTCGTACAATACCAAAACCGTATTTAGAAACATGCTCCTGTATCGCTGCACCGATATCACCTACACGTTTTCCAGCGACAGCTTGCTCTATGCCTTTGTACATAGATTCTTTTGTTACATCAAGTAACAGCTGCGCTTCTTCAGTAATATTACCAACACCAAAAGTGTAAGCTGAATCACTAATAAAACCGTTTAGATTTACGCCACCATCAACAGAAACAAGATCTCCATCTTTGATTATATAATCACTAGGAAATCCATGAACGATCTGATCGTTAACAGAAATGCAAAGTGAGTATGGAAATCCATGATAATTAAGGAACGCAGGCGTCCCACCATTATCATGGATAAACTCGTAAGCTAATTTATCAAGAGATAAAGTGGTTATGCCAGGTTTAATAACCTGAGCAACTTCACCAAGCAATTGCGAAAGCACATTTGCTGACAATCGCACTTGCTCGATTTCTTCCTCTGATTTATAATATACTTTAGACATCTAAAGAATTTAAATTGCCGACTGATCTACACCTTCTACTGCCGCAGGAGTTCTTCCTTTAATGCGTCCAGTTTTCATTAATCCGTCATAATGACGCATCAACAAGTGGCTTTCAATTTGTTGCAAAGTATCCAACACAACACCTACCAAAATCAATAAAGACGTACCTCCGTAGAAATGCGCAAATTGATTATTAATACCGAATAAACTTGCAATAGCAGGTAATATAGCAATGATCGCAAGGAAAATTGCACCAGGGAATGTGATATTTGAAATCACACGATCAATAAAGTTACTTGTTTCTAGACCTGGTTTAATACCGGGTACAAATCCTCCATTTTTCTTCATATCATCAGACATTTGCTGAGGATTAACCATAATTGCTGTATAAAAGAATGTAAATGCTATAATTAAAATAGCAAAGGTTACATTATATGCAACAGATGTATAATTACTCAACGACGTTAAGAAATCTGATTGAAGATTAGGGAAAAACTGACCTAGACTCATAGGCACAAACATAATCGCTTGCGCGAAAATGATTGGCATTACACCAGCAGCATTTACCTTTAGAGGAATATACTGTCTAACTCCACCTACCTGTTTATTTCCAACAATTTTCTTTGCATATTGAACTGGGATCTTACGAACACCTTGAACGATTAAAATCGTAAATACAACAACAAAAAATAAAGCTAAAAATTCCAGTAATAATGGAATTGGTCCACCACCACCTTTACTCATACGTGATACCCACTCCGCGGTAATACCACTTGGCAATTGTGCGATAATACCCGTCATAATGATTAAGGAAATACCATTACCAATACCTTTATCAGTAATTTTCTCTCCTAACCACATTACAAACAAAGTACCCGCTGTCAAAACTATTGCAGTAAGAATAGTGAACATTGGATCTGCTAACGTTTTTGCTGAAGGCTCAATTTGAGTTCTCACATACGCAAACGCTTGAAGCAAAGTAATCGCTAACGTTAGATAGCGCGTAATTTGATTCATTTTAGTACGACCACTTTCACCCTCCTTCTGCATTTTTTGGAAATAAGGTACCGCAATGCCCAGTAACTGAACAACAATGGATGCCGATATATAAGGCATTACCCCTAATGCAAAGATAGCCGAACGAGAGAATGACCCTCCTGCAAACATATCTAACAAACCAAGTAAACCTTCTTTCTGACCAGAGGCCAAAGCTTGAGGATTCACTCCAGGTAATACAATATGACATCCAATACGGTAAATTAGAAGAAATAGCAACGTATTCAAAATACGTGTACGTAGATCATCAATTTTCCAAATATTGGTTAAGGTTGTGATTAGTTTCTTCATTTATTAAAGTTTAACGATAGAACCGCCTGCTGCTTCAATAGCTTGTTGAGCAGTAGCCGAGAACGCATGCGCTGTAACTTCAACTTTTGCTTTCAACTCACCACGACCTAAGATTTTCACTTTGTCTTTCTTAGATACTAAACCGTGTGCAACCAATTCTTCTAGGTTTACAGTTGTCAAGTTATGTTTCTCTACTAATTCTTGTAAAGCATCTAAGTTTACACCATTATACTCAACACGGTTTAAGTTCTTGAAACCAAATTTAGGTACACGACGTTGCAAAGGCATTTGACCACCTTCGAAACCGATTTTCGTTGAGTGACCTGAACGAGAACCAGCTCCTTTATGACCACGTGTAGAAGTACCACCGCGACCAGAACCTGTACCACGACCAATACGTTTACTACTTTTTACGGAACCTTTTGCAGGTCTTAAATTACTTAAGTTCATTTTAAAACTAAATTGTGTTAGGCCTTCGCTTTCACTAAACAGGTCCTAACGATTAAAAAATTGATTATAATAAAGTAATGGAAAGAACGATAAAGTTCTTTCCATATGCTTATATTAAATAGTTTCGATAGCTACTAAGTGATTTACTTTTCTCACCATACCAATAATAGCTGGTGTAGCTTCAACTTCTACTGAGTGATTGATTCTTTTCAAACCTAATGCCTCAATAGTTTTCTTTTGGCGCTCGCTTCTGTCGATAACGCTCTTTATCTGGGTGATTTTGATTTTTGCCATGATAATTAACCGTTAAATACTTTATTCAAATCGACACCACGGTGCTGTGCTACTGTATACGCATCACGCATGTTAGCTAAAGCATCAATAGTTGCCTTTACCACATTATGTGGATTAGATGAACCTAATGATTTTGCTAATACGTCTTTGATACCAGCAGACTCTAATACTGCACGCATAGCGCCACCTGCTAAAACTCCTGTACCTGCAATTGCTGGTTTAATCAAAACTGAACCACCAGAATATTTACCATATTGTGAGTGAGGTACAGTACCTTTGATAATAGGAACTTTTACTAAGTTTTTCTTAGCGTCGTCAATTCCTTTCGTAATTGCTTCAGTAACCTCTTTCGCTTTACCTAAACCGAAACCAACGATACCGTTTTCATCACCTACAACCACGATTGCAGAGAAACTGAAAGTACGACCACCTTTAGTAACTTTAGCTACACGTTGGATACTTACTAAGCGATCTTTTAATTCAATCTCGCTTGATTTTACTCTTTTTATATTGCTTAATGCCATTTCGTTCTATGATTAAAAGTCTAAACCGCCTTCGCGAGCACCTTCAGCCAAAGATTTGATACGGCCATGGTATAAGTACCCATTACGGTCAAAAACTACTTTACTAATTCCAGCTGCAACTGCTTTTTCTGCAACTAATTTACCTACCGCTTTTGATTGCTCAACTTTGTTGCCTGCAGCAGCAAAATCTTTTGAAGCGCTAGAAGCTGACACTAATGTCTTTCCAGCAACATCATCAATGATTTGAGCGTAGATACCTTTATTACTTCTAAAAACTGACAAGCGTGGACGCTCTGTTGATCCAGCCAGGTGTTTTCTGATTCCTTTTTTGATTCTCTCTCTACGAGATGCTTTATGTCCTGCCATGGTTATTATTTTTTAGCTGATTTACCTGCTTTTCTTCTTAATACTTCACCTACAAACTTAATACCTTTACCTTTGTATGGCTCTGGTTTACGGAAGCCGCGGATTTTTGCTGCGATTTGACCGATTAATTGTTTGTCGATAGATTCCAAAGTGATAGTAGGGTTTTTACCCTTATCAGCAGTTGTTGTTGCTGTAATTTCTTTTGGCAACATAAATACAATCTGGTGAGAGAAACCTAAAGTTAACTCCAATACATTACCTGTGCATGTTGCACGGTAACCTACACCGACTAATTCTTGAGTAGTTTTGTAACCTTCAGTTACACCGACAACCATGTTGCTCAATAAAGAGCGGTATAATCCGTGTAATGCTTTGTGTCTTTTTTGATCTGTAGCACGAGTTACCACGATGTTTCCATCTTCTTGAGCAACTGTAATGTCACGATCAACTTGTTGTGTTAATTCACCTTTAGGGCCCTTTACTGTAACTAAATTCTTGTCAGATACAGTCACCGTTACACCAGCAGGCATAGCGATAGGCGCTTTTCCAATTCTTGACATTTCTTTGTGATTTTCCTAGATTAATAAACGTAACATAAAACTTCACCGCCAACATTTTGTAAGCGAGCTTCTTTGTCTGTCATAACTCCTTTAGAAGTTGACAAAACAGCGATACCCAAGCCGTTCAAAACACGAGGCATAGTCTCAACACTTGCATATTTTCTTAAACCAGGTTTACTCACACGTGTCAACGTACGAATAGCCGAGATTTTGCTAATTGGATTGTATTTCAAAGCAATTTTGATTGTGCCTTGAACTCCAGTCTCATCAAATTTGTAATTAGCAATGTAACCTTTGTCAAAAAGAACTTTTGTAATTTCTTTTTTAAGGTTCGATGCAGGAATTTCAACAACCCTGTGGTTGGCCTTAATGGCATTCCTTACTCGTGTAAGGTAATCCGCTATTGGATCTGTATTCATTATATATAAAAGTTGTGACAACGGTTTCCTTCCCAACTTTTGGGACAGACCTTTTGTCGATTAATAAATTTTAACGTAAAAAACCCTAGCAAATCTGAAAAAAGATTTGCTGGGGCAAAATTACTTATTTTTTTGATATTACCAAGAAGCTTTTTTAACCCCCGGGATTTTACCGTCTAATGCCATCTCACGGAATGTTACACGAGAGATACCAAATTGACGCATATATCCTTTAGGACGTCCTGTTAATTTACAACGGTTGTGTAAACGAACTGGAGAAGCATTCTTAGGCAATTTATCTAATGCAGCATAATCACCAGCAGCTTTTAACGCAGCACGTTTGTCAGCAAATTTAGCTACTAATTTAGCGCGTTTTACTTCGCGAGCTTTTAATCCTTCCTTAGCCATTGTTATTAGTGTTTTGATTTTTAAATGGTAAACCGAATTGTTTCAACAATTCTAAAGCCTCAACATCATTTCCTGCACTAGTCACGAAAGTAATGTCCATACCTTGAATTTTGTTGATTTTATCAATGTTGATCTCAGGGAAAATGATTTGCTCAGTAATTCCTAAGTTGTAGTTACCTCTACCGTCGAAACCTTTATCGTTGATACCACGGAAGTCACGAATACGTGGAAGTGATACAGCGATTAAACGATCTAAGAACTCATACATGTTGTTATCGCGTAAAGTAACACGTGCACCAACAGGCATACCTTTACGTAATTTAAAGTTTGAGATATCTTTTTTCGATTTTGTTGCAACAGCTTGTTGACCAGTAATTAATGTTAACTCTGCAAGAGCGTTATCAATTAATTTTTTATCTGAAGTGGCAGCACCTACACCTTGTGAAACAACGATTTTCTCAAGTTTAGGAACCTGCATAACACTTTTATACTGGAATTTTTCTTTAAGTGCAGTACGGATTTCCTCCGCATATTTCACTTTTAATCTTGGTACGTAAGTCATTATTTAATTTCCTCCCCTGATTTTTTTGCTACACGAACAATTTTACCATCTTCGTTAACTTTACGACCTACGCGAGTAGGAGCTCCTGTTTTAGGATCGATTAAAGCTAAGTTAGAAATATGGATAGCTGCTTCTTTTTCAATAATACCACCATTAGGATTAGCCGCACTTGGTTTAGTGTGTTTTTTGATGATATTAGCGCCTTCTACAACAGCTCTATTAGCATCCACTAAAACTTGCAATACTTTTCCTTGAACACCTTTAGAGTTACCAGCGATAACTTTCACTAAATCACCTTTTTTGATTTTGATTTTGTGTGTAGTTGTTGTTGTTTTTTTGTATGCCATAATTATAAAACCTCCGGTGCTAGTGATACAATTTTCATGAACTGTTTCTCACGTAACTCTCTAGCAACTGGGCCAAAGATACGTGTACCACGTGGTTCATCATTATTATTTAATAATACTGCAGCGTTGTCATCAAAACGAATATAAGAACCATCTTTACGACGGATTTCTTTTTTAGTTCTAACAACTACAGCTTTAGAAACAGTACCTTTTTTTACGTTTCCTGAAGGTAAAGCGCTTTTGATGGTAACAACAATTTTATCACCTATCGAAGCATAACGCTTACCTGTGCCACCTAACACACGGATTACTAAAACTTCTTTAGCTCCGCTGTTATCAGCAACATTTAGTCTTGATTCCTGTTGTACCATGTTATTTAGCTCTTTCTAATATTTCTACTAATCTCCAATTCTTAGTCTTACTCAGCGGACGAGTTTCCATAATTAATACCGTATCGCCGATACCACAGGTATTAGTTTCGTCATGAGCAGTAAATTTAGTAGTTTTTTTAACGAATTTACCGTAGATAGGGTGTTTCACTTTACGCTCAACCTTTACTACGATAGATTTCTCCATTTTATTGCTAACTACTAAGCCGATTCTTGTTTTTCTTAATTGTCTTTCCATTTCGACTTCAATTTATGCCTCAGAGGCTGTTTCTTTCTTAGCTGCAGCTTTACGAGCACTCAACTCAGTACTTAAACGAGCGATATCTCTACGAGCTGTTTTGATTACATTAGGGTTCTCAATTGCAGAAACAGCATGTGCAAATTTCAATTTGCTAAGGGCAGCTTTCTCTTCTACTAAACGAGCAGCTAAATCCTCTGTTGATAATTCTAAAATTTCTGAATTTTTCATTTTATTTCAGTTGTTATATTGGGTTATCATTAGTTTATATATAGCCTTAGGAGTAACGGTCCTAAGGCTTAAATAATGACATTACCAACGATTTATGCTTCTACGTAATCTCTACGTATAACAAACTTAGTTTGAACCGGAAGCTTTTGAGCTGCAAGACGTAATGCTTCTTTAGCAATTTCTAAAGACACACCTTCTGCTTCAAATAACATACGGCCTGGGCGTACTACGGCAACCCAGTATTCAGGAGCTCCCTTACCTTTACCCATACGAACCTCTGCAGGTTTTTTAGTAACGGGTTTATCAGGGAAAATACGGATCCAAACTTGACCTTCACGTTTCATGTAACGTGTCACTGCAATACGAGCTGCCTCGATTTGACGGCTTGTGATCCATGCTTCCTCCATTGACTTGATACCGAAAGAACCAAAAGCTAACTCTGCTCCACGAGAAGCGTTACCTTTCATACGTCCTTTCTGCATCTTTCTGAACTTTGTTCTTTTTGGCTGTAACATGTTCGTTATTTATTTTAATCCCGTCAGCGACGGAATATTTTTAAATCTTATTATTAATTAATCTCTTTTTGCACCACGGTTGTTGCCACCACGATTGTTGTTTCCACCACGACGGTCACCACCACGACCACCTTTACGGTTGTCACGACGATCAGCACCGCCTTCGTTTCCACCACGTGTTTTCACACCAGAAGCTTGACCAATGTTTGGAGATAAGTCACGTTTACCGTAAACTTCACCTTTACAGATCCAAACTTTGATACCGATTTTACCGTAAGTAGTAAGTGCCTCAGCTAATGCATAGTCGATGTCAGCACGCAATGTATGTAAAGGAGTTCTTCCTTCTTTGTACTGCTCAGAGCGCGCCATTTCAGCACCACCCAAACGACCAGAACACATAATTTTGATACCTTCAGCACCCATACGCATTGTCGATGCAATAGAAGTTTTCATTGCACGACGGAATGAAATACGAGCCTCTAATTGCTTAGCAACACCTTCAGCTACTAATTTAGCATCTAACTCAGGGCGTTTAATCTCAAAAATGTTAATTTGAACATCTTTCTTAGTGATTTTCTTTAACTCTTCTTTGATCTTATCAACTTCCTGACCACCTTTACCGATAACGATACCAGGTCTTGCTGTATGAATAGTAACTGTGATACGTTTTAAAGTTCTTTCAATAACAACTTTTGCTACACCACCTTTTGCTATACGAACAGAAAGATATTTTCTAATCTTTTCGTCTTCTACTAATTTATCGGCATAGTTTTTTCCTCCGAACCAATTAGAATCCCAACCTCTGATGATTCCTAATCTGCTACCTATTGGATTTGCTTTTTGTCCCATTTCTCAATAAATTAGTTTTGTTCAACGTTAGATTTACTGTCAACGATCAAAGTAACATGGTTTGAACGCTTACGAATTCTATAACCGCGACCTTGAGGAGCTGGACGCAATCTTTTCAATTGACGACCACCTGCTACTGCTACTTCTTTAACGTATAATTGACTATCTTCAACTGATTTACCTTCGTTTTTAGCTTCCCAGTTTTTAATTGCAGATAATAATAATTTTTCTACACGGATTGCTGCTTCTTTGCTTGTATGCTTTAAAATATATAAAGCATTCTCTACTTTCTCGCCACGAATTAAGTCCACTACTAAACGCATCTTACGAGGTGAAGTAGGGCAATTTAATAATTTGGCAGTAGAAGCTCCTCCTATTTGAGCTTTCTCTTGCTCTTTGCGCTGCTTTATTAAAACAGACTTTTTAAGTTTTTTTGTTGCTTCCATTACCTATTATTTTTTCTTTTCTGCGTGGCCTCTGAATGTACGCGTAGGAGCGAATTCGCCTAATTTGTGACCTACCATGTTTTCCGTTACATAAACAGGGATAAATTTATTCCCGTTGTGCACTGCAAAGGTATGACCAACAAAATCAGGGGAAATCATTGATCTGCGAGACCATGTTTTGATAACTGACTTCTTGTTAGTTTCATTCATAGAAAGAACTTTTCCTTCTAAGTTGTGATCGATATAAGGACCTTTTTTAATTGAACGAGCCATTATTTTTTCCTTCTCTCAATGATGTAACGATTCGATGTTTTCTTCTTGTCGCGTGTTTTGAAGCCTTTAGCTAAAACACCTGTGCGTGAACGAGGCTGACCTCCTGAGGTACGACCCTCACCACCACCCATAGGGTGATCGACAGGGTTCATAGCTACACCACGAACTCTTGGACGACGTCCTAACCAACGGTTACGACCAGCCTTACCTAACACTTCAATTCTTCTATCGTGGTTAGATACTGAACCGATTGTAGCTACGCAAGTCAATAAGATCATACGTGTCTCACTTGAAGGTAATTTGATAATAGCATATTTACCATCACGAGCAGACAATTGTGCATATGTACCAGCCGAACGAGCGATTGAACCACCTTGACCAGGGTTCAATTCGATGTTATGGATGATAGAACCCAATGGAATGTTTGCTAATGGAATAGTATTACCTACTTCAGGGGCAACTTTTTCTCCTGCTACTACAGTCATTCCAACTTTTAAACCAGCTGGAGCGATGATATAACGTTTCTCACCATCAGCATAATGCAATAATGCAATACGTGCCGTACGGTTTGGATCGTATTCAATTGTAGCTACTGTTGCAGGGATATCTTTTTTATCGCGTTTGAAATCTATTAATCGGTATACTTTCTTGTGTCCCCCACCGATATAACGCATAGTCATTTTACCGGATTTATTACGACCGCCCGATCTTTTGTTGCTTCCAACTACTAATGATTTTTCAGGAACATTAGTTGTTACGTCAGAATAGTCAGCGCCTACTCTGAAACGAGTACCAGGGGTTACCGGTTTGAATCTTTTAACTGCCATCTCTAATTATATAGTACTGTAAAAGTCAATAGTTTCGCCGTCTTTAATTGTAATGACAGCTTTTTTATACTTAGGAGCTCTACCAGAAACAAAACCTGCTTTTGTGTAACGGCTCTTTGCCTTACCTGCTACTACTGCAGTATTAACCGCAAGAACAGTAACACCAAACATAGCCTCAACAGCTGTTTTGATCTGAATTTTGTTAGCTCTGTGATCTACTTTGAAAGCATAACGGTTTAATTTTTCCGTTAAAAATGAAGCTTTCTCAGTTAAGATAGGTTTTTTAATAATGTCCATATTACTTAGCTAATGCCTCCTCCAAAGTTTTAAGAGAACCTGTAGTGAACAATAATTTAGTAGCATTCAATACATCATATGTATTCAATTGATCTACTGTAATTACTTTTGCTTTCTTCAAGTTTCTGCTTGATAAATAAACGTTGTTATCTTGCGCTTGTAAAACCAATAAAGTTTTCTCATCTGCTACATTTAAAGCATTTACGAAAGCAACATAATTTTTAGTTCCGATTGAGTCAAATTTAACTTCATCTAATACTAAAACATTGTTGTCAACAGCTTTATAGCTTAACGCTGATTTACGTGCCAATTGTTTCAATTTTTTATTCAATTTGAAAGAATAGTCACGAGGTTGAGGACCGAATACACGACCACCACCATTAAACAATGGAGATTTGATAGAACCCGCACGAGCACCACCAGTACCTTTTTGTTTGTGTAATTTACGAGTTGATCCCGCGATTTCATTACGTTGTTTAGATTTGTGAGTTCCTTGGCGTTGATTCGCTAAGTATTGCTTCACGTCCAAATAGATCGCATGATCGTTAGGCTCTAACCCAAATACCGACTCAGGAAGTTGCACCTTGGCACCTGTTTCTTTACCTGATAAATTTAAAACTTTAACTTCCATTTCCTATTTGTCTACAACTACATAAGAACCTTTAGCTCCTGGGATGGAACCACTAACAACGATTAGGTTTTGATCAGCATAAACTTTCAAAACTTGTAAGTTTTGAACTTTAATTCTATCACCCCCCATACGACCCGCCATACGCATACCTTTAAATACACGTGAAGGCCAAGAAGCCGCACCAATTGAACCTGGAGCACGTAATCTGTTGTGCTGACCGTGAGTCGCACCACCTACACCACCAAATCCATGACGTTTCATTACACCTTGAAAACCTTTACCTTTAGAAGTACCGACTACGTCAACATACTCCCCCTCTTCAAAAAGTGTAACGTCAACTACGTCACCAAGTTGTTTTGCATCTGGGAAAGTTTTAAACTCAACCAGCTTACGCTTAGGCGTTGTATTTGCTTTTGCAAAGTGCCCTTTCAAAGAATTCGTTGTGTTCTTTTCTTTAGCTTCATCGAAGCCAAGTTGAACAGCAGCGTAGCCATCTTTCTCTTCCGTACGTATATGCGTAACCACGCACGGACCAGCTTGAATAACAGTACAAGGAATGTTTTTTCCCTCTGCATCAAACAGGCTTGTCATTCCTACTTTTTTTCCAATAATACCTGACATGTTGTAAATTAATTAATTAAAAGTCCATCGAAGCAGTAGGGCTTCGCTCAAGACGTATTTCTCCCAATAAGGGACTGCAAAAGTAAGAAGAATTTTCTAAGTATCAAATTATTAGCGCATTATTTTTTTATTTTTTTATCCCGATCAAGAAAATAAAAAAATAACCGATTGAATTATTAAAAATTAATCGAATAGCAGACAACTCATGGATACGATAAACATATAACTTAATTCAATTTTTTATCCTTAAAAAATCAAACGATGAAATATAAACCAAATGTAATACCGGCTTACTCATAAATAATAAACACCAATTTACAACAACCTAATAACAAAAAAACCTATACCTAGTTGATAAAGCTAGGTATAGGTCTTTTAATGCGAATTTACAGTCAATTTAAATTTTTATGATAGAATCCCCATCCAATAATCGTTTATATCGAACTAAAGCTTCTACATAATAGTAGTCCGCATACGTCAAAGGAACATCGACCTCCGTCTCATGTGGAATGGACCCTACACTATGTTTTAAGATATACCCCCCCGCTTCCTTATAGTCTGCTTTATAAGGTTTAGAAGACAATGATCGCAACATCTGCTCCGCTTTGGCGATATATAATTGACTCTCCCCGCCATCGGTATATTGCGCAAGTTCCAACAATGCAGAAGCCATGACTGCGGCAGTTGACACATCACGCAAATCTTTCTGATTGTAATATTTACTAGAAGTCGTTAATTTATTTTGATCCATATCCCAATAAGGAATCAGATCTTGAGGTAAATTGGGATGATTCAAATAAAACTTTGCAATATTTCTTGCCTGCTGTAAATATTTTTGATCATTCGTTTCCCTAAACATCATAGTATAACCATACAAGCCCCAAGCCTGACCTCTGGACCAAGCTGATTCATCAAAAGCACCTTGTGCAGTCTTCCTAGATATAATACTTCCGTCCATACTATTATAATCAACCACATGATAAGAACTATAATCTTTTCTGTAATGATTGACCATGGTTGCATCAGCATGTTTAATTGCGATGTCAGCATAACTGGAATTTCCAGTCATCTTAGATACTTCCATTAAAAACTCCAAATTCATCATATTATCTATAATAACGGGATATGTCCAAGATTGCCCATCCCAGTTTTTACCCCCATCCCATGAACGAATAGTCTTTGTAGCATCCTTATAACGTGTCGCCAATGAGGCAGCACCTGTACTCAGTACATATTTATAGGAAGTAGAATCACTTGTCAACCGTAGTGCATTTCCAAAGCTGCAGTAAAGCATAAAACCCAGATCATGCGTACCTTTATTATTCTTTTCTTTCTCCAAATATTTCAATTTTCTTTTGGCCTCATCTAATAATTTCGGATCCTTTGAATACTCATAAAGGTACAATACAGTACCTGGATAAAATCCAGAACACCACCAGCTAGACCCCCAATTCACATATTTACCATTTTGGAAAGTCGTAGGAATATCAGCTTCTTTTACAGAAGAAGCGAGATAACTAATCTGTTTCTTTGCATCTTCCAGGTTTTGATTCACAAAAGCTTGATCAAGGGTTAGCCTATCCTTCACCAACTTTCTTTTACCTTGGCACGAAGCTCCCTGAAGAGCAAATCCTATTATTCCAAACAGGATTAAATAATTTCTCAAGTTCATTTAAAAAGTAATTTTTGAGGTTTTTAATAATTTACATAATAATCTTTTGGAAACTGTTCGGCATCCCAGCATTTCTGCGAAGTCCATTTTTCAGGATTACAAGTCCAAAATTCATCATTAGCCGGTAGCCCAAGAGGAAGAAAGGACAAAGAGGCTACATACATAGAACCAGCATTCGTATAGTAATCTGCCAAATTCTGTTGCAAATCGCCTACCACCCCCATACGAAGCCATCCTGAAGGTGAAAAAGTCTTATCAATATAAATATTTCTCAATACTGCTGTTAGAGCTGCACGTACTTGTCCCTTAGAAATATCCTCCGGCAATCTATTTTCAAGAGCCACCGCAGCCAAAGGCTGAAAAGCTGCATTCTTATAAGTTGAAGATCGACCAACAACCATATAATAACCTTCTGGAGAAATCATACGTTCCAGATGATGTGCATAACGTTGCATTCTTTTATAAGCCCGATCAAACATTTCTTTATATCTCTTATCTACGCTTACATGATGACGCAAGGCTTCCACCAGCATATTATGGATCACATAACCATTATAATGATCAAAACTAAAGTGAGCGCCATCGCTGTACCAACCATCACCCACATACCATTCTGTATCAAACTTGTTTACAGCATAATCTATTTTCTCTCTTGCGCACTCCTCCCCGATATCATATAAAAACGTTTCCGTCATTGCCGCAAATAAAAGCCAATTACTTTCATTTGGTTTAATTTTACGCAAAAGTTTAAATTCTTCTACAACTCGACTTTTAGTAAGGGGATCTAAAGGTTCCCATAGTGCAACAGGAGCACGCAGAAAAGCTAGAGCTAAATGAGCTGCATCAACCAAAGTTTGCGAAGACGGACCACGCCAGGTAAAATAATCTGGAGATCTAGGATCTACTCCATGTTTTATTCCCAATAAAGCCTGCTCTCTGAATTTTTTACGCACCCTCCCCTCATCCGTTCCATCATCAGGTAAAGCCAACCAAGGGGCCATACCTGCTAATAATCGACCAAAAGCCTCTAGATAACCCACACCAGGATCACGCTTATCAAAAGTCGGACTGACCTCCATCGGCATATTTCTTCGCCATTGCTCCTTACTGATATTGGTTAATATCGGCGATGCCATCTTAATTAGTATGGCTACCCAATAAGCACGGTCATTTTCCTGTCCAAAACAATGCCGTCCCTTTTGATGACCAGCCTCTACTTGCATGGGTACAGAAGTCGACAAGGTCCCTAATCCAATTCCACCTAAAAGCTTCAATAACAACCTTCTTTTCATTTTTTTTATATCTATCTATGTGCACTAGATGTGCTTATTTATTAATCTAAAAGTCTAAAAATCATATTTTTGCATTAAAAAAGCAATCTTAAAAATATCAACCGACTTGTCAAACGATTGCACAGACGGTTGATATCAAAATCTTTACAGAATAATCAAAATTTAACTTAATTATCCCAACCAGGATTTTGAGTAAGATTTGTATTTCTCTCCCTTTCTAACTGTGGTACAGGCCAAGTAAATAAATGGTCTCCCCCCCAAGTGTATGGTGAATTCACTCTACCCCAAACTTCTTTAATACCATTTCCCGCATAAAAAGACGTCTCTTTAAGAGTTTTCCAACGCAGTTCATCAAAATAGATAACACCCTCGCACATTAATTCACGACGTCGTTCATCACGAATTTCCTTACGCAAATCATCTTCACCGATACCTAAACTAATAGGCTGCACATTCGCACGAGTACGCACCTCATTGGCTTTTATAACGGCCTCTCCAGACTTATGCAATTCATTTAGAGCCTCTGCCCATAACAATAATATATCGGCATAACGAATCACGATATAATCATAAGCTCCAGCCTCTCTGTTAGGAATACCAGGATTTGCACCCGTATAGACAAATTTTCGAGGATAGTAATAAAAATTTGGAACAATGTCCGTACGCAAATCAAATACACCTCCAAACTCTTGACGATATGGCCATCTCGAAGTAAACACCTGATCAGTTGCACCATTAGCACCCACAAAAGTCGAATACGGCAAAATAACATTGCTTGACAGCCTAGGATCTCGATCAACATAAGCAGCCATGACACGTTGCTCATTGCTCGTAGGAAGGTACAAAGACATATCTAAACCCTTTTTCGTCATATTAGCTATTTCCGTAGCTGTTAAATTATTTCTTAAGAAAAATACCTCACGTTTTACGGGATCCATAGCATTATAACCCGGAATATAATCGTTCCAATTAAATGGTGAACCGTCCTTCTTTTGATAGCGGTCTACCGCATCAGGGTGCACTAAGAACGTATTCCAATTAGAACCAAATGCAGATCTAGACCCAAATCTAAATTGATAATTTGACCCATAACCTGGTAAAGCAATATTCTGAATACTGAATATAATTTCAGGACTTTTCTCATTTTCACCTTTAAATAAATTCTCATAATTTCCGAAAAGAGTATGTCCAAGATCCTTCACTTTTTGAAAATCATCTATAGCTTTTTGCCATTCTTTTCTGTACATATAGACTTTTCCACGGAGAGCATAAGCAGCAGATTTTGAAATTCTTCCAAAATTTGCATTTGCAGCTTCATATCGATTTGGAAGATTAGTTTCGTTAATACAATCAGTCAAATCCTGTACGATCAAATTCCACACCTCATCTTCTGTATTTCTGGGCTTATCTACCTTATTCCATTCAATCGGTTCCGTATAAATTGGAACACCTTGATATAGTTGATTTAAACGATAGTAATAAAAAGCACGCAAAAATTTCACTTCCGCAAGCAACCGTGATTTTTTAACCTCCTCAGTTGGAGAAATATTTGTCAATCCATAGACTGCATCATTAGCTCGATGAATCCCCTCATAAAGATTCTGCCATTCGGAAGAAAATATTCCAGAGGACGCTGTTGCAGTACCATTCATTAAAACCGAATTATCTCTTCCCTGCAACGTAACATATGTATCATATTCATACAGCATCTGTCCATTACGCAAGTTTTGATATACACCCGTTACACCTTGATCAGTTAGGTTGTCCGTTAACCACATATTATTGGTTAATACCTGTGTTTTTGGTACCGTGTCCAAGAGATCCTTATCGCAAGAAGATACCGATAGTGCTGTCGCCAAGCTAGCAACAAGCATTAATTTTTTATTCCAAAATGTATATTTTATATTTTTATTTTTCATGATCAGTCTATTTTTAGAATCCAAAATTTAAACCAAATGCATACTGTTTCATTGTTGGGTATTCAGCACCTGCTCCCACTTCAGGATCTAATCCAGGGAAATTGGTAAACATCAACAAATTCTCTCCAGAAAAGAATATTCTTAAATTTCTAACCTTAAATTTCTCCGTGAGCTTCTTATCAAACGTATACCCGATTTGCAGATTTCTCAACTTAAAGAAATTCGATTCGTACAACCAATAATCACTAGACTGATTATTAATATTTTCTGCAGAGGTACCATATTTCAACCTTGGAAAATATCCATTTTGATTTGTACGCGGATCATCAGGACTATTTGGATTATAGAAGTAGTGATCGTCAGCAATTCGTGTCGTCACCTGATTTCCAGAAATCAAGACATTGTTATTATACCCATGATCATTCCAGTAATACTGCGCACCAGACTCTCCTGCCCAAATCATAGACATATCCAATCCCTTATACGAAAAGCCAAGACTAATACCGTAAATATATTTTGGATTGACAGAAGTACCGGTAAAATATTGATCCGCAGTATTTCCATATACACCATCTTGATTAAGATCCGAATAAATTAGATCTCCATAATATAGAGCAGTACTACCGTAAACATCACTGATTTTCTGACTCGAGTTTAAGAAGGAATAACCAGCAGCCTTCATCGCTTTTGCCCATTCATAGTCTCCCTCAGTACGAATCATTCCAGTCGTTGGACCTCCATGAATATTAACAGAACCATCCGCATTAAAATAAGAGCCATCCCCTTTATAGACTTTACGCAAATAAAATTCATTTAATTGACTTCCTTCAAGAATACGGTTGAGCCCCCCGCTAGAAACATCTCCTAAGTTTGTTTGCCAAGTCATTTTTCCTGTACCATCATCAACAAATCCTTCTTTCAACTGACCTTCAAATTTGATTACCTTATTCTTATTATAAGAAAAATTACCCCCTATATTATATCTGAAATCTCCAATCTGATCACGCCAATTTAAATTAAACTCAACACCTGTATTACGCATTGCAGCTTGATTAAAAAAAGGAGGAGTCGTCGTACCCGCAGTAATTGGAACCTCTGCAGCACGAATAATATTAGACGTCTTACGGTCATACACATTTAATTCTACAGATGCACGGCGTTTTAAGGTCGCAAATTCTAATCCGATCTCTTTGTTTTCAGCTTCCTCCCACTGCAATAAATCATTGCCAAAACGAGACAACTGCAAACCATTCATTTGTGTACCATTGAAAGAGTAACCAACCAGTCCGTAGACACCGTGCCAACCGTATACATTAAGACCATCTCCCCCATCATTCCCCAATTTACCCCATGATCCACGAATTTTCACATCCTGTATGTAAGGATTCACAGCAGCCATAAAAGATTCTTTTGACAGCATATAACCCAAAGAAAAAGAAGGAAAAGTTCCATATTTTCGATTACGGCCAAACTTCGAAGCACCGTCTCTACGAAGACTAAACTCAGCCAAATATTTAGAGTCATAATCATAGTTCACACGACCAAAGAAGGAACGCATAGAATTATCTGATTCATCTCCTCCGATAGATGACATTTCAGTTCCTGTACCAATATTAGTAATGGTTTCATCAATCAAACCTTTCTTAGAAGCGCTGAATCCCGAATCATTATAATAAAATTCGTTATGTCCAATTAACGCACCGATTGTATGCTTGCCTATTTCCGTATTATAGCGCAAAACATTATCAAAAGATTTTCTATAAATTTTCCCATAGGATTGACTTGTTGTCAGCTGTGAAGGCACAGTTGGAGTAACCACCATATTCAGGGTAGAAAAATCATATCGAGCTGAAGGATTTTGATATCCGGTAATCTCATCAAAACGCGACTGATAATTAAATTTGGTTTCAAATGTTAAACCTTTCCAAAGTTTAAGATTAGCGAAAAATGTAGAATTCAATCGAGTTCGCTCATTACTCCCTTTATAATCATACAGATACAACAAAACATTATTTAATTGTGAAGACTCTCCTGAACTTAAAACGGCTCCCCCAAACTTGTCTTCATACTTAGGGTAGATACCCGGAGTTGTTTGACGCAAAAAATTGTAAAGATTAGCATCAGAAGCCAATGAACGATGTTCATTAACAACGAACGTTTGTGTTCCTACAGTCAAGAAATCGGTTACATCAGTTTCCAAGTTAACACGTCCTTCATAGCGCTTCATTCCTGTATTGTACATGATACCGGGATTATCTTGAATTCTTCCAGATAAATTAAAACGAATTTTCTCACTTCCTCCCAGTACACTCACATTATGATTCTTCAACCAGCCATCTTCATAGATCCAGTCCCCCCAATTGGTATTAGGATAAGCAACATAATTAGGTAAACCAGAAGGAGCTAAACCATTTGGGTCCGCATTGGCTGCAGCCCATGCATCAATTGCAGACTGTGTATACTGTCCAGTAGTACCAATATTTGCAGCTGCTTCATTAAATAAATTCATGTGACGCACATAATCATTAACAAATACAGGCTTAGCACTGGGTGAGGTCCTTGAAAATAATCCCGAATAATTGATCTGCGGGCCTTGTCCAGCTTTACCTTTTTTAGTTGTTATCAAGATAACCCCATTTGCAGCACGTGCACCATATATTGCTGCAGATGATGCATCCTTCAAAACAGAAATACTTTCAATATCTTCGGGATTTACCGCATCCATTACACCTTGTATCCCATCAATGATAACTAGTGCGTCATTATTATTCATAGTTCCTACCCCGCGTACTCGAATAGTAGCACCATCACTTCCCGGTTTGCCATTTCCTACTTTTACCTGAACTCCTGCTGCTAAACCCGAGAGTGCAGAGGAAACATTAGTAACTGCACGATTTTCCAGTTGTTTAGCATCAATAGTTGATATGGATCCCAGTAATTTAGCCTTTTTCTGCGTTCCATAACCCACGACGACAACTTCATCAATAGCAGCATTTCCGTCAGCTAAAGTGATTGTAATAGTGGTTTTTCCATCGACAGAAACTTCTTGATTTTGGTAGCCTACATTAGAAATGATCAACGTTGCATTACTCGGGACAGAAATCGAAAAATTTCCAGATTTGTTAGTCGAAGTCGCTACTGTTCCTCCTTTTTCTTTGATCGTTACGCCAGATAATGCCCCACCTTGACTATCCGTTATTCGTCCAGACACAGAAATCTTTTGCTGAGCCATAGTCGTGCCTACCGTAAATAGCATCATAGCCGATACCCCGACTGTGTAAAACTTTGCCATACTTTTGGATTTAGTTTATATATTGATTAATTGGTTTATGTCTCAAATTTGAAGCATAATCACAATAATAGAGGGTGATTTTTATAAATTTTTAGGGGTAAAATCTTAAATTTGACCTGTAAACCAGCCAAAATGAATAATCAGCTAAATCTACTACGATGTTTTTTAACCTTGGGATTCTTGATTGCTCATTGCTATGCACAGGATTTTCGATTTGAACAATTAAGTCAGGAGAATATTCTTGACAAACAACCGGTTCTCTCTATTGCACAAGATCAAAAAGGTAGGCTTTGGTTTGGAGGTGCGGACAATCTTTTTGTTTATGATTCAAAAAATATTTCCAATTTATTGAAATCTGACACCAGTCTAAATGATATTAAGTATATAATTAAAATTGGGATCAACATCAAAAATGATCTTTTTATTGGAACAGATACTCATCTGTATGTATATGACATCAATAAACAAAGACCCGTCAAAAAAAACAATAAGATTTTTAAAGAAAAGATAGCCGTGCTTGATATTCAAACATTGTCTAACCAAACTTTTATTTGCGCTCAGAATGGCCTTTATATGGCAAAACCCGAAGGATCATCCTACAGACTTGAATTATTACTTTCCAGAAGTAAAGTGCAAACCATTACCCAAATAAATAGTGATACGTATATTATTGCAAGTCTTCAAGGCATTGAAGTTCTAGAGTATAAAAATGAAAAACTTTCCATAGTATCCAATCTACAGCTACCAATTTCATTAAGAGAAGAACGTATCGTTAGTTCCTTACTATATGATAAAAGCAATTTATGGGTAGCAACTAAACTGCATGGCGTTTATCGATATAAATTCAGCAACAAGGAATGGGTAAACTTTTCAGTAGGAAATAGCAATTTATTAAGCAATAATATCCGGAAAATCATTAAAAACCCTTCTGGCAATATATTAATAGGTACACTTAAAGGATTATCTGTGTTTCAAAAAGAAAATCACTTTAACAATTATCAACATAATACCCTTAATTATTCCTTATCTCAGAATTCAATCTATGATATTTTTATAGATAATCAAAAAATTGTATGGTTAGGGACCTACTTTGGAGGTATCAATGCCATTTATCCCAATACATTACCATTAATCATCTATTCTACTCGTTCTAGTAATTTCCATCGCTTAAATAGTGATATAACAAGTAGCTATGCCCAAACAAAAAACAGTTATTGGATCGGAACAGAAGAAAATGGGATTAATATTATAGACAAACAAAGTGGATATAGTGTTCCTGTACCACATTTAACAAAATCTAACCTGATCAAAGATCTTTATGTAAGGGATAATAAAATCTATGCGGCTCAATATGCTGGTGGATATAATATCATGGATATCTATAGTCATAAAACCGATCATTATTATCTTGATAAAGACTCTTTTAATGTTAAAAATAACGTTTTTACTATCTATGTAGATTTACAGCATAAAATTTATCTGGGCACTAACACTGGATTATTTACCGTAGAAAAAAATCAGATACCCATTCGAGTTGATGAAATAGGAAGCGCTGAAATTGCTGACATACAAGAAGACCGTAAAAATCAAATATACCTTTTACAAGAAAATAAACTATATGTAAAAAAGCAAAACTCAATTTTTAAAGTAATTCCGGAACTCAAATCTTATTCAATAAAAGGTTTTTTTATCGATCACTTGGATCAACTTTGGTTTACCACAGACAGCGCACTATACAGTATACAAAAAAATGGTAAGACAAACTTTGAAGTCAAGTTTAAAAAAAATAATCTAGGATGGCCTATAAGGATCGACAATAAGCTCTGGATCACAAGTAAAAATGGCTTAATTTTCTTTAATCCAAAAACGAAGTACACCACTATTTTAAATCAAAATGATGGTCTACCCGTTAAGAATTTACAAAATGCTAAGCTATTCCATGGTGAAGAAGGAAAATTATTTTTGACCACTCTAAATGGATTAGTATCTATAGATACTAGAAAAATAGCGTTCAATCATATTGCACCTACTGTATTATTAAGAAATATTTATGTAAATGAAAGTATACTTCCATTTGACCGAATTAGTGCTACAGCCACGAACAATCATTATCAAATCAGATTACATCACCATGAAAACTATCTAACAATCGATTTTTCAAGCTCTAATTTTATTAAGCCATTAAAAAACAAATACAGATACAAGTTGGATGGAATTGACAAATATTGGATAGAGACCAATTCCGCAAATATTAAATACACCAATATACCGGAAGGAAGACATAAATTAACCATATTCTCCTGCAATAACGATATGATTTGGAGCAAAACACCTTTAATCTTAGATATTATGGTACTTCCTCCATTTTGGCGCACTTGGTGGGCATATCTTTTTTATGCCATATCGTTTGCTCTAGCCATCCATTTTATCATAAAATTTATTGTAGAACGTGAGATTCTAATCAACTCAGAAAAAGAGCATGAGAAAAAAATAAAATTCTTCACCCAAATTTCACATGAAATCAGAACACCACTGACATTGATCACAGCTCCTCTTGACGAATTAATAACAGAAGTTGCCACTCTTCCAACGACACAATTTAAATTAATACGGATTAAGAAAAATGCAACTAAACTATTGTCAGTCATCAATGAATTGTTAGATTTTAAAAAATTTGACGACAATAAACAAGAACTCAAACTAACATCAATTTCATTTAGAGAATATATAGAAGATACGTTTTATTTATTCAATGATTTAGCCCAAACCAAAAATTTAAACTATTACATCAAACGAATAGATCCTGTTGGAATACAACTTATTGATACCATACAATTTGATAAAGTGATGTTTAACCTGCTATCCAACGCAATCAAATATACACCTGAAAATGGTACCGTTTATTTAGAGATTCTTCATGATGAAAAGAACATTACCATTCACATTGTCGATAATGGCGTCGGTATCACCTCTTCAAATCAATTCAAAATATTTGAAGAATACTATAGAGAAGACCATGTACAAGATAGTATTGGCACGGGTATAGGCCTAGCACTTACTAAAAAGATAATCGAGCAACACGGAGGAGAAATTTATTGTCGATCCAATTATGAAAAAGAAGAACTCTGGACTATTTTCACGGTTCGCTTACCCATAACAGCCAATCTTCAATACCATGATCATGAAAAATCCAATGAAACCAATTATTCATTAAACAGTATTCCATCCATTACAGAGACCAGATTTCAAACAACGATACTCATTGTCGAAGACAATAAAGAATTGTTAGAGCTAATTGCCTCCATTTTTAAAGAAAATTTCAATGTTATACTTGCACATGACGGTGAAGAAGCTTTAAAGAAAGCAGAAAAAAATGTACCAGATTTAATTATTTCAGACCTGATGATGCCCAATATGAATGGAAGCGAACTATGCAAAACCATAAAAAGAAATATCATCACAAGCCATATTCCATTTATCTTATTAACAGCATTAACGGACGATCAAGTCCAAACTGAAACCTTACAAAGTGGAGCAAATATTTATTTAACAAAACCATTTAATAACAGTCAACTCTTTTATTACGTCCAGAATTTATTAAATATAAATAAAAAGCGTAGTCAAAACTTCCAGATAAAAACAACCATCAGTGATAATGAACAAGACAATAAATTTATTCAATCTTTAAATAAACTCATCGAAGATCATCTTTTATCTGATTCTTTTGATGTCAATTATATTTCTCGAGCTATGGCAATGAGCGCACCAGTACTATACCGTAAATTAAACGCCATTACAAATCTATCACTTAACAACTATGTTAAAAACTACAGACTCAATAAAGCAAAAGAAATGCTGATATCCACCATGAACATTAGTGAAGTTGCCTATGCTGTAGGTTTTTCAGACAGAAAATATTTTAGCAAAGAATTTAAAAAGCTTTTTGGACAAAACCCTTCGGAATTTATTATTAAAGAACAACGTGAGTCAAATTAATAGTCAGGTGTTATTTTGAGTGAAAAATCAATAAAATATGGTGTTATTTTTTTCCAAGAAATGATCTATTTTATACATGCTCCTTGTCTTCATTATTGTGGGCTTCACTCATATCATCAATGAGCTCATTCGATAAATTAATGATTCTAGCCCCCAAACACAATATTGTTGATATCACTTTTACTGAACAACTCTACATGTGATATACTCTTCATCAGTACTTCATCTACTATGCGATCTATAAATAGTTAGCATGCTAAATTGTTTGTATTTTAATTGTATTACTCATCACCAAGGGGGCAATAGTAGGATTACTTTTTGCGTTTCGCTAGCCCTTTGTTAATAAACGTAAATTCCTATTTCTAAAAAAGTGGTTACTTTCTGATCAATAGAAGCCATTATTTCCAAAAAACTAATCCTGAGCTGATTAACAAGACCTACCATTTCCAAACAATCGTTCCTGAGCTGATAAACTTGAACTATTATTTCCAAATCAACAATCCAGTGTTGAGAAATAGCAATCCTGAGTTGATAAACTTGAACCACCATTTCCACATAATCGTTCTTGAGTTTATACACATGAACAACTATTACCAAATTAACTATTCAGTGTTGAGAAATAGCAATCACTTTTTCCCAACAATGAACTTCTTTATGAACAAAGTGTTCCATCCTTTTAAATCAGCGAATGCTTATTTTTCAAAAAGATGATGGCTCTTGTGAACAACCGAACACCGTTTTCGAACAAGTGACTTCCTTTTAAAAAAGGTTGGATTCCTTTACCAAATGATGAAATCCTTCTTTGAAAATAGGAACTACTCTTTCTTAAGGAGTGATTGACCAAAGCCAAAAAGTAAATACAGAAAGGTCCACATCAACTCGTAAAAAGGCTATTATAAACTTTAAAACGTGTTTTTATATAGCGGCATTCTACAGTAAAACTATGTTGGATTAAGATTTCGATATGGTTGTTTCGCTAACGATAACAATTCCAATCGAATAAGATCTAGCATCCTGGAAGCTCCAAGAAATTCCTTTTCACGATCAGCTCGACATGGTCGGTTGGAATATAGAAATACCATTCATATTGTTCAAGACAATAAAGAATTGTTGAGAAGGAAGAAATGTCATTTTGCTATCTCTTGAATAATAGCACTTCCCTCTAGAAGCCTTTTGTACCTAATTAACGCCTCAACATAATAATAATCTGCATAGGTCAATGGCACATCTATTTCAGAATTTAAAGGTATTGCCCCTACACTATGCTTTAATAAATAACCGCCATTCTTCCCATACTCTGCCTTATAAGGTGCTTTAGATAAATTAGTAAGTATAGTCTCCGCCTTAGTAAGATATAGCATTGACTCCTTACCTGCTGTATATTGTGCCAATTCGAGTAAAGCAGATGCATACAGTGCTGCTGCTGAAACATCACGTAGATCTTTCTTAGCATACATGTTACTAGATGGTTCAATCTTATCCTTATCAAAATCCCAATAAGGAATTAAATCCTGAGGTAGATTAGGATGATTTAAAATATACTTTGCAATATGTCGAGCTTGATTTAAAAAATCCTTTTTCTTAGTCTCGCGATACATCATGGTATACCCATAGAGTGCCCATCCTTGCCCTCTAGACCATGCAGATTCATCAAAAGCACCTTGATGCGTTTTTTTTTCAATTACTTTACCGGTGTTCACATCATAGTCAATAACATGATATGAGCTATAATCTTTCCTAAAATGATTTTTCAATGTTGTTTCAGCATGTGCTACTGCCAAATCATAGTACCTATTATTTCCAGTCATTTTTGAAACCTGAGTCAAAAGCTCCAAATTCATCATATTATCAATGATGACAGGATAATGCCAAGGCTTGTGATCCCAAGACCGAATCGTGTTTGTGGTCTCATTGAAACGAGAAGAGAGCGAAGCTGCACCTGTAACTAATACATCTTTATATTTAACAGAATCACCTGTGAGACGTAATCCATTTCCAAAGCTGCAAAACAACATAAAACCTAGATCATGTGTACCTTTATTATATTTTTCTTTCTCCAAATAAGGTAATTTTTCTTCCACCTTTTGCAATAATTCATGATCTTGAGTTCCTTCATATAAGTACCACAGTGTTCCAGGATAAAATCCAGAACACCACCAACTCGATGATGAAAAGACTTGTTTATTATTTTCAAAAGTTTTAGGAAATTTTTCCTTAGGAATTTCATTTGCCAAGACTTTGATTTGTTGAGCTGCATCACTCAAATTCTGCTGGATAAATACTTTCGATAATTTCAGATCCCGGGACTGACCTTGAATAGTACAGATTCCTAAAACAGAACATAATACCATGATAATCTGTTTTTTCATTTTCATCATAATTTACAATAATCTTAATTCGCTATTATTTTATACATCACTTGATTCTTTAATTCCGTGCTTTTAATTAAAACATTCATTTTATAAAGCATTCCTCCCCAGACTTTCACCAATCGTGGATCCTCGATCTCCTTAGTTTCTAAAGAAAAAGTAACCGTTTCCCTTTCGAAATTTATAACGACTTTTTTTCCATTATCCAATTGTAATAAAAAGCCATCCTTTACTAACTGAGGTTTTATTCTAGATATAAAACTAATTGATTGTGGTTTTCTAAATTCCTCCAATTGGTACTTGTCATTAACATCAATTGTATTATTGCGAGGATCCATTTTGAAGCCTCTTATCCAAGATCTTACTTCAGCTTCCTTTGGGTAAGCCTTTGCGATATCTACACGATAATGGGCAGTTTTACCATTTGATACATATTGAACATTCTCTGCACGATAAGACTTTCCATCCTTTTGTTGTATACCATTTATAATCGGAAGATTATGCCATTGCGATTGCATATTCCACAATGTATAGCGATTCCTACTAAAAGTTTCTTTAGTATAAGTCCCCACACCCGCATCAATAAGGACAGGAATAGAGTCCAGATATAGGATATAGCTTCCTACATCATTATGATTATGGCTTACACCATTATTACTTCCTATAGTTGCCAAGAATAAATTACCCTTTTCATTCAAGCTCCTCATAGTTGCCTGCTCCAAGCTCTCATAAAAATAAAATTGGGGAGCTATAAAATCTTTCCGATGATTACTTAAAACAGGATAAATCAAGGCATGCATTAAAAAATCTTGTACTGTTCCTAACGACATCATTGGCGATTTAAGAGTTGTCAAGTAGCTTGCATAAGCTTTCAAATTATCATCATTAAATAAAGCACCATAAGTCCATATCTTAGCAGGATCAGGTATCTGCATCGCCTCTGCATCTGCGAAATTGATATATCTATTTCCGTAAATATGCGAATTCAGAATGTAGTTGCCGATATTGAACAACTTACGGTCCTCCTTAAATGTAACTTCACCACCCGACACATCCTCTAACCACAATAGCATTTGTCCAAGTTCGCCACCAGCATGCATCCAATAAGATGGCCCCTCCTCACATGCACCATCCTCAGCATAAGAGTCAATAAATTGATCAGCACTCCGGGTCAATTTCTGAAGAATCATTCCTAGTTTAGCAGGATTCTCTTCCATTAAAAGAGCTACTTTAAGCACATTGGTATTGATCCAAATATTCCAATTATTAACCATAGCGTTTGGCTGTAGTGCCATCCACCAAAAATCATCTCGGGTTAAATAAGGATTTATGATACGGTTCCGTAAGACAACTTTTATTTTTTTAGTAATCATAGGAGAGATCCGATTTAACTGATCCCCCAACAATAAATAAACCGTTGCCAAATCCGCCGCCACTCGTCCAGCTCCGAGATCAATATACTCATCCATTGGATCTGGTAAACCAATTCCAGATTTTTGTACTCCAATATGAGCGGGACTTACCCAAGTACTTTCTTCCAACATTAACCATAAACCATTTGCAATCTGCGGAATAAAACGTCCCTCTCGCTCTACCAACTCTCCTATTACCAACTGTGACAATACACTCCTACGTGTATTAATATCATCCTCATAGCGCGTTCTATTCCCATCAGTCTTATATTCCAAGTACTTTGTTGCTAATAGTGATGGCCAAGAAAATGTATTCGCTTTCTCTGCAACTTTTATAATGCGAGCCTTTTCTATTACTGGTAGCTCCTGAATAACATGATACCATTTGTTTTTCTTTTCCAAGCGCCATGCATCAATATGATCAACCATATGTGTTACAACTGTATTTGAAAGATGCCTTTTTAAAATTTGCTGCGCAAATCCATTAATTTGCAGCATAACAAATGAAAGCAATAATAAGATTTTAAAAAATGTTCTATTTCTTTTCATAAACTAATGCGCGTGCACCTTTGTTAAGTGTAAAAACAATTATTCCATCAAGATCAATTTCATATTTACCCCTACCTTTGATCACAACCATTGGTGTCGATATTCCCGATTCAACTTTAATCGTGCCCGTATGTTGACTTTCGATCTCCACAGTTTGAGTTATACCATTTTCCCTCTTTGCCGAAACCAAAAAAGCTCCATCAGTCAAAAATTTTTTAAAAGATATATCTTTCCAAGCAGTAGGTACAGCGGGAAAAATTCTTAATTTTCCATTCCAATATTGCAAGCACAGTTCTTGAATGCTTGTCATTGCTGCCAATGGCGTTTCAATGACGGGCCCCGACTCAGCATATAGCGTATTCTTTTTAATATAAGATTTTAATAAATTATCAAGAGACGTTAAGGCCGCATCTCCCCTTCCCATCATGGCATACATCGATGCAGCGCCAGTAAATGAATAACCTTGCAAGTACTGATTTTTACTCTGCCAGTACTTAATTGAGCGCTCAATCAAAACTCTATTTTCCTTTTGGTCCCAATTAATTTCATAAAAGGGATAGATCATCATTAAATGCGAATAATGTCTATGTGACTCGTCATAAGGAACATCCTTAGCAATCAAGTAACCGTTTACACCTTGTGGAAAATCGATCAAATTATCGAGTACATCGACCCATCGATCATAAAGAGGATCTTTCTTGTTCTTTTCATGATCAAGCTCTATAAGTGATTTAAGCCCCCATCGAAGAATCGCTAGATCATAATTCGTATCATAAGCATACCCATATTTATATTCAGGCGAATAAGTCTTCACGGCAACATGATATTTTCCTGATTCATTTTTCTCTAATAGATGCAAATAATAATTAACAGCCTCTTTAAGCAAAGGGAATAGGCGGTCATACACATCTTCTCGCATGCTAAAGCGATAATAAGAATAGTAACTATGCAATAACCAAAGCAAGTTTCCGAGCTCTTTTTCACCATCAGAGGCATCCGCAATAGATACACCCTTTTCTAAAACAACAGGACTCCATAAATCATTCGCAGAGGAACGTCCAATAGCAATACTATTATAGCGATAAGCTGCAGGAACATTCTCTCGCAAATTGGAGATATTACGATCAATCATTTGAATCAAGGAACTTGCGATATCGAGATGGTTTGAAGTGAAGACTGGAGAATATGCCAATTGCAGATTTAAATTCATCCAGTAAGCTGGCCAAGGAGTGGGACTAGTCCAGGGACCTTGTAAATCCATTGCAGGCTTATCTGCTCTGGTTGCACTTGCTAATTTATATAACTGCATATCATAAAAACTTTGATAAAGCTTGTCTGGCAAAAACAAAGAAGATGCACTGTAATAATTTTGCCACCAGTCTTGATGCTTTTTCACTCCTCTATTGATATCCTGAGAATCAAAATGATGAACAAAATCAATTGTTTCTTCTAAATAGCTATTGTTAACCTGACTATATCCTACTGAGACAACATACACATCTTTGTCCATACCGATCACTTTCTTATAGACCGTTGCATACCCACCTCCAGCTAATAATTCTTGATTATAAAAAGATACTCCATTAGAATTTCCCGATTTTCCTAAAGGATTTCGAATATAATGAACAGGTTTTTGAGTATAATCAAATTTCATACGAGGACTAATAGCAGAATCCGGACACCAGTCAAAAGAGTAGTTCCCGTTATAAGCATTTTTAATGACTTCGATAAGTATAATATTATCCTCAGACAATGTTGTTGTTTTAATTTGCAGTATACCAGCAGAAGTCTTGATGTTCGTCAGAGAAAAAGCTTGTTGAAGAAAAATATCACCACCAGCACTATCTATATTCACATCAAAATTTATAAAAAAATGCCCCAGTGAAAGACGTGCTTTATCAAAAAGCTTTTTATTACTCTTTTCACGATGATCATAAATATCCGTTCTACCAATATCTATGCGCACGGATTGTGAAGATTTCAAGTAGGTCATGGTACCTAACAAGCCATTACCCGTGAAAACACCTTCGTAAATATTGTTGCCAAGCTTAGGGATATGAAATATTGCCTTGTCCTGTCCATGACAAACAAAACATAACATCGAAATAAAAAATATATATAAATTTCTCACAACTTGGGCTCAATAGGACTCTAAAGTGTACTTTTTTTAGTAGACACACAAGGGAAACTTACGAAATCGTTTGAGAAAGGAAGGCATAAAAAAGGGTTATACTGGCTTTTTAAAACCAATATAACCCTTTTTTATGAGTTAAATACGGAATATAAATTCCGATAAAATATAATTACAATATTTCAGTCTAATACTGTCCAGTACTTAAAAGAACTAGTGTACAAGCATTTTCAGTATCAATACCTAACTTATTAGCAAGTGTTGCTAATTCGGGATTTTCAGCACCAGGATTAAAGATAATTCGCTTTGGTTTTGTTGCCAATATGTAATCCATATAGCCCTTCTGATTTGCTTCGCCAACATACATCGTGATAGTATCAATGTCCGCATGAATTGGTCCCATTGACTCAATTGCAACACCTGCAACTTCACCCTTCTTAAGACCGACATTCACAATATCATGTCCATATTGCTTCAATTTATGAGCAGCTTTGTACGAATACCTTCCTGGATTAGTACTCGCTCCTATTATTAGCGTTTTTTTCATAACTCCTTACTTAATTAAACATCATCAGCCACATTACCAGCATCATTATAAACACCTTTCCTCAAAATAGGCATACCTAAAATTTTATACAATTCATCCAATTTAACTAAACTTCCATTAGTCATATTTGATAACAGTACAATCGTGACATTATTTTTTAGATCCCTCACATACAGATTGCGAAATCCGTGCCACCATCCAGTATGATAGATTATTACATCATTATTTCTGTGAAAAGTACGCCATCCCAATCCATATCCAAATATTCCATTTTTAGATTTCGCACGGTCGACATAAGCAGAGTCTAATGTTTCTTTCTTTAATAATCTACCTTCATTCAAAGCTAAATCTAATTTATACAGATCCCTTACCGTACTATAAATTCCCTTATCTCCCAGAGGCCCATCTTGAAAATTTTGAACAACAGATCTTCTCCATACTTTATCGTGACCGATAACATCTGTAGGAATTTTTTCATAAATAGCCTTTGACAATGCTGCCGTATTTGTCATGCCTGCCGGGTTAAAGACATTTTCCTTCATCCATTCCGCATAACTTTGATTGGTTACCTTTTCAATAATGGCACCTAAAACCATGAAATTCGAGTTGTTATAAAAGAATTTACCATCTGGTTTTCCATATCGATTCGGCTTAAATTCTATCAGCATATTCATGACATCTTGATTGGTCATGCCTTTCTTTTTTTCCTTCCAATGTTCTTCAGAAAAATAAACATAATTTGGCAATCCAGATCGGTGAGACAACAATTGTTTTATTGTAATATCTGGATAAGGAAAGTTAGGATAAAAATCATTAATGGTTTGATCCAATTTCAATTTTCCCTCCTCGACCAATTTCAAAATACCTATACCTGTAAGGGGTTTTGAAACAGAAGCCAATTCGAATTTTGAATCAATTTTCAAACTATCTTTTAAAAGATAATTAGCCCAACCAAATGAATTTTGATATAAAATCTTTCCATTTTTTGCAATCAGCACATTACCATTAAATCCTGATCTTTTATGCAAATTTTGCATAAATGCCTCTACTTTGGGATCTGCTTCAGATGGATGGTATATGAGTTTTAAACTATCAGTTTTAGCCTGTTCAACTAATGCCTTTTTTTGTTTTTCTTCTTTCGAACTACACGATACTGTTGCTATGATAAGAACAGCAACTAGACTTTTTAATATATATAACTTCACTATTTAACGGATTCTATTTCTTTTCTAATGTATAAATGCTAAAATGCTGATTTTAGTACTAAAAAAAGAAAAAAACAATAAAAAAAGGTCACTTTATATAAAGTGACCTTTTTAATATAGGTATTCGAAGTAAGATTATGCTAATAATCTTACTGGATTTTCTAATAATGCTTTTAACGTTTGTAAGAATTGAGCGCCTGTAGCACCATCCACTACACGGTGGTCACAACCTAAAGTCAACTTCATCACATTTCCAGGAACAACCGCGCCATTCTTAACAACTGGTACTTGTTGAATTGCACCAACAGATAGGATTGCACCATCAGGAGAGTTGATAATTGATGTAAATTCATCAATACCAAACATACCCAAATTAGAAACTGTAAATGTTGAACCTTCCCAATCTGCTGGAGTTAATTTTTTAGTTTTAGCTTTTTGAGCGAAATCTTTAACTTCTGCAGAAATGTGAGATAATGATTTTCCATCGGCAAAACGTACAACAGGAACTAATAAACCATCTTCAACTGCCATTGCAACACCAATATTAGTATGTTCATTGAAACGGATCTTATCACCTTTCCATGAAGAATTGACAGCAGGGTGCTTTTTCAAAGCAACTGCAACTGCTTTTACAACGATATCATTGAAAGAAACTTTTACTGGAGCCACTTCATTGATTTGTGTACGAGCAATCATTGCATTTTCCATATCAATACTTACAGTCAAGTAAAAATGTGGAGCAGTAAATAAACTTTCACCTAAGCGACGCGCAATAGTTTTACGCATTTGAGAAACAGCAACTTCTGTATATCTTTCTTCACCTACAAAAGTTGGTAAAGTGATCGCTTTTGTTTCGGTAGCTACTGGAGCTGACGCAGCAGGAGCAGATTTAGCAGCTGGGACGTAAGATTCAACATCTTTTTTCACAATACGACCACCATCAGCAGATCCTTTAATCTCATTCAGATTGATCCCTTTATCTTTAGCAATTTTACGGGCTAAAGGAGATGCTTTCACTCGAGAATCATCAGCTACATCAGTAGATTTATTTTCATTAGTTACAGGAGCCTCTTCTTTAGATTCTTCTTTTTTTACTTCTGCAGGAGCAGCTTGAGATGCAGACGCTGGCTTTTGATTTAACAATGGTGTTACATCTGTTCCAGCAGGACCTACAATAGCAATGATATCATTTACTTTAGCAGCTTCACCTGCTTCAAGACCTACATACAACAATGTACCATCAGCATAAGCTGTCACCTCCATTGTCGCCTTATCAGTCTCCACATCAGCAATAGAATCATCAGATTTGATCGTGTCACCAACTTTAAAATTCCACTGTGCAATCACACCTTCAGTCATCGTATCACTCAACAAAGGCATAGTAATTACGGTAACACCTAAAGATTCCGGAGTTACATTAGATTGTGGAGCTGCTTCAGTTTCAGATGAATTTGAAGTTTCTACTTCCTTTTTCTCTGTTACTTCCTCAGCCTGAGGAGCATCACTTAATAATGCTTGAAAATCTTCTCCTGGTTCTCCAAGAATAGCGATAACAGCATCAATCGCAACTGCTTCACCTTCCTTTGGACCAATATATAAAAGCGTTCCTTCTTGGTATGATTCAAAATCCATCGTTGCTTTATCAGTTTCGATTTCAGCAACTAAATCACCAGAATTAACTTTATCACCAACTTGTTTGTGCCATTTTGCGATAACCCCTTCGGTCATGGTATCGCTCATTTTCGGCATTCTAACTACTTCAGCCATTGTATTTTATTTATCTAGTTAAAGTAACTTATATTAATCTAATATAAATGGATAATCCTCTTGAACGTACACATCTTTGTACAATTCATCAGCTGTAGGGAAAGGAGATTCTTCCGCAAATTTTACAGACTCATCTACAATACTTTTCACTTCAGCATCCACTTCAGCAAACCAAGCTTCATCAGCATAATTGTTTTCAACAATAGCATGCTTTGTCGCTAATAATGGATCACGCCCTTTATATTCTTCTAGTTCTTCTTTCGTACGGTATTTCGCAGGATCGGACATAGAGTGTCCTTTGTAACGGTATGTACGTATTTCTAAGAAAGTAGGTCCTTCACCAGCACGAGCACGTTGAACAGCTTCGTCCATCGCATTGTGTACCGCTACTACATCCATACCATCTACTGGAGCACAAGGCATATCAAAACCTAAGCCCATTTTATAAATATCTTGCATATTGGTTGTACGTTGTACAGAAGTACCCATTGCGTAACCATTGTTTTCACAAACAAAAATTACTGGTAATTTCCACAACATGGCCATGTTCAAAGTTTCATTGAAAGCACCTTGACGAACAGCACCATCACCCATGTAACATACGTTAACATTATTTGTGCCCAAATATTTCTCAGCAAATGCGATACCAGCTCCTAATGGAATCTGACCACCGACAATACCATGGCCTCCCATCATCTTATGTTCTTTCGAAAAAAAGTGCATAGATCCACCTTTTCCTTTTGAACAACCTGTTGCTTTTCCAAACATCTCAGCCATACATTCATTTGCAGACACACCTTTTGCTAAAGCATGTGCGTGATCACGGTAGGCTGTAATTAAAGAATCTTCAGGTTTAATTACAGACATGGTACCCGCTACTACTGCCTCTTGTCCAATGTACAAGTGACAGAAACCACGGATTTTTTGCTGTCCATAAAGTTGACCTGTTTTCTCTTCAAACTTACGCATAAGTAGCATAGATCTATACCACTCTAAATATGTCTCTTTTGTTATAGGTGTTGAACTCATTTCAAAGTTTTGAATTTCTTACTAATCTTGACTACAAATCTAATCAATTTGGGTGATATTTTGGTCAGAAAATCAAATTTTCTTCTCGTTTTAGACAGTTCTAAGACATTTGATTTAAACCACATAACAGGAAAGGCAAATAAATGACTGGCTTAATTTAGTAAATTAAAAAAAGAACAAACAAAAAAGCCAAAAGACATATTATTCTTTTGGCTTTTACATTTTGTAACAAATTTGATTTTAGCTCAATTCAGCAATCAAAGTCGATTCATCTATTTTTCTTTGATCACCAATTTGCATATCTTTCAATGAAAGCTGACCCGAAGAAACCTCCTCATCTCCGATTAACAAAACATATGGAATCCCTTTATTATCCGCGTATTTCATCTGTTTCTTCAATTTTGCAGCTGTAGGATAAAGCTCGACTGCAATATTTGCCTGACGTAAGCGATTTAAAAGTGGCAATGTAAAGGACTCGGTCTCTTTATCAAAATTCACAATCAGCAGTTTGGTATAATCTCCTTTGGCTTCTGGATAAAGGTTTAACTCTTCTAGAACATCATAGATGCGATCGGCACCAAAAGACACACCTACGCCTGTCAACCCTTTTAACCCAAACATACCTGTCAAATCATCGTAGCGTCCACCGCCTCCGATACTTCCCATAGCTACTTCATTGGTCTTAACCTCAAAAATGCATCCCGTATAATAATTTAAACCACGAGCTAAGGTAATATCCACCTCTACAAACTGATGTAAAACTTCATTTGAAGAATCCAACTTAGAAATATAATCAAAAGTTTCTTCTATTTCAGCTACGCCCATCAATCCAATTTCCGAATTTGACAGTACATGTTTGAGCGCCGACAATTTCTCTTCATTTGATCCTTCCAATAAAATAATTGGACGTAAAATTTCCAAATCAGTTGTTGTAAAACCACGTTCTAATAATTCCTTGTTGACTCCTTCTAAACCGATCTTATCCAATTTATCGATCGCAACTGTCATATCGACAATAAGTTCCGGCTTACCAATAATCTCTGCAATACCTGAAAGAATCTTACGATTGTTAATTTTAATGGTAAAATCTTGCAATCCCAAGTTTTTCAATGCTTCATGATAGATCAATATAAACTCTGCTTCATTAAGTAGGCTTTCAGACCCCACTACATCTACATCACATTGGTAAAATTCACGATAACGACCTCTTTGAGGATTATCTGCACGCCATACAGGTTGAATTTGAAAACGCTTAAAAGGTAAAGAAATATCATTTTGATGCATGACAACGTAACGAGCAAACGGTACAGTAAGGTCATAACGAAGTGCCTTTTCAGAAATATGGGAGATTAATTTAGTTGAAGACTTGGATTCAAATAGATCATCAGGAGCTTTACTCAAATAATCTCCAGAATTCAAAATCTTAAAAATTAACTTATCCCCTTCATCACCATACTTTCCTGTAAGTGTCTGTAAATTTTCAAAAGAAGGAGTTTGAATTTCACTGTAACCATACTTTTTAAAAACACGCTTAAGTGTATTGAAAATATAATTACGTTTAAGCATTTCGGCAGGTGAAAAATCACGAGTGCCTCTTGCTAAAGAAGGTTTTACTGTTGCCATTCGGCAAAGTTAATATTTAAGAAGGATTTTTTGAGACTTCTGAAAAAAAAGCTTAGTCAAGCTCTAAAATTTTCAAATATTCACAAGCTTTTTCAGCAGCTGTTTTTTCAGCACTTTTTTTATTGAAGTCTTGCCCTAAACCACACACCTCGCCTTGGACAATAGCTTCTACAGAAAACATTTTACTCGATTCTCCTGGTGGATTTTCAATTTGATTGAAAACAACCTCTTTCCCATTATGTTGACACCATTCGATCAATCGGCTTTTAAAATTTGTTTCCGTTTGTTCCAATAAATGAATATCAACATGTGGCTTAATAATACGATTTAACAGAAAATTTTTAGTAAAAACATAACCTTTATCTAAATAAACAGCACCGATAAGTGCTTCAAAAGCATCTCCTAGCAGAGAGCCTTGTTTATTAGGAAAACTGATCATTCTGGCATCAAACTGAATCAGTTCATTGAATCCCAATTTTCGGGAAAGTTGATTAAGATGGACACGACTAACAATTTTAGATCTCATTTCAGTCAAAAAACCTTCGTCTTTGTAAGGATACTTTTTAAAAAGTAATTCAGCAACAACTGAACCCAAAATTGCATCGCCCAAAAATTCCAATCTTTCATTGCTGTTTTTTGAACCTTCCTTAATCACAACAGCTACAGACTTATGCCTAAAAGCCATTTGATAAAGTCGTATGTTTCCAGGGACAAAACCTAACAGGTTCTTGAGCTTCCTAACATAAGCTTTGTCAGCAGAAAAATATAATTTATAAATCCTTGAAAAAGGCATCTTAGTCTAAAAATGGGACAACAGGTATAAAGCACCTGTTGTATCCCAATTATTTTAATAACTTAAATAAAGTAATATTAAGCTTTGTATTTTTTCACAACAATAGTTGCGTTGTGACCACCAAAGCCAAAAGTATTACTCATTGCAGCATTTACAATACGCTTTTGAGCTTTATTAAATGTGAAATTTAATCTGTTGTCCAATTCTGGATCATCTGTAAAATGATTAATAGTAGGTGGTACTATATCATTTTGAACAGCTAAAATAGAAGCAATAGTTTCAATCGCGCCAGCTGCACCTAAAAGGTGTCCAGTCATTGATTTTGTTGAACTAATGTTCAATTTATAAGCATGCTCCCCAAACAAATCCACAATAGCTTTAGTTTCACTAATATCCCCTACCGGAGTAGAAGTGCCATGCACATTGATGTAGTCAATATCAGTGAAATCTAATTCAGCATCATTGACTGCCATGGTCATCGCAAGTTTAGCACCTAAACCCTCTGGATGTGAAGCTGTGATATGATGTGCATCAGCGCTCATACCTCCACCCCCAATTTCAGCATAAATTTTAGCACCACGCGCTAATGCGTGTTCTAAACTTTCTAATATGATCGCACCAGACCCTTCACCAGAAACAAAACCATCACGATCTTTATCAAAAGGACGCGAAGCTGTTTTAGGATCATCATTTCTAGTTGACAATGCATGCATCGCATTAAATCCACCGATTCCAGCTTCATTAATAGTCGCTTCAGATCCACCTGTAACAATCACATCAGCTTTACCCATACGAATATAGTTAAAAGCATCAATCATCGCATTGGTTGCCGAAGCACATGCAGAGACAGCAGAAAAATTAGGTCCACGAAGTCCGTGACGCATAGAAATATGTCCCGGAGCAATATCGACAAGCATCTTTGGAATAAAGAAAGGATTGAAACGCGGTGTTCCATCCCCTTTTGCAAAATTGACAACTTCATCTGTAAAAGTTGTCAATCCTCCAATTCCTGATCCCCAGATTACTCCGATACGATTTGTATCTAAATTTTCAAAAATTAAACCAGCATCCTTGATTGCTTCATCAGATGATGCAATAGCATACTGTACAAAAGGATCTACTTTGCGAGCTTCCTTTCGATCCATAAATTCATGTGGATCGAACCCCTTCACTTCACAAGCGAATTGGGTTTTAAATTTTGACGCATCAAAATGCGTAATGGGAGCAGCACCGCTTACACCATCTAGTAAACTATTCCAATATTCTGAAACGGTATTACCAATTGGTGTAAGTGCGCCTAATCCTGTTACTACTACTCTTTTAAGCTCCATTTATACGATTTGGCCCAATTAAATTAGTTAGTTAACGTTTTTTTCTAAATAAGTGATTGCTTGTCCCACTGTACCAATAGTTTCAGCTTGGTCATCAGGTATTGCAACGTTGAATTCTTTCTCAAATTCCATGATTAACTCTACAGTATCAAGTGAATCTGCACCTAAATCATTAGTGAAAGAAGCTTCTGGTGTTACCTCGTTTTCGTCTACACCTAATTTTTCAACGATAATTGCCTTTACTCTTGAAGCGATATCTGACATGATTTTATAGTTTAATTGTTTAATAAATCTGTGCAAAGAAAAATAAATTTCATCAAATATAAAAATCCAATTGATTTTTAGATTGTCAAATTATTTTCCATGTAGGTACAGCCATACCCGTAACTCGCTATAAACTAACCTTCTTCAAGTATAACAATAATTCCTAATATGTACAAACAAGAAGTCAATTAATTCAAATTTTACATTAAATTCACAGCATTTGCACCATTTTTTTGTATTTTCGTCAAGAACACAAGCATAAATTTTCACTTTGAATAACAAAACGATACTAAAATGGGACCTAGAATTTGATGCCGAACTTGACTTCGTACTCATTGCCATATCATGTCCTTTAAAAGATTACCGTCTCTGTCATTTTATCAACAAAGTGACCTTACTCGATTTTGTAAGAGGTAAAGAAGACAAGTTTGATCATAATCAAAAATTAAAGCAAAAATCTGCTGAAGAATTAGAATATCACATCATTGTCGATCATCATAAAAAATCGATACAGCACTTCACTACTTTTTGGTACATAAACACCAAATTTCAAACGGAGTATTATCTAATCAACAATAAAAGTATAGAGGGAACCCTACTTATACCCGAACATGCCAATTTTGATTATTTTATTCTCATCAAAAATTTTATTGATGAAGACGACTTAGATCGGATCATAAAAAACATTAACAAAATACCCGAAGTTGTGTTTGTAAAAGAAATATCACCAAAAATATTGAAATCCAAAGAAAATCTGATATTTTAGCAAACTATTTAATAGTGTACAAGATACACGCCTTAAATCTAAATTATCCTCGTTAGTAAAAACGAGTTTTATAATTTCAAAAAAATGAAATTATATAAAAATAAAAATACATAGTAATAAAAAAATTAGAATGGAAAAAGTTCAAAAAAGGACTAAAATTGTTGCAACATTAGGTCCTGCATCTGCTGACAAACAAGTGTTAACAAATATGATTGCCAAAGGTGTAGACGTTTGTCGTCTTAACTTTTCTCACGGGAGTCAAGAGGATCACCTAAAAGTTATTGAAACCATCAAAGAGATTAATGAAGAAACAAATTTCAACGTCGCTATTTTAGCCGATTTACAAGGTCCTAAGATCCGTATCGGAAAAATGAAAGAAGGTGGTGCTATCCTTGTAAATGGATCACAGGTTGAAATTACTACACATGAATTAATCGGTGATGAAGAGAAAATTTACATCACATACGATAATTTCCCAAATGATGTTGAAGCAAATGAAATCATCCTATTAGATGATGGAAAATTGCAATTACGTGTTATAAACACAAATCATAAAGATACTGTTACTTGTGAAGTTGTACATGGTGGTGTACTTACTTCCCGTAAAGGTGTTAATTTACCAAACACAAAAGTTTCAATTCCTTCTTTAACAGAAGAAGATTTAGATAATTTAAATTTCGCCCTTGATCATGGTGCAGATTGGATCGCCATGTCATTTGTGCGTTCAGCAGAAGACATCTACCAATGTAAAAAAATCATTGCTGAAAAAGGAAGTCATGCACAAGTAATTGCAAAAATTGAAAAACCTGAAGCTATCGAAAACATTGATGCTATCATTGAAGCAACTGATGCAATCATGGTAGCACGTGGTGACTTAGGTGTAGAAATGCCAATGGAAGAAGTACCAGGCCTACAAAAAATTATTGTTCAGAAATGTCGTGATTTATCAAAACCTGTTATCATTGCAACTCAGATGTTAGAAAGTATGATCACAACTCCTCGTGCTACACGTGCGGAAGTTAATGATGTGGCTAACTCGGTTATTGATGGTGCTGATGCAGTGATGCTAAGTGGCGAAACATCTGTAGGTGAATTTCCTGAGATCGTTATCGAAACAATGAGCAAAATCATTATCCACGTGGAACAAACATCTTATCCATATTATAATGAGAAAGTTAGTGAGATTAGTGATGGAACTAAAATTCCTGATGCAATTTGTGCATCTTCAGTATATTTAGCTAAGAAAACAGATGCAGCGGCAATTGCTGTTTTAACATCGTCGGGTGCTACTGCATTTGAAATCGCAAGTTACAGACCTAATGCAGACATTATGGTATTTACAGGAACTAAAAAATTGTTACGTCAATTGAGTTTATTATGGGGTGTTAAAACCTTCATATACGACAAATTTGATAGTACTGACGGTTCTATTCACGATGTCAACAAATTTATTGTGAAAAACAACTATATCGCTCCAGGTTCGATTGTGATCAACACAGCATCGACACCTTTAATCGAAAAAGGAAAAACGAATACAATTCGTGTTTCTCAATTGTAATCAAAACAATATAAAAAGATAAAAAAGCTCTCCAATATGGAGCGCTTTTTTTTTTGCAATATCACCTCTATCCTCAATTCTCCCGAATTCAAAATCTTATTCTTCTCAATTCTAAATGCAATTGACACTAACGATCCCAAGTAGTCATCAAATTTCTACTATTTATTCATTAAGTGAAAGTAACGTGATTTGAACTTCACTCGTATTCATGTACATCTTGGAAAATGTTATTCACACCTATAATATCCAATTTAATAGGCTAATAAGTAGTTACATAAAGCAGAGATTTCTCATTTTTATTTCAAATAATAAAAAATAAATTGATTTTATTGATAGCAATTTACAATTATCTCCTATTTATGACAATTATATTGATTGAAATAATTGTAAATAAAAATTATTATTATTAATCAAGAAAAGCATAACAAAACATTAACAATCAATAATTTACAAAAAAACCAATATATTTAGCTTGTTTACTGAAAGAAATGCTATTAAAATCTTTCTCTCATAAAAATAGCATAGCATCCATGAAAGCATCAAATACTTCCGAAAATCCGCGTTATATAATTCATAAAAAAAGCATAAATTTCACTATAATTAGATTTTGATATTGTTATTAGCTAATTGTAAGCACTGACTATCAATCAGTAACTACCCAAAAGTTCTCAATAATTAGAAAAATCATTTTAGTAATTACACTTCCCAAAAAAAGCTCACTATGATTAATCATAACATTGACTTCAACAAAGCTAGCTTCAAAGAATTTGAAAATATACCACATTACGATATTGTACAATCTGCAAACGCTTTCCAAGAATTCACAGATTACATGAGCGATCAAGATCAAATGAATTTTCGATTTGTTACAGCAGGATGTGGTCCGGTGGTTCAAGTCAAAACACCATTTATGAAGGTAGCAAAAGAGTGTATCAGCTTAGTGTCCAATGACTATCTCAATTTCACACAACATCCTAAAGTGAAACAGGCTGCGATTGATGGGATTATGAAATATGGTACAGGAGCAGGAGCATCCCCGCTTATTGGAGGGCACCACGAGTACCATGTGCAACTTGAAGATCAATTATCTAGTTTTTTTAATAGACAAAGGGGATCATCAATTGTATATACAACAGGATATTCTGCAAATGCAGCAACTCTACAATGTTTATTAAAGATAGAAGATTGTGCAATTGTTGACATGGAAGTACACGCAAGTGTCTATGAAGGGCTATTACGCACCAATACTAAACGCTTTCCACATAACAGCATGATTCATTTGGAAAGGGCCTTAGTCGATGCAGAAAATAAATATAGAACCAAGCTTGTGATCATAGATGGTGTATACTCGCAAAACGGTGATTTAGGAAAAATCGATGAAATATATCATCTGTGTGAAAAACATGGGGCTTACTTAATGGTAGATGATGCACATGGAATCGGTGTCATAGGAGAAACTGGAAGGGGCTGTATTGAACTATACAATTTATTAAATAAAGTCCATATTATCTCCGGCACATTAAGTAAAGCCTTTGGACATATTGGAGGATTTATCATTTCATCTCCTGAAATCATCAACTATTTACGTCATCAATCTCGACAACAGGTATTTTCATCCACCTCTACCCCAGCATCTAATGCAATTATACAAGCAATAAAGCTTATTGATGAAGAACCACAATGGCGAATAAAATTAGAAGAAAATATTTCATATTTCAAAAAAGGTCTCTTATCTTTAAATCTTAACATTGGAACGACACAGTCTGCAATAATTCCTATAAAAATTGGTGATCCTCACAAAACGTCTCAAGTAGCAAGAATGCTTTTAGCTGCTGGTGTATATGCAAATTGTATTGTCTACCCAGGTGTTTCAAAAAAAGATGCCCGAATAAGAACAAGTTTGATGGCAACACATACCAGGGAAAATTTGGACCACGTATTAAATGCATTTGAACAAATTGGTAGAAAAATTAATCTGACAAAGATTACATAAAATCAATCATTAAAAGAAAATGATATATTTAATTTAACTTTGAACCTAATGTTTAACCACATACACAACTACCATGGCTAGAAAAACGTATCAGGGGGAGAAAAACGACAAAAGTAGAACAATGAATAAGCTTATTCAATCTGTCGGTATTGTTTTGGAAAAAAAAGGATATACGGGTTTAACAATTGCTAATATAGCAAGTACAGCAGGTGTGGATAGGAAGCTAATCTCTGTATATTTTGGAAGTGTTGAAAATCTAATTGAAACATACATTAAAGGAAAAGATTATTGGGTAGAAGCCACAGCTGCAGCAGAACAAACATTAGCAAACTCTAAAGATGAAAGTACGCGCCATTTTCTCGAAAATCTCTTGCTGGAACAAATTCACTATTTTGCACTAAATGACGAGATGCAAAAAGTTGTTCTTTGGCAGATTAGTGAAAAGTCAGATATTATGTCCCATGTGACACAATCAAGAGAAAAAATGAGCTCGCTATTCTTTCCCTATTCCGACAAAGAATTAGCGGGTAAAAATGTAGACCTCAGAGCAGTCTCCAGTTTACTTGTTGCGGGAATATACTATTTGGTGTTACATACAAAAATGACTGATAGTACTTTTTGCGAAATAGATCTCACTACGGAAGAGGGAATGAATCGTATTAAAGAAGCTGTAAAGTTTATTTTAAAACAAACCTATGGAGCCGAATAATATTAGCCAAATTTATTAATAAACAATAAAAATCTTTTAAAATAGAATAAGAACTGTTACTCAGTAGACCTCCAATAACATAACCAAAGTAATAGACATCTTATAAAAATGTCAAGAAGCAAAATTCAGTTATTATTTTTATTTAGTATCCATTCTATTTTTTAAAGGAGAATCCATACGATGGATTAGACTATCTTGTAAAAATCTAACACTATCAATTAGTCCATTATTTTTCAATTGGGGAATATTTTTTCCTATCGAAAAATTCGAATTTTCCATTGAATTCGGTATTTTAATGGAATGATTTTCATCCAGCTTTTTATGTTTCAAATGATAGTGAATATTTGAATCTTGTGGAATCTTCAAAAGAGGTGTTCTAGAATGAAACCCATTCCCTTCAGTTATAATTTTACCCTTTACAGTATCTTTGGACATCATTTGCACTTGTGCCTGTGTAAACAGAAAGCAAATAGAAAAACAAATTAAGGTTAATATCTTTTTCATATCATCATTTGTAAAAAGTAGTAATCTAAATTAACCATTAAGATCTTAAAATGAAACAATAAGCTTGTTAAACATTGTTAAATGCCGTTAAATCAAAGAAAGCATTCCTATATTTGTAACAAATGAAGAAAAGTAGCATCGTTTTGATTATTAGCTTGATGACCCTCGCCCTATTAGGTGTGGCGGCTATGCAATTCTATTTTATAAGAGAATCGTATCGCCAAAAATCGCAGCTTTTTGACGAATCAGTTAATGCGTCTCTAACAGCTGTTGCCGGCAAAATAGAACGTAGAGAAGTCATTGACTTTGCTAAGGTACAGCAACAAACCAATATTGAAAAATATAAATTTGAACAAGAGAAACAAAGACATTTAGCCGAGCAATTAAAATTACAAAGGGAGTTAGAAAATCTCAGAGCTGATCAATATGCTATAAAAGAAAAATTCAAAGAAGCAGAAGATCAATTGAAAGAAACATTTCCAAGTGTCATTTCAATCGAAAATTCATTTTATGAGACCTATATCAATAGAAAAAATAAAGAAAACGTATTAAGTATTGATGTCATTAAATATAATAGTCCGGACCATGTCGTAAAAGAATATGTAGAAATTGGAGCAACAAAATTTTTACCTCGAGTAAATGCAAAAGATGATAGTGCCCGATTTGTTATTCCAACCATAGATCCTGTCTTGAAACAAGCTATTGAATATAAAGTAGCGACTTTGCCACCAAGATCAAATAAACAAATTTCAAAAAAAATAATTGAACTTGAAGATCAACTCGAAAGCATGAGTGGTCAAAATTTAATTGGAAATGGTAAAAATGTATTCGATACCATTGCTGCCATTGGTGGCAAAAGAAGTGGTATCATAGAAGATGTAGCTATCGGGATGGAGTTATCAAAACGTCCCTTTCGAGAGCGTCTAAATATCAATCTCATACAAAATTTATTAAAAGAAGAATTATCCGAACGCGATATTCATTACCCTTTCAATATTGAAGTTCGGGACAGCAGTAATATCGTTTTCAGTGTACAAACCATCGATAACATTATTAAACCCAATAAAATAACGCGCTATTCAACCGCTTTATTTAAAGGCGATATTGGTTCCCCTCCAGGAAGATTAAGTGTTTACTTCCCTAGAAAGAGCACGATTATTGTTGATAATATGAGTTATCTGCTACTCCCAACAATTGCATTGCTTTTCCTTTTAATTGGTTGTTTTGCATATACCCTACTGATCATATTCAAACAGAAGAAAGTATCAGAAATGAAAACGGATTTCATCAACAATATGACGCACGAATTTAAAACACCCGTCGCTACGATCATGATAGCCAGTGAGTCCCTACGCGATCCGGAAATCATATCAGATGAGCGTCGAGTGAAACGACTTGCCAATATTATATACGATGAGAATGTGAGATTGGGCAATCACATCGAGCGGGTGTTAGATATTGCCCGTCTCGAGAAAGAAACGTTAAAGCTGGAAAAAACACCTATTCGCATTAATGATCTATTGTCAGCAGTACTAGATAGTATGCAGCTGCAATTACAAAAAGTAGGTGGTAAATTTGAACATCACTTTGATGCACAAAACGATGTTGTAGTAGGTGATGAACTTCATTTATCTAATGTATTTTTCAATTTGGTCGACAATGCAATAAAATATAGTAAAGATAATCCACACATCACTGTTAAAACTAAAAATGCAAAAGACAGCATTCAAATTACAATTATTGATAATGGTATTGGAATGGCCAAAGATCATTTATTGAAGATATTTGATCAATTTTATCGTATTCCAACAGGAAATGTACACAATGTCAAAGGCTTTGGATTAGGACTTTCATATGTTTATGATATTATCAAAAGAATGAATGGTAAAATTCAAGTGAAAAGTGACAAAGACAAGGGAACACAATTTGACATCATATTACCTATAAAAAATTAAATTTAAAACGATATTAATTTCGTATATTATCATCAATATTCGAACAAAACCATAAGAATATGCAGAAGATATTATTAGCAGAAGACGATCCAAACTTAGGAGACTTATTAAAAGATTATTTAGAGCTTAAAGGAAAATTTGACGTCACCTTATGCACAGATGGTGAAGAGGCCGTCAATCAATTTCGCAAGAGCACTTATGATCTATGCATCTTAGACGTCATGATGCCAAAGAAAGATGGCTTTACAGTAGGTAAAGAAATCAGGAAAATAAATACGACAACCCCAATCATATTTGCTACCGCAAAAGGTATGATGGAAGATAAAACAGAAGCTTTTGAACTTGGTGGCGATGATTACATCACAAAACCATTTCGAGTAGAAGAATTGCTCCTTCGCATAAATGCATTGCTTAAACGGGTTATAAGAGAAAAAGATGATCAGGTTGTGAGCGATAAATTTGAAATTGGAGAATACTTTTTTGATTATACCAGTCAGCAAATCGCCCACAAAGGTGTGCAACAGAAGCTATCGACAAAAGAAGCCGAATTATTAAGATTACTTTGTTTAAAAAAGAATGATGTACTGACAAGAGAAGAAGCACTTTTAAAAATCTGGCATGATGACAATTATTTCACAGGCAGAAGTATGGACGTTTTCTTAAGTAAACTGAGAAAATATCTACGAGATGATCCAAAAGTTGAGATTGTTAACGTACATGGAAAAGGCTATAAATTATTGGTCAGCTAATATACATTTACTCCGAATAATAAAGAGATGTTAAAACATCTCTTTTTGTTTATCTTGCTACAATGAAAATATCAATAACAATTTTTTTTATCCTTTCTATCTTTTGCTACTCTCCATCTCTTTATGCGCAAAGAGATACTTTAAAAAAAAATAATGAAGATTTTGACACCAGTAGGAGTCAAATAAATTATAAACAATTAATAGTACCCGCTGCTTTAATGACTTACGGCATAATCTCATTAAACAGCCCATACCTCAAACATAAAGATCAACAGATAAATAATTCCATAAACAATGATCCATCAAAAACATTCAAATTTGATAATGTCAGTGTTTTTATTCCTTCAGCAGCTGTTTACGGTCTCAATTTCCTAGGTGTCCCAAGTAAACATAACTTCAAAGAACGTCTAGCCATTAGTACGATCGCTCATGCCATCACCTTATCTACGGTATACACGATCAAACATACGACTCCTACTTGGAGACCAGATCGTGCTGATCATGAATCATTCCCATCCGGACATACTGCTGTCGCATTTACGGGAGCCGAGATGTTATGGCAAGAGTATAAAGATCAATCCATTTGGTATGGTATAGCAGGATACACAATAGCTGCAGGAACAGGTTACCTCAGAATGTACAATCAGAAACATTGGTTTTCGGATGTCGCTATGGGGGCAGGTATTGGTATCATGGGGACAAAAATAGCATACTGGCTATTACCCCTATTTGATAAACACTTGCAATCAAGAAAGACAAGTTACTTAACCATGGCAACTCCATTTTACAATGGGAAACAACTTGGTGTATCTGCTAATTTTCAATTTTAAGCCTTGATTTATTGTCATTTTGATATAAAAGTTACAAAATATTTGTTTTTATAAAACTAATTCCGATATTTACAGCGCTTATAGAGAAAGGCAGAGGGAATAGACCCAATGAAGCCTTAGCAACCTGTCGATTGACAAGGTGCTACATTCTACCCCATCAAAAAGTGGGAATGATAAGCTAGACACAAAATATATCTTGTGCCCTCCTCTCTAAAAGCAATCAAAAAATTTAGTAAATAGATTCAAGAATTTTTGATCGTTTTTTATTTCAAATAAAAAAAATCCATCTAATTTCTTGCTTCGTTAAGGTTGAACAAATAAAATAATTTTATATTTATGTTACTAACGAACAACTTAGGTTACCCACGTGTAGGTGCCTTCCGCGAGTTGAAAAAGGCCAATGAAGCATATTGGGCTAAAAAAATCAGCGCGCAAGAATTATTGCAGGCTGGACTGAAAATCCGTGAAGGCAACTGGAAAACTCAAAAAGATGCTGGCATCGATTTGATCCCTTCAAATGATTTTTCATTTTATGACCAAGTATTAGACTTGACTCTAACTGTAGGTGCTATCCCTGCACAATACCAATCACTTTTAAATAACGAAGATAAAGGATACAATTTGGACCTTTACTTTGCAATGGCGCGTGGTTTCCAACAAGATGGCGTTGATGTAACGGCAATGGAAATGACAAAATGGTTTGACACCAACTACCATTACATTGTTCCAGAATTCGTGAAAAATCAAGAATTCAAATTGACTTCAGAGAAATTCTTAAACGAATACAATGAAGCAAAATCTTTAGGTATCGAAACTAAGCCTGTATTAATTGGCCCAATCTCATACTTATTATTAGGTAAAGAAAAAGAATCTGGTTTCAACCGTATCGATCTAATCGATAAGTTGGTTCCCGTATATGAAGAAATCTTAGGCAAATTGGCTGCTGCTGGTGCAAAATATGTACAAATTGACGAGCCATTTTTAGCTTTAGATATCGATGATGCAACACGTGCTTTATACACCAGTGTATTTACTAAATTAGCTGCTGCTGCTCAAGACATCAAAATTATTGTAACGACTTATTTCGAGGCATTACGTGACAACGAAGAAACCGCTCTAAACTTACCAGTTTATGCCGTTCACGTTGACTTAGTAAGAGGTGAAAACCAACTCGATACTATATTAGCTAAAGTTCCTGCTTCATTAACACTTTCATTAGGTGTTGTTGAAGGTCGTAACATTTGGAAAAATGATTACGAAAAATCTTTAGTACAAATCAAAAAAGCTGTTGATGCTCTAGGCAAAGACCGTGTATTAGTAGGACCTTCAAGTTCTTTATTACATGTACCTTTTGATTTAGACAATGAGGATAACGAAGAATCATTGCCTAAAGAAGTTAAAAATTGGTTAGCATTTGCTAAGCAAAAATTAGCAGAGGTAAAAGATTTAGCGATCTTAGCTGAAGGTGAAATAGATGCCAAAACTGCGGAGCGTTTTGAAGCTAATAAAGCTGCTGCAGAAGACCGTCGTACATCTTCTTTAATTCACAAACCAGAAGTTAAAGAGCGTACTGCAAACATCACGGACGACGACGCAAAACGTACATCTTCATTCGCTGCTCGTAAAGAAGCACAGCAAGCTAAATTTAACCTTCCAGCATTCCCAACTACGACAATTGGTTCATTTCCACAAACAAAAGATGTTCGTAAATGGAGAGCTGATTTGAAAAAAGGTACCATTTCTCAAGAACAATATGACAAAGAAATCGCTGAGGAGACAGAAAGAACAATCCGTCTTCAAGAGCAATTAGATATCGATGTATTAGTTCATGGTGAATTCGAACGTAATGACATGGTTGAGTATTTTGGTGAGCAATTAGCGGGTTATGCCTTCACTAAAAATGGTTGGGTACAATCATATGGCTCACGTTGTGTAAAGCCTCCAGTTATTTATGGTGATGTTTACCGTCCTGCTGATATGACTGTTCGTTGGTCTTCATACGCCCAAACTTTGACTAACCGTCCGGTAAAAGGGATGTTAACAGGTCCAGTAACGATCTTACAATGGTCATTCGTACGTAACGATCAACCACGTTCTACAACAACTTATCAAATTGCATTAGCAATTTTGGATGAAGTACAAGCATTAGAAAAAGCAGGTATCAAAATTATTCAAATCGATGAACCAGCAATTCGTGAAGGTCTTCCGTTGCGTAAAGCCGATCACCAACAATATTTAGATTGGGCTGTGCGTTCATTCCGTGTTTCATCTTCAAATGTAGATGACGATACACAGATTCACACACATATGTGTTACTCTGAGTTCAATGATATCATCGAAGATATCGCTGCAATGGACGCTGATGTAATTACCATCGAGACTTCTCGTTCACAAATGGAATTATTAGATGCATTTGCGGCTGACTTTAAATATCCAAACGATATCGGACCAGGTGTATATGACATCCACTCCCCTCGTGTACCGAGTACAGAAGAAATGGTTGAGTTATTGCGCAAAGCTAAAGCTGTAGTTCCTGCAGAACAACTTTGGGTGAATCCTGACTGTGGTTTAAAAACACGTGCTTGGCCAGAAACTAAAGCTGCTTTAGAAGCGATGGTTGAAGCTGCTAAAATCTTAAGAGCTGAATAAGTTTAGTCTTTTTAGAATTATAAATATAAAAGATCCTGAAGTAAAATTACTTCGGGATCTTTTTTTTACAAAAAAATAATACACTCTATCTATTTCTTTAACACAGAAAGATTAATTTTACTGTAATCAAAAAAAGTGTATATCATGAAAATTTTAAGCTGGTTTTTCTGTTTGCTGTTTTTTTCATCTATCGATACCTATGCACAAGAAGGCTATCCGATCCCTCCTTTCAAATCTAACACCCTTTTTTATATTCAACATAGCGAAGGCCATAACACGTATGTATATGAAGCCAATATGATTGACAAACAGCATCTCAATGCCAACAGTCCTATCAATAACTATCGAATTTTGTATGATAAAGGAGGAGAAATTAAACCTTTAACGAGTATTCAACAAAAATTCGCATACGGAATCATTTCAAAAAATTTAGAGAACAATATAGTTGAGTTTGAGATTGTGTCTTATAAAAATCAACCGCTATACCTTAAAGTCGATAAATCAGGTAAACCCTATGTAGAAACCACATTAAATGGACACAAATTTAATCTACATCGTATTTTTATCAAACAAAAGGAAGGGACATCCGGTTTAGGGACACAAGTCGATTATCTCTTGTTTTACGGAATAGACCATAAAGGCAATAAAGTACGAGAGAAATTAGTGCCGTAATTGATCTTAAGAAAGCAATCCCGTCACCTTATTTCATACTCAATGCTTTATTTCATTAAACTTTCTATTTTAATTAGTTTGTACCTCTTCAATGAAAAGAAGATGATACGTTTTATATGACGATGATGCATTATGATATCTAAAGCGTATACCCTTCTTTAATTCAATGGAAGGATATACGTCTTAGACTTTTTATTATAGTCGCGATCTGTTGAATTTGTCCATACATTAGAAAGTGTAAACTATCATTTCGTTATTTTTTGTTTACGTGCTATTTTCCGTTTTCCTTTAATTCGATCTTCAATATCTTTGATCGTGGTCAACATCTCAGTATCTACATTTTCCAATCTAACCAATTTTAATACTTTTAAGGCTTTTTTAAATTTTTTAAGTTTTTCCAATATGAGTACTCTTTTTAATAGAAATAATGAAGGTGAAACTCCAGGAATTGTTAAAGCAAACTCAATTGTTTTTTCAGCCTCTTCATATGCATTGGTATCAATCAAGGTCTGTATATAAGGTTGATAAATTTCCAAAGCATATAAATTATGTACTAACGCTTCTTGAAAATATTTCTTTGCTTGTTCAAAATCAAACAATTGTTCAGCATGAAGCCTTCCCATCAGGCATAGCGCCATCGTATTTGATTCGTCATAAGATAGGGCATATGACAAAGATTCTATAGTATTTTCCAGGTAATATGGATAATTATCCAATGCCTGTAACACATATTTATTCATAAAATATATTGCATCAATTCTCAAAAGATCCTGATATAAAATATGTTAGTGTCAGGATCAATAATTAATAAAAGATCATCTTATATACTTCGACTCACGAAATATATAAGACATCATGAATTACTCGAACATTGTCGAGACCAAAATAAAGTCAAAAAAGGAGTAACTAAGAGAAAAAAGTATTCTGAAGAATATCCCCAAGATCCTTCTTTTGGATTGAAGTCGGGTTATTTAATATAGCAAACATATTCTTCCATTTTTAATTGTGAATACCTAATTGATATGCAAATATTTAAAACAAAATTGAAATTTCAAAATAAATTTTTCAAAAACCTACTTGGGTACACGTTTCACGATTAACAACAAATTATTTTCCAGTAACAAATAGCCATATTCATAAATAAAATAATAAGTCTGTCCTTTTGCATTGGTGAAATTATGAGTATGATATTTTAAATCAAAGCCTTGCAACAACATCTTTTCCTTGCTTATTTTGAGCACCCCCTCCTCCCCCAGAACATCTTGTAGAATACGTCTATTCTTACGCAAGGTATGATTGATCTTTCTAATCAAGTTAGTTTGATCACTATTCTGTCTATAATTATAGCTATTGCGACAGTCATCATCACAAAATCTTTTATCAGACCGACCTCTTATTGCCTTTTTACATTCTAGACAATTTCTTAAATTTTCTTCTTTCATAAATCTTAAAATAAACGACAACAAACGTTTACAAACGCTTATAGTCGATTACAAACATTTAATTACCGACAAAAACACTCTTTACGTTTCATCTTTGCTTCTGTTCCTCAAGAATAATTCGAAGGGATGCAATTATTGAAGTTAAACATTTTTACAAACATTTAAAAGCAAAGTTATGAGTACATTAAGAAACAAAGTTCAATTGATCGGACATATAGGTGCTGATCCGGTTATTAAGACAAGTACAAATGGAACAAAGGTTTCATCTATTCGATTAGCAACAAAAGATCTATTCAAAAACAAAGCCGGGGATTGGGTAGATGAAACCCAATGGCATACATTGGTTGTCTGGGGTAACATCAATAACATGATTGAAAAACATTGTCAGAAAGGAACACAAATCCTAATTGAAGGCAAAATTGTCTATCGCGAATATGAAGATAACAATGGTGATAAAAGAACAATCACTGAAATTAAAGTTGGCAACATGGTGGTGATGAATAAACCTAAAGCTGTTCAGGTAAATAACAGGCTAGAAGAAGAAATCACAGAAGAAGATTTACCTTTTTAAAGAAATCAATAGCAGGAACAAACTTTTTAGCCTTAATAATTGTTCTTTATTAAAATTCAATATATTATGAAAAGAATATTTCCATTCACGTTGATCGTGTTAACTTGTCTCTCTTTATCCAGCTGTTCGGTCATTGAAGGCATTTTTAAAGCAGGAGTTTGGTCAGGTATAATCATCGTTGTTGTTGTTGTAGCTTTAGTAATATGGCTACTTGCTAAACTTTTTGGTGGCGGCAGTAAAAACTAACATAGATTACAAAATATGCCTAAAATATATCTTTAGGCATATTTTTTTATAAGATTATTAAACGACTAAACCTTTTCAAACTTTCCATACAATTTCCAGTAATACTTAATATCAGGTAAGGAAAACAAACTACTTTTCCAAGAATTAAGGATCAGCGATATCTGTTCCCCGTTTTGGTCATACTTTCCGATAAAAACTTCCTCTTCAGACAAGAACAGACCTAAATTATGATGAAGAAGATGAAGAGATTCTATTTCAATACCTTCAAAAATTAATATACTTTGTTCTTTAACCTCCAATTCCAATGGAGCGGCAATCAATTCTGAAAATTCAATCGCTAAAAACTTATGCTTACTTTGAATAGGAAGTTGAAGTTGCTCTGCACCCTCTATTTGATTTAACAAATCATTATTATTCATCATAACTTCCCGTGTCAGTAAAGGAATACTTGCTAATTTTTTTGTGCTATTTGTTACAATTGCGGGTTCAAAATAATCACTAAAATTTAAAATTTGATTGACGGAAAGATTCTCCTGAATTAAACTTTGAAGCGGAATGCCAAAATAATTGGCAATTATCATTACTGTTTCGATTTTAGGTTCAGCTCTCAATTCTTCATAAGACGAAATATTACCCCTACTTAGATTAAATAAATCAGCAAATGCCTGTTGACTCAATCCTCTTACCTTTCTTAATTTCTTTATATTATTACCAATATTTGTCATTATCAAAAAAAATTAAAATTTTTTGCAAAATATTTTTGCAAAAATATTATCTTTATGCAAAGAATATATGCAATATATAAAAAACTAAATTATGTACTTCTCAAAAATTGAAAATTTTATTAGCAATATCGGATACGATATCTTTTATAAAGATGAAAAAGAAGGTGTGTTCATTATTCAAAATGAATTAGACGGCATTCACAATTTAATTGTAGGCATCGCTAATCCAATTTTAATTTTTGAACAATACTTATTTACGATTTCCAATGAAAGTATGGAATTGTTCAAATCACTACTGATCAAGAATAGGGATATGATCCATGGGGGTTTTGCTCTAACAGAAGATGGTAAAAAAGTAATTTTTAGATATACGCTACAAATCAGCAATATTGATCAAAATGAATTTGATGCTGCAATCAATTCTTTAAGCTTATTAATAAGTGAGTACTACAATCAGTTAATTAACTTCTCAAAATTATAGTAATGATGAATATTTTTAAAAGAATTTTCAGGATTGGTCAAGCGGAAATACACGCTGTGGTTGAAAAAATGGAAGACCCAATCAAAATGACGGAACAAGGTATCCGCGAAATGAAAGATGATTTAGAACAAGCTTTGGAGGCATATGCCAAAGTTAAAGCTTTAGCAATTCGTACTAAAAGCAATTTTGAGAAAAAACAAGAAGAGTCAAATGTCTTCGAAGGAAAGGCTATTCTCTTGTTGAAAAAAGCACAAAATGGAGAACTTCCAATTGATAAAGCTGAAAACTTAGCAAAAGAAGCTCTAGTATTAAAAAACCAATTCATAGCAGAAGCTACAGAATTAGAAAAACAAAGTATAATCCATCTTCAATCAGCAGACGAATTGCATAAAAATGTAGATATTCTCAAGTTTAACATTTCGAAATGGGAAAGCGAATTGGCGACCTTAAAAGCTCGTGTAAAAGTATCTAATGCCGCTAAAATGGTCAATAAACAATTAGCAAATATTGATTCCAATAGTACCATATCTATGCTAGAACGAATGAAAGTAAAAGTAGAGGAAGATGAAGCTTTAGCAAAAGCATATGGTGAAATTGCACATGCCAACAAATCGATTATTGATGAAATCAACGAAACAATTTCAAATAAAGACTCCGTCAATGACGAATTACAAGCTCTAAAATTAAAACTAAAAAACGATGAGAAGATTTGAATATAAAACAATTAAGATTGAACCTAAAGGTTTTTGGGGAACAAAACTTGACGAAGCTAAAATCGATGAAATACTGAACGAGCTAGGTAGTCAGGGCTGGGAAATGGTATCCATGCAAGATTTAGAATTGGGAGGAAATTCTTGGTCATTTCACTACACATTCAAAAGAGAACTTTAACAAAACTAACCAATTATGAGCGAATTATTTAACCTACTTTTCAATCCAGTATCCAACGGCATTATGACTGTACTGACAGGAATTTCGCTATTATATTGGTTAATTATGTCTTTTGTAGGTGATGGATTACACCTCTTTGATGGTGACGTTGATCTCGATGGTCATATAGACGCAACTGCTGATGTCACAGATGTGGACAGTTCTCAAGATTTAAATCATCATTCAGATACACAGACGCATACAGAACCATCTTTTTTCGCAAAAGCAATGGATTTCATTAATGTTGGCAAAGTTCCTATTATGATCATCGTTACACTTTTCAAATTTATTGGATGGATCATTACGATCATTTCTTCCATATTTTTAAATACTGCCACATGGGGTCTGAAATCAATTTTCATTCTATTACCCATATTCTTCATCACATTTATATTCATGCATTTTTTTACCAAACCATTAGTAAAACTATTTAACAACATTGGATATCATGGGGAAGAACCAATTGATTTTCTTGGAAGAATGGGAAAAATGAAAGCAACAATAGAAGGTAAAAAATTGGGGTCAGCAGAATTTTTGATCGAAAGAGATCCTATTCGTCTTTATGTAGAAAGCTTAAATGGGGAAAAAATCGAGTACGGAGATGAAGTCATTATTGTTGATGAATCAAAAGACAAAAAAATATATTACGTAACAAAAGAAATAACCATTCACAATATTTAATTATTAACCATGCAGTTACAAACTCTTTTATTTATAGATGGGATAACAGGTCTCATCCTCTTAATTGTAGGAATTATAGTATTATTAATTTTTGCATTTTTCATTGTATTAAGTGCTTTTTACAAAAAGATTCCACAAGGAAAAGCAATAGTAAGAACAGGTATTGGGGGTACCAATGTGGCTTTCAATAAAGGAATGTATGTTATTCCTGTTTTTCACAAAATGGAGATTATGGACATTTCAGTAAAGAAGATCGAAATATCCAGAATGCAGCATGATGGTTTAATCTGTAAGGATAATATTCGCGCTGATATCAAAGTAGCATTTTTCGTTCGTGTCAACAAGTCTGTTGATGATGTGATCAGTGTTGCTCAAAATTTGGGATGTGAACGTGCAAGTGATCCCGATACCTTAAAAAGTATTTTTGAATCCAAATTTTCAGAAGCGCTAAAGACTGTTGGAAAAAAATTCGACTTTATTGAGCTATACGAAGCTCGTCGCGAATTTAGAAATGAAATATTAAACATTATAGGAACAGATTTAAATGGATACATTCTAGACGATTGCGCAATAGATTATCTAGAACAAACAGAACTAAAATTTTTAAGTCCTGATAATATTTTAGATTCACAAGGTATTCGTAAAATCACAGAACTTACTGCTGCACAAAATATTCACGCCAATCTAATACGTCGTGACGAAGAGAAAGTAATTAAAAAACAAAATGTTGAAACTCGTGAGGCAATACTTGAGTTAGATCGCCAATTGGCAGAAAAAGAAGAGAAACAACGTCGTGAAATCGATAACATTAAAGCTCGTGAAGATGCTGAAATAACAAAAGTTAGAGAAGAGGAACGTCTAAAATCAGAAACTGTTCGGATCTCTACGGAAGAGCAATTAGCTATTCAAGAAGAAAATAAGCTTCGCCAGATTATCATTGCAGAGAAAAATAAACTACGTACTGATGCTGTTGAAACTGAACGCGTTGAAAAAGATCGTGCATTAGAAGAAACGGAGAGAATTCGCATTGTCACATTAGCACAAATTGATAAAGAGCGTTCAATTGAAATCGAGAAGAAAAATATTCAAAATGTAATCAAAGAACGTGTTCAACTTGAAAAAGGTGTTGTAGAAGAACAACAAGGAGTCAAAGATATCGAGGTATTCCGTGAAGTTGAACGAAAAAAACAAGCTGGTGTTATTGCAGCATCGCAAGAGGCCGAAGAACGTTTAATTTCAACTGTTAAAGCGGCTGAGGCAGATAAAATAGCATCTGAACAAAAGGCGGAGCAAGATGTTATATTTGCTGAATCAAGGAGAAAAGTTGCAGAGAAAAAAGCGCAAGAATTATTAATAGATGCTGATGCGAAAAAAGAAGCATCCGTAAAAGAAGCAGAAGGCCGGAAGATTATTGCAGAAGCACAAGCAAAAGAAGATGCTGCTTTAGGATTATCGGAGGCTGAAGTCATGATAGCAAAAGCAGAAGCTACCCAAATCCAAGGTACAGCTGAGGCATCTATTATTGAGAAAAAAGCAGAAGCGAACCGTAAGCAAGGCTTAATGGAAGCAGAGGTAACGCGTGAAAAAGCGATTGCTGAAGCAACAGGAATTCAAGAAAAAGCGGAGGCCATGAAAAAATTAGATGGTGTTGGAAAAGATCATGAAGAATTTAAGTTACAATTACAAAAAGAAAAAGATATTGAATTGGCCCACATAGGCATTCAAAAAGATATTGCGGCATCACAAGCATCTGTATTAGCAGAAGCTTTAAAAACTGCGAAAATTGATATTGTGGGTGGTGAGACTATGTTTTTCGAAAATATTGTCCGTCAAGTATCTACTTCCAAAGGTTTTGACCATTTAATCAACAATTCAAAACATGCCACAGACATCAAAAACTCGTTGTTGGGTCCAGATGGAAAAGGTGATCTGGCTGAAAAAGTGCGTGGCTTAGCAGATAAATATGGGATATCATCCAATGATATCAAAAATCTAACCATCTCTGCTGCTTTGGTACAATTGCAACAAGCAGCCAAAAATGCGGACGATAGTGAAGATAGCAATTTCATCAACTCGCTATTTGGCTTAGCCAAAAACTTAGGGATATCCAATAAAAAGTTGATCTAATTTTTTCTCAAATCTGTCAACTTGAAAACGGATTGTATTCAAGTTGACAATTCAATTGTTATCATGAAATTTGTCTATCATACAGTATTTTTCAAAGATAAATTGGATTTTTAGTGTTATAAATGTACAGTTGACTTCTATATACAACATTCGTAAAGTCAATATAGTAACCTGATATCAAAATAAGTAGAAAACAGAACTCAAAAAAGATTAAAATAGTCCACGATTATTTTCGAATTATGCAAGAAACACAAGCGAACAACGATACTTTAGACTCTGGATCTTACGAAATTATTAGAAAACGTCTTTTAAATCAAAAAGAAACACTTTCTAATAAATTACAATTATTAAATACTTCCAGAAAAGAGGTATTTAATTCGACCAACTTTATATTAAAGGCCAATCAACGTATATCAACAGATAATAACTGTGTATCAAGAGGTATTTTGGCTATTGGTAATATTTGCATATTCGGATATAATGTACATTTTGGATTACGAACCGAAATACAGCTACAGGATGTATTTAGTATCTATTTATTTGAAGATAACCAATTTATTCCACAAGATCTTGATTTCATAAACGATGTAAATTTTGTAAATGATTACCAAAATCTATACAAATATTATAGAGATTCGATTTTTTCCAAATTCAGAAAAACGGAGAACTACTTGTATATGATCTTTCAGACCACCAAGAATGAACAGGATCTAAAAGCGTTTAAATGGTTAATTAAAGATGGGAAATTAATCTACTTAGATGATCGAAGTATACATGAAGTCAAAAAGGCAAATCAACATGAATTTGATTGGATAAAAACTACACTTGAAGATCGAAGATTGGGTCGTTTTCCACATATTTCAATATTAGACAAGGTATTTATTGAAGCGATTCATGGTGATATCACATTTAAAATTGAAAACAATACCGAATCTGGTAAAGGTATTTACTCTGAAAAGGTAAGTAATCTGGATCAACAGCTAGATGATGCAGAATACCATTACGCTGATTTAGGCAATATGATTGCTCTAAGGATAAAACCCTTTCAAGAAGAATTTCGTGCTTACATTTTCAACTTAAGGACAAAAGAAGTCGTTAATCTAAAGACGCTGAATGAATCAGCTATTTTGCTACCTGATAATCAAGGCATCATATTCTCTAATGGATATTATCTTCAAAATGGCACACATAAAACCTTCGAGAATAACCTCGAAAATGTTCAGTTTCTAAAAAAAGTAATTTCTCCTAATGGAGAAGACTATCTCTATGTTTTCACACATGAACAGTCGAATACATATATTTTGATGTCTTATAATATCATTCAGCAATCTGTAGAAACCCCAATCGTTTGCAATGGATTTACGATATTTAAAGATGGAAGCTTAATCTATTTTCGTACTGAAAACGAAGCGACGCGACATCATCAAGTGCAGATATGGGAGACTCCTTACATGGCTGTTCTTAAAGAAAATGAATCTCGCAGAGATGATCCTTTGTACAAAATCGGAAATAAAGATATTGTTCAAGCGATGTCTGAGGTTCAAGAAGTCATTCAACTGATCAACAAAGAAGATTCCTATGAGGGGCTGTATGAAGATATTCTTAAAAAATCAAATTCCATTATAGATTCTTACTTCTGGATTAATGATAAAGCGCTTCAAAATCTTGGCGAACCCCTACAACAGATAAAAGAAGTCGCGAACACCGCGATCGACGAGTTCGTTAAAGTACAGATTCAGCGTAAACACGCCGAAGAAATTTTAGCAGCTACGGAGAAAAAAATAGAAGATCTTGTTTTTAAAGTCAATAGTTCGATCTATGAACAGCTAGATCAACTGGTGCGCAATTTATCACATACACGTAAATTACAAGGCGAGGTGATTGACTTACGCCATGTAAAATACATTGATAATAGTCGGGTAAATGAATTAGAAGATCAACTTCAACATATAGCATCTCATCTTTCTGAGAAAACAATACAGTTTTTATTACAGGAGGCTGCACTTACATCATATGAGCAAAAAGTTATTGTCCAAAAGCAAGAAGTCGAAAAAGTAACAAAAGCTATTGATGCCAAAGCTATTGAAGATGGATGTAAAGCGATTTCCGGTGATCTGGAATTATTGATTGATATACTTCATAGCTTAAAGATTGAAGACACAACACAGACAACACGGATCATTGAAAAAATATCCGTTATTTTCGCGTCTTTAAATGAGGTTCGAGCTCAATTAACACGGAAATTAAATACATTAAAAAGTTCTGAAGCGATTGCAGAATTTTCGGCTCAACTCACTTTGTTAGAACAATCAATTGTTAACTATCTGGAATTATCCACTTCAGCAGAAAAAGTTGATGAATATTATACTAAGATTGTTGTCAACTTAGAGGAACTTGAAAGTAAGTTTTCTGAATTTGACGAGTTTGCTTTAAAAATTGCTGATAAGCGTGACGAAATTATTAAAGCCTTCAATGGCAAGCGGGAATCTATTATTGAGCAAGTCAATAAACGATCTTCTTCTCTGGAACAGATAGCACTACGGGTCCTTAAAAACATTGAGAATAAGGCAAAATCACTATCCACTAGAGAAGATATTCTAAGTTTTTACTCGACAGATCTCATGGTTGACAAAATTCGTCAAATTATTGCAGAGCTGAAGACAATACAAGATGTATCTAAAGCTGAAAGTCTTGAGAATTTACTAAAAAAATCACAAGAAGATGCACTGCGTGTTTTAAGAGATAAGTCCGAACTATTTGTTGAAGGTGAAAATATAATTAAACTCGGCAAAAACAACTTTACAGTCAATAATCAGCGTTTAGGTTTAACTTTAATCCGTCGTCAAGATGAGCTATATTATCATTTGACAGGAACCAATTTTTATCAAAAAGTGACCGCCCAAGAGATCAATACTTTCCGGGATATATGGGAACAAGAAATAATTTCAGAAAATAAACTGGTATATCGTGCCGAATATTTAGCATATAAGACCTTCATAGCATCACAATCAGATGAGAATTTTAATGCTGAAAAATTTATCAATCAAACCGTAGAACAAAATTATGCAGAATCATATATCAAAGGTGTTCATAATTTTGATGCACTTCAGATCTATGAGCAGCTTCATATTCTAGGGAAAAAATTAGATTTATTACAGTTTGACCCTGATACTAGAACATATGCCCATTTTTTTTGGCATCAATTGGATCCATCCGTTCGTTCTAAATTATTAGCTCTTATCCAATCATCTAATCAAATCCTTAAGAATTTTCCAAATTCAAATCGTTATCAAAGTATAATAAAGGAAATTCTAGATGAAGTCAATCACTGGGAGACAAATTTGGATTTATCACAGATAAACGAAGCCAACATGGCCCATTATCTTTTTAAAACATTTAGCAAATTCAACAAATTATCATTGTCCGAATCTGCAGATCATTTAAAACAAGAGTTTACCCGCTATCTACATGATAAAAAGATTTTAAAAGATTTTGAGGCAGATCTGAACAATAAAGGTTTCAATCTGACAGATCGCTTTTATTTAACTCAAAACTGGTTATATGCTTTTATTGAGAGCACTGATCATGTAATGACATTTGAAAAATACATTAATGAAACAGCAGCGCTCATTTTATTTAATGAGGACGATTATGAACTCATTATAGCCAAGGATCAACTTTCGGTGCCACATTTGAAAGGTAGTCATCCCGTAATTTTAAATGAAAGTTATCAAATAGATTTTCATTCTTTCATTCAAAAATTGACAAAATTTCAACACATCGATGTACCTCGTTTCGAGTCCTTTAATACATTAAAAGAAAAATTAAGCACGGCCTATAAAAAAGAATTAAAGATAAACGAATTCGAGCCAAAAGTACTGAGTTCCTTTGTCCGCAATAAATTGATCAATGATGTTTATTTTCCTCTAATCGGAACAAATTTCGCTAAGCAATTAGGTGTAGCTGGAGAAAATAAACGTACAGCAAAAATGGGCATGCTCCTGCTCATTTCTCCTCCAGGATATGGTAAAACAACATTGATGGAATATCTTGCAAAGACGATGGGTTTACATTTTGTGAAAATCAATGGTCCTACCATCGGTCACTCCATTACCTCCATCGATCCAGCCGAAGCTAAAACTTCTGGTGAAAGAGAAGAGCTTAAAAAAATTAATTTAGCATTTGAAATGGCAGACAATGTGATGCTGTATTTAGATGACATTCAACATCTCAACCCTGAATTTCTTCAAAAATTTATTTCTCTTGCTGATGGACAAAGAAAGATTGATGGTATTTTTGAAGGAGAAAGTAAGACTTACGATCTTCGTGGAAATCGATTTTGTATCGTAATGGCTGGAAATCCTTATACGGAAAGTGGTTCTAAATTTAGAATCCCTGATATGTTAGCGAATCGTGCCGATGTATACAATTTAGGAGATGTTATTGGAGATACAGATTATTTATTCAATTTAAGTTTAATTGAAAATGCTGCAATTGAAAATCCTGCAATTGATAAAATTGCAAGTAAGAGTTTTAATGATTTTTATGCGCTCATCCAATATATAGAAAATAAAGAAGAACAATTACCAGAGTTAGAAGGAAACTACCTAAAACAAGACGTTGATGATTTCATTGCAGTTTTGCAGCATCTTTTTAAAATTCGGAATATCGTCATAAGAGTAAATCAAAACTATATCAACAGTGCTGCTATGCAAGATAATTATCGAACAGAGCCTCCATTTAAATTACAGGGCTCTTATCGTAATATGAGTAAATTAGTAGCTCAGGTCATACCGATGATGAATGACCGAGAAATTAATCAACTGGTTTTGACTCATTATGAAAGTGAATCACAAACACTTACCACAGATACAGAATCCAATTTATTAAAACTGAAAGAATTAGCACATCTCTTAACAGAAGAGGAAAAAGAACGCTGGGAAACAATTAAAAAGGTTTTTCAAAAAAATAATAAGCATGGTGATCTTGGGAAGGATGATAAGATGTTTGCTCAATTATTGGAATTTAATGAGAACCTACAAGGTATCATCCAAGCTATTAGTAAGAAATAACGATAGATCTTATGATTTAAGATTATGCTACTTTCTTAAAATTAAAGGGGCATTCATCTATTTGAATGCCCCTTTCATTTATAGCTTTATGATCTATTTGCTAGCTGCGCCAGTTATCTCAGTCGCCAATTTTTGAGTATACTCAGCCCATAATTTAGCATCATCAGCTGTAAACTTACTTGCAGCGGTCGCTGTTTTAGTAGCCCACTCTTGTTGCTTGGTGGCTAGTTCTTGAAGCTTAGTCGCATTCCCTCCTTTAGCGGCAGCAACATACTCATTCACAAATTTTGTATAATCATCAGCCAATTGTTGTACTTCGGGAGAACTAAATTTCGGTACTGTAGTTGTCGAAGTCGTTTCTGTCGTAGTTGTTGTTGCAACACCATTATCAGTATTTACTTGAGTAGTTGTATCTTTTACCTCTACTTTTTTGCTGTCTGTATTATTACAAGACGCAAACATAATTACTGCGGCTGCAGCAGATAAAACTAATTTCTTCATAAAATTTAAGTTTAAAATAAATAAAATTATGTTAATTTAAAATAAATTTAAGATAATAAAGTTTAGAATTAAAGAGATTATATAGACCCTGATAGAAAAAACAAGCATCTCTTCTTTTAAAGTAGAATAAAGGGTTTTTAATACCTTGAAATTTGTTCATAATTTAGAATTATTGTAACATTCGCTAAGTTTTAGAATGTAATTTTCGAGAATATCATATTACTAACCAAACAGTTAGCTTATCTAAACAGCTATTTAAATATCGTATAGCAAATAGAATATTAGGTAGATTGTTACCACCTTCCTCCTGCTCCACCACCACCTGAAGATCCTCCACCAAAACTTCCTCCACCGGATCCACCAGAACGCCCCGATCCACTTCCAGAACTACTAGAAGAAGACCTGACTAGACGAGGCGTATTATGAGTTCCATGAGATATCTCATAGCCACAGTATTTACACAAATCGTACTTCTCTTCCAATCCACCAGAACTATAAGTAGCCTTCGTAATTGTCTTTCGCAAATCTTTTTCAAATGTTTTATAATGGCATTGTGGACATAGTATAATAGTTTTGTCCTCATCCCAGGGAATCAATTTAGTCTCGTTTGTTTTACTATTAACCCAGACTTCATAGTCACGGCTATTAATTTTTTCTTCCATTAATTGTCCTGCATCCAGAAAATTTCTCATTTTTGAATCTGCTTGATCTCGATTTATTCTTAACCAGTTTCCGGAATTATCAGGAGCGACTAAACGTCCTGGATGAAGACTTAATCGCTTATTGGATCTTCCAAAATCTATCCATGCCAAAGGACTTATTAATAACGGTAGGAAATTCCATTTCAAAAATTTACGAATAGCTTGCTGAATGTTTTCCTCATCCTTATAAGAATTTGTGACAGCTGTAATACCAGCATTATATTTCATACCTAAAGTAATCACTCCGAAAATGAGAATGAAGTAGGGCAAATTTTTAACTTGATAAACTTGGTCAAAATTTTCAAAAACAAATGCAAAAATAAAGGAAGTAAAAAACATCAGTATTCCCATACAACCACAACCACTGATTAATGGAGGAAAGTAACTGCTTTTTTTTGTTATTTTCCCTTTCGTGATTTTGGTGACCACTGAAATCCAAACATAAAGAAATATGAATACGGCAAGTACTAACAACGAATTTCTTAAATATGGATTTTTAAAATTCCAAAAAGGTATTGCTTCGGGCATTAACCGATCTAATTCAGCTCTTGCATCTGGAGCATTTAAGATTTTTTGGATAAATTTTGATGACTCTAAAACTCCACGATCATAATCATCATTTCGAAAATTAGGAACTAAATATTTTTCACCTATCCGTTTAAGGTAAGCATCTGGCAATATACTTTCCATACCATAACCCGATATAAATCGGTACTCATGTCTATTTTTGGCAATAAAAAGAAGTAAACCATTATTACTCTCTTTTTTTCCGATTCCCCAAGTATTGAATAACTTTAATGCAAAATCAAAATCGCTATCTCCAACGTAATCATCAACGATAACAATCGCAAATTCACACGCTGTAATCGAGTCGATCCGCCAAGATATAGCGTCAAGTTCATCCATAACACTTGAAGAAATAATATGATCTGGATTTGAAACAAAATAAGCCTGCCCCTTGATTTTAGGATTAGGAAGATCCTCGACTGTATATTGAGCAAATGAAAGCGAAAACCCGTGTATTAAAATAGAGGTAATTAGGGTATAAATAAATATTTTTATTTTCCTTGACATAACTTTTCATTAATCTTTCATTCCTCATCTAAAATAATCTAGACGATCATTTTTAATAATGCCGTAATAACAGTTCTTAAATTAAATTCAACCTTTAACCTTTCCCGATGAGACTGTAAAAATACCATAGTCATCAATGAGCATATCCTCTTTCTTAATATGATTAAACGCCATTATACGATCTAGTTCTTTTTGAGAGCGTCTACGCATTACCCAATCCTTTTTTTGATGACTATTCAGAACAAATGCTATCATTTTCAATTGTGGATGCCAAGGTTGTCCAGTATATACAATATGACTATTTTCCTCTGAGATAGAAACAATGCCTTGCACAGCTTTATTCGTAAGTTGATTATCTCCGAATAATTCGAAGATTCCAGAAATGATCGTAATATTGGGTTCAAAATTAATGAGCTGATAAGTCTTAGGATCAAAACAGTCAAAATTTGTAAAACGAATATGGCTATAACCTTTTTGATCAATAATTTTTTCGCCCAAACTGATATTTGATTCCACAAATTCATTGATCACAATTTCTACATCCGGGTACCTCTCCTTGATATCAAAAAGATAATTTCCTGTCCCACCTGCAATATCTAAAATCTTTACCTTTCTTCCAGAAGATTGAATATCTTGAATATTCTTTTCTAATAATGTCAATAGATGTTGTTTTCGAATTCGGATCCCTCTCCAACCAATCGCTTCTAAATACCCTTTATCAATCACTTTACCGATTCCAAATTTTCCCTTTGCTTGATTATGATATACATAGTCTAGCGATATACCAGAATCAAATCCGTATTTTAACCCAAGAGCCATCCCCTCACTTAAAGTACCGATTTTTCCCAAAGACCATTTTTGAAACGCAAAGTTCAACTTTTCCATAGTTGGCATTACTTTGTAATATAAGTTCTCATACTCTTTTACCGAAAACAAGTCCGGAGCTAAGCTGAGCTCATTCGGTTCCAATTCAAATGATTTGACTACAAAAGTTTTAATATATTGATACACTTCATGCCTCCCACTCTCGAACAATATGCCATGAAAAAAATTAGTTAAAGTTCTAAATTCTTTAATTTGAGACTCCAAATTGACATAAAATTTCTTTTGCACACTATTTTTTACCACATAATCTTTTTCAGCAGATAGGATCAAAGTTGGAATATTAATCGCTGCGGCATCCTCCACCAATCTTTTACCTGCACTTTGTAAATCCACTAATAACCTACCATTAATCGACTTTGAAATCAGCGGATCTTGATCATACGCTTCCTGTTGTGCTTTATCGTGAGTTAAAACTTTAGACTTGACATAACTTTGAATCACTAAATCTTTTTTTAGTTTGGTTGTAAAACCAATAAACTCATTAGCAAAAGGAACATATAATTTAATCTCAAATGCAGGAGCTAACAAGGCCATACCTGCAATTGCAGGAGCAAAATCATGAACCCATGACGTCACAATAACTCCAGCTATGCTATTGGCAATTACGAAAATATCTTGTTCATATATCTGATATTGATGATGCAGATATTTAGAAAACATATCCAAATCCCGTACATTATCCATGAAAATTGGTGATACCGGTTCTTTGGTATAACCATGTCCACGAAGATCATAAGCGAAAATATTATAACCTTCAAACTGAGCATCCGTGGCGATCTCATGTAACCGTTCAGAATGTTCGTGACCACGGTGTATAATGATCAATGTTTTTTGATTGGGTCGAAAATTCCATTCTCGATAAAAAATGTCACTTCCGTCAAAACTTTTAAAATATCCTGTGTTCATCATCTTTTCATTTTAATAAGTCAATTGAAGCGGCATGTAGAATACTATTTTTATTCTTTTCTTGCATCAAAGCAATTGATTGGTTTATATTTAAATATAATATTTTTTTTAACAATAATACACCTACTAATGTACTTCTGGAATACCCCATGGTACAGTGTATGATCACCCTTGTTTCTGGACATCGTTGCTCATACGCGAGCGCTATCTTGCTAACCAGATTTTCCAGATCAACAATTGAGGCTACTCCAATATCCAATATAGGGAATGAATAATACAAACACTGTTCCTTAATGATCCTATTTTCCTCCAACTCTGCTGACAAGTCATATACATAATCCTTTTTAGATATCTGACAAGCTACAATCTCTTTATTGGTTAATCGAGCTGTAATAAACATGTGTGGCAATATTTCTAAGAGTACCTTTTCTTGTTTTTTCCTAAAAAAATGCCATATTAAATAATATGAAAACTGGTAAGGAAAATAAAATATCTTTTTCAAGATTGAAATATGTCCATATTTATCTTTTAAAAAATGGTGACAGTTATATTGATATTGTAACCCAACCATAAAGACCATTATACTGACCCATACTGCTACAAAACAATAGACAAGATTTAATTCATAGCATAATGAAGCCAATAAACATGCTATAAAACTGAATAGATAATAAAAACAAGCAATATATTGATTCCTGCACGCAGCTAATTTTTTATTGGGAAAGGTTAATATCAAAACAATCTGTACAAGTATTAATGCCGTTATTACATCTATGAAGTGATGTTGATAAACAGTCATTGTCGATATTCCTAAAAGAATTAACCAGAATCCAAAAATGAATTTCACAACTCCAAATAAACGTTCTTTTAATACAGACCAAAACAAACAAGCATAACCAATATGTAATGATGGCGCCTGATTGAAGGGAGAATCCCAAGTCTTTAAAAAATCAAAAAAATAATATAACGGAAAAGTATTGACAATTGGTTTTGAATAAGAAAACTCAAGCGGAATAAGGATAAAGAAAATACCAGATGCAACCGTTAATAGCACAACACGTTTTAGATACACCATCAATTGAGATCTAGTGCGGCATAGAAAACAAAGTGACAAAAAAAACACTCCGCTGGACATATATGGAATAATCATCCAAGGAATAAAAGGAATGTTTCTTTCAAAACTAAATACAAAAGAAGGTACAACTTCCAAATTAGAAGCATAATAAGCACTAGCGTTGTAAATTAATGAAAATATAAACCAGCAGGCCAATGCTGCTTTAATTTTAAGTTGTATCGTCAGTCGTTTTTCATCCATTTTGCTTTTTTATACATCATAATATCCAAAAACCGAGCAGGAAAATAAGACAGAAACTTCATCAAGACTTTCATCTTCCAGGGGAAAACATAAAGTTCCTTTTTTTTAACGATAGCGTCAGCAATATAGATGGCAGCTTCTTCTTGTGAAACTAAATAAGGTTTCTTTGATAAATTCTGTTGATTAAGATCGCGCAATTTTTGGGTATCCACATACCCAGGAGCAATAGTCGTGACTGTGATCCCAAATGGTTCTAATGCCTTACGATATGCATCAGCAATTTGAATCACCGCTCTTTTGGATTTACTATATAGACTTGCTTTTGGGTAATGTAGCGTCCCAGAAATGGATGCAATCGTGACTATATGCCCTTGATTGTGTTTACGCATAACTTTTCTTGCTATCTCAAAACAATTAACAGTACCTACAATATTGATTTGTAACATATCAATGCTTTCATTATATCGGATCTTTCGAGCGACATCATCAGCATAGCTACCTGTTGTATTAATAAAAAGATCCAATGGCTCCTGTTGCACAAAGTCAAGAACATAAAGCTGCAGCATTTCCACATTTAACACATCAACCTCATATTTCGTTAAATTGCCGTGTTCAATAACAGTTTTTTGTAAGTCTCTTCCACAAATAGCAACAAGATAACCTTTAGCCAGATACAAATTAGCTAACGCCGCACCAATGCCAGATGTTCCTCCTGCAATAAAAACTTTCATCTTTTTAAACTTTCTAATGTCTTCTGATAACCATATTGCCATTGTCGTTCAATATCATCTTGATAATGCTCAATAGTATCTGGTCGTTTTACAACAATCTCTCCCTTGAACCAGTCTACATCCTTAGCACAATAATGTCCTTTAAGGATTTGGGGAGCATCTCGAGTATCAATCCAATAATCAGCATGTTGCACTTCTACCTCACGTAATCGTTGATTACCACTGAATCCTAACACGGCTCTTACTAATGCTTCCTCTACAGGTTTATACGACTGTTTTCGCTCTATAAAAGTATGATCTGCGAAGTATTGTGCTAATTCTATTGGAACCAAATCTACCGCTCCTCCAGCATAATAATTTTGTCCAATCTCTACTGGTGCTACGTAAAACATATCGGATATCGATATGCGCACAGCTTGATGAAGTGGCACTGAGCTTTCGATCAAAATTTCTTTTGAAACCGCGCTATGCAAATAGTTCTCAGATTCAATTTCAATTTGATCGGCGGCGATCTTTTTAGCAGTTTCTACGTCAGTAAACAAAACTTTTTGATAGAGCTTCCTATCTCCCCTTTTAAATAAAACCTCAAGAGGTGTAAACAACATCTTAGAACCTACAACAATGATTTTAGGGCTGTTGTTTTGTTGTTGTTTCAATGTAGGTAACAAGACTGTTAAATCTTGAGGCATTTCGACCAAGTATCGATCTAGTACGTCTTCTATATATGGAGCATATTCTTTGTTAAAAGTCTTCAATAAAGAGTAATATCCGATCTTAAAAATACTTTTATGGTCTGTCAATTTTATTTGAGCAACAAAATCATAAAATTCCTTTGACTTAAGATATTCTTTTTGTTCATTAACTTGGGGAAAAGTCTGTATAACAGCCGCAGCAATAGCTCCCCCACAACTAGCAACAATAAGATCAGGAGACATGTTCATGTCTACTAATGCAGCATACATGCCCGTATATAATGCAAAGCGCGTTCCTCCTCCAGAGAAGACAATTGCCCTTTCAAATTCCTTCTTAGCCATCATTTTAATAAAATATACTGTACAATAAGAAAGAAGGCTGGTGCATTAAAAGTTAAGCTATCCATCCGATCCAATAGTCCGCCATGTCCCGGAATTAAAGTGCCTGTATCTTTGACATGTGCTTTGCGCTTCATATAAGACATAAGCACATCTCCACCAAATCCCAATATCCCAAGTAATAATCCCATAAACGTAAAATTGAGTAAATCATAAAATGAAAATAATAGATAACCCAATAGATTGCTCAGTAGCGTTGTCAACATAACACCTCCAATTAGTCCTTCCCAGGTTTTATTGGGGCTGATTTTTGGGACAATCGGTTTATTGCCGAAGAATTTACCGGATAGGTATTGAAAAACATCATTTAGCTCGGTGACCACAACAATAAAGATAATTAATCGAAGGCCAAAATGAGATATGATCGGATATTCAATAGATCGTATATATGCCAGATAAGCAAAACAGATCAAAGTGATACAGAGTCCTATTCCAAAAGAAAGCAGAGCTTTAAAAGAAAATTTCCAAACGATGAATAAAATTATTAAGGCGATTAATACAGTAATAATAGCATAACGAAGATAAGCAGTATCGGAAATAAAATAAATGAAATACGCCTGTAAACAAGTTAGCAAAACTAATAAAGGAAGAAAGGAGAAGTTTGGTTTGATCATCCTAAAAATTTCCTTCATCCCCTGAAAGGTAAGCAAGCTGACAAAGATTGTCATCGTTAGCGAATTAATAATGCCTAAAGAAAAAAGAATAATAATATATACCCAACTTTTTACACGGATAGGGACATCCGAAAATTTTCCATTAACAGGATTTTGCTCTTTCATATTTAGATTAAAGATTTTTTCAACCTTATTAAAGTACTGATGATTAACAACATATTAATAATCATAAAAATATATAAAGAACTATTCTGTAAGGAAACTTGGCAGAAGGCTAATATTCCATACAAACCCACTAATAAAGCACGGTCACTTTTACCCATTGGCCCGTCGTATCGACGTGCAGTACCCACGACCTTTCCCATCAGACCCGCCATCTCGTTGATAATACTCAATATGATGAAGATAATAATCAGATAGAGACTTTCTGGAAGAAATTTAATCAACGGAAAAAAAACAAAAACATCAGATACGACATCTCCAATTTCATTTAACAATTCTCCTTTTTTGCTAGTTTGATTGTATGTCCTCGCCATCATACCATCCAATGCATTTAAAGCCATACGAATCAGTAAACCTATAGGAAGAGCTAAAAAAAACCAGCTGCAATAATCAGCACTCCAAAATAATAAGCCAATCAGCAATGAAAGTACGATCGAAGCTATGGTTATTTGATTTGCAGTCACATTTCTTTTATAGAAGAAAGCCAATATAGGCTTTAGTAGTTGCTGAAATTTGGGCTTTAGTTTATATACAGAAATCATGTGTTAGTATGTATTATTATTAAAATAAATAAAAAAGGCTCTTTTCGCAATTATAGAATCAAATATACTCCACATTTCTTTTAATCACTCTAAAGTTTTGCGAAACTTTTATTGTTTAACTTAGGCTAGTTTGAGATCTTCATATCACCCATAATACAAAAAGGTAAGTATCGATGATACTTACCTTTCCTGACTCGATATTCGATTATAATTTACCGTTCGATATCTTTTAAGCTATTCATTTTTTTATATTCAAGAAATCCTTTTATATCTTCAAAATGTTCACGAACGCGTTTATTTCCAAATTCAAATACCTTTTTAGCTAGGCCATCCAGAAAATCACGATCATGCGATACTAAAATCAAAGTTCCATCAAAATCTTGGAGAGCATCTTTAATAATATCTTTCGTTTTCATATCCAAGTGGTTGGTAGGCTCATCCAGAATAAGAACATTTACCGGCTCTAGGAGTAATTTTATCATAGCTAATCGTGTTTTTTCACCACCAGATAAAACCTTTACCTTTTTTGTTGTATCATCTCCGCTAAACATAAAAGCACCTAATAGATCTTTTATTTTAACTCTAACGTCACCTACAGCAATCTGATCTATCGTATCAAATACGGTTAATTCGCCATCCAAAAGTGCAGCTTGATTTTGAGCAAAATAACCGATTTTAGCGTTATGTCCTATTTTCAAAGATCCTTCATAATCGATCTCCCCCATAATAGCTTTGATCATGGTTGATTTTCCTTCACCATTCTTACCTACAAAAGCGACTTTTTCACCACGTTCGATGACCATATCAGCTTTTTGAAAAACAACATGGTCGCCATATTTTTTGGTTAATTCCTCCACGATAACAGGATATTGTCCAGATCGTGGTGAAGGAGGAAATTTCAATCTTAATGCCGAAGTATCGACCTCATCAATCTCGATGACATCTAATTTTTCCAACATCTTGACACGAGATTGGACTTGAAGTGTTTTCGAATATGTACCTCTAAATCGATCTATAAACTCCTGATTGTCGGCAATGAAGCGCTGTTGCTCCTCATAGGCTTTCAGTTGATGCTGACGACGTTCCTTTCTCAGTTCAAGATAGTGGCTATATTTTGCTTTATAGTCATAGATACGCCCCATAGTAACCTCTATAGTGCGGTTAGTGATCGTATCAACAAAAGCTCTATCGTGTGAAATAACGATAACAGCCTTCGCTGAATTCAATAGAAAATCCTCTAACCATTGAATACTTTCAATATCCATATGGTTGGTCGGCTCATCCAATAATATTAAATCTGGTTTTTTCAATAAAATTTTTGCCAATTCAATACGCATGCGCCATCCACCCGAGAATTCTGACGTTTGACGCGTAAAGTCCGAACGTTCAAAACCTAAACCCTTTAGTACTTTTTCAACCTCTGCGTCATAGTTTACTTCCTCAATCGAATAGAATTTCTCACTTAACTCGGATACTCTTTCGATAAGTTTCATGTAATCATCAGTTTCATAATCTGTTCTTACATTTAACTGTTCATTCAACTGCTCTAGCTCATCACGCATATGATACGCCTCTTCGAAAGCTTTTGACGTTTCCTCAAAGACGGTCACATTATCTTGTGTTAATAAATGCTGGGGTAAGTAGGCAATAACTGCATCTTTAGGACCAGATACATTTCCTGTAGTAGGTTTACCTGCGCCAGCAATAATCTTCAATAATGTCGATTTACCTGCACCATTTTTTCCCATAAGAGCAATTTTATCATTCTCATTAATTGAAAATGATACATCACTAAAAAGAGTTGTTCCTCCAAAGGAAACTGAAATATTATTTACGTTAATCACTTTTATTCGCTTTTTTTTTTGCGCAAAGATAAGCGAATCAATCTTATAAATAGAGTAAGTACCATTTTTATAATAAAAGAAGTCCCTATTGTTTGCCAAAATAATAACAAGCTCATACCTATTCATTTTCGTAAATGCTTATATCATGAATTGAGTTCTCCGAGTATAAAAGAAATTAATAATAGTAATTTTCAATTTTGTGTATCTTTGTCACATGCGATTTGATATAATTACCGTACTTCCAAGTTTATTAGAAAGCCCATTTGCGCATTCTATTTTACAGCGAGCACAGAAAAAAGGTTTGGCTGAAATTGTTGTTCACAATCTTCGTGATTATGCAACCAATAAGCAAAAAAGTGTTGACGACTATCCATACGGAGGAGGTTCAGGTATGGTGATGCAAATAGAACCTTTTGCTGCCTGTATTGAAAAACTACAGTCCGAGCGAAATTATGATGAAATCATATTTATGTCCCCTGATGGAGAAACACTCAATCAAGAAATAGCAAATAATCTATCTACTAAAGGCAATATGATGATTCTTTGTGGTCATTATAAAGGGATTGATCAGCGCATTCGAGATATTTATGTTACAAAAGAAATTTCCGTCGGTGATTATGTGTTATCAGGGGGAGAATTACCAGCAGCAATTTTAACAGATGCTATCATCAGGTTGATACCTGGAGTTTTATCTGACGAAACATCGGCATTATCTGACTCTTTTCAAGACGGATTATTAGATGCACCCATTTATACGCGTCCAGCAGATTGGAAAGGACATAAAGTCCCTGATGTTTTACTCAGCGGACACGAAGCTAAAATTTCAGCTTGGCGGGATGAACAGCAACTAATTCGTACCCAAAAAAGGAGACCTGATTTATTAAATGACTAATAAATTTCAGTTTTTATTGATTATTTATCATAAAAAGTTTGCATAATCATTTTTTTTTATAAATTTGTGATACAATGACGACAGTTAGAACATATACAAATTGGTGGTGGCCTGAAGCAACAAGCATCGGGGACTAATTGGTATTGTCAAAATATTTCATAATCAACCAAAACCATTTATGGAAGTTCAAACCCGATGCTACTCAGTATCGGGTTTTTTTATGTTTAAAAATTAAAGAATAAAATGAAATACACGTTTAAAACAAATCTTAAAAAATTGCTCGCTGATACGACAACACCAGTTAGCATCTATCTCAGATTACGTGATGTCTTTCCGAATAGCATTTTACTTGAAAGCTCTGACTACCATAGTAGAGACAACAATATCAGTTACATCTGTTGCCAATCTATTGCACATATCAAATTAGATAGTAAGCAATTAGAAATTGCGTATCCAAATGAAAAACTTATTATTAAGAGCAAGGAAGAAATCAATTTAAAAGAAGAGGTTGCTATTTTTAGAAAAGCTTTTGAAGCAACACACTCTACAGAGCGTAATATCATATCAAATGGACTATTTGGATACTTCACATTTGACACCATCGAGCATTTCGAAGATATCAAATTAACTACAGTTCCAAGTCAAAAGCTAGATATTCCTCATTTACAATACCACGTATACAAATACGTGATTGCGATTGACCACTTTCGCAACGAACTGTTTGTATATGAGCACTTATTAGATGATGAAGCATCAGAATTGGACAAACTTCAATATTTAATTCAAAATAAAAACTTTCCCGAATATACATTTAGTAGAACTGGAGAAGAGACTTCTAATAGATCCGATGAAGAACATCGCGAGTTAGTGAAAAAGGTAAAAGAACATATTCAACGAGGAGATGTTTTTCAGATTGTTCCATCACGTGCTTTTTCAACACCATTTCTAGGTGATGAATTCAATGTGTACCGTGCATTACGCTCCATTAATCCATCGCCCTATTTATTTTATTTTGACTACGGGAATTTCAAATTATTTGGTTCTTCACCCGAAGCGCAGTTGACTATCAAAAATGGGGAAGCAACCATTTACCCAATTGCTGGAACTTTCAAACGTACCGGCAATATGGAAGAAGATATTAAAATCGCCGAACAACTTAAAAACGATCCAAAAGAATCAGCTGAACATGTGATGCTTGTAGATTTAGCAAGAAATGATTTAAGCAGACACTGTAGCCATGTCGAAGTGAAATCATATAAAGAAGCACAGTACTATTCGCATGTCATTCACTTAGTCTCGAAAGTATCAGGCAAATTAAAACCTGGAGTCAATCCCTTTGATGTTGTCGGTGACACTTACCCCGCAGGAACATTAAGCGGTGCCCCAAAACACATGGCGCTCACACTGATAGACAGATATGAAGGTCAACAGCGTTCGTTTTACAGCGGGGCAATCGGCTATATGGGTTTCAATGGTGACTTTAATCATGCCATTATGATCCGGTCATTCTTGAGTAAACAAAATCTACTTAATTACCAAGCTGGTGGAGGTATTGTACTCGATTCAGATCCAGAGATGGAGTTACAAGAAGTAAACAATAAAATAGCAGCTTTGAGAAAAGCTTTAGAATTAGCAGAGACGTTATGATTAGACCGTTAGCATATTGTGATAATCTGTCACACATTCGTAGTTCAATTGATTGTATTGATTACAGAATCATTGAACTTCTTGCACAGCGAGCAGAATATGTTGAGCAAGCCGCTCATTACAAATCCTCATTAGAGGAAGTAAAAGCTGAGCAAAGAGTCATCAACATGTTTGAACAAAGAAACGAATGGGCATCTTCCTTTAATATGGATGCAAAACTGATTGAAAGTATATTTCAATCTATTATCAATCATTTCATTAATAAAGAAACAGAAATTTTCCATGAGCAATCATAAAATATTAGTAATCGATAATTACGATTCTTTCACGTACAATTTGGTACACCTATTACAAGAGTGCGATCAAGAGTATACCGTATGGAGAAATGATAAATTCAAATTAGAAGATGTAGCTGCTTTCGATAAAATTTTATTATCGCCAGGTCCTGGTATCCCCGAAGAAGCAGGTTTGTTGTTGGATGTCATTCGCGAATATGCTGACAAAAAGAGTATTTTGGGTATTTGTTTGGGACAGCAAGCAATTGCGGAAGTTTTTGGAGGCAAATTGTATAACATGCCTAGACCACTTCACGGTGTTGCGACAGATTTAATTATCACCGATTCTTCTGAAAAGTTATTTGAAAATTATAGCAATCACAGCAAAATTGCCAGGTATCATTCTTGGGCAGTCGAAGCCTCATCCCTTCCTGAATCTTTAAAAATAACAGCAACTGACGAAGACGGTGTTATTATGGCTCTATCCCATACCACGCTAGATGTAAAAGGCTTACAATTTCATCCAGAATCTGTCTTAACAGAAAATGGGAAACAATTAATTGAAAACTGGTTAAAAAAATAGAAATGACAATTTTAGATAAAATAGTTGAAAGAAAGAGAGTTGAAGTAGCTGAAGCAAAATCAAAAGTTTCGATTGAAGAATTAAGTCATTATCCACTCTTTGACAGAACTTGTTATTCACTAAAAGAATCTGTTCTTGATCCACAACGTACTGGTATCATTTCCGAATACAAAAGGGCATCACCCTCCAAAGGTGTTATTAATAATACAAACAGTGTTTCCGAAGTAGTACAGGGCTATCAAAAAGCGGGAGCATCCGCTATTTCAGTGTTAACAGATGCTGATTTTTTTCAAGGAAGTTTAGAAGACTTAAAAGCTGCTAGAGAAGTTTTGACCATTCCATTACTTCGAAAAGAATTTATTGTTGATCAATATCAAATTGCAGAAGCCAAAGCTTATGGAGCTGATATTATATTATTAATAGCAGCATGTTTGACAGTAAAAGAGATACAAGAATTATCCAGTTACTCCAAATCTTTAGGCCTCAATGTACTCTTGGAAGTCCATAACGAAGAAGAGTTAAAGGATAATTTATTGGATACAATTGACGCTATAGGTGTTAACAATCGAAATCTAAAAGATTTTTCTGTGTCACTAGCACATTCTTACGATTTAGTCAACAAAATTCCTGATCATTATATAAAAGTATCTGAAAGCGGTATCTCTGATCCAAGTACCATCCGTGAATTGAAAAACATCGGTTACCAGTCTTTTCTTATTGGTGAAAACTTTATGAAAACAACCAATCCTGGCGAAGCATTAGCCGAATTTGTAAAAGAAATATCAAAATAATTTAAAACGAATCTAAATAAGAGTATATTTGCTATCTTAAATCACAGATTAAGTAGCGCCTTCTTATTTTGGAAACAAAAATTTTTATCATAAATAAAGAAAACTTTGAGCAAATATACCTGCAGTATTGGGAGGGTATGTTTGCTTTTTGTTTGAAAAACATTCAAGATGAAGAAGTCGCAAAAGAAATTGTACAAGAAGTATTCAAGTCGTTATGGGAACGCAGAGATAGTCTTAGACTAAAAGAAGTAGAGCGTTACTTGATACGTGCTGTAAAACTAAAAACATTTGAATACATTCGTAACAAAGTTACTCGTCAGCAACATTTAGAAAATTTCACTAATAATAAACAAAACTATTATGTGGAATATCCATTGATTGCCGAGGAACTGTCACAAAAAATATCAAAATTGGTCAATGAACTGCCTACTCAATGCAAAAAGGTTTTTCAGATGAGTAGAGATCAAGGCCTTACGAATAAAGAAATTGCCACGAAACTGTATATTTCAGAAAGAGCTGTAGAATATCATATTTCCAAGGCTTTAAAAACGTTAAAAATGGAATTAACGGATTATATTAATTAAATGATAAAGAATTCCTGTATTTTTGTCATAAGTAAATATTGCGATGCAAGTTGATCATAAGTTGATAGAAAAATATCATTTGAACCAATGCACTCCAGAAGAACGAAATCTTGTGGAAGAATGGCTTATAGATGATACTTTAGACTTTCCCTCGCTTCCCATTTCTCAAGCAGACAAGTCCCATATCCAGTCAGAAATTTGGGAAAACATCAGTCCGCATATCACGGAATCTCCCGTAATAAAAAAAGAAAACCTGATAAAAAAACGGCTTCGTTATATCGCTATCGCTGCTTCTCTACTTATTATATTTGGTTTCTATATATCTAAAAATAATATAGACAAGGAGATCAGTTATGCCATATTTGACAATAGCACCGGTCCTAATTCAAAATATTTTGATAAGAATAACTATGAACTTATATTAGGAAAGCATGCTACAGCCAAGATTAATATCGAAACAGGAGAATTTTTCTCATTAGGTACCATGGTGATCATACCTAAGAAAGATTTTGAGTTTAATTTTACAGGTACTAGGGAGAAAAAAGAGCTGAAAAATGGGGAAACTTATTTTATCCTTAATTCTAAAAACACAGGTAAGCAAATTATTCTTTCCCAATCTGAGCTTACTTTCTTAGCGCCTACGATACAAAACCAACTTAAATTACAGTTTAACAATATATAGTCGCCCATATTAATATCTTCTTTCATGCAATTAAAACCTATTTCTAAATTTCTACTTCTTTTATTAATAGTTGTTTTTATTGGCTGTTCTAGTCGGGACCAAACTAGTCGTCCGAAAGACAAATACAGTCTCTATATCATGAATAAGAATTTAGGCAATACAATTGTCACAGTCAATTCTCTTGATTCAGGGATAGTTGATATTCTTAAGCAAGGTATCAATTTACCTACGCAATATTTCGATCGCAGCATTATCATTCATGACGGTTATTTCTATCACATAAAAAATGCAAAATTTCGTAAATTTGAAATTAAAGAAAATGCATTATCAGAAGTAGCTGCCATCGCAATGCCAGATGAATATATAGAAAATATGAATTGGCAGGGAAAAGACACATTATTGATTTTTACAGTTGATAATAAAACCTACAGCAAACTGAATTATTATAAAATAGATGTTAAGAAGTTTGAAGTTCTACAAAAAGAACAAATAGCGTTACCCCCGGCCCCATCCAATTTTTCAACGGTATCAATTGGATTTAGCACCTTGCATGACAAAAATTTGATACTCGGGTATACCTATAATAAAGTGATCAATGAAACAGATTTTACAACAATTGACACGATGTATTTTGCGACACTAGATCCACAGACATTGCAAATAAAGTCCATAAATAAAGATAGTAGATCCACTTATCCAGGCGGCATCAATACCGTACAATCCTATAGCTTCCATGATGAAATAGGGAATTTTTACTTTATGAGTTGTCCTGGAATTGCACTAGGAAACAATCTGACTAAACCGACAGCAATCTTTAGAATTGAAAAAAATAGTTCCATTATCGATCCTGACTATTGCATCAATTTAACCGCAGCCACAAAAAATCATGCCTATGGCATGTGGTATCTAGGAAATAATGAAGCAATCATCCGCAGTGAAAGAAAAGATCGCTATACTGATTTTAGTGATCATCATTCCACTTATCAATTTGAATATTATCGAGTAGATCTTTTGAAAAATAAGGTCACTAAGTTAGATCTCCCTTTTGATAAAGGCACCCGTAAGGAATCTGTACTTGTCGAGAATGGCAAAGCTTATATAACCATTGATGACAAAGATGATAATCATCAAATCTGGATATATGATATCAAGACAAAAAAAATCAATAACGGATTAAAACTGAACCATGAAACCAATTTCATGGTTCGTGTTGATAAATTGAATTAATTTTTATTAACAAAAACAGATCGTTATAAATTGGTATGCATTTCTCTAGGGTTGACTCTTATTAAATTTAGATTCACCTATCAGATGTAGTAAAGTCATTAGATTAAGATTAACCTACTTCTCCAATTTATAGTATATAGCTTCAGAAAAATATCAAGCTATGATTACTACATGACCTAACATCACAGTAAATAAACTGAACTCCTTCAAATATCTATCTTCAGAACATTCTACTTTCAATTAAATCCCTCTGATAAATCATTACTATAGCTATAATAATAGCAATTGATAATTCCTTATTTCACTTAATTACTCCAATATTTATAAAATATGGACTAATTATAGTGCTATCATTTAGGCGACTAGCATATTTATCCATATTTTTCACGCGCTGACCTTCGGTAAAAGTTGAGTTAAGCAACATCCTTATGTATAATTAATCTAAATAAAGGGATGTTAAAATTAAAAATTATATGGTTAAATCTATTCTTAATCATATCGCTTACTTCTTACGCACAGCAGAAAGGGGAACTTAAGGGAAAGGTAAGCACGAGTTCAAATGAACCGATAGAAGGAGCAACTATTACCCTAATAGGAACAAGCCAAGTTACACAAGCAGATAAGAATGGATTATTTTCAATAAAAAATCTTTCCTTTGGCAACCATACTATACGTATTTCAGCTGTTGGACATCAAGCCAAAGACAAAGCATTCCACATTAGCCAATTAACAACAGAATTGTCCACGATCCACTTGACCACAGAACATACAACAATGGATGAGGTAGAGATTGTTGCACGGTCAGAAGCCCAGGAAGTACAAAAACAACCCTTTAATGTAACGGCTATAGATGCTAAGAAATTGTACAATACGACTATGGATATTGGGCAAGCTCTTAATCGCGTTTCTGGCGTGAGATTACGCGAGTCTGGTGGTATCGGATCAAACATGTCTTTTAGCTTAAATGGATTTTCCGGAAATCAGATTAAGTTATTTTTAGATGGTATACCGATGGATAATTTTGGATCATCTTTCCAATTAAACAATATTCCTATCAATTTTGCTGAACGTGTAGAAGTATACCGAGGAGTCGTTCCAGTATGGTTAGGAGGTGATGCTCTGGGTGGAGCAGTTAATATCGTGACAAAAAACCAACCAGGCAAATATATCGATGCTTCCTATTCATTTGGATCATTCAATACCCATAAATCTTCTGTCAATACCGGTTACGTAGCTGACAACGGATTTACAATGACATTATCTGCATTCCAAAACTATTCGGATAATAATTACTGGGTAAATGTAAGGTCATATAACTTCGATACGGAGAAATATTTTCCTGCCGAAAGAAGAAAACGTTTTCACGATACTTACAGAAATGAAACCTTGATCTATAATATAGGAGTTTCAAATAAAAAATATGCAGACCAACTTCTGTTTGGAATTACACTCGGTCAAAATAAAAAAGAAATCCAGACCGGTAATACCATGGAAGATGTATACGGTGGTAGAGAAAGTCTGGGGAATATTGTTCAACCGACATGGAAGTATATCAAGAAAAATTTATGGACAAAAGGTCTTGATGTTACTCTAAATGCACGTTACAATTTCGGTCAGGAAAGAAGTTTAGATACTGTACCTCGAAAATTCACTTGGACTGGAGAAAGTAGACCTAAAAATCCGGATCAACCCAATGCACCAGGAGGAGAAAATGAATTAACAGATTACCGCTATAAAAACAATAATGGCAATCTTACTGCTAACATTTCTTATGCAATCAATGATCAGCACAGCATCATGATCAATCATTTGTTGACAACATTTGATAGAAAGGGTAAAGATCATTATTATCCAGATTTAGAAATTAACAAACTTCCTCGAAAAACAACCAAAAATATTACAGGTATCGGATTCAGAACCGCTTTACACGATCGCTGGGATGCTAATCTTTTTGTAAAAAATTATAACCAACAAGGAAAATATTTCACAGAAGTCAGTAAGCAAGTTTATGAAAACTTAGAAACGACGACCAATAAAATCGGATATGGTTTAGCAACGTCCTATTTTGTCAATAAGGATATTCAATTAAAAGCCTCTTATGAAAAAGCTTACCGACTTCCAGATAATACGGAACTATTTGGCGACGCTTTAGATATAAGCGCTAATCCGACCTTAAAACCAGAAAGCAGTGACAATATTAACTTCGGATTGTCTTATGCTCTGAAATGGAAGGAAAGCAATCAACTCATCATCGATGCTAATTACATCTACCGAAATGCAACAGACTTTATTCGCCAGAGCATTGGGCCATTAACGAGTAGCGGAAAAAGAGAAATTAAAAGTGCCAATTTAAGAAGTGTTCAAAATAATAGTGTTGATATCAATCTGAAATATTATTATAAAAACCATTTATCAATTGGTGGGAATATGACATATCAGAACCTGATCAATACGACACAATTTGAAGATGGACAAACGGTAGAGAGCAGTATTTACAAAGATCGTCTTCCCAATATGCCATATCTATATGGCAACGCAGACGTGGCTTACTATTTCCACCATGTTGGTAAACAAAATAACACCTTAACAATTGGGTATAATCTACAATATATCCATGAATTCTTTCTAACGTGGCCAAGTTTAGGGACACCATCCCAGAGATATAAAATTCCAGAACAGCTCTCACATGATATCAACATCATCTATTCTCTAGCCTCTGGAAAATACAACATCGCTTTAGAATGTAATAATCTAACCGATGCCACACGCTACGACAATTTCGAAATGCAAAAACCGAGTAGATCATTCAACATTAAATTCAGATACTTTATACGTACAAAGTAATAACATTCAATAACAATCAAAATTCAATAACAAATAATAAAAATGAAAAAGTTAAACACTTTAAGAATGCTAACATTAGCATGTGGCGTTTTAGCCATTACTGCATGTTCAAAAGACAATCCTTCTGAAAGCGGGATTGATAATGGAAATTCTGAAAAAAAAGAAAAATTTGTTTTTATAGTAGACGGGCAGGGTAGTTCTGAGTCTGGAACTTCAGGTAAATATATATTATCTACAGACAATGTTACTGACGGTTCTATCAGTATTGTAGGCAATGGCATGCCAGCAACGGAACATTCCTTTATCAATCAAAACAACTACATCTTTGGATTAACATATGGCGGTCAAGGCCCTATAACACCTTATAATATTGACAGCAAAGGTGAATTCCAGAGACTTAAAGATGAACAAGTAAATGCAGAATCTGCGGGTATCTATGGTAATTATGGTGACAAAAACATTATTTTAGGTACGACCAATAGAAGTATTGCAAACCCTGTTGCAACTTTAAGAAATTACGATGCACAAAACTTCTCTATAGCAAATAAAAATACCGTAGATCTATCCAAAGTTTTAGGTGGAAAAAGAATGGCCATCTGGACGGGTGTATTTCAAGTAGGCAATAAATTATATGTTCCTTTTCAATCTGGCGACGGATCAAACAACTGGGGTGGTAATTTTACCACTACCGACACCACATATATCGGGATATTCTCTTATCCAGAGTTGAAATTTGAAAAAACCATCAGAGATGGTCGTGGTTCACACATTGGAAACTGGTGGGCACAGCAAGGTCTTGCTGTTGACGATAAAGGCGATGCATATGTGTGGTTCTCTGCAAATGAAGCATCATTAGCCTCTAAAAACAAATCGGGATTCCTAAGAATCAAGAAAGGAACAGATGAGTTTGATAAAGACTATTATTTTGATATCGAATCATTAGGAAATGGAAAAATTGCTAGAGGAAGCTATCTTAAAGATGACAAATTTTTAATGACCATCTATAATAAAGGTCAGCAAGCTGAAGGTGTAGGTGGTGGATTAGTAAAATTATATATTGTAGATATCCAAACAAAAAAGATGACAGAAATCAAAGAAATTCCTGCTCATGAGCAACAAGGCTATAAGGATGTCGTATTTGTTGAAAAAGATGGTAGCAAAGCTTACTATGCATGTCAAAGCTTAGAAGACAAACAATATTATACTTACACCATTGACATCAAGAATGCAACAGCGAAAAAAGGTTTAAAATTTGTCGGAGTAGCAGGTGTTTCGTCAATGAGTAAAATCAATTATTAAAAAAATCCATTTATTCTGTCAAAGTATCCCTTTGACAGAATAAATTTTATCACTTCATACATATTACTGTAAATCATTATGCTCAGCAAAATTAATGCATGGTTACATCTTTGGTTGGGATTAGCGGCAGGTATACCTGTCGTCATCCTGAGTATTACTGGCTGTGTACTTGTCTTCGAACATGACATAAAAGAATTAACCACAAACTATATTCAGGTAGAAGCACAAAAATCCGAAGATCAGCTCCCGCCTTCTGCCATATACAAAGCAGTTCAAGCCGCTATTCCAGACAAAGAAATTGCTAGTTCTTGGTATTATGGTTTAGACAAATCCGTAAAAGTAAGTTTAGATCACTCCGATAGCTTAGTTTATGTAAACCCTTACACCGCCGAGATACTAGCCGTAGTCAACCACGAAGATTTTTTTCATTTCATGGATGAGGGGCACCGTCACTTATGGATGCCAAACAAGATAGGTCGTCAAGTTGTAGGCTGGAGTACATTTATATTCTTTTCGCTATTAATAACAGGACTTATATTGTGGTGGCCAAAAAAATGGAATAAAAGATCTCGGGAACAAAGTTTCAAAATAAAATGGCGCGCTAAATTTAAACGCATTAATTATGACCTGCATAATGTTTTAGGTTTTTACGCATTGACAATCGCATTAGTGATGTGTCTTACAGGATTAGTGATGAGTTTTCCTTGGATGCGCAAATCCGTGGTATGGCTTAGTGGTGGATATCCAAATAAACCTAAAATGGAACAAGTGGAAAAAGAAACTCCAGATGATCAACCTTTGAATGATGCATTGCTCGTTGCGGATCAAATCTGGTATAAAGTGCGACATGAATACGCTCGTCATAATAAAGAAGCAGTTATCGTACATTATCCTGAAGAAGAAGAAAAAACAGTTTATGCTTGTACTGATATGGCAAACGGAACATGGAGAGATTTAAATTTTGATCGCAATACTTTAGAACTCACTGGTCGAAAACAAGGACCTATCGATGATGCGAATACCACAGAATGGCTCATGCGGTCAAATTATGCCCTACATACAGGATTTATTGGTGGAATGACCACTAAGATCATCTACTTTTTAGCTTCACTCATTTGTGCAACTTTACCCATTACTGGCTTCTATATCTGGTGGGGGAAAAAGAAAAAAACAGTAAAAAAATCCAAAAAAGTTCCATCCGTAACCTCTTAAACTTGCTGACATGTTTCATCACTGTAGATACTTTATTAGTTTATTTTTAGTTTTCACCTTATTTGCTGCATATGCTCAAAATTCTACTACAATCGTTGGTCGTATCATAGATGAAAATGCAGCACCAATCCCATATGCACAAGTAAGTCTACATCATGCTCCTGATGGGCGTGTCGCAAAAATTATAGTAGCAGATAGTATTGGAAATTTTACTTTTCCAAATACATCCAATGGAAATTACTATGTGCATATAAAAAACATGACCCACCAAGATCTATTAACCCCACATTTTACATTAAGCGAGCACATCAATAAACACGATCTTGGAAAAATAATGCTTCAACAAAACAATGCCTATCTGGACGAAGTTGTTATCCATAAACGCAAACAATTTATTGAACAACACCAAGATAAAACCGTATTTAATATCGAAAACTCAGCACTGGCAGACGGAAATAGTGGTCTAGAATTACTCACCAAGATTCCAGGAATCAGCTTGGATGATAAGGGCAGTTTCAGTTTAAAGGGTAAATCAGGAGCCTCTATCATGATCAATGGTAAACTGACCTATCTTTCTGCAGATCAGCTCGCCAATTTATTAAGAAGTACTTCATCAACAGATATTACCAAGATAGAAGTCATGACCAATCCAAACGCCAAACAAGATGCGGCCGGAACCTCAGGTATCATCAATATTGTCCTTAAAAAAGGGTTAAAGCAAGGGTGGAATGGGACTGTCTCTGGTAATTTAGGTGCAGGTCGAGGACTACATCTCGGTGGAAGTTTGGACTTGAATTATAGAACCGATAAAGTAAACATCTTTGGAAATTACAATCAATATTTTCAAAATCTAGAGTATTACAATTCATTAACACGCTATTTTTATAAAGATTCACGAGAAGAACCAGAAACTTTTGCTCAACAGGAAAACAAGATACAGCCGAAACTTCGTTCTAATAATTTCAGAGTTGGGATGGACTTTTACTTAACGTCTAAACAGACTCTAGGCTTTCTAGTAAATGGAGGTTTTGGTAAATATCCAAAATATGAACCAACCACCAATCATTTTAGAAACTATACAACAAAAGATCTCATCTGGTCAGCTTCCACTATAACCGAAGGGAAAGAAAGATGGGAAGATATGCTTTATAACATCAATTATAATTGGAAATTTAATGAAAATGGTCACGAACTAAAAGTAGATGTAGATTTTATTGACCATTATTCCAAAATGGATCAAACACTTACTACCCAATATAGTAATGAAAATCAAAATAATATACGCCCCCTATCTTCACGTATTGGTGATATCCCGTCTGACAGTAAAGTATACGTAGCAAAAATCGATTATACTCTTCCTTTTAGTGAAAACTTTAAATTAGAAACGGGTTGGAAAGCAAGCCATATCCGGACAGAGAATGATCTGCGGTATGATACTCTTCAAAACGAAAATTATGTTCCCGATCAATCGACAAGCAATCACTTCATTTATAAAGAGACAATACAAGCAGGTTATGTCAACATCTCAAAAACCTGGGATAAATTTTCAACACAAGTAGGACTACGTGCAGAACACACGTCGACCGATGGAAATCAAATTACTTTAAATGAGCAATTCTCTAAAGATTATTTAAAGTTTTTCCCTTCAGCATTTCTATCCTATAGCATCAATAACAATCACAAGCTGCAATTAAGTTACAGCTATCGTGTTGAACGACCTTCATTTTGGAGCCTAAATCCATTCCGTGTGTATACTGATCCTTTCTCCTATTCAGAAGGAAATTCAAAACTAGATCCCGCTTACGAGCATGCATATGAAGCGAACTACACCCTAGCCAACAAATACATATTTACGTTAAATTATGCAGACAGATCAAATGTCGTAAATGAGATCATTGGATTAGATCCTACCAATGATCAGATCACCTACGAAAGACCGGAAAATATTGGCTCATTCAAAAATTACGGAATATCATTTATGGCACCTACCCAATTTTTCAATTGGTGGACAGCAACACATTTTGTCAACTACTATAGAAATGAATACGAGATTCCACAGGAAGATGCCTTGATCAAACGTTCAGGAAATACATTATCATTAAATACACAAAATAATTTTAAACTCCCAAAAAATTGGTCAATAGAGATTGGTGGAAACTATAATTCCGGATTGACTATTGGTCTAACTGATATCAAAAGTTATGGGGTTGTTTATTCAGGAATACAAAAGAGCATCTTAAATAAAAAAGCAACAATTAAACTTGTTGTCAACGATATATTTCATACTAATAATCGTCGTTATGAAACCATTTCAAATGCCGTTAGATTAATAGGAAGATCTAATCCCGACAGCAGAACCGCTATTTTATCTTTCAATTATCGATTTGGAGGTTCTGAAAATGCAACAAAAAAACGATCAACAGGATCTGAAGAGATAAAAAATAGATTATAACTAGATCTCAAAATAACAATATTGAAGGGTCAAAATAATACACAAAGAGCTATCAAATTTTAACTTGATAGCTCTTTGTGTATAGTATCTGTTACAATAAATCGCGAATAAATCGTGATATCCCGTTTTATTATCATATGACATTCATATCAAAAACAGCATAAATAGAACTATATCAAATTTACTATCTTTGTAAAAAAATCAAATATGTCTGTTAAGATTGGTGAAAATATAGATTTAGGAGAATTTCCCTTGTTGCTCGCTCCAATGGAAGATGTGAGTGATCCACCGTTCCGTTTTGTCTGTAAGCAAAACGGTGTAGATATGATGTATACCGAATTTATTTCTTCCGAAGGATTGATTCGTGATGCTGCAAAATCACGTAAAAAGTTGGACATATTCGAATATGAGAGACCAATAGGAATTCAAATCTTTGGTTCGGAAATCGAACACATGAGACAGTCTTCTGAAATTTGTACCCTAGCAAATCCAGATCTAATCGATATTAATTACGGTTGTCCTGTTAAAAACGTAGCCTGTCGCGGAGCAGGAGCTAGTCTATTACAAGATATCGATCGCATGGTAGCGATGACAAAAGCAGTTGTAGAAGGTACGCACTTGCCTGTCACCGTAAAAACACGTTTAGGTTGGGATGACAATACGAAGAATGTCTATGAGGTTGCAGAACGCTTGCAGGACATTGGTATTAAAGCATTATCGATTCATGGCCGTACACGAGCTCAGATGTACAAAGGACAAGCCGATTGGTCTATGATACGTGATATTAAGCGTAATCCACGCATTAAAATTCCGATTTTCGGAAATGGTGATGTAGATTCGTTAGAAAAAGCAGTAGCTTGGCGCCAAGAGTATGAGGTAGACGGCATTATGATCGGTCGTGCATCTATTGGCTATCCTTGGATTTTTAGAGAAATAAAGCACTTTTTCAAAACAGGTGAGCGCCTAGCTGGACCAACGATCGCTGAACGTGTAGAGGTCTGCAGAACACATTTAGTAAAGTCCATTGAGTGGAAAGGTCCCAAAACAGGTATTTTTGAAATGAGACGCCATTATTCAAATTACTTCAAAGGAATACCAGATTTTAAAGAATACAGGATGAGATTAGTCAGTCTACAAACTTTCGAAGAGATTCAAGAAGTTTTAGATGAAATTCAACATAATTTTGTAGAAGAAGCAATTTTTTAAAAATCGCTTCTTCTAATTTTTAGCCTTCATGATCCTAAGAATTGTTTTTCTCTCGACAAAAACAGTTCCCATGATATAAGCAATCAACATGATATTGCCAATCCAAAAATTACGATCAAAGGCGGTATAGTGAATATAAACAATGATTATTCCCACCAACATATAAGCTCCAATTTTTAAAATCTTATACGGTATTGGATAGTTCTTTTGTCCCCAAAAATAAGACAAAAACACCATCACGAAGTAAGTTATGGACGTGACATAGATGGCACCTACATAGCTATACCGAGGAATGAGTAGGTAACAAAGAATGATGGTAATTAAAGCCCCGATACCTGAAATATAAAGTCCATATCGTGTTTGATCAGAGAGTTTATACCATACGGACAAATTCATATAAATACCGAGCATGACATAGTTGAACAAGATAACAGGAATAATAAATAGACCAGACCAATATACGGCACTCTCAGCTGGCGATCCGCCTTCAATAAAATACTTCAGCCATTCAATATTGACAGATAAACCAATCATGACCATCATCATGGCAATTACAAAATATTCCATAATCATAGCGTAAACCTTTCTAGAATTTTCATTTTTTGCATATGAAAAGAAAAAAGGTTCAGCTCCTAGACGGAAAGCTTGAACGAAAATGCTCAAAAAGACAGCAATTTTTGCGATAGCTCCATAAATACCGACATCACGATCAGCAATATTTTTAGGAAGCAACTCTGGCATCAGCATCTTGTCAAGGTTTTCATTGATGATAAATGAAATATTAGCAATCAATATTGGGAAACTATAACGAAACATATCCCCTAGTAATACCTTATCAATTTTAAAACTAAAAGTTTTAATCTCCGGCAGCAACATCAATAAAGTCAATCCACTAGCGATAAAATTGGATAAGAACACATATCCTAACCAAGAATCCACAAACCAAGATGAAAAATAAGGTGCTGTATGAGGAAAATTTTTAATTAAATAGGGGATGAAGATAATAAAGGTTAAATTTAACAGGACAAAAGTAATAATATTGGCAAGCTTCAATATACCATAACGCAGGGGTCGGCCATTGGCACGTACCTTAGCAAAAGGAACAACCGCTAAAGCATCTACCACAAGTGTTAAACCCACGAAATAAACGTAGCTTTTATATTCTCCTATAGAATCTATATTATCCTTCGCAAACCAAGCAGCAATATCATTAGAAAAAAGGAGAATCGTAGATAGAAAAATCAAAGAAGTAAAAATAGTAACAACAAAGCTGTTATTAAAAACTTTAGCTTTATCCTTTTCCTCTACCTTCTGTAAATATCTAAAGTAAGTCGTCTCCATGCCGAAAGCAAGGAAAGCATTAATCATCGCAGCCCAAGAATACATGTTCGTGAATATTCCATAAGTGGAAGCTTCAAATTTACGAACGAAAATTGGGGTTAAAACAAAATTCAGTAATCTGGAAACTATAGTACTGAGACCATAGATTAGAGTTTGTCCAGCAAATTTTTTAAAAACAGACAAGATATTAGGATTTATTTGGTTGATTTTTTTAGCACTTCAAAATTATTAAAGTTCCTCCAAGTCCCCTCTTCACAAGTCACTTCTTGTACCTCAGCCCGTTCTGGTCCTTCTTCACAGAATTCTTTTAGGCAATCCAAGGCAAAATCATCACCTTCCGCTTCAACATACACAGAACCATCAGCTAAGTTTCTTACAAAACCCTTTATGCCCAATTGATCTGCAACGGCTTTAGTAGTCAATCTAAAATAAACCCCCTGTACTTTTCCTTTAATAGAAATATTTACATGTTTCATATCAACAAAAGTACAGAAGATTTTGAGTAATTTACTATACTAATCGCTGTACAGTAACTTTATCTGTAAGTCTGAAATGTTCCATATTTTTCAATAGAACAAGTCCTGGCTTTTTACCAACTTCAATAGATCCAAATTCGCGATCGATATTCAAAGCTTGAGCCCCATTAATAGTTGCCCATTGAATCGATTGTTGAAAATCCAAATTATCAAAATGTTTGTGTAAAACTTTCAATTCATCCAGAATAGAAAGCGTATCATTCGAAGCTAAACTATCCGTACCAATCACTATTTTTTGATTATCGTTTACAAAGTTTAGAACTTTCGGTAATTGATTTTCAATATATAAATTAGCTTTTGGACATAAACACCATACAATATCACGTCCCATACGATCAACAAAATCTAGATCCTTTAAAGATGTAAAAGTATTGTGCACAAGAATCAATTTATTCGGATGAGGCAGATACGGTAAATAAGATTGAATCGAATTTCTTGCTTGAGCCTTAAATAAGTCTGGATTCTTGCCGATTGTTTTAAAGAAATCTATAAAACCACCTGTTTTATAACGAAATAACTTATTTTCATCATCGCTCTCCTGATTATGGATACTAATGATGTTTACATCAGAAACTGCCTTCTTAAATTTTTTAAGAAGAATTTTTGAACATGAATAAGGCGCGTGGGGCGTCAGAGAAGAGTGAGCAGGATCAAATTCATGGATTAGATCTTTTGCCTCTTGCAATTTGCCATCTGCCTCTTCAGGTTCTACACCAAAAATTTCAACAAATGTGTGATAAAGAATTTTGCTCGATTCTTTGATCTTAGAAGTGTTATCCGAATTAACGTGATCCCCAACCGCTACAATTCCATTATTGTACATCTCTGCGTCCGCTTCGGCCATAGCCTTATCAATAACTTTCAAAGATGCATTTCTGCTTGTCATTACTGAAGAGAGGAAAGCTGGTAATCCAGTTTTTTGCGGAATTGCTCCCTTCATGTGAGACAATTCTAAATGACAATGCGCATTAATAAATCCAGGAATAATTACTCCCTCAAATTTTTCGATGTGCTGGTCTTTCAATTCAGCGGCTTTACTTTCATAAATTGCTAAAATTTCACCTTCATCATTTACTTTTACCACTCCATCTTTGATTGGCAAAGATGTAATTGGTAAAATATAGTTAGCGCTAAAATATTTCATTATCATAAAAACTTAAAATCACTTTTGCATTACAGGTTAATGCAAAGTAACTGTGGATACTAACGTTAAAATTCGTGCCAAAATATAATTAAAATAATTTTCCTATTCAAACCAAACCTGTATTAATATAGTTTAAATGTTTACATATGATAAAATTTATAAAAACCTTTTAGCTACATTATGCTATAAAAATTTTAAATAAATTTCAAGTTTAATTAAAATCAATTTATTGCTAAATAATAACCGAAAACAGCTAAATTATTAAATTTTAGCATATTAGTTGAAGGTAATAAATAAGTTTAATTTCAGCCAATTTATTATCAAAAATTTACATTTTTAGATGACTTTTAAAAAATTTGTAGCGATTTGCTGACGTCATGTCAGCATTTCCTGATATCTACTCATTAATGGAAATGAAGCCGTAAAAATGTATTTCTGCATACTTACAATTGTTTGAATAATATGATAACTGTGGAGAGTAGGCATCGAACTTCCATTCATTAAGCAAACTTGCTCAATATCATGGTGACAATTTTACTAAAAAGATGAAACTGATATAAAAACGATCAACTTAATATAAAGCAATTACACTTATTATTTTTAGTCCTAGAAATATTTAATAACTTCGCAACATCAATAAGGGGTGCCTTGTTCCAAGAACACGAATAAAGGCTGAGAATATACCCAACAATACCATTCGTATTGTGCACCTGATCCAGATAATGCTGGCGGAGGGAAAAGGTTAGTTAAATATCTGTAAAACTGTTGTAACCCCTTGCAAGAGTTTGTTTAACTCAAAATTCAATTAAAAAATCATGATTAAAAATTTAATCAGCACAGTAGTACTATTAGGAATCGCACTTTCCGTATCTGCGCAACATCAGCTATCAATCAAAGTAATCGACAATTCTACAAAAAAAACATTGCAAGGCGCTAGTATTATATTATCTAACCACCTCAGCAAGAAGTCGGATCAAAATGGAATAGCTAAATTTTCAGATCTATCTGAAGGGAAATATGACTTAACCGTTTCCTATCTAGGGTACAGTACTGAAAAAAAACAAATTAACTTACTGGACAATCGCTCTATAGAAATCAATCTAGATCCTTCTAGGATAAAAACCGAAGAAGTTATTGTACAAGCCACCCGCGCCAAAAACAATTCATCCACCACTTACAAAAATCTGAGCAAGGAAGATATTGCTAAAAATAATTTCGGACAAGATATCCCTTATCTACTCGATCAAACGCCTTCTGTCGTAATAGGCTCTGATGCCGGTGCTGGTATCGGATATACCAGTATGAAAATACGAGGTTCTGATAACGCCCGTATCAATGTAACCTTAAATGGAATACCATTAAATGACGCCGAAAGTATGGGTTCGTTTTTCGTTAACCTACCAGATTTTGCCTCTTCAACAGAGAGCATTCAGATTCAACGAGGCATCGGAACATCTACTAATGGAGCTGGTTCATTTGGAGCATCCTTAAATATCCAATCCAATACATTAGAAAAAGATGCCTATGTGGAACTAAACAACTCCTATGGTTCTTATAACTCTTGGAAAAACACATTAAAAATTGGTTCAGGCCTATTAAACAATAAATTTGCATTTAACGTACGCCTTTCTCGTATTCTAAGTGATGGTTATATCGATCGTGCATCTTCCAATCTAAAATCATTTTATGTAGATGGAGGATATTACAGTGATAAACAAATTTTAAAAGCGATTGTATTCTCTGGAAAAGAAAAGACCTATCAATCTTGGTATGGCACTCCAGAACCAAGATTAAATAATGATATAGCAGGAATGCAAGATTATGCAATCAATGATGGTTATACAGAATTAGAAACACAGAACTTATTAAATTCAGGTCGTACCTACAACAAATACTTATATAAAAATCAAACTGATAATTATACCCAGACTCATCATCAGTTACACTACACCAATTTTATCAATGAAAAACTAACCTTCAATGGAGCCCTACATTATACTCGAGGAGCCGGATATTATGAGGAATTTCGACCTGAAGATGCTTTATCTAAATATAATCTGCAGCCAGTCATCATCGGAACAGATACCATCACCAAAACTGACTTAGTCAGAAGAAGATGGTTAGACAATTACTTCTACGGCACGACCTTTTCTTTCAACTACAATCCATCTCAAGCCCTGAAATTAACATGGGGTGGGGCTGTAAATCAATATAAAGGAGATCATTATGGAGAAGTTATCTGGGCAAAATATGCATCAACTAGCAACTTGGGCGATAAATATTATTTAAATGATGCAACAAAAAATGATATTAGTACATTTCTAAAAGCAGATTTCACATTAGATAATTGGTTATTATTCGCAGATGTACAGTATCGCAATATCTTTTACAAAGTTAAAGGTGATGATGATAAAATCAAAGGAATGGATTTTGAAAGAACGTTCAACTTTTTAAATCCCAAAGTTGGCTTCACTTACCTGATCAATGAACATGCAAATTGGTATGCATCTTATGCTTATGCGAGCAAAGAACCCGTACGTAATGATTTTGTGGATATAAAAGGGAACAATCCCAAGCCAGAAAAAATGCAAGATATCGAGCTCGGCTATCGCTTCAGAAATGATGCTTTTAACATCGGAACCAATTTTTATGGTATGTTCTACAAAGATCAGCTCATCCCAACAGGAGCACTAAATGATGTCGGTTCTGCTCTAAGGATGAACATTCCTGATAGTTATCGCGTAGGATTAGAATTTGATGCGGCTTGGAAAATATCCAACCAATTTGGATGGAAAGCAACTGCTGGTCTAAGCCAGAATAAAATTAAAAATTATACAGATGAAACGAGCGGCGAATTTATCAAAAAGACAAATATTGCTCTTTCTCCTGCAACAATCCTATCAAGTGAATTTACTTATGCTCCACTCCCTTCTTTACAGATTGCATTACTGTCTAAGTATATTTCAAGACAATACTTAGACAACAGCTCTGCAAAAGAACGAAGTATCAATTCCTCGTTTGTAAACAATGTCAGAGCTAGCTATAGCTTCTTCGTACTGGGCGTCAAAAATATAGATCTGGGTTTAACCATTAACAATATTTTAAATGAAAAATATGAAACCAATGGATATACCTGGGGTTATATGGACGGAGATTCACGAAAATACTTTAATTTCTACTATCCACAGGCGACAACTAATTATATGCTGAGCCTAAATGTCAAATTCTAATTAAAAAAAACACACGCTATATAAAGCGTGTGTTTTTTTTGATCCACTCTTTTAAACTTTGACGATCACCAACACTTCCATTAACAAAAGTGAAATCAATAATTGACATTTTTTTCTTAACATTGCCCTATGCGTGCAGTAATACAAAGAGTTTCTAGAGCAAACTGTTCAGTCGACAATAAGATTACAGGTCAAATTGAAAATGGATTATTAATTCTAATCGGAATTGAACAAGAAGATACCATAGAAGATATGAAATGGATGGCTCAAAAATTTGTTAATCTACGCATATTCAACGACGAGAACGGATTGATGAACAAATCCATACAAGATATTGCTGGCAATATTTTATTCATTTCTCAATTTACATTATTTGCACAAACAAAAAAAGGAAATCGTCCATCCTTTATTCGTGCAGCCAAACCGGAGAAAGCTCAACCGATGTATATTGAAATGGCCGATTATCTCAGCACCTTGCTGGACAAAAAAATTCAGCTTGGCATTTTTGGTGCGGATATGAAAATTGATTTATTAAACGATGGTCCTGTTACTATTATAATGAATACACAGGATAAAGAAAATTTCTAATAAGATGACCATAAAAGAAGCACAAGAAACCATTGACAAATGGATCACTACGACAGGCGTTCGTTATTTCAATGAATTGACCAATACTGCCATGCTCATGGAAGAAGTTGGAGAAGTCGCCAGAATAATGGCTCGTCAATATGGAGAGCAATCCTTTAAAAAATCGGATAAAGAAGTAAATTTAGCAGATGAAATGGCTGATGTTCTTTTTGTTTTGATGTGTTTAGCAAATCAAACAGGTATCGACTTGACCGATGCACTCGAAAAAAATTTGGAAAAAAAATCAATTCGTGATGCAGATCGTCATAAAAACAATGAGAAGTTAAAAGAACAATAACAACGTTACTAGTGGTTTACGGAAAATTATTTTAAAAATAAATATACTAGTTATCAGGTAGACTTTATATATTTGAAGATATTAACTTAAATATATAAACTTTATGGATAAAAATTCTACACAACGATCAACTCTATATCAAATATTATTAACAAGTGCATTAACCGTAACTAGCCTATATTCCTTCTCTCAAGAAGTGATTAGAGGTAAAGTCAGCAATAATGGCTTACCATTAAGCAGTGTTACCATTAGAAACACGAGTAATAATACATCAACTAAATCATTAGAAGATGGGAGTTTCAATATTCCAGCATCATCTGGAATCAATACATTAGTTGTATCTCATATTGGATTTACTACCCAAACTAAAGAAATTACAATTTCTCAGGGTATTGAAGGTCTAATCAATTTCGAACTATCAAGCGTTTCATTAGATGAAGTTGTCGTTATTGGTTCAAGAGCGCAAGGAAGATCCAATCTACAGACCGTCGCACCTGTAGATGTCATAGATATCAAAGGTTTAACAAAAGATGTAGGTCAAGTATCATTAAACCAAATTCTGAATTACGTCGCACCATCTTTCAACTCCAATACACAAACCATATCCGACGGTACAGATCATATTGACCCCGCATCACTAAGAGGCTTAGGCCCTGATCAAGTATTGGTGCTTGTCAATGGAAAACGTCGTCATACCACTTCTTTAGTGAATATAAATGGATCGTTTGGTAAAGGATCAGTTGGGACCGATCTAAATGCCATACCAACATCAGCAATAAAAAGAGTAGAAATTCTACGAGATGGGGCCGCTGCTCAATACGGATCCGATGCCATTGCAGGTGTCATCAATATTGTTATTGAAGATAGTGTCGATGAACTACGTGCATCAGTCACTTACGGCGGCTATTTATCGAAAAATGCCGAGAATAATTATGATGGACAAAGTGTACAAGCAAATGTCAATTACGGTATTCCAGTAACTAAAAACGGGGGATTTATCAATTTCTCTGGTTCATACGATTTCCGGCAACCGACAAATCGGCAAAAAGAGTTTACAGGAACAATCTTTTCAGACTACAATAATCCAAGTTTATATCCTAATCCAACAGGGGTAGATATCACCAATGATGAACTCGCAAGACTCGGTAAAACACGTGCAGATTATGTTTCACGAATTGGTCAAGCCGAAACAAAAGGTGGTTCTTTATTTTTTAATTCAAAAATACCCTTATCAGAACATTCAGAATTTTATTCCTTTGGAGGATTGAATTACAGAAAAGGCACTTCAGCAGCATTTCGTCGACAACCAGCACAAATTACTCAAAATATCAGTGAAATATATCCAGATGGGTTTTTACCATTAATTGTTACCGATAATTATGATAAATCACTCGCCACGGGAATAAAATCAGAATTTTCAGGTTGGAAAGTAGATTTATCAAATGCTTATGGATCAAATCAAATTGACTTCCAAACTCAAAATTCTTTAAACGCTAGTTTGTTAAAAGCCTCTCCCACTACATTTGATGATGGAGGATATCGCTTTATTCAAAACACAAGTAATTTAGACTTCACTAAATTCTTCGAAGAACCATTAGCAGGAATAAACGTTGCCTTTGGATTTGAACACCGTTATGAAAATTACCAAATTGTAGCTGGAGAAGAGTCATCCTACGCAGATTATGGAAAAGCAATAAAAATTGGTACCGATGGAAATGGAGACCCGATCTTAATTCCAAATATCCAAGGAAATGTTCAAACACGATTTGCCCAAAATGGGAGACCGTATGCATCGGGAGCTCAAGCATTCCCAGGATTTAGGCCTGACAATGAAGTTAACGAAACACGCTCTTCAGTGGGTGCATATGCCGATGTAGAAGCCAATATAACCACGAGTTGGTTATTAACAGGCGCTCTACGTTTTGAAAACTACTCTGACTTTGGATCTACCCTCAATTGGAAACTAGGGACACGTTATCAAGTAGATGATATTTTTACATTTCGTGCAGCTGCAAGTACAGGATTTAGAGCCCCATCGCTTCACCAACGTTACTTCAATGCAACCTCTAGCTTATTCAATGATGGTGTCATTACCAATTCTGGAACTTTTACAAATGACAGTAGACCCGCACAGCTACTCGGCATACCATCACTAAAACAAGAGACCTCCCGCTCATATAGTGCAGGATTAACAGCCAATTATGGCAAATTCAAAGCCACTGTAGATGGATATTTTATCGCCATAGATAACCGGATTATTTATACAGGAACATTTACAGGAAGCAACGCCTCAAATGCAAGCGAACAAGACAAGGAAATCTATGATCTATTAGCACAGTCAAATGCAACATCAGCGCGCTTTTTTGCTAATGCAATTGATACAGAAACCAAAGGTATAGATGTCGTCCTTACTTATAATGAAGATATAGGAAAAGGTAAACTCCGGACCGACCTTTCTGCCACATTCGTCAAGACCAATATTATAGGAGATATTCATGCTTCAGAGAAACTTGTTGGTAAAGAAAGTACTTATTTTGACAACCAATCACGCATTTATTTAGAATCAGCAGTACCTCGTACAAAAGTAAATCTTACCTTGAACTATAGCTTAAATAAATTCAATGTGTTCTTACGCAATGTTTATTTTGGAGATGTTGATGGTGCGACAAACACAGAAGCTGACTACCAAACCTTTAAAGGGAAGATCGTTACAGATCTAAGTCTTGGCTACACCATTACAAAAAACCTACGGTTCACCTTAGGAGCTAATAATCTTTTAGATATTTATCCCGACGAAACTAGAGAAGGGTCTGGTCTAAGAGGTGCCGGATATTTTATTTATTCCAGAACAGGACAACAATTCGGCAACAATGGTCGTTATATATTTACCAAATTAGCTTTAACACTTTAATCCATTCGTGGATGTAAAAAGGCTGTATCAAGATATTTGATACAGCCTTTTTATTTCTTTACCTTTAATGCATCATATTAATCCCTTCGAAAATGAACTTTACGAAATACCTACATAAAAGAAAACATTATGTGTTATTTTCCATCCTACTTATTGGACTAACACACGTGTCTGCACAAGACAGGGACAAAGAATTCAAATTTCAATATGATGCCAAAGACCTGGTCATGGAAAGTCTATTTCAAAAAATATACGTACTAGATTCCAGAAAAGACACCACCCATTATGGCATCATTAATAAAGGCTTTTTTGGGCAATCAGCAAAGGTTGTGGCTACTCCCTCTCTGGAAACTCAACTACAAGATTACTTAGAAATCATTACCTTGGAAAGTACGCAAAAAGATACTTTGCTCTTGCAGATTCGTAGGCTATCTTTTTCCGAAATAGGTGGGGGATTGAAAGAAAAAGGTTTTTTTGATTTTAGGGCCAATCTCTATCAAAAAAAAGGAAACTACTATCACCCAATTAGTCGCATCGACAGCAGCTTTCAAGTTTCAGGGATAGATGTTTCCAATAAATTATTAAAAAAAGGAAGCCTTATTATTGACACATTCATTCGGTCAAACCTAAAGACACCGAATGTTGGAACTGATGCTTTGACCATCCAAGATCTTCAGAACATCGATTATAAAGAGAAAGAACAATTACCTTTATATGCTGCAGAACATCTTGTAGACGGTATATATATGAACTATGAAAGCCTCAAATTTCAAAAACCAGATTATCCTCTTCTAGATGAAAAAGATAAAAAAGGAAGAATTAAGTACTATTATTATACGAATGAAAAAGGAAAAAAAGTAAAACTTAAAGATTCACAGATCTATGCTATAGTGGACAATGATGAAACGTTTATCTCCACGACCTATGGATACTATCCACTAGTCATGGAAAATGATGAATACTATTTTTACGGATTAGCGACTGAAAATAGTGCCAACATCTTCGTCTCCGCATCCGTTGGTTCAGGATTTGGAGGAGGAATGATCGGTGTTGGAATGGGTTCAGGGCCTGCAAATGTTAGAAAATACAAAATAAAAATTGACCATTTAGATGGAAATTTTGAAAAAATACAACCCGTAACCGATTAGAGATGAAAAGATCAAGTAGATTATACCTAGTAATATTAAGTGCTGCTGTAGTCATTCAGTCGTGTAGTGTATCGCACGAACTAAAGAAAAAACCAGAAACATTTGACAAAGCAGCAGTTGTTACCGCACATCCATTAGCATCAAAAGTAGGTGTAGATGTTTTAAAAATGGGCGGAAATGCTATTGATGCTGCTGTAGCAGTACAATTTGCTTTGGCAGTGGTATATCCCAATGCCGGCAATATCGGCGGTGGCGGTTTTATGGTTTATCGAAGCAGCAAAGGCGAAATCAATGCTTTAGACTTTAGAGAGAAATCTCCTGAAAAAGGCCATGCTGACATGTACCTAGATAAACAGGGGAATGTCATCGAAAATTTAAGCGTCTATGGACACCTTTCAGCCGGTGTACCAGGTTCTGTTGCCGGAATGGTTGAAGCCCATCGTAAATATGGAAAACTAGATTGGAAAACATTGCTCGCTCCAGCCATTGAATTGGCACAAAATGGCTTTCAAATAACCAAACAACAAGCAGAAGAATTTAACCATTTTAAAGCAAGTTTTGAAAAATACAATCCCAATGGTGCTCCTATTATCAGATCAGCAACATGGAAAAAAGATGATGTGTTTCAACAACCGGATCTCGCGAATACGCTTAAAAGAATCGCTGAGCAAGGTCGCGATGGTTTTTATAAAGGTGAGACCGCAGACTTGATTGTTAAAGAGATGAAGAGCGCTAATGGTATCATCAGCCATAATGACCTGGCTAATTATAATGCCGTATGGCGTAAGCCAATTACAGGATACTATCGCGGACACAAAATTATCTGTATGGCACCTCCTTCTAGTGGTGGACCAGCATTAGTAGCACTTTTACAATCTGTAGCACAATTTCCATTATCCAAATGGGGATTTCAAAGTGATTCTACCATCCGGGTTATGGTTGAAGCAGAACGTCGGATCTATGCAGATAGAGCAACATATCTCGGAGACCCAGACTTCATTCGCGTACCCGTAAAAGAATTGACAGATTCTATTTTCAATAGTAACAGGTTAAAATCGGTAAATTTAACTCGGGCAACAGCAAGCTCTGATGTAAAAGCAGCTCCATTTCCAGGATATGAATCAGAAGAAACCACCCATTTCAGCATTGTAGATCCAGAAGGAAATGCCGTATCTATCACCACCACATTAAACAACTCCTATGGTTCGCGAGTTTTTGTATCTGGTGCTGGTTTTATTCTAAATGATGAGATGGATGACTTCTCGGTAAAACCAGGAGTTCCTAATATTTATGGTCTTGTTGGTGGCAAAGCCAATGCGATAGAAGCCAACAAAAGAATGTTAAGTTCTATGACTCCAACTATTGTAGAAAAAGATCATCAACTCTATATGGTTGTTGGCACACCAGGTGGATCGACTATTATGACTTCCGTTTTCCAAACTATCGTCAATGTCATTGACTTTCATCAAGACGCACAACAATCCGTCACATCCCCCCGTTTTCATCACCAATGGCTACCCGATCAAATTGACGTCGAGAAAAAAGCTATAACATCAAAAGTGAGAAAAAGTTTAGAAAACTCAGGATACAAAATTTCTCCACGTGGCAATATTGGAAGAGTAGAAAATATTATAGTATTACCAAACAGAAAACTGCAGACAGGAGCTGATCCCAGAGGAGACGATACTGCTGCAGGATACTAATATTCATCAACAGGATGAAATAAAAAATCCCGTTACAAGTTGTAACGGGATTTTTTATTTTATTACGTTAAGAAGAATGATCTTACATCATTCCGCCCATGCCACCACCCATTGGAGGAGCACCAGCACCATTATTTTCTTCTGGCTCATCAGCTAATACACACTCCGTAGTTAATAACATAGAAGCGATAGAAGCAGCATTTTCCAAAGCTACACGAGAAACTTTAGTTGGATCGATTACACCAGCACCAATTAAGTTTTCGAATACATCAGTACGAGCATTGTAACCAAAATCGCCTGTACCTTCTTTCACTTTCTGAACGATAACAGCACCTTCGATACCAGCATTGAAACAGATCTGACGTAAAGGCTCCTCGATAGCACGTCTGATGATTTCGATACCGATAGTCTCATCTTCATTAGCACCTTTTAATCCTTTTAAAGCATCAGTAGCACGAATGAAAGCAACACCACCACCAGCAACAATACCTTCTTCTACAGCTGCACGAGTTGCATGTAAAGCATCATCAACACGATCTTTCTTCTCTTTCATTTCTACTTCAGTAGTAGCACCTACATAAAGAACAGCAACACCACCTGATAATTTAGCTAAACGCTCTTGTAATTTCTCACGATCGTAATCAGAAGTAGTTGTTTCAATTTGAGAGCGGATTTGAGCAACGCGAGATTTAATATCTTCCGCATTACCAGCACCATTGATGATTGTTGTATTATCTTTATCAACAACAACTTTCTCTGCTTGACCTAAATCTTCTAATGTAGCATTTTCTAATTTGAAACCTCTTTCTTCAGAAATTACAGTACCACCTGTTAAGATAGCGATATCTTCCAACATGGCTTTACGACGATCACCAAATCCTGGAGCTTTAACAGCAGCCACTTTCAGCGAGCCACGGATTTTATTCACAACTAAAGTCGCTAATGCCTCTCCGTCTAAGTCTTCTGCGATAATGATTAATGGTTTACCCGTTTGAACTTGTTTTTCCAAAATCGGCAACAATTCTTTCATGTTACTGATTTTTTTATCATAGATTAAAATGTAAGGGTTTTCTAATTCCGCTTCCATTTTATCTGAGTTCGTTACAAAATATGGAGATAAGTAACCACGGTCAAATTGCATACCTTCTACTGTTTTTACTTCAGTTTCAGTACCTTTAGCCTCTTCTACAGTAATAACACCGTCATTACCCACTTTTTCCATTGCTTGTGCAATTAAAGCTCCGATAACTTCATCATTATTTGCAGAAATTGATGCTACTTGTTTGATTTTATTATTGTCTTGACCAACAGTTTGAGATTGCGCTTTTAAGTTCGCTACCACTGCTGCTACAGCTTTATCAATACCACGTTTCAAATCCATTGGATTTGCACCTGCTGCTACAGATTTAATACCTGGAGCCACAATAGCTTGAGCCAAAACAGTTGCAGTAGTTGTACCATCACCCGCTTGATCAGCAGTTTTTGATGCAACTTCTTTCACCATCTGAGCACCCATATTTTCCAGAGCATCTTTCAATTCGATCTCTTTAGCTACAGTAACACCATCTTTAGTGATTACTGGAGAACCAAATTTTTTCTCAATGATGACATTACGTCCTTTAGGACCTAAAGTTACCTTTACTGCATTTGCTAATGTATCAACACCTTTTTTAAGTGCTTCACGTGCTTCAACGTTATATTTTACTTGTTTTGCCATTATCTTTAAATTTTTGAAATTATCATTTGATTCTTATTCGATGTCAAGTAATCAAATCTGTTTACATTTAAATTCTATCTGAAAAAAATTAAATAACTGCGTAAATATCAGCTTCACGCATAATTAAATACTCTTTACCTTCAACAGTAATTTCAGTTCCAGCATATTTACCATATAAAACTTTATCACCAACTTTTACAGTTAAAGGTTCGTCAACTTTACCTGTTCCAACTGCTACAACGATTCCTTGAGATGGTTTTTCTTTTGCTGTATCAGGGATGTATAATCCTGAAGCTGTTTTTTCTTCTGCCTGAGCAGCTTCAACTACTACTCTGTCACCGATAGGTTTAATGTTTAATGCCATAATATATTTTATTTTTAGTTTTTTTTGAATGATATATAAACTTCATCAGCAATTATGCCAAAGCACCAAGAACAGACTTTTGAGACAAATTTGCATCGAAAAAGAATAGACTGGCAGGTTTCATTCCTATTCGCTGTCAGCCTGTCACTGTCCAAAACTGACAACAAAAAAAAGCCTCCGATTTCTCGGAGGCTTTCAATTTCTATAGCACAACTTATTTCGTTGAATCCGTCACTGATTTCTGTGCAGGAGCTTGTTGGCTTGGAGCACTCGGTTGTTGTGTGTTATTTAAGTTCAAAGGACTTGCCTGAGCAGGAGCCTCAATTTGATTACCCAAACCACCACCCACAGTAGCTGTTGATGTTGGAGCCACAATATTGAATGCTAAACAAAAAACCATGATCGCAATCACTAATCCCCAAGAACCTTTTTCTAAAAAGTCACCTGTACGTTTTACACCCATAATATTAGTTCCACCAGCAAATCCTGATGATAAACCTCCTCCTTTTGGATTTTGTATTAAAACTAAAAATGATAATAAAATACTAGCCAAAATTATAAGAGCAATTAATATTCCTTGCATTTCTTTATATGTATTAAGTTAATTTCTTTTCTAAATTTAAAATTTCCGACGCAAAGTACGCATTTTTTTCTGGATATTTCAAAACTAATTTTTTGTAAACCTCTATAGCCTTAGGATATAATCCCTGCTCAATATAAATGCGGGCTAACGTTTCAGTTACCAAAGAGTATTGATCTTCTGAACTTTTTCGCGCCTTATTCTCCAAATTGATCTTATCAGCAGGTGGCGGTTTTATTTGAGGATCCTCTTTGATAAACCGTTCAATCAAATGATCCGTATTTTTCTTCTCTACTTGAAAAGGAACCGTATTTTTAAACTCTTCACTCAATTTAACTTCCGGAGATTGCAGATGAAATATATTTTCTCGAATTTGTTGATCCAATACCTGTGCATCGATTTTCTGTTTAAAACGCGTCACATGCTGTTCTGCAGGTTGCGCATGATAAACTGGAGCTTTCAAAAAGGGTTGATACGTCTCCGCGTGATCTAGACGTGTTTTATGTAACCACCATAGAAAACTATAGGGCATTAACTCATCGTCGTATACACTGACACGCTCTTCATCTTGTTCTTTTGTAACCGAAATTGGATTTTCCACAGATTCAATAACAGAAACCGAAGATAGCTCTAAAATATATGGTTCGGTCCCATCATTCTCTTGATCAAGATCACTTTTTTCTAACCGGAAGAAATCATGTGCAACACCAGATTGAATCAGCGCATCCAACTCTTCCTTCCCTTTATCTTCATTTGTACCGACCACAAGTTGGTCGTCCTCAACAATATCAATATCCTCGTCCTCAACAATATCCTCTTCCTCAACGGTATCTTCAAAAGCGATGTAGTCATCAGCAGACTCCACCTCATCAATCCATTCAACAGGAGCAGCCTTATGTAGATATTCATATAGCCAATTGGGATTGGCTGCATATAATAAAGTAGAGGAAATATTATGCACCTCCCTATTTAACAAATAAAGATGTCTTTCGTAAGCAAAACGAAGAGACTGTGCATATGGAAATTTGGCAATCAATGACAATAAATCAGATTCCGAAAGCGACAACGGATTATTGATCGCTTGATGAAATAAGTTTATATCTTCTGAAATTCGTTTATTTTCCATAGTTAAACTACTACCAGTTAGCAAATGCCTTATTGTACACATCTTCCGTCAACATCGTAATAATTTCTTTATTCAATGTTTCCTCTTGAGCCGATTGCAATTGTCCAGAAAAATCTTTAAATCTGGTGAAAGACTGTTCAAAATTGTCCTTTTCTACAATTTTATTGTGATAACTTACTTTAATCGTTATGGAAAGACGATTTAATGCAGCACGATCCGTACCAGCCTCTACAGCAGCAGGACTAATGCTATAATCTGTAATAAAACCTTCAAATGTAGCGTCAGCATTATCATTGACCTGACTTAGCCTAGATTGATTACGAATCCGTTCTTTTAACGCTTCTGTAAAATTCTGACTTAGGGTCGGATAAACCATCGAAGCAATATTCTCAAAGTACAATACGCTCACAGTTTTCATACCGTCAGGGATTGATCCCCCCGTAAAGCTATATTTCACGCCACAACTTGTTACAGAAAATAACATCGCCATGGTCATTAAAACAGGTAACCAACTTGATTTAAGTTTCTTCATAAACGGAATTTATAAATCTAAATTTAAGTCTTTAATTTTTCTGTACAAAGTTCTTTCCGAAATACCCAGCTCCTGCGCTGCAGCTTTACGTTTACCGCGATGTTTTTTAAGCGCTTTCTTGATTAAATCAGATTCCTTCTCTGTTAAAGATAAAGACTCTTCCACCTCTTCAGCATCTTGGGTATCATAATTTAAATATCCATCTTGACCGTTATTGCCTTTCATCACGTTAGGTTGATGAATAGTCAACGTTTGTGGAGAGGATGTTAAATGATCTTGTAGGCGCTCTTTACTGGGTTCCACTTCTTGATAAAGACGATTGATATAAGGCGAATTTTCATCAAAAGTGGCAGGATTTACACCATTTTGAATCAGTTCAACAACCAATTTTTTCAAATCGACCATATCCTTTTTCATATCAAAGAGCACTTTATACAAAAGATCACGTTCTGAAAAATCGTCTTTCCCATTTTGATTAGCCACTACAGCAGGCAGTGTCGAACGACTTTCCGAAGGAAGATAATTTTGCAAAATGCGAGCATCCACAACACGCTCCTTTTCAAGAACAGCAATTTGTTCCGCAATATTCTTCAACTGACGTACGTTACCAGGCCAGCTATAGGTCATCAACAATTTTTGAGCATCTTCTGTTAACTGTATACTAGGCGAACGGTATTTATCAGAAAAATCAACAACAAACTTTCTAAATAACAAATAAATATCTTCAGGTCGTTCACGCAACGATGGTATCCGCAACGGAACCGTATTGAGCCTATAATACAAATCCTCACGGAACTTGCCATTTTGGACCGCATTAAACACCTCAACATTGGTTGCCGCAACAACGCGAACATTCGTTTTTTGCACTTTTGAAGATCCTACACGAATGTATTCACCCGATTCCAAAACCCGTAATAGGCGAGCTTGCGTACCTAAAGGTAACTCACCTACTTCATCCAAAAAGATAGTACCACCGTCAACAACCTCAAAATATCCCTTTCTTGCCTCATGCGCCCCAGTAAAAGAACCTTTTTCATGACCAAACAATTCAGAATCAATTGTTCCCTCAGGAATAGCACCACAATTTACGGCAATAAAAGCCCCATGTTTACGCGAGCTTAATTGATGAATAATATGTGAAAAAACTTCCTTACCACTACCACTCTCACCCTGTATCAATACCGAAATATCTGTAGGAGCTACTTGTCGCGCAATATCAATAGCCCTATTAAGTAAAGGTGAATTACCTATAATTCCAAATCGATTCTTAATATCTTGATTATCCATCCTCTAAATTTAATAATAAAGAACCTATATTAAATCCTAATTAGTCAACTATTTTACCTAACAGCGTAGCAGAAGTACATGACTCAATAAATACAGTAACGTAATCACCAGCCTTAAAGCGTTCATCTACAGGAAAAATAGCCATTGCATTCTGATCATTACGACCAGCAAAATCTTTATCCGAACGTTTTGAAAAACCCTCTATTAAAATCCGTTGGTTTTTACCCACAAATTGTTGTAAACGCTCAAAACTATGTGCACGCTGTTTGGCAACGATTTCCGTTAAACGGCTTTTCTTTACCTCTTCCGGTATATCATCAGCATAACGTTTAGCCGCTAATGTTCCCGGACGCTCTGAGTAAGCAAACATAAAAGCATAATCATACTTAACATAGTCCATCATGCTTACCGTGTCTTGATGCTCCTCTTCCGTTTCTGTACAAAATCCGGTGATGATATCCGTTGAAATACCACAGCCCGGGATGATGCGATTGATCGCATCGATGCGGTTAATATACCATTCTCTATCATATGTACGGTTCATTAATTCAAGCACTCTCGAATTTCCAGACTGTACCGGTAAGTGAATATATTTACAAATATTATCATGATTTGCCATGGTATACAGCACTTCGTCTGTGATATCTTTGGGATGTGAAGTAGAGAATCTCACACGCAATAATGGATTAACCTCTGCTACTAGTGCCAATAGATTAGCAAAATTAACAGGCTCAATCGCATCCTGTCCCTCCACAGTAGGAGCTGTGTATTTATACGAATCAACATTTTGTCCCAATAGAGTCACCTCGCGATATCCAGCATTAAATAGATCTTGTGCTTCTTTCACAATGGATTCAGCATCGCGGCTACGCTCTCTACCTCTGGTAAATGGTACAACACAAAAAGAACACATATTATCACATCCACGCATGATCGATATAAATGCAGTAATACCATTTGTATTTAGACGAACGGGATTAATATCAGCATACGTTTCCTCACGAGATAGTAATACATTGACAGATCGATTACCACCATCAACCTGAGCGATTAAATTAGGTAAGTCGCGATAAGCATCAGGACCTACGACAACATCCACTAATTTTTCTTCTTCCAAAAATTTAGCTTTCAATCGTTCTGCCATACAACCTAATACCCCTACGATCATGCCCGGATTGCTTTTTTTAGCAAATTCAAACTCTTTCAATCGATTACGTACCCGTTGCTCTGCATTTTCGCGAATAGAACAGGTATTGATAAATACAACATCTGCTTCTTGATAATTTTTTGTCGTTTCAAATCCATCTTCAAGTAAGATAGAAGCTACTATCTCACTATCCGAAAAGTTCATCTGACAACCATAACTCTCGATATATAATTTACGTCCATGACCTTTCTCAACATTATTTTCAATTAATAATGCTTCACCTTGACGTGTTTCGTCATGTTCCTTAGTTGTATGCGTTAAATCTAACATAGCTCAAAATTCAAAGACCACAAAGTTAGGAATAAATATTGGATTGATGACAGTTTGTCATATTAATATTGCACGTAAATGAATATAACATCCAATAAAAAAAGCGCTGATGATCAATCAGCGCTTCTATAATAATATAAATTATTTGAAGACCTATTTAGCTTGGTTCTTAGCTTCTTGTTTCATTTGATTACCAGCAACGATTACAATCTCTACACGACGATTTGCAGCACGACCTGCTTCAGTATCATTGCTCTCTAAAGGCTCTGAGAAATTTCTTCCTTCCGTACGAATACGAGATGAAGCTAAACCTTGAGAAACAGCGAAAGCACGAACTGAATTTGCACGATTTTCAGAAACTTTTTGATTCGCATCTAAAGATCCAACATTATCTGTGTGACCAATAACTAGGATATCTGTACCTTGCTCTTTATTTAAAGTTGCAACCAAGTTTTTAATATTTTCTCTTGCAGAAGCTTTCAAGTCAGACTTATTAAAATCAAATAAGATTCCTGAATCAAACTTCACAACAATACCTTCTCCTGCTTGTGTTACTTCAGCACCTTCAACAGTTTTAGCAATCTCTGCAGCTTGCTTATCCATTTTCTTACCAATCAATACACCAGCAGCGCCACCGATAGCAGCACCTGCAATAGTACCAATAGCAGTACTACCTGCTTTATTTCCTATTAATGCTCCTAAAGCACCACCTGCAACACCACCAATTACGCCACCTTTTGTTGTATTATTTGTATTTTGAATTGTTGAACAGCTTCCAAATAACATTGCTGATGTAGCCACCGTAAGACCAAAAACAGCCAACTTCTTATTCATTTTCATAATTTTAATATCTAAAGTAATATTTTCTTGTATTCTATTTCAACATTAAACAAACCAAATGCCAAAAAACAAATATTAACCTGCGCGGGCTGATTTTAGTAACAAAAATATAGACAGAAATTGACAAGAGGAAAATTAAACCTCATTATTTCTCTTGCGTTTTCACCTCAATATCTGGCAAAGTAAGCCCCTCAGGTCTTCCATTTTTATTAAAATCAACTAAAGAACGCTGTACATACTCTAGAAAGTCATAATGTTGCCAATGCTCCACTGTTTCATACGACGGTCTGTAAATACGCATAAAAGACTCCAAATCTTTATCATCTAATTTTGTTATTTCTCGAACAGCATCTTTAGAAAAAGCCTTATCAACCTCAAGTTGTCTTTTTTCACTGTCTAAAAAACGACCAAAACGCTTCGCATTCTTTGCTTCACGTCCGAAAAGATTATAGAGAGCAGTAGCAGGACTAGCGAGATAAGTACCAAATTTATTATTACCTCCGTTATAGACGCCTTTTTTTTGATAATCCCGCATCGCCTCATTTAACTCTGCTTCCTTCGTCTTCCGTTCAATAATAACCGTTTCCAATTTAATTCCAGGTTGGAGCTCCACATAGAAATCTTTCAAATCTCCTATTAAAGTTTTAGCTTCCGAATACCCAACTTTTGAGAAAGACAAACTATCACCAATAGAAGCCTCAATTAAAAACACACCAAAAGAATTGGAAACAACAGATTTTTTTGTTCTAATATTTAATACATTCACATCAGGAAGACGTAAAGAAGTACCCTTTTCAAACACCATCCCCGAAATGCGCTGTATTTGTTGTGCATAAACATGTGTTCCCGAAAAAAACAAGAACACCAAGCTTAGGATGCTGATATGGCAAATTAATTTTCTATACATATATTAATAAAAGTAATCATTGTTTGACATATCATATGTTAAAAAAGTTTAAATATTTAAGATGCTTACTTATACGGATAGAAGACAAAATTTGCTCCTTCTGGCACCACAACAAACAAACACATAAAGTCTTGAGCACGCTTATATTTTTTTATAAATGCATCCTTTCTATCTTCTTTAATAATGTTTGACTCGACAAACTCTTCAAAAGTTGAAGCATTGATACTCCAGTTTGTTTTAAGTTCCACATGATCAAGAATTAGCTCACCGACATTCACGACATGCTGGTGGGCAATAAAAATGGGATAAGCAGACAATCCCTCAGCCATGATTTCTAGCGATATTTCTTTGATTGAATCACTATAATAATCCAAATCGATCTTTAAACTTTTTAGAGGACTTGATTTTTGGCTTTCATCTTCACTATTTTTCGATGCTCCAAACCATTCTTCCATTTCCATAGTTTATCCCTTTAGTTTTAATAAAACAACATTTTCGACGTGCTGTGTATGCGGAAACATATCAACAGGTTTTATCCGAACCACATCATATTTCTCAGCCAACAATGTCAAATCGCGTGCCTGAGTTGCCGCATTACAACTTACATAAACGATTTTAGGAGCCTCCATTTCTAATAATCTTGCCACCACATCAGTATGCATGCCCGCACGAGGAGGATCAGTGATCACTACATCAGGCTTACCATGCTGCGCGATAAAATGAGCTGTTAACACATCCTTCATATCGCCAGCGTAAAATTTGGTGTTTTTAACACCATTAATCTCAGAATTGATTTTTGCATCCTCAATAGCTGAAGGCACATATTCCACACCAACTACTTCTTTTGCGTATTTAGCAACAAAGTTGGCGATCGTACCCGCACCTGTATACAAATCATAAACAAGCTCGTGACCAGACAATCCTGCAAAATCTCTCGTTATTTTATATAATTCATAAGCTTGCGCCGAATTTGTCTGATAGAATGATTTTGGTCCGACTTTAAACTTAAGACCTTCCATTTCTTCATAAATGAAATCACGACCGTTGTAGATCTCTATTTCCTGATCGAAAATAGTATCGTTCTTTTTCTGATTAATAATATAAAGAAGAGAAGTTATTGACGGAAATTTTTCTTGAATGAAAGACATGAGCAATTCCACCTGTCCTTCTTCTGGATAAGCAAATACCACGATCACCATTAATTCGCCCGTTGAAGAAATACGAATGATTAAATTCCGCAATACGCCACTATGTCCGCGCAAATCATAAAAAGAAATATCATTCGCTATAGCAAACTCGCGCACGCTATTGCGCAATACATTGGAGGGATCTTCTTGTAAGTAGCAATGGTTAACATTCAAAATCTTATCAAATCTGCCTGGTACGTGAAATCCAAGAGCATCCATATTCATCCCGTCCACATTATCATCAACAGAAGTCAACCATTTCTTATTAGAAAACGTATATTCCAATTTGTTACGATAATATTCGGTTTGTCCAGAAGCCAATATGGGTTCCATAGACGAAGTATCCACTTTGCCTATACGTGTAAGCGCATTTTCGACAGACTGTTGTTTAAACAATAGTTGCGCATCATACGTCATATGCTGCCATTTACATCCACCGCACACTCCAAAATGCTCACAGAAAGGTTCAACACGGTGTTCAGAAGCTTTCTTCAATGTCTGAATACGACCTTCACCAAAACTTTTCTTTTTACGCAGTAATTCCACATCAACCACATCACCTGGAATTGCTTTTTCTACAAACAATACCAATTCATCTGTTTTACCAACACCCTTGCCTTCTTCTGCAATATCAATAATCTCGATATCGTTGAAAACTAATCTTTCTTGTGAACTTTTTCTTCTCATATTGGCGCAAAATTACGCTTTTTTGATCAGAATTTTAATGAATAGTTGCGTGAACTAAATAAGGAAGAATTTCCTTTTGGAAAGAAATGAAATTTTTACGCACATCAGCTTCTGTAACGGCTGTAAATGCAAATGAGAAAACAATATTTTTACTTGTTTTAATTAAGAAAGTCAACTTCTTTTCAGGAATAGAAGCGGCAATATTATCATGCTGAATAAATGAGCTAAGTAATAAAAGTTCTAGGTCATCAGATAATGTTTTTAAATATTCCTGCGCATTTGCAGACTCACGAATAAACTCCCAACCTACAAACTCATTACACACCGTATAAGTCAAACGGCTAACTTTGAGAATGGTGTTTCCAAGAAAAACTGCCAAGTCTTCTTCACCCACATTTTTTTTTAAGATATCCTTGACATTCTCTTGAATATATTCCATCAAGATCGCATGTAGAATTAATTCTTTACTATCAAAGTATTTATAAAATGTAGCTTTTGCCACATTTGCCCGTTTTGCCAACTCATTCACACTGGTTTTATTATAACCATACTTGCGAAATAGCTCTCGAGCAGCCCTTTTGATAGATTCAATAATTTTCTCCGCTTCCATAATAATTAGCTTGAAAAATTAAGTGGAGAAATTAGACGGCACATGACCGGTTGATTTAGCCAATAAATATAAATGGATCCATTAGCGAGAATACATTTTTGGTTAGAAAAAAGAATCACATTACCTACTCGTTCTGTAAGCAATCGCTTGACAAAGACCGTAAGTAATGTGATAAAATAAAGTATTCTTTCTAACATCTAAATGATTTCACTTTCAAATTGAGATAAGAATCTCACGTCATTCTCAGAGAATAATCTTAAATCTTTAATCTCGTATTTCAAATTGGTCACACGTTCAATACCCATACCAAATGCAAATCCAGAATATTTTGTACTATCAATACCGCAGTTCTCTAAAACGTTTGGATCAACCATACCACAACCTAATATTTCTACCCATCCTGAATATTTACATAACTGACAACCTGCACCTTTACAAATTGTACATGAAATATCCATTTCAGCAGAAGGTTCTGTAAAAGGGAAATAAGAAGGACGGAAGCGCACTTTCGTACCCTCTCCATATAATTCTTGAACAAAGTGAAACAATGTTTGTTTTAAATCAGCAAAAGAAACATGCTCATCTACATAAAGTCCTTCAACTTGGTGAAAGAAACAATGCGCACGAGAAGAAATCGCTTCATTACGATACACACGCCCTGGCATAATAGCACGGAAAGGTGGCTTGCCAGCCTCCATTAAACGAACCTGAACAGATGATGTGTGAGTCCTTAAAGTGATATCATTGCCTTCTTGTTTCTTAATAAAAAACGTATCTTGCATATCGCGAGCAGGATGTTCCGGCGGAAAATTCAACGCCGAAAAATTATGCCAATCATCTTCAATTTCAGGACCTTCTGAAACAATAAAACCTAGTTTCTTAAAGATCTCAACGATCTCTTTGCGAGCTAAAGAAAGTGGATGACGAGATCCTAATTTAAGACCTTGACCAGGCAAAGTAAGATCACCTTCACTTTTTTGAACCTGTGCTTTACTTGCTCCAAATTTTTCCTGAGCCTCTTGGTAAGTTCTTTCAGCAAATTGTTTAAACTCATTCAATACCATACCTAAAACACGTTTCTCTTCTACAGAAACCGTTTTAAATTCATCAAACAAATTTTTAACAATACCTTTTGAAACTAAAAATTTCAATCTGAAATTTTCTACATCAGCTGAAGAAGTCGGGGCAAATTGCTTAATTTCCTCAGTATACTGCGTTATTTTATCTTGCAACATAATTATTCAAAGATACACCAAAATATTATAAAAGATAAAGGGTTTTCATAAGAGAACTTGAAATTTATTCACTCGGCTCAAAAAATAATGACAAAAAAAGAGCATCACTTTTGAATGATGCTCTTCTTAAATACAAATATTAAGACTAAAACGGTAGAGGATCACTATCGTTTTCATTTTCTGTAAAATCAACCTCGATTTCCTTATTTTCTATTTTTTCAGCATGTGTTTGCGCTGGAGCAGCAGTAGGTTCAAAATCTGATTTTCGACCTAATAATGTAAAATTCTCTGCGACAATTTCTGTTGAATAACGTCTTATTCCTTCTTTATCTTCATAGGAACGCGTTCGTAATCGTCCCTCAATATATACCAATTTTCCTTTTGTCAGATACTTTGCGGCTACATCTGCTAATCCGCGCCACAGGACAACTGTATGCCACTCCGTTTGCTCTACTCTTTTCCCATCCCTATTAAAATTCTCTGATGTTGCTAATGGAAAACTCGCAACAGAGACATTATTATCTAAATATCTAATTTCTGGATCTTTGCCTAAATGGCCTACTAGAATAACTTTGTTGACTCCTGACATAATATTAAAGTTGTTTGGTTATAATTTAGCTGTTTCTAAAAAAGAAAAAATGAGCTTATGTTTAGCTAATTTATCCAAATCTTTTAATAAAACATAATTCCAATTTATTTTTTTTCGTTCCAAACCTCTAGGATCTAATAACCTATAGAAAGTAGCATATATATGTTGATGACTCAAAATATGTTTTTTATTCGTCTGCAACAACGTGAGTTGGACCTCCGATCCGAATATGTCCAAAAACTCTTGATGAGCAGCTATGGACATCCCCTCAAGAGCTTCGCTTGTTTCAATCATAGGAAACTCATATAAATTTTCCCAAACATCCGACGCACCTCGCTTAGACATCAAAATCTCTTCATCCCGCTGAATAATAAAGTAATGAAAATAACGATTTCTACTTTTTTTAGCTTTTATTTTCACAGGCAGATCAGCGATCACATCATTTACTTTTGCATAGCAATCCAATTGAAGTTCGCATTGTTGACACAGTGGAGACTTTGGTTTACACTGTAATGCCCCAAAATCCATAATTGCTTGATTATACAAAGCGGGATAAGTACGGTCTAAATTTTCTTTAGCTAATTGGCTAAAGATCTTTTTACCTGCAGGAGTATTTATAGGTGTATCAATCCCAAAATATCGAGCGAGTACACGAAATACATTACCATCTAAAACAGCCTGAGCCTCATCATTAGAAAAAGAAGAAATTGCCGCCGCAGTATATTCGCCAATTCCAGGCAGCTTGATCAATTCATCATAGGCCTTAGGAAATTCACCCTGATATTCATCACGCACGATGCCAGCAGCCTTATGCATATTTCTTCCACGAGAATAGTAGCCCAAGCCTTGCCATAAGTGCAAAATATCATCTTCCGAAGCATTCGCAAAAGACAACACATCAGGGTAACGCTCCACAAAGCGTAAGTAATAAGGCATCCCCTGCTCTACCCGAGTTTGCTGTAAAATAATTTCCGATAGCCAGATTTTATAAGGATCCCGTGTATTTCGCCAAGGTAAATCACGTTGATGTTCATGATACCACTCTATTATTTTCTTCGCAAATGACATCCTGCAAAATTGCGCTTTTTTAAAGCATCTATCAAATTATTCCATCGCAATTATTTAGTCAATTCCTGATCTAGGATTTTTTTCAATTCAGCAACTTTTTGAGCATGACGATCGGCAATATTTATCCGTTCACCTATATCAACATTCAGGTCATATAATTGATCCACATCATCATTCCCGAGTTCAATATTCACCAGGTTATTTTTTTTCGCTCCTTTACTCGCTTTGATATATTTATAATGATCTTTCAACACACTTAATGTACCCGAAGACTTGATCAAATAGGATCGACCAACCTGATCAGTACCCATAAAACTCTTCCAATGATTCTCACTATCAATAGCTTCTCCTCGAGCATATTTAACATTCAAAAAAGAGGCAAAACTACTCAATAAATCCACTTGACAGATTAAAGCATCAGAAGTAGTACCCTTCTTGATTATTTTTGGCCATGTGATGATAAAAGGAACACGAGTTCCAGCCTCAAACGCCGAATATTTACCACCACTAAAGGGTCCAAATGGATTATGCCCATTCAGCTGAGCAATTGCTCCATCATCATATCCATCATCTAATACAGGACCATTATCACTCGAAAAAATAATTATGGTATTTTCATAAATTTGATTGTCTTTTAGGGTTTTGACTAATTGTCCAACCGTATAATCAAGTTGCAAAATCGCATCCCCACGGTATCCCAATCCACTTTTCCCCTTAAATATGGTAGCAGGCATACGAGGTACATGAGGCTCGGTCGCATTATACGTTAAGAAAAAAGGTTGTTGATAATGATCTTGAATAAAACGAATTGCTTTGTCCGCAAAAGTTAGAGTAAGCTCTTCATCGACCCATTTTGCCTCTTTACCTCCCGACATCCATCCAATTCTACCAATACCATTCACAATAGTATGATCATGCCCATGATTCAGTGAATTTTTCATTTTCAACAATTCCGGATGCTCCTTGCCTGTAGGTTCATGACCGATCTTTTGAAGATAGGAAACCACAATCGGATCGTTTTTGTCTACACCAAGGACATGATGATTTTCCAAAAATACCGTTGGCACACGGTCTGCGGTCGCGGGGAAAATAAAAGAATAATCATAACCGACTTCCAAAGGTCCTGGCTTTATACTTCCATTCCAATTCTTATCCACTTGATCTCCCAATCCTAAATGCCATTTTCCAATCACTGCCGTTTGATACCCTGCCTGCTTAAACACCCTCGGTAGAGTAATCTTATCCTGAGGAATGATCAATTTGGCATCGCCAGGCAGAATACCCGTTCCTGACTGACGAAAAGGATAGTTGCCCGTCATTAAAGAATATCGAGAAGGCGTACAAGTTGCTGCTGTCGCATGCCCATTTGTAAACCGAATCCCATCGGAAGCCAACGCATCCAAATGCGGTGTCTTTATTTTTTCAGCGCCATAACAACCAAGGTCACCATAGCCCAAATCATCCACATAGATCAAGACCACATTGGGTTTATCTTGTTGTCCCATTACCGCTGTTAAGGAGTTCATGATAGTCCATAGACCCAGAACAAAGTGATTTAGAAATTTCATTACAACTGTTGATTAAATATAATTATCGATTCATTGTCCTTAAATACATTCTATGATTATATGTTCCCATTAATAGCATTGGCCCGCGGGGATCACAAAAGAAATTTGTTACATCGGTTTTATTAAATCGAATCTCAAATGGGATTCGGGCAATATTTGGATTATTTCCTAATTTAGAATCATACGCCCCACTATTTTGATAAGATTGATCATCAGAAATGAGAACAACAATTCTCGGTTTTTGCTGCGCGAAAGCCATCATACTCCCTACACAAAGAACAATTAACCATGTTATTCTTTTCATAGGATATAAGAGGATTGGTTTGATTGAACTTCAAACTTAGATAAATTTGAGGTTGCATGCAATTATAATCTCATTAAATCTAATTGCTTATTATTGTCTTTTATTGAACAAAATAGTTCTCATAAATCATTCCCCATTTTCGGTACTACTTTAATTTTTTACTATTATTTATCCACCCATATCCCATTAATAGGTTAAAAACGATTCGTAGTAAACATCATATACAAATAGACTCCAATTTAATCATAGAAAAGATCATTAAAAAACATAATTTCGCAAGAAATTAGTCACTTAAAAATGAAAATAAAAATCTTCAGAACGCTTATTCTTTTATTTGTTCTTGCCAGCAGCTCTTCTGCACAAGAGAAAATGTTCAAAATTCAATTTGGTTTAAATATTGACAGCACAACAGAAGCAGAGTCTGTCGCAGATATTTATCTGACTAAAGATTATTTAAGAATAGAAAATAAATTTATAGATACAAGTGTCCAAATTTCTGATTTTAAGAAGCAGATCGCATACATCTTAGATTACAGCAATAAAAACTATTACGAGCAAGGGCTTACAACAGAAGATGCAGTGATCTCTCCCGAAGATTTTCAAATTGAATTCATCGCCAATGCATCCAAATCGATCGCTGGATATGCCTGTAAAAAAGCAATTATTAAAATCCCTATTGGAACAGAAGAAGAAAAACCATTTATTGAAGTATGGTATACCACAGCACTACCAAAAATGTATTGGGGAGAATACACCTACTTAGAGAAAATACCTGGAGCAGCACTATCCATTTCCGCTTATGAAATGGAAATGAAAGCCATCCATGTGACAGCAACAGCGATCAACCCTACTCTATTTGAAGTACCAAAAGATTTTGAGGAAGTTGAGGAAGAAGCTTTCACATTTGAGACGACAGAGCTAGGAGAAAACAGGCAGTCATATTATGATGAAGACACCGAACTTATTGGAGTAGCAGACACGATTGGTAATGCAATAACTCCTGCAAAGTATAGCTTGATCCATGCCTTTATAGCAGACCACGCGGTCGTCGTAGATGGCGGCAATCATTATGGACTGATCAACAATGACGGCAAAGAAATTATTCCCTGTCAGTATGAACATTTAGCACGTACTGAAGATGGACTATTCCTATTTTCGAAAAATGATCGATATGGCTACATGAATATCCATGCGCAAGTAGTAATACCAGCAACCTACACTTATGCCCGTGAATTTGAAAACGGTCATGCTGTAGTCACGACCGAACAAGGTTCCGGCGTCATTGACAGCAGTGGAAAGATTATTATTCCAACCAAATTTGAACTCATCCACGAATTTTCAGCCAATACCGCTGTGATCTCAGAGCAAGATAAATACTATTTAATTGATCAACAAGGAAAGAAAATAAGCGAAGCATATGATTTCTTGTCCAATGGCGGAGAAAATTTATGGCTCAATATGCGATCAGAAAAATATGGATTTATAGATGCAAAAGGAAAGCAGGTCATCCCATCAAAATACATATATGCTGCCCCATTTGATGCAGGACTCTCCTTAGTTTCTGAAAATGGTGAAGATTTTTTCTACATCGATACCAAAGGCAAGTTTGTACAAAAAATGGACAACGAGTAAAAATAATAAAATGAGACATTTAGCTGTCTCATTTTTGTTTTAGCAGAGGTTTCTGTTTCTTTGTAGCAAAATCATAACATGGAAAAATTGAGCTTTAAAATCGCAACATTGCATCGAGGAAGATATATGTTGCTCATGATGCTGTTTGTGTTGATTCTTGTTTACATCGTATCAAGACTCCCTTTATCAGAAGTCGTGAAAATAATGGGCTCTTTATTTTCATTGCCAGTGGTCCTTTTCATCGCTGTAAAGTGCTCCAAAAAACATTCCGTTTGGACCATTCATAACGGAGAATTAACAATGGAAAACAGCAGTTCCAGTCAAACCATATCTTTAGACACCATTGACTATGTGCGCAACCTGAGAAGATCAGGAGGCAATTTGATTATAATAAAACTAAAAACAGGTAGTCATATTAGATTTTGGCGCAATAAGTTATTCGAATCAGAAGATGATCTCAAAAGTCTTTGCCAAACGCTAAAAGACAATGAAATAGAATATTACGATATGTAGTCACCAATTAAAAAGGAGAAATAGTGTAACTTGAGTTACACTATTTCTCCTTTATGTTGCTTTACTTTGTAAGACATTAGATGGATCATTATGTTGGAAATTATTCAAAAACCCTGGCCTTGGTACATATCAGGACCTTTGATTGCGCTTATCATGTACTTATTGCTCAGGCAAGGTAAGGATTTTGGCATGTCCAATAACTTGAGAACGATGTGTTCAATTGTTGGAGCAGGCAAAACAAGTTCCTTTTTCAGGTTCGACTGGAAAGCACAAATTTGGAATCTATTGGTTGTATTAGGCACTATAATAGGAGGGTTCATAGCACACTTCTGTCTCAGTGACGGCACTCCACCTGCTATAAACAACGCTAGTATTGCGGACTTGCAAGCATTAGGTATTATTGACAAACTTCAGGGATACATGCCTGACAGTCTATTTTTATTTGATGGCTCACTTTTCCAATTCTTATTGCTTAGTATTGGCGGATTACTGATTGGATTTGGGACACGATATGCTGGAGGATGTTCTTCAGGACATGCGATATCTGGTCTTAGCAATTTCCAATTACCATCATTAATTGCCGTGATTGGATTTTTTATCGGCGGCATCATCATGATTCATTTTATCTTTCCGCTTATCTTTTAAAAAAGAGCTATGAAACAGTTAAAGTTTGTATTAATTGGAATACTATTCGGCATCATCCTTTACAAGTCGGAGGCAGCATCCTGGTATCGTATATATGAAATGTTCCAGTTTAGATCCTTTCACATGTATGGAATTATAGGTACTGCATTAACCACTGCCATCCTCATTGTTCAGATTATAAAAAGAAAGAACGTGAAAGATACTAATGGCTTACCCATCCAATTTATTGATAAAAAGAAAAGCATCACACGCTATCTACTCGGAGGAACTATCTTTGGATTAGGATGGGCGTTGACCGGCGCCTGTCCTGGGCCCATGTTTGCACTTCTAGGTGCTGAATATTGGACCTTAGGTATAGTGCTTATCTTTGCACTTATAGGTACATGGATTTATGGGCTTCTTCAAAATAAATTACCGCATTAATTTAAGCACATGACAACAGTTCAACAAGCATTTTTAGGAAGTTTTGAAAAAGAATTAATCGCAGAGATTGAAGAAGTCTCTGTGGTTAAACAGTTCAAAGCAGGAGAAATCATTATGGACATTGGTCAATACATTAAAGCTATGCCCCTAGTCTTAGATGGTGTCATAAAAATTATTCGAGAAGATAAAAAGGAGGGCGAACTGTTGTTATATTTTTTAGAGAAAGGCGATACCTGTGCCCTATCTATAGCCTGCTGTGTAGGCTCAAAAAAAAGTGAAATCCGCGCTATTGCTGATGTCCATACCACCGTCGCGATGATTCCCAATCAGTACCTCGATAGCTGGATGGGAACTTATAAAACGTGGCGGAATTACGTATTAGAAAGCTATTCCAATCGACTCAATGAACTGCTGAGTACTGTCGATAATATAGCCTTCTCACAGATGGACGTTCGCATCATGAACTATTTAAAAGAAAAAGCATCGATCCGTAATTCACAAAAGATAGAGATCACTCATCAAGTCATTGCCAATGACCTCAATACATCTCGTGTGGTCGTATCCCGAATTTTAAAATCGTTAGAAAATCAAGGAAAAATTCTTTTACAAAGAAATAACATCAATCTGCTTTAATTGTCATTTCAATGCTTAAAATATCGAAGGTAACCTATGTTACCTTTTATCATTTTATAAGAGGGTAACTTTGATAAAACAAACAATTAATATGGAGTTATCACTTATTTTTGGATATATTTTAGCAATTGCTGTAGGTCTCACGATGGGTATTATGGGGAGTGGCGGCAGTATTTTAACATTACCCATATTTGTCTATCTATTTCATCTAGCACCAGCGCAGGCATTAGATTATTCGTTATTTACGATTAGTACAATATCGCTTATTGGTTCAATCTCTCACTTGCAAAAAAAAGAGATCGATCTCAAAATGAGTTTATTTTTTATCCTTCCATCATTAATATCTGTTTACATCACCAAGCAATACATACTCCCAAGCATTCCCGAGCATTTTCAAATTTATCAGATGATGATGCATAAAGATCAAATCATCATGAGCCTTTTTTCGATCATCATGATTGCATCAGCCCTAGCCATGATCAAAAATCGCGATGATCGACATCAAGTTAAAACATACAAGAATAACACCATATTGATCATATCTATTGGTTTTTTGATCGGTATATTAACAGGGTTGGTAGGCGCAGGCGGCGGTTTTATCATTGTCCCCGCACTTATACTTTTGTTAGGCAACACCATTAAACAAGCCACCGCAGCGTCTTTATTTATCATCGCAATTAATACAACCTTTGGTCTGTTGAGCAATTTCAAACAGTTGAATCAAATCAATTGGACAATATTAATTATCTTTACAGCAATCACACTAATCGGATTGATGATTGGAATCCAATTAAAAACAAAATTAAAATCCGAAAAATTAAAAGTAGGATTTGGCTATTTTCTGGGAGCAATAGGTATAGTCATAGCCAGTATAGAAATCAATCAATTTATAAATTTTTAAGGAATAAATTATGTTTTTTCAACACATTTTCGAATCTTCATTAGCACATGCAAGTTATCTCATCGGCTGTCAAGCCAAAGGAGTAGCAATTGTGATTGATCCTAAAAGAGATGTAGACACATACATAGCTATAGCAGAAAAAAATAACTTACAAATAACCCATATTGCAGAAACCCACATACACGCTGATTACCTATCAGGTTCATTAGAGTTAGCCGAATTAACAGGTGCACAGCTCTATCTTTCTGACGAAGGTGGAGCAGATTGGCAGTATGATTTTGATCACATTGGTTTAAAAAACCATGATGAAATAAAAATTGGAAATCTTATTTTTAAAGTCTTACATACACCAGGCCATACTCCTGAAAGTATCAGTTTCCTATTGACCGACACACCTGCAACAGACGCACCCGTCATGTTGTTTACAGGAGATTTTGTATTTGTAGGAGACATTGGACGTCCAGATTTATTAGAAAATGCTGCCGGACTGATCGGCACAAAAGAAATCGGGGCACATCAAATGTTTGAATCATTAAAAATCTTTAACCAGCTTCCAGACTACGTACAAGTATGGCCAGCACATGGCGCAGGATCTGCCTGTGGAAAAGCCTTAGGAGCAGTTCCAAGTTCAACTGTTGGATATGAAAAGATAAGAAACTGGGCTTTAAAATATGAAAATAATGAAAAAGCATTTACTGAGGAGCTTCTAAGTGGACAACCAGAGCCTCCAAAATATTTTGCGATGATGAAAAAGCTTAACAAAATTAAGCGACCATTGCTAACATCAGTACCTACTTACAAAGAACTCGAGGCAACAGAGTTGATATTGCATCATAAAAATGATGTAACCATCATTGATACCCGCAACAAACAAGAATTTGCACAAGGATTCATACCCAATAGCATCAATATCCAGAATAATAAAGCTTTCAGCAATTGGGCAGGCTGGATTTTAGATTATCATAAACCATTTATCCTTATTGTAGCAAAAGATCAATTAGAAGATGTCACCCGCAAATTGATGCGTATAGGTCTTGATCAAGCCATTGGCTATATCACACCTCAATCGTTGCAAACAGTTGGTATCAAACTTGATCAGCAGGAAATTATTGATTTCAATGAGATGAATACAGCATTAAACAATCCCAATGCACAAATTTTAGATGTTCGAAATGAAAGTGAATATCAGGCAGGGCACCTTCCCCATGCAACCCATGTCTTTGTTGGTACACTACTGGACAATTTAGATCAGATAGATCAAAGTAAAGATCTGTATTTACATTGTCAATCGGGTGACCGTGCTACCATAGCCATGTCACTCCTTTACAAAGCTGGGATCAAAAATATCAAAAATTATAGTCCTGGGATGAAGGAATGGGTCGAGAAAAATGGTACCCTAATAAAATAGAAAAGCGGATTAATCCGCTTTTCTATTTTAAAGACTACGCTCCGGAATTTTAAAATACCGCAGTACATTCGTTTTCTTATCGACAATATCTCCCTTTTTATTGGTTTCCAATCGATGATTAACAACTGAAATATATTGATAATTATCAGCATCAGATTCATAAATCGTGACTGTTGCAAACTCATCACCCAATTCATCAGCCTCCAGATAGGTCTGTAGATCTGTAAAATCCTTTTTTCCTAAATTCTGCTCCAGTGCCTGCTTATCTGCTATATACGCGATCTGTTTCTCAATTTCCCTTTTTTGCATCCATTCATTACCTCTTTCAGAAAAAGGTTCAGTTGTCTTACCCGACCAAGCTAAGACAATAGGGTAGACAATAATAGTCGCAGCCTCAATACCCCACAAGATCCATAAAGGCCAACCACTCACCACACTTTTCTTAAGAGAAAAAGTACCAACAGCATTTAATTCTTGAATTCCACTAAACATATCCATAGGGTGAAATAGGAAATATAAAAACCCATCCAGATTAAAAGAAGACTTTAACCACATATCCCCTCCCATTGTACCTTCAGCATTAAACATCAATGAAACAAATAAGCACCATTGGGCATAATACGCAACCAAAGTGCAGATGAAAGTAAACAGTAGTGCAATCCCCTTATTTCTAACTTTTCCGATTTTTAACAAAACGTCCAAGACGTAAAACAAGCCATAAGCTAAACCAAATGTGATCAAAAAGTTAAAATATACAATTGGTATAAACCATTGCAAACCAATATATACGATGGCTAAAATAACAGATGCACACACTCCCGCAATAATAGCAAACAGTACACCTCCGATTGGAGCCTTTCCCGAAGATTTATAATAAGTTTCTTCCATACAAGTTTAATTAGATATAGACCTAAAATAACAATTGGAATAAATAAAAACAACCTTATATCAAACAAATATTACAAAACAGGCTGCACCTCCCTTCCCCATATTCCTAATGAATTTTGTATGTTTGAACCATGAATTTGAAATACCTTTATACATTAATCTTAGGACTATTCCTGATCCAAACAACAACAGCGCAACGAAAAGGCTATTGGCAACAGGCCGTAGATTATAAAATGAATATTGATGTCAACGAAAAAACATATCAATATGACGGAAACATGCAGCTGAAATACAGCAATAATTCAGGACAATCACTCAAAAAAGTGTATTTCCATTTGTATTTCAATGCCTTTCAACCGGGTTCGATGATGGACAATAGACTTTCCAACATCGCAGATCCAGATAAAAGAATGGCCACCAATATCGGGACTAAGGAAAAACCAAAGTACCAGAGTCGAATTGCAACCCTAACGCCAAAACAAATTGGTTATCAAAAGATAAAATCATTAACAATGAACGGTAACAATACCAGTTTCAAAATCGATGGTACAATTTTAGAAGTTTCTTTGCCTAATGAAATCGAAGATGGCGAGACGGCTACCTTTGATATGACTTGGGAAGCACAGGTACCAGAACAAATTAGGAGATCTGGTCGCAACTCCAAAGAAGGAGTCGCCCTTTCTATGGCACAATGGTATCCGAAAATGGCACATTTTGATGAATTCGGATGGCATCTAGATGAATATATCGGTCGTGAATTTATCGCCCCATTTGGAGACTTTGATATCACCATCAATATCAATAAAAATTATATCCTAGGTGCATCCGGCGTTTTGCAAAATCCAACAGATGTAAAAGGATATGTAGCAAAACCAAAAATAAAAGCAAAAGATAATAAAGTCCAATGGCATTATATTGCTAAAAATATCCATGACTTTGTTTGGGCTGCAGACCCCAAATTTGTCGTTGACTCTGCGAGTAGCAAACAAGGCATTCATGTATACACGGTATATATTCCAGAGAGTGACTCCGTTAAAACAAACTGGAAAACAGCTTTAGGATTAGCAACAGAATTTTTCGATTTCAATGCTAAAACATTTGGTGCCTATCCATGGCCCAATTATACCATTATCCAAGGAGGTGATGGCGGAATGGAATACGGTACCGCAACATTGGTGACTGGAGGTCGCAATTTAAAAAGCCTAGTAGGTGTAATTTTCCACGAGGCAGCTCACTCTTGGTATCAACACTTATTCGGCATCAATGAGACTGTAGACGAATGGTTTGATGAGGGGTTCACTTCTTATGTAGAAGAACTTGCTATGCAAAACTTATTTGAAAAACGAGGAGCGATTGAAGCTAACCCTTCCATAGATGCTTATCGGGCATACTATAAGCTAGCCTTGTCAGGAAAAGAAGAACCTGCCAGCCTACTTGCCGATTATTATAATACCAATTATGCCTACAGTAATGAAGCTTATAATAAAGGACAGGTACTAGCCGTACAATTGGGCTACATCATTGGAAAAGACAATCTAGACAAAACATTCTTAGAATTTTATAAACAATGGAAATTTAAACATCCAACGCCAAATGATTTTAAAAGAATTGCTGAGAATATATCAGGAATCAACTTGAAGTGGTACTTCAACCTCTTTATCAACACTACTCGTAAGATTGACTATGCCATCAAAACAGTAACCGATAAAGAAATCACCTTACAGAACAAATCTGACTTTGCAATGCCTATTGACTTATTAGTAACCTATGAAGATGGCACAAAAGAACTTTTCTACATCCCACTACGTGAAATGAGAGGCGAAAAACCAGCAGAAAACTTCAAAATTTACGAAGGTATTAAAAGAACAACATTGCAAGACTGGAACTGGACACAACCATCCTATCAGATCAATTTAACAAAAAAACCAGCAAAAGTGATCATAGATCCATCATTGCGCTTAGCAGATATCGAATCCAGCGATAATACCTGGGAAAAGAAATAACATAAAAACAAGAGGCTGGTCAATAAACCAGCCTCTTTGCTTTAACATCAATCCTCCCGACTTCCATCATCAGCCATACGCACAATCTTCGGAGAGAAACTAGCGATAATATCCACCAGATCTTCTTGCGCGGCCATCACCTCGTGAATATTTTTATAAGCCATCGGTGCCTCATCCAAACCAGCACCGATAAGCGTAATATGATGATCCGACAACATGGATTTCAAATCTTTACGTGCTATCGTTTTTATAGCTTTCGTGCGGCTCATCAATCGACCCGCTCCATGTGAAGCCGATTGAATAGCCTCTTCCTTACCTTTCCCTCGGACTAAGAAACCAGGAGTTGCCATCGATCCAGGAATGATACCCAGCACCCCTTTCGCTGCAGGAGTTGCCCCTTTGCGATGCACGATCACCTCCTCACCTTTGTATAACTCTTTCCATGCAAAATTATGATGATTTTCGACCATCGCCAATCGCTCTGCACCTAATGCTCTGCTGATTTTCTCATGAATTACTTCATGACAAGCCGAAGCATAGTCACCCGCAAGGTTCATCGCTAACCAATATTCTTGACCTTCGGCTGTATCGAGTCCCATATAAGCCAAATTTTGAGCCTCGTAAGGCAAAGGACAAAGCTTTTTAGCCAGTTTAGTATAATGATCGGCAATAGTTGCGCCCAATCCCCTAGATCCCGAATGAGTCAATAAAGCAACATATCGTCCTTTCTCAATACCAAGCTCCGCATCTGCCTCCTTAAACTCCATCACCCCAAATTCAACAAAGTGATTTCCTCCACCAGAAGAACCTAATTGTGTCCAAGCCTTATCCTTTAATTGGCGAATAAAATCATTCGTTTCAAAAGCCTTACTCGCTAGAACAGCATGATCGGCACGTTCATGTTTCAAGTAACCATGTCCAGCACCAAATTTGGTATGATCCATAATTACCTTCTTATAAAAATCATGATGCGCATACAGATGCTCTTCAGGGACATCAAAAATAGACAATGCCATTCGACAACCGATATCAACACCCACACCATAAGGAATGACCGCATGATGAGTCGCCAATACCCCACCGATTGGCAAACCATATCCCTGATGTGCATCGGGCATCAATGCTCCCGCTACTGCTACAGGAAGTTTCATCGCCAGATCCATTTGGCGCAATGCACCCTCTTCAATCTGTGACTCACCATAGATGGTGTAATGTTGTTTCCCCTCCTTTAAAGAAATCGTAGCTTTAGCCACTTCATCAACATTTAAAAGGGATTGCGCTAACGGTTTGAATACCTCATCCTCCATATACGTTTCTGGAGCAGCCAATACTTCCGCAAACTTCAACAACATCTCCTCTCGGGTAAACCCCAATCTCTTTTTATTAATTTTCAACGCTTCCCCTAAAGCAAAATTCTCTTCATATCCCAAAGCAATTAAGTCATTGCCATTTATTCTTTTATTTTCCATTATGCTATTCATCAATGATGTTCCGCTTAAATCACATCTTATAGATTTGATCTATCTTTACATCGGTTATTATTTTTCCTTAAGCAAGGAACAGCACCTCTTTATCGCTATCCCTTGCGCCTCTTTATGTATATCTACCGATTCAGTTTTAAAGGTAAAGCGGTAGATGTATTATTTCACGAACAACTGCTTCAGCTGATCCACAATCTGACCATTACCGGAAACCGATATATTGTTTATTTTTTCAGCAATCTTCTCCACATATTCCATCTCTTTCAATTTAAACAACATCGCATTATCCTCCATCAATTTAGCCGTATTCAACAAGCTTCTTGTAGAAGCCGTTTCTTCACGCCTCGTGATGATATTTGCCTGAGCTTTTTTCTCCGCGACCAGTACCTGATTCATAATCTCCCGGATATCTCCTGGCAAGATGATATCTTTAACACCGGCGTGGAATACCTTTACCCCCAGTAATTCAACCTGCGAGGCAGTATCCTCTAGGACATGTGCATTGATGGTAGACTTATTATCCATCAGTTCATCCAAAGTCATTCGACCTATGTAAGAACGCAACGCTAATTGCATCAACATATACAACTGCTTCTCAAAATCTTTATTTTCAAGCATTGCTTTCAGTACATCCACAACTTGGTACTGTATCGAAAAATTAATCCGAATCTGAGCCTTATCTTTAGTCAAGATTTCTTGACCAGCAATATCCATAGTCGTCAATCGTGTATCCACTTTTGAAATACTGATGGATGTCGCATTTTTCCACCAGTAGTAGGTACCTGCATTCAATATCTTTGAAAAAACTCCATCAAGAAATAGCAGACCTTTCTCCGAAGGCTCTAACTTAAACTGTCGTACATAGTAAGCCAGCGTCTGCTTCTCCAACAGTTGTTTGTGCACTGTCGATCTTATTTCTATCTCCGTGATATCCTCCTTTTGGAAATGATAGGTTAATAAACCCTTCCAGAAAAAATGTCTGCCAGCTGCTAGGACCTGCTTATAGTTGTTGTTAACAAAAACTAGACAGATCTCATGATCGGCAACTTCCACCAATTCTACATGCTCCGAAAAACCGGTAAGCTGCATCAATACATCAACATCCAAGCTTCCTGGAAAAGGCTTCGACAAATCATATAATTCTAGTTTTTCACCAAAACCTAGCCAGTATTTTCCAGCAGGCAATACGCGGGTATACCGATTGTTTTTAACAACTAATCCCAATTGATTGATATCTATAGTTACTCTTTTCATATCTAATTTTATTTTTTATTCTACTCTTCCAAACCCAGTACAAAACACTGCGCTTTATCAGAATAAACTATTGTTCTAAATACATTTTTTCGCGATCAAAAAGATGATCATATTATTTATAAACGCTTCGATTCCTGTTTATTGAATATGACCGGAATATAAAAGGGGACTAAAAGAAAAATAAAATGATGACACCTCATCCTTAAAGAAGATACACCCCATTCATGTATTCATTTAAGGATTGCAATATCCTCAACCCTATCGTTGCTTTTAGCACCTACTTTATACTACAAAGGCCCCATTCAATTGTCTCATCTTTAATAAAAAGAAAAGACCAAACGAGAGACGAAGCGCTTACGAAGTGGTAACCTTTTTTAAAGAAAGTCTAAACTTGAACATGGAACTTTCGTTCCTCCAACCGATGGACACACTTTTGAGATGTGCGTGGGATTCGAACCCACCATTTTGCTGTACTCTACCCCTGAGTTACTCCGTTCGAGACGGAGGTAGGATTCGAACCTACGACCCCAACATTTGACAATAGTGATATTTATAAAATCAGCATATTACTTTCAACTGAAGCAATACTACCCTGCTATACAGAAACAGGAGACAAGGACTCTTAAATCATGCACTACGCCATACACCCTTTCAGGTATATATCTTAAAAAGCTAATCGCTTATATATTCAAAGAACTATTTGTCTTGATCGACATTACAAATATGCTAGCCCTACCACGCAACCTGAATGCGCAGCAAAAAAGAATTTAAAAAAATCAATTAAAAACAACGCATCAAACTGATAATCAATTGAATTGATTTAATAAAAATTAAAAAAAATAGATCAGAAACACTTTGTACGCAAATACATTGCGTGGCAAAGTTGAATTTTGTACCTTTAACTTCATACCATGATATCAAAAACAGCATGTCCACCAATAAACTTGCATTAATTCGCTACAGAACCATTGACAACTGCTTATGTCAACGTCATCGCAAATGGACCTTAGAAGATCTCATAGAAAAAGTATCCGATGCCCTTTATGAACTGGAGGGTATCCATAATGGCATCAGCAAAAGAACGATTCAGGGAGATATACAGCTTATGCGCAGCAATAAGCTAGGATATAATGCTCCAATCATTGTGACGGATCGGAAATTTTATAGTTATAGTGATCCTACATACAGCATCAGCAATTCACCCATCACCTCCTTAGATATGAAGAAGATGAAAGAAGCTGTAGATTTGCTCAAGCATCTTAATGGTTTCTCTTATTTTGACGAAATGAGTGATATGATCTTACGTTTAGAAAATAGTCTCATTAAATCGGAAGGAGCTCAAAAACCTGTCGTGCAAATGGAAAGTAACAAACTCTTGAAGGGTTTAAACTGGATCAGCACACTTCATCATGCCATACTCGAAGAAATTCCTTTACTCATCACCTACAAATCCTTTAAGTCACTCGGGCCTATACAAGACGTATACTACCCATATCTGCTAAAAGAATACCGCAATCGTTGGTTCTTAATCTGCAAACCTAAGAAAGGAAATCTTTTAATTACACTTGCCTTGGATCGTATAGTTGATATTGATGAAATGGCAAAAAATGGGTTTATACCCTATGAAGGCATTGATTTCGATCGCTACTTTGCCGATACCATTGGGGTAACAAAAAGTCAAAAAGACCGTGGACAAAAAGTAATCTTAAAAATTGACAGCTTCAATGCCCCTTATGTCGAGACCAAGCCCTTACATAACTCTCAGCAGATCATCAACAAACATGATGATGGCAGTATCATGATTCGCCTTGATGTCATCTTAAACTTTGAACTCGAGCGAGAAATTTTGGGATTTGGAGAAAATATAGAAGTCATTGCCCCTCGAAATCTACGCGACCGAATAAAAAAGAGAATCAGTAAAAACCTCCAACAGTATACCAAAGAAATAGAATAAATCCATTTAACTCTGGATTTTCCTTTACCTTTGCATTTATATATAATATATACATGATCTACTTTCACATTCCATTCTGTAAGCAAGCTTGTCATTACTGCGACTTTCATTTTAGCACCTCACTGAAATACAAAGATGAAATGCTCAACATGCTATATAAGGAAGTAGAACTTAGAGCGGATTATCTGGAAGATAAAAACATCCAGTCCATTTACTTTGGAGGTGGCACCCCCTCTATACTAGAAGCAGAAGATATCGCTAGACTGATCGACAAAGTATCAAAACATTTCGAGATTGACTCCCATGTAGAGATTACCTTAGAGGCCAATCCCGATGATCTTAACCGAGAAAAAGTAGCGAAACTGCGTCAAACAGAAATTAATCGCTTTAGTATCGGTATTCAATCCTTTTTTGAAGAAGATCTGAGATGGATGAATAGGGCACACAATCAAAAAGAAGCAGAGTCTTGTATTATGCGCGTTCAAGATGCAGGGTTTGAAAATATCACCTGTGATCTGATCTATGGCTTTCCATTATTAACCGATGAAAAGTGGAAAAAGAACATGCAGCAACTGCTGGATTTTCAGATTCCGCATATCTCATCTTACTCGATGACCGTAGAAAAGAAAACAGCCCTCGATCACATGATCAAAACAGGAAAAGCCGCGGCCATTGATAGTGATCAAGCAGCCGATCAAATGCTGATGCTGATCGATCAATTGACAACAGCAGGATTTGAGCAATATGAAATTTCCAATTTTGCCAAAGACGGTATGTATGCCAAGCATAATACCAACTATTGGAAAGGAAAGCATTACTTAGGTATTGGTCCATCTGCACATTCATTCAATGGCACATCTCGTTCATGGAATGTGGCGAACAATACCAAATACATCTATGATATTATGCAGGATAAGTTACCTCTAGAAACTGAACAACTCTCTTTACTTGACCGCATTAATGAGTACACCATGACTTCACTGCGCACTATGTGGGGTATCAATCTTACCTTAGTGGAAGACAAATTTGGAGCAGAGGTCAAAAAACAACTAGGGATCAACGCCGAAGAATTCATTTATAATAAGCAGTTAACTCAAGTGGACAACCGGCTCACCCTTAGCGACACAGGCAAACTAATGGCCGATCACATTATGTCTGAACTATTTATTATCGATGAAAATTCCGAATATGAATAACAATATTATGAGCAGTTACTTGCCGTTAGTTTTTAACTTCAACAGCTCCTGTTCTGCTAATTTTCGGGTCTCTGGTTTGATATAGTCCATTCCGCGTTGTAGATTATCTTCAATACTTGAAATCAAACCTTCATTCAACGAAACAAGTTCCGTTCTAGAAACCCATTGGCTGATATAAAAATCACCCGATTTTTCATCAAAAAGAATTTCATAATCATCCAATCGACGCTGTTCTTCATAAGCACCTATCACATAAAAGGGAAAATAACGATTTGGTTTTTCAACTATTTCAAGCTGTAAAGGCATAAATTCATATTGGTGCGAGTTCAGTTTAAACAAAAATGTAATTGCTTTTTCAAATTGCTTCAACTTCTTTAAAATCATCAATTCCTCTTTATTATATTGAAACGGATTGGGATAATATGCACCATTATAAAAATAGTCTTTGGGATCCTGCCTTTCCTGTAACGGATCCACCCGTACACCATGCCTATTGATGATATATTCATTCACACCTGCCTCAGCAGGTACCACAAACCAATGTTCACCACCGGTATCATATTGTTTTTTCATCTTACCGACATATACAGTAGCGTAACCATAATTAAACGGCAGTGCAAAACCCCAATTTGCTGGAGAAATCTTGTCTCCAAAAAAATTGACAAAACCAATTTTTCCTTTCTCTACATAACGTCTTAGACCTTCAGACCAATAGTCAGATCCATTATCAAAAAATTGTGGGTAATACAATATATTTCCTTTTCTGTCGTATACCGTTGATACTGCAAAGGCTGGACTATCTTTTTCTGCATCTTCATGCCCAACAACACCCATAAATTCGATAAAAGGATCATCGATAGGCACATCTAAAACATAATCATGATATACGTTGTGAATTGGAGGAATAATAATTGTCCCCTTCTCATCCCGCACCCCCACACGATTACTGTCAGCATTCAGAACATAATATAACTGATCTTGCCCTTTAGAAAATAAACAGCAGCAAGAAAAAATGAGCGTCATGAAAATTCTCATCCCGTTCATGTAAGCAACTTTTTGGTTCTCAAATATTTCATAATAATTGCCGTTGCACCAGCATGCTGTTGAACATAACATTTTGCCTGTTTCCCAGCATAATCACGCTTGATCTCCTCTTGTAAACAAACAAAGACATCATGGAGTTTTTCAGCGTCTTGAATAGAAAAACCAGCTCCTTGCTCAATCAAATCTTTTGCTTCTTGAAACTTATGGTATTTTGGACCAAATATAACGGGAATGCCATATGTAGCAGCCTCCAAAGTGTTATGGATCCCTACCCCAAATCCACCACCAATATAGCTGATCTTTCCATAACCATACAAGGAAGATAGCATGCCCATATTATCAATAATCAGCACACGCGCATCCACGATTTTTTGAAAGGTATGCTGTGCAAAATTTGAGAATCTAAGTGCATCGGGGAATAATAATAAAATAGCTTCAATATGCGCTTCATGGATTTCATGCGGAGCTAAGATCAATTTCCAGTCAGGAAACTGCAACATGAGGTCCTTTAAGAGCTTTTCATCCTCCAACCATGTACTTCCAGCGACCAAGACAGGAGATGTACCAACAAATTGATTGACCTCAGTAATACTTTTCTGCTGCTTAGGCAATTCAACCACACGATCAAATCTGGTATCACCCGTAAGGCCAACGTTTCTGAAGCCGTGTTCTTTCAATAAATGAACACTTTCTTCGTTTTGCAGGAAAAAATAAGTGACCGATGTGAGGATTTCTCTAAAAAAGCCACCATAAGGTTGAAAGAAAATTTGATTCGGCCTGAATATCGCAGAAATCATAAATAGCGGAATATTTCTGCTTTTCAGCTCAGAAAAATAATAATACCAATATTCATATTTTGTAAACACGACAAATTCTGGATGAATTAAATCTATAAATTGTTTGGCATTTTTTGCCGTATCCTCTGGTAGATAAAAAACGTAATCTGCCAAGTTGGTATTTTTTCTAACCTCGTAACCCGAGGGAGAATAAAAAGTAATGACAATTTTTTTTAATGGAAAATCTTTTTTTACACCTTCCAAAACAGCCCTTCCCTGTTCAAATTCACCTAGGGACGCAAAGTGAAACCAAATGTGATTTTGACCTGTTTCAACCGTTTGACTCATGCGTGCATACCAGTCCCTGCGACCATTTACCCAAAGCTTTGCCTTGGGATGAAAAGGCGCTATTAAGCGTAATAAAAGCCCATATAGATGGATTCCTAAAGAATAAAGAAGACGCATGTTCGTAAAATAATACTTATATTCGTCAAAGATATTAAACCCTTTTCTAATTGTTGGAAATAAGTGGAAAATAAGATACGCAACAGAATTTTAATACCAGATCCGCAGGATTTCTTGGCTTCCACCTTTGTGATCGTTTTAAACAGGATTATGGACCATCAATCTTTACCAATCAAAAATTTAGAGCAGAAAGACTTTACATATTATAACTATAAACCATGAGCAAAATACTTGTAACAGGCGGAACAGGATATATTGGTTCGCATACAGTTGTTGAATTGCATAACGCAGGATATACACCGGTTATCATTGACAACTTATCTAATTCTAGCATCAAAATGTTAGACCAAATTGAAAAAATAATCGGAGTAAAACCTGAATTTCATCAATTTGATCTATGTGATGAGGCAAAAGTTGTAGAATTTGTTAAGAATAATATAGACATCAGCGGTATAATTCACTTTGCAGCATCCAAAGCTGTTGGAGAATCCGTTCAAAATCCATTAAAATATTACCGCAATAACTTCTTTTCTTTGATCAACATATTAGAGGCATATCGTGAAAAACCGGTCAACTTTGTATTTTCTTCAAGTTGTACAGTATATGGCGAACCCGATTACCTCCCTGTTGATGAAGCAGCTCCTGTAAAAAAAGCAGCTTCACCCTATGGCAATACCAAACAAATCGCAGAAGAAATTTTAGAAGAAACTGCCAACGCCTATGACAATTTTAATATTATAGCATTGCGTTACTTCAACCCTGTTGGAGCACACGAATCTGCACTAATTGGAGAATTACCACTAGGAGTTCCTCAAAATCTACTTCCTTTTATCACGCAAACCGCTATTGGTAAGCGCGAAAAATTAACCGTATTTGGAAATGACTTTGATACTAAAGATGGTTTCTGTGTACGCGATTTTATTCACGTTGTGGACTTGGCAAAAGCACACGTAGCTGCGATTAAATTACTAGAGAGAGGAAATCCAAAAGGGAAATATGATGTCTTTAACGTAGGAACAGGAAAAGGATATTCCGTATTAGAAGCGATAAAAGCATTTGAAGAGGCTTCAGGCCAAAAACTAAACTATGAGATAGGCCCACGTCGTGAAGGGGATATCGTAAAAGTATATGGTGATGCCACCAAATCGACTAATGAATTGCATTGGACAGCACAGTTAGGCATTTTTGAGATGATGGATAGTGCTTGGAAATGGGAGAAATACCTAAAGGAAAATCCAATCGTTTAAACAATAAAATGAGCTAATGCGAATAAGTTAGCTCATTTTATTTTAGACAAAATACAGAATTTAGCCAGAAGGAAAACACAGATAGTTTTCATGCAGAATTCAGGTTTTATACTTTCAAATTCGAAGAAAGCACCAAATATCGTTCTTCACCGATTTTCTTTTTCAATCTTTGCTTTGCTTTTTTAACGGCGTCTTCGGTTACTCCCAATAAATTAGAAATCTCCGTATTCTTTAAACCTAATTTTCCTAAAAAAATAAATCTTAAATTTGATTCTGTCAATTCAGGATATTGCCTTAACAGATCGTTATAGAAATACGGATATTCTTTAATAAAAGCCTCCTTAAATAAGCTCCAATTATATTCGGTCATTAAATGTGATTCCAATAATGCCTGAAGCTGTCCCCTTTCATTCTCAATATCAGAAAAAGAAGTTTGCTTTACCCGTTCGATTTCTTCCTTTAGATTAGCAATATACTCGTTCTTTTCTCTGAGGTAAATCGTGAAGGAAGATAAGTTATTGTTTGCTTCCATTAATTTCTGGTCGGAAAGATACTTTTCCATTTGCAAGCCCAACACATGCCTTTCATAGATGACTCTTCGTATTTTAAGTTTTCTATTAAACAAAAAATAAAGACTGATGGATAAAGCCAGCAGTAAAACAACAACTATACTGTATGCTCTCTTTTTAAATAATTCTTTCTCAAATTGCTCACGGCTCAATTCAATTCGATGAATATACGTTTGCTTATCAGCCATCCATTTCAACTGTTGTAGTTTTTCATCGCTATTCCACAGTTGTAAACTATCGTTGAGTTGAGTCAATCTCCTTCTAGCCAACAATTCACTATGATCATCATGTCGCTTTACAGCAATAGCCAATTGAACCTCAGCAATTTCCTTCTCTGAGCGTTTCAAATATACTTTTGTTGCAGGATATTGAGCTGCCCGATTAATGGCATTTTCCGCCTCGGACAATTTCCCTTGGTCAATATATACCTTAGCTAATAAAATATAAGCATACATCGTATTCTGCTTACTTCCAAATCGCTCCGAATACACGATATCCTCCAACAATAAATCAACAGCCTTCTTCAGATCACCTCGTCCCCAGTAAATGACCGCTTGATTGCCGAGTGCTTTACCTAACCGAACATAATCTCCCGTCACCTTAGATAATGCTTCTACCTCTTTAAAATAACGGAATGCCGTTACCGTATCCGCTTGCTTTAAATAAGCCATCCCCAATCCATCAAGAATACTACTCATCTCATTCGATTTTGGGTGTGCGTATTTCCGAGCAAGATTTAAGTAGATCATACTCGATTCAGCATCACCAATAGTTCCAAAAAAATAAGCCATATTACGTATCGAAATCTCAGGATTTGGAGATTTATTTAAGGAAACTTGAGGCAAAAAATTACGAACTTCTAAGAAAATTGGAAATGCAGAAGTAATATCTCGAAAATCATAAAGATAAAAACCATAGCTCACTTTCATCCAAAACTCGATCTCCTTATCCTTATTACGGATTGATTTTTTAATTGCAGAGAGGTAAAGACTTTTACTTCTATCATTAGGAGCATCATATGCTTTTGCAATACCATTTGCGAGCATATAATCGTACACAATGAGTAAGGAAGCATCATTGTATACTCGGGCATAAGATAAAATGGGATTTAAATAATTTTTTAAAGCAACCGTATCTTGTCCAAAATTACGTTCTTGTTTAATTAAATATTCAATTCTACTCTTACTGGAAAACAACTCTTCCAATCTGATTGAATCAGCAAAAGTTGTCTGAAAGAGACCTATTGTAAAAAATAATAGACTAAACAGTTTCAAATCAGTAAAGGTTATTAAAATTGTAGATGTTTCGATACAAATATACTTGTTTTTAGACGTAGTTTATCAGGAACTTCCATTAAAAAATTGTTAATAATAGATCGAAAAAACACTAACTAAATTTTGAAAAAAAATGCATTTTAATTCAAATAAGTAATCGTACTTTCCAAATATAACATACCAAAAAATAAAATTATAAAAGATGATCCTGTTTTGATTTTTTTTAGCCTGAATTTTCCACTATCTTTAAATCATGTCCATTCATCAAGATCCAGAATTAAAAAAGGCTGTTCTCAACCTTCCATTAAAAGAAAAAGACAAATTATTACTGAGGTTGATCAGTAAAGACAAAATGTTAATCAAACAACTGCATTTCCAATTGCTAGAAGATGAGTCTGACTTAGAAGGCCGTATCGAAAACTTGAGGAAACAACTCCAACAACTTTTTGACCTAGGAGAATCTCAGGTATATAACACCCCGAGTTTAAGTAATTTTATTGGATTAAGTAAATTGGTCAAACAAGCAAGTGGTATGGTCAACGAGCATGAAAAGATTACAAAGCACAAATTAAGTGAAGTTGAGTTCCGCATTTATATTTTAGAAAGAGCACTCATAGCTTACCCCAATCTGTTTAGTTCATCTTATCAATCTGCAGCTCATAAGCTTCAAAAATACATAGCTGGCAGAATAAAGCATGCGGTAGCTAAATATGAAAAGATCCACGAAGATCATCAATTCGATTTTAGAGATCATTTTCAAGAAATTCTTGATACAGCCAACAGTACAGCAGTAAAAGATTATATAAAAGTATTACATGTCAATACAAATCTTTAAAGCTAGATGTAGTAGGTATTATCGTGCACCTTTGAATCAAAATCATATCGAATAAAATAGTACGATGCTGCCCCAAGGCCCGATTATGCTTCTGAATGATGGCATAATTTGATCAAAAAATAGCGGTATAGTGCTAGCTAAAATTTGTAAAATCGAGATGGTTTTCTTGAATTATTCTTCAAATTCAGATCAGATAGCATCTGCTAATTTTGTAAGAAGCCATCATTTTAAGTAAATTCGCAATATTCCAAATTAGTGAACGCGTGGGAATTAAAGAAATTATAGAAAAATACGGTCAAAGTGAGCTAACACAAACTTTGACTAAAGCGATACAAGCTAAAAATCCAAAAGTCCAGTTAAAAGGTCTTATCGGTTCATCAGATGCCGTTATTGCCGTGGCGAGCTACACCTTACAAGAACGTCCCTATCTTTTTATCCTTCCGACACATGAAGATGCCTCTTATTTCTTAAGTGATCTCGAGAGTCTATTGGATAAACAAGTTTTGTTTTTTCCGGCTTCTTACCGTAAAGCATTTGACTTCACCCAACTCGATGCAACGCATGTACTGCAACGTGCAGAAACATTAAATGTGTTAAATCATACATCTGAACTTCCAAAAATGGTGGTTACCTATCCCGAAGCAATAGCGGAGAAAGTCATTAACAGAAGTGATCTGGAGAAAAACACCTTAGAAATAACTGAAAAATCAAAACTAAGTATCGATTTTATTAATGAATTTCTATTTGAATATGATTTCGATCGCGTAGATTTTGTTTATGAACCTGGACAATACGCCATTAGAGGTGGAATTGTAGATATCTTCTCCTTTTCAAATGATCTTCCTTATCGTATTGAATTCTTTGGAGATGACATCGAAAGTATCAGAACATTTGAAATTGAATCCCAACTGTCGGTAGCAAAAATCCATAAAGTTACCATAGTTCCAAATGTGCAGGCTAAATTTCTATCGGCACAAAATATATCCCTATTAGAGTATATTGACAAAGATGCAGTGATCTGGGTAAAGGATGTCCAATTTACATTGGATACCATAAAAGATGGGAATAAAAAGGCAACTGAATTTTGGAAGGCTTTGTCTGAGAAAGAGAAGAAAGACAATTCAGAGTGGATAAATCCGGCATATGGATTCTCGGACGAAAAAAACTTCAATGCCTTGCTCTTTGATTTTCCAATTGTAGAGTTCGGAAAACAGTTCTTTTATAAGCCCGATACAACGATCAAATTTGATATCCATCCGCAGCCCTCGTTCAATAAAGATTTCAATCTATTGATCCATAATTTCAAAGAAAACGAAAAAAATAAAGTTGAAAATTTAATTTTTTCTGATTCCCCGAAACAGATCGAAAGAATATATAAAATCTTAGAAGACCTGGACAAAACGGTTTCTTTCATCCCTATTCATAAAGGATTTCGCGAAGGATTTCGAGATGACAATGTCAAATTAGCCTGTTATACAGACCATCAAGTTTTTGATCGGTATTATAAGTATAAGCGAAAAAAAGGCTATGAGAAAAGTCAAGCAATTACCTTAAAAGATTTACGCGACCTCAAACCGGGGGACTACATTACCCATATTGATCACGGTGTGGGGAAATATGCCGGCCTAGAAAAAGTCGAAGTCAACGGAAAGTCTCAGGAGATGATTCGGTTGAGCTATGCCGACAATGACCTACTGTATGTCAACATCAATTCATTAAATCGGATTTCCAAATATTCAGGAAAAGAAGGTTCAATTCCGAAAATGAATAAACTGGGAACAGATGTATGGGATAAACTTAAGAAAACAACAAAAAAGAAAGTCAAAGACATCGCCCGCGACTTGATTATGCTCTATGCGAAGCGTAAAGCACAAACAGGAACAGCATTTAGTCCCGATAGTTATCTTCAGAATGAATTGGAAGCTTCCTTTATGTATGAAGATACGCCAGATCAAGAAAAAGCTACTGCGGATGTCAAACGTGATATGGAATCGCCTCATCCAATGGATCGACTTGTTTGTGGTGATGTTGGTTTTGGAAAAACAGAAATTGCCATCCGTGCAGCATTTAAAGCTGTTGCAGACAGCAAGCAAGTTGCGGTTCTGGTACCCACCACGATTCTTGCTCATCAACATTTCAGGACTTTTACCGAACGTCTTAAAGATCTTCCTTGCACCATCGATTATATCAATAGATTTAAAACAGCAAAACAAATTAAAGAAACTTTAGCCAAATTAGCCGAAGGCAAAATTGATATCATCATCGGCACACACAGATTGGTGAGTAAAGATGTCAAATTCAAAGATTTGGGATTAATGATTATTGATGAAGAACAAAAATTTGGTGTTTCGGTAAAAGAGAAATTAAAACTATTGCGTGCCAATGTAGATTCTTTGACATTAACGGCAACGCCTATACCTCGTACTTTACACTTCTCCCTAATGGGAGCCCGAGATCTAAGTTTAATCAATACCCCACCCCCAAATCGTCAACCTGTACAAACAGAATTACATGTGTTCAATGAAACATTGATACAGGAAGCTGTATCCTTTGAACTCGAACGTGGTGGGCAAGTATTCTTCATTCATAATCGTGTAGCCGATCTTAAACAGCTCGGCGCTATGATCCAAAAATTAGTACCCAATGCTCGTGTCGGCATCGCACATGGGCAACTTGAAGGTGATGATCTGGAAGATGTCATGTTGAAATTTATCAATCATGATTTTGATGTTTTGGTTGCCACGACCATCATTGAAGCAGGATTAGATATTCCGAATGCAAACACCATCATCATCAACCATGCGCACATGTTTGGTTTGAGTGACCTCCACCAAATGCGTGGACGTGTGGGGCGCTCGAATAAAAAATCATTCTGTTATCTATTAAGTCCACCTTTATCAACGTTAACTTCCGAAGCGTATAAACGCCTATCTGCTATTGAAGAATTCTCCGAGCTTGGGGCAGGATTTAATGTTGCTATGCGAGATTTGGATATCCGTGGGTCTGGGAATTTGTTAGGCGGAGAACAGTCGGGTTTTATAGCTGAAATTGGTTTTGAAATGTATCATAAAATTCTTGATGAAGCGATCCAAGAATTAAAAGAAGATGAGTTCTCAGAAGTATTTGCTGATGATAAAGACCATAAATATGTTTCATTCACACAGATCGACACCGATATGGAAGTATTGATTCCTGATGAATATGTGACGAATATCAGTGAACGCTATAATCTGTACACTGAAATATCGAAACTCGACAATGAGGATCAATTGACTGATTTTGCAGTATCATTAGAAGATCGCTTTGGTCCAATACCACATGAGGTCTTTGAATTATTTAATACTTTACGCTTACAATGGTTTGGAAAACAGATTGGATTTGAAAAGATATCTTACAAGAAAAATACGCTCAAAGGCTATTTCGTCAATAATCCGAAATCAGCTTATTTCGAATCTGATCAGTTTGGAAAAGTATTGGCATTTGTCCAACAACATCCCGAAATCAGTAATCTAAAGGAAATCAAAAAACAATTGCGATTGGCATTGAGTAATGTCAATAGCATTAGCTACGCGTTAAAACTTTTAAAAGAAATGGTTTAGAAAATAAATCAGTAAGATTGCTATGTTAAAAAAGGTTTCTATTTTAATCATAGAAACCTTTTTTATTACATGCAGGTATTATAAAACCGATGTACCATCATCTGTCTTAACCTGAATAATAGTCAATTCTTTACCAAATTTTGAGAAATATGGAGCCGATACTTGAGCGATAAATTGCTCAACGAAATCATCTTTTACTATATTAATCGTACATCCACCAAAACCACCTCCCATTTGTCTTGCGCCCAATACCTGAGGAAATTGTTTGGTAAAGTCCACCAAGTAATCTGATTCATCACAACTGACTTCATATTCTTGACTCAATCCATGGTGTGAGGCTAATAAATTTTGACCCAGTGCGATCAGATTTCCAGCTTTCAAATGTTCACAAGCCTCATGTACACGCTCACTTTCTTCTACTACAAATCTTGTTTTTGTATAAACCTCAGCATCTTTATTCTTCACCATTTCATCCAGCATAGCAACTGAAACATCACGCATATTGACAACATCTGGATATTTTTCCTTAATCCAATCAATTGCTTTTTTACATTGCTCCACACGTTTATTATAAGCGGTATCACCCAATGCGTGCTTCACATTTGTATTCAACAAAATAATGGTATAACCATCTAAAATTAGAGGAACATATTCATACGCTAAAGAACGACAATCTAGTTTCAGAACATGGTCTTTCTTGCCAAAAGTAGATGCAAATTGATCCATGATACCACACTTAACACCAGCATAAGTATGTTCTGCCATTTGACCAATCTTGGGTATTTCCAAACGTTCTATATGCAATTCAAAAAGTTCACTTAAGGCCAATGTTGTTGCACACTCAACAGCTGCAGAAGAAGATAATCCTGCTCCCAAAGGTACATCACCATCAATATAAAGATTAAATCCCCCAACGTTCAGACCCCTCTTTTGGATTTGATCCACCACTCCCAGAATATAATTTGGCCATTGTAGATCTGAAGGAGCAATGCGATTTAATTCAACTTCATATGTAGCCTTATAATCTTCGGCATATAAAGAGATCAAATCGTCGTTTCTTTTCGAAACTGCAATATAAACTGCTTTATCAATAGCTGCTGGCAATACAAAGCCATCATTATAATCGGTATGCTCACCAATTATATTAATTCTGCCCGGTGAGCGTACAATAATAGGTTCTTCTTTAAAAATGGATTTAAATTTATTTTGTATAGATTCTCTTGTAATCATCTTTTAAACGTTTTTATAATGGGTCGTAGAACAGTTTCTTAATTGTTGAGCAGCAAATTCAGGTGTAATATCACGTTGCGGATTTGCAAGCATTTCGTAGCCTACCATAAATTTCTTAACAGTAGCGGATCTTAATAAGGGTGGATAAAAATGCATATGCCAATGCCATTCCGGAAAATCACCACTATTTACTGGTGCCTGGTGCATACCCGCCGAGTAAGGAAAAGATGTGTTAAAAAGATTATCATAACGCGTAGTCAACAATTTCAAAATTGCCGCTAACTCTTCCTTTTCTTTTTCTGTAAAAGCGAGTATATTCTGTACAGATCTTTTACTCACAATCATCGTTTCATATGGCCAAGAAGCCCAAAAAGGAACCAAAGCTACAAAAGAGTCATTCTCTTCAATAATACGTTCTTGCTTTTTTAATTCAGCCTGCACATATGCACTTAACATTGTTGTGCCATGCTGATCAAAATATTTTTTTTGATTTTTAGATTCTTTTTGAAGCTCTACGGGTACATGATTTTGTGACCATATCTGACCATGTGGGTGTGGATTACTACAACCCATTATGGCGCCTTTATTTTCAAATATTTGAATATATTTTATCCAATCATATTTTGCCAAATCAGCAAATTCTGATTGCCAAACATCTACTACAGCTTTGATCGCAGGAACTGACATTTCAGGAAGCGTTAGATCATGTCGCGGTGAAAAGGCAATAACTTTACAAATTCCTTTTTCAGATTCAGCAATAAATAGTTCATCATCATTGATATCTGCCGTAGGTGTATCCTTTAAAAGAGCAGAAAAGTCATTGACAAAAACAAAACTTTCTTTATAATCAGGATTAACATCTCCATCCGCCCGCTCGTTGGTTGGACATAAATAACACTTTGGATCATATACGGGTCGTTGTTCTTGATTGTCATCTTCAACTTGTCCTTGCCAAGGTCTTTTACTTCTATGTGGAGATACGAGAACGCGTTCACCGGTAAGTATATTCAACCGAGTATGGGGATCCGAATTAATTTCGAATGTTTGCTGCATGGTCTTATTTCTTTTTCATAATTTAATCCTTAAAGATAGTAATTAGACTGTTAAACAGAATGGGAATAAAAAAAATAAGCACTCGATCGAGTGCTTATTTTTTTTATTCCCAATAAGATGACTTAGTATATAGTCGAATAATTTTGATAATTCCCTTAAGCCATTATAGCAATAAAAGACTCTATCTAAACTAGTCCTTTTGGATCATTCCCTTTTATGAGTTCAAAAATAGTGATTTCAGGTAAAATACCGACTCGACCAGGATATCCTAAAAATCCATAGCCCACATTGACATAAAGTTGTTTGTTTTCTTTCTCTTTATACAATCCAGCCCATTCTTTATATACATATTTAGCTGGACTCCATTGTACGTTTTTTAAACGGACACCAAATTGCATACCGTGCGTATGTCCTGCAAACATGACATCCACATCTGTATCGAGTACCTGAGCACGCCAATGTGAAGGATCATGGGAAAGAAGTAATTTAACTGCTTGCTCTTCAGTTCCTAATAAGGCTTTTTTCAAATCTCCATGTTTTGGAAATCTTCCAGTACCCCAATTCTGAACGCCGATAATCGCTAATTCCTCATTATTAACTTTTAAGATCCGATTTTCATCATTCAAAAGATCCCAACCCATTACTTTATGGGTCTGTATCAAATCTTGAAGATTCTTTCTCTTAGCGGCTGAATCTTCTTTCCCAAAATAGTAATCGCCATAATCATGATTTCCTAAACTCGAAAAAACTCCTAAATCAGCTTTTACTCTTGAAAAAATATCCTGATAATCCCGCATCTCCGAAGCAACATTATTGACCAAATCACCGGTAAAGAAAATAGTATCCGGTTTTTCATTCAATAATAAATCAACTCCGCCATTAACGGCTTTTCTATTGTAAAATGAACCCGAATGCACATCTGAAATTTGACCAATAGTCATACCATGAAAGGCTGCAGGTAAGTTTGGTAAATATAACTTTTGACGACGAACCCGATAATCATAAGCTCCAGAAATAATTCCCCAGCTTAAAGGTACTAATGGTGAAGCACCAACAAGAATTCCTGCTTTTGTTAAAAAATCTGAACGTGTTATTCCTTTAACAGGTTCTTCTGCTACTGGCATTTCCAATACATTGACAGCTTGTTTAACCGTTTTTTTGGGAATTACCAATCTCGTTAACCACAACCCTCCCCTTCGGATATCATCAAGAATAAGCACAAAGAAAAAGAAAAATTTAGACGCTGCAGTCAGAAAAAATGCAACTAAAAAAATCGATCTTACCGTTAACGGGATATTAAACTTAAAGGATATAATCACTCCTAAAGACAGTAGAATTGAATAGCTCCACCAAAGTATTGCAAAAGTTTTAGTTTTTGCAAACTTAATTTTGGTCGCCTTTAATGCAAAAAAGATATAAAAATCTAATATTAGAAGTACAAATACATTAATTATTAACATCATTGTTTATGAATTTATATTAAGCATCCAAAGCGATACGCTTTAATGCTGCAATCCATTTAGGGTCACCGTTTAGACTTTCAACAAGTTGAACCTCCTCACCTCCTAAATGTTTAAATTCATTAGCATATTCCACGCCAATCTCGTCAATCGTTTCAATACAATCAGCTACAAATGCAGGACTAAACACTAAAAGTTTTTTCTTACCCTGCTCTGCTAATTGCTCCAATAATGTAGATGTATAAGGTTGAATCCAAGGTTCTTTGCCTAATCTGGATTGAAAACAGATGCTATATTGATCTTTTTGCAAGCCCAGTTGCTCTGCGATCGCGCGCGTAGTTGCATGACATTGTGACAAATAACAAAAAGAATTGACCGTATTTTTACAAGAATCACAACCATCTTCCGGACAAACTAACTGCTTAGTAGGGTCTACTTTACCCAATTGACGTACAGGAAGCCCATGATAACTAAAAACAATATGATCAAAATGAGCAATATTATGCTGTCTAGCGTGATCTGCGAATGTCTCAATCATCAATGGCTCTTGACAGTAACTACTGACAAAACTCATACTTGGTAAATAATTCCATTTACGGATCAATTCCATTACACGGTCGATAACAGAACCACTCGTTGCCGATGCATATTGTGGAAACAAAGGTATAACGCGTATAGAATCTAACATCATACCCTCCAGATTTTTCAAAGCATTCTCAATAGAAGGATTCTGATAACGCATAGCAAGCTCAACATGGTAATCCTCTCCTAATGATTCTTGCAATAAATCACGTTGAATGATACTGTAATGCATCAATGGAGAACCCGTTTCCTTATCCCAAATAGTTTTGTATATCTTGGCTGATTTTGGGGCGCGCGTTGGAGCAATAATCCCCTTGACTAAAAGAGTCCTACTGATATAAGGAATATCAATAACTCTCCCATCCATTAAAAATTCAGTTAAATATCTTCTAACATCTGATGTTTCAGGACTATCTGGAGTCCCCAGCTGAACTAATAAAATTCCTTTGGTAGCTTTCTTACTCATTGTAAACAAAAGTAAACAAATTACATGGTAGATAGGATTATCTATGACAAAATGAAATATTTATGACTTGAGATTTACAAGGTTACAATGCTTCTAAAAAAGATTTGACCTCTTGCATTAGCCACATCGGTGTTGATGTTGCTCCGCATATACCGACGCGATCGTTTTCTTGAAATACTTGAGTATTAATCTCTGCTACTTCCGAAACAAAATAAGTGTTGGAATTTTCCTTTAGACATACCTCAAAAAGTACTTTACCATTAGAAGATTTCTTACCCGAGACAAAAATGATCTTATCATACTTTTTGGCGAAATGTACCAGATCCTCATAGCGATTAGATACTTGACGACAAATGGTATCATTCGCTTTCACTTCATATCCTCTTTTGATCAATTCATCCTTGATCTGATAAAATTTATCAACACTTTTTGTTGTCTGACTATAAAGCGTAAAGGAAGCTGGTAAGTCTGCATCATCCAATTCGGCAATATCTTGAAAGACCAATGCTTCATTATTAGTCTGTCCTTGCAGACCAACTACTTCAGCATGTCCATGCTTTCCAAAAATCAAAATCTTCTCTTCCTGGTCAAAAGAAGTTTTAATTCTATTTTGAAGTTTAAGCACTACAGGACAAGATGCATCAATGAGGGTAATGTTATTTTCTAGAGCGATCTTATACGTTTCAGGAGCTTCTCCATGTGCGCGAATAAGTACTTTCTCCTGTTTTAAGGTTGGTAATACATCATGGCTAATGATCCGTAAACCCTTAGCTTTGAGTCTAGCAACTTCCTCGTCATTATGTACAATATCACCTAGACAGTATAAATAACCATCTTCCTCCAGAATTTCTTCGGCCATATCTATCGCATAGACAACACCAAAACAAAATCCCGAATCTTTATCAATATCAACTGTTAGATTTAATGCCATAATAGTACAAAGTTACGCATTTCTTGATACTCCAAGAAAATACTTTTATCAAAGAAAAATAACAAGAATTGATCCATAATAATAATAATATAACACGCTTATCTTTCAGTTATTGACGATAAATCATTACTTTTGCAAAAAAAATAACATTAATGGCAACTAACAGAACTTTTACGATGATCAAACCAGATGCAGTTGCAAATGGTCACATCGGCGCAATTTTGAATGATATTATTGCAGGTGGTTTCAAAATCGTAGCAATGAAATATATTCAATTGTCTACAGAAACAGCTGGTGCATTTTATGCAGTACACAAAGAGCGTCCTTTCTATGGAGAATTAGTAAACTTTATGACTTCTGGTCCTATCGTTGCTGCAATCTTAGAAAAAGACAATGCTGTTGAAGACTTCCGTACATTGATCGGCGCTACTAACCCAGCTGATGCTGCAGAAGGTACAATCCGTAACAAATATGCAAAATCTATCGATGCAAATGCAGTTCATGGATCTGATTCAGATGAGAATGCACAGATCGAAGGTGCTTTTTTCTTCTCTCAATTCGAAAGATTCTAGTCGAGAACTACTCATAAAAAAAGGCTTTCAACAGATTGTTGAAAGCCTTTTTTTATGAACCTAGTTGATCTGATGATGCAAGGATAATAAAATATGATTCGTTCCTTTGGAGGATCCCACATGCTGTCTCATATAGCCTAACTGCATACCTAAATTATTTCTTATTTTATAACCAGAACCAACATACAATCGATTTCTATCAAATGTTTTTATATGGTCATCCTGAAAAAGATTGATAAAAACTTCATTATAAAAGGAAGCGTAAATCGTATTTTTTTGCATTTTCAGCGTTGTTAAAGGTAAGTCAGCAAAAAAGACATATCTTCCTCTGCCACGAAAATCCTGGTCTTCAATAAATCTTTCCTCCAACCTGAGTCGATGTCTCAAAATGAACCTTCCAGCAGTTTGTTTAGCCAAGGCCTCTTGATAGATTCTATTTTCTAGAAATGGATTATTGGGTTCGCCTCTTGATTCCGAATGAATATAACCATAACCATTTGTGATGCTCAACCAAGGTAAGACCTCGTATTGAAGCCCCAGCCTTAATAAGGTTTGATTATGATCTCCAAAAACTTGATGGTCCCGTAACTGCAATTCATGATGAATTGAAAATTTTGATTTATTGATTTTAGTATTTCCAAAATAAATAAACCAACCTTGTGGGGCTTGTTGACTATAAGTCTTAGTACAGAAGAAGCTAATAAGAAATAATAAGATGGAAGTTAAGTAGATATTCATTATTCTAAAATAAAAATATGGATTAGAATAAGGAATATTTTTATGTAACAATATCCTATTGTTTTTTAAAAATCCCTTTTCGCTAGATATTCATTCTCTTTGGAAGTCATGAGCGTTTTGTCCTCCGGTTTTTTATCATAGTATCCGCATAAATGTAACACGCCGTGCATAATCACCCGATGCAATTCATCCCTACTATCTACTTTGAATTTATCGGCATTTTCAGCAATCCGTTCTACACTGATAAATATATCCCCAGCGATGACATCTTCATCCTCTGAGGAATCGAAAGTAACGACATCAGTAAAAGTATCATGATTCAGATATTGCTTATTGATTTCTAAAAGGTAAGCATCGGAGCATAAAATAAAGCTTAATTCACCTACGCGTTTAAATCCCTCAGCTTTGATCGTATCCATTATCCATTGACGGATTTTAGCCTTTTCTTTTAATTTAAAATCAATATCTTCTGTAAAGAACAGAATGTCTTTTAATGCCATATTAAAATGCTTTAGTTTCCATATATGTTTGCAAGATGAGGGTTGCTGAAATCGTATCTACAATACCTTTTTCTTGTCTTTTATTTTTTTTCTTGCCACTTTGAGCAATGACTGCCGAAGCCATTTTTGAAGTAAATCGCTCATCCACCTCAGCGATCTCAATTGTAGGATAAGTTTTCTTTAATCGACGCACAAAACCTAAAACATGGATCGCAGATTCTGAATCCGTTCCATCCATTTGAAGCGGCTTACCAACAACAAATTTTTCTACGACTTCGATACGAAGATAATCTTCTAAAAATTTCCAAACTTCGTCCGGATGCACCGTAGTCAACGCTGTTGCAATTATCTGCATGGGATCTGTCACCGCTATACCGATACGTTTTGTCCCATAATCAAAAGCCATTAATCTCATACTGACGTCCTTTTTGAATATTTTGACAAAAATACAACTTCTCTTGCAGTAAATAGATTCCCGATTGATTAAAAAAACCTATAACTTTGCTAGACTTTAAATTAAAAGGAATGAAATACACCATATTAATTGGGCTTTTCTTAATTACTTCAAGTATCAAAGCAAATGCACAAGATTATCAAACACGTATTGTTCAAGATCGACAAGAGAAAGCACTGAGCTTATCAAAATCAAAATTTGGCCCACTGCCAGCAGATCAAGTCCAGTTTTTAGATTATTTTCCAGTTGACAAAGCTTATCGCGTTACTGCAGATGTCACGTTATTATTGGGCGAAGAAACCTTCAAGATGCCCACATATGATGGCACCAGCAATCCTTATAAACGATATGCTGTATTAAATTTCACCTTGAATAATAAGCCCTATCAATTGACCGTTTATCAAAGTGCTGCACTATTTCAAAATCCTCAGTACAAAAACCATCTTTTCCTTCCATTTTTAGATTTAACAAATGGTCAAGAAAGCTATAGTGGTGGACGTTATATTGATTTAGCAACAACAGATATTATAGGAGGTAAAGCAACAATTGATTTTAATGCCGCATATAATCCCTACTGCGCATATAGTAACGGCTATCGTTGCCCTGTACCACCACAAGAAAACATTTTAGAGACCAAGATCATGGCTGGAGAAAAAGCATTTCATAAACAAAAAAACGAGAGGCCTGTAGATATTCAAGCAGGACAAAATTTTAGTCAAGAAGATTTGGCGATCATCAATCAGGGTTCACAAACTGATAAATTCAGAATATTACAAATTACAGATCAAAAAGATCTAAGCATATTAACAACAACATCTTCTGATCTTAAATACAACGATCCATCGATACCAACTTTAGAGAAAAGAATGTTGATTACCGTTCAGGATCCTGCACATGCAGGCGTTGGCATTGCTGCTCCTCAAATAGGAATCAATAAAAACTTGATCGTGGTACAAAGATTTGACAAGGAAGGAGAACCATTTGAAAGTTATATCAACCCTAAAATTATCTGGAGATCAAAATTTACTAGAAAAGGAGTAGAAGGTTGCCTATCCATACCTGATCGCAGAGAGGAAGTATTAAGAAGCTACACCATTCGATTACAGCACATCAATAAAGATGGCAAAATAATAGAAGAAAATATTGAAGGGTTTACCGCCGTTATTTTTCAGCACGAAGTCGATCACCTATATGGCATCTTATATCCTGATCGTATTGAACAAGCTGAAAAAGAAGAATTCGAACCTTTAAGTGATAAAATGGAGTTTTATATAAAGCCAAACACGTTACGTCCATAATTATAAAAGAAAATATCTCGGTCTATTCTCAAAACTTTCAACCATCTTTTGAGATTGCCACCTATATAAAATAAATTTATTCGTTCGAGTATTTTTTATTTTAATAATCAGCATTGGTATACAATTCTTGATCTCTCCTCCATCAAGAATTAATAAAAAAAGGAAATCTTATCTCAAAAAATCTATCCATAGCTTAGGATTCGAACCTAAGCTATGAATAGATTCACGCTTCTAAAGCATTGCTAGAAAAAGTTGCTAATCTCTAAATCTCCGCCTCTAAAAAAACAGCTTAAAAATGATGTAAAAACAGCTCGTATGAAGCCCTATTAACGTTGGAATGAAAGTTAGAACAACGACATAATTGGTTAATATCTGTTGATTATATTCTTGAGTTATTATAGAGCCTTTATACAGGGTTGCTATAGGGTTTCTATAGGTAAAGCACTAGAAACCCTATATGATAACTGTATGATTTCTGTCTTATATCTTAAATAAAATACGAGTTGGTATTAACTAGTCTACTATCAAATAACCTATACTTATGAAAGTGTGGTTTAGTCGTCAAACAAAGGCAAATATCAAGGCATAAAAAAAGAGCATAAAATTAAATTTTATGCTCTTTTTTATAGTGATGATACTTTTCAGCACCGGATTGAAACAGGTGACCTTTACTTTTTTAAAATGATGAACTGCTTAACGAGCAATCATCTTGATTTCAAATAAGGTATTCCAAAGCTTTCCGGTCACAAATAATCGTTTTCCGACATGATCATAAGCAATACCATTCAGCTCATTATCATACTGCGCATGTTGATAGATCCCAACTAAGTTAATTCTCCCTTCTACAACACCCGTTTCTGGGTTTATAATCGCGATAATATCCTTTTCATATACATTCGCATATACTTTACCATCAATATACTCCAACTCATTTAAAGCATTTACTTGACCATTTTCATCATATACATCAATAGAACTTAATTCTTGTTGTGTATGTGCATCTAAAAAATAAAGCTTATTGGTGCCATCTGATTTAATCAATCGTTTACCATCATAAGTGATTCCCCATCCTTCTTTACTATTGGTATATGGAAAAGTTTTCTCCAATTCAAAAGTTGATTTATTAAGAACGAAACCTTCCATATTCTGCCAGGTCAACATCACGATTTTATCTCCAACAATGGTCATCCCCTCTCCGAAATATTTTTCGGAATCAAAATCTTTTCGCTGTAATACTTTACCCGTTTTCAGATCAACGCGTCTAATCGAAGTTTTTGTACCACCTCCACTACCAGTAGATTCATATAAAAATCCATTTTCATATTGTAACCCTTGGGTAAAGGCTGTGGTGTCATGTGGAAACTTATTCACAATCTCGAAACTATATTCTTTAGGAGCTGGCGGCACAATGCTGATATAGGCACTAGCACTATCAATCTGTGTCCCTTGATAAACTTTTGCTGAAATACTGCGAGTACCTAAAGCCAGCTGCTTACTATCCACCTGCACTGCTGCTGTATCTTTCCCAGAAGCAACAACCTGATTGTCTATATAATAGACAACTGAATCCAGATCAGATGATGAAAATTTAAGTTGAAATTGAATAGGATCTCCTTGTTGGATGGATTTACTTGCATCGGGCTGAGCAAATTCTAATTTACCTGACTTCTTCGTTTTACAGGCACTTAAACCTAGTATTAAACCTAAAAGTATATATGTTGTTTTTTTCATATAAAATAACCTTTTATTCATTCCAGAACGCATCTTTGATATGTTCTAATTGTATATTCTCTTTATCTGCGATAAGAATGGAAATAATGTCAAACCGAATCTCTCCATGCACATCATATTTCTTTAAATAATAATCAGCTGCTCTCGTCAATTTTCGCTTCTTTTTCCAGTCAACAAACTCAAATGGTTCTCCATATTCGACTTTACTTCGGGTCTTCACTTCTACAAAAACTAGCGTATCCGAATCCTTGACAATCAAATCTACTTCTAAATTCTTACATCGCCAATTTCTTAACAAAATTTCACACCCCAAATCCTGCAAGAATTTTTCTGCATATGATTCTCCTAATCTTCCAAAATCCAAGTGCTTTGCCATAGGTTACTTGACAACAATATTCCCCAGTAAACCGCCTAACATCTTCTCTGCTTCCTTGAGTTTTTGATATTTAAATATCAGCACTTCCACATTGGCATCATCTTTCTCCAATTTGAGTTCTTCTCGAATCTTGACCATTTCTCGCGAGATTTTACGTTTTTTAATTCGATAAATTGCCGTTACAACAAGTGTTTTTAGATGTTCATATTCTTGTGTGACGTAGATTTTACGTTTATCATCGTTCCAGTTCTCGCTTAAATTGTATTTTGATGCCACACAATTAATAGCCAGTTCAGCAACTGCTGCATCAGGATTGGAATAAAATTGCTTTGCTTCTGGTATTTCAAACTTTTCGACCGCTTCTCGGTAAACATTTAAGATGTAAGCTGCCGCTTTATCTTCAAAGTTGACATCACTAATATTACTCAATAATACACCTGCCACCGGAATATCACCATCGCCTTCCCACGTCGCTAGATAATCCCCGTAATTGATGAGAATACGTATTATTTCACGCTCTTGAAGAATCTCCGAGGTAATCTGCTGTGTCGGCGTCTCAATCGCGAGAGCTGCCGCACCACCTCTTTCTTCTTCTGTCATGAAAAAATCAGCCGGTGGACCGTCCATAGGAGGAGCACCTGCGCCCATAGATGGAGTAGTCTTCTTGCTGAAATCTTTATCCGCTTTTTTAGATTTGGAAATTCGGATCTTATTCAATTCAGAAAGCAAGATGCGCTCTTCGATATCCAACAGGTTACTACACTCCCGTATAAAAACTGAAACCTTTATTTCGTCAGGAATCAGGGCAATACTTTCCACCACATCTCGAATGACCTCTGCCCTTTTAATGGGATCATTATTGCTATCACGAAGTAAAATTCTTGTTTTAAAAAAGATAAAATCTTGCTGATTTTCTTTTATATATGCCTTGAATGCAGAAGATCCAAAATTCTTTACATACGAATCGGGGTCATTTCCGTCAGGGAAAAGCAAAATCTTAACATTTAAGCCTTCTTCTAGCAACATATCGGTACCGCGAAGCGATGCTTTTATCCCTGCTTCATCACCGTCATATAATATGGTTACATTTTTAGTAAAACGCGCAATAAGTCGAATTTGGGCTGTTGTCAAAGATGTTCCTGAAGAAGAGACCACATTTTCAACGCCTGCTTGATGTGTGGAGATCACATCGGCATATCCTTCTACCAAATAGCAATTATCCTCCTCCATGATGGCTTTTTTGGCAAAGTTGAGCCCATATAGCACATCAGATTTATGGTAGATATCACTTTCTGGAGAATTGACATATTTAGGAACCTTTTTATCGGTCTTTAACGTCCGGCCGCCAAATCCAATTACTCTTCCTGTTAAATTATGAATCGGGAACATCACTCGACCACGAAACCGATCATACAGACTCTTGTCGTCGCGCTCGATAGCCAGCCCGATCTCTTTCAGATAATCGGGATGGAAGCCAGCCTTTGTGGCAGCATCAACCAATGCTGTCCAATTATCGGGAGAATATCCCAATTCGAATTTTTTGATGATATCTTCGCGATATCCACGTTCCTTGAAGTAATGAAGTCCAATGACTTGTCCCATTTCGGTGGTCCACATTTCGTCCTTGAAAAACTTACTTGCCCAACCGCTCAATACATATAGACTCTCTCTTTTATCCTGAGCGGCCAATTGTGCAGGTGATCGCTCGACTTCTTCTACTTCAATGCTATACTTATTAGCGAGATATTTGATGCCTTCTGGATAGGAGAATTTTTCCAGCTCCATCACAAACTTTAACGCATCTCCCCCGACTCCACAGCCAAAGCATTTATAAATACCTTTAGATACAGATACATGGAAAGAAGGTGTTTTCTCATGATGAAAGGGGCAATTACCAATAAGTGATGTACCTCGCTTCTTTAAGTCTACAAAATCTCCTACAACCTCCTCTATACGAGCAGCATCCAGCACCTTATCTATTATCTCTTGTTTGATCAATTTCGTATCCTTTTATAATCAGTAAATTTAATAAATATATAAGCAATTACAACATGAACTTCTGCTACGACCCAATTCAACCTATAACAACAATTTAAGGATATCAACTTCGTATACCCAACTTGTATGACAGATTTCAACAGTCGATAAGCAACATGTATTAAGAAATGTCCTGAGATATCCTGTCTTCAAGTTGGAATACTTTTACGGTAACGGTCATAAAAATTAAAAAAGGGAGAATTTATCATTCCCCCTTTTTTATTCCTTCCAAGATGTTAACCATTGGATGATTGAGAATCCCAATAATATGCTATACCATGCCGTTAGCAAATTATGGAACTTTATTGGTGCCTGTAACACCTTTTAAAGAATAGAAGAAGAAAATGGAAAAGGATTACAGGACTTTTTATCTTTATTGAGACATCATCTGATAAATTTCGCTCATATATGTGGATTCAGATAAGGCATCTGCAAAGTCATTCCATTCCGTTTCATTAAAAACAAAAACTATTTCTGGACATGGTGTATCAATCAAAACCCGCATATCACCATCAGGAAAACTAAAATAATTACCTTTTACATTGCTTCGCATGGTGGCTGCTACAAATGACTCAAATTGTAAATATCCTAAACTTAAAAGGAAAGAGTCTTGCCAAATATAAAATGTCTTACACTTTGTACAATAACTAATATGGGATTTGCCTTTATGGCTGAGAACAACTGATTGACACATATGATTCGCTTAATATTAAAACATGATAATCTCTATATATATTTAGACTAATTATAAATAACAATCAAATGTAAAAATAAATTCTGAATCTGACGAATAAAAACAAAAAAAGGAGCAAAATATTTTGCTCCTTTTTTTGTTTTTATTGAATGTTAATTCAATCCTCTTTTTATTAATAAGTATTTTGGATCCGGGTCAGCACCTCTAAACGTTTTATACATTTGTGCTGGATCTCCTGTACCTCCTTTTTCTAAGATATTACGACGGAATGAATCTGCGGTTGGCTGATCATACAATGATTTTTCTTTAAAAGCTGCAAAAGCATCGGAATCTAATACCTCAGACCAGATATAAGCATAGTAACCCGCTGAATAACCTCCGGCAAAAATATGCTGAAAATAAGTGCTTCTATATCGCGGTATAATGGCATCGATTAAACCAATCTTCATCATGGCACCTTTTTCAAAATCATTGATATTACCCGTGATTGGCGAAGTAGCAGCATGGTAGTTCATGTCCAATAAGGAAGCTGCTAAATATTCCACTGTTGCAAAACCTTGATCAAAAGTTCCTGCTTTCTCCATTTTTGTAATGAGAGAATCTGGTATTGCTTCTTTTGTTTTATAATGCTTCGCATACTCTTTTAACACTTGTGGATCTGCTGCCCAATTTTCCATCACCTGAGAAGGCAGCTCTACAAAATCTCTGGAAACAGATGTACCAGCTAAACTTCTATATTTTACGTTGGATAATAATCCATGTAGGGCATGTCCAAACTCGTGGAATAAAGTAGTTGCTTCGTCAAAAGTTAATAATGCTGGTTGATCACCTACAGGTTTTGTAAAATTACAAACGATCGAGATGACAGGAGCATTGCGTTTACCTTCAGTTTTACTTTGGTTACGATATGATGTCATCCAAGCACCGCTTCTTTTAGATTCGCGAGGGAAAAAATCAGCATATAATAGACCTAAATGAGACCCATCTTTGTCTTTTACTTCGTAGACTTCAACATCCTTTTGATAAACAGGAACATTATTAAGAGCAACGAATGTCAAACCGTATAATTTGTTCGCTACTGCAAAAGCTCCTTCTCTTACTGTAGGTAAACTAAAATAAGGTTTGATCTCTTCTTCGTTTAATGCGAATCTTTTCTTACGAATAATCTCGGTATAGTATCTCCAATCATATGGTGCTACTTCAAAATTTCCACCTTCAGCTAGGATTTCTTTATTGATATCTGCGGCTTCACCTTTTGCTTTATTGAGCGCCGGTGCCCACAATTTATTTAACAAGGCATATACATTTGTAGGATTTTCAGCCATGGATTCTTCCAACACGAATGCTGCATGAGATGGATAACCTAATAATTTTGCTTTCGCTAATCTCAGGTTCGCCATCTTGCGCAAGATCTCCTTATTATCAGTGGCATCATCATGATTGCCTTGTGTTTGGTATGCTTCCCAAATCTGTTTTCTTAATTCTCTATTTTTAGCATATTGCAAGAATGGCATGATAGAAGGGTTTTGTAGTGTAAAAACCCATTTTCCTTCTTTACCTTTTACTTTAGCCTCGTCGGCAGCAGCAGACTTCAAAGCCTCTGGCAAACCTTCCAATTGTGAAGCACTGTCCACAACCAATTCGAATGCTTTTGATTCGGTCATCAAATTTTGTCCGAACTGTACTGTTAATGATGATAATTCTGAATTGATTTTTTTCAATTTTTCTTTATCCGTATCTTTCAAATTTGCACCTGAACGGACAAATGATTTATAGGTTTCATCCAACAATTTATTGTCTTCACCATCTAAGCCTAAAGTTGCTTTTTTAGACCAAACAGCCTTGACTCTATCAAATAACTTAGCATTTAAGGAGATTTCATCCTGATGCGCAGACAATACAGGAGCTAGTTCTTTAGCGATTGCCTTAAGGCTATCGTTACTATTGGCTGAGTTTAAATTAGAAAAAACCGTAGATACATTTGCCAACAGTTTACCAGCATTTTCTAACGCTAAAATGGTATTTTTAAAAGATGGATCTTCTGTATTATTAATAATTGTATCGATTTCTAAATTATGAACCTTAAGTGCTTCTTCAAAAGCTGGTTTGAAATGTTCGTCTTTAATTTTATCAAATGGAGGAACATTGAATGGAGTATCATAGGTCAATAATAGTGGATTGTCTGTCATTTGTTTCTTTTGTTCGCAACCAACAAAGGCTGTTGCCAAAATTAAAAAAAATGGCAAAAGTCGTTTTTTCTTCATTATTTAATTTTTTATTCTCGCAATAATTTGGGCAAAGTTACAAATATTTGATTAAGTAATACTTTTTAAAAAGATCAAAATAAGAATTGTATATTTATCACAATATTGTAATAACCAGAAAAGTAATCAAACAATTATTTATTTTTATTGTCACTTTACCAATAAATCTTCTTTAATGAATAGTATCAATCATTTTTTCTTGTACTGTGCAGGTGTACATGAAGAAACGTTAAAAAAATATCCGCAAGAACATAACAAGTATGTTGCTATAGGCGCTACTATTTTCTTGACGGGTTTATTTGCTGCAATGTCGGGTGGATATGCCATGTATTTTGTTTTTAGTGGAACCTATCTGGATTGGTTGTTAGCCATTGTTTTTGGGATCATTTGGGGGCTGATGATTTTCAATATGGACCGCTATATTGTTCTTAGCATCAATAAATCAAAGACTGGAGGTTTTCAATTCTTACAGGCTTTCCCTCGTATTCTTTTAGCCATATTAATTGGTATCGTGATCTCAAGACCACTAGAGCTAAAGATCTTTGATAAGGAAATTAGAGAAAATCTAAAAACAACTTACATCGCCAATGAACGTGCGAAAACGGATAGTTTGAATATCATTTTTAATAAAAAATATGCATTTGAACTGAATCAATTGAAAGCATTGACGACTGAAAGGGATTCCTTAGATGCAAATATTAAAGCTGATCGTCAAAAACTCAACTATGAAATTTTTGGAAATAAAACCACCGAAACTTCCGGTGTGGTCGGATACGGTCCTTATGCTAAGCGCAAAGAACTGGAACTCGAAAGATCGAGCGTGTATCTAGATAGCTTAAGGAGTAAAGTTAGCGTCAAAGAAAGCGTCATCCGGGATAAACAAAAAGTAGAAGGAATTTTGAACCAAAAGGGACTTTCAAACGCCAGTTTAGATAGTGCTGTTAATTTAGCAGGTTTTGCTGACCGAAACTCGGCGCTAGGTAATCTTAAAATAAAGGCAAATGGCAAGGTAGATCAGGCGACAGAAAATGCGGTAAACTTTATCGGTTTACTTTTTATTTTCTTAGAATGTTTGCCTGTATTTGTGAAGCTTCTTTCAGGAAGAGATGCTTATGATAGAGCGATCCGCAATCAACGTATTATTGATGAATATGAAGCAGACGCTTCCATAGATACACAGAAAGCAGCAATTGATCATTTGAAAGAGGCTTCTATTGATATCTCCATCAATAGAAGGCTTAAAAAATTGAATGAAGAAATAGAAGAAGAGGTTTAATCCTCTTCTTCTATTTCTTCATCTAAATATTTAGAATCAATCTGTTTGTTTGCTTTTGCTCCTAACTTTTTCAAATTCTCCACTCTTCTAATCACATTTCCAGCACCAAAAGATAATTTTTTGGATGCATCTTCATGACTTTTCAAAGCGCGCTGCAGTTGAATTTGTACCTGATCCATGTCGGTAAGAAAGCCGTGAAATTTATCATATAATGCTCCAGCTTCTTTAGCGATCTCAATTACATTACGAGTCTGACGCTCTTGCTTCCAAATACTTGCAATAGTCCGTAAAGTCGCCAAAAGCGTCGAGGGACTGACGATCACCACTTTCCTGTCCCAAGCATCACTAAAAAGATCTGGTTTTTCAGATACCGACATACTCAATGCTGATTCTATAGGCATAAAAAGTAATACGAAGTCTGGAGATTCAATACCATATAGTTCATGATAATTTTTTGCTGACAGATCTTTAACATGATTTTCTACCGATAAAATATGTTGTCTTGCAAAAGCTGCACGTTCGAGATCATCTTCGGCATTTACCCAACGCTCATAAGCTACTAGAGAAACTTTTGAATCGACAATCAAATGTTTATTTTCAGGTAAATCAATGATGGCGTCGGGCTGCAGGCGCCTTCCCTCCATATCGGTAATGGATGCCTGCAATCTAAATTCCCGATCTTTTACTAATCCTGAACGTTCTAACACACGTTCCAATATAACCTCTCCCCAATTACCCTGTTTCTTCGCATCTCCTTTCAGCGCTCGTGTCAAATTGGTTGCTTCATCTTTGATACGCAAACTTTGCTCCATCAATTGCTGCACAACACCTTTTAAAGAATTTCTTTCTGCGGCCTCCTGCGAATAGGTTTTATCAACTTTTTCTTCAAAAAGTTTGATTTTTTCCTTCAACGGATCCAATATTAATCCAATTGATTTGGAATTGGTTTCCGTGAAGCGAAGCGTTTTTTCTTCTAAAATCTTATTTGCTATGACCTGAAATTCGGCATTAAACTGACTCTTAATAGCTGCGATTTCAACTTTCTGCTCTTGAAATTTATCTTGTTGCGCTTCATAGAATGAACGTGTGCTTTCCAAAGATCGTTCAGCAATTAAAACATGCTCACGCTCTTTTTCCAATTCATCACGCAACATCGCCCGCTCTTGCAATAAGCTCTGTTCGCGTTGCTGGGCTTTTGCCAGCTCTATTGACATCAACTCTCTTTCATGTCGCCATTGACTATCATCTTGTTGTGAATCTTTTTTCTTTAAAGAAATTACAATGAGAATGACGAGCAAAATGATGACGATAATAATATACATGGTTTCCATAAACTCTTTTTAAGAAATAAAAAATGGTCTTTTTCAGACCATTGACACTACTGTAGTTTTTGATGGGTCCGCCACCATAGATCTGGCATTTCACCAGTAACAGCCATTTGGTAATCTTCATAGCGACATGGCACTAGATGATAACGTTCGTTTACAGATCGAGATCCAAAATAAGGAACTTGCATCCACCATCGATCTGATTTTTTACTTTTTACAAATACCAATTCATGGTCTTCATTTTCCAATGTTGTCCTATAAATGATATAAGATGACTTAGGCAATAACGGGGTATCTTGCTTACGATTATAAAAGCCATCGATAAAACACCAAATCATTTGTGAGACCAGCATCGCTGTTTGTTGCATCGGATCATATGTGGGATTAAATTCATAAAACCCGATTGACGAACACTTGTCTGACATGCCTGCATAACGAGCAATCTGGCAAGCCTCATCTCCAAATAAACCATTGGGCATCGCATTGGCATTACCACATGCTTCAGAAGCGCGAATGGCACCAATATCAAAACTAACCATATCGGCGGCGCGTATCAACGGTTCCGACTGATCCATCCGCCCCGCAATCGCACCCACACGTGTTGCATTGAAAAATAACTTATCATACATATTGAGCGACTCTTTGCTCACTAAATAGGTTTGAAAAGCGATATTACTTAAGTTGAACAAATAGTCGGGCTCATGAAGAATAATGTGGTTTAGATAGGACCTGGAATCTAACGCAACATGCTCACTACTTTCTTGGTTCAAATCAAATCGTGCATCCACCACTGCAACTTCCACCTTTTGCCCCAAATTTTGATATCCCAAATATTGTGCATAGGTGAGATCTTGACCACCTCCAATAATAATTGGTAAAATATGATCTGCTAACAACTCTTCTACCACCGCCCGCAATGCAGCGTAGGTATCGGTCAAAGTAGCTCCTGCTTTTATATTACCCAAATCTACTGCTTGAATCGCATAATCTCCCTGATAAAGTTGATACAGGTGCTTACGGACTGCATCTGGAGACTTTGCACTTCCTTGGTTATGGACAGCCGCACGGTCTTCTTCTACACCAATTATAGCCAATTGCGGTTTATCATCTTTATCCCAAGTCGGAAATTGATTTTCATAGAAACGGAAAACATGACCAAGCTGCGAACGAAAGAAGCCTTCTTCAGGAAAGAGTGCTTGAGCAGCAATGGGAGTAAAAAAAACGGATAATGACATATGATAAATTTGTATTGATGGTAATCAAAAGTTAAAACCTTGCCTTAGACAAATATCCATTTATTAACTTACTTTTGAAAACATTATTTTTAACGTTATCTTTATCAAGTGATATTAATAACAGGAGGAACCGGATTCTTAGGGGCGACATTGATCAAGCAATTGATCGATTTGGGAATTGACGTAATAGCGACTAAACGCTCAAGCTCAATTATTCCACAACAGCTATTATCTTCGTCTTTAATCCAATGGATCGATGCTGATATGTGTAACTATTTTGATTTGGAAGAAGCTTTTCAAAACATTACAGAAGTGTACCATTGCGCAGCTGTTGTCTCGTATCAAAAGCAGGATGCTGCTCATATGAAAAAGGTAAATATGGAAGGTACTTCTCATATCGTCAATCTATGCTTAGAACATGGTGCTAGATTAGTGCACGTAAGTTCTGTAGCGGCATTAGGATCAAGCAAAAATCAAGCACCTGTCGATGAGAGAGATTATTGGGAATATGACCCGTCTATGTCAAATTATGCCATTTCTAAATATGAAAGTGAGATGCAGGTATGGAGAGGGATCGCAGAAGGATTAGATGCCGTCATTGTCAACCCATCTGTCATATTAGGGGCTGCTGCAGGAAGCAAAGGTTCGGGCGCAATATTTTCACTGATCAATAAAGGTTTAAAATATTATCCAACCGGTACAGTAGGGGTCGTTGACGTCGAAGATGTGGCAACTATTATGCGTAGTTTAATGACGGATAAAACCATATCAGGAGAGCGATTTATCATCAATAATGTCAATTTAAGCAATAAGGAATTATTGGACAAAGCAAGTGCTCTCATGGGAAAGACACCCCCTAAAGTGGCTGTACCTCCAGTAGTGCTTACTATTGCGGCTACTCTAGCGACACTCGTAGCTACTATAAAGAACGAAAAATCTACATTGACAATAGATAGCGCAAGAGCTTCAAGCGAAAAACTAGCCTATTCTTCAGCCAAACTTCAACAAGTATTACCCTTTACCTATAAGCCGTTAGAAACAACTTTAAAAGAAATCGCGACACGTTATAGTCAACAATAAACAATCTAAACCCTAAACAAACTAAACCGTGAAAAATTATTACATCATTGATTTTGACAGCACCTTTACGCAAGTAGAGGCTTTGGACGAATTAGCCAAGATTTCACTTGAACATCATCCAGATCGCGAGCAGATATATCTAGAAATTGAACGATATACGAATCTGGCGATGGAAGGAAAACTTTCTTTTCGTGAGGCTCTTTCTGGACGTGTTCAATTGCTTCAGGCAAACAGAAGTCATTTAGACAAACTGATCATACATCTTAAAAAGAAAGTCTCTACCTCTTTTTCAAGAAATAGAGAGTTCTTCAAAAAAAATGCCGATACCGCCTGGATTGTATCAGGTGGATTTAAAGAGTTCATTACACCAGTTGTTGTTCCTTACAACATCAAAATAGAAAATATTTATGCCAATACCTTCCGCTTTGATGAGCATGATAATATCATCGGTTTTGATGAGACTAATCCATTATCGGATGAAGGTGGTAAAGTAAAATTGTTACAAGAACTCAAAATAGATGGAACCATCTACGGTATAGGTGATGGATACTCCGATTTTCAATTAAAAGAATCTGGTCTTATCCAGAAATTCTTTGCATTCACTGAAAATATATCCAGAAAAACAGTTACCGAAAAAGCTGATTTTATCACCCCTAGCTTTGACGAATTTCTATATGTCAACGATCTGCCCCGTGCCATCTCCTATCCCAAAAATCGTATTTTATGTCTGATCGTTGGCGATGTTCCTGAGATCGCTGCCCATATTTTAAAAAGAGATGGTTTCTCTATTCGTACTAAAGATACATTTGAAGAAAAATACACGAAAGACGTGGGCATGCTCCTACTCGGAAAAGATGTCACCGTATCGGAGGAGCAATTGTCTCGCGCAGATAAATTGAAGACCATTGGTGTCTTGGGAGACGCTAAAAATCATCTTAATAAAGAGGTTTGCAATGCAAAAGGTATTGTTGTCTTTGATGATAAAAAAGATAAAAAGAGAAATGCCGAGTATATCCCGAGAAGGATGGCAGATTTTATTAATAATGGGGATACCTACATGAGTCGTAATTTTCCAAATTTACTACTCCCTAAAGTAAAAGATGTCACTCGATTACTTCATATTCATAAAAATGTTCCGGGTATCATGGCTCAGATCAATCAGGTATACGCGCAAAATGACATCAACATCATCTCTCAGTTTCTGATGACAAAATCGGACATTGGTTATGCTGTTACGGATATCAGAGGCGAGTACGACCGGGACTTAATCAAACAACTCAAAAAGGTTCAAAATACCATTAAATTTAGAATCTTATATTAAAGAAGCCTTGATGAGTATACAAATATTCACCTGAACAGCTCAATTTATCATCTTCTTTTCCATAATCTACAAAAAAGGTCTTTCTTATAATTGGAAAGACCTTTTTTTAATAACGGTACACTGCTGTTGGTGTCACGCAAATATCCAATGGGATATCGTGGGGGTCCACATCTTCGATCACTGTTATTGGTTCAAAAAAAGATACACCAATCTTTTGGACATCAGGCTTACATAAAGCCAAAAATCGATCATAATACCCCTTTCCATAGCCTACCCGATGACCAAATTGATCTGAAATTAGTAATGGAACTAAAACAAGATCAATGTTTTTTTCATCTATAGGCACACCCTCAATAGGCTCCATTATCCCCCACTTATTGGGTGCTAATAGGAGCTCATCGTTATAATGATAATGAGTCATGTTGTTTGATTGTATATCAGACTTCGAGATAACGATTTGAATATGAGGATAAGCTTCTTTCAAATAAGAAATCAACAAGAGAGTATTGGGTTCATGAAATTTCACTAAGGGTAAAAAAACATGACAAAATTTCACCTTATGCCACTCCAAGCTTTTTAATTGTTGGAGTAAACCGAGATTCAGCTTTAACTCCTCCTCAGGCGCCAACTGTGCTCTTAGATGTTTATAATATGCTCTTAGTTCAGTCTTAGTCATGCTTATAAAAAAACGGCCTTGTAGCTGGGTGCTAACAAGACCGAATAATCAACCTAAACCTAAATCTTTATATTATTTAACACGCTCGATATAATCACCTGTTAGCGTATCAATTTTTACTTTATCTCCTTGATTGATAAAAAGAGGTACTTTCACTTCAACACCAGTTTCCACTGTTGCATTTTTCAATGCATTTGTCGAAGTATCTCCCTTTACTGCCGGCTCCGTATATGTAATTTCCAATTCCACACTTTTCGGGGCATGTGCCATAATCGCCTCATCACTTTCAAACGCGACAATTACATTCATACCTTCTTTCAAGAATCGTGCCGAATTTCCGAACAAAAACTTAGGAATATTGAATTGCTCATATGTGGAATTATCCATCACGACGAAAAACTCATCTTCCTCATACAAATATTGATAATCGTTTGTTTCAACACGAGCAATTTCAACACTTTCGTCAACTCGAAAACGGTATTCTACTAATTTACCAGTTTTCACGTTACGCATTCTAGCTTGATAGAAAGCACGTAAATTACCTGGTGTACGATGTATATATTCCTCAACAGCTACTAATTCACCGTTGAATCTTAAAACATTTCCTGACTTAACGTCTGATGCTTTTGCCATGATTTAAACTTTTATAATTATTTTCTGAGTTACAAAACTACAAAATCTAATCTTTTTATAAAAATCTAATAATTATCAGCTTTTATAATCCGATATGGATAATGTTTGATCACAAAAAAGATATTCTTTCTCTTGGTTTGAACAGATGATAAACAATCTGTCTGCTTGCTTAGTTTTATCGACCAGCGCCAAATACCACTCTTCTCCTGCACGATCTAGATTACTGGTTGGTTCATCCAACAAAACTAAAGTAGAGTCACTACAACAGGCTAAAGCCAATTTGACACGTTGCTTCATTCCTGATGAAAAGTATTTGATCTCTTTATCTATTGCGTTTTCAAGTCCTAATAAGTGGACGACCTCACGCTCACTATATCCCGTTAGATATTTCTTAAATTTAAAATGGAATTGGATTTGCTCCCGCAGTGTAAATTCCTCTATTAATTCGACATAAGGAGTTGCAAGAGAAAGATATTCAAATATCTTTTCCACCTCTACCGTTTTATCATTCAATTCAAAGGAAATATTCCCTGCAGAAGGTGTTAAACTTCCAGAAAGCACCTTTAACAAAGTGGACTTACCCGAACCATTAGGTCCAAGTATGGCGTATGATCGGCCAGATTCAAATACATAATTAATATGCTTAAAAATCCATTCTCGATTATAACGTCTCCCTACATCTGTTAAAATAATCTTCAAAATACCCGATATTAAACAGCTCTTTGATTGAATCCCTTGATGACACCACGATTCGAATTACGGATAAAACCTAAGATTTCATCACGGATTTCGGTTGCCTGAAATTCTGCCTCAATGATCGCTGTTGCTTTCGTTAAATTTCTATTTTGAACAAATAAAACACGATATATATTTTGTATTTCAGCTATTTGCTCTTCTGTAAAACCTCTTCTTCTTAAACCTACTGAATTAATACCAGCATAAGAGATCGGTTCACGTGCTGCTTTGATAAATGGAGGAACATCTTTTCTTACTAATGTACCACCTGTCACAAAAGCATGCGAACCAATGGTACAAAATTGATGAACAGCTACCATTCCTGCCAAGACCACATAATCACCGACAGTAATATGTCCAGCTAATGTGCTGCTATTCGAAAATATACAATAATCACCTATTATACAATCGTGTGCGATATGGCTATAGGCCTGAATTAAGCAATTTTTACCGATTACGGTACGGAATCTATCTTTTGTACCTCTATTGATAGTAACGCATTCACGAATTGTCGTATTATCTCCAATTTCAGCAGTGGTAATTTCTCCATCAAACTTCAAATCTTGAGGTTCACCTGAAATTACTGCTCCTGGATAAATTTTACAATTTTTCCCAATACGTGCCCCATCCATAATTGTCACATTGGAACCGATCCAAGTTCCTTCTCCAATCACTACATCCTTATGGATAGTAGCAAATGGTTCTACAACAACATTTCGAGCAATTTTTGCTTCTGGATGTATATAAGCTAACGGCTGTATCATCTCTACTATTATTTTACTTTTACGATCTGAGCCATTAACTCAGCCTCGCAAACAACTTTTTCACCTACCATAGCAACACCCTTCATTTTTGCAATGCCTCTACGGATAGGTTCCGTCAAATCACATCTAAAAATAATCGTATCACCTGGACTTACTTGCACTTTAAAACGTGCATTTTCTATTTTCAAGAACAATGTCAACCAGTTTTCAGGATCTGGAACAGTTTTTAGCACCAAAATACCTCCCGTTTGTGCCATTGCTTCGATTAGCAATACACCGGGAAAAATAGGCGCGTCAGGAAAATGTCCCATGAACAAATCTTCATTGATGGTTACGTTTTTCAAGCCCACCACATGGTTCTCTGTCAATTCCAAAATCTTATCAATCATCAACATAGGTTGACGATGCGGTAAAATCCTCATAATTTGAGCCGTGTCATACACCGGAGTCATATTGGGATCATATACCTTTATCTTTTTTGTATTTTTATCCTTACGGATTTGTTCTTTAATTTTCTTTGCAAAAGCAACATTTGCGGCATGACCCGGTCTTGCAGCCATGACATGTCCTTTTAACGGTCTACCTACTAGCGCTAAATCACCTACCATATCCAATAACTTGTGACGTGCAGGTTCATTTTGATGACGTAATTGAATATTGCTCAAGATACCTTCTTTTGCGACAGTAACATCATCACGGTTGAATAAATGTGATAATTTCTTTAACTCTTCAGGAGAGGTCTCTTTATCGACAATGACAATAGCATTACTCAAATCGCCGCCTTTAATCAAGCCATTGTCCACTAACATTTCTAATTCATGTAAAAAACAGAATGTTCTTGAAGAGGAGATTTCTTTAGAAAAGTCTTCAATTTTATTAATCGCAGCATGTTGACTTCCTAAGACCGGAGAATTAAAATCAATCATACAAGTTAAACGATAACCATCAAGGGGCATAGCGATGATTTCAACTTTGCGATCTGCTTCTATATAATGAATACTATTTGTGATTTCATAATAATCACGATCAGCGTCCAACTCTTCGAAACCTGCTTCTTCAAATTTTTTGATAAAAATTGCTGAACTACCATCTAAAATAGGCACTTCAGGCCCATCTATTTCGATTAATACGTTGTCAATCTGTAAACCTACTAAAGCTGCCATTAAATGTTCAATGGTACTTACACTTGCACCATGCTGTGAAATGGTTGTACCTCTTGAAGTATCTGTCACGTTATCTGCATCAACCAGTACTTCAGGCTGACCATCTAAATCTATTCTTTTAAACTTATACCAATGATTTTCAGGAGCTTGCTTTATCGTCATCGAAACAGTTTTACCTGTATGTAAACCCACTCCAGATATGACCACATCTTGCTTGATGGTTCTTTGTTTTACATTCATTTCTACCATATATTTAATCAAAATCGACCATAAGGTTCTTTAAGATTTCAAATTTTCCTTTAATAATCGTTCTAATTCTCTTACACGTTTTTCCAAATCAGGCAATTTCGCATAAATAACTTGCGATCTCATATTCGACTGATACCCCAAAACTGGACTTCCTGCCCATTTTTTATCTGCTTCCACAATTGATCTATTGATTCCGGACTGCGCCTGTACTTGGCTTCTATCAGCAACACTGATATGCCCAACAACACCAACCTGACCTCCTAAAATCACATTTTCACCAATTTTACTACTCCCGGAAACACCCGTTTGAGCAGCAATAACAGTATTTCTACCTAACTCGACATTATGGGCAATTTGAATTAAATTATCCAATTTCACCCCTTTATGTAATATAGTTGAGCCCATAGTCGCACGGTCAATAACCGTATTAGCACCTATTTCGATATCATCTTCAATAATTACATTTCCAATTTGCGGAACTTTTGTATAAGTACCATCTTCCTGTGGAGCAAAGCCAAAACCATCAGATCCAACAACTGTACCTGAATGTACCGTTACATTGCTCCCCAGAATACAATCTTGATAAATCTTAACTCCCGGAAATAAGGTGCTATTGTCTCCAATCACGACATGATCTCCAATATAGACTTGAGGATAAATCTTGACATTCTTACCAATTTTACACGCCTTACCGATATAAACGAAAGCTCCAATATAACCGTCTTCCCCTATTTCAGTTGTATCATGCACATATGATGGTTCTTCTCGACCTTTTCGATCCAAGCGCACCTCATTATAAATATTTAATAAGGTTGAAAATGCCGTGTACGCATTTTTAACACGAATTAAGGTCAATGTTGATTTTGGAGTCGATAATAATTGTTGATCTTCATTAACAATGACAATAGAGGCATTAGTATCATATAAAAATTGCTCATATTTAGGATTTGATAGAAATGAAAGATCCCCTAGAGAAGCTTCTTCTATTTTCGCTAAATTTGAGACTTCTATATCAGGATTCCCCTCTATTGATCCATTTAATAAGGATGCTATTTGTTGAGCAGTAAATTGCATGCTACAAAGCTATGTTTTTTTATTATATTTTAATTATTTTTTAGCTGGAATTGATATATATCCGAGCTCTTTTGGATAACAGAGAGCAAACTTTTGCACTTTTTTTGCTAAAGCCTCTAAATTTGATAAATCTGATGCTTCTGCAATATCAATTATCTCCCCAGTCTTCATTAATATCTTAATGGTATCATGATGGAGGTCATAAGCACTATTGTGAATGGCTTGTGTAAAGACATAATATTGCAACTCATCGTCACTTACCTTAAAATGATCCTTTACACGTTTATAAACCAGATCCATAAGCTCATCCGGAAAGGGTTCGTTACTCATAATCGTACGATACAACTCACGGCTCATCAACTTTTGGCACATTACCCGTAGGATATCATCTTCATGTTGAGCCCAAGTTTTTATAGCAGACATAATATCCGTATCATCTAAACGTGTGAACCAGTCTAGGTGTAACTCATCTGCTAAAAAATTATTTCTATCTATTCTCTGGGTTAGAAACCACCTAAAAGCTGGTGTTGCAAACAGGCTAATTCCTTTACTGGAAAGTTCTTTTGCTCGTTTCAATATCTGAATTAATAACTGTTCGGCACCAACTACCGTTTTATGCAAATAAACCTGCCAATACATTAATCGCCGAGCAATCAAGAATTTTTCTACAGAATAAATCCCCTTTTCCTCCACAACTAATTCATCATCAACCACTGCAAGCATGGCGATGATGCGGTCAAATGAAATAACTCCCTCTGAGACTCCTGTAAAAAAGCTATCCCTGTTTAAGTAATCCATGCGATCCGTATCCAATTGTCCAGAAACCAATTGGTAGAAAAAGTTACGATGGTACTGATTATTAAATATGGTTATCGCTAAATCCAATTTTCCGCCAAATTCTTTATTAATACGGTCCATCAATAACGATGATAACATCTCATGAGAAACGCCATCAATAATGGTATGTTCCAAAGAGTGAGAAAAAGGGCCATGACCGATATCATGCAGCAGAATCGCTGCAAGCACAGCTTCTTGTTCTTGTTCACTGATCACGATACCTTTACTTTTTAAGGTTTCCAAAGCTAACGACATCAGATGCATAGCCCCTATGGCATGCTGAAACCGTGTATGTAACGCTCCCGGATAAACCAAGTGCGTCATACTGACTTGCTTGATATAACGTAGACGCTGAAAGTAAGGATGCTGAATGAGCTCAAAAATTAAACCCGGAGGGATGGATACAAATCCATACACAGGGTCATTTATTATTTTTTTCTTAATCAAATTATAAATGAATTATATCTTCTTTAATACGACAAACAATCGTTCAACAAATTTGTTGCTCCTTTATAATATATAATAAAGTTGAGCCAGTTTATTTCTCTCTTCTAGGAGTTAAATATTTAGCACAAATATAATTAGTTTAAGTCGTTAACAAGTGTTAAAAATAATAGGTTACGCTCCTTTTTTATTTAAGTTCGTACTTATTAAAGTAAAAAATCAAAAAACAAGCGATTACTCCCACTGCTACCTAAATACAAAGACAAAGGAATTGAATCGTTTTTGATTTACAGTAAATATAACAACATGCAAAAAACACACATACTTTGGGCCGATGATGAAATTGATTTTTTAAAACCTCATATCCTTCTATTAGAAGAAAGGGGGTATAAAGTTAAGACAGTAAACAATGGAAATGATGCGGTAGATGCTTTTAAGGAAGGTGTTTTTGATCTGGTGTTCCTAGATGAGAATATGCCGGGACTGACTGGCCTAGAAACATTGGTTATTTTAAAATCGATCAATCCAACTGTACCCACGGTTCTCGTGACAAAAAATGAAGAGGAACACGTCATGGAAGATGCCATAGGATCCAAAATCGACGATTATTTAATAAAGCCAGTAAATCCCAAACAAATTCTCCTAACCATCAAAAAACTGACGGAGAATAAAAGACTTGTGAATGAGAAAACATCCATGGCTTATCAACAAGATTTTAGAAATCTAGGGATGGTGCTTAATGATGATTTGAATTTTAAACAATGGACGGAGGCTTATCGCAAACTTATTTACTGGGAACTATCCTTAGAAAAATTAGAAGATGCTGGCATGCATGAAATCTTGACGATGCAAAAATCGGAAGCAAATGTGCAATTCTCCAAGTTCATCGAACGAAACTACTTGAACTGGATGAAAAATCCAGAACAGTCTCCAATCTTATCCCATCAACTATTCAAGAAAAAGGTATTTCCACAACTGACAGAAGATAAGCCTACATTTTTCTTTTTGATCGATAATTTACGTTACGATCAATGGAAAGTGATCAATGAGGTGATTACTGATTACTTTAGATTGGAAGAAGAAGACACCTATTACAGTATTCTACCTACAGCGACTCAATATGCCCGAAATGCCATTTTTAGCGGACTGACACCATTAGAAATGGAAAAAAGATTTCCGAAAATGTGGCAGAATGATGAGGATGAAGGGGGTAAAAACTTATATGAAGATAAATTTTTAGAGGACCAGATTACTCGTGTATATCGCAAACCGATTAAGCACTCTTATACAAAAGTATTGACCTTAGATCAGGGAAAAGATGTCGTGGACAGCCTAAGCAATTTAATGCAAAATAACCTCAACGTTCTGGTGTACAATTTCGTTGATATGCTTTCGCATGCAAGGACAGATATGGCTATGATTCGCGAACTGGCGAATAATGAAGCCGCATATCGCTCTTTGACACTGTCATGGTTTGAACACTCTCCATTATTTGAAGCTCTTAAATGGTTATCCCAGCGCAACGTAAAGGTAATCATAACGACTGACCATGGGACTATTAAAGTCAAAAAACCAAGTAAAATAGTGGGTGATCGTAATACCAATACCAATTTGAGGTATAAACAAGGTAAAAACTTAAATTTTATTGAGAAGGATGTATTTTTTATCAAAAATCCACATGATGCTCAGCTTCCAAAGCTACATATGAGCTCTTGTTTTGTATTTGCAAAAGAGGAGTCATATTTTGTCTATCCCAACAATTACAATCAATTTGTCAATTATTTTAATGAAACTTTTCAGCACGGAGGAATTTCATTGGAAGAAATGATTATTCCTTTTGCTACTTATACGTCCAAATAAGTAATTTTGCAGCATGATAATCGAAGTCAATCAACTATCGGAGTTAGATCATGCTGCAAAACTCCTTTTAAAATCTTTTCCTGATGATCGGGTTTTTCTTTTCTATGGAAATATGGGAGCAGGAAAAACCACGTTTATAAAAGCCATTTGTGAGGTCTTAGAAGTACAAGACAATACCTCCAGCCCCACCTTTTCGATCGTCAATGAATATAAATCTTCTAAAGGTCCCATCTTCCATTTCGACTTTTATAGAATAAAAGAAGAAGAGGAAGCTTACGACTTCGGTTACGAAGACTATTTTTACTCTGGAAATTATTGTTTTGTGGAGTGGCCGAATAAAATTCCAAACCTGCTTCCTGCAGATGCTAAAATAATCGAAATAGAGATCACCTCAGCGACCAGCAGAAAAATAATTATAAAATAGTTGCACCCCATGCAACCTTCCTTTTGTTTCTTACGTCTTCCTGATATAAACTGACTAAATTTTGGAAAACTTAAGTATAGATTCAATATGGAAAAAATGTCTTATTGGAGAGAGAAAAGCTCAATACCATCTGTATCAATTGTTTTCTAAAAAAATGTATGTTGCCGTTTACGGCTCTTAATAAAAGGAAGCCAGCGTTTAAAAAGTAATGAGCAAGGTAGTCAAAAATTTAAAGACAACTATAACTTAGCGAGTTTCCAATATGGAGCTTTTGCAAGGCTCGGTTATGATTCTATGGGAGTTTTTGTCAAATACTATTTCAACGACATGTTTGAAAACAGTCAAAATCAAGACGGTTTAAATAATTTTACTTTTGGTCTAACATTAGGTTTTTAGAGTAGAATAATATTAAAATGCTTAATTTTGAGCCGAATTAATACATTCGGCTTTTTTATTTTGCAAAATATGTTACAATCTTCTTGTCAGTACGTTCCATTTGATAAAGAAGTCCAAGGACTTCCCTACATCCACGTTGAAAACCTTAGTTTTTCATTTTCAGAGCGTGCCGAATATTTAGCCGTGTCACAAGCAAACCTAAGCATACAAGAAGGTAAAATCACCGCAATTATTGGTGAATCAGGAAGTGGAAAAAGTACGCTTCTGCGATTAATTTATGGTTTGCTAGAACCCTTAAGTGGCGAGGTTCGATACAAAGGCTGGTTAGTACCCACAAGAAAAGACAAACTCATACCTGGACACCAAGACATGAAACTGGTGTCTCAAGGTTTTGATGATTTAAACACATTTGCCAATGTTTGGGACAATGTAGCTTCCCAATTGCCAAATACCAATATAGAAGCCAAACAAAACAAAACTTCGGCCATCCTGAAACGATTACGAATTGACCACCTCGCAAAAAAAAGAATCGCAGACATCAGTGGTGGTGAGAAACAACGTGTTGCCATCTGCAGAGCACTGGTCAATGACCCTCAGGTTTTATTAATGGACGAACCTTTCAATCAGGTCGATGCCTCTTTTAGAGACACATTGCAACAGGATATTAAACAAATTGTCATGGATACAGGTCTTACCATCATATTGGTATCCCATGATCCAACTGAAGTTTTAGCATTGGCGGATGATCTGATCGTGATGAAAGATGGACAGATATTAGACCAAGGACATCCTCGTGAGCTGTACGACAGACCTACTAATCCTTATACAGCACTCTTATTGGCCAAGAGCAATATATTGAGTAGCGAAGCGGGAAAGGCGGTTCATATCCATAGCGACTCGACGATCATTATCCATCAAGAATGGGTGTCTATTCTACCAGCAGATACCGAAGGAGATTTTAAACTCATTGATATCCGTTTTAGAGGATTTTACTATGAATTAGTCGTTGCTAGCCCCGATCTTCAGCTACATGCCATTAGCACCACACCGACTTCCATGCAAATTGGTGAAGATGTATCGGTAAAAATTGAAAAGTATATCAGTCTTTAAGTAAGAGCCTATCTAAAAGAACAATGAGTTGATTAAACTCCTTTTCTTCATAGCCTACGGACTGATAAATGATATTACCCTGGGTATCAAGAATAACATTCCGAGGTATACCTTGCTCTGCAAATAAACCAAATACATTTCTTTTAAGATCGGGATAAATAGGCAAGGTAAACTGATGTTCAGAAATAAAGGGATCAATTTTATCCCAATTTTGCTCTCGTGCCAATACCAACAATTCAAACTTTGGATGATCCTTATATTTTTCCCATATTTCCTTTTGCAGTCTCGGCAATTCTTCTCTACAAGGTGGGCACCAAGTAGCAAAAAAATTGAGCAACACAATTTTACCCTTCAGATCTGTGCTAGATACCTGTTCACCGTTTTTTTTCGGAACCACAAATTCTGGCGTAGGTTCATGAAGAGCGATTTTCCAGCCGCTTTCAGCTGTTTGTGCCTGTGATGCAAAAAATAAAAAACTACATACAATTACTAAAATATACTTCATTACGTTCTGCTTTTATAAATGATTGATCCAATCTGTAAAATGAGATAACCAGGCTACTGAACTTGTTTTATTAATCATTCCAAAACCGTGTCCCCCCTCTTCGTATGTTAAGAGCTCATTCTTAACGTGGGCTTGATCTAGTGCTGCTATCATCACATAACTATTTTCTATAGGCACTGCTTTATCGTCTTTTGCATGCACAAAAAATACGGGACAAAGCTTAGCTGTCACATGTTTTTCAGCAGAAAATTCTGCTTTCTTTTCAAAAGAAGGATTTTCTCCAAGCAGATTTATTCTAGAACCTTTATGGGTAATGCTATCTGTCATTGAAATAACCGGATAGATTAGACCTGCAAAGTCAGGAGCAAAAGATAAATTTGTGGGATTAGCAATGAAAGCCTGATCTGATTTAGTCAGTAAGGTCGATGCAAGATGTCCTCCTGCAGAAAATCCGATTACCCCAACTTTTGTCAATGCTGGAAAATCGTTTCGAATAAACTGCATCGCACGTTGTGCATCTTGGATAGGTCCAATACTTTTATCGACCATAATATTGGGAGAAGGGAGTCTATATTTAAGTACAAATGCTGTAAACCCCGATTTTATCAATTCCTTAGCCACATCATGACCTTCATGATCCATCGCAATATGTGAATATCCTCCACCAGGTATAATCAAGATTCCCATGTGCTTATCTACAGCTTCGGAAGGTTTGTACACAAATATTTCAGGGATATTTCGGTTAAACTTTGCCGTATCGGTATGAATAGCATTTGGAATCGCATCCTTATACAAGGCAAACCTTTCTTGAGCAGATGCTTGAAAAGCGATTGAAAAGAGTAAGATCATTAACGTAAATTTCATGTATTACAAATTGGTAACGATTATTAAATCCAGATCTTTTGCTGTCATTTCAAATTTAGAAGCAATGTCCTTATTGGTTAATATTCCTTGATAGAGGTATGTCGCACTCCTAATACCGGCGCTTTTCCAGATGACATTTTTCAATCCACCTTGCTCTGCAATATCGAGTAATATTGGTGTAAATATATTAGTCAGGGCATAGGTTGCAGATCGAGCTACCCTAGAAGCGATATTGGGTACACAATAGTGAATGACATCATATTTTCTGAATGTTGGTTCATCATGGGAAGTAATATTTGACGTTTCAAAACAGCCACCTTGATCAATACTAACATCGATGACAACGGCATTTGGTTTCATTTCCGATACTGTTTCTTCCGATATGACACAAGGTGTACGACCCGTTTTTGAACGCAATGCACCAATCACAACATCACAAGTTTTTACCGCCTTATTCAAAATCGCAGGTTGTATAATAGACGTATATACAGGACTTCCTAAATTATTCTGTAGCCGCCTTAGTTTATAAATGGAATTGTCAAAAACTTTCACTTGAGCACCCAACGCGATCGCAGTGCGTGCCGCATATTCACCTACAGTACCAGCTCCAATGATCACCATTTCTGTTGGTGGTACACCTGTTATACCTCCTAACATCAACCCCTTTCCTCCAAAACTGTTACTTAAGTATTCAGATGCAATTAAGGTTGAAGTAGCTCCTACGATTTCACCCATTGCTCTAACCACAGCTAGACAACCACCTTCATCACGCAAATATTCGAATGATAAGGCTGTAATCTTTTTTTGAATAAGGGCTCGAAGGACAGGTAACTCCAATAGGGAGGGCTGTAATGAGGACATCAAAATTTGATTGGGTTTCATCATACCGACTTCTTTTAGGGTCGGAGCGGATATTTTCACAATGCAGTCTGCTTGATATACCTCCTCAGCAGACGATACGATTCGAGCTCCCTGTTCACTATAGTGATGATCTAAAAAATTAGATCCTAATCCTGCACCAGTTTCCATGATCACTTCATGACCATTTTCTACCAATAGACCGACAGATAATGGTGTTAAGCAAATCCTTCTTTCTTGAAATGCAATTTCCTTGGGCACACCAATAAACAATCTTTTTTCCCGCGAAGCCGTCGCTGATAAAGTCTCTTGAGGCTGTATCATTGCCTGACTGGCCAATTTACTTAACTCACTCATTTATTTTATGCATTACTTTTTAAATTTACTATTTTTATTTAAGCTAAGCAAAAGAATTAAGTCGTTATATAGTTAGCACATTAGAAAAAAAACTACATTTGTGAAACAAAAACACTAAAACAAACCTATGTTTAACAAACTTAATATTGTTCCTCGATGGATCATTTTTGTATTAGATATTTTCACGGCCATATTTGCTTTTACACTAGCTAATATTATCTATTACAGTTTTGAATTTGGGCTTATACATACATCTGAATTTGCGATTAGGCTGATATATGTAATAAGTATTACTGCTGCTTCATTTTATTTGTTCAAGATGCACACGGGTATTATTCGTTACACGAGTGCAGTGGATTCGATTCGAATTTTAACGGCGATTGTTTTTGCAGTGATCGTGTTTTTAGTCATCAAGACCGTGCTATTGGCAACTGGAGATCATCATACGTTGCCAGCCTCACTGATTATTTTATATGCCTTATTCTGTTTCTTGCTTCTCACGACCTACCGAACATTTATCAAAATATTTTTTGTCTACACCAAAAATATTAGAAGTGATAGGCGCAACACGTTGATATATGGAGCAGGAGATTTGGGAATCGCCGTCAAAAGAACTTTAGATCATGACATCCGTTCGAAGAATGCAATTGTGGGTTATTTGGATGACAATGAACAGAAAATTGGAAAAGTCATTGATGGTATCAAAATTTTTGATCCCAAGAAATTGGGGCAGGTCATCATCAATATGAATATTGAAGAAGTCATCATCGCTTCTCACAACATACCACTGGAGTCAAAAACTGATGTGATCGATATTTGTTTAGAAAAGAAGGTCGCCATATTGACCTTACCTTCTGTCAAAAAAATAATGAATGGAGAATTAAATCCAAACCAAATTCAGAAAATAAAAATTGAAGATCTATTGGAGCGCGCTCCTATCAAAATAAGCAATAGCAATATTTTAAGTCAATTAAAAGGCAAGCGTGTATTGGTAACTGGAGCTGCTGGATCTATCGGGAGTGAGATTGCAAGACAATTAGGTAAATTTGAACCACAAATGATCATCCTTTGTGATCAAGCCGAATCTCCACTTCACAATTTACAGCTGGATTTACAGGATGAATTTCCGCTCCAAGTGTATCATTCCTTTATTGGAGATGTCCGTAGTCTAGACCGTATGAAACTCATGTTTGAAACGTTCAAACCACATTATGTCTATCATGCTGCGGCATACAAGCATGTTCCTATGATGGAAAATCATCCATTGGAAGCAGTACATACCAATGTGGTCGGAACTAAAAATATTGCTAATCTTGCAGTAGAGTACCATGCAGAAAAGTTTGTTTTCGTTTCGACAGATAAAGCGGTCAACCCAACCAATATCATGGGCGCGACAAAAAGAATTGCCGAAATCTATGTACAGTCTTTCAATCATTTCTTGCAAAACAACGGGCTGCTAAATGCAAAGACAAAATTCATCACTACACGATTTGGTAATGTCCTGGGTTCCAACGGGTCTGTTATTCCACGTTTTAGAGATCAAATCGAAAAGGGAGGTCCTGTAACGGTCACGCACCCCGAGATCACACGTTATTTTATGACGATACCTGAGGCTTGTCAATTGGTCCTTGAGGCTGGTTCCATGGGTGAAGGCGGAGAAATATTTGTTTTTGATATGGGAAAATCTGTTAAGATCATTGAATTGGCAAATAAAATGATCAAACTTTCTGGATTTATTCCCAACGAGGATATTGAAATTAAGTTTACTGGACTACGACCAGGTGAAAAACTCTATGAGGAACTGCTCAACGATCTAGAAAATACAATGCCAACACACCATAAAAAAATCATGATCGCAAAAGTTCGAGAAAACGATTTCCAACAGATAAACGATCATATTGAAGTGTTGGTCGCTGGTATTAAACATCAGAACAGGCATGATGTGGTGCTAGCGATGAAAAGAATTGTCCCCGAGTTTAAAAGCCAAAACTCAATCTACGAACAAATAGATAAAGAAATTGAGGCAGAGAAACATCCGATAAATCGAGATTAACGTTTATTATCATTACAAAAGCTTGGATATTTACAGTAAAATTGTATTTTTGCAATCTATATTTTTTCATTGAATCATAATGTCTAAAAATCAAAACCAAAATAACGCTGGACAAGCGAATAAACCTTCACAAGGTTCAACTTTTCAGGACAATCAAAAAAGCATCACTTTTATCGTAGGTGGTATTTTTGTGTTAATTATATTGTATTTTGGATATCAAAAACTTTATTTACAACCAAGAGCTGAAAAAGCAGCGAATGAAATATTTAAAGCGGAAGAATATGCTACAATAGATTCATTACAAAATCGTGCTATTGAAGGTGATGGTTCTTTCTTAGGATTTAAAGAAATTGCTGATGAGTATTCTAATACAAAATCAGCTAATATCGCTAATGCCTATTTAGGTGGATTATACTTACGTCAAGGAAAGTACAATGAAGCTATTGATGCATTAGAAAATTATTCTTCAACAGGTAGTACAATTCTTGATCCATTGGTTATCGGATTAAAAGGAGACGTCTATTCCGAATTAAAAGATTATAAAAAAGCAGCTGGTTTTTACAAAGAAGCAGCCAACAAATCAGCCAACTCTTACACGACTCCATTATTTTTGAAAAAATTAGGATTAGTATACGAGGCTCAAAATGAATACAAACAAGCTGAAGAAACTTATAAGAAAATTAAATCTGACTTTCCTGAAAGTCAAGAAGCTGCTATGATAGACGGACCTATCGGTCGTGTACAAGCACATCTATAGTATTTAATACTTTTTTAATCATATAGAAGGTCGCTTTTAAGCGACCTTTTTTTGTGAAATAGATATTCTGATAGATCCAGATCTAACGAAAGCTCGATGATCATCTATCTTAAATAGATATGAACCAATATGCTCCTGAGTATGGATGATAAATATAGGGGCCTGAAAGAATAAATTACTTTTAGATGAAAGCTATTATATTGTGTATCTAAGCAAATTTATCTAAGTTTGTTTCAATATGGCAAGTAGCATTAAAAATTTATCAGACTTCTCACACATAAAAGTGGCAAATGCAAATCCTTTTAAATTTGGAATTGTAGTAGCACAATGGAATGCTGAGATCACTGGAGCTCTTTTAAATGGTGCAATTTCTGGATTAGAAAAGCATGGAGCACAAGAAGAAAATATAAAAATCATTGAAGTTCCCGGTAGCTTCGAATTAATAACTGGCGCTGATATTTTACTACGCGATGATTCGCTTGATGCCGTCATCTGTTTAGGCTGTGTGATCCAAGGAGAAACCCGTCATTTTGACTTCATCTGTGACGCAGTAGCCAATGGCATCAGTAATGTATCGTTGAAATACAACAAACCCGTTATTTTCGGCGTACTGACAACTGACAATCAACAACAAGCATTAGATAGAGCTGGTGGCCAACACGGAAACAAAGGTGAAGAGGCCGCTATTACAGCAATTCAAATGGCACAAATTAGTGCTCAAAACTAATTTTGCTTTTTTGTTTACAACAAGTAGCAATCATCAACTTTGCAAGATGATCAGGCTAAAATATAGTAAGGCTTATTCATCACAAGCAAACAAGAATAAGATAATATTGTTATCTCTATAGTATTTGATCGACTTAGGTATCCTGTATAAGATGTCTAAGTCGATTTTATCTTTTATAAAGATTCATATCATGAAAACTACAGTAAAAATTATTTTCTTTTACCTCATTGTGCAAATTAATTTTGCCATAGCGGTAGCACAAGAGACGAGTATCCCTGCGAAGCTTTGGTCTTCAATAGGCGGAAACGACATCTGGCAGGAAACAAAATTTTTATTATTTTCTTGTAACGGAAATGACAACTCCAACCTATTAAATAATGAGACCGAACGATCCTTATTGTGGAATCGGGAAACTGGTGAATGTCGATTTGAAGGGCAATCCAAAAAAAATGAAAAACTAGTCTACTTATTCAATTTCAAAACCAAGAAATCGCTTAAATTTTTTGTTAATGCGGTTGATGTGAGCACACAAGAATCTGCATTGCAAGAGGATATCAGGCAACAGATCAATGGAGACTTACAACTACTCTTGCTGCCCACAATAGCAGAACTAAAAGGAATAAACTTTTCGAATACAACTGTCAAGCTTTTAAATAGTGAAAAGCTCTTGAATACGTCTGTCACCTACAACGGAAATTTTTACAATAGCCCGATCAGAGGAAATCTCATGATTCATGAAAATAATGGCGAAATAAAAGTATTCGAAAATAGTATCAATTCGATTAGCTATCAAATTGATCAGTATAAAGATACTGGTTCAGGTTTGAGACTACCGACTTCATTTGTTGCGATCAACAATAAAAAGAAAAGCTGTACATTTACAACCGTTTCTACATTTGAACAGGTAGAAGCTTCAAAATTTACTGATTTATAATATGATTAACTGGATTCCTCTTAATAGTTTAGACCAACTACAAGAAATATTGAATAGCGATCAGGTATGTGCCATTTTCAAACACAGCACAACATGTGGTATTAGTGGCATGGCAAAGAGAAACTTGGAACGTTTTGCTAACCTGACAGATAAGTCTTACGATGTTTATTACTTAGATCTGCTGGCTTTCCGCGAAATTTCTAATCAGATCGCTTCCATCTGGCACGTGGAGCATCAATCACCACAACTCTTGATCATAAAAGGCAAGACTTGTATTTTCAATGCTTCACATGGCGATATTGACTTTGACGATGTCGTAAATCATATAAAATAGAAAAAGCTACCTCGGTAGCTTCTTTTATTTTATATATAGATTAGTTTTTACCTTCATCTTCCCACCAGTCCTCTTTTAAGTCATCGATCTCACGACGATCTCTTTTAGTCGGTCTACCTGTACCGCGATCTCTTTTAAGAATTGGAGCATGGAAAGCTGATTTGTAAGCTGAGGTTTCCTCCTCAGGAGTTAGATCTTCATAAAACTGTACCGCTGTCTTAGCATCTACTCTTCTTTCCAGAAGCCCTAAAACTTTGACTACCTTCCGTTCAATACCTTTCTGCACCTGATAGATTTCTCCAACTTTCACCACATACGAAGCCTTTATATTCTGTCCGTTCAATTTTACCCGACCAGCTTTACAAGCCTCAGTTGCCAAACTACGTGTTTTGAAAAGACGTATTGACCACAAATATTTATCGATTCGAAGTTTTTCAGTTTCTGTTGCCATTTGTACAAAAATAGTCATAAAGACTTAAAATCTGCTTATTATGCATTATAAATTGAACAAATTTTAACATATTTGTCTTCAATAAATAGAACTAATAATTTTGAATTATAAAAGATGGTTGATCAATTAAAAAAACTTATTGAAGATGCCTGGGAGGATAGACTACTTCTAGAATATAAAGAATATGCAGAGGCTATTCGTACAGTAATCTTAAAACTTGACGCTGGTGAATTGAGGGTTGCTGAACCTATCGGCACGAGATGGCATGTCAATGATTGGATTAAAAAAGCTGTTATTTTATATTTCCCTATTCGTGAAATGAGTGAATCAACTGCTGGTCCTTTTGTTTACTACGATAAAATGAAATTAAAAACGAACTACAAAGAAATTGGTGTTCGTGTTGTTCCCGGTGCTTCTGCTCGCTTAGGAGCGTATTTAGCAAAAGGTGTTATCTTAATGCCTTCGTATGTCAATATTGGTGCTTATGTAGGAGAAGGTACCATGGTGGACACATGGGCTACTGTTGGTTCTTGTGCACAAATTGGTAAAAACGTTCACTTAAGTGGTGGTGTTGGTATTGGTGGTGTATTGGAACCTGTACAAGCTGCTCCAGTAATCATCGAAGACAATGTATTTGTTGGTTCTAGAGCTATCGTTGTGGAAGGTATCCGCGTTGAAACTGAAGCTGTATTAGGTGCGAATGTTGTCTTAACAGCATCAACTAAAATCATTGATGTATCTGGTCCTGAACCGGTCGAATACAAAGGTTATGTTCCTGCTCGTTCTGTTGTGATCCCCGGTTCATACACGAAAAAATTTCCTGCTGGAGAGTATCAAGTTCCTTGCGCACTAATCATCGGTAAACGTAAAGAGTCTACAGATAAGAAAACATCGTTAAACGATGCACTACGTGATCATAATGTAGCGGTATAGTATTTTATATAATTAAAAAAATGAGTGAATTTGTAGATAGAAATGATATTAACCAGGCTTTAGAAGTACTCAAGAGTGGCGGTTTGATTCTTTACCCAACAGATACGATCTGGGGTATAGGTTGTGACGCAACAAATCCTGAGGCTGTAGAAAAAGTTTTTCAGTTAAAAGGTAGGGGAAAAGAAAAGAGCCTTATTGTTTTACTACATAATGAAAATCAATTGGCAAGTTACGTGACTGAAATTCCAGAAGTAGCTTACCAATTGATTGAATATACCGAGAAGCCGCTTACGATCGTTTATTCCGCAGCTAAAAACTTAGCGCCTAATGTGATTGCAGAAGATGGTTCAATCGGAATTCGCATTGTAAACCATGATTTTTGTCAACAGCTCTTACAGCGCTTTAGAAAACCATTGGTATCTACATCTGCTAATATCAGCGGACAATCTTCGCCGACATGCTTTGACGACATCGCTGAAGAAATAAAAGAGCAGGTAGACTATGTGGTCAAATATGGTCAACATGTCAAAAGTGATGGTAAGTCTTCAAGCGTAATGAAGTTGGATCCTAGCGGAAAGTTTGAATTTATCCGAAAATAAGGTGAACATGAAAAAATTAATATTATTCGCAGCGTTAGCATTTGGCTTTTCATGGAATAGTCAAGCGCAACAAAAAGAAATTACACCTGCTAAAGTTGGTGTACAATATGGCAAAAAGGTTGATAACTCTAATGCGGTTACAGTGGACAAATTGGAAAAATCGTTGGAGACATCAGCTAAATTTACAGGTAAAGTAACTGGCAAAGTTGTTGAAGTTTGCAAAAAAAAGGGCTGTTATTTGACACTTGAGAGAACAGGAGACAAAGAACCTGTGATGGTTCGCTTTACCGACTATAGCTATTTTGTACCCACTGACCTCATCGGAAAAAATGTAGTTCTAGATGGCTACGCAAAAGTCAAAGAAGCGACAAACGAAATCACTTTTGTTGCAGACGGCGTATTGGTGGTAAAATAAACGTACTATAAAAAGACTGAACAGGCTAATTCCAATCGAATTAGCCTGTTTTTATTTGTAGCATTTATTAAATAAGCTTGATACCTTTGTGTACGATGAAAATGATCCATACCACAGCAGCTCAATCGATCAACTTAAAAGGTCAAATAATGACATTTGATCGCCCCATCATCATGGGAATATTAAATGTGACGCCAGACTCTTTTTTTGATGGGGGACAAAATAATACGATAGAACAAATACTTATCCAGACCAGAAAGTTACTTGAAGAAGGCGCTGACATCATCGACATTGGGGCTTATTCTTCACGACCTGGAGCAGCATTGATCAGTTCTCAAGAAGAGCTGGATCGAGCACTACCCGCTATCGCTGCCCTAGTCAGTACCTTTCCAGATGCCATACTATCTATAGATACTTTCCGAGCAGATGTGGCCGAGGCCTGTATACATGCTGGTGTACATCTCATAAACGATGTATCTGGAGGAACTATCGATCCTCTTATGTTCGAAACCGTAGCGAAATTGCAGGTCCCGTATATTTTGATGCATATGCGCGGCATCCCTGAAAATATGCAACAATTAACCGCATATCAGGATATCGTCACTGATGTCGCTACCTATTTTGGACAAAAAATTGCAGCTTTACGAAAACTCGGTGTGAAAGATATCATCCTTGACCCTGGCTATGGTTTCGCAAAAACAATAGAACAAAATTATGAATTGCTACATCGCGTCGATGAGCTCCATTATTTTGGCCTTCCTTTACTTGGGGGTATCTCCCGAAAATCTATGATCTATAAAAAATTGGGAATAACTCCACAAGAAGCCCTAAATGGAACAACAGTCCTCCATACTTTACTCCTCAGCAAAGGCGTACAGTTGTTGCGTGTGCATGATGTTAAAGAGGCTAAACAGATCGTAGATCTATTGTTTAGTTAACCTTTTTTTATACATAAAAGGCTTGAATAATCAAGCCTTTTATTATTTATACAATTTAATATCAATATCTTACAATACTTCCATCAGCTTTTCAAAAGCCATTCCTCGGGATGCTTTCAACAGGATAGTTGCACCCGAGATTGGATGGATGGATAGGCTCGATTTCACATCATCGGTCGTTTCAAAAAACTCAGCATCGCTATCTTTGTGTTCATAAAATGCTTTGCCGACAAAAATCAAGCGTGCTCCTACAATTGTTTTGGCAAGATCTACCACTTTTTGATGTTCAAAAGAAGATTCATCTCCAAGCTCAAACATATCACCCAAGATAATGACTTTCTGCTCAGCTTCGATGATGCCCATATTAGCCAATGCGGCCTCCATACTCGTTGCATTTGCATTATAATAATCACAGATCACGGTATTGCGGTCTGTCTTTGTTATCTGAGAACGATTATTAGTAGGTGTATATTCCGAAATGGCTTCGTTAATAAGCCTAAGAGGAACATCAAAATAATGTCCCAGTGCTATCGCTGCTAAGAAATTTTCTGTATTGTAAGAACCCGTTAATTGGGTATCTGCTTGAAAGACTTCTTCCGATTCTTGAAGATGCCATTCAATTTGCAATAATGGATTTGCCTTGATCAAACGGCCAATGATCGCATTAGATTCGGAAAAACCATAGGTTACTACCTTATTGATATGTCGTTGTGCTGCCATTTCTTTCAAAAAAGGGTTATCCCCCTGCAGAAACAATGTTCCCTGACTATCTTGTAACCAATCATACAGTTCTCCTTTTGTTTTCTTCACCCCCTCAAAAGAACCAAATCCTTCCAAGTGTGCTTTACCTACATTGGAGATCAGACCATGAGTAGGTGCTGCAATCTGACATAAAAAATCAATTTCACCAATATGATTTGCTCCCATTTCGATGATAGCGATTTCGATTGTCTGATCAATCGCTAACAAGGTCAAGGGAACGCCAATATGGTTATTCAAATTTCCTTTGGTCGCATAGGTCTTATAGGTTTTGGATAGCACGGCATTCAACAACTCTTTCGTAGTGGTCTTACCATTGGTACCTGTGACACCAATAAAAGGAATCTTAAATTGTTGGCGATGATAATGTGCCAAAGCCTGTAAAGTTTCTAAAACATCATCAACGAGTATAAATCGATCATCTTTTTTGTATTGGGCCTCATCAATAATCACATAGCGAGCACCAGAAACCAGCGCATGTTCTGCAAATTCATTTCCATTAAAATTGGCTCCTTTTAAAGCAAAAAAGAGTGAATCGGGTAAGATATGACGTGTATCCGTTGATACAGTAGGATATTGTTTGAATATGTTGTACAGTGCTTGCAGTTCCATTCTAAAAACTTTTACGTGATTACATTAACAATAGCAATCATAAAACAAACTTAGATAAATTTGCTTTTATACCCAATTATAATCTTACTAAAGATAACAAGTACTTAGGTCCCCTTCCGAGGAGCTACATAACAGATTATAGATTTTTAGTTAGAAATGAAATGATTTTATCGATCATGGGTTCAAACCATGGATTAAAAAACCAAAAGGTATGCGGAGAGTCTTTAAATGTAAAAACCTCTGTATAGATCCCTAAATCATGCATCTTGCGTATCATATCATCTCTCCCTGCGTGAAAACGGGGTATGGAGCTATTCAAAAATAATGTCTTTGCCGTGAAGGCATTGACTTGATACAAAGGTGAGGCTTTTTCCCATTGTGTAGGCTCCTGATCATATGTTCCTCCTAGCCAAAATGAAGCCATCTCCCCTTCTTCAGATTCTGGATGATTAAAAGCGACAATCCCGTCAATGTTGACAACTGCCTGAACAGATGCTCCTTTATTTGCAGCTGTATTTGTCCCCAACAAACTGGCTAGCTGTCCACCAGACGAAGTACCGATCACCGCAATTCGAGCCGTATCGATCGGCAATTGCTTCTGGCTTTTAGCCCATAAGACGGCATCCATTAAATCTGTATATGCAGCTGGAAATTTAGCTTCTAACGAAAGCCTATATTCCACAGTCAATACCACAAATTGATGCGCTAAGGCATTTGCCATCGTTGCCATCATTTCTTTATTGCCAGAACGCCATCCCCCTCCATGTATTAAAATGAGACAAGGATAACGGATGTCAAAATTTTTCGGAAGGTAGGCATCCAAGGATAATATCCTATCATCTGTTTTTTTATATGGGATTTGACGAATAGTCAAAACTGTAGTGTCTACTTTTTCTGCCAAAGTAATATGAGGTCTTCTCTTACTTTCCTTAGCAAAAGTACCGTGTACTGTAAAAGAAGTATCAACCTTCCTGATCTCCTGCGCATGGACCAGAAAACACAAACTATTAAAAATAAGGAGTAAAAAACTACCTTTCATGATTTTGAAATTTTTATTGCTTATCCGTTTCAACGGTAAAAAAGCTGATTAAAGACATCATTCTATGGATCAATTCAATTGCTATTTTCTGTTGGTTTCCAATCTGTAAATATCGATGAAAGACTGGGTTGCTTATAGTTATTATTTAGGATCTGCTTAGACCAAGGAACACGTTTGGACAACTGTTTAAACCCCTCTCCTCTGCAGTTAATTTCTAAAAAAACCGCTGTTTTATATTTATCCGGAAACATGGTATCTCCATTCCATGGATCCCAACCTTCAGCGACTATATGTGAGCCAAAGTTGCAGGCATAGAACAGCACTTTAGCATTAGAGCGCCATGGTCTCCCCAAATAAACCTGATTTACTTGTTCATTTTTTGCACGCAGATCACAGTCTAGAAATACAAATCCATAAGGTTGACCCTGAGAGTTTGAAGGTGCGGTGATATAAGAGTTCTTTAAACTTTCAATCGTACATTTAGAAAAGACAGCTGTGGCTGCTCCAAATATAAAATCTGTGCTTCCGGAAATAAAACATTGGTCGATAAAATTTCTTGATCCTGCTCGCGCCAAATAAAAAGTATCTTGCCAACCTAGGATATTACAATTACGAATGTGCGTACGATCAGCATCAATATGCAGTGCCACAGCTTGCCCCTTTTCTCCAGCAGTATTCTGTATCGTCAGATTTTCAAGTACACAATCATTGCCTGCTACAAGAACTGTATAGGAGGTATAAGTATTGAAAGTAGCGAGAACCTCACTTTTTGGGCTTTTTTTTCCCGAATAATCATCATTTGTAATGATGGTCGAATCTCTATCTTCTCCTACAATATGAATAAATTGTTTCCATGACGGTATGTTCAACTTTTCATGATAAACTCCCTTATGAACAAATATGGTAACTGGAGACTCATAAAAATCCCGCACCGCATTGACCGCTTCTTGAATGGTAGAATATCCCTCCCCCTGCTGCCCTACGATGAGCATTTTCTTTTGTTGAGCACAACAAAAGAAAACTGAAAAAAAGCAAAATAAAATAATAAGAAGTCTTTCCATATTTGACCAACATCAAATTAAAAAAATCAAGCTTTATACCTCTAACAAAGGATCCACTGGTTACAACAAGTTTACCGTTAATCAAACGCAATCACAAATCCTGATTATGCAATCGTTCCCGAAAACGTTTGCATAATTTATGACAGGTCAAACCTCTTGATTGGTGTTTTTATTCCTTATTTTAGAAATATACCAATACTACTAACCCGACCCCATGATGTCAAAACGTATCCTCTTTATTTTAGTGATTACATTACAATTGATCCACGTTTCTTATTCGCAAGAATATGATTATATTGTTTCAAAAGAAGGGAATGGCAATTTTAGTACGGTGCAAGAAGCGATCAATGCCACACCTGACTTTAGAAAAAAAGTCACCCGTATATTAATAAGAAAGGGTATCTATAAAGAAAAGATCATTATTGCCGGCTCGAAACAACTTATTCAACTGATTGGAGAACCAAACCAAAAAGTTGTCCTTACGTATAATGATTTCGCTCAAAAGAAAAACAGCTTTGGCGAAGAGATGGGCACTTCAGGTTCATCAAGCATATTGATCTACGGTGATGGTTTCTATGCTCAAAATATCACCTTTGAAAACTCATCTGGACCCGTAGGACAAGCGGTAGCCGCATGGATAGCTGCCGATAAAGCTATTTTTCAAAATTGCGTTTTTTTGGGTTTCCAAGACACGCTCTACACTTATGGGAAAGGAGCTCGACAATTTTACTTAAACTGTCATATTGAAGGAACAGTCGACTTCATCTTTGGCTCCTCGACGGCGTGGTTTGAAAAATGCATTCTGCTTTGCAAGAACAGCGGTTATATCACCGCAGCATCAACGCCTATAGACGTTAAAAACGGATATCTATTCCATGAGTGTCAGATCATAGGAGACCGATCTACAGGAAAATTTTATTTAGGACGGCCTTGGCGACCACATGCTAAAGTCATTTTTATACACACAACATTGCCAGAATTTATTGATGAAGGGGGGTGGGACAACTGGCGCAATATTGATAATGAAAAAACAGCATACTTTGCCGAATATGGAAATAAAGGATCGGGTAGCCACATGGGGAAACGAGTGCACTGGAGTCATCAGTTAACAGATTCCGAAGCGGCAAAATATCAGATCAATACTTATTTTGATGACTGGGATCCCAGCGATATCATCAAAAACCCATGATTTACCGGTAACGATTGCATAGATTTCACTTCGATTTCATCGACAAAGATCGTACACTTGTGTTTCATACAACCAAATTATAAACTTTAAGATTCCCTAATTATGAGGACTTCCCGTAATTATTTCAGTAGCATTAAACATGGTATCCTAGCGGTAATATTGCTGTCAGGTCCTTCAGTTTTTGCCCAAGCACCTCAACCTCCGGTTGTTCAAACAGTATCATTCCGATCTGACACGATCAATATCGTCAATCATGGAGCAAAAGGAGATGGTCATTTTTTAAATACAACTGCTATTAATAAGGCGATTGAACAGAGTAGTCTTCAAGGTGGTGGTGTTGTGCTAATTCCATCAGGACTTTGGCTGACAGGTCCTATTATCTTAAAAAGTAATGTCAATCTACATTTAAAAAGAGATGCAATCCTATTCTTTACGGATGATTTTGATCAATATAAATTGATAGAAGCAAATTGGGAAGGACAGCCTGCTTGGCGCAATCAGAGTCCAATCTCCGGAACTGATCTAACTAATATTGCGATTACGGGCTCGGGTGTTATTGATGGCAATGGTGATGCATGGAGAATGGTCAAGAAAAGTAAACTCACAGATTCGCAATGGAAAAATCTTATTAATTCGGGCGGCGTTGTAGACAAATCAAGTCAGATCTGGTATCCTTCTGAAAAATCATTGGCCGGATCTAAAGATAAAAAAGCGGGTGTCATGACTGCTGGGACATCTTCCTCCGATTATGAACATATAAAAGATTTTCTACGTCCCAATCTATTGGTGTTGACTAATTGCAAAAAAGTGCTCCTAGAGGGTTTCACCATACAAAATTCTCCAGCATGGAATCTGCACCCCTTGTTGTGCGAAGACTTGACATTGCGCCGTCTATTGGTCCGCAATCCATGGTATGGACAGAATGGAGATGGTGTTGATATTGAGTCATGTAAAAATGTACTGATCGAAGATTGCACTTTTGATGTAGGCGATGATGGTATCTGCATCAAATCGGGACGTGACAAATCGGGAAGAGAGCGAGGAAAACCTACGGAAAATGTATTAATCCGCAATAATGTGGTTTACCATGCCCACGGTGGATTTGTGATCGGCAGTGAGATGAGTGGCGGTGCCAAAAACATCTGGGTTCAAGACTGCAGCTTTATTGGTACGGATATCGGCTTAAGATTTAAAACAAAAAGAGGAAGAGGGGGTACCGTTGAAAATATTTTTATCGAGAATATCAATATGATCGATATACCTGGAGAGGCTATTCTATTTGACATGTACTATGAAGCGGTTGATCCTGTTCCTATGGCTGGAGAAAAACGAGAAAAAGTTAAAGCTGAAAAAATACCTGTCACCGAGGAAACGCCTCAATTCAAAAATTTTCATATTAAAAATGTATTTGTCAATGGGGCTGAAAAAGGAATATTTTTCAGAGGTCTCCCTGAAATGAATATCCAAGATATAACGATCGAAAATGTAACGATACAGGCAAAAAAAGGTATTGATATCATCGAAGCTTCTAACATAAAACTTAAGGATATCACTATTTTTTCAAAAGAAACTGCACCGGTAGTTCATATTGAAAATGCACAAAATATTGTTTTTGAAAACTTAAAATATCAGGAAGAAGCTAGCCTACTGTTTGATCTGTATGGAGAAAATTCAAAAAATATCCAAGTCATCAAAACGGATGTAAACAAGGTCAAAACAATTAGCAAGATGGAGTCTGGATTATCAAAATCTGTATTGAAAATCAAAAAATAACCTGTGATGAAACAAATAGTTGCTTTTATATTACTTGTCTGTAGTCTATATACACATGGCTTTGGTCAGATACCTTTATCTGAAAAAATGACGCAAACTGCCATTGAAAAACTATTTAAGGATAGTGTTTTTGTGAATAATTCCAAAGGACCAAAATGGACTTACGATATGGGCGTGGTGCTTGAAGGGGTTGCCGAAACATGGAAAAATACGGGAAATAGCTCTTACTTTAGTTATATCGAATCTTGGATGGATAAGTTTGTAGGACAAGATGGGACCATTAAAAATTATTCGGCGAAAGACTTTAATATTGATCATATCAAAAATGGACGTACACTGCTCTTACTTTACAAAGTCACAAAAAAAGAAAAATACTTAAAAGCTTGCCATACACTTTACAAACAGCTATTAAATCACCCTAGAACTAAAGAAGGTGGCTATTGGCATAAAAAAATCTATCCAAATCAAATGTGGTTGGATGGACTGTACATGGCTCAACCTTTCCGAGCAGAATATGCTGCGCTCATGAATCTGACAGATGAGTACAACGATATTGCCAATCAGTTCTTTTGGATGGAAAAGAATGCCAAAGATCAGAAGACTGGACTACTCTATCATGGCTGGGATGAGTCTAGAGAAGAAAAATGGGCAGATGCCAAGACGGGACAATCACCCAATTTTTGGGCAAGAGGGATGGGTTGGTATGTGATGGGATTAGTAGATGTACTTGATAATTTCCCTCTTGAAAATGTCAATCGTCAACCTTTGGTTGATCTCCTGAATAGGACGTTAAAGACCATCGTAAAATATCAAGACCAAAAAACAGGTGTCTGGTTTGATGTGATGGATCGCGGAGATATCAAGGAAAATTATGTTGAAGCATCTGCTTCAAGCATGTTTGTATATGCTTTAGCAAAAAGTATCCGCTTGGGATATTTGTCTAAAGGATATGCTAAAAATACTCAAAAAGCATATGAAGGACTTCTCAAAGAATTTATATCAACTTCACCAAATGGACAGATCAATCTCAATCATGTGGTTGAAGTATCTGGATTAGGAGGAAAGAAAAAATATAGAGATGGAAGTTTTGAGTATTATATGAGTGAACCTGTTGTAAGCAACGACCCGAAGGGCGTAGGTCCATTTATACTCGCTGCTTCGGAAATGGAAATCTTTCAAGAACAGCCTAAAGGAAAGCAATTGACCGTCACATTGGATAATTATTTCAATAACGAATACAAAGCTGATCCAACAGGTAAATTAAAACCTTATCATTATTTATGGGATGGCGAAGACAACAATGGTTTTTCGTTTTGGGGGAGAATTTTCAATAGAAAGCATATCCAGACCAACACACTCAAAACAGCTCCTAACTTGAGCAATCTGCGCCAATCAAATATCTATATTATCGTTGATCCTGATACCGAAAAGGAAACCGAACAACCCCACATGATGACTGAGCAATCTGCTTCTGAGATCGCTAATTGGGTGAAAAAAGGAGGCGTACTTGTATTACTACTCAACGACGTTGGCAATTGCGAAATAAAAGAATTCAATACGTTAGCCACAAAATTTGGAATTACTTTTAACGAGGACAGTAAGAATCAGGTGAAAAATAATAATTATGAAGAGGGTGCTGTATATATTCCAAAAGGAACGGGTATTTTTCATGATGTAAACAAAATATATGTCAAGGAAATTTCTACTTTATCTCTAAAATCTCCTGCAAAAGAACTTGTCAGGCATCATGATGACATTATTATTGCCACAGCTTCATTTGGAAAAGGAACTGTTTTCGCTATCGGCGATCCGTGGTTATATAACGAATATGTGGATGGTCGAAAATTGCCTAAAGATTTTCAAAACTTCCAAGCGGCAGAAGAATTAACAACGTGGTTGATCTCAAAAATTAAAAACTAATGGCTATGCGATATTTATTTTTAATACCACTGATATCATGGCTATTTTTCAACCTGATCTGTTTTGCTCAGCCTAATGGGATCAAAGATCCTATGGCGGAAAAGATGCTGATTTATCAATTAAAAAATGGCGGTTGGCCTAAGCAACTAAAAGATAAAAGTGTGGTTAATTATGACTTGGAGATCAGCAAATCACTTTTAACGAGGATAAAAAGTACGACTATCGAATCGGCCACATTAGACAATAAATCGACCTCACGGGAGATAACGACTTTAATCAAAGCCTACAAAAACACACAAAACATAACGTATTTACAGGCGGCAGAAAGAGGTATTGATTACTTATTGGAGGCACAGTATAGCAATGGAGGCTTTCCTCAATACTATCCAAACACTTCTCTCTATAGAAGCCAAATCACCTTCAATGATGATGCGATGATCAATGCATTACAGATACTACATGACATCGCCACATCCAACAATGACTTTGAACTGGTCGATAAAACCTATATCCCAAAAGCACAGTCTGCAGTAGAACGAGGCATTGCCATCATCTTACAACTACAAGTAAAACAAGACAGCCTGCTTACGATATGGTCTGCACAATATGACCCCGAGTCGCTTTTACCTGCTCAGGCTAGAAGTTTTGAACCCGCAGCATTGAGTACCAGTGAATCTGTTGGTATAGTTCGATTTTTAATGGCACAAAAAAATCCATCTCCAGCTATTGTAACGGCAATCAATGCTGCCGTTAAATGGTTTGAACAACATCAGATCTCAGGTTATCGATTTGACCATGACATTGACCCTACAACAAAAAAATCCACACGTCATTTGATCGCAGATACATCTGCAACTGTTTGGGCAAGATTTTATGATCTTGAGTCAAATAAACCCATTTACGGTGATCGAGGCAATTTGATCACATCCAATTTTGAAGATTTATCAGAAGAAAGAAAAAATGGCTATGCCTGGTTTGGAAACTGGCCGGAGAAGCTTCTCCAAAAAGATTATCCTAAATGGCTCAAAAAAATAATGTAGTAAATCCAAATTAATTATTAAACACGGAATAAAAAATGATTTTAAATCGCCAAAATCTACGGGAAATTACCAATACCGAAGTCCTGAAACCAATGGATTCAGTTTTTGATCTTCCAGAGAAAATTATACAATTTGGTACTGGTGTATTACTGAGAGGCCTTCCTGACTTCTATATCGACAAGGCAAATCGAGAAGGGGTTTTTAATGGCCGCATTGTTATTGTAAAATCGACAGATCAAGGAGATACTGTTGGTTTTGAGCAGCAGAACAATCTATATACTACCTGCGTAAGGGGTATTGAAAATGAAAAAACTGTCAATCAGCAGATTGTCAACGCTTCCATCAGCCGTGTTTTAACTGCGACAAATGATTGGGATCAAATCATAGAAGCAGCGATCAACCCTGCTATTAAAATCATCATATCCAATACCACGGAAGCCGGCATCACATCGAGCAGTGAAGATATTTCTGTTGGAGTGCCGTCTTCATTCCCAGGGAAATTATTGGCGATATTATTTGCAAGATTTCAAGAATGCAAGGGTGATCCGGATGGCGGATTTATTATTCTACCCACTGAATTAATCAGTAATAATTCAGATCAACTGAAAGAATACGTGCTTCAATTAGCCGCTATCAATCATATGAATCAACTTTTTATTCAGTGGATAAAAACGGCAAATTCGTTCTGCAACACACTTGTTGACCGCATTGTTCCTGGAAAGCTGGCATCTGAAGATTATAAAGAAACAACCTCAAAATTAGGATACGATGATGAACTCATGATCATGGTCGAGCCCTTTAACTTGTGGGCTATTGAATCTTCCGATCCTCAAGTTATTCAAGAGCTTTCCTTTGCTCAAGTCAATAAAGGAGTAGCGATTGTTCCTGATATTCAAAAATTTAAAGAACTTAAATTGCGCTTATTAAATGGAACACATACCCTGTCCTGTGCAATCGCGCTGTTAATGGGCTTTGATACCGTTAAAAAAGCAATGGAGAATGATGATTTTCTGGCGTATGTATCCGATTTAATGGAAACAGAGATCGGTCCTTCAATTTTGGATAATACCATTACAAATGAAGATATACAGATTTTTTCAAAATCCGTGATTGACAGATTCCGAAACCCATTTTTGGACCATCAATGGAAAGCCATTTCATTGAATTATACTTCCAAAATTAAACTAAGGGTACTGGGTCTATTGAACAAATGGTATCAATTGCATCAGCATGCACCTGAACATATCGCCTTAGGTTTTGCGGCATATATAATCCTCATGGATACCAAAGAAATCAATGGAGCATTTCAGACGCAACATACCGCCTCCAATTTCAATATTCAGGATGAGTATGCGTTGGCATTATACCAGCAATGGGCGAAAGGATCTGATCACATCAGCGATGTATTAAAGTCGACTGCGATATGGGAACAAGACCTATCTGATTTTCCAGGATTTGCTACTGCTGTAGTAAACTATATTCAAGAAATCAGCAATATAGGAATACAGGCGGTCTTAAAAAATAGGAGCAATTAAAGTATGAAAACTAAGTTTTTACAGATACATCCATTAGATAATGTGCTCGTCGCACTCCAAGATCTGAAAAAGGGAGAAACCATCTCATTTAAAGGGTTGGAAATTACCTTAACGGCTGATATTCCCGCAAAACATAAATTCTTTATGGATGATATGCATACCGGTGATGATATCTTGATGTATGGAGTATTGGTCGGTAAATCTCAATATGCGATCGCCAAAGGAAGTCGTATGGATACCGACAATACAAAACACGCAGTAGATACCTATTGTTTTCGTCCTTATGATTATCAGTGGACAGCTCCTCATATCGATTCTTTTAAAGGCAAAACATTTAATGGTTATGTACGATCAGATGGACGTGTGGGTACGGCAAATCATTGGTTATTCATTCCTCTCGTGTTTTGTGAGAATAGAAATCTCGATATTATTAAGGAAGCCTTGTACAATGAATTGGGTTATAATGTTTCTGAAAAATATAAATCATTTACAAGGGCATTGGTGCATGCGCACAAAAATGGACGACCATTAAAGCAGGACGATATGGATGAATTCGTCCATTTTTCTCCAGCCTCAGAACGTGTTTTTAAAAATATTGATGGCATTAAATTTTTAAATCACCAAGGAGGATGCGGTGGCACACGTCAAGATGCGGCCATATTAAGTAAGCTATTGGGCGCTTATGCCGATCATCCGAATGTATGCGGTATCACCATTCTCAGTTTAGGATGTCAAAATCTTCAAATAAATGATTTTTTAACCGATCTAAAGGATCGAAATCCAGACTTCGATAAGCCTATTTTTATTTTCGAGCAGCAACAGTCCAAGAGTGAAGAAGCTCTGATCAAAGAAGCTATCACCGCTACATTTGAAGGTTTAGTTCAAGCAAATGAAATCGAAAGGCAGCCCGCCCCATTAAGTAAATTGGTTTTAGGTGTAAAATGTGGTGGAAGCGATGGGTTCAGTGGCATTTCAGCCAATCCTGCTGTGGGATACACTTCCGATTTACTAGTGGCTCTGGGTGGAACTGTTCTTTTAGCGGAGTTTCCAGAATTGTGCGGAGCCGAACAAAGCTTAATTGATCGTACTATAGACGAGCCTGCCGCTAAAAAATTCATCTCCCTGATGCAAGCTTATAGCGCTTCTGCAGAACAGGCTGGGTCGGGCTTCCATATGAATCCATCACCAGGCAATATTAAAGATGGCCTGATCACCGATGCCATAAAAAGTAATGGAGCGGCAAAGAAAGGTGGCAACTCCCCTATTGTAGATGTGCTGGACTATACCGAATCTTATTCAAAACCTGGACTTAATTTGGTCTGTACACCGGGCAATGATGTGGAAGCCACGACAGGAAAAACAGCATCAGGCGCAACATTGATCTTATTTACAACAGGTCTAGGTACTCCAACAGGTAATCCCATCTGCCCTGTCATCAAAGTAGCAACCAATACAAAACTTGCAATGCAAATGGCAGACATCATCGATATTAATACAGGACCGATTATCGATGGTGAAAAGACCATTGAAGAAATGGGTGAAGATATACTACATTATTGTATCCAAGCGGCAAGTGGTGCGATTATACCCAAAGCTGTCTTACTCAATCAAGATGATTTTATTCCTTGGAAACGAGGAGTGAGTTTATAAATCCATATAATTCCATTTGATATGAAATCTTTTTTAGACGAAAACTTTTTATTAACAACAAAAACAGCGCAAGATCTATATCATCGCTTTGCGAAACATCAACCCATTATTGATTACCATAATCACCTTATACCGCAGCATATCGTCGAAAATAAATCTTTTGATAACATCACTCAGCTCTGGTTATATGGCGATCATTATAAATGGAGAGCTATGCGTACCAATGGTGTAGATGAAAGGTATATCACTGGAGATGCGACGGATGAGGAAAAATTTATCAAATGGGCAGAGACAGTACCGTATACCTTGAGAAATCCACTTTATCATTGGACACATCTCGAATTGAAACGGTATTTTGGTATTGAAGAAATACTGTCCGGTAAAAATGCAAAAGCTATTTACGACCGTATCTCCGAACAACTGCAATCACCAGAATTTAAAGTCCGTGGTCTGCTCAAAAAGATGAACGTAGAAGTGGTATGCACAACAGATGATCCGATCGATAGCTTAAATTATCACAAACAATTTGCTTCTGAAAAAGAAACATTTAAGATGCTACCCGCATTTAGACCTGATAAGGCGATGAATTGCGACCGTGTGGATGAGCTTAATTCATACATAGATCAATTGGAAAAGTGTACAGATATTGATATCAGTTCATTCCAAGATTACTGTAAGGCCATTCGGTCACGTCATGATTTTTTCGCTTCCAATAGCTGTTGCCTATCAGATCATGGCATCAACCAGATCTATGCCGAAGATTATACCGAACAGGAGATCGTCCAAATATTTGCCAAAATCAGAGGTAAACAAGAGCTCAGCTTATCTGAAAATTTAAAATTCAAATCTGCTATGCTCATTTACTTTGCCGAGCTGGATCATGAAAAAAATTGGGTTCAGCAATACCATCTTGGGGCATTACGTAACAACAATAGTCGTATGTTAGCTGTACTCGGACCAGACACAGGATGGGACTCTATCGGAGATTTCAATCAGGCAACTGCTCTTTCAAAGTTTATGAATAAGTTGGATCGTACTGACCAACTTGCCAAAACGATTATTTATAATCTCAACCCTGCAGATAATGAATTGATAGCCTCGATGATCGGAAATTTTAATGATGGATCGATTGCAGGAAAAATACAATTTGGTTCTGCCTGGTGGTTTTTAGATCAAAAAGATGGTATGACCAAACAATTGAATGCTTTGTCCAATATGGGACTTCTTAGCAGGCTGGTCGGTATGCTAACAGATTCAAGAAGCTTTCTTTCATTCCCTAGGCATGAATATTTTAGGCGTATACTATGCAATCTATTTGGAGAAGATGTAGAAAATGGAGAATTGCCCAATGATCAGGAATGGATAGGCAAAATCATTGAAGACATCTGCTATAACAATGCCAAAGCATACTTCAGATTTTAGATACGATGGACAAAAAGAGCTGCTCCACATTCAGATCATCACTGAAAACGTTTGCGTAAATATAAGCAGTTCTTTTTGTTCAATTTTATTATAAGCCTTAACTTTAGAATATCGAATCATTTATCAACCTAAGGGACAAGGATTAACTTGTCCATAGCTATTGATATATTCTTTTTGAAAGGAATACGAACAAACTTACATTTCTTTATATCAACCATATAAAGAAAAAAGTACCCTAAAAATATGAACAATAATAAACCAACAAAGTATCGCTGGAGTGTCTGTGCCCTCCTATTTTTTGCCACTACTATCAATTATTTAGATCGACAGGTCCTCTCTTTAACTTGGAAAGATTTCATCAGTCCAGAGTTTCACTGGACAAATAGTGATTACGGGACTATCACAGCTCTATTCTCCATCTTTTATGCTGTCAGTATGCTTTTTGCGGGTCGATTTGTAGATTGGATGGACACCAAAAAAGGATTTCTGTGGGCAATAGGTATTTGGTCTATCGGTGCTATCCTACATGCTTTTTGTGGTATCGCAACAGCGGGGCAACTGACAGGCAATTGGTTCTTAAATTTTGAGGAGTCCAAAGAAGTGATAGGGACGATCAATGATGTCGGTTTAGTGATCAGTACAAGTGTCACCTTATTTATTTTTGCTCGTTTTGTATTGGCCATTGGTGAAGCTGGTAATTTTCCTGCAGCCATTAAGGCAACCGCAGAATATTTTCCAAAAAAAGACCGTGCATTAGCAACCAGTATTTTCAATGCCGGTGCTACCATAGGAGCATTAGTAGCTCCAATCACTATTCCTACAATCGCGAAATACTACGGTTGGGAAATGTCGTTTATTATTATCGGTGCTCTAGGCTTTGTCTGGATGGGATTTTGGATATTTATGTACAAGAAACCTGAAGAACATCCGCAGGTTAATGAAAGTGAATTGATCTATATCCTTCAAGATTCGGCACATCATACAGAAGAGCAAAAGTTAAATGAAAAAACAAAAGTCTCTTTCATAAATTGTTTTAAGCATAAACAAACGTGGGCATTTGCCTTTGGAAAATTTATGACTGATGGCGTTTGGTGGTTTTTCCTATTCTGGATGCCCGCCTATCTCAGTGCTGTATATGATATCAAATCTTCCGATACTCAAGGACAGTTGGCCATTTTTGTCCTATATATGATTACCTTATTCTCCATATACGGTGGATATCTACCCACTCTTTTTGTTGAAAAGAAAGGTATGAATCCCTACGAAGGCAGAATGCGCGCTATGCTGATCTTTGCATTTATTCCTTTAATTGTTTTATTTGCTCAACCCCTAGGCTACGTATCTTATTGGATTCCTGTTATTTTTATCGGTATTGCTGGTGCAGCCCATCAATCTTGGTCTGCCAATATCTTCTCGACCGTGGGCGATATGTTTCCAAAGAAAGCAATTGCAACAGTGACGGGCATCGGTGGTCTAGCAGGTGGACTTGGTGCATTTATTATCAACAAAATATCCGGTGTTCTATTTGATTATGCCAAAGAAACTCAAATGAAATTTATGGGATTCAATGGCGAGGCAGCAGGGTATTTTATCATTTTTTCATTTTGTGCTGTTGCTTATTTAATTGCATGGGTAGTGATGAAAGCTTTGGTTCCTAAAATGAAAATCGTAGATTTATAATTATAATATATTTCAACAACCTAATCCATAATTAAACTAAACTCTAAAATGAACTTAGAATTAGAAAGTATTTTCTATGAGGAGAGTAACATCCCTCCCGAATTTACGCTCGAACAACAAGTCGATCAACGCGAGTTCCTTTCTGATGGGAAGATGATTCCTTGGGAAGGACAAATCAATGAAGTTTTTTCACCTATATGTGTCAAGACCAAGGACGGTCTTCAACGAAAGCGTATCGGCAGTTTCCCGGTATGTACCGAGAAAGAATCCATGGCGGCATTAGATGCTGCTGTCCATGCTTTTGATAATGGCCGCGGAGAATGGCCTACAATGAGTGTGGCTGATCGCATTATCTGTGTTGAGAATTTCACAAAAAAAATGATCGAGAAAAAAGACATTGTTGTCAAATTGATCATGTGGGAAATCGGAAAATCATATACGGATTCCATTAAGGAATTTGATCGTACCGTAGAATACATCTATGCCACGATAGATGCTTTAAAAGATATTGACAGACAGTCTTCAAGATTTGAAATCGAACAAGGTATTATTGCTCAGATCAGACGCTCACCGCTCGGTGTAGTACTTTGTATGGGCCCTTTTAACTATCCTTTGAACGAGACCTTTACCACGCTTATACCGGCATTGATAATGGGGAATACCCTATTATTTAAACCACCTAAGCATGGTACATTATTACACTACCCCTTGTTAGAAGCATTCAGAACTAGTTTTCCAAAAGGCGTGGTCAATACGATCTATGGTAGAGGAAATAATATAGTGCCGAGCTTGATGCAGTCTGGAAAAATTAACGTATTAACGTTGATTGGTTCCAGCAAAGTCGCAGATGAATTAAAAAAACTGCATCCTAAAGTAAATCGCCTTCGCGCCATTTTAGGTTTAGATGCCAAGAATGCTGCGATTATCACAAAAGATGCTGATCTTAACTTAGCTGTATCGGAGACGGTATTGGGATCACTTTCTTTCAATGGTCAACGCTGTACAGCCATAAAAATAGTATATGTGCACCGTAGTATTGCACAAGAATTCTTGAAACGCTTAACAGCAGAAGTGGAGAAATTGAAGTTTGGTATGCCTTGGGAAAAGGGAGTTTCTCTAACACCATTACCTGAATTAAATAAACCAGCCTACTTAACGGAATGTATCGAAGATGCAATTGCACATGGAGCAAAGGTCATTAATCCAAATGGTGGACAAGTTGCAGAGTCATTTGTATATCCTGCGATCATGTATCCGGTAAATGCCAATATGAAGCTTTATAGAGAAGAGCAGTTTGGTCCAGTGATTCCTGTTGTACCATTTGATGACTTAGAAGAACCGATTGAATATTTAATTGAATCTTCTCATGGTCAGCAAGTCAGTATTTTCAGTAATAATGCTGCTGTGATCTCTTCCTTAATCGATCCATTGGTCAACCAGGTAAGTCGTGTAAATATCAATTGTCAATGCCAAAGAGGTCCTGATAATTTTCCATTTACAGGTCGTAAGGACAGTGCCGAAGGTACGTTATCGGTCGTGGATGCATTACGTGCATTCTCCATCCGCTCCCTTGTAGCAGCCAAATTTACGGACGACAACAAAAAGATGCTTAATGAAATTGTAAGCTCAAACAGTTCCAATTTCTTAAGTACCAAATACATTTTCTAAATAAAAAAGGGGCTATGCCCCTTTTTTATTTCATCTTTTGCGCTAATGTTAGCGATTGTTCTTTGATCCCTTCTACGACCAATTGGGCAATTACAAGCGCTCCGCGCTCATTCAAATGCGTATCATCAATCTTTCCATTAGGATAATTGGGATGATGGGGAGCCACATGTAAAAACAAGTTTTTAGAAGATTCTTCTCCATACTCCATCAATAATTTACGCGTCTTTTTTTCCATATCAATCATAGGAACTCCTAATGTACGCGCAACACTCCTTACCCGATCTGGATATTGACCATGCGTATCGACCAATTGATCATCCTCAAATTGCCTTCTGACTATAGAAGTCAATAAAATGGGGTTCGCTTTCTTTGCCCTTACCTCCTTCACATATTGAATAAGATGCTGTTCATATTCATGCAAACTTGTACCCACTGTCGGCCGGTCCACTTTTTCATCATTATGACCAAATTGGATCAATACATAATCTCCTGCTCGCAAATCATTCAGGACCTGCGACCAGCTCGTATGTCCTAATGAATCATTGGGCTTACGGAATGATTTTGTGCTCCTACCATTAATGGCTAAATTAATGACTTCCACATCTGCATTAAAAAACTGTTTAAAAGGTGTTCCCCATCCCGTTTCAGGAAAGACATTTGCTTTTTTATCCGCAGCGGTAGAATCACCTATGATATACACCCTCGTTTTATCGAGAGAAAAAGAAGATGCGAGCGTTGTTAAAATCAATAATAAAAATATCTTGTTCATATCATATTTTATGATGGTGACTAAAAATAGCCTGCCTATTTATACTAGACAGGCTATAAACCAACCAAAACTCAACTATTTAATCCACCTCATATCACCAATACCATTCTCTTTTAGTGTGCTATTCGAAATCGTAAAGTCTCCATTTGAAACATCTTTAAATCTTGGGTTCAGAGTTGTTCCCAATGGGTCAATCTTTATACTAGCAGATGATGTTGCTGTAAAGTTTACGGCATTAAAATAATTATTGTTCGCTACTGTTTTTAATGTAGTGGCTGCTTGATTCGCCAGCAATCCGTCCGTATTTGCAACAATATTCTTCGTAAATGAAATTTCATTTTTGGTTGCTCGCACATAGAATAACCTTTTCGTGTTCAAATTAACCACATTATAAAATGTATTGTTTGAAACTTTCAGGATAACATTTTCACTTGGAAAATTGGTAGAGCCATCTGCATCCATACGAAACAGATCCCTTGCAGCAACACAGTTGTAAACGGTATTGTTAACGAATGTCAAACCTTTGACCAAACCTTTTCTGATATCAATAAAATCACCGCCAGCCCCTTCGATATTATGGTAAATGCCATTCTCAAACAGTACCGCATTAATCAGTGATTTGTCAGCAACATTAAGTAAGCTATTTTTATAATTTCGAATCACAACATCTTGTACATGAAGATCTCCATATGTTCCATGGTCAAACTGTTTGTAAATAAATGTAGAAGCCACTTCTTTTTTACCATCCAGAATCAGATCTTTTATGGAAAGTGCTGCCCCATCGCTAAGCATAAATCCTGCATTAATCAAAACGGGCTTATTGACCGATTCAATTCCTTTGATACTGATCACTTTACTAATGAGTAAATCTGTACTTAACAGATATTCTCCAGATTTTAAGGCAAATGTTTCACCACCCACGGCATTCTTAATTGCTGATTCCAATTCAGCGGCTGTCGTGATTAAAATCGCACCGCCCAAATCAATTGCCGTAGTAAAGCTTACTGTCCCACGTACTTTTGATTCATTCATCAGGGTGGCAACATAATTGGTTTCACCAATTAGACCACTTACTGTTGCCTGGCCTTTGGCGATTTCGTCAGCTGTCACTTGATGAATGATATTCCCTGGTGAAAGTACTATTGTTGTAGCCTTCTCGCCTGCAGTCCATTCCAAAACGGCAGCATTTGATTCGATTTTGGATAAGTCTATCGTCTTAAAGATTTGTTCTGTACTCGTTTTAAACGTAGCTGAACTCCACTTTGAATCCTTGATATCTGCTCCTACTGCCTTCACCCGTACAGCATAATCGGTATCCCCAGAAAGTCCTGTAATGGTATAGGGTACTTGATCAAAAAGGATATCAGAAACCACACGCTCTGGCTCTCCAGAAAAACTTTCATCTTTGGAAGCATATACTTCTACGGTATAGGAGGTTGCTTTTGATACCGCTTTCCAAGTCAATCTCACTCCTGTTTGGTTGACAACACGTGTTTCTAATGATGTTGGAGAAAATACACGATCTACCTCTAAAGTCGTTATTTCGGCAAACCGGTCATCCTTACAACCACTCACTCCCAATGAAATAATAAGGATACAAGGATATATGAAGTTGTTAAACTTGATCATAATTTATTGTTTTCATTTAAATAATTATTGAAAATTAAACCCATTATTATTCAGCTTGCCATTACTTCCGTCCAAAAACACTTGCCAAATAGGCCAAAACTGCTGTTGATTAGGATCTCTTAAAAACAAGCCATCCCAATATTTGACCGCATCAGATGCGGCATTCAATGTCCAAGCTTTACTGGATTCATATGTGCTTCCGATTTCATCCGTATCACCTTTCTTCAGTCCATAGATTTCTACCGTCTCTTGATCTGCTGCAGTTCTAAAGTAAATTTTGGACAATAAGCCTTCATATTTTCCTGTTCGCGCTTCCAGCTGCTGTAATTTAATTTTGGATGCATTCAGCTTCTCACTCAATAAATTCCATCGGATGAGATCCGATTTACGTAACATTTCACCAACAAACTCCAATGCTCGTTCGTCGACTATAGCATTAAAAAATAAGGTTTTGCTTTGTGTAATTTGGTTCATGTATTGATCCACTTTTGCGGTGTTATTGGCAAAAGCACGAGCCCTTACTTGTTTAAAATAAGGAGCTGCTGCTTGTGGACCATCCAATTCATTAATCGCCTCAGCCGCCATTAATAAAACATCGGCATAACGCATATACATCCAGTTCAAACCGTCATCATTGGTCGAAGTAACCACGCGACTCATCCATTCATAGCGATATTTACCAAAGTACCATTTGTTTAGACTGGTCGGTACTTGCTTGCCTCCAGTCCATTCATACGGAACACAAGAAACATCTCTGCGCAAATCACCCTCCTCATAATCATAATACATCGTTGGATTAGGTCCATTAGTACCACCTTTGTTTTGTCCGGTGTACTTATCCACTGTCGTATGCTTGACTCCCAGATCAAAGATCACACGACCTCTACCTTCACTAAATGGAATCTCCCACATGGACTCCAGCCCGGCAGCTCCAGACTCACGACATAAGGTTTTGAATACCTCTTCAAAACCCAGCAAACGTTGTGTACCACTATTGATAATATCTAGACACTCTTGTTTAGCAATTGCATAGGTTTTCGCTACAGCTAAATCTGGATCATTGCTTCTTCTAATTGTTCCATCAGAACGTTGAGAAAATCCGCCAGCTGCCAAAGCTAGACGAGCACGAAGCCCTTTTGCAAAAGCTTTATTTACGCGTTCCACAGAAGAAGTCGTAGAGGTTGCATTTGCCCAAGGCAATAACTCAGCTGCCTCCTCCAAATCTTGTAACAACTGTTTATAAATCACATCGCGATCACTTTTCTCGATATAGGTGGTTTCACTTGTTAAAGGTTCGAAGCGAGCAGGGACATCTCCCCATCCTTTTAATAAATCGTTGTAAAGAACTGCTCTCAAAGTCAATACCTCTCCTAAGATTTGCGCCAATTCAGGATTATTGGCTACATTTCCATACGTACGTAGACCACGAATCGCCATATTTGCACGCTCTATCCCTTCATAAAATTTTGCCCAAGCGTTATTATCCGTGTTCATCTGCCCATTATTCACATTGGTATTATAATTGGATAGTCGCGATTTATCATCAGCAATTGTTCTTAACGCATTGTTTACTTCTGTATCTGTATTGACACCATAGAACACCAGATACCGACCCCTGTAGGAGTTTGTCTCACCAAAAGACTGTATAATCCCAGCTATAGCACCAGAAGCTAAACTTGGAGTAGAAAAAATAATCGATTCATCTAATGAAGATTTGGTAGGAGCATCCAACACCTTACTACAAGAAGCGGATAAACTAGCAGCCACAAGTAAGATTGAAATTTTACTATATATTCTTTTCATCTTCTTAAAAATTTAAATTAATACCAGCAACAAATAGCCGACTCTTAGGATAAGCTGAATAATCAACTCCAGGGGTAAGGTTTGTTTTTCTACGCGTAGACACTTCGGGATCGAAACCACTATAATTGGTCCACGTAAATAGATTATATCCCGTTACATAGAGCCGTAAATTTTTGACGCTCGCTTTTTTCAACCACTGATTAGGCAATGTATATCCTACTGATAGCGTACTAAAGCGCAAGAAGGAACCATCTTCAACTGCCCAATCACTGAATACAAAGCTTTTCATATGTGGAGACCACATTGTAGTATTGCGGTTCATCTCTTCCAATTGATTTGGATCGTTTGATAGGGTTCCATCTGGCAATAAATTGTTCCAACGCTGTCCCTCAGCCATGGTCGAGATCATATTGCGCGACGAATATTTACTTGTTGAGGTGTATTCAATCTTATTGGCATTGTAAATATCATTGCCGTAACTCCAGTTGAATAAGGCTGAGATATCAAAGTTATAGATTCGACTATAGATCGAAAAACCTCCTGTATGACTCGGATTGGCATCTCCTATAATCGTTCGATCTGTCGCATCAACACTATTTCCTTCTCCTGCAATATTTTTCAATTTCATCATACCTGGTCTCAGTGCTCCTACCACCGCCGTTGCATCTGCAACACCATCTTTTAATATCCACTTCTTTGTGGTTGCATCGTATCCAGAAAAATCTGAAACTTCGTAGCGGCCATCATTTAAGTAACCATACATCTTACCCACCGATAATCCTTGCTGAACAATATACTCGGGACCGATCTCACTGGATGCCCATTGACTTTCCGCATAGAAACTCTCCATCAGACCTAAAGAATTAACTTTGTTTCTATTGAAACTGATATTTGCAGAGAGATTTAAATCTATATTCTTTTTCTGTATGGCTTTCCATGCCACAGAAAATTCCAGTCCTTTATTTTGGGTTTCTCCCATATTGCGATATTGCCCATCATAGCCTGTACCTGGAATTGGAAAGAGGATCAGTAAATCTTTCGTATGATTTAAATAGGCATCTATGGTACCGGTGACCGCTCCACCAAATAAGGAGTAATCTAGACCCAGATTGCGCGTTACTGTGGTTTCCCATTTTAAGTCCGAATTAGCCATGATCTTTGATGCAGCCCAATAGCTTTCAAAACCATTGACCCAAGTGGTCGGCTTTACATCAAATGTTTGTGTCATCTGACCAGAAGGAATATTATTGTTTCCTGCAGTACCGTAACTAGCTCTTAGCTTCAAATCGTCTAGCCAACGCTTGGAATTATCCATAAAGGGCTCTGCAGAAATGCGCCAAGCTCCAGAGGCTGACGGAAAATACCCCCATCTGTTGTTTTTAGAAAATTTGGATGAACCATCCGCTCTAAATGTGGCACTTAACAAATATTTACCCTTAAAATCATAATTTGATCGACCGAAAAATGACAGGAGCTTATCATCAGGGAATAGGTAGTTTTCAATGGCATTTGCATCACCTTGTGCGGATAATTTTCGAGCATCGTCAAAACCGAATGTCTTGGGGAAACCATGTACCGTTGTTGTATGTGACTCCGATATACTTTTGATATATTCCTGTCCTATTAAAAGATTTAAATTATGATGGGTACCAATCATATCTTTAAAATCATAGGTCAATGTATTGGTATTTCGAAGCGATTGTTTATTTAATTTAGTAAAAACGATCGCGGGCAAACCTTGATTTTCCGCAGCGGGAATATTGGCGACATAATAAGTTGTTTTTCCATAGAAGCGATCGTCGGCATTACGAAAATCATCATAACCAATTTCTGATTTTATTCTCAAGTTATCAACCAATTCCCAAGCAACACTTCCATTGAGGTTATAGGTCCTCCTCTTTTGTAATTGATCATTATCGGAAAGGGCTTCCAATGGGTTATATAGGTTAAATTCATCATCAGTCTCATCTGTATTGGTTAGCCCCTGAATGGCAAAAGGAGGATAGAGCATCGCATATTTCAAGCGTGAATCTGCTGAAGATATTTCTTTCTGTTCATTAGTCCCTCCGCCTTCAATCTTGGTATCTGAAAAGCGCATGCCCAAATCAACAGTAACCCTTTTATGCGGTTTATGGTTTAATTTAAAATTTAGATTTTGGCGCTGATAACCCGACATCTCCATGATGGCTTTATCCTTGATAAAAGTATGACTCAGTGTATACTTGGTATTATCACTGCCACCACTTAGACTCACATTTTGATTGAAAATATTTCCTGTTCTTCCAAATACCAGATCCTGCCAATCATTTGCTTTGACTTGATCATATAGATCAATATCCTGGTAATTGCCAAAGTACTTGGTATACCCCCCTAGGTCGTTATTCAATAGTGCATTTTCATATTGCCATTTGACATAATCAGCAGGAGTAAGTACATCCAGTGTATTGGCTATATTTCTAAAACCACCGTAAGCGGCATAGCTAATGGCTGCTTTACCGGACTTGGCTCCTTTTGTGGTGACGAGGATCACCCCATTCGCTCCTCTGGAACCATAGATTGCTGCAGAAGAAGCATCTTTTAAAACATCGATTGTTTCAATATCTGAAGGAGCAATATCAGCAATAGAAGCAACCGGAAATCCATCGACAATGTAAAGCGGAGCATTGTCTCCTGTTATGGATCCTCCCCCACGAATCCGCACCTTCATCTCCGCATCTGGAGAGCCTTCTGTAGAAGATATCTGGATACCAGCCATCCTTCCAGCAATGGCTTCTAATGCGGAGGCAACAGGAGCTTTTTGAATTACATCAGCGGATATTGACGATATAGCACCCGTCAAGTCTTTCCTTTTAACAGAACCATATCCAATATTCACGGACACTTCTTCTAATGCATTGGATAGGCTCTCCATATCCAAATTGATGATGGAGCTACCTGTAGGGACAACGACCGTAATGCTCTTGTATCCTACATAGGTTAACACAAGCTCTGTATCCTTGGTGGGAACTGACAGGATGAATTTTCCAGATTTATCTGTAATGGCTCCATTCACCGACCCTTTTACACTAACGCTAACGCCAATCAAAGGACTTGCATCTTGGGCATCTTTAACTACACCGGATACTTGTCTACTTTGTGCAAATGCATCATTTGCAAAAAAGGCTGTACACAAAAGGGTAGAAAACAACACTCTACTCATAATGTTTATATTAAGTTTAAAAATTGCTTATCAAAAAGTAATCAAGAAGAAATTGCTCTTAAAAGGCTAAAGAAATCTCTTACAATTGGTTTAATTTATGTAACAAGTTTACTAACTAAATACCATTTCAAGGACTATTTTTCACCAAAATCTATGCAATCGTTGCCGGTATCGTTTGCAATTTTGAATGCAGTAAAATTTGATATTATCAAAAAAAAACCATAACATTATATTTAGCCCAAAAATTATGAGATTCAAACCGTCGACTATTAAAGATATTGCGCTTGCACTTAATTTATCCACCTCCACGGTATCAAGAGCTATGCGTGATAGTTATGAAATTAGTGCTGAAACGAAAAAATTAGTTTTAGATTATGCTAAAAAAATCAACTATACCGCCAATCCTATTGCACGAAGTTTAAAGGAGAGAAGAAGCTATTCGATTGGAATCATCGTCAGTGAGATCGCTAATAATTTTTATTCGCAAGTGATCAATGGGGTGGAATCTATCGCCCATAACAAAAACTACCAAGTGGTGATCTCACAAACACATGAGTCTGCTGAAAGAGAAAAAATGAACGTAGAATATCTGTCATCGCGATCTGTTGATGGTTTATTGATATCATTATCTTCCGAAACCAACAATATTGAATACCTCAAGACCTTACACAATCAAGGTTATCCAATTGTTTTCTTTGATAGAATACCCGAAGATTTTGATACATTCAAGGTGACTTCAAACAATTTCAAAGGGGCTTTTGATGCAACAGAACATTTAATTTTAAATGGGCACCGCAGGATAGCACACTTGACTAATAGTAAATCTTTATCGATTACCAAAGAAAGGCTAGCGGGATACCAAGGAGCTCTAAAAAAACACCATATCGCCTATGATGAAAATTTAGTAAAGTTCTCGGAATATGGGGGTATGCATATGCAAGAAATTGATGAAGCAATTGATGCCTTATTTCAACAAAAATTTGATGCCATATTTATTTCTGGAGATAAATTGTCAACTGGTTATTTGATGTATTCAAAAAAGAAATATCCAAAATTGATAAGCAAAATAGCAATTGCTGGATTTACAAACTCCAATGTGGTCAGTATTTTCTCTCCCTCGCTAACGGTTGTCCGGCAGCCTGCATTTGAAATGGGAAAAGTAGCGACGGACCTTCTTATTCAAATGATAGAAGCGAAAAGGCCCATTACAGAATATGAAACCATAACATTAGAAACAGAGCTCATCGATGAAAAAGACTTGAAACTTTAGATTGGACTTATATCAAAAACATCGATCCAATTTTTGGTCTCCTTGATCTGATAACATGAAAACTTAATAAAAAACCGCAAGCACTTTCGTACTTACGGCCTACATATTAAATAAACATTGAAACTATTCACATTTGTGAAGCAAGCTACTTTTATTGAGCGCGTTGCTTTTCTTCATTATCGGTGTTCTTTTTCTTAGCCACATTTTTCAAATTCCCAAATTTATAGGAATAGGTCAGACGAGCCACTCGACGATCTTGATTTTGTCGAATCTTCGTATTAAAAGATGAAAAATTAGTTGATAGATTTTGATTGCTTGTATTGAAGACATCGGAGACAGCTAGCTTAAGCGAGCTTCTTTTATCTTTAAAGTTTTTAGTAAGACCGATCTGTGCATCCCAACGACTCTCCAGTTTATAAATATTGTATGTGAAAGGAGAGAAATAACGTAGGTTCATTTCTGCAGATAATGAAGGTGACAACTTAAATGTACTCATCGAATTGACCTGAAAGAGAAAACTCGTACTATTCACTACAGCACCTGCTATCGCTCCATCAAAATTCATATACACTGCGGTGATATTATTGTAAGAAGACCAAAATTTTGCCACCTGAACCGGCATGCTTAAATTTAAAAATGCCGAATTGTTTTTACCTAAATTTTCACGCGTCACCCAAGTCGTTTTTTTAACAGAATCTTGTCCCATACTTTCCACGATAGCATCTGTCTGCGCATTGTAGCCTAAGGAAATCGTGTATTTTTTATAAAGAGTATAGTTCAAATTTAACTCATTTGCATATTGCGGATTCAAATAAGGGTTACCACGCTCTGAAGTATACTTATCAATAAAATAATCAAAGGGATTGAGCTGACGGTAATTCGGTCTTGTTACTTTTCTCGAATAACCCAAAGAAAAAATATGATTTTCATGGGCATCATAACTCAAATTTGCCGATGGGAATAAATCAAAATAATTTCGTTTTACCTGTTTGCTTTCTGTAAGCGAGTGACCATCTGATAAGGTATATTCTCCACGTAATCCCGCTTTAATGCCCCATTTGCCCATCTGATTATCATAATCCACGTAACCTGCCGCAATTTGCTCTTTGTAGATAAAATGATTTGATCTGTTGACAATATTAGTCCACTTGCCATCCAATTGCTCTTCAAACAAGAGATTGTTATCGGATTTCACATTTGAATATTTTACTCCGGTTTCGAGATTCGAAGTTTTACTTAGTGGTTGATTATAATCCAATTTGGCAACATAGATATCGATCCCAATTGGCATCTCACTTCTTAAGATTTCTGGATCATGGATCAGTTGATTGTTCTTATCAAACAATCTATTGTCATAATCCGCTTTTTTGCTGTTTTTAAATTGGCTCCAATCCAAATCCAAGATGAGTTTTTTACCCGTCGAATCGATCTTAAACTCATTATTGAAATTGAGTGAATAACGGTTAAAGCCTTCTTTAAACTGGGTCATGGAGACCAAAGTAGAATCGATTGACGTTAAAGGTCCGATCAGAGATTTGCTATCATTATCATTGAGCTCCACATTATTACTTCCGTTAAATTGCAAAGACATCACATTACGATCCGACGTTTTCTGTTCTACTCCAAATTTGTAGGTATGCGTCCTATCTTTGATATGTAGATTTGATTTTTGATCAAATAATGTTTCAATTCCATTATTGGAAATGATACGCTCTATATTAAGCCGATTGATATATTGATCGTCACTATAAGAATACGATCCAAAATAAGTCGTATTATTCTTTTTGTAGTTGAGTGACAAAGCAGAATTACCTCTAAATTTTTCACCTAATCCAGCAGTTGCAGAAAAGTTTCCGTTAAAACCTTCCATACGATTCTTCTTCATGACAATATTGATCGTTCCGACAGCACCCTCTGCATCATCTTTAGCACTACGTGATTTAATGACTTCAACAGACTTGATCTGGTTACCATCCGTACTTTTTAATAGTGTTGTCAATTGCTCTCCTGTCATGTACGTTTGGCGGCCATCAATGGTAACTTTTACTCCAGATTGTCCCATGAGCTGTAAGTTATTGTCGTTATCCAAACTCACTCCGGGAGCGCGCTGTACGATATCCAAACCATTATTTCCTGCAGCCAATGGTGAATTTTCCACATTTAAGATCAGCTTACCTTGCTTATTCTCTACAAGAGGTCTCTTACCTTCTACCGTTACTTCCGACAAAGTATTGGTACTTGGTATTAATTGCAGATCAGGTATTTGCTGTGGAGTTTTATTATAATCAATAATAGCAGAGCGTTTCACTTCATAACCAACCATTCTGGCCTCTACATAATATGATCCTGTAGGAACATTTTCAAAAGAATATTGCCCATCCTCTTTTGTAATAGCTGTTTTTAAAATAATATGGCTAGTGCTATGCATCAAATATGCAGTAACAGCACTCATTTGTTCATTTTTTTCATTAACGACCTTACCAGTTATGCCCACAGCTGCCCACAGCAGTTGTGCACTGATTGAAAATAAGATTGTTAGTAATAGTTTAGTTTTCATTGAGTATAGGTTGTTCTATATGAAATAGAAATATTGAATAGTTAGTATAGGTTTTGTATAGAATGTTACAATAAGATTGATTTATTTATAAAAGGGGCTGTAAGGTTTATCAGCCCCTTTTTATGATCGCTTTTGTTACCTTTCAAAAGAAAGGTTTCCAGAGATTAAGGTCTCAGATGTTCTTGAAGTACACCTTTATTTTTTCTTTCCTTTAGTTTCGACGACAACAGTCCCAGGTGAAATGCTAATGATCGTATCGCGTCTTTCGATCACTGTATCTAAAACACCACTATCCTCTATATCACTATCAGTTTCAGTTTCACCGATTTCGGGAAGAGCACATTTCAACCCTAAATTTGTCATCACCCATTCTGTTTCTTTGATATCATCATTGTGGTAACGATCCAAGCATTCATAATACGAGATATCAGCATAATTACCTCTCAAATCTCTATTTAATAGTACTTTTGCTCCAACAGGAAGGTATATGGTAACATTGACTTTTTGATCTCTATATAATTCCTTATCTGCCAATCTAAAATGACTATCAAAAACAATGCTCGTACTATCCTGAACGGCTTTATAATTGATTGCCGATGCTCTCTTAGTTGCTAAATTATAATTAGCTCCCTTAGCAGAATATTCGTATTTGATGTAAGGCATCTGAGCGGAGTCGATCCGTTCAAAACGAATTCGGATATCGTCCTGTAAATATTCAGATAAGTTCGTTCCCTTTATTTTTAGATTCGTGCGCGCATCGTCACCATTTATTTTGATCACCCGTACATCACGTTCCTGAATACGATAAATAGATCTTAATGCTAATGGTTTTTCTTCGACGATCATACTTTCCTCTTTGAAATCCTTCGCTACCGATCCAGCATAGTAAATGATACCACCCAAAGAAATCATCCACACTAAAAATAATGAGGTACTGAGGTAATTATTCATCGGTCTACGATCAAATAACAAACGAATGATGAGATAAAACAATCCTACAAACGGAATACCAATAGCCAAAAATGCAGCAGTCAGTGCCCAAGGAGCTTGCGTTGGGTCAATTAGATTTAGCGGCTCAATAATACCTCTGTCTGTTACACCTGCAATTCCCAAACTAAAAAAGATAAGTGCAATAAGCAATGATATTAAACTTAAGCCTATTGAAAAGGCAACAATCAAACCGATTACTTTCGCAAAAATCTTGACAATCTCGCCAAATGCCGTTCCTGCAGATTCAACACCTCTATTGAATGTACTTCCAGCACCAGAAAAATTATCACGTATACCACTCAACTCTTCCTCAAAACTTCTTTTAAAATTTTGAATATTGGGTGATTCGCCGCGCATTTCCATACGGTCTGCTCTGGTGATTGCTATTGGCATGACGATCCACAAAATGATATATACCAAAAATCCGGAACCGAAAACGACGACAAATAAAACAAACAATAGCCTCACCCATCGTGCCTCTATCCCAAAGTAATGACCCAGTCCACTACAGACACCACTGATCACTTTATCTTCAGGGTCTCGCATCAGTTTTTTACCGGTACGAAAGTTAGCATATGCATTATTCGTCTGTTGATCGGTATATTGTTGATCTGCGTCATTGATTTCAAAATCGCTAACACTTCCCATCTGTGCAATAACAGCATTTACATCATCCATATTCAGCACTTCTTTGATGCCGGTCTGAATCTTCTCCGTAAACATTTCTGCAATACGATTTTCGATATCCTCCAAAATCTCTTTGCTATCTTCTGAACTTCCGAAATGTTTTTTAATATCAATCATATAATTGCGCAACACATCATATGCGTCCTCTTCTATATGAAAAACGATACTATTTATATTGATAATTATAGTCTTGTTCATGGTATGTATAGGTTATATTGATTTGTCAATTTTATTAATTCGATCCGCTAAAGATGTCTCTACCGCGAAAACCAGTTCTTTCCAAGTAACATCTAAAATGTCCAGAACCTGAAGTCCTTCATTGGTGATTTCATAATACTTACGGGGAGGACCAGAAGTCGACTCTTTCCATATGTAACTCAGCAAACCGTTATTCTTAAGTCTTGTCAATAGCGGATATAAGGTTCCCTCTACAACCAAGAGTTGTGCTTTCTTCAGTTCGCTGATGATATCCGATGCATATATTTCCCCTCGGGAAATAATAGAAAGAATACAGTATTCAAGTATTCCTTTCCGCATCTGTATTTGTGTATTTTCAGCTATCATAACAATACAAAGATATATGTTTTATTATGTACTATGCAATACATAGTACTATATAAATTTAAATATTTTATTTAAAACGTTGATAATCAGAAAGATAATTTTAATATCTATTTCATAACATTATTTCACTTTTCTTGTATTTATCATTATTTTAGCACGAAAATTGATTATAAGGAGAGCATGATTAGATTATTATTAGATTATAAATGGGTAATGCTTTGGGCAGTAATAGTAATCTTGCTTTGCTGTATGCCGGGACAAAATTTTGAAAAAGTACCATCTTATCCCGGTATGGATAAACTTGTTCACGCGGGTATGTTCTTCGTTTTCTGTACCTTAATTTACAATGGAGTATTGGTACAATTCAAAGGTCGCCCTACACGATGGGTACCGGTATTGGTCGTTAGTATTTTGGGACTTCTTTTCGCATTGTTGACGGAAGCATTACAACTTTATATATTTACCTACAGATCCGGTGACTGGTGGGATCTTTTTGCTGATAGTGTTGGAATCGGTATGGCGGGTTTCGCTTACTTACTCTTTTACGTCAGGAGAAAATAAAATTCAGTATGCTTGGAGTTGGAAAGGGCAACATCTCAAACCTATGCACGAGCTAATGTTAATACAGATAGGATACAGCCTGCCGCAATAAGTTGCTCAGCGGCAGCCGTTAATGTGGCTCCAGTAGTCAATACGTCGTCGACCAATAACACATGTTTACCTTGTAAGCGATCCTGGTCAGGGCACATAAATACATCCAAAACATTATCATATCGCTCAAGTCTGGATTTTTTAGTTTGGCTTACGTTATCTTCTTTACGGACTAAGCCATATTCTAAAACTGGTTTTGATAATCCCATTCCGATACCTTTCGCCAAAAAAAATGATTGGTTATACCCTCTTTTCTTGAGCTTCTTTTTGTGTAAGGGAATTGGAATAACAACATCAACATCTGTAAATACATGACTTTTAGCTAATGTATCCCCATATTGCTTACCTAGAAAATAAGCCAATCGGGGTTGATTTGCATATTTTATTTGGTACAGGATCCGTTCTACACGCGACTTTCTTCTCAATAAAAACATCGCTGCAGCATGTTCAAATGGAAATTTACCCCATAGTTGACGTGCTACCTGATTATTGGAGTCCAAATGAAAATTTGTGATGGGTAAATGATATAAACAAGAAGTACAGATGTATTTTTCTTGACTGACTAAAACATGGCCACAACCAGCACAGATTTTAGGGAAAAATAAGGCTGAAAAATCTGATAAATAATGGAGTAACCGGTTCTTCATATCACCTATACCAAATTTATTAATTTTGTTTTATTTACCATTAAAATAGTAAATAAAACAAAATTATTCAAATAGAAGCTATTTTATTAGGTATACGTAATTGATTTGCAATTAGCGCTCACTCCTACTTTCAAAAGAGAGGATGAAAGGAAAAAAAATGCTCTACCTTAAGCCTCTTGGGCTTCTTTATCTTTAATTGCTAACTGTCCACAAGCAGCATCGATATCCTTTCCGCGGCTTCTACGAACATTAGTAATAATACCTTGATTCTTCAAATAATTAGCAAATACTTCAATTTTATCGGCATCAGCATTTACAAAACTTGCCAGTGAAATTGGATTATATTCAATGATATTGACCTTACAAGGTACATGTTTACAGAATCTCGCTAACTCTTTTGCATCTTCCAGATCATCGTTGAAATTATCAAAAACAATATATTCAAATGTTATCGGGCTTTTTGTTTTTGCATAAAAATATTTCAATGCATCGGCTAACGCCTCTAATGTATTTTGCTCGTTGATCGGCATAATCTCGTTACGCTTTTTATCATTAGCCGCATGTAAAGAAAGGGCTAAATTAAAACGTACTTGATCATCCCCTAGTTTCTTGATCATCTTGGCAATACCGGCAGTTGACACCGTTATACGTTTAGCCGCCATATTTAGACCATCGGGAGAAGTGATCCGCTCCACCGATTTCATCATATTCGCATAATTCAAAAGTGGCTCACCCATTCCCATATAGACAATATTCGTGAGTGGCTGCTGGTATTTTTCTTCTGCTTGTTTGGCAATTAAAACAACCTGATCATAGATTTCATCCGCATTGAGATTACGTTTACGATCCATATAACCCGTGGCACAAAATTTACAAGTCAAACTGCAGCCTACTTGTGAACTCACACATGCTGTCATACGCTCTGGTGCAGGAATCAAAACTCCTTCAATTACATTGCCATCATACAGTGCAAAACTGCTTTTAATGGTACGATCAGAACTAATCTGCGATTGTTTGACTGTAACAGCACGAATAACAAAATTTTCTTTCAGCTTTTCTCGCAAAGGTTTGCTGAGGTTACTCATCAAATCAAAATCCACACAAGATTTTGCCCAAATCCATTCGTAAATTTGTTTTGCACGGAAACCCTGCTCACCCATCTCAGTAAGCTTCTCTTTAATCTGATCTATCGACAGACTACGAATATCAATTATTTTACTTTTATCAGTCACACGACAAAGGTAAGGTTATTTCTATAAAAATCTTATTTTTATAATGTCATAAAAAGCCGAACTATCTGAATCATAAATTATTACTCTTGGTGATGATACTGCAATTTAGTTTAATCATCAGTAGCACATTTCGTTGTACCTGGGCATAGCTGTTCAGGAATATACCTTAACTTAATGAAAAACAAGTTTATAATTCTTCAAAAAAAGTCCTGATCCTATAAAAAATAGGCGATTCATTTAAAATGAATACAAACTTTTCCTAGTTTTGAAATGTGAATCGAGCAATATGCATTTCATATCAAACAAAACACGAACGCTCCAAATGGAAATAAAAAATTTAGAACAACGGCATTATAGCGATGTTTCACGCATCTATCAACAAGCGATCGATGCCGGAAACATTACTTTAGCTACGAAGACAAGTCCTTGGGAATCGTGGGATAATGACCATTTAAAAAATATGCGATTTGTTGCTCTGGAAGACAACGCTGTTATAGGTTGGGTAGCATTATCTCCCGTTTTACAACGAACGGGATATCATGGAGTCACTGAACTCAGTATTTATATAGATGAAAATCACCATGGAAAAGGAATCGGCAACATGTTGATGCAACATATCATTGATAGTTCCGAGCAGGCAGGTATATGGACGATCATGTCATTTATTTTTCCAGAAAATGATAAAAGTATAGCACTGCACAAGAAATTCGGTTTTAACCACTTGGGCACCCAACATAAATCGGCACAACTGAAAGGCGTCTGGATGGACAATTGTATTTTAGAACGTAGATCAACGATCATATTATAGTAAAAGCCCCATTCTCAAAATTGAAAAATGGGGCTTTTACGTTATGGTTGTACTTATCCGTGGATAGCTTCCTTGGTACCGTACGATTGAATCAGTTTGCCTTCAAAATCCAACCATTCTTTCCAACGTTTGTCCACATCTACATCGGTAGAAAATTGACGCGCAAAATTTAGAAAAGTCGTATAGTGATTGGCTTCTGAAACCATTAGATCATGATAAAATTTAGCTAACTCTTCATCCTTTATATTTTGAGACAACACTCGAAAACGTTCGCAACTTCTAGCTTCAATCATAGCAGCAAATAGCAAACGATCGATAAACGCCATATTACGGGAACCATCTTTTTTATTGAATTTCATCAACTGACCGACATAATCATCTTTGCGTTCCTTACCCAGCGTATAACCCCTTGCTTTAATGATATCAATGACCATTTGGAAATGTTGCATTTCCTCAATAGCAATTGCCGTCAATTCGTGCACCAATTCTTCATGTTCCGAATTGTACATGATTAAAGAAATAGCATTTGAAGCAGCCTTCTGTTCACACCAAGCGTGATCTGTCAGAATTTCTTCTAAATTTCCTTCCGCAATATTAGCCCATCTTGGATCCGTTAACAATTTCAATCCTAACATTTTGTCCTCTCTTTAAAAAGACCAAAGTTAAGCATATCTGGGGGATATAAAAATGCTCCTTTACAGTTTACTCTCCCTTTTTGAGTGCAGCTCTTACTTTTGGAGCAATCTGAGTTCCAAAAACCTCAATTGCTTTCATCATTTGGAGGTGACTTGGTGCCCCAACATCCATATGCGCAGAAAAACGGGTCAAACCTAGGGATTCTTGAATTTTCAAGATCTTATCTGTAGCATAATCTGCATCACCGATGATCAGGTGCCCATGTGATGAACGACCGAAATCATATTGTGTGCGTTGATATGGAGGCCAGCCACGATCACCACCGATGCGATTCATCTGTGCGGAATAAATTGGGTAATAGGCATCTGCTACCTGCTGTGAATCATCTCCAAAAAGAGCGTGCATATGTACGCCTACCTGAAAATCTTCCATAGGATGACCATTGTCCGCATATGCCTGTTGATACATTTCTACCAAAGGTTTAAAGGCCTCGTAGGTACCACCAATTATAGCGAACATGACCGGTAAGCCCAATTTACCTGCACGAATAACAGACGATGTTGTACCTCCTATAGCAACCCATATGGGCAACTTGGGTTGCACCGGACGTGGGTATATCTGTTGATTCACTAATGTTGGTCGAAATTTCCCTGTCCAGTTAATGGTTTCATGGCTATTCAATTTAATCAGTAAATCAAGTTTTTCTTCAAATAAAGCTCCATAATCATTCAAATTATAGCCAAATAGTGGAAATGACTCGATGAATGATCCTCTTCCGGCCATAATTTCAGCACGACCATTGGATAAAACATCTACTGTAGCAAAATCTTGATAGAGCTTAACTGGATCTGCCGAACTTAATACAGAAACAGCACTTCCCAATTTTATATTTTTAGTAACAGATGCGGCAGCAGCTAAGATGATTTCGGGAGCAGAAACAACATAATCAGGACGGTGATGTTCCCCCATTCCAAAAAAATCAAGCCCTACTTCATCCATCAGTTTTATTTGCTCAATAATTTGATGTAATTTCTCCTGTGAAGATTGTATTTGCCCAGTTTTGGGATCAATATGCAAATCGCCAAACATTCCTATTCCTAATTCCATATTATTCTATTTTTTAAGATTAAACAAACATATCAATTTTCCTTCTTTAAAAAATTGATCTACAACAAGAATTTAGATTTCTCTCTTTCCTTAGTGGCGTCTCATTCTGTATAACCATTAACCTAAGATCTCAGAACATCTACTATACAATCATCTAAATATATTCAAGAATAATATTATAACTAGGTTCACACAGTAAAATGCCTTATCTCCCCTATACACTTTAGCACTTATAACTAGTGATGAATCGAATTGAGGATTTTTTTTAAATCAAATCAATACGAGTGAGATTAAGTTTTCGCATTTAAGACGCAAATACAATTCATGATCGTTACTTCTGCATAGAAATAACCCGATTATCTAAATAACCTAAATAATTATTTGAATGAAAAATGTTTCACCGTTGCCTTGACTACTTCTGCTGCATTTCCATTAAAATGATGGTTCCCTTTTAAGTAGATGGCTTGAAGATTGGCTAAACGAATAGTTTTGATCGGGAAACTAAGTTCGTCTTCCCCTAATACAATTGCTGTTTTTACACCGATCATTTTATTGATCTCGGCAATCACATCCATGCTTCTCTTAATATTACTTCTGCCCAGTAAATCTGATACATGAATTTCCAAATCAGTAGATGTTGATGGCTCAATAAGCGCAATAGCCTGTAACCTTTTTTTCCAATCTGCTGTTAATTGGTTAACCAGAAAAGGGATAACATCTGCACCAAATGAATAACCAACAAAATAAACATGTTGATTTTTCCTGCCTACCAACAGTTGCTCAAGAATTTTTGTCAGTTCCTTAGCAATCTGATTGGGAGTTTTTTTATCCCAAAAGAAGGTTTTGGAATTTATAGCTCCTACTGTATAGCCTTCTTTTCCCAAAAGTTCACAATAGCTCGAAGAAAAACTATTAAAACCTCCATCTCCGCTGAGATAAAGTATGACTGAGCTATTGGCATTATTATTCCAAATCTTGAGGGAAGAATCTTTCGACTGCCCCATTACTGTAATCTTTATCAAAAATAACAGGATCAATAATCCTAATTTAGTACGTATCATCTGCATGCTATTCATTGTCGGGCTTCATTACTTTAGATAAAGCTTGCGGCAATTGTAACAAGTCAAAATCATTGCCAAAAATTAAGTACTTGTTTTCCCAGATCGTCGCATACTTTTGTTTAAAATCTCTTAAACTCTGATAATGTTTAAAAGACCCCACTTTATCCGCTGCAAACTTCATGATCTGCTCTGCGGGATTATCAGGAGATTCAATGCCACTCATGGGTACCATACCCAAATTGATATATTTACTCCCTTTTTTTCGAGCATAGGTGACCAATTCGACAATCATAGCATCCATACATCCCCCAGGTGCTGTTTCCACTTTCCTAATAAGGTCATACGTGCACTCCCCTTCGGTAAAATCAGGAATAATATTTAAAAATGAGACGACTTGTGCTTGATCGTCCTCTACCACGATCACATCGTGTTCAGCAATTGCTACAGCATCAAACTGCCCTTGCGAAAAGATCATCTCTTTCTTATCAAACACGGTCAACCACTCGTCAGACACTGCTTTTAATTCCGCAATAAACTGATTATCATGAGGCGCTAATACTAAACGAGTTTTATATCCTTTTTTTTCTAAACTATTCAAGGCATTGCGGAGTGACTTTCGACTTTTCCCTTCCAGAGAAAACAACGAAACATCCATCAACGCTTCCTGTCCAATAATTATTTTGCGTTTTCGAATCATATTAAAGTAGGATAGACTATTTTCATCAACTCGATAATAAACAGATTTTAATCCCAATGAAGCACAATAACGTTCAAATTCTGCAATTACGTCATCTTTATCGTCATAAGCACAGACTGGTTCATCCAAAACAATTGCAAAAGCTTGACTAATGCGATAAGCAACAAAGCCATCGGTTATTTTAGAAAAATACAGCTGCTTATCTGCGGCAATTTTGAAATAATCCATAGGAGAACCACCATACAACTTTAACAATCCCTTTGCCCTATCCAAAACACTTTGTTCATGATCTTCCTCTTTAATTATTCGAGGACATAAAAACGTATAAATTAACAGCATCCAAGAAAAAAGTCCTAAAAAATGGGTGATATTCAAAAACTCTCGCCCAAAAGTGGTTCGTGGAATCAATTCATCATTAAACAACAAAAAACTTTGCATCGTATAATAGATAGATTGCTGCCAAGTAAAATCAACACCAAAGTGTTTTTTATCAATCACATAAAAACAGACGAAACCAAATAAACAGACACCGGCCAATGCAATGAAAAACGTTGCAAAACCAATTCGCATCCAGTTTTTATTAATCTTGATCCGGTATTGTTTTCGGCTCGAAATCAATAAAATAATAATGAGCAAGGATACTAATGCCTCTTCATAATCTAGCGCTTTTCCAATATGGCCCAACAACGATAAAAAAGAAAAGATAAGAGCGATCCAATATGCAGACCGATATCCCTTAATGAGGTATGCTGCACTTACCATAAGACCTAATCCTAAAACCAGAACCATCAACTTCGATGCATGCATCGCTTCGATGGGTAAGTAATACTTTTCCAGTCGCATGCGCTCCACCAAGGGTGGCGTAGCTACGGAGATTAGATTGATAATGCCCAAAAAGAAAATAGCGATGGCTGGTAAAATACGCGCTATAATCTGCCGTCCTCTCCAGATGAAAGATATAATCCCAAAAAGCAAAGGCAGCCAAAATTCAAACGAACGATAAATGATCGTAATACCCAAACCTTCTTCTTTAGTATAACCGTATGAGGTCAGTATATAGAGCATCGTAAACTCGACAGCTCCCAGTCCCCTCAAAAATGGAGATACCATCATCAATACTACAGTGATGGTATAAGCTACAGCAGCCGCTTCAAAGGATACGTGAGTTTGAAGCGCATACATACTGATAAATGCATGAGCAATACCACATAGCTCAATAGCAATAGAGATCCCAATAGTCATCCATAAATAACCCTTATGGATATGAGCAGAAAAGAGCTCATGCATATTAACGATCAGTTTCGGAAATTTGATTTCCAACCATCTGTATAAACCATTTTTGACTCTGATCGACCAAAAGAATATAAACGAAAAGCCCAGCAATAAGCCTAATACAAGTAAGGAAATCCAAGCGTTATCAAAACTTTTATGATCAAAAATGGTATATAGAATAATGGGCACACCTATGATAAATACGGTCAGTAAACCCACATAACCATATATTGCTCCTGCTTGATGAATTTTTGTTGCATTGAGCTGCTTCTTTCTCAATTGTGAGGTAGTATAAGCTAAAGAACTCACTCCTCCTGCGGGAAGAAAAACGCTCAAGAAATTTCTCTTTAAAAACAACTCAATAGCATCCCAAAGATTCAATTTTAAACCAATTGACCGAAAACTATAGATATACATGACACCTTGTAGCAGGATATACATGATGGTAGTTGCAAATCCGACAAGCAGCCAATTGAAGTCTGCGGCAGCTAGCTGTGGACCGATCGATGCAATCTCTTTGCGTTCACTTCTGAAAAATACAAAAGCCAACAATACGATAAAAATAGCCAACAACTCTTTCCAATACGTTTTGGGAGATAGTTTTTGGATTCCGCTTAGCAATGATTTCTTCATATGTATACTGACAAATTAGCTCCATTAAATATAAATAGTATTTACCCACATTAAATAAACAAATTGTAATCCTTGTTTTAAAACAAGATACATTTATTTGAATTGGGCATCTAATCACCTGATATAAAATGACATGAACGGACATATGATCGATATTTCGCTTTAAGCTATTTGATTTGCTTCCGCCTATTTTTGCGAATCGCTTTTGATCATTGGCAGGTAGTATTAGTTATTAGTATCCGCTATTTATCTCCATAGCAAATTCTGTCCATTTGAAAAACAAGCAGTTGAGAAAATAATGAATATGGTCTAACGCTTTTTGCGTAAATTTCCATCGATGGAAAAACAAGAAATACTTTTTATCGGTCTAGTGTGGCCAGAACCGAGCTCCTCTGCTGCAGGATTTCGTATCATACAACTGTTAAAAAGCTTTCAAAATAATGGTAACACGATCACCTTCGCTAGTGCCGCGTCTAGATCACCCTACAGTGCTGATTTAAGTGCAATGGGTATCCATGAAGTTGAAATTAAACTCAATGATGCGAGTTTCAATGATTTTGTTCAAGAGCTCAATCCAAATATTGTTGTCTTCGATCGATTTATGACCGAGGAGCAGTACAGTTGGCGAGTCGCTCAAGAATGCCCTGATGCTGTACGCATATTGGATACGGAAGATTTGCACTTTTTAAGACATGCTCGCCAATCCAATACCAAAAGCGGAGAGCAATTTGATCAAGCCTTGCTCTATTCTGATATTGCCAAGCGCGAGATCGCGGCAATTCTACGTTCAGACATTTCCATCATTATTTCCGAACTTGAAATGCAGTTATTGACCAATCAATTTGCCATCAATCCATCGATCTTATATTACCTGCCTTTTTTGGAAGAGGAAATTAGTCCGGCTTGTATTGACACTTGGAAAACCTACGAAGAGCGGGCAGATTTTATGTTTATCGGCAATTTTATTCATGAACCCAATTGGAACACCGTACAGTATTTAAAAACGCAGATATGGCCCCTTCTTAGAAAGCAACTTCCTAAAGTTAACTTAAACATCTATGGTGCCTATCCGAGTCAAAAAGTATTGCAGCTCCATAATCCCAAGGAAAGATTTTTCGTTCATGGAAGAGCAGAAGACGCCCAAGTTACGATGTCCCATCACCGCATCCTTTTAGCTCCTATTCAATTTGGTGCAGGTGTAAAAGGGAAATTTATAGATGCCATGCAAACCGGTACGCCATCTGTCACTACGAGCATCGGAGCCGAAGCCATGTGTGGTGATTTTCCATGGAATGGCTTTATAGCCAATGAACCCGAATTATTTGTCGCAAAGGCAATTGAATTGTATACCAACAAATCGCTATGGTTAACGGCACAACAACATGGTATAGCAATCATCAATCAACGTTATGCCAGAAGCAAATTTGAAGATGATTTTTTAATGACCATTCGATTTATAAAAGCACAGCTTCAAGCACATCGTCAACAAAATTTCATCGGACAGCTATTACTGCATCATTCCGTATTAAGCACCAAATATCTATCCCTTTGGATTGAACAGAAAAACAAGAAATAATCTTATGGTAGATCTTCCCACCATTTAGCGTATTGCGTATCCAGAGTTTTCAGATAGACAATTTCACCCATTTTAGGCGTTAATACAGGTATTCTTTCCTGCTCTGCATACTGACTGACCAGCTCCAAGGGTTCTTTCCAATCGTGTAGCGCTAATGCAAATTTACTTGAATGCACAGGTAAAAAATGTTTTGCGCCTAAATCTTTGACTTCCTTCAAGAGTTCATCGGGCATCGTGTGAATATAATGCCAAGCTTCATTATATTGACCATTTTCCAATATCGCTAAGTCAAATGGTCCGTATTTATCCCCAATTGTCTTAAAATGCCGACCATAACCACTATCTCCACCCAAAAACAAATTATAAGCAGCCGTTTTCAATACAAAAGAGGTCCATAGCGTAGTATTGCGTTTAAATTTTCTTCCAGAGAAGTGTCGTGCTGGTGTAGAGACAATTTTAAATTCATCACCAAGACGAGTCTCCTCATACCAGTCCAACTCGGTTATTTTGCTTTCGGCATATCCCCATCGCTCAAAATGCGCTCCAACACCAAGTCCACAAATCACCTGCTCAGTCTGAGGCTCCAATTCCAAAATGGTCTCATAATCCAAATGATCGTAATGATCATGACTGATGAGCAAGAGGTCTATCGGAGGAAAATCATCTGCCTGATAAGTGTATGACATATGGAATGGCTTGTTACTACCTGGTACTGGCGAAGCATTATGTGAAAATACCGGATCTACCAAAATAATCTTACCATCTATCTTCAACAAATATGAAGAATGTCCAAACCAGATCATCAGATCATCTGCGGGTAAGTTTTTAAGATCCTGCTTCATGACCGGAAGCGGTATCTGAGGACTTCTAATAGCACGATCTTTAAACAAAAAATCATACATCACCCCCACGAAACTCTCCCCTTCTTTTAACGAAGGAGTATTTTCAAGATTTTGAAATTGTCCATCCCTAAAATTAGGCGATTTCTTTACACGCTCCAAACGAGCTCCACCGATGTGACCGCCAAAAAGAGGCCGCATTAAATAAACATTACCCATTACAATTAGTATAATTACACTAGTAAGAACTATCTTTAAACCTTTACCGATCTTCATTTAAACCAAACTTAGATAAATTTGTATTATTTACGATTATAATTGCTTGATGCCACACAAATTCATTTGTTCGAAACATCTTTACTTCGAACTCCTAACTGTAATCCAATTATAAATCTTTCTGTTACTATCAAGAATGATGATAGCACAGAAATATAAAATAGAGCAGACAACAAGACTATACCTAATCCATATCTCCTATTCCTGTGACATTCTAGCACTGATTTCTGCTACTGCATCTATTCTGATCGCATTCAATCTTTGACTTACTATCTTCAAAAAACCCCACAGCATAGTAGACGTATTATCTTACTTTATACTTTACATTAAATCATGGGATTATTTTTTTACAAAAAGCTGACAGTTAAAAAGTGTTAATATGATGTAATATGTCATTCTTGATACTACTTTTACCGCCAATATGAGAGCGATATATTTACTGGTCCTAATTTTCAATTTTCTCCTTTTAAAAGGGGATGGCCAGATATCGACTCCAAGTGATCAAAACACCAACTTAACTACAGCAAGCTCTTTTATCGGTCGATCAACCGAAACAAAAATTAAAGCAGCGCATGTACACAGTATCTTCAGTAAAGCGATCAATGAACGCACTTACGACCTGACTGAAGATGACGTTGAAGATGAAATTGTTTTCGAATCCCACTCGATTACGATCTTCAAAAATATTACTTTGCTTAGCTATGCACTAGCACTAATTTTTATTCTTAAAAATTTAGACAGCCGCATATCGATCTTTAGAAAGCAACCTTTTACTCTTACAGACAAATATATCGTACAGCGCGTGCTTCGCCTGTGAATACCTTCTATCTTCAGTATTGAGATCAATCATAAAAATTAACCGCATCAGCGCGTTATATTTTTGCGCTGTATATCTTATTTTTTGATATTGTTCAACTGAAGTGTCTCCCCCGTTCTAAAAATATCAACCAACTTATTTAAATATTATTATTAAAAATTTCATTCATGAAAAGAATTAGCACAGGCATGTTCGTGTGTTTGTATGTTTTATTGATCCAAACCAGCTGCTCCCCTAAAAAAGAAGAAAAGATCGAGAACATTGAGTACCAAGTGACGACTCCTATATTATTGGACACCACGATTTCCAAAAACTATGTCTCCCAGATCCAGTCCATCCGTAACATCGAAATTCGAGGTTTAGAAAAAGGTTATTTGCAACAAATCTATGTAGATGAAGGGCAGACCGTGCAGGCAGGTCAGCTTCTATTCAAAATAATGCCCAAGTTCTATGAAGCCGAATATTTAAAAACACAGGCACAGGTAAAAGCCGAAGAAATAGAGCTAGAAAACACAAAAGCATTGTCCGATAAAAATATTGTATCGAAAAATGAATTGGCGCTAGCACAAGCAAAAGTTGATCAAGCTAAAGCAGAGATGTCTCTAGCAAAACTTCATGTAACAGCTACGGAGATCCGAGCACCTTTTGCCGGTACAATCAATCGCATTCCTTTAAAATTAGGCAGCCTTGTGGATGAAGGACAACTGCTGACTACCTTATCTGACAATAGTCAAGTGTATGCCTATTTCAATGTGTCCGAATCGGAGTATTTAGACTATCAGACTCATATTCAAAATAGGGCAAACAACGAAGTAAATTTACTTCTTGCCAATAATGAAGTATTAAAGTACAAAGGAAAAGTAGAAACAATAGAGAGTGAATTTAACAATGAAACAGGAAGTATCGCCTTTAGAGCACGATTTCCAAATCCAGACAAACTGCTTAGAAATGGTGAGACAGGCCGTGTTCAAATGCTTGTCCCGTTAAAAAAAGCATTGATCATACCTCAAAAAGCTACTTACGAGATCCAAGATAAAATCTATGTATTTGTCGTAGATAAAAATGGTATTGTAAAATCTAGAAACATCACCATCGGGAATGAACTGCCAGATCTATACCTCGTCTCTTCAGGATTGGCAGAGACAGATCGGATCCTCATCGATGGCGTTCAAAAAGTCAAAGACGATGATAAAATCAAAGTCGAATTTGTAGCACCACAGGATGTGATGTCCCATTTGCAAATACACGCTCAATAGTTCCACCTAAAAAAATCAACGATGTTTAATAAATTTATTCATAGACCAGTCTTGTCCATCGTCATCTCCTTAATCATTGTATTTCTTGGTGTATTATCGATGCTCAAACTGCCCATCACACAGTTTCCTTCCATCTCACCTCCTAAAGTAAATATTACCGCGGAGTACCCTGGGGCAAATGGTGAGTTGATGGTCAAATCAGTCCTTATCCCCCTTGAGCGCGCGATCAACGGTGTACCAGGTATGAAATACATTACCTCAGATGCAGGTAATGACGGTGAAGCCTCGATTCAAGTTATCTTCAACTTAGGAACGGACCCCAATCTCGCGGCTGTCAATGTTCAAAATAGAGTTTCTTCTGTGATCAACAAACTGCCGCCTTTAGTCGTGCGGGAAGGGGTGAAAATCACCAGAGAAGAATCTAACATGCTGGTATACGTCAACTTATTCAGTAAAGATCCCAAAGCAGATCAAAACTTTCTCTTCAACTACGGTGATATCAATATCTTATCCGAGCTGAAACGTATTGACGGTGTTGGTGTTGCCGATATTCTAGGTAACAGAGAATATGCCATGCGTATTTGGTTAAAACCAGATCGCATGCTGGCTTACAAAATATCTGCTGATGAGGTGTTAAAAGCTCTTGATGAACAAAGTTTAGAAGCCTCTCCTGGTAAAACGGGCGAAAGTTCGGGCAAAAGATCTCAAGCATTTGAATATGTCCTTAAATATCCAGGTCGTTTCAATACCAAAGAGGGTTATGAAAACATCATACTGAAATCAAATCCTAGTGGTGAAGTACTGCGCGTAAAAGATGTGGCAGATGTCGAATTTGGAAGCTCCATGTATGATATCTACTCTACCCTTAACGGGAGACCATCTGCGGCCATCGTGATCAAGCAATCTTACGGCAGTAATGCCAGTGATGTCATTAAAAATATCAAAAGCAAATTGGCGGAGATCAAAGCGACCAGCTTTCCCAAAGGAATGGATTATGAGATCAGTTATGACGTATCTAAGTTTCTGGATGCGTCGATCGAAAAAGTAATCCATACACTGCTCGAGGCCTTTGTACTGGTGGGTATTGTGGTATTTCTATTTTTAGGCGATTGGCGATCTACCCTGATCCCCGCTATGGCAGTGCCCGTATCATTGATCGGTACATTTGCCTTTATGTCCGTATTTGGGATTACACTCAACCTCATCACCCTCTTTGCATTAGTGATGGCCATCGGGGTCGTGGTGGATGACGCCATTGTGGTCATCGAAGCGGTCCATGCCAAGATGGAGGAAAAAAATCTTTCACCTTTAAAAGCGACCGAAGAGGCGATGCATGAGATTAGTGGCGCGATCATCGCCATTACACTGGTCATGGCAGCTGTGTTTATACCAGTAGCATTTATGTCGGGGCCTGTGGGTATCTTTTACAAGCAGTTTTCCATCACCATGGCAACAGCCATTATTCTATCTGGTGTAGTCGCACTGACCCTTACTCCAGCATTATGTGCCATGATCCTGAAAAATGAGCATGGAAAACCGAAGAAAAAAACATTGCTCAATAAGTTCTTGACAAGCTTTAACAAACTCTTTACTACAGGAGCCAATCGCTATCAAAACTTATTGAGTAAAATCGTCAATAAAAGATTGGTCACCTTTGTGCTTTTAGCAGCCTTCTGTTCAGCCATCTTCTTTTTAAACAACAGCCTGCCATCGGGATTTATTCCCAATGAAGATCAAGGGATGTTTTATGCAATCATCCAGACCCCTCCCGGATCAACACTAGAGCGGACGAATCAAATTGCTGAGAAACTCCAGTCGATCGCCATGAATATCGATGGTGTAAAGTCTGTATCGTCATTAGCGGGTTATGAAATTCTAACTGAAGGTACCGGAGCTAACACTGGAACCTGCTTGATCAACTTAAAAAGTTGGGAAGATCGCAAAAACTCCGTTCAGGATGTGATGCACGAGCTAGAAGAAAAGTCAAAAGATATTACCGGTGCCACCATTGAATTTTTTGGTCCTCCGGCAGTACCCGGATACGGTGCAGCAGGTGGTTTTGAATTACGTCTTTTAGATAAAGCAGGATCAGGTGATTTCAAAAAAATGGAGACCGTAAGTAAAGATCTTGTCAAAGAGCTGAGCAAACGCCCAGAGCTAGCATCTGTATTTACATTTTACAGCGCTAGTTTCCCACAATTTATGTTGCATATCGACAACGAAAAAGCCGAACAAAAAGGAGTTACGATTGACAATGCGATGAGTACTTTATCTACATTGGTAGGAAGTAACTACGAAACCAGTTTTATTAAATATGATCGGCAGTATAAAGTCATGGTACAGGCGTTACCGCAATATCGTGCGCAACCGGACGATATACTCAAACTATACGTGAAAAATAATAGGGATGAGATGGTACCATATGCGGCATTTATGACTCTGGAAAAAGTATATGGTCTTTCCGAAATCACACGACACAATATGTATAACTCTTCGGAGATAAGTGGCTCTTCGGCTCCAGGATATAGCAGTGGCGAAGCGATTAAAGAGGTTACAGAGGTAGCCAAAGCAACATTGCCGAGAGGGTATGGTATTGAATGGGCAGGTATTTCTAAAGATGAAGTTTCCCGAGGTAATGAAGCCATCTACATCTTTTTGATCTGTTTGACCTTCGTATACATGATATTAGCCGCCCAATATGAAAGCTTTGTATTGCCACTAGCCGTAGTACTTTCGTTGCCTGCAGGTATTTTTGGAGCATTCCTACTGCTCAAAGTATTGGGTCTAGAAAATAATATTTATGCTCAGGTCGCCATGGTCATGCTTATCGGACTACTCGGGAAGAATGCGGTATTGATTATCGAATTTGCCGTACAAAAACACCATGCCGGTAGCTCTGTACTTGATGCTGCCATTGAAGGTGCAGGTGTACGATTCCGTCCTATCTTGATGACTTCTTTTGCCTTTATTGCGGGTCTAGTACCATTGGCATTTGCAACCGGGCCAGGTGCTATCGGCAACAGGACCATCGGAAGTGCGGCAGCTGGTGGTATGTTAATCGGTACCGTATTTGGATTACTGATTATACCGGGACTGTATTATATTTTTGGAAAGATAGCATCCAGAAGCAAATTGGCAAGTTACGAAAACGAGAATCCTTTATCAGAAGAAATCGATCATCATGAATAATATCAAGATAAAAAAATGGATTGGAATAGGCTTGATCTGCGTTTCAGTAGCAAGCTGTAAAGTGCCGTCCGTTCCCATCATTAAAGAAAACAAAATCGTGCCTGTTGCGTATAATGACAGCACAACGACAGCTTTAAAAGACAGCACGAATATGGTCGTCACGCCCTGGCGTGACTTCTTCTCCGATCATTATCTCAGCAGCTTGATCGATACCGCTTTGAAAAACAATCAAGAGCTCATGATCACCTTGCAGGAGATCGAGATTGCGAAAAGTGAAGTTCGTTTTAAACAAGGTCAGTTATTGCCGACAGTAGATGCCAAAATTGGCGCCGGAGTTGAAAAAGTAGGACGCTATACCAGTCAAGGTGCGGGGGATGCGAGTACTGATATCGCTCCAGGGAAGAAATTTCCAGATCCGCTGATGAATTACGAGGCTGCACTGACAGGTAACTGGGAGATCGATATTTGGGGCAAACTCCATGATCAAAAGAAAGCAGCCATAGCCCGCTATCTCTCCACGATGGAAGGGAAGAATTTTGTCTTGACCAATCTGGTTGCCGAGGTTGCTAACAGTTATTACGAACTATTAGCCTTAGATAACCAACTCGATGTGGTACAAGAAACCATCAAATTGCAACAGAATGCGCTTGAGGTGATCAAAGCACAAAAAGAGGCAGCTCGATCTACGGAATTGGCGGTACAAAAATTCAAAGCTGAAATGCTCAACTCGCAAAGCTTGGCTTATGAGATTAAACAGGATATCCAAGAAACGGAGAATCGGATCAATCTTTTATTGGGTAGATACGCTCAAACGATTCCACGGGACAAAAGTAGCTTTTTGACTATGGTATCACCTGCAGTTCATAGTGGTATCCCTTCACAGTTATTGGCAAATAGAGCGGATATCAGAAAGGCTGAGCTGGATTTAGCTGCTGCAAAATTAGATGTCAAAGTAGCACGTGCCGAATTTTATCCTTCTTTCAACATCTCGGCAACTTTGGGTTTAGAAGCTTTCAAGCCCTCTTACTTTGTAAAGATGCCAGAGTCGATGGTATACTCGCTTGCGGGAGAACTTGCTACTCCATTAATAAATAAAAATGGTATAAAAGCTGAATTTAGTAAAGCAAGCGCACTCCAGTTGCAAGCGATGTACAACTATCAGCAAACCATATTGAGCGCATATGCCGAGGTGTCAAACAACCTATCGAAGATCAGCAATCTGCAAAAAAGTTATGATCTCAAATCGCAGCAGGTAGAAGCTTTGACCAAGTCAAATGATATCTCCAATGATCTCTTCAAGTCTGCTCGAGTTGATTACTTTGAGGTACTCATGACACAGCGGGATGCTTTGGAAGCAAAATTAGAACTGATCAAAACGAAAAAAGATCAGTTGAATACCGTAGCCATTACCTACCGTGACCTCGGAGGTGGTTGGAAGTAAAGGGGCTGAGTGATTAAAATGCGCTTACCAGATGGTAAGCGCCTTTTATGGTTATTTGCTACTGTCAACATAATTAAATCTGTAAAAATGTTTGTTGAGTATTCATCGTTTGATGGATGCTGTTATTTATGTTTTCAGAATTCCGGAGGTATGAAGTTATCACTGAATACTTTTACTCATAGATATCTTTTTGATGACACCATCTGAATTTTTTAATGTCAAAATAGCCTGCGTTTTCCCTTCAAAAATTTGTGGCTTTATAAGTAGATCACAAGGGTCGATATCCCTATAATTTACATCATTGACCGCAATCAATTCATCTCCAGGGCTGACTTCTCTATTTAGATTGCTATCCCAAACAATTGCAACAATAGTTTTATTATTTTTAATAGTAAATGATATTGGAAAATGCATTCTCAATAGATCTATTGTATTATTGAATGGTTCGAAATAGAATTTTTTATTTTTGTAATCTAAGGTTACAGTCCCATACTTTAATAATTCCACTCCTATTCTAGAGTTGGAATTAGACGTGGTCTGAATAGATACATTTCTAAATATAGTACCATTTATATTTAATTCTGGTACACGAAGTAGATACTGGGCTGTGCTGTTTCCACTTCCGAAAAGACCAAATGGCCCTAAGCCACTTGAAACAGCCAATTCATCAAAAATTTTTTCCTTTTCAAGAACGGCATAGTGTTTTAAAGATAAATCAAACATGCCCTCCATCCCGGTATCAAAAAGTAACTCAATACTTCCAGTATCTTTACCCTTAACTTTCAATTTAAAGAAGGGAGAACTTTGTGATGGTGTTAAAAACAAATTAGATGCATATTTTTTATTTAATGACAATTTAATTCCGTCATCCGTTATAATGAGTTTTTGATCTTTTGCTAAAAACTTTATGATCGTATTTCTTAGCATATTGCTACCAATAAAGCCATCAACTTGATGACAATCAAAAATAAATGCATCTTCCGCTATTAAAGCAGGTACATCATTGAAAATAATATCACCTAATACAACTTTATTTAAGTTCACTATACTTAAACTATCCTTTTTATCATTTGCATCATTAATTGATATTTTTTTTAATATAGCAAGATTTAATTCATTGAACACTTTTCTTGTAATCATAGTAGGCGCTCCAGTATCTAAAATAAAGCGATAATTCTTACCATTGATAGATGCCTTAATAATTATTTTATCTCTAACAGAGATATAATGGATTTCAGAAAAATAAGATTTCTGTGTAGTAAAACCCTCACTTAATGTAAATTGATCTTGTGAATGACTATATGAAAAAATTAAGCTAAATAAAAAAATAAAGTATATTTTAATCATAATGGCTAGGTTTAATTGAATAATAAAGATATCAAATATATCATTAAGAAATATTAATAAACAATAAAATCAAAGCAAACAACTACTTAAAAAAACTCTTAATCAGAATCATAATAATACTCATTACGCCATCTTGATTAGGAGTACGCAACTTAGGGTAATAAGCAACACCAACTTTGTCCATCAAACATCACAAACAATTTTTCAAACATTAAAAGTAAAAAACAGTTTATATTAAAAACTACCCGATAGATTTTAAACAATAGGTGTTATGTGGAAAAAGTACAATATAAATGTGATCTTGTTTGTCTGTATACTAGCAAGTTGCAAAAATGTAAAAAATGATGCAGACACCCTCTATTATGGTGGCTCCATATTAACGATGGAAGACACTATTCCTCAAGTGGAAGCATTAGCTGTAAAAGATGGAAAGATACTTTTTGCGGGAACGAAAAAAGAAGCTATGAAATACGTTGGCTCCAACACGAGTGAGATCAATTTGGAAAATAAAACGCTCATGCCTGGTTTTATTGATGTACATAGTCATATCACTTCGCGTGCCGGTATGTCGCAAGCGGTAGATCTTTCTCCCAGCCCATACGGCAAGGTAAATAGTATAGCAGACTTACAAACGACATTGCGAGACTATATCAGTAAGCATCAATTGGATGCAACGACTCCTGTATTGGGTAATGGTTATGATGATGCCATCATGACCGAGCATCGCCATCCTACGCGTGAAGAGCTCGACGCTGTCAGCAATTCAAATCCAATTATCGTTATCCATACTTCTGGTCATGCGAGTGTGATCAACACGGCGATGTTCAAACTATTACAGATCCCGGAAGATGTAAAAGATCCACAAGGAGGTCATTATGGACGCGATCCAAAAACCAATCGCTTAAATGGAAAACTGGAAGAAAATGCAAGTTTTACCGCGTTGATGAAAGTAACGGCATTACTTCCCAAACCTCCTGAAACAGATAGCCTCTCGCAATCAATGAAAGATTTTCTGGCTGCTCAAGATGAATGGTTTAGTTATGGGCAGACTACGGTTTGCGATGGAAGAACCATGGGGGTAGGACTTAGTTTGCTCCGCGAAGCGGCGGCGAAAAAATTAATCAAAGCAGATATTGTCTATTTCCCCGATTTTGAAGCAAACAAAAAGGAATGGCAATCGTTTTTACCGCATTATATGAAGTATGAAAACAGACTCAAATTTGGTGGGTTCAAATTCTCGGATGACGGCTCGCCACAAGGAAAGACGGCTTGGTTGACGCAACCCTATCTCGTTCCTCCAGAGGGACAAAGCAAAGATTTTAAAGGCTTTCCAATATTTACAGATGAAGTGCTCTACGCAGATTTAAAAACAATCTTTTCAAAAAATATCACGGCCCAACTCCATGTCAATGGAGATGCTGCGATTGATCAAGCATTGCGTGTCATCGAAAAATTAAAACAAGAAGGAATCTACAAACCTGAACTTCGAGCAACCCTCATTCATGTGCAAAATAGTAGACCAGACCATATTGCTAAAATTAAAGATATTGGCGTAATACCATCTTATTTTTCGGCACATACCTATCTATGGGGTGACTGGCACTACAATAGTGTTCTTGGTCCAACGAGAGCAGCATTCATAAGTCCTGCAAAAGCGGCTAAAGATGCTAGAATTACATTTACCATCCATCATGATGCTCCTGTTACGCCGCCAGATTTGATCACTGGTGTATATGCTGCGGTGAATAGGTTAACACGTTCGGGTATGGTACTCGGTCCAGATCAACGCATACCCGTGATCGATGCGCTAAAAGCGATCACCATCAATGCCGCATATCAATACCAAGAGGAAGAGACCAAAGGTTCTTTAAAAGTTGGCAAGATCGCTGACTTGGTGATACTCAATAAGGATCCATTAACCATAGATCCAAAAGAGCTGAGGTCAATACAGGTGCAAGAAACAATCAAGGATGGTAAAACAGTATTTAAAAGATAGGTACCATAACAACTAGCTATAGGATCATCAAGCGAAAGAGGGTGTAATAAAATAAACCCTCTTTTTGTAGCCTAAGTCTATCATCTTTTATCTATACTCATATAAGCAGTCATGTTAAATATTCATGTAGAACTATATTTAAATTTCCATCTTAAGAACATCAAAATAAATTTATGGAGAAATAATCGCCAAATAATCATTATATTGAGTTCTGTGTTTTTCTCATAGCGAACAATATATAAACCAATACATGATGGCTGACTTCAATCTAAACCGCAGAAAATTCATTCAAAGCACGAGCGCAGTTTTAACATTGTCTGCCTTGCAGGCTAAAGGACTAGCTTTTACTCGTCAAAATAAAAACATGCGCGTAGGACTAATTGGCACAGGTTGGTATGGCAAAAGTGATCTTTTTAGACTTATGCAAGTCCATGATATTGATGTAGTTGCTCTGTGTGATGTCGACAGCAGACATCTACAAGAAGCAGGAAGATTGATCAGTGAGCGCCAAATATCACGAAAGGTTCCAAAGCTTTATAATGATTATAGGAAAATGCTTGCAGAAAATCAGTTGGATCTTGTGCTGATCGGCACGCCAGATCACTGGCATGCCAGACAAGCGATTGATGCCATGCGGTCGGGTGCCCACCTCTATCTCCAAAAACCGGTCAGCATCGATGTCCTAGAAGGTGAAGCGATCCTCCGTACAGCAAGAAAATATAACAAAAAGGTGCAGGTAGGTACACAGCGGCGAAGCACTGCCCATCTCATTGATGCAAAAAATCGTATTATAGATCAGGGATTACTCGGTAAAATATCACATGTCGAGATGTGCTGCTACTACCATATGAGAAAAAATGGCAATCCACCATTAGAAGCTATTCCTCATTTCCTTGACTATGAAATGTGGACTGGCCCTGCTCCTTTACGTCCATATGACGGTTTGCCACACGGTGGATGGTGGCGCACTTTCATGGAGTATGGAAATGGTATCACCGGTGATATGGGTATGCACATGTTTGATACTGTCCGTTGGCTATTGCAGCTCAAATGGCCTAAAAAGATCAGTGCGACAGGAGGAATTTACGTTCAGAAAGAAGGGAAATCCAATATCGCGGATACACAGACGGCAATTTTTGAATATGATGATCTAAACTGTATATGGCAACATCGAACATGGGGAACACCTGCAGATCCAGAATATCCGTGGGCATTTATTATCTATGGAGATAAAGGGACGCTAAAAGGAAGTGTTATGAAGTATGAATTTATTCCAGTTGGTAAAGGAGAGCGCATTGGTATGGATGTCGTTTTTGAGAAAGAAAAATTTCCAGCAGATCTCAATGAACCCCGAATCGAACTGCACACCGCTCCTGCTACCCGCCAACATATGCTCAATCTTTTATCAGCTATTGAAAATGACCATCTCCCAGTGGCAGATATCGAAGAGGGACATATCTCAACGGCAAGTTGTATTCTCGCCAATCTATCTATGTTATTGAATAGACCCCTGGTCTATGACCCAATTAAAAAAATATGTCTGGACGATCCAGAAGCGACCAAATTATTAAGAAGACCTTATCGAGCACCTTGGCAACATCCGTTTTTGTAATAACTAATTAAATCCTTGATAAGGATAAAATATAAGTTCGGCAATTTGTATTAATTTTTGCCGAACTTATATTTAAAATTTATGAAAGAGATTGAAACAACTGAGAATTTGTTCGGCACAATTCCGCTCACAAGACTATTCAATTAAATAATTCCAACTTCCATGAATATCTTTTATCTCCCAAGATTCAACTTTAGTTTTATAATTATTAAAATGAGTGGTATCCCATTTGGTGATGTGATATCCCCTGCAGAGCTTACAATAGTAAGCTCTCTTGCAAGCATATTTTCCCATCCGATGTTTGATACGCTTACCGTCCGTCTTGTTTCTAATCCGTGATTTGAATTTAAATTGGAGCATTGCCCCCTGTGCTTCGATCATTGATGGAAATCCAACTTTTCCAGTTGCACGGCATTTCCATCTTCTCCCCTTTAATGTTTCCATAATCCGTTATTTTAAAACGTTTATATTTCAGTAAATTATTCCTTTTCAATAGGCACCTGAAGCATGACCCAGCCCTTGATACGTCTAGCAATTTTTGCTGATACCTCAAAATCGACCTTCCCTTCAAAAGGAACTTTCAGTACAATCCGAAGCCTTCCCCCTTTCAAGAGATTGCAAGCATGTATCATATCAGCAGCTACTGCATGATAGCGGCCTATCTTCTGTACAAATCCATTTGTGTCACGTACCACTTCATTTAAGCTCCGTTGCTCACAGGCAATACGCTCACCCATATCCGTCTTTAGGTAAAGCTGTACGATCGGCGTATTATTATTGTTTTCAAATGCAAATAGACCTAGTTCGGAATACATAATTTTTTGAGTGAGAAATCTGTTGTTGAGTAAAAATTCCTCCTGCTCTGGATCGATTGATTTTACACGAGAAAGATCTATTTCTTCCGTTAGATCCGTTTCCTTTTCAGCCCCCTCTGCCACAGTAATTTCTTCGGCCTCATTTTCAATCGATGACATGCTTTGTAACTGTTCATTAAGAATTGAAATCTTTAGATCCCGATGCAGTACCATCCGCTCTAATTCAAGAATAGAGCACCTCCTTTTATGATCAAGAGCAACAAAAAAACAGCTTGTATACAAGATATTCAAGAACAGGACACCGCCAAAAATCACCAATAGCGGAAGCCAGAGCCACTCATCCTTCGGTATAGCAACAGGTCTAATCACCCCAAATAAAAATAGTGTAGGCAGTAAACAGCAAGTGAAAAGTTGGGTAGCAAAACGTTTTTGTGGATTCAGTAACCAGTTCTGCTTTCTATCAAGTACGATGATCAATGCCCGGATATAAAAGAAAGCTAGGAATACGATCAATACATAAAACAGATAGCTGACAACGACCGAAGTGTTTTCAAGCCAGGCAGCAGCAGCTCCAAGGTAACCCAGATACCAGCATACACCGCCAAAGGCAAAAGAAGCAATACATAACCAAATAAAATCTGGATAATGCACGTCTACTTCCGTACCCTTGCGATACATGATCAATTGGCTACTTTTCATAATTAATAGTTTTAATCGCACACTGCCCCATAGCTGCTAAATTATTAAACAGCTATGATATCAGTATATTATGAAATTTCTTGTCAGTAAGAATTTTTCGTTATCTAAATTTAGCCAATATTTCGATAAGCAGTATACTTAATTAGGAAAACGTAGCAAACCTATTCATCAGAAAGTGGCAATAAGTATCTTAAATCAAAAAAATAACTCCCTTCTCTGTTGCAATTCCGGTTCTTATTGGGAAAAGAAGACTCTTAATGTAAAAAATATGCTCTTATTGAAATATATATAACATTTAAACATAATAGCTGTGTTTATGGGTAATTTTAATTCACAATAAACAATTGATATAAATCGCTGCTTATGAGAATAATAAACAAAAATTTCAGCTTGTTCAGTCGCAATTATATACTTATTACACTAGCAGTCTTAGTCACATGGTATGGACTATTTTTAGCATCAACATTCTATTTACAGGTTTACAGTATTGGCATCCTTGTTTTGCTGATTCCTTGTTTGGAGATTCGCAATCATCAGGTCGTGATGCAGCTTTTCTTTATTTTTTTTATCTGCATGATGATCAGCAGTATTTCAGTTTTTGATCGTCTGCCCTATAAATTGCTGTTGGTTTCACAGCCCTTTTGGATCGCTTTAAAATATGGAATAGCCGTAGCTTTAGGTCTATGCAGCCTTGCATATTTCTTATTTTATAAAAACACAAACCTGGTCAAGATCTGCTGTATTCAATTTCCGATCATGATTATTGCCTGCACCTGGTATATACGTATGATCCTGATCTTGAATAACTGTCAACATATACCAAATGCAAAATCGGTACATATTCCGGCAGTCGTGATCCAAAAATGCCCAGCCTGTTGTGATATCCATGAACTATGGTTTTCATTTCATCTTGAAGGTAAAGATCACCATGTTTCTATGGATGTCAATCCCAGGTTGCATGAGCGTAGCAAAGAAGGTGATACACTTATATTGCAGTTGCACCCAGGTACATATGGCTGGCCCTGGTACCATAAAGATATCAAAAGGAGGTATAAATGATCGTAAGCCTACAGTCCCTTACATTACAGGTAGAAACCCTCGAACGTCTAGACGCGAAGGAAATACCATCTCGGTTATATTCCATTTCAGTAGCCTGTTCCGATAATTTTTCTGAGTCCTTGCACGCCTATCGTCAGGCGGGTAGCGTCGATACCGCTCGTCAGGCGGTACGCTTATACCACACGCAATTACTTCGTCTGCACCAGAAACTCAATGGCTTCTGTTTTGATAGAAATATAGAAGATCGCAGTGCTTTATCAGCCCTAGAAGAACTGCTCGAGCGGATTGAATTTTTGTTTAAAAATGATATCGATCCCAATACGATACTTCCAAATCATTATCAGCACAAGATCAGGACATATGTCGAGAACCATATCCACAGCATATTTGACAGATTAGCAAACAAGCAGATCCCTCAGGTATACCTGGACGAAATCCTTTCCGCGATTAACAGCCTTTTTGAAGAAGGTAAGATCCCTTATATCCAATATCGGCATCAAGATTATTTAATCCAGTTTGTGGATGCACTGCACCAGCTGGCGAAAGACGATCGCAACAATAAAAACTGGCAATTTCGCTTTTTGGTATTGATGATCAACTTCAATTTTAATCATATGGGCTTTTTCAATCGCTGGAAAGAAATGTATATGGACGATCCATCCTTTATGGATGGCCTCTTGCGCTTTCCCAAACATTTCTCCTGTATCCGGGGCTTTGCTTACAATAACAATAGCACCAGTTTACTCAAACTGATGTGCGAATATGTACAAACAGAAACCAGCCGGACAAACAATTTAGCCTCAGATCAAACTGAACAATACCTCCATAGCAACTTCAATGGCAAAGAACTTAAGATCTGGATGCATCTCTGTGTCAAAGCCAAAATCACGCAATCGCCCGAAAAAAAAGAAGTTGCCAACGAATTTTCTAAACTGGTCAAAACCAGAGAAGGAACATTACTATCTCCCCATAGCCTGACCAAAATGGATAAAAGTGCCGAATATGATGCAGCAGTCAGCGTGCAACGAAGATTAAAAGCCATGCTGAAGGAATTGGACGATAGTTTTCCAGATTTGAACAGATAAGTATAAAAAAGTAGGGGTATACCCCCATTACCCCTACACCAACCGGTCAGCTAATCCTTAAAAACAAGCTCCAGATTGCTGTAGAGCTGATTATAAAATTCAGGGCAAAAAGCCCCGTTTCCTACAGACTACCCCTCCACCCCACTTTAAACACCATTTGAGCCCTATATCGGGTGTAGCATACCCTATTCGTTGCCCCTACGCAACGCCATTATCCGATTTATCTTTGTTTTGAAGCGTACGAATAAGCAGAAGCTGACGCTTAAACAGGTCGCCCCGTCACAACGGGGAGTAAAGGACAGTGGCGCCCTGTTTTTAAAAATAAATAGTAAAACGCCTGCTATAAATAGTAACGGTTAGGAAATAAATAGTAAAACAGCATAAATAAATAATTGACGCTATGGACACTAATAAAAACATCAATATAATATATGGGCTACTACGGATAGTGATGCTCCTTTTTTGGATCTATGTCGGTATAGACAAAGTATGGCAGCTCAATGCTTTTAAGATCGCACTTACACAGCAGCCCATTATCAACTATTTTGCACCTGTACTTTTCTGGTTACTGCCGGTATTAGAAGTAAATTTAGGCTTATTGTTAGCATTTCCGTCACAGAAGGTACAGTCTTGGGGTTGGAAAGCTTCAATCCTACTTATTTCAGTCTTTACAGTCTATATCGCGTTAGGTGTATTAGATGTGTATGAGCAGAAACCCTGTATGTGCAGCAGCTTTTTGAGCAACGTTTCCTGGACCACACATCTCGTGATCAACAGCGTTATCCTAGCTTTATCGATACTTGGATGGGTATTAAATAAATCATTATATAGAAGTGCTGACAAAGCACCTACAAATATTAAAACTAGCATTACCCTGCTGTTGATTGGATTTATTGCCATGGGTATCTATACCTACAATAGTACAACCCGTATTAGGGCAATAAATCATTGGCATACACCAGATAGCCTCTATGATCAAGAGCATAATACCGTCATGAGCCCCTTAAAAGGCTTGATGGCGTCCACATACGATCGGTACTTAGAACCGTACCGACAATTTTTTACCAAAGGTTTGCAGGCCGGTACAATTACTAACCAGTTATTGGTCTGCAATACAGAAAGGAGGATAGCAGTATGCTAACCAAATTTTTAAACAATTATGGCTACATGATATTAGGAGGAGCCATGATTTTCGGTTTTTCAGCATTTAAAAGTGTTGAAGTTTATTCAGGGAAAAAATTAAGCCCTGCAACAGTTTATTTCCATGGTGATGCCACCGACCCTGCTCAAGTAGCAGATGAATCGCGCTGGACAACAACGCCAAATGGGAATAGTTGTGATAACACAGACGAACTGGCATGTTCCATTGTGGTAGACAACACAGATCTTACCGGAAACACGTTAAACACCAGTAAGATCCAACTGGAAGCACAACCCATAAATTCGGGCTATGTTCCTCAGTTGATGTCGGGTTCAAATCCGACACAATTTCAACCCATTAATAAAAGTGAATAATCTTTTATAGTTGTTGAAAAATTTTACGGCCCTAATTAGGGCCGTAATCTTTTATCTTGGATTTTGTGGTATACCTGTCAATCTAATAATATCTGCAGGTAATGGCAGGGCATATCGATTAGAATTTGGTTCAAGCGTATACACAATACCATCTACCATCCTTTTCAAAATGATATTTCGACCTTCTATATTGAGCCGTTTAATATCAATCCATCTCAGCCCTCTAAACAGAAGCTCCTTTCTTCTTTCTTCCAGTATTAAATTCAACACCTCATCCGCTTTACGAGCAGTAAAAGGAACAAAACTTCCAGATCGATAACGAGTAAGCATAAGTCCATTTAAATCGTCAAGAGATTTATCCAATCTCCCGGATCTAGCGTAACATTCAGCCCTTATCAAATACATTTCGTCGGTTGCTATACCACCAAAAAGGAAAGAGCTCCCAGAATAATTTCCTTTGAAATTGACCCCATTTTTGTTGCTCTTAAAGTAGGCATTTCTTCTAAGATCATTGATATGATAAGAACGGTAAAGACCGGAGTCAATATTTGCATAAGCATTGGTCATGATCGAGCCTTTTAATTCAAAATAAATCCCGGTCTCCTTATTAAAAATTGTAAATGGAAAATTGGCAGTTGAATTCACTTCAGCAGGATTGTTGAAATTCAGCAGCTCTTTTTTTACGGACAAATATTGATCTGCAAATTCAAATGCTTTGTCATATAACCGCATTGAAAGATATACTCTTGCCAACATTCCTTTTACAGCCAGTTTATTTGGACGAAGTGCATGAATCGATTCCTCGGGAAGTAAACTGAGTGCATTATTAAGGTCAGCTATAATTTGTCTATAGGCCTCCTCCACCGAAGACCTTGTAGAAAGCACATTAAAATCAGAAGTTTCTCTCAAAATAATTCCGAGGTCCTGCTGGGAGCTCGATGCATCATAGGCTTTTGCATAAGTCCATACTAAACTTAAATAGGAAGTAGCCCTAAAAAACAAAGCTGTCCCTTTTACTTGATCCCAATCTTTTGCATTTGACATGTACCGGTCTAATTTATTTAACCTTTCTAATACCAAATTAGATGTGTAAACCGAGTTATAAATGGATGCCCATTCATTTGGGAAATTATATTGAGAATCTTCCCAGATATATTCCGAGCGCTCGGTCTCAGATAGAGAATTATAATTGACCGTTGGAATGTAGTAATTATCTGAAGCCTTCTCTCCTTTGGCGCATAAATTTAAGTTCATGACACCCCCATTGTCCAACAGCCCTTGAAGATCTTCCAAACTTTTCGGAACGACTAGCTTATCGTTGGACTGAACATTCAAATATTTTTCACATGATTGCATAGAAAGTGAAAAAACACTGAATAAGAAAAGATACAATTTAATCATTTTCATCTGTATATAATTATTTTAAGCATTGCTCATTATTGGTGTAAATAATGAGCAATGCTTCGTTTGAAAAAATTATTATGTTATAGATCAAGTTGAAGACCTAAAGAAAAAACTTTAGGAGGAGAAAGCCGATAGGCAAACTCCGGATCAATATGAAGTTTATTTGCACGCCACACGATCCCGAGGTTTGAAAGGTTAACATTAAATTTTGGAAATATATCCCTTTTGCCAAAATTCAATTTTGTCTGCCATGACAGGTTAATATATTCCAGCCTGATGTGATCACCTTTGAGAACATGTATATCTGATTTCGTATAGAAAGAATCTGCATTTGAAGCAAGCGGATAAACCATTTTCGGCATATCGGTATGCTTTTCGTCGCCCACTTTCTTCCAGCGCGACTCAAAATCAATGTAGGCAACCCCATTGCTATATAAGCTAAAATATGAAGTAGCAGGTTTCTGGAAATAATACCCCGTCTTATAGCTAAGGTTTACAGAGATAGAAAAATTGTTCCAGGTAAACGTATTGATAAAATTTCCAAACTGTTGAGGCTTGGAAGAACCAACAAAAGCAACAGTTTCATTATCTTCAATATTGCCATTTGCTATAGCAACCATACTTCTGTAATCTGTTGATAACTCTCCGTCCAGATATCCCTGAGCCTCCCCTTGGTCATTGAGCCCGCCCCAGCGATATGCCGCTATGGCATTGAGCGGTTTTCCGACAATTGGCGTAATATTATTACCATTTCCAAAAAACCGTGATAATCCCTGGTTCGTGGTTAAATAATACGCTGTTGTTATGCTCTTATTTACACTAAAATTAAAGGTAGAGATCCAGTTCAGTTTCCCATTGGTGTTAACGGTATGGATTGCCCAGTCAAGACCTTGCCCTTTCATTGCACCAACATTTTTAACAATGGTCTGTTGAAGTCCCCAGGTTGAATAATCATATTCTGTATTACCATAAAGATCATTACCAATTTTACGGTAATAATCTAAGCTCCCGGTAATTCTCCCTTTCAAAAACGCATAGTCTATAGCCACATTTAAGGTGCTCACTTTTTCCCAGCGCAATGCGGGATCATTGAGCGTGCGGATGGTCAATGATGGAAGATTGCTGTATTTTCCGGTATTAATATTTGCGATGGGCTCCGAAGTTTTGGAAACATCAACATTGCCACTATAACCAAAGGTGGTTCTCAGTTTCAAGCGGTCTATCCAGGGCAATTTTATAAAATCTTCTTTCCCAAGATCCCAATATCCACCGATAGCCCATAATGGCGACCATCTGTCGTTAGTCTTAGCACCGAAAATATTTGCGCCATCTTGCCGATAACTTATAGAAAGGGCATATTTTTCTTTCCAGATATTGGAGAAATTAGCATAAGTAGAAATAAATCTATTGATCGTTTTTGAAAAATCAGGAGCCCCTAAAACCGTTTGATATAGATTATCAGGATTAGTTCTGTACAGGGATGCATGATCCACGGCGACTGAAGTCAAAGGTCGGTCCTTATATCCATAAGCTGTAAAGCTTGAACCCTGCAATTCGTTTTCCCGTATTTCAGCACCTAATACGCCAACAAGATGATGCTCTCCCAAGTGCTTGTTCACTCCTATCTGGCTTCTGACCGTGTAGGACTGTCCATGATTCTGGCTACTTGCCTTTAAACCCGAACGGGGCACAGGATAACTTGCTGTCAACGTGTTAGGATCAACTTGGGTAAATTGATTAATTATTGATCTAGCTTTATAACTATCAATAGTACTCAGTTCATCCATTGCTGTAGACTGAAGCTGATACTGACCTGAAAACATCAAATTGATGAAAGGCAATAACTGGTATGAGGCGCTAGCAGTAGCATAGAGTTCTGACTGTCTGGAAGTCGTATTCGCAAACCTGTGCTCGGATATAGGAAAGTAAGACCAGTCCAAAAAATTATCACTGTAATTCTGATCTAAATAAAGTTGTCTAAAGTCTCTTTCAAAAGGCATTTCATATCCCTGCGTGTCGTAAAATTGCATGTAAGGAACCGCCTTACTTCCATAAGTCAAACTTGTATACTCGGGTTTTCCTGATAGGTTACGGGTACTGCTATAGTTAATTTTTAGATCCACCCGTAACTTCTCAACAGGCCTAAAACTATTCGATATCAAAACATTTAACTTTTTAGTCTTATCGCTCAGCTGACTGCGGTCTTCCATATATCCCAGACCAATTCCGTAGCTATTTTTTAGACTACCGCCCGCAACGTTGAGTGCATACTGTTGCGTAAAGGGATTATCATAAAAAGCATCGGCATAATTCGTCAGACCATTTTGTTTCAATAAATTATTAATAACGGTAGCAGAATCCTGAGCAGAAATAAGTCCACGCTTCCTTTTATCAAAAATGTCGACAGCAGGTGTCATCGGAACATAGGGAGCAAAATTCAAAAAAACATCGTAATATCCATTGTCAAACAGCATTTTTTCAATATCAATAAAGTCTTTATTCGATGTCCGGTATAATTTTGAAAGATCTGATTTCCCCTTAAATAACAGCGTACTGCTAAACGAGATCTTACTTTTCTGACTGTTCAAATTTCCATTTTTTGTTGTCAGCACAATGACACCGTTCCCTGCTCTTGCACCCCAGATCGCGCTAGCTGCGGCATCTTTTAGTACGGTCACGGTTTCAATCATATTGGGATCGATATTACCTATATTACCTTCATAAATAAATCCGTCCAATACGATAAGTGGATCAAGATTTCCATTGATGGTACTCAGACCTCTAACGGATATATTCAATTTCTGATTAAATGGATTTTGGATAGGCTGGTTATCAAACCGAATGGCAGGAACAATATTATTCAGACGTTGCAAAATATTTGTTCCTGTTTGCTGATTTAACATTTTATTGGATATGACATCTGCAGCCCCCGTAACTTCATTGGATTTTAATGTCTGATAACCGGTATTAATTTCAACTTCTTCAAGATATTGATCTGATTTCACTAACAACAGATTGCTGTTGCTGTCAAAATACCCGATCGGAACAATTTGATTGTTATATCCGACAGAAGAAACCAGTAGCGAATCATTCATGTGAAGACCAAGGATGGTAAAGTTTCCATTTTCGGTAGACTTAACAACATTAGTATTATTCAGCAACGAACGTACTGTTGCCCCGCGGACAGGGCTCATATCCCCCCTATCCAAGAGCACCCCTTTCACGTTGACTTTTTCCTTTTGCTGACTATAGCCAGACATGATGCATGTCCAGCATAGCAACAGTATACATATAGTCCTCATATTAATTGGATTGCTTGAGTGAATAGACATATGGATAACTTCTCTTCTCTTTAGTTAAACTGAATACAATGCCCCTTTCTTTAAAAAAATTTAACTTACGGTCGGTCTCCCAAGAGCTAAAACCTTCGGGTATAGTAAGATCAACCAGTAACTGGCTACGGCCGTCAATCTCTATGGGGAACTCAAATGCGTAGTATAAGCCATTTATGATATTCTCAATCGGAACACGTTGATAAAAGATCTCACGTTCGACGTCAGATCCGCGCATAATACGCATCTTTTCGCGGCTCGCTATCTTTTGGACGGCATCTGTAAATGTGACCCGATAAACATTTATACTGTCCTGCCTAACTGCTACAGCTACTTGGAAGTTCTGCTGAAAATCCTTTTTAAATACCTCAGAAAATTCATTTTGTGTGACCGAATCACGTGAATAAAACTCATACCAATACTGATTGGCAGTTAATGTTGCATTCCTTAAATTTATCTTAAACTGCTTTCCGAGCCTATCATCAAACACAAACTGATTCCAGCTAAAGCCATCCATCTCAGATTTAAATGCCTGTTTTAAAAGGAAACCAAGATTCTGGTTTCCCATTTTAAGGTATGTCGTCCCATCTCTGTAAATTAAATTGGGATAAACAGGAAGAAAATGATCTCTGAACCCAGAGAAAGAAGATAAATAATGGACACCAGATGTATCAAACAAGGGTTTTTCCGCTCCTCTATTTCCGGCATTTACATATGCCCCAATATTACTAATAGTGAAAGGTTTACCATCGTATATCGATTTGATATTTTCATCAGTCAATACTTTTGAATTTACTGTCGCGATAAATTCTCCAGATCTATTTATGATGGAAATACTGGGTAAAGTATTATGCTCAAATAACTTGGTGAACAATGTATCATCCAATAGTGTAGCCAAGCTAGGCGTATAGTTAAAATCATCTTTATATTTCTTAAAACGGCTTTTTATCCTTTCACGCGTATCCTTGTTTCGCTTACTATTGACCATGAGGATTTCGACCTTACCTTTAAATCGATCCTGTATCAGCTCCATTTTTGGGATACCTTCTATACAGGCCCCACACCAGGTCGCCCAAAAATCCAATATGATCAGCTTTCCTTTCAGATCTGAAAACTTGATTGTTTTCTTTTTACCATCAAAATAGTTGAGCTCCAATGTTTGGTTCCAAACCGCATCGGGGATCTTGTCTCCAGGGTTTAGAGAAATAAGATGAGATAACCCATCAGCCCCGCTGTCCTTGCGGGGCGTCTGAGCTGATAAACTAAACATAGAAAACATCAGGACTAATAGCGAGTAAGTCCTGATACTCTTCAATTCCGTTAAAACACAATCAAGAAGACTGAAAAACATAAGTACCATTAAAGAGAAAGCACGTCCTATATTCATTATCTTAGAATGAGTATGTTGAACAATGACATCACTACTACTGGTAAGCAATCGATTTAATCTTGATTTAAAGAGGTCTGGTACATTATTAATGTAAAACCGCCCATATGCCTGACTTAATAAATTAAATCTCTTAAAAGCTCTTATTTGAGACGAAGCATTCTTCAAGCATCGATCAAGTATAGATGAAGCATAGATAGAGTGTTGATAGTGCGTTAGTAGTGTATCAACAGGTAACGTTTTACGCACTATCCATGCTTGACCATTACTTAGCATATGCATTACGCATGCTTGGGAGATACAGGAACAACCGTGATCCCGTCCTTGACTACGCTCCACCTGTAGATCCTCAGTCAAGCTACTGGCTTTAGTAGGTCTTTGGTACCTTTTTAGTAGCTTCTCCGTACACTCTTGGTAAAGGATTGGTACACTCCCTGTGAATAACCCGTACACTAACGGTACACTCTTGGCCATTTTGAAAACTACTTTTTGCATCAAAATCAATAAAAAAGACAAAAACGATATTTGGATCTGATTCGTACTTTGTTTTAACCTTGTTCGGACCTTGTTTTGAACTTTCCTGTCCCTGCACCGCAGTTGCAAAGTCCCTGCACCGTCCATTTCCCGGGTCAGGGACGGGAAATAGGCGGTGCAGAAGCGGTGTATAGACGGCTTTCGGTAAAACAGCGTCCGAATCTGGTTAAAAGCAGATATGGATCTGGTAGCTGCCAAAAACTGCTCCGAAACATCCATTTGACGATTTACTACATTGCTTCGAACTTTGTTCGCCCTTTCTTCTAGCCTTGTTCTACCTCCACTCGAGGCGGCTTCGAGGCGGCTTCGACTCTCCCTGCACGTACGTCGAAGCGGACTCGAAGCCCACTCGTAGCCCGCTCGTAGCGACCTAGAAGATGGGGCGAAGTTGGTTAGGAAAAAGTCTGAATACAGTGATCGATTATCTTTTAGCACTCGACCAGTACACTTGCGGTATAATTTGCAAGCATACTTGGTCAGTGCCCGGTAGATGGAGGGTAAATATATGTTGACTTGCGTCAGTAATTTTAGTGCTTTCATAATTTATTTGTTAATGGTTTTTTGAAAACAGCTTAAAAACTTCGAAGATTTTTAAGCGTTTTAAAACCGCAACCTATAAGCATAGCATCCCCTGTCCGATAAATATCAGATGCTTCAGGGTCTAATATGACTCAATGGTCACAAAGACTAGTAAATAGTTAATAAAAGATTCAGATCGCGTTTGAAAGAAGAAATCAAAAGGTTATAAATGGGCGTCACGCAATCCGCAGTTGTAAGGGCCAAATCATATTTGGCGAAGCCGGCCGAGCTACTCGGGGGCTGTAATAATGTTTTTTGATTGTTGTTTTTTACTCATACTCGTTTTATGGGATAACGAGTCTCATGGATAAATATAGCAGGGAGATGGTCCGCTCCACAATTTGCGATCTTGATTGACACCCAAGGGCAAAAGGCTTCACAGCAAGACCATCCCCTGCCAATATCTTCAAATATAGCAAAACTAGGGGAATGGTAAAACCTTGCTGTCTCGACGCCTTGGGTGTCAACTTCGATCTACGAGACTCTTTATTAAAATAATTATCTATACATTATGTCATATTCTGATTATTAATGATATACAAATATAATAATAATTATCAAAAGGACAAATAAGTCCTAATATGTTTTCAAATAATTCTTGACATTGTTCGTATGGCTGAAAAACAATATAGAGATCAACAATATTTGAAGGACCTTGGTAAACAGATAAAAAAAATCAGAGAGGATAATGGTTGGTCTCAAGAATTTTTGGCGGAGCTTTGTGAAATTGATGTTAGGCAATTGGGAAGAATAGAAAGAGCAGAAACAAACTCAACAATATCCATTTTAAAAAAAATTGCAGATAAATCCAAAATTACAATGAGTACGCTTTTGGATTTTTAAGCCCGAAATTAAGTCAATTTCGTAATGACCCTCATTTCGCGGTACGGCGGAACGAATCTCCCGACGACCCGTACGATTTCGCCACGGTACGAGATCACACAGACACCATTCCGTTGCATTTCCCCGAGTGTCCACATTAATTTGTCATCTCGGTGAATCACTTAGTCCTTCCCCCTCCCCCTATCATGAACAACAAAAACTCCTAGACATATTGCGAAGCCATGTTCAATTGCACAAAAACCATAAAACCGACAGCTACCTAGCTTCTCTGAAGTGTGCCAAATCATAGAACCGTCAATATTAGAATAATCTTTTCGAAATGTTTTTAATATAGAGGTTTTATGAATAAACGGAAGAAAGAGTGACTGCCAACTTTTTCTGGATTGGTCACATAAGGCTCAATACATTTTAAACAATTATTATTATCCAAAGGTAAGCCAATATGCGGATACCTTTTAATTTTAAAATTATTTTTCTTTACTTCCCTTTTAATTAAAAAAAGTTAGCAACGAAGACCTAATGCGAAGCTGTGCTTTTAGAATTACTTACCAAATTCCCGAAATGTGCATACCTTTACGGTACCAAATGCCACTCCGATTCAAGCTGAATAGCGAAATATTAATCGTATATTTAGCTCTACATTTTAAGTATAAACTTAAAGAAACATCCAATCGCCAAGGTAATCCTAGCAGTACCGCTACTACTGGTTCAGCTAATGGCAAGTGTCTCTTCTGAAACACTATAGCTCCAACCTTTTTCAAGTTGGAGGTAACAAGACTTTCATTTATACCACAAAACGAACACTTCCGCTCTTCAACTGCTTACTATATATTTCTTATTAAGTTTAGCTAAAAATATCTCTGATTAACTTCTTTATCGTCAGGTTTTCTAATTTAGATGCAATTGGCGAGACATTGTCAATACTATCTTTCCAATGCATTCCTTCATTGTATATTATTCCCAATAGATAATGCGACTCTGAGGAAACAAATCCCATTTCTTGCGCCTTTTCTAATTTATTTCTAGTCATATTTGTTGCTAGAAAGGCTGTTTGTGAAGCTGGTGTCTGTAGCTTATTGTACGCTATTTCTTCAATTTTTACTCTTACTGCACCACAAACGGCAAAGGGACAGAATGCGCTACCATTCAGATAGTTATCTACTTCAGCAAAAAGAAACTGAGAGAAATTGTCCGCCTCTCCCCAAAGTTCACGTAAACCAAGAGCATTAAATTCCGCCCGTTTGTTAATATGAGTTGGTTCAAAATGAAGCAAGTGTTTTGAAACATCATCTTTAATTGTCGGATTATCTCTGTTTCTTAATAATTTTACAACACTTTGGTTTACTTGAATATTTGATTTGTCCAGATAATAAACCTTTTGATTACTAAAGGCAAAGTTTTTAAAATAATTCGGGTTTAAATGTGTCAGAATGATAGGATAAAGTCTCCTACCTTCGTCTTTAAAATCTTTGATGAAAGTTGTGATATAATATTGAGCTGCCGTCAGATTGGCATCATCAAGATAGTCAAATACTTCATCAATTATTAAGATATTTGCATCTTTCTTTAAATGCTGTCTTGCCCTGAAAAGCATGGCTATAAAAGTAAGAATATCTCTTTGACCGTTAGATATATGTGTAGCTTTGGGAAACTTCACAATTAGTTGCCCACCTGTTTGGCTGGCACGGATTCCCTTCCAAGTGCAATTGAAGTTCGAAAGTGTATTTTGAAAACGTTGCTTGTCTAGTTGATAGTTGCTGTATTTACAAGCCTCTTTAAAATTATTTGGATTGTTGTTATAAAGCCATATCAATTCAATCGCTACCAGATAGGATTTTGTTTCCGAATTATACCCCAAATCAATTTCATGAACCAAGTCACCGATAGTATTTAGATGCTCAATTTGTTTCAGGTCGTTTAGCTTGTTGTGTGTTACCCACTCTATTAAAACTTCGGCTGTTCCTCCTTGTTGGTTGATTTCATCTATAATTGCATTGATTCGATTTTGGACTCTTTGACCGTTAGCTCTTTCCAACGCCTGATAATTAAAGCTTAATTTTTCAATTAGCTTCAGGTTGTTAAGAGCTGCATCAGGATTTGGTAGCACTCTGGCATTTTGACCGAATCTTTGTTGAGCAGCTCTGTATTGATTTCCAAATGGGACATTATTAGGAATACGATCCACTAAAACAACATCTTTAATTTCTAATGTAGCACTTGCTCGCCCAAATTGACTACCAATACCTTTTGGTTTAGTTGGATTGTTTATGACAAAATAATCGAACTCAGAACTTATTGTGTTTGCTGTTGCTGTAGCTTCAAGCGGGGCAAGTGTACCATCTGGTCTTGTATATTCAATACGGATCCGTGGAGCCAAAGCTTCATTTTCTTCATGATAGTTTTCTTCGGTCAGCACAATTCTTCTGCTATTCATTGAATTGAATGCTGCTGCCAATGAACTTTTGCCAAATCCGTTGGGAGCCACTAGAAGACTTGGTTTATTAGCTTGAATATTCAACTCAAATCTTTTTAACCGGATCCCTTTTATATGTTCGATCTCAATAACATTAATCATAATTATGGGTATTATTAGATACCAATCTCCTTTTTCTTTTAAATATTCTATCTCGTTGAATACGGTATTTTCGGTTTTCTCTATAACATCATAGATTTTTTGCCAAACGTTTCCCTCATTCTAAAATCTTTTTCTCAATTAATAGTTTCAACATCTTTTCAGCATCTGACATAGTGAATTTTTCAGCTTTAGTTTTGTATTTAGCTTGATTAATTTTCCAGTCTTTCATTCCTTGGTAGATGCTATTAATATCCACAGTGCTGTTATCTAAGGCTATTTTTAAAACCGAATTATAAAGTTCTATTTTGTCTGTTTCCTTATTGATAAAAGGATGCTCGTAGATGCTCAACATTCTATTTAAAGCATGTACAAATTCTTTGTTCTCAGGTGCAGAAATTTTATTTAATACTTGTTTACTATATTTCGGATTGACAGTGTACACTTCTTTGTTATTGCTAACTTTTTGAGTAGTGAGATAAGGATTTCGTTTCAAGTCTTCTTTTAACTCTTGGCAGTAAGTACCAAAGTTTGAATTGGCGAACGCATATTGTTTCGAAAATATGGGTTGTATATTATTGGTGTTATATACGTTTTTCTGCAAACCAACATCTCCATAAGTAACACCCAGTTTGTTTTTCATACAAGCTACCATCATTGCCATTTCCCAATTAATATCCTGTATGTTATTTGTCGGATGGGCTGCATAGCTTTCAAAAGGTTCTGCTACCAGATTATCCCAATTTACAAGGTTGGTATCCAGTTTAATAACTTTTTTTTTCTCTACGGATTTCCCTGTCTCCTCCACTTCAAATGCCTGATGCAACAATGCTTTGAGCAACTGCTCGGTGGCTTGTTGGTTGGCGATGATGTGTTCTTTTAATTGTTTGGTTTTGGCTAATTGTTTTTCTATTTCGGCTACTATGCGTTTTTGCTCGGATAGTGGGGGAAGAGGGATAAAGGTATTTTTGACCTTACTTAAATTAAGATTCGGCTGTGCCCCACCTTGAGCTAATTTTCTAATTTCAAGATAATTTTGTTGAAAAAATATCTTTACATATTTTCTTAGAAAAAATTCATTCAGATACAACGTTATTGTTGCACAAGCTTGATTAGTTGCAGCGTCAATATTCAGTTCAGTGATTTGTCCTCTCGTTTTACCTTGACCATACATTGCAACAACCAACGTTCCAATTGGATAAACTTGACAATTAGTTTCTTTTAAGGCTTTTTCGGTAATAAAACTTTCAGCCTCATTAACAAATAAATTATTAGTTGCAGCACTTGTAATCCAAGGGATTGTTCCACTATAATATTCGGGATTAGAAGTTAAAGGTGTCGCTCCTGTTCCAATGTTTGCAATATCTGATAGCCTACACCACTCCCAATTTTCAGGAATTTCGAAAGGAATTTCTTCGGGTTTAATGGGTGACAATAGTTTTTCTTTTTTGCTTGATTTTGCTTTCTCTGCTTTAATGCGTTTGAGTAGTTCGCTGGCGGGTTCGTCTTTCTTATCTTGCTTTACCAACTTACCTTGCACCGCTTCTTGTAAAATAGCTCGGTTTAGGTTTTCGAGTAGGGTAAGTTGGAAATTACTTTCAGCAGTGATTTCTGATGCTTGTAGCTGTGATTTATGAAGTTTTATAATTTTCTCTTCAACTTGACTATTAAAGTAAAGACGATTTGGATTTATGTTATTGCCTTCAAAATCCGTGATAAATTCAATAATCTTTTCTTGAAAAGAAATTGGAGGCAAGGGAATTGGAATAATATTTAAATTACCTTGACTAAGCTTTGGTTGAAAACCGCCAGTTATGAATGGTTTTAAGTCAATTGAGTTAATGTAACATTTAAGATAGTCTAAAGTAATTCTGTCAACGGTTTCAATAACATGAGCATGATTATTTACCCAGTATTTACCTTTAGCGATAAAAGCAATGGGTGTAGAACGAGATACAAGATTTGCACCATCTTCGCCAATAAGTAGTAAATCGCCTTCATGAGTATATCCATCTATTTTATCTATAACGCCTGAAGCGCCATAATAGTCGTAAATCTTTTCTCTATTATTTCTATCTGCCAAAGCAATTGGATTTCGCTCTCCATCACGATTAATGCTCATCTCTCCTAATCTGCACCAAATCCAGTTATCAGGAATTTTATAAGGAATTTTATAAGGAATTTTATCTATTCTAATTTCCGAAAATGGTTTCTCCTTTAACTTCCTTTTTTCTTTTCTCTTCTTTATCTCATTTAGAACTTCTATGCCTTGTCCGTCACCAATATTTTGAAAGGCACCAAGGTCAGAAATTATTATATTAAAATATTTGCCTACATTTTTTTTAAAAATGTAATTCCAATCAATAATACTGCCTTTACTATTAGGTTTTCTGCCTCTGCTCATATCACATGTTCTTTTAGTTCATTCAATAATTCAAAAGACTTGGTTAATGAACCCTCTATTTTTTTTATAATTTCCTCTCTATCATACACAATTTCTTTTACGGCCTTATTCGGATTTTTAACATCCAAATCATAGTTGCGTTCAATAATGGTATCTATGGGAACTTTCCAACACACTTCGCTTTCTTCTCTTTTCTTCCACCATTCTTTTATGGGATTAAATTCTTCAATGCGAATGGGTTTTGTTTTACTATATGCTTTTGTTCCTTCTGGTAACAAGTGTTCGTAATACCAAATCTCTTTTGTTGGTTTGCCTTTTTGGAAAAAAATTAGGTTAGTGTTTACTGTGGCATAAGGTGCAAATACCGATTGGGGCAATCGGACAATTGTATGAACATTACAATCTTCCAACAGTTTTTTCCTTACCCGTTGTTTCACGCCTTCGCCTGTTAAACTCCCATCTGGCAATACAATTCCCGCCCGGCCGCTGTCTTTCAGCATTTGGATAAATAAAATCAAAAAGAGGTCGGCACTTTCTTTTGTGCGATAATTTAACGGAAAATTGGTTTCCATTCCATCACCTACCACACCGCCAAAGGGCGGATTCGCAACAATGATATCCACGCGTTCGGCTTGTTTTATTGAAGTATATTCCCGGCTGAGTGCGTCCGTATTTATAATTTTTGGTACTTCAATATCATGGGTAATTAAGTTTACCACACTTAGCATAAACGGCAAGGGTTTTAACTCCGTTCCTGTTATGGTTTCCTGTAAAGTTTTTCGATTGTCAATGTTTTTCACCTGCTTGCGCAAATGTTCAATGGCACAAACCAAAAATCCCGCTGTTCCACAAGCAGGGTCACTGATTTTTTCGCCCAATTGTGGGTTGACCATGTCCACAATAAACTGGGTTACTGCTCTTGGAGTGTAAAACTCACCTGTGTCTTTTTTTGTGGCAAGTCCTTGCAATATGTCTTCGTAAATGGCATTGAAAATATGATGCTCTCTACTGCTGTTAAAATCAATTTCGTTGAGTTTGTTAATGGCTTGGCGAAACGTTGTTCCGCTTTTCATATAGTTGTTGGTACCGTCAAAAATATTGCGGATAATCACACCTAATTTGTCATCTAAGCCAATGGTTAAATTTTTCAGTTGAGGGAAAAGCTCATTGTTTACAAAAGTGATAAGTTGATCACCCGTCATTCCTTCATCATCTTCCGCCCAATTTCGCCATTGCAATTTGGTTGGAATTGGGGATTTGTATTTTGGATTGAGAATTTCTTTTTCCTTGTCTTTGTCGTCCAACAGTTTTAGAAATATCATCCAACCCAATTGTTCAATGCGTTGTGCATCACCGCTCAAGCCTGGGTCTTTTCGGAAAATATCTCTGATTGATTTTATTACTCCTGATATATTACTCATTTATCTATGTCTATGCTCTTTTATATAATTCGCTTTCTAATTCTTTTATGGCTTTTTCGTATGCTTCACGATTGCCGAATACTTTGATAATTTCAGTTACTGAACCAAATTCATTGATTGGTGGAACCGTTAGTATTTGAATATTTTCAATGTTTTCGATACCTTGATCAGCGTATTTGTCTAGTAATGCTTCTAACACTTTTCGAGCTTGCTCGCCATACTTGGTGAAGTAGTTGCGTTTCTTCACATTATTTGCTCTTTCCTTTCTTGTCATAGGTGGTTGGTCATAGGCCACGTGACAGATCAAATCAAATAAATCCACTTGTTTGTCCACTGCTTCATATAAGGCTTCGACCATTACGCCCTGTTCTACTAATTCGGAAATGATAGCTTCTTTACGGTCTGAGCCTTTCCACTTGTTTAGGAAGTCATCTAATGAAGCAAACTGCTCTTTTATGATCTCTTTGGTGTGGTCTTTCAAACTGGTTGTAATCGGTTTGCCGTGCTGGTCAAAATGCAGTTCACGGCTTATTAAGACAGAAACATCTACGCCATTTACATAAATCTTTTGTCTCGGCTCATTTACCATTGAGAGCGGAACTCTTTGTTCGGGATAACGAATTTCAGGTGGTGTAATCTGAACCTCTTCTCCTGTTTCAATGTCAATAATGGGTTCTGTGTTTTCTTCTTCCTCGTCAATAATATCGCCTAAGTCAATTGCTTCTGTAACGGGTTTAATTCTGATCGGATCTCCGTCAAACTGAGGATCGGCAAATAAATCCGTCGCATTTCTAAAATCTAAAATGGTAAAATACAATTTGCCGTATTCTTCATTAATTCGTGTGCCTCTACCAATGATTTGCTTAAACTTTGTCATTGATGAGTTTCCCGTGTTGAAGTCCAATACAATTACTTTACAAGTTTGTGCGTCTACGCCAGTCGTCATCAATTCGGAAGTAGTTGTAATGACAGGATATTTTTCTTCGGGATTTATGAAATTGTCCAACTCCCGCTTTCCTTCGTCATTATCACCCGTAATCTGCATGATGTATTTATAATTTTCAGCTACCAAATCAGGGTTGTGTCTGGCTAATGCAGTGCGCATTCTTTCAGCGTGGTCAATGTCCACACAAAATACGATGGTTTTAGCAAAACGATCATAACCTTTCAAAAACTCAGTTAGCTTTTTGGCAACTAAATCCGTTCGTTCTTCGATAACCAAGTTCTTGTCAAAGTCTTTTCGGTTATAAATACGGTCTTCAATTTCATTTCCGTCTTTGTCTGTTTTACCTTGGTCAGGACGCCAACCTTCTACATCTACATTCAAAGCAATTCGTACCACACGATAGGGAGCCAAGAAACCATCATCAATCCCTTGCTTTAGCGAATAGGTATAAACAGGATCGCCAAAATATTCTGAATTACTTGCTTCGTTCGTCTCCTTTGGCGTTGCGGTTAGACCGATATGGGTTGCATTTTGGAAATAGGTTAAAATCTCTCTCCAACTGCTATCGTCTTTAGCACTTCCTCTATGGCACTCGTCAATAACAATTAAGTCAAAAAAATCTCTTGAAAACTGTTTGTACACATTGGCTGCTTCATCTGTTCCCGAAAGGCCTTGATAAAGTGCCAAATAAATTTCAAAGCTTTTGTCAATCTGTCTGTGTTTCACCACCGTCATTTTGTCTTTAAAATGTTTGAAATCCCCTCTCCGAGTTTGGTCAATTAAAGCAGTTCGATCAGCTAAAAAAAGAATGCGCTTCTTTGCTCCACTTTTCCAAAGTCTGTGGATGATTTGGAAAGCAGTATACGTTTTTCCTGTTCCTGTTGCCATTACGATCAAAATTCTACTTTGTCCGTTGGCAATGGCTTCAACTGTCCTGTTTACGGCAATTTGTTGGTAATATCTTGGTTTGCGACTTGTACCGTCAAAGAAATAGTCTTGCGAAACGATTTTCTCAGCTTCAGGCGTTTCAATTCCTTTGTATTTTTTGTATTTCTCCCAAAGTTGTTCAGGTGAAGGGAAAGCATCTAAACCAATCTCCATTTCAATGTTTCCGTCTGTAGCTGTGCGGTCATGAAATAAAAAACTGTCTCCGTTACTACTAAAAACACAAGGAATATCTAAAATCCGAGCATACTCAAGCCCTTGTTGTATTCCTGCTCTTACTGAATGCTTATTGTCTTTTACTTCAATAATTGCAATGGGAATATTGGGTTTGTAATACAGTATATAATCCGCTCTCTTTCTTGTTCCTCTAGCAGTAATTTTACCACGAACATAAATTTTACCATCGGTAAAAGATACCTCTTCCAATATTTGTAATAGCATATCCCAACCCGCCTTTTCTAAAGCAGGAGAGATAAACTTGGTGCATATATCTCTTTCTGATAAAGTTCTTTTGTTCATGACCTTGAATATTATAGGTTATTTATTTGCTTAATAGCCTTATACCAATAGAAAAATGCTTCCGGATTGGTCTTTTTTAACTTGTTCAGTTTATTGTAGGCTTGGTCTTCAATCAGCCAATCCTTAATTTCCAGAGGATTTTTAAATCGTTCTATTTCTTGATTTTCTCTTTTAGTCAATAATGTAGTCAAGTAAGCCACTTTTGCTCCTGCCGTTATAGCCTCTTCTATTGAAAAGCGGCCGATAATAAAATTCGTGAAATTCTTAATGCCCAATTGCAGGTGTTTGAACTCGTCAGACTTTGTATCTCTTTCCGCTAAGATATAGCAGGCTTGCCAAGTGTCTTTTAGGACCTCGTCAGCATTCAGGTTTAACTTTCGATAGCCGATTTCCTCCTGTACCACTCTTCCATAACTTTCTTTTACTACGTTGAGGTTTTTTATTTGATCAAATAAAAAACCAATGTCATACAACTGTTTAATAATTTCGACAGGACGATTTTTTGAATACAATATACCTGTGGTTTTGGGCGCAAAAGCCGTTAGTTTATCGCCCAAAATAGCCTCAAACGTTGGCAATACAACAATCACATCTTTTCCCGACGTTGCTAACCAACTATGATTTACTGGATATTCTTTTGTTTCGGGATAAGGATTTGGGCTATATAACAAATCCAATAGTATAGGTTCTTCATTACCATCTACCACACTTTTGTAGAATATTTTAAAATGTCCGATGGGTGCATCAGGTGTATGTTTTCGGTCGTTGTCGTCTTCCCAACGGATAAACATTTCTAATTGGCTTATCTTCTCTAAAATTTCCTTGATTTTATCCTCCGGTTCTTCTGTAATGATGTCAATATCTATAGAAAACCGCTTCGGTGTTTCTGTTGCTAAGAGAAGAGCTGTACCTCCTTTAAACACAAAGTTCAGATTGTTCAATTGCAGTTGCTCCAAAAGTATTAAAGCATATATTACTTTCTCAATCAATTTTGGGTCAATACGTTTCCCTAACTTATTTCGTAAGTCGGTAATCCATTCTATTGTATAAGATTTTGAGTTTATCATAATTTATATACTATTGGCATAAACAAAATTATTTTGCCAAACTTATATGCAATAGTTCGTCAATTTCTCGTTCTCTGTTTCTTCGTACAGCATATCTACGCATTTTCAATTCATTTAAAGTATATTTCTCCATCACACTCCGCATAATAAATTCCTTTTCATTTTGCTGTGCTGAAAAAAGTGAAGTATCAATTAACATGTCCACCAATAACTTTTCCAATTCAGGAATAACAATTTTATCTTTTTCTACCAGTGGAGACTCCGAAACCATATTCTTCACAATCAGAACTTCATTTTGGTTATGAATATAACGGTCAAATATTTCTTCGTCAGGATTAAAAAAAACGTTTTTATTGATTTCTGTCAAAAAGGTGAATACAGATTCGGATGCATCTTTTTCTACTTCTATAACAACATAATGTTTAAATGGCTGATGACGCATAAAATCATTTAACCAAACCGTATCCCAGATACAAAAAGTGATATAAGGAAATTCACGCTTTACTTTATTAAATACTCTCTTTAAACTATGTGAAATTTTGGGCTGAAAAGGAAAGTTACTGTCCATTTCATAAATCCCTCTGGAGGGTGAATTTATAATCCCCTCTTTTTTTAGCTTGGATAGATACATATTAATAGTATTGTCAGACCACATAGGAAAATCCCTTTTGATTGAACCAACAAGTTTCTCCTTAGAAAGTCTGTCACTTTGCTTGAAATAACTACCTATATGTTTCTCTAACGTTTCTGCCAAAATAGTTTTTTTTACAATGTAACACAAATTTATATAAGTTCGGCAAAATAAGCCATTATTTATCAAAGTTATATAGATAATTTTGGAAGGAAAGGATAGAAAAATTTGGAATATTTTGTAAAAGGAGCGTTCATATAATCAAAAAAAACAACTCTAAATGGGTCTCCTCAAAAAAAATATTATTTTGTATCCGTAATTTGGTAATACAGTGTTTAATATGCCATGATTACCTCTTCATCTTTACTAAGATCTGTTTTATAGACTTTTTTTCTATGATATTTCTTACGGTCTCATTGTCTGCGTCAGATTCGATAAAAATTGATACAGCACGATCGAAGGAAATATCATCTACATACATTAAATCTTTTGGGTCGAGTCCCTATATAGCGGGGTGAGTCTTTGCTCTGGCAATAGCATTTTTAAAAAGCAAATTATAGATAAGATTGGTGAATATTGCAACATATAGAGGTTTGGTCTTTTTTAATTTGGGTTGATCGCCAGCATGACTTCCGCATTAATCTTTCTCCGATTTCTTTCCCTAATCTTCTCCGATCTCTTTCCTTAATCCTTTCCCTAATCTTTCTACTAGCTCTTCTACTTATCTTTCTACTAGCTCTTTCCCTATTCCTTTCCCTAATCTTCTCCAATTTCTTTCCCTAATCTTTCTACTAGCTCTTCTACTTATCTTTCTACTAGCTCTTCTACTTATCTTTCTACTAGCTCTTCTACTTATCTCTCTACTGCCATCACCTGTGGCCTCCTTGATATAATATTCCCGTTCGCTGAGTTCATCGATATGCATAATCGAACGGATATTTGTCCAGCTAAGATTCGCTACGCGCTGAGTAGAGAATTGGTCAAATTCAGGGAACTGAACATTATTAACTGGGTTATGATATTCCGAGCATTGACTTATTTATTAATCCGCGGTTTCGGTTCTACGGGTTCTGAAGATTTTTTGTAATATTTTTTGATAAGCTTTTATTTCAGTAAATTCACATATAAATATCAACGGATTATGAGAAAATTAATTTTAATGCTATTCTTGGTTCCATCATTACTATTCGCTCAGAGCGAGGGTGTTAAATTTGAGCATGGTCTCAATTGGAATCAAATTAAAGAAAAGGCAGCCAAGGAAAACAAATTTATTTTTGTCGATTGTTTCACCACTTGGTGTGGCCCCTGCAAGTACATGACAAGCACAATCTTCCCACAGGCGAAGGTAGGTGATTTCTTCAATGCCAAATTTATCAATGCCAAAATCCAAATGGATAAGACCGAAGGGGATAATGAAGAAGTAAAATCCTGGTACACGGAAGCTGATCGTTTTGCCAAAGATTATAAAGTAGTAGCCTATCCTACTTTCTTGATCTTTGATTCAAAAGGCAATCTTGTACACCGCATTGTAGGGGGCGGTGATGCGGATGGATTTATTGCTAAAGCTCAAAAGGCATTGGATCCGAATACCCAGTATGAAACCCTATTGGCAAAATTCAATGCTGATCCACAAAATACAACGATTGCGAAAGCTATGGCCCAAGTGGCAAAAGAAGCTTATGATAAAGAAACACAGGCTAAGGCTGAGAGCATTGTATTATCTTCGCTATCAACAGATCAGCTCTTTACAAAAGACAATTTAGAGTTATTGATTTCTTCGGCGAGCATTAAGGATTCGAAAGCATTTAACTTAATAAAAGATAACCCAACCAAGTTTGATGCCATCAGTGAGAAGGTTAAAGCAAATGATTTCTTAGCTAAACTATTGATCAGTGAAGCTGTCAATACCAAAATACAGGCTAAGGAAGCTGTAGATTTTGCTGCTATAGAAAAAGAACTGGCTCAGAAATACCCTACGGTCAATACCGAAAAAACGAGTTTGGAAATGCAACCGCGTTATTTCTCTTATACTAAAAACTATCCTGGATTGAGAGACAGTTTTAATAAGTATATTGCCAAATATGGTTCGACGGTCACAGCAATGGAATTAAACCAGATGGCTTGGTCTATCTTTGAAAACTGTGATGACCCAGCTTGTTTAAAAGCGGCTTCAGAATGGAGCAAATTATCACTGGAGAAGGAGAAAGATACGCCGATGTATCTAGATACCTTTGCCAACCTTCTTTATCGTCTAGGTGACAAAGATCAAGCAATCAAAACACAAGAGAAAGCGATCTCACTTTTGACTGCAAACGATAAAAAAGAGGATTATATAGCAACGCTTCAAAAAATGAAAAAAGGCGAAAAAACTTGGGAATAAACAATATCCCAAAACAAAAAGTCCAGATCGACGAAGTTGATCTGGACTTTTTTTATTTCAACAGAAATATTTAGCCACAATTATTTTATTTATCAAATAATTGTAGGTTTATTATATTCGTGTTTCACTCTGAATAATCCAGTTGGAACCCAAAATCGGAGTAAGGATCATCAAAAAAAGATCTGCAATCTAAATTTTATTTATCAATATTTGAGATGAAGTATGCTTCCGAATAACCATTTATATGAATAAATTTTAGAAAATAAACTTTTAATACAAAGGTCCATAGTCAATTTCGCAATATGGCATAAGGAATCTCCGAACGAAATTGACAATTTAATCACGTGGGGAAATCATATAGGCATCATTCCGTTGCATTTTCCCGAGTATCCATGTTAATTCGTCATCTCGGTGAATCACTTAGTCCTTCCTTTTTTATATCCCTAAACTATAATGCACAACGGGTTAAGTATATAAATCTAATTGTTATCATCTACTATAATTTATCATAACTTATGATACACTTTCCCAACTATATCTTTAGATGAAATTGGCCCATAAGCCCTCGAATCGATACTGTTTTCCCGATTATCACCCATAAAAAAATAATAATCTTGATTAAAAGACTCACTATTACCAGAATTGCTATCACCTAGATATAAATTTCTATAATAGCTCTCTTTGTTGTATTTCATGCCCTTTTTTGGAACCACAAAAGGACCAAAATCTAAAGAGCTCCAATTATTGAAGTAATAATCGTTAAATCCTTTCTTTTCAGTAGATTTTTTAATTGTTATTTTCTTTTCAGATTGCCAATGAAGGAGAATACCATTAACAAAAAGCTTGCCGTTCCTGATTAAAACCGTATCACCAGGAAGGGCTACGCATCTTTTGATATGCTTCTGTTTACCCTTTCTAAAAACAATAATATCGCCCCTGTCAATTGATTTATAATACCTATTTACAAAAACAATATCTTTCGGGTGATACATATTCTGCATTGAATTTTGCTTGACCATCAAAGGATTTAGAATGTATAAAAGTAAAACCATTATACAAATTACTGCTATAGAGACTTTAACGATTTTCATTCAAAAAATTTATTAGAAGGTCGTAAGCTTTTGGATTGTCAAAAAAATGACCGTATAAAATCAGTTCATTGTTCTTGTTGAGCAACATTGTCTCGTACTTAGATTCTTCTATTGGAATTCCATTGACAATCTGAAATCCCCAAAATTCTTTATCCCAATAAATAGGGCATTCTATATTCACACTTTTGAGCGCCTGATTCAAAAAATAATCAGTTGGTGCAGTAAAAATAAACTTATAATCCACTGATAAATCTTTATTTTTATCCATAAACTCTTTTATTTCACGGAGTCTATTAATACATTTATCACAATCCGCAGAAAAATAATGAATAATGTAATAGTTTTCATTGACATCTCGTTCGTTTTTTACAGGTGTCATCTTTTCGTGAAATTTGATCTGCTTTTTAAAATCTGATTGCATGACTTTCATAACTTGATCAGTGGCAGATTTCTTTGAACAAGAAACATGTAGAAATAAGATTAAAAACAAAAATATCCCTTTCATCTATTTAGAATAAACTTATACAGTAAACCATTAACATCTGCGAGGAAAATTTCAACTTGCTTTTCTTTTTCCCAAGCTACTACAGATGCAAAATTCCTATTCAATAATATTTTCCATTTAGGACTACCTTGCCAATCGAATATATGAAGCTCTTTTCCAATCGATTTTTTTGTTCCCGAATAAATACAGTATATATAATTTTTTGTTGAGTAGCTGTTCACATAGTAATATATAGTATTTTTATTGCTCTCCAAAGTATATCCTGCTCTAGTCTTCTGCACATCAAAATCAGGCTCTCTATATTTTTCACCAACTAAAATTTTATAGAGAGAAGTATCCCTATAAATATCGATTCTTTCAGAATTTTTATAGGGGAGAAAAGCTATTTTTTTATCTTTGTTATATTCCAAATTACTTGCATTAAACAGTGCCTTAACACTTAGTTTACCTACTCCATTTTTATTTTTTATTTGGAATGGTAAATAGCCTATTTTAGATGTAATTTCACTCTTATTGTTCACCGTAAACAGTCGTGAATCGTCTATAAAATAACTCGTACCGATTAAAGTACTATCATTAAATAATCCAAATTCTCTAGTACCTTTGGTGGCTGGTGAGAGAAGGATTTCCTCAAAAGGTAAAAATCTGCTTTTCGAAATTGCACTATTGAGATCAAACTTGATAGCTTTTTGTAAGATTGCATCAAAACCGAATAAAGTATTATCATCAACTAATGTTAGCGAAGTCAGTGAAAGCAATTGGTTTTTGTCACCCCCTCTCTCTATTAAAGAAGCTATTTTCTCATTTGTATTTAGATTGTATGCTGAAATTAAAAGTGAATCACTAAGGTTAGATGCAATTAAAATACTGTCATAGAGCAGCAGTTCCAAAGGATCAGACAATTTAATTCCATGTTGCTCTAATTTTGTTGTATTAATAACATTGAATTCGTTATTTTTTAAAATCGTATAATGCTCTTTGACAGGGCGGTCACATGATAAATTAAAGCTCAGGAAAATCGATAGTAAATATAATGTCTTATTTTTCATATTATAAAAGGTTGCCAAAATAGACTTGGCAACCTCGTTAATTTATCATTTTTTATGGTTGTGGTGTATCGCCAGGCTCATCCACATCAACAGATTTTAGTGCTCTTCCTACATAAATATTACCAGTAGCTGAGGAGTGACAGTCTTTGTTTGGTTCTTTTACACACATATCTACTGATTCTGCAAGGGCATTAACAGTAAGGTCATCAATTGATAACGAATTACTAAGGCCTGTCATCGCATACGCACCTGCAGATATGCCTAATATGGCAAATGCTAGTTGAAATTGCTTTTTCATAATTTAAAAAAGTTAGATTATATAATAAAATTAATAAGTAATTTACAAATTTCCGTCTGGCCATGGTTGTGGTTCATCTACATCTGAGGTTTTTTTACTGTGCCCTATGTAAATTGTACCATTTGTAGATGCACAATCCTTGTTCTGTTGCTTTTCACAATCCTTAACAGTTTCATTAGTGTTTGCAGAAACAGTTAATTCATCAATAGATAATGAATTAAAAGAAAAATAACTTAACATAAAGCTGGAAGCTCCCACAATTAGGCAAATTTTAGTTAATTTTTTCATATATTAAAATTATTCTGTTAAATTGGCTGGCATATTTATACCATATCTCTAAATTAGAAAATAAAATGACTTTATTCAATAAAAAATTTATATTTTTTTCATTTATCTTGTTATTGATTAATTTACATGCAAAATCACAAGAAAATCACAAAATTTTAATCAATAATATTATAAATGCGATGCATAGTTACAAAACCGTGTCTTATGATTATTCAAGAGTGGTTAGACAGCCTTCAGTTGGAATATCGAATGATTTTCAGGGGAATATTTTCTTCTCATTTACCAAGAATTTATTAGGCAGTAAATTTATCTTTGAAAATGATCTTACAAAAGATATATATGACGGTAATACAGCCTGTTTTCTTGACAAAACTACTAAGGAACTAAGCATCAGGGAGAACGATATTAAAGCTCTAATGCAATACGCTTTCCTAAAAAACTCCTATTACACTTTGAGAAATTTTTTTCCAAGAATTATCGAGAGAAAAGATATTAAAATAGTTACTAGAGATACTTCTGTTCTATCCAAAGACTGTTTTGTACTTGAATTTAACATACCCAATACTGTGATCAATAATCTTGGCGAACTACAGTCTGTACCTGAGGAAAACCATTTATATATGATTCTCATCGACAAAAAATTATTTCTGCCGATCGATGTGTTCAGAAAAAATCTATTAAATGACGATTATGTACATTGCAAGTTCAATAATATAATCTTAGACCAAGTAAGAGATAATGCTGAGTTTCGTTATGAATCTTATCTGGGAGAATATCATGAAGTTAAAACTTTTCAGTTTTAGAATTATTCATTATGTCGAAATATACACTCCGTTTCCTAAGCGTTATAACTATTTTATTCTTATTGTTGACTAAAAGTGTATGGGCACAAGGCAGACATCATACATTTATCGCTATAGATTCGGTATCTCTTAAAAAGATAGATTCAGTAGAGATACGATATATAAAAAACAGCAACCTGATATCCTATTCGAAAGGGGCTTTTTCAATACGCCATGATGACAGGTTTTTAGGCAGTCTTTTATTTGACGCAAGCGGCTACTCATCGCTGCTTATGTCAGAAGAGAAAATAAATAACTTGTTGTCTCATAATCTCGACACCTTAGAAATTAAGCTATCTACTAATGGAAAAAGAATTGGGGAAGTTATTGTAAATGCTGTCCAAAATCCGATATCAATGGAATTCGGCAAAATTATTTATGACCTTTCAAAAGATAGATCAAAAAATCTCGCAGAAGCTATATCCAGAATGCCTTTTATTACAGTTGATATAAATAGGAAAGTACTCCTAAACGGTAGCTCAAATTTCTTGGTGCTTGTTGACGATAGACCTTCATTTATTAAAGGCACAAACATATCAGAAATTATCCGCTCCTATCCCAAAGAAAATCTCAAGAGTGTTGAAATCATTACGGATATACCGCCGAAATACAATGACCAAAACTATAGCGGAATTATTAATTTTATTACGAACAAAAATATTGTTGATGGGCATAACACTTCTTTTGAATTAACTTACGGCAGAATACTCTCTTCCTTTTCTGGGGCTTCCACATTAAAATCAGGAAATATTATATTAACTGCTACACTCAATGCTGATAACGACAAATCCCCAAGAGCAGAAGAAAAAAACATCTATGAAAGCAGTATAACAAATTTTATACAAAAAAGCTTCGAAAACAGAAAGATAAATACTTTTGCTCCCGACATAGATCTTACCTACAAGATAGATTCCGCTACTTTATTAACAGCACGTGCCGGCTTTTCACTTTCTAAAGGAAAAAGAGAATCCTTTATTGAAATTAACGAAAAAGAAGAATATTACAGCAAAAGAGAGGAAACAAATCATACACAAAATTATTCTCTTTCCTATTTTAAAAACAAAAGTAAAAATAAACCAACTTTTGACGCCTCTTACCAACATCGTTATTACAAGACAGAACTTGCATTAAATAATGATTTTGACACAAAGGGAATGTCCCGGAATAATTTAATTTTGAATGAAAATACATTTCAATTTGATATCATCCAACCCTTACGTAAAATTAAAATTGATTATGGTGTAAAAGCTAACTTTAGAAAGAATAGAGAAGAGATAATGGATATTCAATCAATGAACTTTGTCCAGAATATTTTCGGTATCTATAATTCTTATGTATATATCAAGGGGAAATTCGGAGCCAGAGCCGGCGGAAGATTAGAACAAACTGTTTCCAAATTTGAAAGGATGAACAATATGGGAAAACAGAATTATTTTAGTTTGCTCCCATTTATATCACTTCAACAGATTTTAAAAAACAAGCAGTCACTGACAGCGACTTATTCCCAAAGAATTCAACGTCCTGCTATTTGGCAACTTACAGCCTTTAACGATAATTACAATCCAAACACTATTTATGTGGGGAACCAGAATTTGGCGCCTGTTAAAATGAATACAATTTCAACGAGATATACCAACCTTTTAAAGGGTAGTTTTATTTCGACGTTTGAGTATACCTTTGCGAATAATACAATCCAAAGGACCGTGACCTTTGTAAATGATACTGTCACTATGTATGGATTTGAAAACCTTGGAAAAACAAGTGAAATTAAAACTCTACTAAATATAAACAGGCCAATATATAAATCATTGTCGGTCAATTTTAACGGAACGATGGCTTATAAAACGCTTGATGGCTATGTTGATGAGTTTATAAAAAATAGTGGATTTCAAGGATTTGTCTCTTCCTATCTAATCTACAGAATCTCTGATAAAGCAAGCACATCAATGAATTTTGGTTATTATAGTCCCGAAATATATTTACAGGGAAAAAGTAACTCTATGAACTATTACGGTTTTGCATATAACAGATCATTATTTAATGATTTGGTCAATATAAATGCGTCTGTCTTAAATCCTTTCAGAAAGTATTCAATCAGAAAATCGAATTATATAAATGGAAATTCTTCTCGGATAGTCGAAAGGCAGATAAACTTCCGATCCTTTCAGATAGGAGCTTCTTTAAATATAAACAGACTCAAAGAGAGGGTTAAAACGGCTTCCAATTCTATTAAGAATGATGACATAAATACCTCTGATAGTAAGCGTCAATAAAATGAGCAAGCAGAACTAGGGCTCTGCCCAACTTCTGCTTGCTCCATTCGCCTCAAATGGAATTTTGAGTATCCTCAGGAAATACTCTTTTAGCTTAAAGATAGTATTTTCGGTACACTGAAGAGTATACCTACATCCATTTTATACAGTAGGTCAGCACACCCGTAAGCTATATATCTAATAGTCTACAGTATAGATAAGTATATCGTTGGCAGTCTGAATAATATGCTGCCATTAAAATTTTTATGAGATGGGATTAAATTTAGCTATAACTGATATAGCTTTTTCCATTCATCTCCTCGAACATGAAAACTTTGAACTCAATTCTTGACAGTAATTCCATCACTTACTTGGTTGAATTACCAAGTTCCAATCCCAAATACAACAAGATCTCTTTTGAGTTCCATTGGAATGGATTGTACTTATCCTACTGACAGGGGGTGTCGAGGTAGCTATTCAGGATTTTCACAGGCTCAGTCGTACTCTTTGCACGGTTGGCTTTGAAATTCTATTTTAAAATTGTGCTACCTATCTGTGTATACTTCTTTTGGTATCCTGTTCACACTCATCGTCATGTAGATTGGCTAGGAGTATACTGCAAAATTTTTTGGTTTCTTCAAATAGAAAATTAAGCAATAATTTGCAATCATGACATCTTCATTTAAGTAAAGTAAAAAGTAGTCCTACAACAAAGACGAATAAAATCACCCAATCCTTTAAAACCATGACTTTAAACCATTAAATATAAACAGGTGATTAAAAAAGAAGATAGAAAATGAAACTTAATTACCCCCTTTTATTGGAAATCATTATTTATTCTGTAAAATCCTAAAACAAATTGCATAAAAAAAGCGACTCTTTTGGAGTCGCTTTTTAGTAGCCCGTAGGGGAATCGAACCCATGTTTCTAGAATGAAAACCTAGCGTCCAAACACCTAAACTAACGTGCTTTTTTATGTTTCGGTGTACATATTTAAAAATGTTATTCTAAAGAGTCAAGAAACATATTATTCAATCAATCTGGTATGACTTATTGCCTTTCTTACCAATTCTGTATTAAACAACGAAGGTGTATTAACCATATCCCCATCAATTAATTTAGCTCCTAAAAACCATATTGGTTTGATGAAGTCTTCTTTTATGATAGGGGCATTCATATAGTCAAAAACGTGAGCCTTTACTTTGTCAAGATCAGTTATAGAAAGTAAATTATGGATAAGATTTGTGAATATTGCAACATATAGAGGTTTGGTCTTTTTTAATTTGGGTTGACCGCCAGCATGACTTTCGCATTAATCTTTCTCCGATTTCTTTCCTTAATCCTTTCCCTAATCTTTCTCTTAGAATGAACTTAATAATTCCCAAGAGGAGTGTTTACGAGTTCCTTTGTTGATAATTTTATTAAATTTTCTAAGCTCCGTTAATAAGTTTTCTATTTTCTTCTTCCTCTGTATCTCTGTCATCCAATCCGGTAATTTATTCCATAGCAACTCATCAATATCTTTTCGGGACATAGTACTATGCTGTGATAACGCTTTTAAAATGAGGTCAAGATAATACTGATTATCAAAGGCTTTATTTGACCATTTCGCCATGTGACTAAATCATACAGACACCATTCAGTTGCATTTTCCCGAGCATCCATATTAATTCGTCACCTCGGTGAATCACTTAGTCCTTCCCCCTCCCTCTTTCATGAAGCCCAAAAACTCTTAGACATATTGCGAAGCCACACGGTCAATAGTGTTTCGCATTTCCCCGGGTGATCAAAACATTTCCCCTCCCCTCTAAATCACATCGACCTAGGTATAAACGCTTTTCGCCATCGTCGAAACCGCTACGCCATAGCACGAAAACATGCTCCTTTGAACACTAATAATAAAACTGGAGACTTCCCAGCTTTCCTAGAATGCGTCAATTCTTCATTATTTGACACTTAACCAAGACTCCTTATTATCGCAGTTTACTTACTGGAAATCTCGTTACCAAGTCATCATTAGTTTATTCTTCACCTGTGGCCTCCTTGATATAATAGCCCCGTTCGCTGGGCTCATCGATAGGCATAATCAAACGGATATTTGTCCAGCTAAGATTCTCTACGCGTTGCGTAGAGAATTGGTCAAATTCAGGGAACACTTGGTAGAACTCCCTCATGTGCCACAAATTGGCTTCTGATAAGATTTTTAAGAGTTATTCTAATGACCGGTAAATGCCCCATGAGAAAGATAAAACAAATATATGTTCACTATTTCACCCATGTTCATGGAACGTGAACATGCGTGAAATAGTGAACAAAAAATAATTAACATAAGGCTTCACTAAAATATTACAGATATTACAATTATCGACTTTCCGCTTATTTCTATCTTAAAACCCAGTTAATATCGAGTATGAAATCAAGTTGCAACAAAAAAGAACAGCTAAAGGAATTGCCTTTAGCTGTTCTTTAATGAAAGATTAGAAATCTTATCGTTAGATCAATTTAAACAAAAAGTATGATCTATTTACTACCTTTTGCTATATAAAGTAATTTTGGTGCATCCTTAATAAATACATCCAATACTCCGTCTGCAATTTTAACTGGCCCCTCAAAGCGAGTTGCGCCCGGAGTTGATGGAATAACAGCTGCCTTTTTAGCGAGCTCTTGAGCTTGTTCAAAATAACCGATACTATTGCTTTTACCCATCTCTAGCTCCTGCAAACCTAGGACAACAGATTCTAAAGCCTCTCCCCATATTGCCATCGCATCTAACCAAGGCCCAGCCTCACGGACAAAACCCTTATCAATTGTTCCTGAACGAATAATATTTGGAGCATTTCTAAATTCTTGAGCATGATTTATTAGACTTTTAATAGCCTGCACACGGTCATCTTTATTACCATACGAAAGGGCATCTCTAAACTGATCTAAAATTAATTTTAATGATGGTGCTTGCACTTGCCAAGGGTGAGTTCCAAATGTTGGGGCTAAGTGCTGGGTATCGAAAAACAGCAATAATGCTTGAGTAGTTTTTGGATTATTTCCAGCTAATTGACGAGCAGCAAATGTCCAAGTACGAGAAGCATCGTAATCTTGATCATTCCAGGCAAAAGCAGCCACTCCCGTTATGGCCACTCTACTAGCAGCTTCCTGATTCATGGGATTGGACAAAATGCCGGCAAGCTGTTTTGATAATCCCGCTTCCCTTCTATCGTATGGCGCTAAAAGAAGTCTTCCTTTAGATTCTGCATAGTCATTTACAGGATAATTATCCCAGAGCAATGTTGGTTTTCCAAAAACCTTAGTCGCTGCTTTTGCATCATTTATAGAAATTGATGGCGGAACGACATCAGTACCTGTCCATTGAACAACGATATCTTGATTTAAATTTTTACGCAATGCGGCTTTATATGGGGTTTCTTTAGCATCATAATACTCGGTAGGAACCATAATTAAATTTGGCGCCTCAGGATCTACTCCCTTGATATAGTTCTGCAATTTATTTAATAAGGAAGATTGTGCCACAGCGGCAGCTTCGGGGCCCGATTTCCCAAAAGTGATCGAGTCTTGATTACAGTTCCATTTTTGATATTCAATATCATCTAATGCCAAATAAAAACTACGCACACCCACGCTCCTTAACGCATTTACCTTGTCTTTTAACAGATCAAAATCTGTTTTACATGAAAAACAAATCGTTGGACCAGGCGATATTGCATAAACAAAGTTGATATGATTATCGGTTGCAATCTTTGCTATACGACCAAGTTCTGATAATGTGTCTGCTGGATAAGGCTCTCTCCATCTATCTCTAGCGTAAGGATCATCTTTTGGCGTATATACGTAGGTATTGGCTTTAACAGAGGATAAAAATAATAAATGTTGCTCGCGCTCTAGCATAGTCCAGGGTTTTCCGTAGAAACCTTCCACAGAACCGCGGATAGGCTGAGCTGGATAATCTTGAATCAATAGTGATGGAAAGAAAGCGCTAGTGATTAACTGTGCGAAGCTTTGTGTGGCATGAAATAGACCATGCGCATCATGCCCCATTAGTGAAATTAAAAATCCTTGATCTTTTTTTCCACTAGAAATTACATAACCTTCTTTGTGATTATCTAAATTTCCTTTGTGGTTGCTAATAAGAGATTTTCCTTCCCCATTTTTACTCTCCCCTAAAATCACTACTGTACCTCGAATTGACTTAGGAATCTTTTGGGTTGTATTTACATTCTTCACTCCTGCCTTGTTCAGCATCTTTACTACTGCAGTTTTAGTATACTCACTAACCTCTGGTAATGCGACTAAAGTAACGGACTGTCCAAGAAGAAAGCTCTCGCCTTGAAGCTCCATAAACACAGGTGAGGGAAATATAGAGGGAAGGCTTGCTACGGTAGTGGTTTCAAAATTCTTTTGCTGGGCATACCCAAATTTTAAACTTCCGCTGAAAATGACTATCCCTAATAAACCGTATATAATTCTTTTATTCATCATTAAATTAAGTTTAATTTGTATGCTAATTAATAGCATAAATTCCAAAAATAATATAATTCACCCATATAACTTCCTTGTATGTGATTTATTACATAATCAAACTCACCGTAAGCGCATCTTAAATTAAAATTGATTAGTATGACAACTATAAAACCATCCTATGTTGTTTATTTTTCTAATCTTTCTTCAATTTCTTTCCCTAATCCTTTCCTTAATCTTCTCCGATTTCTTTCCCTAATTTTGAACTTAATAGTTATAAAATATGGAACTGTTTAGATCTTCGCCTTTCCCTAAGATTATAGTTTGTGCATAATCGAATCATGCCTGAACAAAATATTAATATTCTAATTCGCGATTTGCAAATCGCGAATTCCAGTAATTCCACTGAAACTCATAACAAAATTTTCCTCTATTTCTTTTATTATGCATTCTACTTGATTATTTGTTTTAATAACATCCAAAAGCCCATTGCTTTCTATGTAAAACAATAATTCTTTATCCTATCCTGTTTGAATAGCAATTTTGAAAATCTTTTAATTTTAAAAATTCGTAGATAAATCCAATATTATAATGAGTAAGCTTTTGGATTTTTAATGGTGAAATTAAAAACTTAATAAGTATACCAAATGATAAAGCTAATGATCACAATATATCTGATCGCTCTCTTTATCTTTAATAGTTCACTTTAGATAAACCGTTAATTTTGATCGATTTAATTCTATTTCTTTTTAAAATAAATATAAAAAGTATCAAGTCTATTACTATAAATAGCGTACATATTATATTATACTTTAAATATCTATTTGATAAAACACTTGATTCCGACAATACCTTATCATGAGGTATAGAGGTATGATAATAATAAAAATGACTAAGACTTTCTCTAAAATTTGATAGAATAAAGAACTCTTTGATGGTAAGGCTAATTTTTAAAATAGCAAAGCACCGAATTTTTACAAGGCTCCCAAAAGATCTCTACAGAACTACTTTATTTAAAGGAATTTTTAAGGGAAGATAGTCTACATCTTTATATCCATTAATTACAATATTGTCTTTAATCAATTCTATTCCCTTATACATTTCTAGAAAGAACTCAACACCTTTTTTAGTTTTATCAATTTCCTTTTCAAAAACAATCTCATCTCCTTTTTCTAAAGTCAACTTCGAATACATCCCATCTTCTTTGAAGTTAACCCATAAAGATGCCTTTAGTTGTTGCCCTGTAACATTTATGTCTGTCTTTACCATTCGATAATCAGGATTTAAGTTGATCTCAGTCCCTTTTTCATATGCATACTCTGCAGCTTCCAACAACTTTTTATTATTAGTTGATTGGGCGGATTTGCAAAGATATTGGTGGGCTTTATCCCAAACATATTTTTGCCGCTCAGTCCAATTCAGTGACCTGAACTGTTCTTTATTAAATACACCATAATATCTCAAGTGGCCACCAAAGTAATAAGCATCTTCCTTAGGCAAATTCGGGTGTAATTCATATGTCTTATCGGTTGCAAAATCAAGGTTTATAAACTTAATCTTCTTACCTTCATATCTATCATTCAAAAGTCTATTCAACAGAGTACCTAACCCAAAAAAATCTTCATTAAGGGTAATTAGCATCTCATCTCCATCTTTAAACCAAAACAAAGTTCTATCTATTTTCATAAACTACGGTCTAATTATTAATCCAGTATTGAAGTTGACGGGGTAAGGAATTTTCATACCAGTCAAACGATATTGCCCTGTTGAGTTATAGTGCAAGGTCCTTAAATATTTCTCCATAATATGAGCCTGATTCTTTGGCATTATGGAAGAGAACTTACCATAAGCTCCCGGACCTCACAACAGTCTCCCTATCTGTAATCCCAATATTTCTAACATTACCAGCAACATCCAAACCTTCATATAGCTAGAGAGTTCCCTTTCCTACGACCTTAACGGCAACAGCTTCTATAAGCTACTAAATCCTACTCATTTTAAAACATTTGCCAGATTATTTTCATAGGCGTTCCCAACTGTTTTTTCTATGTCAATATGTAATGAAACATATACTGTTGATTCCTGAATAGTGATAGATGGAAAGACCACACTTTTACATTAGTAATGAATACAACCAAAACATACAGCAGTATCTTGGCAAACAACTTCATTCTAATTCACTCTTAAAAAGCTCATAATTTACAGGCTTTTATAACTATGCGTCATTGATTGAGTAATCATATAATCGTTTTGCTTTTTGCTCTAAAGTTGGCTTATAATCTAAGTTTGCTTCCCAATCCTCTAAAAACTCTTTTGCTAAAAAGACTTCGATTAGATAATAATATTTTCTACCTTCGACCTCCTTAATTCCCTCATCTCCTTCTTCTGCAAAGGAAATTATAATATCAGAATTAGGGTTTCCCCTATCTTCTTGAAAAATGATAGCCTCTTGGTCTATATTTTCGATGTCTTTTGTTAAATCAGTCAATTTCATATTTACTGTTTTTTTTATTTACCCCAAATTGAAAAACCTCCTCTACCACCAAGGTGTAAAGTATTCCAAAAAGAACTACCTATCGTGTGCTGTGATTTTGGAACTAACTGCATCACTCCAGCACCAACATCGTGGTGCCATACCCAATTTGAAATCTTTCTTCCAGTAATTGTACCCGATCTTGTTGTTGGGACTTTGATTCTAGGTTGTTTAATCAAATTAGCAAAATAAGCATCAGATGCAATTGCCTCAGCTAAACTTGTATTATTAGCTTCAAAATGAGAACATGAACTTTACATAATACAGATCGGTTTCTAATTTCATTTCAAAGCCACAAAATAATGAAAACTGACACTTTTCCCTCTTAGCGTCTTTTTAGATAGCTGCCTATTAGTTGTTCTATATCTTCATTTTCATCACTATAATATATATTATCCAAATTATCCAAAGACTCAAAAAGACCATCTGTAGAAAACAATTGTGGAATTTGCTTTTCTAATAGTTTCTTTCTGAAAGTATAATCTGGATCATCCTCAGAATTAACAATGCTCAAAGCTTCTTCTAATAACTCAGCTTTTTTCAAAGCACCAATTGTTTTGAGTGCTTCAATGGTTTCTTTCGCGAATTGCCCGTATCCATTTACAAAATACTGATGAAACCCTCCATTAAAAATCTGATTATGGAACACAACAATTAAATAGCAAAATTGTAATTGAATGGGAAGTCCAATTATATATTCATACCAATTTGTATTAGGTTGATTAAACCACTCTTCTTTAATGCCCTTAACTGCTTCAGCATATTTTTCTTCTATTAACTTGATATTGCTCATAATTATTATTTTATAAAAGCTCGTGGATACATAGTTTTATTCATCTGAATTAATTCTTTCAAAGAGCTATTAGGAATATTTGGATAAACACGTCTTAATTCGAAAATATCTCGTGCAAGTACTTCCCGCGCATTTGAAAAACCAGACATGCTTCTTGATAAGACTCCTGTGCCTTGAGTGTGCCCTAACTTCGGCACCAAAATAGAAGGGGCAGTCATAGGGTCGTAATTCTTTATAAACTTGGCCATCAATGCCTTCTGTCCGGCATGATGGGCGTCCAATCCAGCTTAGACTCCCCTTATTGTGTTATAGGCTCCTACTTCAAAAACTCGATTTCCCCCTTTAGCGGCAATTTTACCTAAAGTTCCTGCAGCCGCTCCCACTATTTTTCCAAAAGGAAGTATGCTCGCGGCTCCAAAAGTAGCTTCCCCCAGGCTCTCCCTGGTTTTCCTTCCCATTATAAAGATACTGGTTATTTTAACATGTTGCAATGGATTTTGTTCTGCCGGACGGATAATAATCCTGCTTCTGCACTACCAGAGCTATTGCACGGCCTTCCTTCCTGATTACCGCAGCGTACATTTCCCAGCTAGTCTGTAAGTTGTAATGATAGCTAGATGTTTCCGAATTGTTCAAGCAGAAATCCATCTTTCGTAGCAATACGGTTGATTACTAGAGCTGCAGTAACAGTCTTGCTATATTCTTTTTCACCTATATAATCGTGTTTTGTGATTATTGTTCCTACTATAGACTTATGATTCAGTTTGTTTCTTATCAGCATCGTAACTATAGACGATAACACGTTGCTGTCTTTAATAGGTTAAATAATTATAGGAAAACGACATACCTGTGCGATCCTTATTCGCAATACCGTTAAGATCATACGTAAATGTCCTCGTTAATCCACCAGGCAGGCTTGAAAGCCTATTACTTTTATTTGCATTGTTATAAAGAGAGGTAATCGAAGCCCCGTTATCGCGTGTCAATGTCTTGATATTACCCATATCGTCATAGACTAATACCTCACTCATAACTGTACCAATACTGATACCACTTTTTAACCTATTCAGGCCAATGTTATTTTAAATATCACACCATCTGTAAAATATATAATAAAATTTTAAATATAAACTTCCTTAATACTTTTAAAGAAAGAAAGCAGATCGTAATATTTATTAAAGAAAAGTACCATTATGACATAAATCCTAATACCGTCTTTTATAAATAGCAGTTTTCAAGCAGAATGACGTTAGATTTACAATAATAACAAGGGGCAATCATCAGCCTTGAACGAGTGACAATTACCCCTTTACATTTGTTTTTATACTACCAAAAAGCACACAAATTGTGTTTTTTGGTAGTATAATCAATTCCTGTTCTCACTCTTTAATAAAAAGAATTTAAGACTAATTCCATCTATTTTATTTTATAGGTACCACTGCCATCAAATTCGCTTTCAGTATTTATTCCTGGCGAAACGATAATAGCTGTATCAAATAAACCTAAATCACTTACTATCGATTTCCAATAATCTACGTTTACTAAATCAGTTGGTGAATCCACCAATTCATCGTAATCAAAATGTGAGGCAAAATCAATAAATAAGTCCTTATTAACAAAAATTACAACACCTGAATCTGTCGAAAATATACTAACATCCTCAACATCTATTTTATCATAATCAACCTTTTTTATTTTATCAATACTAAATACTGTTCCTTCAGGCATATATTCCGCAAAAGGAGTGTCTGTATATGGAAATACTAAACTTCGAATCTCATTAAATATATTATCCTTTTTTAGATTTGGTATCTGGGCTCTAATTTCATTAATGTATAGTGCGTCTATGACGATATACTTAATATTAGAAGCTAACTCAATAGGTTCACCATTCAATGAAATATTTTTCATAACTTTTAAATTTTATTTATACGGGACATATGGCAAGTGGTCTAATCCATATCTTTGTAATAGACCTTCTTCATGATGAAATATTTGAGACGGCGATGCATTAGGATTGGCCTTTATAAAATCTGTCCACTGTTTGTTCCATCCACCAGGAAGACCCGCCCCCATACCTTTGCCATGAACTCCTTTTAAGTGTATTTGTTGACCTATTTGAATAGTGTAATCATCTATATTTGAAATACCTCGTTCTGCAAAACACTTTCTAAATTGCTGGGACAAAACATGATGTTTATGTAATTTCCCTGATGTCAACAGGAGCAGTTCCGCTTCTTTGGCGACAAAATTGCTAACACCTCGAACAGCAGCACCTCCAATTTTCCCAACAGGAAGTATGCTCGCAGCTCCCAAAGTAGCTTACCTCAAGCCCATCTTATACCCATGATATCACTACCACTAAAAGCATAGGTAATACTATTCAATATGTGAGTCGTCGGAAGGAATTGATTCACCTGATCCAAGCCATACATAACCTTATCAGAGATACTCCCGCTACCGTCACCACCGTAATTTCGAGCTGCCGACGGCTTTACACGAGTTACTGTAACTTCATCTATCGCTACAACATCTTCCCCTAACGTATATCTGCCTATGTAATCTGAATTAGCGGATAATGTATCCATCCCTAAGGGATCCATATAGCTTAACAGATTATTTAAAACATATGCATAGGATGACACTTCATAATGATTTTCAGCCATCGAATCCACCACATTCCACCTTCCTATTTCATAATCATAGAATCTTACCCCATAATCATATTGCCTTCTACTAATTTTTTACAGTCTGCCCGATTCTGTGGCAACTCCGAACCGCCTTTCTTAAAGAACTTTACCTGCCCCAAGATAGCAGTTTGTTTGGTTTGCGCAAGCTCTATTTTACGGTTGGTCTATTCATCTATTACAGCAAATGTAGCCTCCGAATTTAGGCCAATAAAGCGGTGTGTACGGAGAGATGATCGACAAGTAAGAACGTGGGGAGGCCGTGACCTCACTCGATGCTGCAAAGAAGATTGCCAAGGCTTTTGGTGCAACACTGGATTATCTCGCTGGGGAGACCAGCGAGATGGCCTTTGACCGTAGGACAGTGGAAAGGTTTCAGGATATTGAAAAGCTCCCCGCAAGCGAAAAGGATCATGTATTTGAACTGCTCGATACACTCCTTGCCAAAAGCAAGATGCATGGGATACTCAAATAAAACAATAAAGCCCAATCCTATGAAAGATTGGGCTTTGTTTAAATTATAACCATAGGTGTTCTAAAGTTCAACTATCAACTCTATTGCAAACACATTTAACTGTATTCCACTATAAAAATTTATATAGTAAAACGATCGCCCAAAGCTATCAAACTCAGTTAGACCATTACTATTTTCAAACCGACCTCGATATAACAGGTCAATTGTCTTAAAATCATCAAGCACACCTTCATCAAAAACAAATGAACAAGTATGCATTACAGAATCAATAAATACTAAGTCAACCAGCTCATAACTGGACTCAGTTTTCATATTGACACGCTTAAAAGTAAGACGACATTCTTTATCTTCTACTTTGTACTCTAATCTAACGCATTCATAGTCATTATGCAGATCCAAATAAGTATCACCCAAGTCCACCTCTGTAATGTTTCTAAATAATTCAGATTGAGGCAAACTGATCTTTCTCTTTACTGTTTCTCTAGCCATTTTCTTACCGCTCTAATTTCTTGTTGGGTCATTGAAACGGCTTCCTTACTCGCTCTAGTTATACTCTTCACCTCTCCATTGACCATATTCTTATTATAAACTTGTTTATGTGGTGTCTCCACTCCTGCGTGCGCTCTGCCCTTTAGATCAAATCTTATTTGCTGTTTTGGCGTTGACAACGTAACAGAATTACGCCCGCCCATTAATGTTCCTGAGATTTTTTCTGCTTGCGCAACCAAAGATGGCTTAGCAGCAACTTTAGCCACATCTTGAACAACATCAGCAACATTGGAACTCTTTGACAAACTTTTAACAATATCTGCCGCAGATGATGTCACTCCTGGCGTCTTAGTTAAAAGCGCACCATTCCCTCCTCCAACAGGCAAAGAAGCCGCTGCATTGACTAATGATAACGCTGTTTCAACATGCTTATTTCCAGAAACATTGGCAAGAGAACCACTCCTCCCATTCTCAGAATAAGTATATTGAATTTCTTGAACTGGCTGATCCGTAATTAAAGATTGTACGTAAGTCGTTGCTGTTACAGCTGCCGAAGTAATTGCGTCCCGAGCGCCCCAATAAAGATTTTCGACAAATGACATTCCATTGCCAAAAGGATCACTTATGTCAAATGGGGGTGGATCTTCCGGCCACATGCCATCGGGATCTATAAACCGGATCGGATTGTTGAACGCATAGTTATACGGGGACAATCTTCGTCCTTTCTCCGCCATCGGATCAATAACATTCCACCTGCCAATTTCAGCATCATAGAACCTCGCGCCGTAATCATACTGGCCTCCAAGCTCGCCCTGGATCTCCTTGCCATTATAAAGATACTTATTATTCCCTCCTGCGACAACTTTTTGCTTGCCAAATGCGTAGTAGTTGTCGCGTTGCGTGACATCTACTGCTGTAGCGGAGCCTCCGCGCTTGAGCGTAGCCCTCACATTGCCCAAATGATCGGTCAGGTTGTAATGGTAGACATAATTTGATCCGCTTTTTAGCGCATAGCCTACTCCATTGTGGATGATGTCAATCTCTGCACCATTGTACTCGATGCCATCGACATAGTCTCGGCTTGTGTTGACCGTGCCAACCGTAGACTTCTTCTGAAGTTTGGTTCCTGTGGCATCATAGAGATAGGTAACACTGGTACCTGTTTTAGTTGCACTCTGTGGAAGGTTCAGGTAGTTATAGCTCAAGATCATACCTGTCCGGTCCTTGGTCGCATTGCCATTTCCATCGTAGGTATAGCTACCCTTAATACCTCCGGTTAGACCGGTCAGCTTATTCCCGTTATAGGTGTATGTAGTAGCAGCTAAAGCGTCACGCTGCAAGGTCTTGATATTCCCCATGCCCAGAGCATCGTAAGTGATCACTTCGGACATACTCGCAGCTCCTGCAGGTGTACTTGTACCGCTCAATAAGCGGTTCAGCTTATCGTATTGATAGCTGAACGTATTGGGAAGTGACGCATCATCACCCCACAGCTGTTGGCTGATATTGCCGTTCCATTGTGGATTAGTGCCGTCCTGATATTTCAGCTGCTGGCTGAACTTCGGTGAACTGCTACTGCTCAACCAGCCTCGCTCATTGTAGCTGAAGGTGGTGCTGTTCAAAAAGGTAGTTTCTGTGCCTGCTTTTCCCACGGACGTGTTCTTCAACTGACCGATTTCATTGTAGCTGTTGGATGCCAGTATCACTTCTGCCTGGGAACCGATCCTTTCTTTTGTCGCCAAAAGTCTGCCGACATGGTCGTATTCGTTTATGGTATGGATCGTGGTAGCTGTTCCTGTCTTCGGTGTGTGCACACGGGTACTGGTTTCCAGCTCACCAACAAAACTGTAGGTATTGGTGACATAGTCCTTGCCTTCAAGATGGTTGTCCGAAGCGGTCTGGATCACCCTGCCATAATCATCATAGTACAGAACCGTCAGCAACGGCAGTGTACCATCAATTTTATACACCTTGGTTCCGGTCTGTAGCGAACGGACTTTTTGGCTCTTTGTGGTGACCGTCGCCGGAAGCGTAGTGGCTCCGGTAAAGCTATAGTCATCGTAATAATTGATGACATGTGGCTTGATTGTAATATTGGGTCCTGCCAAAGGAAAGGCTGTGGCTGTTGCCGGATAATCTGCTCCAACACGGGTTTCCCACAGTGGATCTGGTGCTGCATTGGCCAACCCCTGCACATCGCTTAATGTCGTCTTGACCGTATTGGTATAGAGCCCGGTAGAAGTGATCCGGCCAAAGGCATCGTAACGGTTATAGATCCATTCCTTGCGCGTACGCTGCAGACTGTCCTGACTGAGGACAAGCTGGTCATTTTTGTTGTAGACCAGGTACTCCCAGCCTTTGCCGGGGATCTTTTTATTGGTCAGCCTTCTTCTCTCATCGTACTTATAGGCGTAGATGTATCTTTCAAAATTTGGGTCGGCAGCAAGTTCTGTAAAACTGGTGGCTGTCACCGCTGGTGGAAGTACATAGCGCAGGTCTCCAAAATCGTCGTACACATAATAGGTGTTGAACGCTTTGCTCTCTGTTTCCCAGACGCGCTTGAGCACCACACGGCCTTCAAAATCTTTGTATTCATCGGTTGATCCTGTGCGGGCCGTGGTATTGACGGTATTCTCATCCCTCAGGGTCGTTCGGTAAAGTTTGCCTGCAGCATAATTGACTGTACCGCTAGCGCCATTTGTTCCGACCGTCCAGAGCCTCACAGCATCCAGCCCCGAGGCGGTATTGGTGCCATAATTGGTCTTGACCGTATGTCCCGTTCCTGCTGCAGCAAGGGGCTGCCAGGCTGCACCGGGTGCTCCCTGCTCCTGTACTCGGTTCAGTGGGCTGTTTTCAAAAACGGTTATTGCAAAGGGTTTATCTGTGCGAACAATACCTGCAATGTCTGTTCCCGCGGCTTTATTATAAAAATTAACAACAGCTCCGTTACCGCCTGTTTTATAGGATCCATTACCGCCAATGTCGGCATAGGGTAAATATCTGGTGCTCTCCCGTCCAAATCCGTCGTACTCGATATGCTGAACGATATCCTTGTATGTAGGACTGGCCATCAGCTGAATTTCCTGCATTGGGCGACCTAAGCCGTCTATATATTGGAGGGTCTGGTTTTCGTCTCCGATGGTACGGGCTGAATTTAAGGTCGCCAAAGTAACACCCGCTTTGCGGAATGTTTTGGTCAGGATGTAGTTCTGCCCTGCGGTGGGCTGGCTCACCAGATTTTGAAAACCAACAATGCTGATTGTTACAGTCTTGCCCGATTGGACAGGAATATGAAATCCGTTCTTTAGGGTGATGCTACCAAGCGCCTGGATATTGGTCTGACCGGTATAGGCATTCAATGTGGTGTCTTTGGGCAGTTGCTGTCCCTGTGTGCTTAAACCTAATGCGATTGCTATGAGGGTTAATAACTGTCTTTTCATAACTTCTCTAAATTAGTTGGAACGGTAATGGTAATCCATGGAACTGGTCACATGCTTGAATTGATCAATGACCGCTTTAAGTCGTTGCATGCCGTCATACTCGTAATACTCGGTCACCCCTCTTGCATCGGTCTTGCTGGTCATACCGACCAACGGCTTGTAAGTATACGTATTAACCATGCTGTTTGGCAGATTTGTTCTAGCCAGCAGCTCTTTACTGTTATTGACAATTCCTATCCCTGAAAAATCAAAACCATTGAAGGCGGTTAACGCTTGCGTATAAGTAGCATTTTTGATCACAGCGATCGGATATAGACTTAAATTATCCCACAGGTATGAAGTAAATGTTTTATCAGGATTTAAAAATTCGAGCAGCCTCCCTTTACTATTATATTTGGTGAACGTATAATCAATCTTATAATAGCTGCTATAAGCAGTTAAAATTTGTGGAACATTTGATTTAAAAGAGTAAGTTTTAGATGGAAGATATGTACCTAAAGTATCTTTATATACAGTCTTGGAAGCAGCAATAACATTATTGTCAATCAGGGATATTTTCTCAAGAGGAATACCTTTTAGATTTTTGTTTATCATCCCTATACTTATTGCATCACTATAATTAAAAGGATATTTTGTGAGCTGCTTCTTAACCTTGCCTTGACTTTCAGTTCGTTCTAAAGATGTCAACAGAGAATATGTTGGATCATAGAGATAGGTTTCATTAATTGTCTGGGCAGGAATACCATTTATATATGAAGTTGAAGTTTTGTTATTAAGTACACTTTCTTCTACTTTAAGATCATAAAATCCAATAAAACCACCATCAATTGTCTGCAGAGGCCTAGGGATATAGATTTTGAAAGCTGCGATGTTTTTTATCATATTGGTTTTATAATTGAAAGTATCTTTTTGAACAATTTGATCATTTTGATTGAACTGTGTTACACTTCTAACTGAACCATTTAAAAAATTTTCAAGTGTGGGAAAAAATGGAATATAACGATCGGCACCAGCACCAAGTACACGGCTAGGATCATTCTCAAAAAAATAGTCGGTATGTCCTAATTCACTATTTTCACCAATGTGTTCTATTACTTTACTATATCCAACAATATTTCCCTGAGCAGCATTACTAAAAGGTACAATTGAAGATGTGCTCGAAATCGAATATGTGGCGCTAGGAATATTACTGAAATCAGGAAAAGTATAACCCGGTAAGCTTGAAGCTGTAAAATAGTTCGGAGCGACTATCTGTGTGGTTGAAAATGATGGTCGATACATTAACATTGCCGGAGAATAAGTAAACTTTCTAGTTTGGGCATTTGAACCAATACTATCAACAAGCTTCTGAATACGAACTCCAGCGCCTCCTATCATTGTCTCTTTTACAACAGTTGGTTTAATATATTCTATTCCAGCATAAACAGAAAAGTTAGTATATCCAGGCACTCCAATCCTGATTTTCAAACGATATTTTCCAGGGGATAATGGCCAAAAAGCTCCTGGATAATTCTTTTCAAAATTAAGTTGTGAAGGGGTTGCTGAAAAACTATATATTCCATCTGATCCGTTAAAAGCTTTGACAATTACATATTTATCGCCCTGCAACATTTCTATCCATACACTGAAACTGGTTGACATACCACAAAACATTGGCTTACCTGAATTGTTTGTCACGCGGAAGCTTAGATTCACTGCTCCAGTGGTATTATCTACTTCAAATTCTTGCTCCACATCTTTTCCTGTAGTTCCATAGGTATTGCACGGATCATTATAATCTGGTCCAAAAACTGCAGCGCTTTTTCCCTCATATACCACTCTATTCTCTAGGTAGGAAAAGCTTTGATTAAGCAAATGTGGTTCATAGTGAAATGATGTTTTTCCACCTGTAGGATATTGAATTTTATTCAACATCATATAATCCAATAATTCGGTTTTGGGACGTTTATTTCTACCAAAAAGTACTCCTTCAGTTGTATTTACAGTAGGAATAGTTTCAAAAGCCATCGGATTACCTTCTATTTGCCCCATATTATAAAATCCCCAAAAATCAGTTTCAAATGAATTTTTAGGAGGTAGATCATTGCTATTATAGCTAAACGAATGCTTTGCTCCAGTATTTTCAGTTATACTATTTAATATCAGTCTTTTGTAAAGATAATCTTGATCAGCTGGTGCCGTTCGTCCACGATAGGATTGGTCAAACAAAAAAGATTTAATTACAGTACCTGAAAGATTCTTTATACTAATGGAAGTTATTTTTTTTGGTACAACCTCATTAGCTACCGAAAGAAGGTCTTGTCTTGCAGAAGCATTAATCTCTATACTGCCACCATTAAATAGTACACCTGTAGGTCTAAGTTGCGTAATGCGATTATACGAATATGTAACATCATAATATTTCCTAGAAAGTTGAACTTGTTCTCCAGAGTAGGGTCTTGTAAATTTAAATAATGCAGGATCAGAAGTAGCATAATTTTGTTCACTTAAACTCACTGGAGAATAAATAGTTTCCTTCTCATATTGAAATGTTACTCTATTTTTTAACGGTGACTCAATATATGTTAGATAAAAAGCTGTCGTTTGAGTACCCTGCATGTTTGTTATTAAATTTCTCAAGTCTTTATCACTCTGCCCTAGTCTTCCCGAAGAAGAAAGCGAATATCCTGTTGCTGTCTCTACTTCTTCAAATCCGTAGGTATAGCCATCTAAATCTTTAACAATCCAGCCTCCAGCCATGTTATAAACAATATCAAGATATTTCTTTGGGCTCATTAAAATTGCCTTTGCAGAAGATGTTGTATTTGTAAATCCTTTATAATTAGTACCGAGTTTATCAAATATCATTTTGCCTGAAAAACCAGCAAAATTATAATAGTAAGTATCAGGTTCCCCTTTTCCGGCAGAATTAATGTACTGCCAGTATTTATCGTTAATCTGTGTTTTATCCTTACTATATAGATCAGATTTTAAATCTGATAAATTAATATTATCTAAATAAAAGCTTTTAAATGCATTGTTTGATGGGATAAAATCATCTTCTCCATTCACAGATTTCGCTATGCATCCGCCTAAATTAAGAGTCCAACCCAAACCTAACGAACTGGCTTCCTGGGCTACACGAATACCAGAAGCGTGATATGAAATGCTAATTGGTATTTTTTTCCCATCTAGATCTATTTCATAAATAGGAATATCTATATTGGGAATTCCTGTGTAATGGCCTACTGGAGTATGACCATATAATCCAAGTGACGCTGTATTGGGCGAAACTGGTGTAATCTTAAATCCATCGCTAGTATTTGTTTGCTGGCAGAGCCCCTGGAATGGAAAAAATAGGAAAAGAACACAAACATTGAAAACGGTTAGTAAATTTATTTTCATTTATTTAACAATTTAATAAAGTATAACTTTTATATCCTTTAAAATAATACATGTTTATTTTTATATGTTAATCTATATTAAATGCTATGTATTATTAAAAGTAATCATGTGAATATTCACTTAGGACTTCAGTTGTATGACCTTACGATCTTTTAACTGACAATTTTCATAGAATCATTAAATAAATTTTCATGAAAAAAGGGCTATAGAATCATATGAATAAAAATCATCTGATACACAGCTTCCGGCATTTCTTAAATTAATACAAAGTTAATAGATATGGTTATTCAATACAATTTCAAAAAAATAATTAAATCTTTTCACGCAATGAAGTTATGAGTTTTATCACAATTTTAAAAATATTTCTTTCAAAATTATTAAAATTAGCCCTTTTGTTAAGAATTACAAAATATAGATCCTTGCTATAATTTGAAATACTGAGATTTGGTAAAATAGAAAATTTAGATATAAGTAATTTATACAATAGCTTCCTTATGTATGCATTTTGCCTGAGCACATACTAATCAGAATAAGACATACACTATCCCTAATACTTAAATAAAGCTTTCAGCATAATAATCAACCCCCTAACGATCCTTCCTCCACATATAACCTCCTGCAGATTTCACTCTTCCATTGGCAACATTTGAAATATTGGTATTATGGATACCGGTGATCTTTGCTGCTTCGGCAATGGTAGCATAGCTACGCACCAGTTCGCCATCAAGTGTATATTGAGAAACTCCGCGGACCAGCTTATTCCCCAAAGGATATGGAGTCTCCGGAATATCAAGCTTTTTGGGACCATCGCCCCTGCGCCAGATAAAACCGCCACCAGTGGCTTTGTAACCATTAACACAGCCCATAACCGATCCCAATGGAACACCAACATCCTTTGATGCATCGGTCATACTGGGGAAATAACCGATACGATGACCCTGAAGGTCATACTGGGTAATATCTTTTCTTTTTCCCTGATTGACTTGTTGCTGGATACGCTTCAATTCTTCTTTCGATAGTGATGCTGCATCTCCATAACGCCAGATAAAGCCCTTTAATAACAGGTCATCACGGATCGCCATCGCATTGATCTGCTCGGTCTGCACACCGGCATACTGTGCAGCATCTTTGCTGGAATGAAATGTGGCCTTCCACTCGCCATCTATGGAATACTGACTGAGCGTATAACCTCTGCGCCGCCCTAGGGATAGCCGCTCTCGAGCAGTGTCGATGTAGTCCGCTTCTCCATGACGCCAGACGGAGTCTGCCAGAACAAGCGTTTTGCCATGCACGGCATTTCGGAGAGATTCACGTTTCACACCAATGTGTATTGCTGCCTGGTTGATATTGTAATAAGTCGCGATCTTCTTTCCATCTAGATCATACTGGCTCACGGAAACTCCTTTTGTTGCCCGGATACGTGCGTGGATATGCTTAACGGCTATTTTGTGATTTTTACGTCCTAAACGCCAGATGAAGCCTCCTGCTGTAAGTGCTACTGCTCTAGCTGCTGCACTGATATGCGAAAGGCCAACACCCGTCTGATCAGCCGCATCGGTCAGACTATCATAAGTAGCAACATGGTGGCCCTCCATATCGTACTGATGCACCTTTTTAATGTTCACCTGACGTCCTCGTTCTGAAAATACGGCCTGATTGGCTTCGTTGTGTCCGAAATGCATATCCTTACGTCCTGATCTCATGATATGCTGCTGCAATCCCGAATGATCGGTCTTGAAAAGGTTGCTGGGAATAGGATTGAGCGCATCATAGTCCTTATAAGAGATATAAATCGACCGGTCTGAAAGATCAAATTTTTCTACAAAGCAATAGTAGACTATACGACCGACAGATATGCTATGGGCTACACCACTGATCTGTATGCGTGCGTTCAGATGTCCTCGGGAATCCTGCTTGAACATATTGAAATAAGTCGTAATCTTCTGTTTTTGGATGCGTTCTTCATATCGGTAGAGTCGGCCCACGCTGTTGTACATCTCAAAAGCGAGACGCTTTACCCGACCATAATTCGAAATCATGCCATATTCTTCCAGACCAGGAATATCTTTCCAGATTTCACCATTCATATCCTTAAGGTCCATATTCTGATAAGGAAGCAGTTTTTCTTTTGATTGCATGATCGATAACTAATTTATAATCTAGGGTTGCAGTCTCCTGTAATTTTTCAAAAAAGACCGATTGGCGTATTTTATCAATCGTAATAAAATTTGCCAACAAATATAAAATCTAATTCCAAATATCATGCCTATGATGATTAATTTTTCGTAACACTTTTATGAATGGAAGGGAAGAGATCCATTAATCTTATCATAGGGATTTTCATGTTTGTAATTATCGTAATAAGAACCAAATAATTGACAATTTGGATGAATTGAAAGAGCTAATAAATGGAATATCATAATCGAGAAATGAAATATCCCAAACACTGAGCATAAAAAAAGCGACTCTTTTGGAGTCGCTTTTTAGTAGCCCGTAGGGGAATCGAACCCCTGTTTCTAGAATGAAAATCTAACGTCCTAACCCCTAGACGAACGGGCCTTTTTGTGTTTCGGTGTGCAAATATAGAAAGTATATTTAATTTACCAAAATAAATATGATAAAATTATTTATTTCTCTAAAAATTGTATCTTTAGATACACAACAAACCAAACAACTTATTCATTGATGAACATTCAACCATATAAAAAGTCCATTTGGCTGTCCACCACAATGGCTTTGCTGACTGCAAATCTCTTTGCACAGTCACCATCAAATATTGAAAATAAAATTTCAGTGCGCTGGGAAGTTCCGACAGGAAAAAGCCTAAAAAAGAATCCAACCTCTAAATTGATCATACAAAATAATGACAGCCAGCAACTGGCGCTCAAAGATTGGTCGCTATGGTTTAATTTTATCCGTGGAATAGATGCCAAATCTATTGACTCCCGATTTAAATTATCTCATCGTAATGGAGATCTTTTCCAGATCGAGTTTGCGAAAAGCAACCTCACCTTAAAACCGAAAGATACCATCGAGATCAATTTCACGACACTAGGTGGCTTGATTAATTATACGGATGGTCCTATTGGTCTTTACATTAGCTATGACGACAAAGGTACTTATGCGGACATCAAAAAATATGATGCACAAAAAAACACATTTACACAGGAACAACAAAGAACTTACTTAGAACAGAAGTTTGCCAGTAATGCACTCCTTGCAAAAGGTAAACAACAAGATATCTTACCCTTACCTGCAAAAATTACTGTTGACAGAACAAAATCTTTCAAACTAACCAATACGATTTCCATCAGTAATGATCCCGAATTTAATAATGAAACCGCATTATTCATTCAATTCCTGCAAGAACAAACGGCTGTAAAAGGTCAAAAGTCTCCAAACAGAGAAGCACAAATTAAAATCGTCAAGGAAACAGGATTTGCTGATGAAGCTTATGCTTTGAACATCGATAGCAAAGGAATTGAGATTAAAGCAAGTACTGCAACAGGAGTTTTCTACGGCTTGCAATCCTTAAAATCTTTACTTCCTGCTGTAGATTGGAACAGCAAGAACAAAACATTAAATTTCCCGTATGCCCAGGTAAAAGATCAACCTCGTTTCCCATACCGTGGTTTTATGTTGGACATCGCCCGTAATTTCCATAGCAAAGCGGAGGTACTCCGTATCCTGGATGCGATGGCCCAATACAAACTCAATAAATTTCACTTTCATTTTATCGATGATGAAGGCTGGCGTTTAGAAATACCGGGACTACCTGAATTGACTGAGATAGGGAGTGTACGATCTGCCAACTATAAAGACGGAAATGCGATACAACCTGCCTATGGATCGGGCGCTGCAACTAAAGAGAAACAATACCTCAGCACGCAAGACTATATGGATATTTTGAAATATGCGGCCGCTAGACATATTGATGTGATTCCTGAAATTGAAACTCCAGGTCATGCACGTGCTGCGATAAAATCAATGGAAGCGCGATACCATAAACTAAAGAAAGCTGGAGATGTAAAAGCTGCTGAAGAATATGTGTTACATGACCCAGAAGACAAGTCGATTTATAACTCAGCACAGAACTGGAATGACAATGTATTAAATCCGGCCTTACCTTCGTCATACCATTTTTTAAGTAAAGTCATCGATGAGATAAAAAAAATGCATGATCAAGCAGGTGTACCTTTAAAAGTGATCGATCTAGGTGGTGATGAAACTCCTGCTGGTGCATGGGAAAAGTCTCCGAAAATCGAGGCTTTTATGAAAGAAAATAATATCTCTTCTGTACATGATGTGTGGCCATATTACATCAACCGTATTAATGAATTGTGCCACTCCAAAGGTTTGATTATGTCGGGCTGGGAAGAAATGGGGATGAAAAATTTCGGAAAAGGAATGGACGTAAACCCTGCACTTGCAGATCATAGTATCAACTTAAATGTTTGGAACAATCTGATTGGTGGTGGACAGGAAGATTTGGCTTATCGCTTGGCAAATGCGGGCTACAAAGTAGTCTTTACTTCTGCTTATAACAACTATATGGATATGACCTGGGATCATAACTTTGCTGAACCTGGACACAGCTGGGTAGGCTTGGTTGACATCAATAAAACATACTCTTTTGCTCCGGAAAATTACTACATCAACCTTGCTAAAGACAATTCAGGAAATGATTTACCAAAAGATTTTGCAAAAAACAAAGTGCATCTGACTGAAAAAGGTAAAGCAAATTTCTTAGGTGTTAAGGCAGCACTTTGGTCTGAAAAAATCAATAACGATATCCGTCTTGAAGAAATGATCTTTCCGCGATTATTGGCTGTTGCTGATCGTGGATGGGCTCCGGAACAAAGCTGGGAGAATGGCGAAAACTTTGACATTGAGACTTATCAAAAAGGTTATGCTTCCTTTATGCAGAAGTTAGGTAACGATGAATTGAAGAAATTGGACAAATTAAATAAGGGCTATCATTACCGAATTCCTGCTGTTGGAGTTAAACTTGAAAATGGAAAATTGGTGGCAAATACCGATTACCCCGGTTTCAAAATTTATTATACAGAAGATAATACAGAGCCGACTTTAAAATCAAAAGAATACAAAGGTGCGATTCCTCTTAACAATAAATCAACCTACAAGTTCAGAACAATCACACAAAACGGTGGTCTGGGTATTGTATCCACCTACTAAGGTAGAGTTGATCTGATGCAAAACCCGGCATTAAGATGGAGGTCATTTACGCAGGATAATGCCAAACACAACTCTAAATTGCTAAAGGTAAAAACAAACAAAGAGACCAGAAAGATAAAAAATTCTGGTCTCTTTATTTTGAAAGGAATAACTTCAAAATGCTTATCCAATTTTATTCCGTTTTCATCAGGCAACATCTGATATATTCATCGATATTAACCTCATATAAAGCGATATCCTTATTTTTTATCGACAGAGTATTTACCTGGACCGATAAATAAGAGTCCTAAAAATACACAGCATAATTCTATCGCATGGGATGCCCCTTTAATTCCATCTCCTTTGCCAAGATGAACAAGCGCAGCTACAACCATAGTAAATGCGAGAAAAAGTAAAGTCGGTCTTGTCCAAAGTCCTATCAATAGAAATAATCCACCGACTCCTTCAGCAATAGCTGCCATAAATCCCCAGAAAACGGGTAAAAAATGGATGCCTAAAACTCCCATGGAACCGCCCAACTTGGTCCATGTCTCCACTCCACCCATCATCTTTGGAAATCCATGAACAATCATCATCACGCCCAGTCCAACACGCATGATCAATAAACCGAAATCTTTGTATTTTCCTAAAGTTTGAAATATGGCCATAGTATTTAATCGATATATGTTAATGAAACCTTGTTTTTTGTTGTCTTTAATTTGACCTTCTTCCCAAAAACTAATGCATGATTGTCATCAATATGACCTGCAGGATAAGCAAATGCAATAGGGAAATGTGCTTCCCTTACTTTGTCCATCACAATTTCAGATACAGATTGTCCAAATGAGGGATCAGCATCTTTCATCCCAGAAAAACCGCCTACGATCAAACCCTTCAATTTTTTAAATTTACCAGCACGCTTCAGCGCCCATAACATCCGATCTACACTATAGAAAGTCTCCCCTACATCTTCAATAAATAAGATCTTATCATCGTAATTGACATCTGACTCAGATGCTAAAACCGATAACAGAATCGCCAAGTTTCCTCCAATAAGGATACCTTCAGCCTCTCCTGCTCGATTAGGGAATTCTTCTTGCTGATATGAATAGTCGACCGCATCTCCAAAAAGTGCAGCTTTCAGTGTTTCCAAAGAAGCGGCAGTACCAGCCTCAAAGGATTTGGGCATCTGTCCATGAATGGTCGGAATAGAAAATTGACCTTGGATATGACTGTGAAGTACCGTGATATCACTAAACCCAACAATCCATTTGGGCTGTTTTTTAAACCTCGAAAAGTCAAGCCGATCGATAATGCGCACACTACCATATCCACCGCGTGCTGCAAAAACAGCTTTGATCGATTGATCATCTAAAGCCCATTGCAGATCTTCAGCTCTTTGACGGTCATCTCCAGCAAATTGATGGTACGCCGCGGTGACAGTCTTGCCCAGAAGCACCTCCAGACCCCAAGATTCTAATATTTTAACAGCTACATCTATATTTCCTCGAATAAAACTTGCAGGACAGACAATTGCGACTTTATCGCCTGCTTTAAGAAATTCAGGTATTTTCGTCATAATCTTTATTTTAATACCGCAAATTGAATTATCTTTGTCAAAGAAACAAACATTTGCTTTGTTTTTTTATTTCGCTAACAATTAATTTACTGTATAGCATTGAGTAATATATCCAAAAAACGTTACACCATTACATCTGCATTGCCTTATGCTAATGGTCCTTTGCATATTGGCCATTTGGCCGGCGCATATATCCCTGGCGACATTTTCGTGCGTTATTTACGCCTAAACGATAAAGACGTCGTCTATGTCTGTGGTTCTGATGAACATGGAGCTGCCATTACCATACGTGCAAAAAAAGAAGGTATCACGCCACAAGAAATCATTGATAAATACAATACTCAGATCAAAGAAAGCTTTGAGGAATTTGGTATTTCGTTCGATATCTATCACCGCACTTCCGAACCTATCCACCATGCGTTGTCTCAAGAGTTCTTTTTGAATTTATATGAAAAAGGGGAATTCATCGAGAAGTTCTCAGAGCAATATTATGATGAAGATTTTAATCAATTTTTAGCAGATCGCTATATCGTAGGTACATGTCCAAACTGTAAGTCCGAAGGGGCATATGGGGATCAGTGTGAGAAATGTGGTACTTCATTAAGTCCGACAGATTTGATAAACCCGATATCGACATTGAGCGGGAAAACACCGGTATTAAGAAAAACGAAACACTGGTATCTGCCACTAGATAAATACCAACCCTGGTTAGAAAAATGGTTGATAGAAGGTAAAAAAGATGTTTTAAAATCAAATGTTTTTGGACAGTGTCAATCTTGGTTGAAATCAGGATTGCAACCCCGTTCTATGACACGTGACTTGGACTGGGGAGTAGATGTCCCACTGAAAGAAGCAGCAGGCAAAAAACTATATGTATGGTTAGATGCTCCTATTGGCTACATCTCAGCGACAAAACAATGGGCTATAGATAACGGTAAAAACTGGGAAGATTATTGGAAAAAACAAGAAAATCCAGAAGATGACTCTTGCTTGATCCATTTTATTGGAAAAGACAATATCGTATTCCACTGTATTATCTTTCCTGCGATCTTACATGCTCATGGGGAGTATATTCTTCCAGACAATGTACCAGCAAACGAATTCTTAAATCTGGAAGGTGATAAATTATCGACTTCTCGTAATCATGCGGTATGGCTGCACGAGTATTTAGAAGAATTTCCTGGAAAGCAAGATGAATTACGCTATGTATTGACTTCTATTCTTCCAGAGACATCTGATAGTGAATTTACATGGAAAGATTTCCAAGCGCGGGTGAACAATGAACTGGTTGCCATCTTTGGTAACTTTGTCAACCGTGTCATGGTGCTATCGCATAAATATTTTGACGGCAAAGTATTAAGTGGATCTCCTTTAAATGAAGTGGATCAAAATGTTTTTGCGGAATTGGCAAAATTCCCGGATGCAATCACAGGTTCAATCCAACAATATCGTTTCCGTGAAGCATTAGCACAATTTATGAATGTGGCTCGTCTAGGAAATAAATATCTGGCAGATGAGGAACCGTGGAAAGTCATCAAGAATGATGAAGAGCGTGTAAAAACAGTATTAAATGTAGCGACTCAGATCGTTGCCAATTTAGCTGTCTTGGCGCAACCGTTTCTTCCTAAAACAGCGACTAAGCTTTTTGAGATGCTTGATTTTTCTCAGGTGAATTGGGCTGATGCAGGTAGGGCTGATTTGATTGCCGATGGGCATCAACTGAGTGAAGTACAATTATTGTTTGAAAAAATAACTGACGAGCAAGTCGAATTTCAATTAAACAAATTGGCTGAAGCTAAAATCGCAAATGCAGCTGCAAATGTCAAAACAGAACCAGCTAAAGCAAATATTGCTTTTGAGGACTTTACAAAACTTGATATTCGTGTGGGTACGATCTTGGAAGCAGAGAAAGTAGCCAAAACGAAAAAGTTATTGAAAATAAAAATAGATACAGGTATAGATCAACGTACAGTAGTATCTGGAATCGCAGAATTCTTCTCTCCAGAAGATATCATCGGTAAACAGGTATCGATACTGGTTAATCTTGAACCTCGAGACATCAAAGGAATCACTTCACAAGGGATGATCTTAATGGCAGAGGATGCAGATGGTCGTTTGGATTTTGTCAATCCAACATCATTCATAAAACCGGGTAGTACGATAAGATAAAAAACAAAGAAGGGAACGTCAACGTTCCCTTCTTTGTCTAAAATAAAATTGCTTTTAGCTTTTTATTAAAATCTTTCTCTTCCATCCAATCGTAAACAGAGGATTTCAATTTGGCAATCACTGCTGCTTTCGGCTCTGCTACCACTTTCTTTTTTTTAGTCAGGACCTTGGAAACAGGGGTATTGTTGAGCTCCACCTTGGTGGCAAACATATTCACATTCATACTTGGTATAGAAACCCCCAAAATCATACCTGGTAGACCATGGATGAGTTCTGGACCTGTCGGAACCGGAATCTGATTAGCGAAGAATGCAACAACATAGATGGAGTCCTGTATAATCCCATTAGCTCTACGGCAGTCATATCCTGCAATATTGCGATACTCATCCGTATACTTCCATTTGACATGAGGTAAAGAATCTTTCATCAATAATTCCTCATCTCCGAAAGGCAACAGCTTCAAGTAGCTATTCTCTTTAAAGTTGATATAAGTTTTAGAATCACTAACAAAGGGACTATACCAAGAGACATTTCGATAATTTGGTGGGTAATCCTCCTGAATAGTTTCAAAAACGGTCTCATCATCAAAGAACTTCAAACTATGGTGCGTAATCATCTCCACAGGTCCTGATTTGACCGCCTGCTCTACACTGATCTTATCCCAAGTACCCAAATCTGGTTTATTCAAAAAATTGCGCTTCAGGTAGTTTTGTAAATGAAACTTCCGCTCATAAGTAACCGTTCCACTGCTCGGAAAAAAAGCATACTGTGCAGATGCACCTGATATAAAACCTACTAATAACAGCAATACTACAAAATATTTTTTCATCTTATTTTCCTCCTTTCATGCTTGTAAAATTATAAATCACCTTTAACATGCCATAGCGATGCAATACTTCATTGCTAGACTGAATAAAGGATGTTCCACTTTGGTAACGATTGATACCGCTATTCTTATTCAAAATATCGTTGACAAAAAGTTGTGCTTCTAATGATTTATCTTTAAAGAACTTTTTAGAGATATAACCATTCATATTCACGATATTGATCGATTGCAATGTCTGAGTAGAACTCTGGTACCTCTGATTAACATTCACCGATATTTTAAAATCTTTTGGTAAATAATAAGTGAAGTTTCCATAAGTATTCATGGTAAAAGTTGTTCTACTTAACTCCGGCTGTAAAGAAGAGTTTAATTTTTCAACCCCCGGACTAACGTTTAAATAAAAATCCAACTTATTGGCTTTGTAGCGGCTTAATCCGATATCAGGGGATAAACTCCAATTTTCATTTTGATTTAAACGAGGTTCTCCTTTTTCTAAAGATAGATAACTATATTGACTGCTATATTCGGCATTAGCCCCCAAATTCAAATTGAGTCCCCATTTTTTTTGGACTACAAATCGATATCCAGATTGTCCATATATGCGCCAGTTAGTCTTATCAATGTTGACATATTGAATATCTTGGCGACCATCATCATAATATCTCACTTTACTAGAAATCGTATTATTTCCCTGAGTTGCGTTCATGTAGGCATAGACACTTTGATCCTTCAGCTGTTTATAAGAATTAAAACTTAAGCTATAGTTATTACTAAAGCCGGCTTTTAAATCGAAATTGTCCAAATATTCTACCAATTGCTGCACATTTTGCTTTAATGGCTCAATTTGAGTTAATGAAGGTTGTATAGATCTTCCTGAATACCTTAAATTGATACTTTTACTTTTAGTGATCTTATAATTAGCAGATAAGCTTGGGCGAATTGACGTCTGATTACGTTGAAGAACGGTTCCCAAATTATTATAATGACGCTTCACATCTTCGAGATCCAATTGATTACTCAAATTGACAGTCAATTTATTGTCTTTATAATTCAGGGAAGTATTTAATCCATTTTTGATACTTGTAAAATCAAAATCATTGAGGATACGTTCATCCAATACCGTGTACTCACCAGTGATCGGATCCTGATCAAAAGATTGGTTTAGGGTCTCCGATCTATTGTTTAAAAAAGAATAGCCCATTGCTGCAGTCAATCTTTTGGATATAGGTTCCATAAAAGTCAATGATGCCCCTAAGGTGTTATTCTTATATTTATCTAGCTTGTACTGATCAATGGTATCGGTCCGATTATCTCTTAAAAAGGAAGTACTTGAATAATAATTTGTTCTTCGGTTATTTTGATCGGTATTGGTATTTATCGCTAATGTCAACGATCTTCTTTCTTTCTTAAATCGACGAGTAAGTAATAGATTCAAATTAAATTTCTCTTGATCCGTTTTCGCATTATCTATCGTATTTGTTGTTGTAATCCCTAACCCTTCCAAAGTTTTTTGGTCTGCAAATGTTTCGGAAAAGTCATCACGTTGTGACTTATTGAAACCCATCTTCAGAGTCATATCAGTCAATGAATCTAATTTATAATCATAACGTAGGTTAGCAGCATTTACACGACTTTCATTATCAGAACTCGTTTTTGAATTGTCAATACGCGCTTGATCAGGAAGATTATTTTGTGCAGAATAAGTACTTGTATTCGTGACATTAAGTTGATTGCGTTTGTAGTTAACATTGATCTTATGCTTATCATTGGCTGTTTTATCGGAATAACTAGCTCCAAAATTAAGTGCCTTTGGTACTCCACCGCCATAATAATTACCATCAAATCCACCATCTGAACCATCATCATTGGACGTAATCATAATACCACCACCATCCATAACTTCCATATTACCAGATCCACCCACACCATATTTCTGTCCATCTTCAAAGCCCAGTCCAACCATGCCATCATTAGCTGCAATACCGTACACAGCGATCTTTTGATTGCCATTAAATTTATTCGCCATCACTTTACCTCCATAATACTTGTCGGTACCTCCTCCGACAACAGCTTGTCCAAACATGCCCTTTTTGCTATCTGCCTTTAGCTTAATATCAATAGTCTGTGTTCGTTCACCATCATCGACACCTGTACGATCAGTTAAATCAGATTTCTTTTCATATACCTGTACTTTACTGACCATATCCGATCGGATATTCTTCGTGATGAGTGTTGGATCATCACCAAAAAACTCTTCGCCATCCAATAAGACTTTTTTTACTTCTTTTCCATTTGCCGTAATTTTCCCATTTGCATCAATGGTCATACCAGGAAGGACCTTTAAAAGGTCTTCCACTTTTGCATCTTTCTCTACTTTGAAGCTACCCGCATCATATTCAACCGTATCTCCTTTAATAACAACAGGAATTCGACCGGTTACTTGTGCTTCCTCTAACAGTAAAGCCGCTTTTGACAATTTAATAGATCCAAAAGATATAGGTTCTTCACCTACTAGGATGTCCTTTACAAAATCAACATATTGAGGAAAAGATACAATGAACCTGTATGATCCAGTATCTATTTTTGGAAAACTAAAATCTCCGCTTTCATTTGTTCTTACGAACTTAACAAGTACAGAATCTTTAGCATTTAATAAGACAACAGCAGCTTTTCCGAGTTTTCCACCATCCTTAGAATCAACAATCTCTCCCGATATTTTTGTTTGCGCTTGCGCTGAATTGGTCATCATAAACGAGCATATCAGTAATATGCTCCAATAGAATTTGGCCATTAGGTTAGGTTTATAATAATTAAAAACTAAAGATATAGTTTTAATACGATTAACTCGTATGGTTTTTGTTAAATTTTCGTTAAAAATAAAAAAGGTCGAATTAGTTGACTAATTCGACCTTTTTTATCATATGTTTTATTTAACTAATGGTCTTCAGTTGTATCTAGATTTAATTGTTTTTCTTTATTAATTAAACTAGCAACACTCGTATCGTTTAGTATTTGTAACATCGCATTGCGGACTTCAACAAAAGTATCCCGTATACCACAAGCATGTTCTGTTGTACATTCATCACATGAGCGATAAAAATTGAGACTTACACAAGGCAATAAAGCAATAGGACCGTCAATCAGACGCATCACTTGGGATAAATAGACATCCTCAGGTGCTTTATTCAGACTATATCCACCCCCTGCACCCTTCTTGCTATATAAAATTCCTGCATTACGCATTTCTAACAATATCTGCTCTAAAAATTTCTTCGGGATATTTTCTTCCTCTGCAATTTTTACAATCTGCATCGGATCCTTACCGTAGTTCCTACCTAAAACCATTAAGGCTTTAATGGCATATTTTGTCTTTTTAGAAAGCATATTATTTATTCAATTTTATCTACAAACTTAGATAAAATTGTTTTATTTACAATCTTAATTAAATTGCTAATAAAACAATTTTATCCCCCCACTCCTCTTGTATCCGTAAATTTATATAGAGGAAACCTAACAATTTCTACCTGTAATATAGCATTTAATAGTGATACTACTGCCCGAGCACTTCTACTATAGGTGTTCCGATACTTCCATTGGGCTCCATGACATGTAATAGTGCCGCCAATGTAGGTGCAATATCAGTTACGTTAACTGATTTATTAGATACGCCATGTTTGATGCCCCAACCCATAAATACTAAAGGTATATGAGAATCAAAGCTTGACCAAGTGCCATGTGTAGTACCTGTAGAACGTGGCGTGCCATCATACCATTGTGGTTCAACCACAATCTGAATAACCCCACTCCGTTTTATATTGTATCCATTTATAGCTTTTTCACGAATGGCTAGTGGTGCCTGCAATGCATCTCCTTTTGACATGTCAAATACAAATGCAACACCATCTTGTTTCTTTAAGTACTTAATGATATCTGTTTTGATCGCTTCTTCATCAAGTTTTAAAGTTTCAATTTTTTCATTGTCCAAATGAACTTGGTAATTCATTAAACTTTTAACCAATTTTTCTTGACCAAATTTAGCTTTCAGATTATCATTCAATGCCGTAATTATTTGTCTGCTTGGGAAATATCCACCATTTCCCTTCATATCCATAAAATAACGTGAATTATAAGATGCAGCATGATCCGCTGTTAAGAAGAACGTATAATTGCCCGCACCAACTGTCTTATCCAAATAATTGAAAAGATCAGCCAACTCATGATCCAGTTTTAAATAAATATCTTCAATCTCGACAGAAGAAAGCGAATAGCGGTGCCCCACGTAATCAGTAGCAGATAAGCTGACACAAAGAAAATCTGTGTTCTTGGTAGGATTATTACCCAATTTTTCATGTTCAATCGCTGCTTTAGCTAAATCTAAAGTCAACGTATTGCCCATAGGCGTCGTTTTGATCAATTCATAACCTTCAGTCTCCATCAATTTGGATGTCGCCCTTGGTAATGTTGGACTTGCTTCACCAGCAAATTTTCCTTCATAAATATTATCATCTGCAATACTTGAAGTATAGGTTGATAACGGATAAGAAGGTTTCCAATCTTGTTTTAAATATTTTTCAGCTAGTTTTTTCTTATTAAAATCTTCTACCCACTTTGGCAATTTGTCCATGTAAAAATTACTGGTAATCCAATTACCAGATTTGGACTCAAACCAATAAGCAGCGTCAGCAAAATGACCTGCAGGCAAGATACCACCACGATCTTTGATCGCAATTCCAATCACTTTAGATTGAAAATTGGTTGCTAATTTCAATTGATCAGTGATTGTAGAAGCAAGAAGATTACGAGGCGATTGTTTTCCTTCGGCCTCCATAGTACCAACACCAATGACATTGTCATCTTGAGTACAATACATCGGTTTGCCCGTCTGCTCCATAATCCAATCATTACCAGCGATACCGTGAATAGCCGGTACTGACCCCGTGTAGACCGAACTATGCCCAATTGCAGTGTAAGTAGGAATATAGTTAATCAATGTGTTCTCACAAGAAAATCCTTCATTCAACAATCTTTTGAAACCACCTTCGCCGTAACGTTCAGCAAATCGATACAAATAATCCCAACGCATTTGGTCAACCATAAGACCAACGACTAATTTAGGACGTTCTGGCGACTGTGCAAAGGTTGTCAGACTACTCAACCCTACGCACATCATTACTAACATTTTTTTAATCATGTCTTTCTGTTCTGTTTAGGCTATAAATGTAAAATTAATTTGTTAAATGTGTCTCTAAATATTGCCCTGTATAAGAATCTTTACACTTCACCAAGTCTTCTGGTAGTCCTGCAAAAACTAATTTACCTCCTTTATCACCACCTTCGGGTCCGATATCAATAACCCAATCTGCGGATTTAATCATATCCATATTATGCTCTATGACCAAGATGCTATTACCCAGATTAATCAATGCCTCAAATGATTTCAATAATTTTTTGATATCATGGAAATGAAGACCAGTTGTTGGCTCATCGAAAATAAATAATGTCTTTTTACTATTATTTCCTTTTATCAAAAACGACGCTAATTTGATTCGCTGTGCCTCTCCTCCGGATAACGTACTGGAAGATTGTCCCAATTTCACATAGCCAAGACCAACATCTTGTAGGGGTTGTAATTTGGATAAAATCTTAGGCTGATCGGAGAAGAATACAATAGCCTCATCCACACTTAAAGCTAAAATATCCGAAACAGATTTACTTTTATATTGAACATCAAGTACATGTTGTTTAAAACGTTTTCCATCACAAGCCTCACATGGCAATACAATGTCTGCCATAAACTGCATCTCGATCTTCACCTCTCCTTCGCCTTGACATACATCGCAACGACCACCTTCTACATTAAATGAAAATGCCGCAGGCTTCAAGCCCTCAGCTTTAGCTGCTGGTAAATTTGAATATAGCGCTCTGACTTCATCCCATGCCTTGACATAGGTAACCGGATTGGATCTGGAGGAACGACCGATGGGGTTTTGATCGACCATTTCAATTTGCTCTACCTGATCGATATCTCCTTCAATCCCATCATAGACACCGGTTTGCTCTCCCGAATAATTGCCGATCGCTTTCTGTAGCGCCGGATACAAGATTCTTTTTACTAAAGATGTCTTTCCAGAACCCGAAACGCCAGTAACGACTGTAAAATTGTTCAATGGAAAAGTAACATCGATGCCTTGCAGATTATTTTCATGTGCCCCTTTAACGATAATAGCATTATTCCAAGGCCTTCTTTTTGCAGGAATAATGATACTTTCTTGACCGCTGAGATACTTTCCTGTTAAACTTCTTTTATCTTTAAGGATCTCGTTATAATGCCCTGCAAAAACCAATTCTCCACCATTCACTCCTGCTTCCGGACCGATATCAATCAAATAATCGGCGGCTTCCATCATTTCTTGCTCATGCTCTACCACAATCACGGTATTTCCAATGTCACGTAGCGATTTCAATACCCCTATAAGCCTTTGCGTATCGCGTGGATGTAAACCAATACTTGGCTCATCCAATACATAGATCGAGCCGACTAATGAACTTCCTAAAGAAGTGGCTAAGTTGATCCGTTGAGATTCACCCCCAGAAAGGGAATTAGAAAGACGGTTGAGCGTTAGATAACTCAGACCTACATCACATAAAAACTGTAATCGGCTTTCAATTTCTGATAATAATCGTTTAGCAATCAAAAGGTCATTTCCTTTAAGCTCTAATCTTTGAAAGAATTCCAAAGCTTTATCCAAGGGCATCAAAACGATATCCGTAATGGACTGATCGCCAACTTTAACATAAGTAGCATCATGACGGAGACGTGAACCATGGCACTCGGGACAGTCTGTCTTACCACGATAGCGTGATAACATGACGCGATATTGTATTTTATAGGTCTGCTCTTCGAGTTCCTTGAAAAATTGATTTAAACCCGCAAAATATTTATTTCCTGTCCAAAGAATTTTCTTTTGTGCTGCTGTTAAATCGGAATAGGAACGATGGATCGGGAAATCAAATTTTAAAGAAACTTTGATCAATGCTTGTAACCATTCTCCCATCTTCTCACCTCTCCAAGGTGCGATCGCTCCATCGTATACGGATCGGCTTTTGTCCGGGATAACCAGATCTGGATCAATACCAATGACCTTACCATAACCTTCACAACGACGGCATGCTCCATATGGATTATTGAAACTAAAGAAATTGGCTGTTGGTTCTTCAAATAAAATACCATCCAATTCAAACCGATCGGAAAAATGATGCAATTCACCCTCGACATCAATTGAACAATTACCTTTTCCTTCAAATAAAGCTGTCTGTATGGAATCTGAAAGACGGTTTAACGTATCATCATCCGATTCGATGCGAACACGGTCTGTAACAATCTCGATCTCCCCTTCTTTAATCCCTTTATTTTCGACCTTTTTATTATCGATAACACTTTCTATTTTCTGCAATTCGCCTTGATACTTGATCCTCACAAAACCTTTTTGCAATAATAAAGAGAGCTCTTCTTTCAATTTGCGATCATTGCTTGGTATTAAGGGTGCATAAATTGTAATGGAGGTACCCTCTTCTAATGAAGTAGCAAAATCAACAATACTCGAAACCGTATCTTTGGTCACCAGTTCTCCAGATACTGGAGAATAGGTTTTCCCGATACGTGCATATAATAGTTTCAGATAATCGTAAATCTCTGTCGAGGTACCTACGGTAGAACGTGGATTGCTGGTAATCACCCGTTGTTCGATTGCAATCGCTGGAGCAATACCCTTGATGTAGTCTACCTCAGGTTTGTTCATCCTTCCCATAAACTGTCGGGCATAAGAAGATAAACTCTCAACATAACGACGCTGTCCCTCGGCATACAAAGTATCAAAAGCTAAAGAAGATTTTCCCGAGCCTGACATACCTGTTATAACAACCAGCTTATTTTTTGGGATATCGACATCAATATTCTTTAAATTATTGACTTTTGCCCCTTTTATTTGAATATAATTTTTCGGACTATTATCCTGTGTCTTCGCCATTTATAAATTCCAATCTAATTTGTTTCAATCTGACATACAGATAAAAACAAAAATAAGGATTTAAAAATCCTTATTAATAACCTGAACTAAGAAAAGCCCAATATTTTACAAATTCTTAATAATTGGACTATTTAGTAGCCAACTCCAGTTCTTCTTGGCTGCCTAATAGGAGGCCATACGCCCGGTTTACCGTCACGTCCCACAGGAAGTACACGTTGTTCCCGATTCACCAATTGAGGCTCCTCTGAGGCTTTATAAGTCATCACAGCAGTCAGGATAACATTATATTTCAAATCGTCAAACACGAGCTTATCATAGGTATCTAAGTTGGTATGCCAAGTATTACTGAAATAACCCCAAGACAAAGAGCTCAACATAAATGCAGGAACTCCTGCAGCTACAAATGAAGAGTGATCAGATCCACCTCCGCCTGGAGATCCAGGAAATTCAGTTTTAATATCTTTTGTAACCGCATTTGGTACAGCTGCTATCCAACGCGAAATAAAGTCATAGGCGTGCACAAAACCAGAACCATTAATTCGCTCTACACGACCGGTACCATTATCCAAATTGAAAACTGCCTGCGTATTTTCTACAATTTCAGGATTATCCAATACAAATGAACGAGAACCATTCAATCCTTGCTCTTCACTTCCCCATAAACCGATTAAAATAGTACGCTTAGGATTCGGTAAGATTTTTTTCAAAATACGTGCAACTTCCATCATAGCGATAGTTCCGGTTCCATTATCTGTTGCACCAGAACCTCCCTCCCAAGAATCAAGATGTGCGGAAAGGATCACATATTCATTTGGAAACTCAGTTCCTTTAATTTCAGCAATCGTATTAAATGATGGTACATTTCCCAAATCTTTTGAAGCAGTTTCAACACTGATCTTAGGTTTAATTCCCTTTTCAGCAAGACGGTATAACATACCATAATCTTCTAATGAGATATCCAAAGAAGGAACTTTATAGGATCTTGCTCCAAATATTTTGTTAGCTCCAAATTCTTTTGACCAATTACTCGTCAATATTCCTGCTGCCCCTGCCTCTTCTAATAGGGAAGGGATAGAATTAGCTGATACACCAGAAGCTTGAATACGATTGTTCCACAATACAGTTAAAGAATCTCGAGATCTGTTCATCTTTTCAATAGATTCCTTTGTGCCAAACTCAGCCCAATTATGATCTGGACGACCTGTAGGTTGGGGCATTGAAATCATCACAAATTTCCCTTTAACACCAGGCAACCAATTTTTGAAAGATATAGAATCCTTGACATCTGGTAGAGCAATTACCTCCGCTTGTACCGTTTTTCCCTTTGTACTAGGACTCCATGCCAACTGTGTACCAGCTAATGACTTCACTCTTGGCGTTACCATATCAATGTGCGAAATACCACGTTCCCATCCCTTCCATTCTCCAAACTTTTGATTCTTAGCAGAGATCCCCCAACTTTCAAATTTTGCTAATGCCCATTCATTAGCACGGGTCATACCCGGAGTACCCACTAATCGCGGCCCCACCACATCCAACAATTCAAAAGCAAGTGATTCTAATTGCGAATGATCATTGGCTTCGGCAACAATTTTTTGTACAATAGGCTCTAAAAACTGATTTTCTTGCTGAAACCGGCCTTGAGCAAATCCATTTTCTACCAATGCAAAGCTTAATACTAAGGCACAACCTAAGATGCCTTTTGATAAAATATACGTGAAATTAGTTCTTTTCATAAAAATATATTGTTGAGGTTTTTTTTAATACGGCTCAATAAAAATCGAAATTTATATTGACAATAGCTAGTCTCCATTCATATTATTACAAAAAGACTAACCATACCAACACCATCAATTCTCCAAGATTTTGAAACAACGACGAAACGTATTTAGCATAATCTCCATATTTCAGGAGAAAAAAGGTGATCATAAAAGATCATCTTTACAACATCATTCCAGCAGACAGGCGGATTAATTTATTGCTTAAAAAAAAGACCATCATGCTTGTAATCATGATGATTAAATCGCAAGCAGATTGTTGAGCTGAAAAAAATGTAGCGTCCTAGAATAGGTTGACATATAAATTTAACGATAATTATCCTTACTTGACTATTTCAAGTAAGGATTTTTTGTTTATGTACTTGACTAGGTGTTTTATATTTTAATGCTGTATGTGGT